>OUNM010914091.1_pt1 | contig 189793 bp, 175 predicted proteins | sample 1769961 | NCBI WGS metagenome assembly OUNM01 (sample SAMEA3914820, study PRJEB12502) | metagenome | biome: forest; material: soil | place: USA | collected 2012-03-12 | depth 0.3 m
CAACTACAACATCGGCGTGAAAGAGCAGATCATCTTCCCGGAAATCGAGTACGACAAGATCGACGCGATCCGTGGCATGAACATCTCGATCACCACGACCGCGAAGAACGACGAAGAGTGCAAGGCGCTCCTCCAGGCGTTCAAGTTCCCGTTCAAGAACTAAGGTCCACCATGGCGAAGACTTCCCTCATCCAACGCCAGGCCAAGCGCGAAGCGACGGTGGCCAAGTTCGCGAAGAAGTACGCGGAGCTGAAGGCGATCATCGACGACCAGAAGCGGTCTGAAGAAGAGCGCTACCAGGCCCGCCTGCAGCTCCAGCAGCTGCCCCGCAACGCGTTCCCCGGCCGACTGCGCAACCGCTGCGGCCTCACCGGTCGTCCGCGCGGCACGTTCCGCACGTTCGGCCTGGCGCGTAACAAGATCCGTGAACTCGCCTTCAAGGGCGACATCCCGGGCGTCATCAAGGCCAGCTGGTAAGCCGCGAGGCGTCTCAGGAGAATACACATGAGCATGAGTGATCCCATCGCCGACATGCTGACCCGCATCCGCAACGCGCAAGCCGTTGAGAAGCAGGTCGTCAGCATGCCGTCGTCGAAGCTCAAGATCGCGATCGCCCAAGTCCTGAAGGACGAAGGCTACATCGACGGATTCGCCGTGAAGGCGGAGGGCGTCAAGGCTGAACTGGAGATCTCGCTGAAGTACTACGCGGGCCGCCCGGTCATCGAGCGCATCGAGCGCGTCAGCCGCCCCGGCCTGCGCATCTACCGTGGCCGCGAAGCGCTGCCGTCCGTGATGAACGGCCTCGGCGTCGCCATCGTCACCACCCCGAAGGGCGTGATGACCGACCGCAAGGCGCGCCAGACCGGCGTCGGCGGCGAAGTCCTCTGCTACGTCGCGTAAGGAAGGAATCGAGCAATGTCCCGCGTAGGAAAAATGCCGATCACCGTCCCGCAAGGCGTGGACGTGCAGATCACGGCGGACCAGATCGTGGTCAAGGGTGCCAACGGCACGCTGACCCGCACCGCCAACTCGCTGGTCGAGGTCAAGAAGGATGGCGCCACCGTCACGGTCGCGCCCACCTCCGAGTCCCAGGCCGCCAACGCCATGAGCGGCACGATGCGTGCGCTGCTGGCCAACATGGTCAATGGCGTCAGCAAGGGCTTCGAGAAGAAGCTCACGCTGGTGGGCGTGGGCTTCCGTGCCCAGGCCGCCGGCCAGAAGCTGAACCTGCAGATCGGGTTCTCGCACCCGGTCGCCAAGGACATGCCCGCCGGCATCAAGGTCGCGTGCCCCACGCAGACCGAGATCGTGATCTCGGGCGCCGACCGCCAGGTCGTCGGCCAGATCGCCGCCGAAGTTCGTGCCATCCGTCCCCCCGAGCCGTACAAGGGCAAGGGGATCCGCTACGCCAATGAGCGCGTGGTGCTGAAAGAGACGAAGAAGAAGTAAGGAGCGATGCGATGCTGAACAAGAAGGAACAGCGGCTGCGCCGCTCGCGTCAGACGCGGGCCCGCATTGCCAAGCAGGGTATCGCTCGTCTGACGGTCTTCCGTACGAACCTGCACATCTACGCCAGCGTGATCTCCGAGGACGGCGCCAAGGTCGTCGCCTCGGCGTCCACGGTCGAGAAGGAAGTGCGCACCCAGCTGGGCGCCGCGGGCAAGGGTGGCAACACCGACGCCGCGACGCTGGTGGGCAAGCGCATCGCCGAGAAGGCCAAGGCCGCGGGCATCGAGAAGGTGGCGTTCGACCGCGCTGGTTTCGCGTACCACGGCCGCGTCAAGGCGCTGGCCGACGCGGCCCGCGAAGCCGGCCTGCAGTTCTGATCACGCGAACCTGAAGGAATCTGGAAATGGCGAAATTTCAACCGCGCGTTCAGGACGAAGGTCGTGATGACGGCCTGCGCGAGAAGATGATTGCGGTGAACCGCGTCACGAAGGTCGTGAAGGGTGGTCGCATCCTCGGCTTCGCGGCGCTCACCGTGGTCGGCGACGGCGACGGCCGCATCGGCATGGGCAAGGGCAAGGCGCGTGAAGTGCCGGTCGCTGTCCAGAAGGCGATGGAGCAGGCGCGCCGCAACATGATCAAGGTCAGCCTGAAGAACGGCTCGATCCACCACAACGTCCGCGGCGAGCACGGCGCGGCCAAGGTGCTGATGGCCCCGGCTCCCGCCGGTACGGGCATCATCGCCGGCGGCCCGATGCGCGCGGTGTTCGAGGTGATGGGCGTGACGGACATCGTCGCCAAGTCGCTCGGCTCGACCAACCCGTACAACATGGTCCGCGCCACGCTGGACGCCCTGAAGATCTCGACCACGCCGGCCGAGATCGCGGCCAAGCGCGGCAAGACGGTCGAAGAGCTCTTCAACTGAAGCGGCCAGGAGTGAATGAACATGGCTGACAAGAAGACCTTCACCGTCAAGCTGGTGCGCAGCCCGATCGGCTGCAAGCAGTCGCACCGCGACACCGTGCGCGGCCTGGGCCTGCGCCGCGTCAACAGCACCTCGACCATCGAAGACACGCCCGCCACGCGCGGCATGGTCGACAAGGTCGCCTACCTGGTCCTGGTGCTGTAAGCGCCGCGGCCACGAGAGGAAGAGACATGGAACTCAATACCATCAAGCCCGCTGACGGTTCGAAGAAGAACCGTCGCCGCGTCGGCCGGGGCATCGGCTCCGGCCTGGGCAAGACCGGTGGCCGCGGCCACAACGGCCAGCACTCGCGTGCCGGCGGCTACCACAAGGTCGGCTTCGAAGGCGGCCAGATGCCGCTGCAGCGTCGCCTGCCCAAGCGCGGCTTCAAGTCGCAATCGCTGAAGTACAACGGCGAGGTCACCCTGTCCGACCTGCAGGCCATCGCGATCGACGAAGTCGACCTGCAGGCCCTGAAGGCGGCCGGCCTGGTCGGCCAGCTGGTCAAGCACGTCAAGGTCATCAAGTCCGGCGAGCTGACCCGCAAGGTCCTGCTCAAGGGCATCGGCGCCACCGCCGGCGCCAAGTCGGTGATCGAGGCGGCCGGCGGCTCCATCTCGGCCTGATCGACGCGAAGAGCGCAGTGGCAACCTCCCCGAATCAACTGGCGAAGCAAGGCAAGTTCGGCGACCTCGGTCGCCGGATCGTGTTCCTGCTGGGCGCCCTGGTGGTGTACCGGATCGGCGCGCACGTGCCGGTGCCGGGCATCAACCCGGACCAGCTGGCGCAGCTGTTCAAGGGCCAGACCGGCATCCTGAACCTGTTCAACATGTTCTCGGGTGGCGCCCTGTCGCGCCTGACGGTCTTCGCACTGGGGATCATGCCGTACATCTCGGCATCGATCATCATGCAGATCATGGGCTACGTCGTGCCCAGCCTGGAGTCGTTGAAGAAGGAAGGCGAGTCGGGTCGTCGCAAGATCACCCAGTACACGCGCTACGGCACCGTCGGCCTCGCCACGTTCCAGTCGTTCGGCATCGCCGTCGCGCTGGAGGCGCAGCCCGGCCTGGTGCTGGCGCCCGGCTTCGGCTTCCGCCTGGGCGCGGTCGTCAGCCTGGTGGCCGGCACGATGTTCCTGATGTGGCTGGGCGAGCAGATCACCGAGCGCGGCCTGGGCAACGGCATCTCCATCATCATCTTCTCCGGCATCGCGGCCGGCCTGCCCACCGGGCTGGCCAAGTTCGCGGAGCTGGTGAGCCAGGGTTCCATCCCCGTCGTCTCGGCGCTGTTCATCGCCGTGCTGGTGGTGGCCGTCACCTTCGGCGTGGTGTTCGTGGAGCGCGGCCAGCGCAAGATCCTGGTGAACTACGCCAAGCGCCAGGTGGGCAACAAGGTCTACGGCGGCCAGTCGTCGCACCTGCCGCTCAAGCTGAACATGTCGGGCGTGATCCCGCCGATCTTCGCGTCGTCGATCATCCTGCTGCCCGCCACCGTGGTTGGCTGGTTCGCCACGGGCGAGGGCATGCGCTGGTTGAAGGACATCTCGGGCGCGTTGTCGCCGGGCCAGCCGATCTACGTGATGCTGTACGCCGCGATGATCATCTTCTTCTGCTTCTTCTACACGGGGCTGGTGTTCAACAGCCGCGAGACGGCAGACAACCTGAAGAAGAGCGGCGCGTTCATCCCGGGCATCCGCCCGGGTGACCAGACCGCGCGCTACATCGACAAGATCCTCGCCCGCCTGACGCTCGCCGGCGCCGCATACATCACCATCGTGTGCCTGCTGCCCGAGTTCCTCATGCTGAAGTACAACGTCCCGTTCTACTTCGGCGGCACGTCGCTGCTGATCATCGTGGTCGTCACGATGGACTTCCAGGCGCAAGTCACGTCCTACGTGATGAGCCAGCAGTACGAGTCGCTGTTGAAGAAGGCGAACTTCAAGGGCTGAGCCCGGTCCCACAGGTTTTGAACAGAGTTCGAAGAGTTTCAGGAGAAGACCATGAAAGTCGCAGCATCGGTCAAGAAGATGTGCCGCAATTGCAAGATCATCCGCCGCAAGGGCGTGGTGCGCGTGATCTGCACCGACCCGCGCCACAAGCAGCGCCAGGGTTGAGTCGCGTTCGCGCCCATCCCGACAGATAGAACCCGAGGAATCCGCAAATGGCTCGTATTGCTGGCATCAACATTCCGCCGCACAAGCACGCCGAGATCGGCCTGACGTCGATCTATGGCATTGGCCGCACCACCGCGCAGCAGATCTGCAACGCGGCTGGCATCGCCTATTCGAAGAAGATCAAGGACCTGAACGACTCGGATCTCGAGAAGATCCGGGACGAGATCGCCAAGATCACGATCGAAGGCGACCTGCGTCGCGAGATGTCGATCAACATCAAGCGCCTGATGGACCTCGGCTGCTATCGCGGCATGCGTCATCGCCGCGGCCTGCCGGTCCGTGGCCAGCGCACCCGCACCAACGCCCGGACCCGCAAGGGCCCGAAGAAGGGTGCCCAGGCGCTGAAGAAGTGAGCTGGACGTCCCTGACGTCCCAAGCCCACCATCCGGATTGAAAGAAGGTCAACATGGCTAAAGCACCGAATAACTCCGCCGCCCAGCGCGTCCGCAAGAAGATCCGCAAGAACGTGGCGGACGGCGTCGCGCACGTGCACGCGTCGTTCAACAACACGATCATCACGATCACCGATCGCCAGGGTGGCGCGCTGTCGTGGGCCTCGTCCGGTGGCCAGGGCTTCAAGGGCTCGCGCAAGTCGACCCCGTTCGCGGCCCAGGTGGCGGCGGAAGTCGCCGGCCGTGCCGCCCAGGAGCAGGGCATCAAGAACCTGGACGTCAAGATCAAGGGCCCCGGCCCGGGTCGCGAGTCGTCGGTTCGCGCGCTGGCCTCGCTCGGCATCCGCATCACCTCCATCTCGGACGTGACGCCCGTGCCGCACAACGGCTGCCGCCCCCAGAAGCGCCGCCGCATCTGATCGAAAGGCAGCACCGCCCGCAAGGGATTGGGTGCTGCTACAATTTCGGGTTTTTCCGGAGCCGGCCCTGGCAGCATTGCCAGTGTCGGCGCTTGTCGCTCCGGGGCAGGTCCTTCGCAAGAGGGCCCGCCAACCAGGCAGGCAAACAACCAAGCCCACCGTCTGAGCGCCAGAACAACACTCGCCAGACTCGCGCGAAGCAGCTGCCGCGGCACCCCGGTGCTCGCGGCTCGATCGCGTCAGAAACACCAAGGACCAGCAAGTGGCACGTTACCTCGGCCCCAAGGCCAAGCTTTCCCGCCGTGAAGGCACCGACCTCTACCTGAAGAGCGCCCGCCGCGCGATCGGGGACAAGGCCAAGTTCGACTCCAAGCCCGGCCAGCACGGCCGCACCTCGGGCTCGCGTACCTCCGACTTCGGCCTGCAGCTGCGCGAGAAGCAGAAGGTCAAGCGCATGTACGGCGTGCTGGAGCGCCAGTTCCGCCGCTACTTCGCCGAGGCCGAGCGCCGCCGTGGCAACACCGGCGCCAACCTGCTGTCGCTGCTGGAATCCCGCCTGGACAACGTCGTCTACCGCATGGGCTTCGGCTCCACGCGCGCGGAAGCCCGCCAGCTGGTGTCGCACAAGGCCATCACGGTCAACGGCGGCGTCGTGAACATCGCGTCGTACCTGGTCAAGGCCGGCGACGTGGTGGCGGTTCGCGAGAAGTCGAAGAAGCAGCTGCGCATCACCGAGGCCGTCAAGCTGGCCGAATCGGTGGGCATGCCCGCCTGGGTCCAGGTGGATGCGTCCAAGCTGGAAGGCACGTTCAAGAAGGTGCCGGACCGCGACGAATTCGGCGCCGAGATCAACGAATCGCTGATCGTCGAACTGTATTCGCGCTGACGAGGGATACGGGCCGCTGCCCGGGGGCGTCGCGCCACATGCGCGCCGCACCGGGAACGGCCCACGCGCCGCGTGGGAGCGCCGGGCTCCCTGCGGGGCGAACACGCTCCCGGCGGTCTCCGTCAGCCTTATCGGTGTAACGAGCCGAGGGTATTGAGAGGAACAGGACCTACATGCAAACCAATCTGCTGAAACCCAAAGCCATCAACGTCGAGCCGCTGGGCGGGCATCGTGCCAAGGTCACCCTGGAGCCGTTCGAACGCGGCTACGGGCACACCCTGGGCAACGCGCTGCGCCGTGTGCTGCTGTCGTCGATGGTGGGTTACGCACCGACGGAAGTCACGATCGCCGGCGTCCTGCACGAGTACTCCACGGTCGACGGCGTCCAGGAAGACGTCGTCCACGTGATGCTGAACCTGAAGGGCGTCGTCTTCCGCCTGCACAACCGTGACGAAGTCACGCTGGTGCTGCGCAAGGAAGGCGAGGGCCCGGTCACGGCCGGCGACATCCAGACGCCGCACGACGTCGAGATCGTCAACCCCGAGCACGTCGTCGCGCACCTGGCGCAGGGCGGCAAGCTCGACATGCAGATCAAGGTCGAGAAGGGCCGCGGCTACGTCCCCGGCAACCTGCGCCGCTTCGGCGACGAGCCCACGAAGGCCATCGGCCGCATCGTGCTGGACGCGTCGTTCGCGCCGGTCAAGCGCGTGTCCTACGCGGTCGAGAACGCCCGCGTCGAGCAGCGGACCGACCTGGACAAGCTGGTGATGGAGATCGAGACCAACGGCGCCATCTCGCCCGAGGAAGCGATCCGCTCGTCGGCCAAGATCCTGGTGGAACAGCTGGCCGTGTTCGCGCAGCTGGAAGGCAGCGACCTCACCGCGTTCGACCAGCCGGTGCAGCGCGCCGCGCAGTTCGACCCGATCCTGCTGCGTCCGGTGGACGAGCTGGAACTGACGGTGCGTTCGGCCAACTGCCTGAAGGCCGAGAACATCTACTACATCGGCGACCTGATCCAGCGCACCGAGACCGAGCTGCTGAAGACCCCGAACCTGGGTCGCAAGTCGCTGAACGAGATCAAGGAAGTGCTGGCCTCGCGTGGTCTCACGCTGGGTGCGCGCCTCGAGAACTGGCCGCCCCAGGGCCTGGACAAGCGGTAAACATTTTTTTAGACCCTCGCGGCCCGCGCCTGACAACGCGGGACCGCCGTGCAACCCCCGGTACCTGATCCGGCCGGGGTTCAATAAAGACAGGAAAGCACCATGCGTCATCGTCACGGCCTTCGCAAGCTCAACCGCACCTCGGAACATCGCCAGGCGATGTTCCGCAACATGTGCAATTCGCTGATCACCCACGAGGCGATCAAGACCACCCTGCCCAAGGCCAAGGAACTGCGCCGCATCGTCGAGCCGCTGATCACCCTGGCCAAGGAACCCACCGTGGCTAACCGCCGCCTGGCGTTCGACCGCCTGCGCGACCGCGACAACGTCACCAAGCTGTTCGACGTGCTGGGCCCGCTGTTCCAGGCGCGTCCGGGCGGCTACACGCGCATCCTGAAGATGGGCTTCCGCAACGGCGACAACGCCCCGATGGCGTTCGTCGAGCTGGTGGAGCGTTCGCACGCCGACGAGGCGGTCGAGGACGCGACGGCGTAAGCTGTCCCGCATCCGCTGCGCGAGTCGCCTCGCGCATCGCAACGCATCGCATCGAAGGCCGGCTCTGCCGGCCTTTTTCATGGGCGCGCGGTGCATGCGCGGTGACGGTCCCCGCGCAAACCCGGACGGTAGCGCCCCGGAAAGCGCCAACCCGCAGCCAGGGGCACCGCGGATCGGCGAAAATCCCGGGTTCCCCCGCATCACGAGTCCTCCATGTCCCTGTTCCGTGCCGCGGCCCGAGCCTGGTCGCCGCTTCTCGCGTGCCTGGCCCTCCTCTCGTCCGTCCTCGTCCTGCTGGCGGTGCCTGCCGCGCGCGCCGCCGACGACTTCCTGGACCCCGACCAGGCCTTCCAGGTCAGCGCCAAGGTCCTGGACGACCACCGCATCGAGCTGGACTACACGATCGCGCCCGGCTACTACCTGTACCGCGAACGCTTCAAGTTCGTCGCGCCCGCCGGCGTGACGATGGGCGAGCCGAAGCTGCCGGCCGGCAAGAAGCACTACGACACGGCCCTGGAGCAGAACGTCGAGACCTACACCACCGCCGTGGCCGTGGTGCTGCCATTCACGGCGGGCCCGGCGGCGTTCGACCTGGCCGCGACGCACCAGGGCTGCGCCGAGCGCGGCCTGTGCTACCCGCCGCAGCCGCGCACGGTACACGTGGCGTTGAAGGGCCTGGGCGCCGCGGACAACGCGGTCACGGTGGCCAAGCCGGCGGACGACGCGCCGGGGGCGACAGCGGCCAACCCGGCGGCGGCGATCACGGGCGGCGCGGCGGGCACGTCGTCGTCCAGCCTGGCGGTGAACTCGTCGGCGGCCGCCGCGCCGTCGGTGTTCGCGCAGTTCAAGGCGGGCGGGACGGGGGCCTCCGCGGCGTCGGCGGCTGCGCAGGCCACGGCGTCAGCATCGCCGTCCGCCCCGTCGGGCGCGCCGGCCGTGCCGGACGACAACCAACGCCTCAGCGACGCCCTCAACGGCGCGCACCTGTGGCTGATCCTCACCATCGCCTTCGGCCTGGGCCTGGGCCTGGCGCTCACGCCGTGCGTGTGGCCGATGCTGCCCATCCTGTCGGCCATCATCGTGGGGCAGGGGCAGACGGTCACGCGCGGCCGCGGCCTGGCGCTGGCGGCGTCGTATTCCCTGGGGATGGCGCTGGTCTACACGCTGCTGGGCGTGGCCGCCGGCCTGCTGGGCGAGGGCCTGGCCGGTTACCTGCAGCAGCCCGCGGTGCTGGTCTCGTTCGGCGTGCTGCTGGCGTTGCTGTCGTTGTCGATGTTCGGCGTGTACGAGCTGCAGCTGCCGTCGTTCCTGAGGGATCGCCTGAACGCGCGCAACGAATCCCTGCGCGGCGGCCAGATGGGCGGCGTGTTCGTCATGGGGGTGCTGTCGGCGCTGATCGTCAGCCCGTGCGTGTCCGCGCCGCTGGCCGGCGTGCTGCTGTACATCGGCCAGAAGCACGACGCGCTGCTGGGCGGCCTGGGGCTGTTCATGATCGCGGCCGGCATGAGCGTGCCGCTGCTGGTGATCGGCGCCTCCGCCGGGGCGCTGCTGCCGCGCAGCGGCGCGTGGATGGACCGCGTGAAGATGCTGTTCGGCCTGCTGCTGCTGGCGGTGGCCATCTACATCATGCAGCCCGCGCTGCCGTCGCTGGTGGCGCTGCTGCTGTGGGGCCTGCTGGGCGTGGTGGGCGGCACGGCGCTGGGGGCGTTCGAGCCCGCGCACGCGGGCCCGCACGTGGGCGTGTCGCGGCTGTTCCGCGGCGTGGCCCTGGTGATGGTCGTGATGGGCGTGCTGGAGTTCATCGGCCTGGCCAGCGGCGGGCGCGACCCGGGCGAGCCCCTGTCGCGCCTGGCGCGCGCGGGCGTGACGGAGGCGGTCGGCGCGTCGCGGTCCGACGGCGCGGCGCCGCACTTCGACCGCGTGATGAGCGTGGCCGACCTCGACCAGCGGCTGCAGGCCGCCGGCAAGCCGGTGATGCTGGATTTCTACGCGGACTGGTGCGTGTCGTGCAAGGAGATGGAGGCGCAGACCTTCAGCGATCCGGCCGTGCGCGCGCGCCTGGACCAGGCGGTGCTGCTGCGCGCCGACGTCACGGCCAACAGCGCCGATGACCGCGCGCTGCTGAAGCGCTTCAACCTGTTCGGCCCGCCGGGCATCATCTTCTTCGACGCCCAGGGGCACGAGGCGGAAGGCAAGCGGGTGGTGGGGTCGCAGGATCCCGCGCGCTTCCTGCAGAGCCTGTCGAGCGCGGGCCTGTGAGCGCCGCGAAGGGCAAGCCCGGCAAGCCGGTCGCGCTGGCCAGCGTGCTGTTCTCGCAGGGCTTCGGCACGCGCCGCGATTGCGAAGGGCTGGTGGACCTGGGGCTGGTGGCGGTGGACGGTGTCCGCATCACCGACCCGTCTTCCGCGATCCATCCCGAGGGCGTGGTGCTGACCGTGGACGGCAAGCCGTGGCCCTATCGCGAGAAGGCGCTGATTGCGCTGAACAAGCCCGCGGGCTACGAGTGCAGCAAGAAGCCCAAGCACCATGCCGGCGTCTACAGCCTGCTGCCCGCGCCGCTGCTGCGCCGCGACGTGCAGGCGATCGGCCGCCTGGACGAGGACACGACGGGCCTGCTGTTGTTCACCGACGATGGCCAGCTGCTGCACCGCTGGACGTCGCCCAAGCATCACGTGCCCAAGGTGTACGACGTGGGCTGCAAGCACCCGGTGACCGAGGAGCAGATCGCGCGGCTGCTGGCCGGCGTGGTGTTGCTGGACGACCCCAAGCCCGTGGCCGCGTTGGCGGCGGAGCGCTGGGACGGCGCGCCTGAAGACCTGCACGGCCTGCGGCTGACGCTGTCGGAGGGCAAGTACCACCAGGTCAAGCGCATGCTGGCGGCCGTGAGCAACCGCGTGGAATGGTTGCACCGCAGCCGGTTCGGCGCCTACGAGCTGCCGGCCGACCTGGCGGTGGGGCAGTGGTGCTGGTTGAGCGGGCCGGAGCAGGTGGTGCCGCCGCGCTAGCGCGCCCGAGCAGGGCGCGCCGCGCGGCCTGGCTCAATCCCCGGTTCGCACCGCCGTCCACGTGACGGCCGCCCCATCGCAGCGTTGGGCGTCGCGCGGCTGCTTCAACACGAGCGCCGGCACCACCTGCCAGCTGCGGCCCGAGAAGCTGCCGTCGGCGTTCTGCGCACCCTTCACCTTGAGCGTGCCGCCGATGCCCAGTTGCACCATTCCGAACGTGCCGTCGCCCCGCAGCACGGCCTGCTGGCCCACCAGCCCCGCGTGCAACGGCTGCCCGGTGCGCCGGCACGTCATGTCCTCCGGGGCCTCGAAGTTGGTGATGACGGTGTCGGCGCCATCGAACGTCACCTGCACCTGGAAGCGCACCGGCTGGCCTTGCGACGTGGTGCCGGTGTAGGTGCCCAGCAGGGAATCGCGTGCCGGCCCGGTAGCGGCCATCGCGGGCACGCGTGGCACGACGGACGCGGCCGGCACGGCGGGCGTGCGCGCGAACGTGGCCACGCGGCCTTGTGCATCCAGGCGCGTGGTGGACCGGCCTGCCGCCTTGGCGGCGGGCGACGTGGCTGGGGCCGTCGCCGACACGGCCGACGCCCCGTCCGCGCTCAAGTGCCCGGTGTAGTGGCGGGTGTCGGACGCGCAGGCGAAGGGCGTGCTGTTGCCGTCCGTGCTCATCGTGGGCACCGTCTCGAGCGCCGCGCCACCCAGTTGACCGTCGGCCTTGAACTGGCCGATCACCTGCACCTCGTTGTCCAGGCCGACCACACGCACGCGGAACCAGCCGTCGGCGTCGATCGGCGTGTCGCCCAGCACCGTCTGGCCTCAGATGTACCCGCCGCCGCCGGACGGGCACAGGATCAGCGCGTCGAACTCGACCCCGCTGACCACCCGCCTGTCGCCGGAGGCCGTGACGTCCAGGGCGATCGGATAACCCTGGTCGGTGCGGCCGATGTAGGTGCCGGGTTGCACGACGACGGCGGCGCCGGCGGCGGCACTGGCGGCGGCACCCGTGAGCACGGGCAGGGCCCATGCGCACGCTTTGGACAGGATGGTCAGGGCGCCGGCGGCGCGCCGGGGGTGGGCAAGGCATGACATGCGGGGATCCTCTCTGCTGTTGGTATGGATGGCCGGCCTTCGCCGCGCGCCTGCGGCCGATGTGCTGCTGCACGGCCCGGGCTGGCGCGTGGCGAATGCGGACGGCTGACTCTATCGTCGGGCGGCGGACGCGGGACGGGGGATTGGCCCGGGGGGGCCTCGCCGAAGGGCCTTAGGGTCAAAAAATCGACGCCCATGGACAGCACGCGCAGAAACGTGCCATAATCGACCTCTCAGTCGCGGGGTGGAGCAGTCTGGTAGCTCGTTGGGCTCATAACCCAAAGGTCGTTGGTTCAAATCCAGCCCCCGCAACCAATCCCAGAGACCCGCCCACCGCTGCGACAAGCAAGCGTTCGGCGGGTTTCTCCATTTCGGCGTACGTCTCGCCCGTCTCCGGGTCGCGCCCCACCACCACGGGGCCCAGCATGTCCGCCAGGATCGTGCGCGTGCGCGCCAGGTCGTCCCCGCCGGCCAGCACCTCCTGCAGGCGCAGGACGGTCTGTCGGTAGCGCGAGACGATCTCCTCGACCTCGATCCGCAAGGCAGCGCCCTGTGACTCCTGGTGTGCCAACTTGGCACGTTCGTCCTCGGCGGCGCGCAGGCGCGCCTGCAGGGCCTGGCTCAAGCCCACGGCCGCGATCGCATCGACCAGACGGCCGATCTCCGCGTCCAGCTCCGTGATTCGTCGGCGCGCATTGCCGACGTCGTTCTCGCGGGCCACGCTGGCCAGCACCGCGCGCACCTCCTCTCGAAGGGTGCGCAGCGCCTCAGGCGCCAGCAGGTCCTCGCGCAGCTCGGTCAAGAGGCGCTGCTCGAGCAGCTCTCGACGCACGGTGAACGGGCTGGGGCACACGGCCGGGCCGCGTTCCTTGTGGGCGCTGCAGCCGTAGCGTTCGCGGTTCACGCCCACGATGGCCGCGCCGCACGCGGCGCACCGCAGCACGCCGGCGCCGAAGAGGGTGCGCGGCGTCGCGCCACGGCCCACGCGCGTGCCCCGCGCCGGGCCCGAGCGCGCGCGCGCGTGCACCGCGTCCCACAGTGCCTGGTCGATGATCCGCAGCTCGGGCGCGTCGCGCTCCTGCCACTCCTCGCGCGGCCGCTCGACGTAGCGGCGCTTGCCCGTCTCGGGGTTCTTCAGCCATTGGCGGCGGTTCCAGACCACCCGGCCGACGTAGAGCTCGTTGTTCAGCATGCCCAGGCCGTGCACGCTGCTGCCCTGCACCGCGCTGACGGCCCACGTCCCGCCGCGCGCGCTGCGGACGCCTCGCTCGTTCAGCGCGTGCACGATGTTGCGCACGCTATGGCCATCGGCGAAGCGCTGGAACACCTCGCGCACGATGTCCGCCTCGGCGGCGTCGATGGTCTGGATCCGGCCCTTGCCGTCGGGAGACGGCTCGGTGCGGTATCCGTAGGTGCGGCCGCCGGCGGACAGGCCGCGGTCGAATTGGCCAGCCAGGCCGCGGTGCGTCTTCTCGCGCAGGTCGTCGAGGTACAGCTCGTTGACCAGGCCGCGGGCGATGCGCATAACCTTGCGGCCGCGCGCCTCGGTGTCGTAGCCATCGGCCGTGCCGATGATGCGGATGCCGCGGTGCTCGAGACGCTTTACCATCGTCTCGGCCTCGCCCAGTTCGCGGCTCAGGCGGTCCAGGCCCTCGAGGACCAGGATTTCGAAGCGGCCGGCCAGCGCGTCGGCCAGCAGGGCCTTGCCGCCGGCGCGCAGCGCGACCGGCGTCGACCCGCTCACCCCCTCGTCCGAGTATGTGGCCACCGTGGCCCACTGCTCGCGTTCGACCCGCGCGCGCGCCGCGCGCAGCTGGTCAGCGATCGAGGTCTCGCGTTGCTTGTCGGTGCTGTAGCGGGCGTACAGCACGGCGCGTGTCGTCGTCATGGGGGAGCTGCTTCTGGCGTTCCGCCAGCGCCTCACGCACGAGGCGCTCGGCCAGCATGCGCACGAGCTGCGTGCGCGCGGCGGCCTGGCGTGAGGGGTCCGGGGGGCGGTGCATCGTACTGCTCGGCGTGCCTGCCAATCACCCCTCGAACGCGTCGCGTTGTCGCGTGTCACCGGCGTCAGCCGGCTCGTCCGTCTCGTCGTCGTCCGACGGCGTCGCGACCGCGCTGGCCTCCACGTCGACGTAGCGCTCGGCGATCGCCACCAGCCTCGTGGCCCGTTCGCGCGGCATGTGCCGTGCGAACCAGGGCGAGGGCGAGCTCAAGGCGTCCCAGGCGGCGTTGACCACCAGCAGCGTGGCCAGCGCGTCGGCGGGTGCAGACTCGATCCAGGCACGGTCCCACGCGTCGGCGTCGAAGACGCCTTCGTCGGCCGCATTCTCGGCATCGGCCCGCAGCTTCGCCAGCCCCAGCACGCGCTCGGCGGCGTCGCCGAACTCGCCGGCCAGGTCGTACTCCCTGGCCACCATCAGGCGCAGATCGGCCAGGTCGCGATCGTGCCCGGCAACGGCCCACACAACGGCCTCCCGTACGCGCTCCCACGCGTCGACCTCCAGCGTCAGCAGCTCGGCCGCCGTCCAGTCCGAACGATCCATGACCTCGTCGTCGTCCCGATCTTCGCTCGCGCCAGCCGTGGAAGGGGTATCAGGGAGGTCTAGCGCCGCGCGGATCTCGCCCAGCTCGGCCTGCTTGATGAACTCGCGCAGGCTGCCATCGGGCAGCACGACGGCCAGCTTCTTAGGCGCGGCGTCGCCCAGGATCTCCAGCGCGCGCCGCACGAGCAGCTGTTCGCCGTCCACCTGGCCCACAACCGTGCGGTCGACGGGGACGTAGCCCGCCGGCGGCTGCCAAGGGCTGGGCATCAGCTCGCGGGCTTCGTCGCCCGTCACCACGCGATGGCCCCCAGCGCGCAGTTGGGCTTGCTCGAAAGCGCGGTGCGCCTCCACCTTGTTCTGGTAGCAAGCGGCGTCGGTGCAGATCGACTCGCTGAGCGCGCCCGCCAACTCGGGGATGTTCCCCGCCCGCCGCTTGCACGTAGTGCAGGCGCCTGCACGGGTCAGAATCGCGTCGGCCAGCATGAACGGGGCTCGTTCCAGGTCGATGCGGAACATGTTGCGCACGCGCTGGTCCGCGTCGCGGGTGCTGCACCAGGCGCGCGGCACCTCCGCGCTCTCGCGGTACTCGTCTCGCACCGCCTTCAGAGCCTGCCGCTGCAGGTCGTGGTGCGGCAGGCGGGCCAGCAGCACGCCGATCTCCGGACTCAGGCCGTGGTCGGCGATCGCCGCCCGGACCTCCGGCGCGCCGGTGGCCAGCTTTAGCCGCGCGTACACATACGCCTTGCTCTTGCCGATCGCGGCCGCGATGGCGTCCGGCTTCAACTGGTGCTCGACGCGCAGCCGCTGGAAGCTGTCGGCCTCCTCGAGCGGCGACACGTCGGCGCGCTGCAGGTTCTCGTGCACCTGGGCGATCGCAGCCTCCTCGTCGGTCATTTCGCGCAGGACCACCGGGATCGTCTCCAGGCCGGCCAGGCGCGTGGCCCGCAGGCGGCGGTGGCCGAACACCACCTCATACCGGTGCTCGATGTCGGTCTGCAGGTCACCCAGCGGCCGCGCCACGATGGGCTGCATCACGCCCTGCGTGCGGATGCTGTCGGCCAGCTCCTGGAGGGCCGCGTCGGCGTAGCTCTTGCGCGGGTTGAACGGGCTGTCGCGCAACGCGCTGAGGGGCAAGTGGTCGATATGGTTCACGGAGGGGGTCCCTTCCGGAAGGCGTTGGGGATGGGGGAAAGAAGGGGCGGGCGGGTCCCAAGGGACCGCACAGCGGGAATTCAGTCGAGGCGAGAGACCGGAGGGAGAAGGTCCGCTGCGACGCGCCCGGGAACGTGGTCAGGCGCCGGCCGACGGCCGCACCGCGGCTTGGCCGATCGCGCCCTCGATCACGCGCGCGCCCGCCGGGGCATTGCCGTGACGGGCCTGGAACACGCGGTTGCGCGTCAGCGTTTCGGCCTGGTCGAACTCGCCCAGGCTGCAGTGCTCCAGCTGCACGCGGTGGATGAACAGGGCTTCGTCCAGCGCGGTGAGCTCGGCCGGGTACAGCGTCCACGATGCGCGCTCGTGGAAGCGCAAGCAGACGTCGGCCAGCACCTGCTGCCCGCGGTCGATCTTCGTGCGGCTGGCGTGGTCGCTGGCGATGTTCAGGCCCGCCAGGCTCTCGGCCATGTTCAAGGCGTCGGCCATCGTGGCCCACGCATCGGCGCAGCGCGCGCCGCGGCGAAAGTCCTCGAACGCGGTCGTGACGATGCCTTGCAAGTGGGCGCGGCCGGCTGGCGTCAGTTTCTGCGCTTGGGCGATCGCGACCTCGAAGGGGTTGCGGATCACGCGGCCCGGCCGGCGGACGCGCGCGGGCTTCTTGGCGGCGCTCATTGCACGGCTCCGGTGGAAGGCATGGTCTCGACGCGGCGGCGTCCGCCCAGCTGCTGCTCGATGGCGATCGCCACCGCGGTCTGCAGCTCGGCCAGCTTGGAGGCGAACGTGTCTTCCCACTGCTTGACCGTCCACTGCAGGCGGCCGTTGGCCAGGTTCCAGTGGTGCGGCGTGATGCCGCGCAGGCACGGCCATTCCACGTCGGTGGGCGGCAGCAGGTCGCGTCGCTCGGTGGCCAGCGCGATCATGTCGGCGCGGTGCACGCGCTTGTAGAAGCCGGTGAACGCGGCCCACAGGCAGAACCGCTGCAGGACGGTCTTCTGCAGGCGTAGCTCGATGCCGCTCAGCATCGAGCCCTGGCCGTCGCCGGGCGACGTGAACAGCTGCTTCACGGGCTGCGTGATGTCGCCCAGGTAGGCCTCGTGGGCGTCGTGCAGCAGGCCGCACAGCTGCATCAGCGGCGTGGCGCCCTCGTCGGCCAGGATCGCGGCGACGTGCAGGCTGTGCGCGGCCACGTTGTAGTGCGTCAGGCCGCCGAAGCGGTTGATGCGCGGCAGGCAGTGGCAGATGTGTTCCACATCGACCTCGTCGGAGGCGAGCGTGGCCAGGTCCACCGTGCGACCGGTGGCGGTGAGCATCAAGGTCATGGGGTCACCCTTCGGTGGTGGTGGGCGCGCCGGCGTCGGCACTGCGACGCTGGTGGGCCCAAGTGAAGATGCCGCCGGCGAGGAAGTCGACGTGCAGCAGCAGGTCCTGCAGCGACCCGTTGTTGCGCAGGTCGATGTCGGCGGCCATGTGGGCGTAGTGGTTCTCGCTGCTGTGGCCGCGCACGGGCGCGACGCCCGGGCGATCGACGCGCAGCAGCATCCCGCCTTGGCGTCGGAGCCAGCGCGCTTCGTTGGGAAAGCGCACGTCGGGCACGATGGCGATGAAGTGCCCGGGCTCCACGGCGCGCGCCTCGTCGGCGATGCGCCGCGCGGCCAGGTCGAGCCAAAGCTCGTCCTTCACGTGCCCACGGCCCCACTCGGTGCCCAGCGTTTGCGCCAAGTGGCGGTAGCTGCGGCCGAAGCCGGGCACGGGCAGTTCCTTCAGGGAGCGATCTGTCATGTAGCAGGCCGGCACGCCAAGCACGCCCAGCATGCGGCGGATGGGATCGGCCAGCGCGATGCGCTCGGACGAGTGGCCGGCCTGGCGCAGGCGCAGCACCAGGCGGTCGGCCACGGTGTCCTTGCCGGCGCCGGCCGCGCCCGTGAGGCCGATGACGATGGTCGACATGCGGCGCTCCTCAGGCGAGCAGGGGCAGTTGGACGGGCGCCGGGCCGCGAGCGTGCTTGGCCCGGGCGTCGGCGTCCTGCAGCTGCGCGGCGTGTGCGCGCACGACGGGGCCCACGATGCGGTGATCGAGCGCCGCGTCGAGGGTCGTCAGCTCGGGGTGGCTGGCCTGGATCCTGGGCAGGTTCCACCAGGCGGACGCCAGCCAGCTGCGGGCCGCGCTCACGGCTGCAGGCCCCCGGCCATGGCGCCCAGGGCGAGCGCCAGGCCCACAGCCGTCGCGCCGAGGGCGGCGCCGCAGATGGCGCCCCACCGCCAGCCCTGCACATAGCCGGTCTCCTGGCCCCGCTCGTAGCTCTCCACCGCCGCCGAGTCGATCGCGACGGTGAAGGCGTGCTGGTTGCGCGGGGCGATGGCGATGCCGGCCGCGCGCATCGCAGCGTGCGCCGCCAGGCGGGCCTCGCGCCGGAGCGCCGACGGCATGGCGTCGGGCGACGGAAGTGCGAGGGTGTGGGCCAGCTCGGGGCCGCCCAGCTCGGGGAAGGGGTGGACGATGGCCATGGCCATCATCCCTCAGGCCTGGGCCTGCGCCGCGAGCAGCATGGCGGCGGCCAGCAGCACGCGAGCGGGACCGGTGGGGGCGGCGGCGGGGCGCGCGGTGCGCGCGCGTGGCGCGATGGAGGGCGCGGCGTCGTCGAGGCGGGTGACTTCGACGATCGGGCAGGCCTTCAGCTGGTGGGCCTTGCGCGCAGCGGTCTCGGCGTCAGGCGCTTCGACCTCGATGTGCGGGAGCGTGCCGCTCTCGCTGGGGTGGATGAAGCCGGCCGGGCTGGCGGGCGTGTAGGTGCAGCGGTAGCGCTTGCTGGGACGCGGCTGGTGCATCGAGCCTCCGGGCCCCGCCGCGGGATGCGGTCTTCAGGGGGCGCGGAGGCGAGTATCACGTATGTGATTAACTCAGTCAACACATACGTGTTTTGATGATCACGTCCAACACGAAAAGATCACAGCGGGGAGTTTTCAGGCTGGTCGCCCTGAACACCAAGTCTGCCAGACGGTATCGAACGATTCCTCATCCTTGGCGAACACGACCAGACCCTGATCGTTAGAGATGAAGCGTGAGAAACCGACGTAGCCACCAAAACCGTTCTTCGCGTTGACCTCGCCGCAAAGGCTGACAGGCGAGTCCTTGGAGCTGCTCATCTTCACGAGGGTCTCCGACTTGAATTGCGCCGATGAAGGGTCCTTCAAGCGCTCGACCACCTGGGCGCGAAGCTTCTCAGTCAGCCGTGCATTGGCCTTGGCGCGTCGATCACAGCCCGCGGACGAGATGAGACTTAGGGCCAGCATGCCCCAGCACAGAATCCGGCGAGTCATCCCCAACGTGCCTCCGGGACGCCGACCAAGACAGCGAGCACCACCAGCCCATCACGCTCGCTGTCCAACGTCTGGTAGGCAGGGTTCTTGGCCACTGCGGAAAACCGCCCCTGGGCCCCTGGGCTGAAGACCCTGAAGAACCAGCAACCGGATGAGTCCACCACGAGGACCCCATCCCCTGCCCGAGGCTGCTGCCCCGTTTCGAACTTGACGACGTGTCCCCTTAAAACGCGGTCTGCCATCGCGTCATCAGGGACCTCAACACGGAATACCTTCGGCAGCTCATCGAGCTTCATTGACCCCCACTCGACTCTTGGTGAGTCGTCTTCTGTGGGCATGGTCATTGAATCTGGGCTCACCGGATGAGCTACCCAAGCGGCGTGCTTTGGGTTCTGGCCCGTCTTAAGCCATTCCGCACGAACGTTCGCGGCAGCTGCGATTGCCAGCAACTCGCGCGGTACGGCTCCTCGGCCCGCCTCGAAGTTCCCGATGGTGGATTGGGAGACGCCCGCCTTTTTTGCGAGTGCCGCTTGGGTCAGCCCGGCAGCTAGGCGGGCCTCTTTCATGCGTTCTGCGATCGTGGTCACAGATGTGATTGTCTCGGCCCATTGCATCACATGGGTGTTTGGCGCAGAATCACGAACGTGATAAATCGTCGGATCGATCATGACCCCTCTTGAACGCGCAATCTCATCGGTTGGAAGCGTGGCTGCCTTGGCCTCCGCCATCGAAGTCGCGCCGAGCACCCCCAGCATGTGGAAGGCGCGGGCGTGCGTACCTGCCGAACATTGTCCGGCGATCGAACGCGCAACTCGCGCGAGCAATGCAGCCGATCCGGCAAAGGAGGTCGTGACCTGCGAGGAGCTCCGTCCTGACGTTGCATGGGGCGTACTCCGCGGTCAAATCAGCGAGAGCCAGCTTCCGGCGTGCGCTGCAAAGCAATCTGACCTGCACCCGTGCGCTTCGGATTGGCCGCGCGAGCGTGTTGATCGTCGTGACGGCGAGCAGCGCATCCGGTCGGACCGTCGCTTCTGGAGCAGGGACGAGCGCCCGCGGCGGGTCCGTGGCGAACGCCGGGAGGGCTGAGCGATGCAGGTCGTTCATGAGGAGGCCGGACTGTGCCCGCCCCCCGATGCTGGGTCATCCCCCCAAGTGGTGCATCGGCCCCTCGAACAAGGGGGTGTCGCGCGCCGCATGCGCGGTGAGGCGCTCGCCCTGATCCGCAAGGCCCTGCGCGAGAAGCCCGGGCTGTCCGCCACCGAGGTCAGCTTGGCCACAGGCATCGAGCGCGTGCTGGCCGGCGTGCTGTTGGCCAACTACCGCTCGGCCGGCCACGTCGAGTCGATAGGGCCGAAGCGCAGCCTGCGGTGGTACATCGCGGGCATGGCGCCCGGCGTGCGCGAAAGCCGCCAGGTGCAGACGCGCCAGGGTTCCGTGTTCGCGCTGCACACGCCTGCGGCCTCCGATGCTATGGCGCCGCCCCGCTCGCGGGTGATCTCTCCCGAGGTCGCCGCAGCGTGCTACGTGGCGCCCGACGACTTCTCGGCCGGTGCATTCATGGCCGACTGGAAGCGGAGGACGTCCTGATGCGCCCTCGCGGCGAGTACCGCCCCCTGCTGCTGGACGCGCTCAGCACGCCGGGCATGGCCCGCGAGCTGGCGGGCCGCACGCAGATCTCCTACGACGTGACGCGGCGCACTCTGGACAACATGTGCCGAAGCGGCGAGGCCGCCGTGCTGTACGAGGCGCGCGTCGACGGAGTGCGTCGGCCGGTGCCGGTGTACGGGCGGCCGCCCGAGCCAGAGGCCGCGGCGGAGTGCATGGCCGCGCTCGCCGCCATGGTCAATGAACCCGTGGGGAGCTGGGCCGACTTCGAGTAGCCGCGCCGCCTCCACCGCCACAACGACACGAGGAGCCTCTATGCAAGGCTGGACCTTCCGCACGCCCGTTGGGAGAGGGCTTCATCGGTGACCCGCCGCACGATTGATTTCGTCGGCCTGGCCGCCGCGCTGCTGGATCGCGCGCACGCGCTGGTGCCGCAGTGGCTTCCCTCGGGCGTGGAGCGCAACGGGCGCTGGTACGTGGGCGACTTCGACGGCGGGCCGGGCGAGTCGGCCAACGTCAACCTCGCCACCGGGCAGTGGATCGACAACGCCGCGCCGGACGACGACAAGGGCGGCGACCTCATCAGCCTATACGCGCGGCTGCACGGCTTGAACAACGGCCAGGCCGCGCTGCAGCTGATGGACCTCATGGGGTGGCAGCACTACGAGCCGGAGCGGCTCGCCCTGCAGGCGCCTGCACGCGAAACCGACGCCCAGCCGCAGGCTGACGATGGATTGATCCCGGCCCCCGGGCCCGCAGCACGGCCGGAGCCGAAGCCGAAGCGGCCACCGCGCTGGCGGCCCATCGTGCCGGTGCCGAAGCACGCACCGGCGCCGGAGTTCAAGTTCGGCTACAAGGACGCAAAGCGCGGCAACGCCTGGGTCGAGCTGCAGGCCACGCGCACCTGGGAGTACCGGTTCGAGGGCGAACTGTACGGCCACGTCGCGCGCTTCGAGCGCGTGAACAGCGACGGCCAGCTCGTGAAGGACACGGTCGCGCTCACCTGGTGCGAGAACCTCGAGGACGGGCGTGGCACCTGTCGCTGGCACTGGAAGCAATGGGAGGAGCCGCGGCCGCTGTACGTGCCCGCGGCCCTTCTCAGCGCTGACCTGAGCCTGCCCGTGGTGGTGGTCGAGGGCGAGAAGTGCGCCCAGGCGGGCCATGAGCTGCTCGGGCACGAATTCGACTTCATCTCCTGGCCCGGCGGCTGCAAGGCGTGGGCACTGGCCAGGTGGTCGATGATCATGGGCCGCAAGGTCATCTTGTGGCCGGACTGCGACGCGAAGCGCGAGCGGCTGACGAAGGCGGAGCGAGAGCAGAGCCTGAGCCCCGAGGGCAAGCCGATCCTGCCCGAGGCCAAGCAGCCGGGCGTGCAAGCGATGGTGCACATCGGCACGTTGCTGATGTCCGACCACGGCTGCGAGGTGACGATCTGCCGCCTGCCCAAACCTGGCGCCGTGCCCGACGGCTGGGACATCGCCGACGCGATCGCCGAGGGCTGGGACGCTGGTCACGTGCGCGACTTCCTGCGCAGCGCCGTGCCGTTCGTCCCGGTGAGCGACGAGGCGCGTGCGAAGACTGAATCGACGCGATCCACGGCTGGCGCGGAAGAGGTGGACGATGGATCCGGCTGGCGCGGCAAGTTGCTGCTGGCGTCCACGGGTGCGATCAAGCCGGTGCGCGAGAACGTCGTGCTGGCACTGGACGGCGCACCGCGCCCCAACGGCACGCGCCTGGCTGGGGTGCCTGAAGCCGCAGGCGTGCTGGCCTTCAACGACTTCACCAACGACGTGATCAAGTTGAAGCCGGCGCCGTGGGGAAGCCCCGAAGGCGTCTGGCTGGAGAGCGACGAGCTGGAGATGGGCGACTGGCTGGCCCGCGAGCACTGGTTGCCGCCCATGAGCCGCCAGACGCTCGAGGAGGCGGTGAGCATGGTGGCCAGGCGCCATCGCTACCACCCGGCGCGGGAGCGGATCCTCGCGCAGCATGGCCTGTGGGACGGTGAGAAGCGCCTGGAGCGCTGGCTGGCCGAGTGCTGCCGGAAAGAGGGCATGGGCCTGAGCGACGACCCGCACCAGAAATACCTCGCCCGTGTTGGCACCTGGCTGATCATGGCGATCTGCCAGCGCGTGCTGCAGCCGGGTTGCAAGTTCGACTACATGGTGATCCTGGAAGGCGGTCAGGGCCTGGGCAAGTCCACGCTGTGCCGCCTGCTGGGGATGGAGTGGTTCGCGGACACGGGCCTGGTGCTGGGCGACAAGGACAGCTACCAGAACCTGCAGGGCGTGCTGGTGTACGAATGGGGCGAGCTGGACTCGCTCACGAAGGCCGAGGTCACGAAGGTCAAGCAGTTCGTTTCGTCGCAGAAGGACCGGTTCCGCGCCAGCTTTGATAGACGGCCGAAGGACTACCCCCGCCAGGTGGTGTTCATCGGCACCACGAACGAGTCGCACTACCTGAGCGACCCGACCGGCAACCGGCGCTTCTGGCCGGTGAAGGTGACGCGCTTCATCGACCTGGACTGGGTCCGCGCGAACCTGGAACAGATGTTCGCCGAGGCGCTGCACTACCTCGAGGCCGGCGAGCGCTTCCATCCGAACCAGGCCGAGCAGCGCCAGCTGTTCGACCCGCAGCAGCTGGAGCGCACGATCGAGAACGCGCTGGAGTCAGCGATCCGCAAGTTCCTGTACGACGAGCAGCAGAAGGTGGCGCACCACGGGATCAACGGCTCCCTCGTGAACGAGATCACGCTGTCCGAGCTGCTGAACTACCTGGGCATCAGCGTCGACAAGCAGACCACCGCCCTCACCAAGCAGGCTAGCACCGCGCTGGGACGCATGGGTTGGGAGCGCGGGCGCGCGAAGGGCCAGCGCGCCGACAAGTGGCGGCCATGGGTGTACCTGCGGCCGGCCGAAAGGTCAGAGACCGCGCCAGCGCCGGATGGCGCAGGCGCGCCCACCAACAGGCCCGACGCAGGGCACTACACGAGCGAGGCCGAGGATGAAGCGTGCCCGTTCTGACCAGCGAACGCGGGGCGCCGCGGAAAAGGTCGGGGCGCGCGAGCCGGTGCCCATGAGATAGGCCGTCGCGACCAGGCGCGCCTGGCGTCCCGCTGTCCACGTGTCCACGTGCTTTGCACTGAAGGCTGGCAATTCGGTATCGCTCCGGACCGGTCTTCCAGGCGGAGCCATGTCCATCGCGACGCGGGCGACCACAAAGGCGCGGCCGAGCGAGCGCATGCCTGGGCGCAGGCACGCGCGCCTGCGAGACCCACGCGATTCTTCACCCGCAATGCGAATGAGGTGGACAGATGGACAAGAGAGAGAACAGGGGAACGAGGTGGGACTGGCTGCCGAGCCAGATGCCGGGCGTGGCGCGGCTGATGGCCGAGAAGCGCGCCCAGCACGGAAACGCCCACGTGGACGAGTGCTGGAAGCGCGGCGTCTTGCAGCTGGAGCCGGGGTGGCTCTTCGCACGTGAGGGCGCGCTGGCGGTGGGTACGCCGTGGGGCGACGACCCGGCGATGGTGAACGTGATGGGCTGGCAGATCACCAGCACGCAGGCGCTGCTTATCATGCGCGACCCGCCGTCGGCGGCGGCCGAGACGGGAGGCAGCCATGGCGCGCATTGAGTGGGTGCATGAACGGCTGCATCGGTGGGCGATCTGGAAGACGGCACGCAGCGGCCGCCAGGGCGGCTTCCCGAAGTCGAACGTTATCGCGCGCTGGTGGCAGCCCCCGAACAACCGGGAGCCCGAAGCCCACGTGCCGATCGATGACGCCGAGGCATGGGCCACCGACAAGGCCGTCCAGGCGCTGGACGACGTGCACCGGCGCACGTTGGAGTGCTTCTACCTGGAGACGGCCAGCACGACCGCCGTGGCCAAGACGCTGTGCGCGCCGATCAGCACGATCAAGGCGCGGATCGCGACAGCGCATCGCAAGCTGCGTGAGGCATTGGACGAGAACGTGCGCGCGGGTCGCGCGCCGGCGCTCCCCAGCTTCATGCGCAAGAACTAGGGTTCACGCGGGGGTTTTACGCGTTATCCATTCACGGTACATTTCTGGCACTCTGAGTGACAGGCTTCCCGGCCTCTCAGTCATTCCCGGCGGCCCCGGCATCGATCGATGTGCGGGGCCGTGTTGCTTCTGCCCGGCCTCCCTTCCCCGCATCCCCGATTCGCCACCATGGCCTGCGCCGCTCGACGTCCGTGTCGGTGGCCCGGCTGCCGCATGCTCGTCTCGGGTGGCTCGATGTGTCCGCCGCACGCCAGTGCGCAGGCGGCGCGCACGGCCGCCAGCGACGCGCGGCGCGGCAGCGCGCACCAGCGCGGCTACACGAAGGCCTGGGCCCGCGCCCGCGCGCGCTTCCTGCGCGAGCACCCGTTGTGCGTGATGTGCGCACCGGGAACGGCGCCGCACGCTGCTACCGAGGTGGACCACCGCATCCCGCACCGTGGTGACCAGGCGCTGTTCTGGGACGAGGGCAACTGGCAGGGCGGCTGCAAGCCGGCCCACTCCGCGAAGACGGCACGGGAGAACGGGGGGTTCGGCAACGCCGTCCGCCAAGCTGTTCAGGAGGCCCGTGGATGAACGCGAGCCCTCGCAAGGCATCCGTGCTGCCCGCCCGCGCGATCGCCCCACCACGGGCCGCGCAGGCGCCTGCACGGCCCGGCGCCGGCAGGGGGAAGGGGGGTCCGATCCCTGGGGCGCGCGTGCCGGAGACCGTGGCAATGCCCAAATTTTTGCGCACGCAGGTTTCAGGGGTGGGGGGGGTGTCGCGCCATGGGTAGCCGCGGGCCACTGCCGAAGCCGCCGGAGCTGAAGGCTCTCGAAGGTGGTCGCGGCCATCGGCCGCTGGAGCTGGACAAGATGTTCCGGCCCGAGGTCGGCGTGCCGGACGCGCCGCGCTGGCTGCTGCCCGAAGCGAAGAAGACTTGGAAGCGACTGTCGTCGGAGCTGATCCGCTACAACCTCCTGAGCAAGGTCGACCGCGACGCGTTCGCGATGCTGTGCCAGACGGTCGGGCGCTTGGAGCAGATCGAGCGGTCGATCGGCGCGCGCCAGGCGGTGCTCGCCAAGGACGGCAAGGATGTGACCGACGCCTTCATGGACGTCACGCCCAACGGCCTGCGCGTGCAGTCCGCGCTGTACCAGGTGCTGAACAAGGAACAGGCCAAGCTGCACAAGCTGCTGGAGTCGTTCGGCCTGCGGCCCGACGCGCGCGCCCGCGTGACCGCCGGCATCCGCGCGCAGCTGCAGCTGTTCGAGGGCCAGGGCGCGGCCGAGGGCGGCAGCGCGCCGGCCGCGCCGTCGTCGGAGAGCGCTGGCAGCTTCGCGGAGTTCTGACCAGGTGGCCGGGGCGAGTTACTTCGACCGCGCGAAGGCGTACGCGGCGCGGGTGGTGGGCGGCCAGGAGGCCGCGGGCAAGTTCGAGCGCCTGGCGGCGCAGCGGTTCCTGCGGGACCTGGAACGCCAGCGCAGCGAGGGGTTCCCGTATTTCTTCGACGAGGCCGCGGGCGGCCGGGCATGCAGGTTCATGGAGCTGCTGCCGCACATCAAGGGCGAGTGGGCGAAGCCGACGTATATCGACGGTAAGCTCGGCTACGCGAAGATCAAGTTGCAGGACTGGCAGGTGTTCATCGTGATCAACATCTTCGGCTGGAAGCACGTGCAGACGCTGCTGCGCCGCTTCCGGCGCGTGTACGAGGAGGTGGCCCGCAAGAACGCGAAGTCCACCCTGGCGGCCGGCATCCTGCTGTTCGCGGTGGCGGCGGACGCCGAGCCCGGCGCGCACGTGTACAGCGCGGCAACGACCGGCGAGCAGGCCCGGGAGGTGTTCGACGTGGCCCGCAACATGGCGCTGCGCGAGCCCGAGTTCCTGGCACGCTTCGGCGTGGACGTGGGCAAGCACGACATCACCATCGCGCATTCGGCCTCCTCGGCCAAGCCGCTCAACGCAGAGGCGTCCACGCTGGACGGCCTGAACGTGCACTGCGCCATCGTCGATGAGCTGCACGCCCACAAGACGCGCGCCGTCTACGACGTGATCGACACGGCCACCGGCGCGCGCTCGCAGCCGCTGATCGTGATGATCACCACCGCCGGCAGCAACCGCGCGGGCATCTGCTACGAGCAGCGTGACTACATGGCCAAGGTGCTGACGGGCGTGCTCGAGGACGAGACCTGGTTCGGCGTGATCTTCACCCTGGACGAGGGCGACCAGTTCGACGACCCGGCCGTCTGGCGCAAGGCCAACCCGAACCTGGGCGTGAGCGTGAAGGTGGACGACCTGGAGGCCGCCGTGCGCAAGGCCAAGGCGCTGCCCAGCGCCCGCGGCAACGTGCTGACGAAGCGGTTCAACGTCTGGGTGAACGCCGACTCCACCTGGATGGACATGGACGCCTGGGACCGCTGCGCGAACCCGGCGCTGCGCTTCGAGGACCTCGCGCACCTGCCTTGCTGGCTGCCGCTCGACCTGGCCAGCAAGGTGGACGTGGCGGCGGGCCCGCGGCTGTTCCACGACCCGGACGCCGACCGCTGGTACCTCCTCAGCCGCTTCTGGCTGCCGCAGCGCGCCGTGGAAACCGGGCGCAACTCGCAGTACGAGGGCTGGGTGCTGGCCGGCCACCTGAACGAGACGCCGGGGGACGTGACCGACTTCGACATGATCGAGGACGCGCTGCGCGCTGACGCGGCCGAGCTGGCCGACCTGCGCGAGGTGCCGTTCGACCCGTGGCAGGCCACACAGCTGGCCAGCCACCTGATCGCCGACGGTCTGCCGATGGTGGAGCTGCGCCAGACGGTGCAGAACATGAGCGAGCCGATGAAGCAGCTCGAGGCGCTGGTGCTGGAAGGTCCGGATCGCTTCCAGCACGACGGGAACCCCGTGATGACCTGGATGATCTCGAACGTGGTGTGCCACCGCGATGCGAAGGACAACATCTACCCTCGCAAGGAACGCGAGGAGAACAAGATCGACGGGCCGGTGGCCGCGATCATGGGCCTGGGCCGGGCCATCGTCGCCGGTGAGGACGACTCTTTCGGCGACGACTACGAGCTGATGGTGGTCTGACGATGAGCCGTGCCGTCTACGACCTGTCGATGCTCGCCGGCGCCACGCTGGCTTCGGCCGGCGTTTACGTGTGCGCAGGCCTGGGCCCGTCCCTGATCGTCGCGGGGGCGCTGGTGATCCTGCAGACGCAACTCGCTGTGAGGCTCGCGCGCTGATGTTCGCGAGCCTCATGCGCGCTGAGGGCGCGTCCGATCGCTCCGCGTGGGGGGACTTCTGGTTCCAGCCTGTCGGCCGCGCAACCGGTGGCCGCGCGGTGGCAGCGGATGATGCGCTCGCACTGCCCACCGCGTGGGCGTGCGTGCGCAACATCGCCGAGGACGTGGCGAAGTTGCCCTTCCGCCTGATGCGCCCGCGTGCCGGTGGCGGCCGAGACCCGATCACGAAGCACTGGCTGTACGCGCTGTTGGCGGTGCGCCCTAACGACTGGCAGACGCCCTTCGAGTGGCGCGAGATGGTGATGGGTCACCTGCAGCTGCGCGGCAACGCCTACAACCTGATCGAGGACGACGGGCAAGGCGGGATCGCGGCGCTGGTGCCGCGCCACCCGGATCGCATGCGTATGGAGCTGCTGGACAACGGCAGCTTCCGGTACCGGTACACCGACCAGTTCGGCAACCAGGTGATCTACCGGCGCGACCAGATCTGGCACCTGCGCGGCTTCGGTGGGGACGGTTTCATGGGCTACAGCGTGATCGAGACGCATCGCCAGCACCTAGGCGAAGCGCTGAGCGCGCAGGAATTCGCGGCGCGCTTCTTCGAGAACGACGCGAAGCCCAGCGGGGGGTGGATCGAATACCCCGGCAAGTTCGCCGACAAGGACAAGCGCTCGGCGTTCCGCGACAGCTGGCAAGAGGCGCAGCGCGGCGCGAACCGCGGCAAGGTGGCCGTGCTCGAGAACGGGATGAAGTTCCACGAGATCGGCATGACGAACCGCGACAGCCAGTACTTGGAGACGCGCGCCGCCGGCGCCGTGGCCACCTGCGCGATCTTCCGGATGCCGCCCCACAAGGTGGGCATCCTCGACCGCGCAACGTTCTCGAACATCGAGCAGCAGAACATCGAGTACGCGGTGGACACCGTGTGCAGTCACACGTCGCGCATCTGCTCCAGCCTGCGTACGCTGCTGGGGGACGAGGACGCCGAGCTCGAGCCTGAGTTCGACTACCGAATGCTGATGCGTGGCGATGCGAAGTCGCGAGCCGACGCCGCCTCGGTCCTGATCAACTGCGGCGCGATCACCCGCAACGAAGCTCGCGATGACGAGGGCCGCAACCCGCTGCCCGGGCTGAGCAAGCCGCTGCGACCGCTGAACACGGTGGAGATCGGCGAGGACGGCGAGACCGAGGAGCCCGACGAACCCGCCGCGGCGGACGACGTGCCCACCGAGCCGGCGCCGGTCAAGCCTGCACGTGAGGGTGCCGACAAGGCCGGCGCGCGCCGTCTGGCGGCGCTCGTGCAGGCGTCTGCACAGCGCCTGGCGCGCCGCGCCGCGGGTGAGCTGACGAAGAAGGCCGCCGCGACAGTGTTCGACGATCACTTCGCCGCGCTGGTCGCCGAGTCAATGGCCATCCCCGTGGACCAGGCGCGTGAGTTCTGCGCCTGGTCCATCGCCTACCTGCAGAACGACACGCTGGCGCAGGCGGGCTTGGCGACCTACGAGAAGCAGGCCGCGCTGATGCTGACGCACTACGGAGAACGACATGAAGGGTGAACTGCTGGTGGCCGAATGGCTGTCCACGCCGTGGGCGATGCGCCGCGACGTGCTTTCGGCGCAGGCGCGCGTGATCGCGGGCTGGTTGAACAAGGGCGGCGTCGGCGCCGGCGAGCAGCTGCTCGCGATGGATGACGAGGATGACCGGCCGCGCGTGCCCGTCTTCGAGGCCCGCCGCCGCGAAGCCAATGCACGTGTCGGCGGCACCGGCATCGCGGTGGTGCCGGTCTTCGGCACCATCGTCCAGCGCGCCGGGATGATGACCGAGTGGTGCGGCGGGTCCAGCACGAACCAGGTGTCGGCCGCCATTCGTCAGGCGCTCGCCGACGACACGGTGAGCCAGATCCTGATGGAATTCGACACGCCTGGCGGCAGCGTCTACGGCGTGAGCGAGCTGGGCGATGAGATCGCGCAGGCCGCGAAGTCGAAGCCGGTGATCGGCATCGCCAACAGCCTGAGCGCGTCCGCGGGCTACTGGCTGGGCTCGCAATGCAACGAGTTCTACGTCACGCCGGGCGGCGAGGTGGGTTCGATCGGCGTTTACATGGCGCACGAGGATTGGTCGCGCGCCCTGGAGGAGTCCGGCATTACCACCACCTTCGTGAGCGCTGGCAAGCACAAGACGGAAGGCAACCCGTATCAGCCGCTCGATGACGAAGCGAAGGCGTTCCTGCAGTCCCGGGTGAACGACTACTACTCGGCATTTACGCGCGCGGTCGCCCGCGGGCGCAACGTGTCGGTGGACCAGGTGCGCGGCGGAATGGGCGAAGGGCGCGTGCTCGGTGCCCAGCAGGCGCTCGCCGAGAAGATGGTCGATGGCGTCATGACCATCGACCAGGTCGTTCGCAACATGCAGCGCACGTCGGCCAAGCCGGCGGCGCCGGCTGCCGGGCGCAACGCGCTTGCCGCGTCGCAGCGCCGCCTGAAGCTCGCCCAACTGGAGAACTGACCATGCGCGTGTTCGTGCCCGCCCCCTTTCGGTACAAGGGGGTGGACTACCCCTACGGCTACCAGGACCTGCCTGACGCGCTGGGAGACGTGTTGCTGGCAGGCAATCTCATCCGCGCGACCACGCCGGCGGCCAGCGCGAGTGCCAGCATTCCCGGTGTGGTCGGCTCCTCGACGGCGCTCTGGTTTCCGTTCACCACGGATCGCGGCCAGGACCGCTTGGTGGACCGGTCGGTGAACCTCGCGCTGACGAATGGCGGCACGGCGCTCACGTTCGCGGGCGCCAGTCCGATGGTGACGTTCAACGGGAACGGCTACCTGCAAGCGGACCAGACGGTGATGACGCTGATCCAGCGCAGCATCTTCCGCCTGGACACGCTCGCCGCCGACGAGATGTTCGTCATGTGGTGCGACATCACGCACCCGACGACCTTCGCCGCAGGCCAGGCCTCGCTCTTCTACTGGGGCAAGAACGCCACGCAGGGCTGGGGCATCTCCTACACGGGGACGACGGGCCGGCTGATGTTCGACCACGTCTCGCAGAGCGGCAACCGTCAGCAGTTCACCTTCGATCCCAACTTCCAGCTCGCCATCGACGGCGTGAACACGCGGACCGCGCTGTGCCTGACGATCAGCCGCGCCAACGTGGACTGCGGCGGCATCGGCAAGGGAAACGGCCTCTTCGAGATCGAGGTCAGCAAGCGGGGCATCACGAACCAGGGCCCGTTCACGCAGCGCAACTTCACGCGCGTTACGCCCGAGCGGGTACCCAACATAGGCGTGGCCCCCTGCAAGTTCGACTCGGTGGTGGGCCTGACGATCGGCGCCCGCCCGACGACGGGCCTGGCCACCAACGCCGACAACATGCCGGCGGGCTACGGCCTGAACAGCATCGGTTTCGCACGTCGGAAGCGCCAGTGCGCGTTCCCGCTCGTCGTCACGCGCCAGCTCACCCGTCTCATCGCCCTGGGCCAGGCGCAGAACACCATGCCGGCCGCCTGCGCCAACTGATCGGAGAACCAACGTCATGCCGCAGCAACTCAAGGTGCTGACCAGCTCCTGCTACCAGCCGCACGCGCCGTTCCGCGCCGACAGTGCCATCGCCCAGGGCATCCGGATGTGGTGGCATGGAGGTGACCTCGGCTACATGGACGGCATCAACGGCACCCCCGGGACGCCGCAGTTCGGGGAGCAGAGCCAGCCGAACAGCTTTCCGGACGGGGGCACCGGCGCCACGATCACCTGCGGCGCGGCCGGCACCGGCGGCAGCCTGCCGCTCACCACGCCGACCATCACCGCCACGGGTGTGGGCTACGGCTTCGACCCCACGGTCAACTACGACGCGCAGCTGTCCGGCCAGGGCCTGACGACACTTGCAAACATGCAGTTCACGACTGCAGTTTCCGTGACGTTCACCGGCGCGATCACCGCCGCCGCCTCGGCGACCCTGTCCGCCGGGCTGGCCGAAGGGAGCGGCAAGTTCTGGTTCGGCTTCTCGGATGGGTCGCGGAAGTTGGTGACGGTGTCTGGCACCGCGTGCTCGTGGACTGGCAACATCACGGCCACCGCGACCGCTCAATACAGCGCCGGGGGCAATGCCACCTTCACCGGCGCGCTGTCCGGCGCGACCAGCGGCACGCTGTCGGCCACGATGCCCAAGGGCGACGGCAAGTACTTGTTCACGTTCTCCTCCAACCAGTACCGCGTCGTCACCGTCACCGGCACGAGCGCGAAGTGGAACGGCGCCGTCACTGCCACCGCGTCGTTCTCCTACGCCGACGGCGGCATCCGCACGGTCACCATGGCCGCCGGCGGCCTGGGTGCGACGAACGTGGGCGCGGCCCCGTTCAGCGTCGTCAACTGGAACGGCACGCCCGGCTTCTGGACCCGTCGCTTCTCGGTCCTGATGGCTCCCCAGGCGATGCGGGACATCCAGGCGGCGCGACGCGTCAACGGCGGCTCGATCCTCTTCAAGGCCGGCCCGGACGATCACGAGCGCGCCAACAACTACGCGGGGTCGATCGGCGATTGCCCGTGGCCGTGCGGCGGCGACCAGAACCCGGCGTCGCTGGCGTCCGATCATGGTGACGTGATCGACTTCTGGCGCACCTGCAACGCGGGTATCCTCGCCGCCTTCGCGCAGTGGTCGGACTTCACGCCGATCACCAATCCCGGCGACCTGCCGAATTCCCTGGTCGGCTGGACAGGCATCGACCGCAATCCCTTGACGGCCGCTCAGGTGCCGCTCTGGTACAGCCGGGAGGACTGGGACGCGGTGGGCAACCTGATCGGCGTGGACGCCAACGCGGGTCAGCTCACCGTCACGACCATCACCCTCGACTGCGTCAGCACCAAGTCGCCGCAGTGGCAAGCGAACGACGGGTCGAAGTACATGATCCAGGCGCTGCAGGAGGCCCAGTTCAAGGCCGATTGCCTGGACGCGATGGCCAAGGGCGTCAAGGCGATCTGGGGGCTGTGCGGCAAGGACTTCTACAACGGGGACAACGGGGACGGCTGGGGGGCGTTCGCCAACTCGGCGGGTTACCCGACGTACTCCACCGCCCGGGACCGCCTGCTGCTCTGGTGCCAGACCAACAACGTGCCGATCGTCTGGGCGACCGGCGATCGCCACTGCTGGCACGTCGCCATGACCAGCATCACTAACGGTGACAGCTGGGACCACATCAGCATGTGCGCGACGCCTCTGGGCGCGACGAACGGCACGCCCGGTACCGCGACCATCGGCAACACGCCCTACCCGCAGATGATCGCGCAGGGCCGCGAGCGCGACCAGGTCGTGCACGGCATGCTGACGTGGGACAACGCCAACAGCCAGACCATCATGCAGGTGATCGACAACGCCGACGACACCGAGCAGTGGCGGGCGATCGTGCCCGCCGGCGCGCGTATCCCTTCCAAGGTCTGGTCCTTCGGTCAGCTGCGCGCCGCCTGACCACAGTTTCCCCCTGGAGAACCCTTCAACTCGGGCTCGCACGGCCCAACCGCTCCCCATCCGTCGATGCGTGAAGCGCGGCCCGTAGGCCGTTGTGCAACCCACCGGACCGCATAGCGCGGTCCATAACCCTTCCGAGCCCGTCCGGCATGCAGCCGCGCGGGCTCATTGCTTTGGAGAGCTGAAATGTCCACCACGAAGATCCGTGCCCTGCAGGCCAAGAAGGCCGAGAGCATCGCCGCCGCTCGCGCCATCACCGACAAGGCGGATGCCGAGAAGCGCGACCTCACCGCCGAGGAATCGGCCCAGTTCGACGGCTACATGGCCGGCGCCGAGTCGATCAACGGCCAGATCCTGCGCGAGCAGCGCCTGGCCAACGAGGAGGCCGGCCTGGGTGCCGGCGCCGACGCGGCCAACGCCAACGCGGCGCGCGGCCCGCCGACCGCCAGCATCACGGTGCACGAGCGCCTGGCCGACGACCCGAAGCGCGGCTTCGCGAACATCGGCGAGTTCTACTCCGCCGTCGCGAAGGCCGGCATCGGCCAGGGCCTCGACCAGCGCCTGACCATCGGCGCCGCGGCCCCCTCCACCTACAGCAACGAGGCGAATGGCCAGGACGGCGGCTTCGCCATCCCGCCGGAGTTCAGCCAGGACTTGTGGCGTCTGTCGCTGGGCGAGGACTCGCTCGTGCCCCTGACCGCCAACACGGAGATCAAGGGCAACTCGATGATCTTCCCGAAGGACGAGTCCACGCCCTGGGGCGGCACCGGTGCGCAGGTCTACTGGGCCGCGGAGGCTGCCGCTGCCAACGGGTCGAAAGTGCAGATGGGCGCGCAAGCGATGATGCTGCACAAGATGCTCGGCCTGGTGCCGGTCACCAACGAGCTGATCGAGGATGGCTTCGCCATCGGCAGCTACCTCACGCCGCTGCTCACCGATCGCATCACGTGGAAGACGAACGAGGCGATCCTGTTCGGAACCGGCGTGGGCCAACCGCTGGGCTGCCTGACCAACGCCGGCAACGCGGGTTCGCCCGCGATCGTGCAGGCCAAGGAGGCCGGCCAGGCCACGGGCACGCTCGACCCGAAGAACATCAGCAAGATGGTGTCGCGGCTGCTCGTCGGCGAGATGAAGAACGCGCTGTGGATCGGCAACCCGGACGTGCTGCCGGCGCTCGAGGGCCTGTCGGTGGGCAACTACCCGATCTACCTGCCGTCCAACAACATCTCCGGCGCCTCGTACGGCCTCCTGAAGGGCCGCCCGCTGAACCTGTCCGAGCATGCGGCCGCGTTCTCTTCGCAGTCCGACCTGTCGCTGATCTCGCTGAAGGGCTACCGCACGATCACCAAGGCCTGCGGCATCCAGACCGACACCTCGATGCACCTGTACTTCGACGCGGACGCGATGGCGATGCGGATCCGTTTCCGCATCAACGGCGCGCCCATCCTGTCGGCGCCGGTGACGCCGCCGAAGAGCGCCAACACCCGCTCGCACTTCGTCACCCTGCAGGCGCGCTGATCCACCAGCGCAGGCGCCTGCACACGCGGGCCTGACCGGAGTCGGGCCCGCGCGTCGCTTCATCCGCACCCTCTTCTAGGAGCCTTTCATGTTCCCCAATGCGCGTCTCTCCGAGATCGTGTCCCTCCTGGCCACGATCGACCCCGTCAGCCAGGCGGCCGGCACCATCACGACCGGCTGGATCTCCGCCGCCAATCACGAGCGCTTCATGGCGCTCGTGCAGACCGGCGTGCTGGGCGCCAGTGCCACGCTGGATGCCAAGCTGCAGCAGGCCACCGATGGCACCGGCACCGGCGCGAAGGACATCGCCGGCAAGTCGATCACGCAGATCCTCAAGGCCTCGGGCGACAACAAGCAGGTCGAGATCAACGTCCGCGCCGACGAGTTCGACGTGAACGGGGGGTTCTGCTACTTCCGCCTGTCGCTCACGGTGGGCACCGCGGCCAGCCTCGTGGCTGCCAGCGTCATGGGCGTCGTCGGCCGCCAGCTGCCGGCCAACAGCCTCAATCAGGCCGGCGTCGTCCAGATCGTCTGATCGTCTCCTGAGCGCCGGCGTCACGCCGGCTTGACCCCGCCGACGGCGACGCCGGCCGGCGGGGTTCCTTTCCCAAGGCCCCCGCTGATGTCCCTCTCGCAACTCACCCCGCCGACGGTCGAACCGATCACGGTGGCCGAGGCGAAGAACCACCTTCGCATCGACGCGGACATCACGCAGGATGACACCCTGATCGCGCTGCTGATCGGCGCGGCCAGGCGCTTCGCGGAGATGAAGACCGGGCGCAGCTTCATCACGCAGCAATGGCGCCGGACGCTGGACGCCTTCCCGTGCTACGGGGGCGCCGTGGTGCTCGAGCGCGGCCCAGTCCAGGCGATCACCTCGGTGAGCTACCAGGACATGACCGGTGCCTGGCAGGTGATGCCTGCGGAGGACTACGTCGCCGACATCGCCGGATCGCCGGAACGCATTGCACTGGCCTTTGGCCGGATCTGGCCCATCGCCTTGCCCCAGTTGGCCAGCGTGCGCGTCGACTACCGCGCGGGCTTCGGCGATGACGCCGCGGCCGTGCCCGAGGGCATCCGTCAGTGGATGCTGTTGCGTTTGACGACGCTGTACGAGCATCGGGAAGAAGCCGAGGTGATCAGCCGTGGGCGGCTTGAGCCGATGCCGTTCGTGGATGGCCTGCTGGACCCATACACGGTGACGCTGATATGAGCGGCTCTGTTCGCAAGTTGCGCCATCGTGTCTCCATCCAGGAGCGCGCCCCCAAGACGCAGGACGCCTTCGGCCAAGAGGTTGAGGGGTGGGTCGAGGTTGTGAGCGCCTGGGCAGACGTTTCGGGGGGTGCTGGCCAGGAAGTTCCAGAGGCCAATGCCACGTTCTCGCGGCAGGACTACGCGGTGGTGATTCGATACCGCGATTGGCTGACGACCGCGCACCGACTCGTCTACGACGGTCAGCCATTCAACATCAACGCCGTCGTCGACGTCGACGAACGGCACTACTGGCTCGAGCTGGCGTGCACCGCTGGGCTGGCGAAGGGATGATGTGTCGCTCCTAACCGAAATTCAGGCGGTGCTTTCGCCGCTCGCCGCTGGCGGCTCGTGGTACGCATCTAACACCACCCAGCCGCTTGCCGTCGGCGCCGATGGCCAGGTGCTGCCATACATCGTTTGGCAGCGCATCGTCTCCGTCGACAACGTGAGCCTGAGCGGGCCCTCGGGCCTGCAGCAGACCCGAATCCAGATCGACATCTTCGCCCCGCGCATCATGGACGCTGAGGCGATTCGCGTGGCGATGGACGCGGCGCTGCTGGTGGCGGGCTTCCCGGTCATCCCGGAGTCGCTGCAGGACTTCTACGATGACGCGGCCAAGCTGTTCCGCGTCATGCGCGAGTTCAGCGTCTGGTACGACGAGTCGACGCCCACCGAGCGCCTGGGAATCAGTGGCGCGGGCAACTTCCTCGACCCGTACGCCAAGGCGCCGTTCCAGCTGCGCGGCTGGAACTACGGCTTCTGGGGGCAGGCCCAGGAACAGGACTTCATCTTCGCCAAGGCGTCGGGCGCCAACTTCGTGCGCCTGCCGCTGCGGTGGTGGGGCCTCTTCCAGGGCACCGAGTTCGACAACGAGTCGCGCGCCGACGGCCAGCCCGGCAACATTGACCCGGCGCACCTGGCCGTCCTTGACCAGCTGGTGGCCTGGGCGTCGCGGCATCGCCTGTGGTTCTGCCTGTACGTCGACAGCGAATGCGGCAAGAACGGCACGCAGGACGATGACCCCGGCGTGGAGGCCTACTGCGATCCGCAGGGCGCCTTCCCGAACGGGCGCAACTTCTGGAGCGACCCGAGCGAGCGCGCGCCGTTCTTCGCCCTGCTGGCCTTCCTGGTGGACCGGTATCGGAACGTTCCGTACTTCGGGATGATCGAGCCGATGGTGGAGCCCAACCCGACGGGCTACGTCGACGCCGACATCGCGCAGTTCTACGCCGAGGCCTACACCGCGATCCGCGCGGTGGACGCGAAGCTGCCGATCCTGATGGGCGGCCGCGCGTACCAGTCGTTCAAGATCGCCACGGCCTACAACGCCGATTTCGTGAACGTCGCGTACACGGCCGACCTCTTCCTCTATGCCGGCAACCCGGATCCCGTGGCGGACCTGACCGACCGCATCAGCCAGTGTCTGCTGATGCACACCCAGCTGAACGTGCCGGTGCTGATCCAGCAGACGGGCGTGCGGTCGTCCGACGACAACGACTCGTTCGACTTCACGAACGCGCTGCTGGCCGGCCTCAACACCGCCGGCCTGTCCTGGGCCTGGTGGGAGTACCGCGGCCACACGGCCGACGGCTACATGCCGCTCTACACGCTGGACGGCACCACCTGGCTGACGAAGCAGGACCAGCTCGACGCGATCGTCTCCCACTTCACCGCGACCTGACCGGCCGCACCCATCACCACGCCCCGCCCGGGTAACCGCGGCGGGGCGCTTCACTTCCCGCGCCCGCGGGCCAACCTCCGGAGAACTTCATGACCTCCACTGCGATTTCCGCGCAGGGCTCGACCCTGCAAGTCTCCGGCTCGACCGGCGGCGCCAAGACCGTCTCGGCGGTGGCTGTCGGCTTCCCGACCATCCTCACGTCGGCGGGCCACAACCTGCTGAATGGCGACGTGCTGACGCTGGCCGGCTTCTCGGGCGCCGACGCGGCGCTGCTGAACGGCCAGCAGGTCGTCATCCGGAACCGAACGGCGAACACGTTCGCGATCGACATCGACACCACCGGCAAGACCATCACCACGGGCTCCGCGACGGCCACGCCGCAGCAGTGGCAGGTGGTCGGCAACTTCAAGAGCTACAACGGCTTCGACGGCAAGGCCAGCGACATCGACATCACGAACCTGGGCAGCGCGGCGCGCGAGTTCCTGATGGGCGTGCCGGATTCGGGCGCCTTCACGTTCGAGATCGACCAGGACAACACCGACGCCGGCCAGCTGAAGCTGTACCTCGCGTACACCGGCCAGCAGCTGAAGCAGTTCAAGCTGACGCTGCCGAACGGCAACACCTGCACCTGGTTCGCCTACGTGGTGACCTGGCCGTCTTCCGGTGGCGTGAACCAGACGGTGAAGCGCACCATCCAGCTGCTGATCAGCGGCGCTTTCACCTGGGCCTGAGCCATGCTGAACCGCAACGACATCCTCGGCGCCGCCGACCTCAAGACCGCCGACGTGGAGGTGCCGGAGTGGGGCGGCACCGTGCGCGTACGCATGCTCACGGGCATGGAGCGCGACCAGCTCGCCGCCAGCATCGTCATGTCCGCCGACGGCAAGGCCGACATGACGGGCTACCGCGCGCGCCTGGTGGCGTTCACGGTGGTGGACGACGACGGCAACCGCGTGTTCATGGACGACGACGTGGGCGCCCTCTGCGGCAAGTCCTCGGCGGCGCTGGATCGCGTCTTCGCCGCATCGTCCGAGCTGAACAAGCTCGGCGCCGGCTCGGTGGAGGACGCGCGGGGAAACTCCAGCGGCGACCCGAGCGCCGTCTAGCCCTGCGCCTGGCGCTGAAGCTGGGCTGTCCAAACGTGGACGTCATGCTCGGGTCCATGACCTCCGCGCAGTTCGTGGAGTGGATCGCCTTCTACGAGCTGGAGCCCTTCGGGTCCCTGCACGAAGAGCAGATGGCGGGCCAGATCTGCGCGGCGGTCGTGAACGGTTACCGCGACCCGAAGAAGGACCCGCTGCGGCCGTCCGACTTCTTCTCGCCGCTGAAGCGCGAGGTGGGCGAGGACTCCGACGAGCCCATCCTGCTGGACGACCCGGAAGCCCAATCGCAGCTGATCAAGGCGCGGGTGTTCGGGGTGGGCCGTGACTGACGGCGCGTCCATGCGCATCGAGGGGCTGGGCGACCTGCTCCGCGAGCTGCAGGAAGTGCCGCAGGAAATCTCGAAGCGCGTGCTGAAAGGCATGGTGGCCAAGGGCGCGTCCGTCATTCGCCGCGAGGCGGTGCGGCGCGCGCCCATGTACACCGGCGCCGACGCGGACCTGGCCAGTGTGGCCGGCGGCCGCGGGCGCGCCATCCAGGCCGGGCATCCGCCGCCCGGCACGCTGAAGCGTGCGATCTACCAGGCGCGGCTCTCCGACAAGTGCTCGGAGACGCTGGAGGTGTGGTGCGTGGACGTGCGGCGCGGCAAGCGCGCGCAGTCGTTCGGCAAGGCCGGCGAGAACCTGGACGCGTACTACGCCCTGTGGGTGGAGTTCGGCCACTACACCCGCGTGCCGCACGCGATGACGGCCACCGCGAAGGCCGCGGGCCGCGCGCTCGGTGAGGCGCGGTGGGTGCCGGCGCAGCCGTACATGCGGCCCGCGTTCGAGACCAAGAAGGACGAGGCGCTGAACGTGATGCGCCAGTACCTGATCGACAACCTGCCGCTCGCGCTGGCCGCGAGCCGCATCCTGAAAGCCGGCTGACATGGGCATGAACCAGCAAGCCATCCGGGCCATCCTGGAGGCCGACACCTCGGGCTTCAAGGCCGCGATGGGCGAGGCTGCCAACGTCTCCGAGAAGGAGCTGAAGCGCATCCAGTCGCTGATGAAGCCGCTCGCCGAGGCGATCCGCGCGCAGGAGAAGGCGCAGCGGGACCTGGCCGCGGAGGCCGCGCGCTCCGGCAAGACGCAGGCGGACGCCATGGAGCACGTCGGGCTGCACACGGCCGGCGCGAAGCGCGAGCTGCTGGTGCTGCTGCACGAAGCCAGCCAGGGCAACTGGAAGAACTTCGGCGGCTCGCTGATGGTGATCGGCGAGCGCGCGAACCTGATGGAGCTGGCGTTCACGCGCACCGGGCTCGCCGTCGGCGGCGCCGTGGCCATCGTGGCCAGCGCCATCGCCATCTTCGCCAAGGGCGCCATCCAGGCGGAGCACTTCGCCAAGGCGCTGCAACTGACGGGCAACTACGCCGCGGTGTCCGAAGCGTCGATCAAGGCCATGGCCCAGACGCAGGCCATGCAGACCGGCCAGACGTTCGGCCAGGCGCGCGAATCGGTCACCACGGCCGCCGGGTCGGGCCTCTTCGGCGTCAGCTCGGTGCAGGCGGCCGCGCGCGCCATGGGCGACTACGAGCGCGTCACCGGCGCGACGGCCGAAGAGGCGCTGAAGCACTTCGAGGCCATCCGCCAGGGCGCCCTGAAGTGGGCCACCCAGGAGAACGAGACCGTTCACTTCCTGACGGCCACCGACTACGAGCACATCAAGGCGCTGGAGGAAACCGGCAAGGCCGAAGAGGCGGTGCGCGTGGCGCTCGGCGCCTGGGCCAACACGGTGGAGCAGCGGTCGGTGCCGCAGCTGGGTTACCTGGAGCGGGCCTGGAAGGCCGTGAAAGACGCCGCGTCCGCCGCCGGCGAGGCCATGCTGGCCGCGGGCCGTCCGAAGACGCTGGAGGACCAGATCGCGCTGCTGGAGAGCCACAAGGCGGCCATCACCAGCGGGCCGTTCGCCACGTCCGAGAAGACCGTGACCGGCCAGTACCGGCTCGCCGGCGTCCAGGACCAGATCGACTCGCTGAAGGAGCAGCAGCACCTGCTGGCCATCGCGCGCGGCCACACGGCCGAGGCCGAGGCCATGAGCCAGGCGAGCATCAAGGCGCATGAGTACGTGGCCAGCGTGCACGACCGCGTGAAGGCCACGGACACGCTGGCCGCCGCGCTCGAGAAGTACCGCGCCAATGCCGCCCTCGCGGGCACGTCGCCGGCCCAGATGAAGGAGGACGAGGCGCAGATCCGCAAGGACCACACGCCGGCGCCCACCGCGGGCGCAAACGCCTATTCCGGCATGGTGGAAACGATCCGCGCCTATAACGAAGTCAGCCGCGCCGAGATCTCGAACCAGTCCAAGCTGAGCGAGGCGCAGCAGTGGTCGGTGGAGATGCACAAGCGCCTGGACGAGGCCGCCAAGAACCTCACCACGGCCCAGCGCGCGGCGATCTCGACGCTGATCGACAACGCGGCGGCCGAGCGCGAGGTGGCGGACGCGGAGGTGCAAGGCCGAAAGGCGCGTATCGCGGCGATCGTGGCCGAAACGGCCAGTGACGAAGCGCAGTACCGGAAAAGCGGTGAGTTCCTGCTGCGCGGGGAGGCGCGCGTCGCGCAGGTCATTCGTGAGACGCAGATGATCGGCCTGAACGCGGACGAACGTCGGCGCGCGCAGGCTCTGCAGGAAATTGACCTGGAATTGTTGGCTCAGAACGCCGGCGCCACAGCCGCGGTCCGCGAGGAAAACGAGCGGTACGCGCAGCAGCAACGGGAGCACATGATCCCCGCACTTGAAGCGGCTAAGAAGGCTCAGGACGCCTGGAACGCGTCGTTCAGCAACGGCGCGCGCGCCGCGCTCGACGAGTTCGCGAAGGCGGCACAGAACACCGCCTCGCTGGCGCAGCACTTCATCGGCGACTCCATGCAGACCATCGAGGACACGATGGTGCAGGCGGCCATGACCGGCAAGCTGACCTTCGCGAAGATGGTCGACGCCATCATCGCGGACTACATCCGCCTGCAGGTGATCAAGCCGCTGCTCGGTAAGGGGGCCGGCTTCGTCAGCGACCTGTACGGCCTGTACAGCGGCAGTGGCTGGGGCACCGGCGAGACGCACGCGAATGGCCTCGACTACGTGCCGTACACGGGCTTCACCGCGGTTCTGGGTGAGGGCGAACGCATCGTCAGCCGCCAGGACAACGTCAACGGCAACCGGGGCGGCTCGACCCACTTCGACTTCTCTGGCCAGACGATCAACGTCGGCGCCGGCGTGAACATGCAGCAGGTGAACGCCGCGGTGGCGCACGGCAACGCCGAGCAGGAACGCCGGTTCCGCCGCCTGGCGCAACAGGGGCGATTCTGATGGCCGCGTACACCTGGCCCGCCGCCTGGATGCCGCGGCGCTTCCGCATGTTCATTGCGCCGAACGAGCGATCGTTCTCCGGCTACTACTCGGGCCAGACGCAGGCGCTGGACCTGCTCGGCGAGTCCTGGCGGATGGAGCTTGAGCTGGCCGAGATGACCGGGCTGGTGGGCCAGCAGGTGCAGGCCTTCCTGGACCGGCTCCGCGGCCGCGTCAACACGATCACCATCGGCAACATCCAGCGCCCGGTGCCGGTAGGCACCATGCGCGGCACGCCGACGCTGCTGGCCAGCGCCGCGCAGCTGGCGTCCACGATCCAGATCGCCACCACCGCCGGCGCCACGCTGCTGGCGGGCGACTGCATCGGCTTCGGTGGCCAGCTGTCGCGCGTGATGACCGACGCCACGGCCGACGGCACCGGGCACATGACGGTGGAGATCCTGCCACGCGTGCGCATCGCCCAAACGGCGGGTGCCTCGGTGCTGTGGGACCACCCGACCGCCAACATGATACTGGCCGCCGGCGGCGGCTCGCCAGTGGACTTCACGCCAGGCTCGCTGGACATGGGCGGCGCCCTGGCCGGCTCGGTCGTGCTGCAGCTGGTGGAGGCCTGACCAATGCGCACGCTGACCTCGGGCGCCGCGAGCGCCCTGCAGGCATCGTCGGTGTCGATCGCGCTGCTGGTGGAGATGGACCTGACGGAGCCGCTGTTCCTTAACTCGTCGCGGATGACGCTGACGATCGGCGGCACCGACTACCTGGGCCTGGGCCCGCTGGGCCAGGTCGCGCCCATCCGCGAGACCTCGGCGGAGCTGCCCCAGCTCGGCTTCCAGCTGTCCGGCGTGCCGCCCGACATGGTGGCGCTGATGCTCGCCGAGCCGGTGCAAGGGAAGGCCGTGCGGGTGAAGACCGCCATCTTCGACCCCGCCACGGGCGCCGTGCTGGACGTGGCGCTGCGATATGCCGGCCTGCTGGACGTCATGGGCATGAGCGACGGCCTGGAGAGCGCGTCCATCAGCGTCTCGTCGGAGAGCATCACCCTGGGCCTGCTGCGGCCCACGGGCCAATACTTCAACGACAGCGACCAACAGGCTCTGCACCCCGGCGACCTAGCGTTCCAGTACGTGAACGAGCAGGCCGAAGAGAAGATCACCTGGCCCGCGGCCAGCTTCTGGAAGAAGTGATGGCCCCGCTGGTGACGATCCTCACGTTCGGCGCACACCCGGCGCTGGCGTACGGGACGCTGCTCGTCTTCAAGACACTGCGGGTGGGCTTCCCGACGGCCCGTGTGGAGGTGTTCGACAACGGGAGCCATCCGGAGGTGGCCGCCGCCGTGGCGCGCGAAGCCGCGCGCGTGGGCGCCACGTTCACGGCTCTGCGGCCGCAGCACTTCGCCGCCTACTACCACTGGCAGCTGCGCGAACGCGCGCACGCCGGCCCGGTGGTGCTGCTGGATCCGGACGTGGTGTTCTGGCGCGCGGTGGAGGGCTGGGACTTCGGCGACGCGCTGCTGGCCGGCCGCCTGATGCCCGAGGGGCGCGGCTGCGGCTCGCTGGTGAACGTGCAGCGCCTGCACCCGAGCCTGCTGTGGGTGCCCGAGCCCGCGGGGCTGCCCGAGGGCGGCATCGCGCCGCGGCTCGGCTTCCGCGGCGGCATCCCGCACTTCTGGGACACGTTCGCCGACCTCTACCAGGCGCACGCCGGCCAGTGCGTCGCCTTCGACGCGGCGCAGCTGGACGCCTACGACCACCTGTTCCACGGGACACACCTGCCGGTGATGGACACCGGCGACGACGTGATCCGGCGCGCGCACCTCGCGGCCGCCCGCGGCGACTTGGGCGCGCTGCGGGGGCTCTGGCGCGAGCAGGACGAGCACTTCCGCGCCGTGCGCGCCACCGCCGCGCCACCCATCGGGCCCGCGCGTGCGATCCAGGCGTGGCAGGGCCTGGCCTTCTCCGACGCCGACCTGGGCGCCGGCCTCGCGACCCTTCACGAGCGACTGACCTCCCGATGACCCGACGCAAGGATTGGCCCAGCCGGTTTGCCGCGCTGGTGGAAGAGGCGCGCCTGCGCCCGTTCGAGTGGGGCGTCCACGACTGCTGCCTCTGGGCGGCCGACTCGGTGCTGGCGCTCACCGGCGTGGATCACGCGCTGGGCCTGCGCGGCACGTACGCGGATGCGCTGGCCGCGCGCCGCGTGCTCGACGCCCTGGGCGGCTACGCCGGCGCGGCCGCGCTCGCCGGCCCCGAGATCGCGCCGGCGCTGGCTGGCGCTGGTGACGTGGGCCTGGTGGCCAGCGGCGCCGAAGACGGCGTGTCCCTGGGCGTGTGCACGGGGATCGAGTGGCTGTGCGTCGGCGATGCTGGCCTGCTGCGGTTCCCGCTCGCCTCGGCGCAGCGCGCGTGGAGGGTGGCATGAGCAAGGGCGTGCAGGAGGTGCTGGAGGTCGCCGCGGCGCTGGTGATCCTCTACGTCACGGGCGGCGAGGATTGGGAGGACGCGGCGAAGCTGTTCGCCATGGCGGCCGCCACCGACCGCGCGCGCCGCGGCGAAGAGAAGGCGAAGGCGGCCTACAACGCGTCCCTGCGGGACCGGTACGTGATGAGCCGCAGCACCACCGCAGCTCGGCGCCTGGTGTTCGGCCGGTGCCGCGTGTCGGGCCCGGTGTTCTTCGTCGCCAGCTACGGCTCCAACCGCGAGCACCTGGCGTTCTGCGTGGCGCTGGCCGCCCATGAGGTAGACGCGATCGAGACCGTCTACTTCGACGGCAAGCCGATCAGCCTGGACGGCTCCGGCAACGTCGTGGGCATCGCGGAGACTGAGAGCTTCACCATCTCGGCCGCCACGGCCACCGTGACGCTGACCGGCAAGCCCAAGACGGGCAGCGTGACGGCGCAGGCCCGGTACGGCTCGACGATCGTGCCGCTGACCGTCACCGCCGTCTCGGGGTCCACGGTGTCCGTGTCGGGCGCCCACAGCTCCGGCACCGGCGAGCTGGACATCTTCTACCAGCCCGACCCGGATCCATACGGCCCGGCCACGACCGCCTCCCACTCGGAGACGTTCACGATCGTCACGGGCTCGGACACCTTCACGACCAGCGCGATCCCCGATGTGGGCACCGTCTACGCGGCCACGGTCCTGACGTCGCCGACCGCGAACGACTCGGTGCCGGTGGCTATCGCCGGCCTGAGTGGGAACCACGTCACGATCACCGGCGCGGCCGGCCAGATCGGTCGCCAGGTGAACATCCACTACCAGACCACCACGGGCGTCAGCAAGGCGCGCGTGCGCAAGTACCTGGGCACGTCCACGCAGACGGCGGACGCGGCGCTGATCTCGCACTTCCCCGGGATCTGGACCGCCAACCACAAGGCCACGGGCGTCGCCTACCTGGTGGTGGAGCTGGACTACGACGACGGCACGTTCGCGGGCGGCATCCCGGAGGTGTCGGCGGTGGTCCGCGGCATGAAGTGCTACGACCCGCGCACTTCGACGACAGCCTGGACGGAGAACCCCGCGCTCCACGCGCGCGCGCTGGCCACCAGCCCTCTCGCCGGCGCGCTGCCCACGTCCGCGATCGACGACGCCGCGGTGGGCGTGGCCGCCAACGTCTGCGACACGTCCACCACGTACACGGTGGGTGGCCAGGACTACGTGCGGCCGCTGTACACCGCGGGCTACACGTTCTCGGTGGACCAGAAGCCCACGGACGGCCTTACGGATTTGTGCGAGGCCATGGGCGGCGATTGGGTCTTCGCCGACGGCACGCTGCGGATGTGCGCGGGCTCCTACCGCACGCCGGTGATGGACGCGGACGAGTCGTGGTTGATCCGTGACGCCTCGGTGAGCATCCAGGCCGCGACGCCGCGCGCGCAGCTCGTGAACACGGTCACGGCCTCGTTCGCCGACCAGTTCCACGACTTCACCGTGGTGCCGATGCCGCGGCTGTCGCCCGCGACGTACACCACCGCCGACGGCGCCACGCTCGCGCAGGACATCCAGTACGGCGCCGTCACGTTCGCCGGTCAGGCGCAGTACCTGGCCAGTGTCTACCTGCGGCGAATGCGCAACGGCCTGGTGGTGACCCTCCAGTGCAACATGCGCGCGTGGCAGGCGCAGCGCTTCGACGTGATTCGCCTCACCCTGGCCCGCTTCGGCTGGAACGCGAAGCCGTTCGAGGTAATGGAGGACACCTGGTCCACGGACGGCGCCATCTCGCTGACGCTGCGCGAAATCGCGGCAGCCGATTGGGACATGGACGCGGGCTTCCCGGACGTGGACCTGGCGCCGAACACCGACCTGCCGCTGCCCTGGGGCCTGCCGGTGCCCACGTCGCTGGCGGCGGTGAGCGGCGCCACCACGCTGCTGCAGCAGGCCGACGGCACGGTGGTGTCGCGGATCCTGGTGTCCTGGGACCCGATCGCCGACGCGCGCGTACTGCTCGGCGGCCAGGTGGAGGTGCGCTACTGGCGCGCCGGCGACAGCGCGAACAACTATGAGACCCAGATGGCGCTGGGCTCGGACACCCAGGCGTACCTCACCGGCGTGTCCGACGGGAACATGTACATCATCGAGGCGCGGACCGTCTCGTCCGTTACGGCCTCGACCTGGTGCCCGCAGATCTCGCACGTCGTGGCCGGCAAGACCGGCGCCCCCGCCGACGTCGCCGGCGCCGCGTACAGCGAAGGCAGCGGTCGCATCCACATCACCTGGACCGCCGACACCGACGGCGACTACAAGCTGACGGAGGTGCGGGAGGGCGCCAGCTGGGCGGCCGGCACGCTGATCGGCCGCGCGTCGGGCACCTCACTCGATTGGGTGGGGCCCGCGGCGGGCACGTACGACCTGTGGCTGGCCCACCAGAACTGGAGCGGCATCTACAGCGGCACGCCGGCCTCGCTGGCCGTCACGGTGGACGCGGGCATCAACGGCGGCGGGTACACATTCGCGCTCTCGGCCCCGTCCGCCACGCTGACCGCTGACGCCTCCGGCCACGTCACCAGCTACGCGGGCGTGGCCACCATGGCGCAGGTACTGTTCGGCGCCACCGACGACACCTCGAACTGGACGATCGGCAAGACCGACAGCACCGGCGTGACCTCCAGTCTGTCCGGCGCCACCGTGACGGTCACCAACATGGCCGACGCCACGGACAGCGGCTATGTGGACGTGACGGCCACGCGCACGGGCTACGCCACGCTGACGGCGCGCTTCCAGCTGTCGAAGTCGAAGGCGGGCGGCGTGGGCGGCATCGTTCAGAACTGGTTTGCAGGCGCCTCCACAGGCTCGTCCGCGTCGGGCAGCGGCCAGTCGGCCGATTCGCGCGTGCGTATGAACAGCGACGGGACCATCGATTCGTTCTCGGCGGTCGCGGGCTCGGGCAGCTACACGTCCACCGGCGTCAATTGGTTCGTGCCGACGACCGCCGGTGTCGGCGCGAGCTACTGGGTTCGCGCCACGGTGCGCTCCGGAAGCGACCCGCTCACCTCGGGCACGACGGGGTCCTACGTGCTGATCTCTGGCGCACCCAGCTGGCGTGACTTCATTCCGGCCGGCCCGGTTGCGTCGAAGGAGACGTACCTTGATCTCACCATCGCCGCTGATGCCAGCGGTTCGCCCGGCGCGGTCGTTGGGACCGCGACGATCTACCTCGAAGTCGACGAATCCTGATGCCACACAACGACGACCGCCCGTTCCGATATACGGAGGAGGCGCTGGCCAGCGCGCTCGCCGAAGCTCTGGCCCCGGCACTTGCCGCCGCTCTGAGGGAGGTGCTGACCGACAAGAAGGTCGTCGCCAGGCAGACCGACGTGCTCATGGCAGTGCTGCAGGAGCGTGCAGCTCAGAAGGCCGGCGGGTTGATCCTCGGCGGACTCAAGACGCTTCTGTTGCGCGGGGCCCTGTTGGCCAGCGTGGTCTTCGGCGTGGCCGCGCTGTTCGGCGGCAAGGCGGCGGTGGCACTCGTCTGGTCGGCACTCACCGGGCGTGCGCCGTGAGACCGCTTCGCCGGCACCAGAAGCCAACCGCGAAGCGGTGGTGCCCGGAGCCTGAACGCGTCGTGCGCGGCTGGACCTGGGCTATGCGCCCGTGTCGGCTGGCGATGACGGCGCTGATCGCGTGGGCCGAGTCCGAGAAGGCATTCGAGCTCGCACGCGAGTGCCACGTCCCATTGCCCGGGAAGTGAGCCATGGCCTGCTGCCTATGCGGCGCTGCAGGCCACTTGTCCAAAGACTGTCCGTGGAAAGGAACCGATCATGCTGTTGATCGACGATGCGGGGCGCCTGTGGCGCAAGCTGTGGAGCGTGCGCCTGGCGCTCGCGGCCGCGGCGTTGGACGTGGTGGCGGTGGCCACGCAGGAGCTCCTGCCGGAGCACGCGCCTCCGCACCTGGTGGCCGCCGCAGGCGTGCTGTCGCTCGCCGCCGCCGTCGCGCGTCTCGTGGCGCAGCCGCGCGTGACCGGCTACACCTACCGCGTCCCGCCGCCACCGCCAACGCGGCGCTCCGACCGCTCCGACGCCTGTCGCAGCTGCATGGTTCTGCTGCTGCTCGTGGGCCTGGGCTGGTGGGCACTCGCCGCGTTGGCCTTGCTGATGGGGCGTCACCATGGCTGCTGACGTTCGCCGTCGCTCCGCCATCGTTGCCGCGGTGGTGGCGCTTGCCGCACCCGCCGAGGGCCTGCGCCACGTCGCGTACTACGACCCGCCCGGGATCCTGACCGTCTGCCGGGGCCACACCGGTCCAGACGTTCAGGCCGGCCGCTACTACTCGGACGGCGAGTGCCTGCAGCTCGAGCAGTTGGACGCCGGGCACGCCGTCGACCAGGTGCTGCGCTGCGCGCCGGCGGCGCCGGAATCGGTGGCGGTGGCGTTCGCTGACCTCACGTTCAACGCCGGACCCACTGCCGCGTGCGATCGCGTGCGCTCCACCGCCGCGCGCTACTTGGCAGCCGGCCGTTGGCGGGCCGCGTGCGAGGAGCTGCCGAAATGGGACAAGACCCACGTCGCCGGCCAGTTGGTGGCACTGCCGGGCCTGACACGCCGCCGCGCCATGGAACGCAACGTCTGCCTGGGAGGCCTGCAGCCATGACCGATGAGACCATCGCCAAGTTGGAGGCCGAGGCCGGCCAGGCCGTGACCTTCCTGCGAACCGAGGCGGCCGGGCTGAGCCTGCGCGCGAAGTTGGAGTGGCTGGCGGGCGTGCTGGTGCTGCTGGCCATCGTCATCGCTTGGGCGCTGTGGCCGGCCCGGCCGTTGCCCGAGAAGGTGGAGGCGCGCGCCGAGGTGCACCAGGCCGATGGCTCCGTGATCGCGGCCACCATGCCGCCCGCCGAGGCCTCCGTGGAACTGCCGCCGCCTGCGCCCGCCACGATTCCCCGCGGAGCCAAGGTGGAACGCCGGGACCGCATCGTCGCTCAGGCGCGCGCCACGGCTGCCAGTGCGTGCCCGCCCGTGACCATCGACCTGCAGACCGTGCGCGTGGACGGCGGGCGCCGGGTCATCGCCTCCAGCTCGGACGGCTCCATCCTCAACGCGGTGGACGTGCCGATCGATCCAACGCCGCTGCCGCCGGCGGAGAAGCCCTGGGCGGCTGGCCTGGCCTATGGAACCGACCGTGCCGTGGGCGTCTGGCTGGAGCGCGACATCGGCCGGCTCCGTGCAGGCATCGAATTCGACAAGGCGCCCAGCGGCGGCGCTCGGGCCGCCGTGCGTCTCGGCGTCCGCTGGTAGTCGTCATCTCAACGCCGAACTGGCAGGAGACCGCCCCACGAGAAAAAGACAGGGCGACCGGAACGCGTGCGTCAACACGCCCTCCGGCCACCGAACCCACAGATCGAGCCTGTGAGCCCAGCCAAGGGCCCTGCCACCTCCCGGGAGGCGGGGCGCAGTGTATGCAACCACCGCCTGGTACTCATCAATGGCATTCCCTATCATTCCCTGGCTGGGCGGCAAGCGCCGTCTGGCCGACCTGCTGATCCCGCGCTTCCCGCCGCACAAGTGCTACGTGGAGCTGTTCGCCGGCGGCGCCGCGCTGTACTTCCTGCGGCCGCCGGCTGAGGTGGAGGTGATCAATGACGTCAACGGCGAACTGGTCAACCTGTACCGGGTCGTCAAGCACCACCTTGAGGAATTCGTCCGACAGTTCAAGTGGGCGCTTTCCAGCCGCGAGCTGTTCCGCTGGCTGCAGGACACGCCGGCCGAGACGCTGACCGACGTCCAGCGCGCCGCGCGGTTCTTCTACCTCCAGCACCACTGCTTCGGCGGCAAGGTCGACGGCCAGACCTGGGGCACCGCCACCACGGCGCCGCCGGTCAACCTGTTGCGCATCGAGGAGCAACTGAGCGCGGCGCACCTGCGCCTGGCGCAGACCTACATCGAAAAGCGGCACTGGCTTCAGTGCCTGAAACAGTACGACCGGCCGCACACGTTCTTCTACCTCGACCCCCCGTATTGGGAGACCGAAGGCTACGGGGTGGACTTCCCGTTCTCGGAGTACGAGGCGATGGCGGCCGCGATGCGCGACATGCAGGGCAAGGCGATCGTCAGCTTGAACGACCACCCCGCCATTCGGGAGTGCTTCTCCGGCTTCCACATCGAGACCCTCGACATCAACTACACGGTGGGCGGCGGCGCGAGGGCGGCAGCGCGCAAGGAAGTAGTCATCTGGTCCTGGGACCAGGCGGCCGAGCCTGCGGGGTTGTTCTAGAGGTTCGCCGGGGTCTTCCTGGAGGTGGATTCAGGTTGATGACAGGTACGATGGTCGTCCTCCCTCGCGGCTGTCTTCTCCTCCCTCCTATTGCCGCGAGGCTTCTCGCCCGGCCAGTGTGCCGGGCGTTTTCTTGATGGCGTGGAGTAGCATCGCGCTCCCAGCGGATCCTCCTGGCCCCGCCCGGCCATGCCGCTGGGACTGCGCCCGCCCCGTGCGGGCGCTTTCACATCTGGGCAAAGTTTCAGCCCCCGCCTGGCGCACCAGGTGGCGTCGACATTCTGCGAGTCGCACGCTGATTCTGGGCGCGCATGCCGGGCCGTGCTTGAAGGCCGAGCCTGCTCACCGAATACGGTCAGCGCGCGGCGTACACTGGACGGCGTCATGGAACGCGAACCAACCTTGCTCGGAAAGGGCATGTACCCACTGTCCCGCGCGGCGCGGCTGGTGGGTGAGGAAGCGCGTACTGTGCGCCGCTGGCTGCGCGGCTACTCTTGGAAGCATCGCGACGGCCTTCCCCACTCGTCTGGGCCCCTCTGGCCGCTGCAGTTCGCGAGCGATGAGGATCTGTCGCGCGAGCAGGTGCTCAGCTTCCATGACCTACTGGAGCTGCGTACGGTCGCACGGTTCATCTCGCTGGGCGTCAGCCTTCGCGCGATCCGGGCGACCATCGACGTCGCCCGCGAGTACTTGGGCGACTACCCGCTCCAGTCCGAAGGCTTCGTCACCGACGGCAAGCGCATCTTCCTCGAGGCGGCCGAGCGCGCCGGCGACCCGCAGCTGCTTGACGTTCGCGGCAGGCAATTCGCAATGGACGCGGTGATCCGCCCCAGCCTCTTGGATGGCATCCAACACGGACGCAACGGCGCAGCGCTCCGTTGGTTCCCGGTGCCGAAGAAGAAGGTGATCGTGCTGGATCCGCAGGTCCAGTTCGGGGAGCCCATCATCGCCGAGGCGGGGGTTCCCACGGACACGCTGGCCAGCGCCTACAAGGCGGAGGGCGAGGACGCGAAGATGGTGGCGAAGCTGTACCGCATCACCCCCGCAGCGGTGAAGGCTGCGGTGGCCTTCGAGCATCGCCTGGCGGCGTGAGGTTCCTGTTCGACAACAATCTGCCGTGCGATCTTGCGCACGCGATTCGTGAGCTGTCGTGGTCCCAGGATGATGTGGAGGAGGTGATCCACCTCACGGATCGGTTCAAGCCGAACGCGCCGGACCTGGAGTGGATCCCGGCGCTTGGCCGCGGCTGGTGCATCCTTAGCATCGACAAGTTCGCCAAGAGCCGGGGGCAGGAACGGGATGCGCTACGGCGGGCGGGGCATACCGTGTTCGTGCTCGACCCCCAATGGTCGAGGCACCCCTTCTGGCTGAAATCCTCGCAGCTCGTGCTGTGGTGGCCTCAGGTGCTGAATCAAGCACGACTCACGGAGGGCGGCGTTTTCCGCATTCCCTGGCGCCACAGTTCAGGGAAACGCTTCGTGAGCCTGTAGAGCCTTGGGTCAGGCGACACGCGACGCGGAAAGCAAAACGCCCGCAGCGGTGCGGGCGTCTTGTTTCGGCTCTCTGTCCGATTTCCAGCAGCTGTGCGAGACAGCGCAGCGCGGATCATAACCTATGCACGTTGGCGGCCTGAACGGGCCGCGCCTGGAACGCCCCAGCCGACCCGCGCCGATACACCTTCACTGGCGCCTCCGCGGGGCTCGGCGGCGGTGATGGCGGTGCCGCACGATAGCCGATGGTGATCGTATGCGAGCCGCCCCACGGACCATCGCCGGGCCGCGACGGCCGCGGCGCCTCGCCCCAGTCGTCGTCGGACCCCGGTTCTCGCTCCCAGAATGCACAGCCCTGGCCCGCCCTGCTGGTCACCCGGCGCCGCCTGTCCTGCAGCCGCGTACGGATGCAGAAGGCCATGTCTGGGTCGCCCCACGCCTCGCCATCGAAGTGTCGGCACCAGCGGCACGGCTGGCCGTCAGAAGGGTGGGCGAGGTGGGCGTGGCTCATGGCGGGGGCGCGAGTGTCGCAGCAAACGCCTCGCCTGGATCAGCCGCCGCTGCTCATTAAGCGAGACGCGCGTGGGGTCTTTGCGGGCGCCGAAGGCGTCCTCACCCTGCTACGCTCGCAAATAGACGTTCTCGGAACCGAGCGTAGCAGGGTGAGGACGCCAACCGATCATGGGATAGTTCGCCTTCGACCTGGCTCCGCCCTCCATAGCGTGTGGGTTTGGGTTGCGCCGCACGGAGCAGCATGCGGCTTTCACGATGGGGTAGTGCGCCCTGCAAGGCAGTGCAGACGCCTGCACTAAAGAGCTTTACGTTTCATTCGCTAGCCGCATAAGCTTATGCGGATAGCGAATTTATCTGAGTGATCAACGACTTAGAGCATTTTTCTGTTGCTCACTTGACGAAGTTAGGTGTTCCGATGTACGGCGAATGCTTGCGGAATTCACTACGGCCTTGCAAACTAGAAGCTAGCTTCTAGCTATCTTTCGTTGTTCCGGTAGGCACGAGAGCTGCCTGAAGCGTTAGTAGGTAGGGAAAGCGCTTGACTTTCGGCAATTGGTGCCGACATAGAGTGCGTACCCTGGCTTCCTCTTGCTTGTAGCAACAGGAGGATGTTCTTGTTGTCGTGCTACACTTCAAGGTTTTTTCTGATAGCCCCGTGGGAGAAGTTATGAACACCGCTTTCGACTCTTGGCTCGCCGGGAAGCTCGACGCCGGACTGGTGGACATCAAGTTCGCTGTCATCTCGGGCAAAGGCGTGTCTGTACAAGCAATCAAGAGTGATGTGCTTGCTGCTGAAGGTGCCATTAGCTCTGGTTACCTCAAGCCTGCTCCTGGGGCTTCTTCTGACGTGCCCGCTCACATTGCAGCTTTCATCAACGGGTAACGTTGAGTGATCTGGTAAACTGAAGTTGCCTTCCAGTAGAGGGTGCCGAATTCGGCACCCTTTTTGTTTATGACGACATCGTCCACTGCAGAGCAGGTTGCCTTCTACGCGAAGTTGGTCAAGGAGACCGTTGATGGGCTGTTGAAAACAGTCTGTCAACAAGCAGCGCTGCCGCTCGAAGGCCTCGCCCACTGGAGAGACCTTGGCGTTATCCCCATCTACGAGACCGGGCCTTCACTCCTGAGCTTGGCCAATGAGTTAGCGCCGACGACGATCCTCTTCCCCGCCGTGGCAGAGTCGGACTACCTTCAGGCTTACTGGAAGAAGATGCGTGGGGCAGATGGTCAGGTTTCCCACGAAATCGTAGTCATCACTGCTAATTACTGTTGGGCTCGCTTCTACGCCGCGAAGGAGCTGATGCATTGCTTCATCGAAGAGGATGGCATCGGTGCCACGGGGTCGAGGGAGCTTGTCCACGATTTGATCGAGTCCTTGGCGGCCGGGGGGATCACAGGTGCAGAAGAGTGTGCACCCCAGACCATCGTCGACGAGGTCGCGATGCTGGGTGCCATCCTGTTTATGGTGCCCGAACAGTGGATGCCGACCATCGCAGCCTTGTTCGCGGCGCTAACGATCAAGTTCCCTGCCGAGAACGCCTACCTCTACATCGCGACGATTCTCAGGGTCCCGGAAATGGTCGTGAGGCATCGCTTGAAGCAGTTCGCCGGGAGCTTGACGCCCTGATACCTGGGAAGCAGAGACCTAACTGATTCGGAAGCGTCTCCTAGACGAGTTGCGAGCCCCCGCAACCACAGTATCTTCAGTGCATTCAAGCACTTAGCAAAGCCCGCCGCTCGCGGGCTTTGTCGTTTCTGGACCTTGTGACGAGATTTGTGACGAGGTCTGTGACGTCACAGACCTCGGGAGGCGCGCGCGCAGACTCTGGATGACCTTTGGGCATGTGACCAGATCCGCCGATTTTGGCGGACAGCGTCGCACTACGACATCGTCCGTGCCGGGGTTTCCAGCCCGTCGGCAACGGGCCCATCCGCCGCACGACGAACGAACGCCGTCGGCAGCCCTCGATACACCGTCGGTTCGGCGCCAGTGCGATGGCGCAGACTCTTCATCTGAATGTCCAGGGTGGCATGGACGCCGCCTCCATGAAGCGGTCGCATCACCTCGGCCAGCGCCAAGACCGCCGCCAAGGCCCCCACGAACGGCGTGGCCACGGCGCGCGAGGCCAGCAGCGTCATCCCGCAGATGTCCTTTCGCTCGTCGGCGAGCTTCTTGTAGGTGTCGTTCAACTCGACAGCGGCTTGCGTGGTGGCATCGGCTGTCCAGATTTGTGACGGCTGACGCGGGCCAGGGAACGTGTGCAGGCGGATGTTCCGGAAATCGCGATATCCGCTGCCCAACCCGGCTTCCACGACCATCGAGAAGGCGGCGGTGTCGAGGTCGCGGCGCGCGGCCACGTTGTCGACGCCGAAGAGGGCCGTGGTCGGCTCGTCGACGATGACGCGATGCTCGGGACCGAACCGTCGCTCGACCAGCGCGGTGGTGAAGCCCGCAGCCTCGAGCCGGCTCGCCACCGCCCTGACCTTGGACTTGAGCAGGTCGTCCGCCCACAGCAGCAGGCAGGTGCTGAGGTTGGACTTGGCGGCCTTGTCGAAGTCCTGAAGTACCACGTGCGGGCGACCTTCGGGCGGATAGGGCAACAGCCCCAGCGTCCATGCGTAGGCTTGGCCAAGATGGCCCAGGCCTACCAGCCACAAGGACTTCGGCAGGTATGCGAGTGCGGGGCCCATGTGGGCGTCGTCGCGCCAAGCTGCGACCGCGAGCGGATTCCAGAGCGACATGCCGACATGTCGGTGGCCGGCTTCGGCCAAGTCGCCGCGGACGTGCATGAAGGCCTCGTTGACCCCCAGCGCCGCTGCGCCGATGCCGGCGAGGGGGTTGTCGTCGGCGCAGGTCAGCCCACCACCGGAACCGAAGGGCGTAATCTCGAAGCGCCAATGGTCCCAGCTGAGCTGAATACAGAAAGCTGGCAGTGCGCCCTCGCGCCCGGCGCCGAGCACGAGCGTCGGCAGCTCGGTCACGGCATTGGTGACCACGGCCGCGCCGAGTTCTTCGGCAACGCCCCGGGCGCTGCGACCTTGGTACAGCGGGACGTCGAGGGCATGGTCCAGGTCGCCGTAGACCTCGACGCCGCCCAAGAAGGCGCGCACGGCCGTGTTCAGCGCGGTCAAGAAGCAGGCCTGGCCGGCGAGCGTGCTGGCCCAGCCCTGACCGAGATGGATGCGCAGACGGTAGCGAGAGAACAGAGCCACGGCCTCTTCGGGCGATGCGACCTCGCCGGCGTCCAAGGCCATCTTGGCCAGCCGGTGCATGGAATCAGCGTTGAACTCGGTCACTAAGGAGCTCCAGCATCAGTAAGTCGCAGGAGGCGGCCGACATCGGAACCCGAATGCGACGCCCACTGATGGTTGCCTTCGTAGACATAGAGCCCGAGGTCTCGCGGGCGTACGGTGCCCCTGGCAAATCGCGGCACGATGAGGGCGATGTGTCCCTTCAGCGCGACCATCGGATTTGCGCGGTCCGAGCGGCTCTGGCCGGGCCCATTGCGGTGCGTGTGCACATCCGCCACGACGGTGACGCCCCGGGCGCGACAGACCTCCCAGAGCTTGGCGAAGCTCGCTGCGGTCAGCGCGACGAAGTCATCGTGCAACGCGTCCGGCTGCAACTGCTCGTAGGGCAGGAAGTCCGAGATGACGCGTCCTGCGTCAGTCTTGTTCCCCAGCAAGAACGCACCGCTCTCCCGGACGCCGGCACCTTGCTCGCGGAGATGCGCGATGAGGCTGCCCCATAGCGGCGCCGGTGCTTCAAGCAGCGGCGCAGACGTAGTCGCGGCTTTGTAGAAGGTCATGGACCACCTCGAGGTAGTGACCGATGCCCTTGGCGGGCTTCCAGATGAGCTGCGGGTACTGGGCAACCCAGGCGTCGTGGCCGACGAGGCTGTTGCGGTCGCACGGGATGTAGAGGGCATCACCGTTCTGCCAGTCCGGTCGGAATGCCAGGCGAAGGCGTTCGCCACCTTTGGGCCACTTGTCGAACGAGAGGCGATTGCCTATCGTTAGGTCCCAGAACGTGCCCGTGGGCGCGGCTGCCGGGAAGCCACTGCAGTTCAAGCGCAGCACGTACTCCCGACCGTCGCGGGCAAAGACACTGATGTAAACGTGCGGCCACTCCAACTTCTTGAACTGCCAACGGTTGCGGTCCTCGCCCGAGAGAAAGCGCGCCGACGCAAGGTCGGCACGCAGAGATTGCTCATCCGGTGCCATACCTTGCCTCTTAGCCGTTGATGCGGTGCGCGGGCACCAGGTCGAAGGTCACCGAGCACTGCGGGCACTTGGTCAGCGTGCCGATGTGGACATCGACGTCGGGCTGCTCGGTCGTGCCGGCAATCTGCAGGACGTGCTCGGCGATGTCGCCCGGCGCCATGCCGAACTTCTCGCCGGCCCACAAGCGTACGCGGCCGACAGTGGTTGCCGGGCGGAACTTGTGGTGCACGACCTCGGCGCCGAAGCGGACCTGCACTCCCACTTGCTTGCAGTGGTGGAGGTGCACGCGCACGCCGTGCTCCTTCTTCAGGTGCTTGACGTGGGTGGCGTGGCCGTGGGCGTCGTCGTCATCGTCCTCGACCGAGAGGGTCAGGTCGGACGCGTCGGTGCCGGCCGGCAGCAGCACCAGGACGGCGTGCATCAGTTCGGCGACGGAGGCCTCGTCGTCGATTTCGACGAACTTGATGTCAGAGAAGAACTCCGACTGGATGTAGACGCGGGTGGGCATTTCTGCTTCCTTTTTCAGCTAGTCGAGCGGCGCGGGATGCGCTGCTCATGCTGGGTAAGTCGCAGGAAGCCCTGGAAATCGGAAGTGCGTGGACCGGCTCGGCTAGGCGGGGCAGTGCAGGAAGTGCCTGCACTTCGGGCACTCCCACTGATTGGGGCGAGCCTCGAAATTTCCGTCGAGCAGCCCCTCAGCAGCGGCCGTCGCGAACTTGTTGTTGAACGACCGGCTGTCTGGCCACAAGGAGTCTGTCGCTCCGGTGCTGAGGACATGGACGCTACCCGAGAAGCAGTACTTCGGATGCGCTTCCGCTAGGTACTTCAACATCCAGCGGACCGAGGTGCTCTGCCGGCCGAGCTTCCCTGGGGGCCTAGTGCGAACGAACTCAATCTTGCGGACGTTGCCGTCGCCTTGAATGCGATGCGCCCTGACCTCGATGGGCAGGCCCGCGCAGGTAACTTGGAAGGGCTTGGCCATGGCTGCACGCGGCACTCCCAGACACTTGCGGCCTTCTGCCAGCAGCGCGTCTGCGTAGGCTCGAAGGTGCGGAACTGAATCCCTGAACGCCGGACCGAGTGACGCCAGTACCTTGTCGACATCGTCGGCCTTGGCCGAAGGGTCCTCGCCATGAGGTACGAAGAGCTCGCGCATCACCGCGCCTTCGATGGCAACCGCCGGGTGAAGGCCCGCTGACGGGCCGAGTCCCTTGACAACGTCGTAGTAGTAACGGCGCGGGCAAACGCGGTACGTCAGGAAGTCCGAGAAGTCGCAGAGCTCAACCGGTGAGCAACTGGCCCCTGTCGCCTCGATTGCCGGCTTAGCCGCTGCGGCCACGCCGTTGATGGGCTCAAGCAGGTTTGCGGCTCCGGATATCGCGCCAACGCACTGCGCCTTGTAGGCCCCTTGGTTCTCGTACAGCACGAGGTGTTCTCGAGCACGAGATAGTGCAACGTACAGCTTGTTCGATGCCTCAGTCTCTTCTTCGAAGTTTTCGCTGTGCTGCAGGGATTGGAGCAGGGACTCCGGTACCAAGTCAGGGTCTGCGCCCATGCGAAAGTGTTTGGCGTCGATGTCCACCAAGTGGATGGCCTCGAACTCGAGGCCCTTGCTGCCATGTATGGTCATGACGGCCACTGCGTCGAGGCCATCAGCCTCTGGCGGGGGCATGCGAAGTTCTCGGTCATCACCAATACGCAGACGGCGACGCAGGCGGGAGATGAAGCTGCCAACGGTCTGATAGGCGTGACCTCCGTCCGGCACGCGAAGGAAGTAGATAAGCTGCCACAACGCAATGCGCCGCGTGATGTCGAGGATGCCGTCACCTGCCAAGTGCTGCTCGAGGATATCGGTTCGGTCCAGCAACACTGTGCAAACGATGTCCCAAGGCGAGTCTGAGGACGACAAGCCCTGGAGGACTCCTCTCCAACGTTCCAGGCCGGCCATGCCTTCTGCTGACATCCCCGCAGGAGGCGACGTCAGCCAGGACAACGGCTCGGGTCGGGTGGTGTTAGGCCACTCAAGTAGCAGTTCCACGTCAGCCGGAGGAATCTCAAGTCCGGGGAGGCGTGACGCACGGAGCAGTCCGCTCCCGGAGCGGTCGATGAACAGCTGAAGAAGCGACAAGAGGCCCTTGACCTCGGGCCGCTGAAAGATGTCGCCAAGGTGGAGGGCGGGGATGCCTGCGGCTATCAGCGCGTCAGCCGCATCACCGCAGGTGTCGTGTTGGCTCGCAAGGACTGCTTGGTCCCTGTAGGCTACGCCGAGCTCGTGAATGCGACGAACATTCTCAGCGAGCTCGCCTCGGACAATGTCCGAAGTGGCGCACTTGACGTGACGTGGCCTTACGCCACTCGTCCCACGAATGGGCTCAACGTCCTCAAGGGGAAGCACATACTGCAGCGGGTGGGCTTCGCGGCCAATGTGCTCAAAGACCCGGACAACTTCCTCATAGCTTCGCCGGTTTTCGTTCAACGGGAAAGGCTTGTGCTTCGGGTAGTCGTCGCCAAAGTTGACGATGCTTCGCATCGACGCGCCGCGAAACCGGTAGATGGCTTGGCGAGCGTCCCCTACCACCCATAGCGTGTCGGCATGCTTCGCGAGCGCCTTTACGAGTTGGGCGCTTGCTCGATTGACGTCCTGGTACTCGTCGACGAGGAGGTGCCTGAAGCGTCCAACGCTGGTCTTGTACTTGCCGTACTCGTTGGTCAACGCGAGCGCGGGCAACATGACCAGGTCGCCCATGTCGACTAGGCAACTGTTGGCGTGCATCTTCGCCTCATAGCACTTGTAGAGCGTCACGACATCTCGTCGCTTGGCGAGGACGTCTCCGGGCGTGTCGGAGGCATCTTTCTCTACTGCTCCGGCAAACGTGGTCGCGTCGGCCAATTCGTCCTTCGCCCGTTGAATTGCCTCGACCACGGTCTTCAACCAGTCGAGCGGGTCACCCAACGGGTTGAACGCCTTCAGGCCCAAGCCGTAGATGTGCGGCTCTAGCACCGCAATCTCGGCCATCTTGTCTGCAACCCCGAAACTGGGCAGCAGGCCGAACTGCTTGCAGTTCTTCCGGAGGAATTCAAGGCCAAACGCGTGGAACGTCCCTACCCAGATGTCGTGGGCGTCCTTTACTCCAAGCTCCTGCAGGCGGTCCACCAACTCCCGCGCCGCTCGGTTGGAGAAGGTCAGCAGAAGGAGTTCCTCGGGCTTCGCCCCGTTGGCCAGCAGATGCTGCACCCGCATCAGCAGTGTTGCCGTCTTGCCTGTTCCAGGCCCGGCTTTCACCAGGGACGTCTTGGCCGTCGACTCAGCTGCGGCCTTCTGCTCCGCCGTCGGAGTGACGGGCTTGGTGACTTCGATGGTTCCGGCCGAGAAGTCTGGAAGCAGTAGGGCGTCCAGCAACTGTTGGCGTACCAACTCAAGCGGCAGGTCCAGGTCGTCTGAAAGGCTTTGTGCCGATTCCCCAGCGACGAAGCGAGACCGCGCGACTTCGCGGGGGAGCAGCAATTCGCGGGCAAAGATATTGGCCTGCAGCTCGGCGCGCTCACGGGCCCCGTAAGCTTCCACCTTCTGTGCTCCGAACGTGTCGCTCTCTTCGGGCTTCAGTGTCGTCTCAACGACCTTGTGACAGCCATCGTGGCCCTCGTTGTGGAGCACCCAATGTCCATACTCGTGTGCCACGAGGAACGCGCGCTCTGCGCTCGACACATCGTTCCGGACGATGATTTGCTGCAGCTCTCGCAGGAGAACCGCATCGGCGCCGCCCAGCGTCTTGTCACCCGGGGGCGCATCTGCGACGTGAAGGTCCTCAGCATCTTCATGCGCCACCGCCTCGATAACCTTCTTCGAAGGAATAGCAGACGACGCGGCGTCCTTGAAGATGCGGTGACGAAGCTGCACCGCGGCGTCACGAGCTCTGTGAAAGGGAGTCACGGGGCATCCTCCTCCGTCTGAAAGGCGAGCAGCCGCTTCTTCTCTTCTTCGCTCACGGGGAGCGACAGGACAGCGCTTCTCCAAGTCTCCAGGGCTGGTGCATCTGGCGCGTGAGCAGATTTGTAGCTCCTGGCGCCTGCCAGCTGCGGACCGAGACACGGCTTAAGGCCCGCTGGGTCGACCTTTAGGTGATGTGCCAAGTCCCGAAGCACCTTCTGAGGTATATCCGTGATGGATGTGAGTACCTTTGTGAGCAGCAGCACGCAGGTCCCGAAATCCACAGCAGTTGCTGCCCGGACCAACTTGTTTCCAACCAGAGTCTTGATGGCAGCGCGTGCTGCCTGGACATCCGATTCAGGTGCGGCGTTCGAGTCGAGGATGTGAAGCTGGCTGAGAACGACGCTCTGCAGGCGAGAGACATCCTCTGCGGTCACCGGGTGCAGGGACTTGTCTTCGACGGGCTCCGGTGAGGCCTCGTACGCGGTCCACAGCGCAGCAAACTCGACGATGTCGTCGCGGTACTCCGGGTGCGCTTCGCACGCGAGCAACACTGCGTTGGGGCTCGGCTTGCCGGCCGAGAAGAAGAACTCGTCGAGCACTTCGTCGAGCGACAGCCTGCGGTTGGGCTTTGTCATTGCTGGAACTCCTTACGGATTTTGTCGAGCGCGCTGTTCTTGTAGTTGTTGACGCTCTTGACGGTCACCTTGAGGGCGGCGGCTACCTCCTGGACTTGCCAGTCGGCGCCGTAGAGCCATACAAAGGTGGCGTACTCCTTCTGCGTGAGGATTTCGAGCAGTCGGCCATTGGCGCGCTCGAATTCCTGCCGCCGTGCGGCCAGAAGGTCCGGTGTGTTGTGGTCCTGCAGCTCCTCGAGCTCTTCGGTCGCGGAGACGCCTTCGTCGGCGTCCTCGTCCATCGAGTCCAGGCTCATCTGCAGCTTGCGCTTCTTCGGAAGGAGGCGCCGCTGGAAGCTGATGGCGCGCCGCTCAAACAACTGACCGAATGCCTTCTCCGCGTGCGCAGCGTCGCTGGCGCTCGAGAGGAGGTGCCCCCACATGCAGGAGGCTAGTTCGTGCGACGCGCGAGCCAGGTCGTCGATGAGTCCTGGGAAGATGCGTGCCCTGAGGACGAACTTCCGCGCCCGCTCGAGCAATCGCTGCGAGAACACCTCCGAGATCAGCCCTGTCCTGACCGTGTTCTTGGTCCCGCGCGCCCGTCGGAACAGGCGAAAGACTTGCTCGTCTGAGACGAAGAAGGGGTCGTGTTCCCAGTCGCTGCGTGCCAGCCTGGCGCGCAACGCTGAGTCGTCCAGGGCCTCTATGGCCGAGTCGGGCTCTTGTGTGTGCATCGTTGTTTTCCGTTGGTCATGCGAAACACCCCCCGTCCAGTTCGGCATCTAGGGGATGCCCCCCTGCATGACTAAGTCGCAAGAGAAGCAAGAAATCGGAAAGCACCGCCGCCGGAAGGGCGGACGGCCGACGCTGATCAGCTGCCGGCTGCTCGTCGCGCCGAGTTGGCACAGGCTGCGGTATACGCTACATTCTGTGCATTGTATAGACATTGTAACAAGACGCAAGTGGACACGTCACGCCGAAAGAGTGAGGCCCTCAACCTGCGCATGAGCCCCGTGGTCAAGGGGCTCCTACGCGCCGCGGCAGACCGGGAACACCGGACCCTGTCGAACATGCTCGAGGTCCTCATCCTTGAACACTGCCGAACCCACGGCATTCAGTCATCGGCGGCAGAAGGGACGACTGCGGCACCGTCGTCCCGCAGCGGGGAGACCGCAACATGAACGCCGCTGCCTAAGTGGCCTAAGTGGCTAGACCTTCTGGTCGGTTCCACCGGAACGACATAGCCGGGCCCGCATTTGCCAGTGCCCCGCTAAGCCGACGACAGAGGCGCCGGATGGCTTCTTGACCTCAGGCCTTGAAGCGACGCTTCAGTTGCAGATGCACCTCTCGCTGCACCTTGTCAGACGACTCGAGAACAAGGACCGGAGAAGCCAAGGCACGCTGGCAAAGGTTCACTAGAGCTCATTGCGCATTAGGCGCTGGCGCTGATGAAGATGGACTGGAACAACGACGCGACCCGGTTCCCGTCAGCATCAGGTACTCACAGCGGCTCGCCCCGCACCATCGCGAACGTGCAGGATCTGCCGACAAGCGTCTATCCGTACCGGCTCTTCATGTAGCGGCGGTTCAGCTCTACCCGGACTGCGCATGTTGACCGTCATTGGCTGTGTCTGAAGCCTCTACGCCGGAGCGCGAGTTCTGATGAACTGAGCCGACGGCAGCTTTGTGGCAGAACGCGTTGCGTCGGCTGGTCGTTGCCGGAGACGGCTCGCGCTGCCATGCAGACCTACCTCGATGCGGTGGACGTTGTGCACGCGGCCACCGAGTTCCCATTGAAGAAAGCGGTGCCTCGGGCAGCAAGGCCTCCAATCGCGGCAATGACGCGTGCCTCGCTGTCCGCCGGAGTTCGGGCCATTCCGAACATCCGACATACCGTCCGAGCCAGGTCTCCCTTTGTCGACGAACCTGCCTCGCTGAGGGCAAACGAGAGCAGGGCACTGATCTCCTCGATCGCCACCTCGTCTATGTGCCGCTTGGACGCGTCATCAACTCCCGCGACTCGAAACCCCGACCAAGTGGTCGGATCTGATCCGGAAGGCCAATAGAACGTCCGCTCGCCCTCGTGAGTCCTGATGATTCCAGGTGGCATCTGATTTCGGAGTCGCTCGACGATGCGGGAGCCCGTCCTCTCCAGCCCCCAGGCGCGCGCGACCCTCTTGAACAGTACTGCCTCGGCAATGGGACCCTCCGCGTCGACGATCTGCTGCAGCGTGGAGCGAATCTCGGAGACAGACTTCTGCTCGTAGAAGTCTTGCGGGTATCCGCCGCGCACGACGGCTTGCGAATAGATCGTGAGCGCTCGCGGAGTCCCCGGCGATGGGGCAGTCGAAAGCAATTCAGCTTCCGCGGTCGAATCAGCACCGCTGCCATTGGAGGCCGGTATGTCGAGTTCCTCGCGGTCGGCCGCCGCAGGGACAGCCGTAACTTCGGGTTCGCCGACCTCGTCAACCTCGACCATCATCAACTCGTCGAGTCGCGCCAGCAACTTCTCCATCTGCCGCTCCGCATCCAACCACCAGTCCGTCGACCAGATTCGATGGATTCGCCAGCCGAGCCCTTCGAGGATGTGCTGTCGCAAACGATCCCGGTCGCGCGCGGTAGCCCCCAAGTGGTAGCTCGCGCCATCGCACTCGATTCCTACAAGGTAGCGCCCCGGCGCGCGCGGGTCGACCACGCCCATATCGATTCGATACCCGGAGCAGCCAACCTGCGGATGTACCACCCAGCCCTTGTCGCGAAGCCGCTTGATGACCGCCTCCTCGAAAGGGCTGTCCGGCTCCATCCCCGTGGGGGCGGACTGTGCAACCAGCGCGCGTGGCCCGCGAATCGCGAACTCCAGGTAGTGCTTGAGGTCTCGGACACCTGCGGCGCGGACGCGCCCGAGATCGATCTGCTCTGGCTTCAACGTGCTGAAGATGACCACACCCTCGCGGGCACGAGAGATCGCCACGTTGAGCCGGCGATGGCCACCTTCGCTGTTCAACGGCCCGAAGTTCATCGTCACCTTGCCAGCGAGGTCCGGCCCGTAAGTGATCGAGAAGAAGATCACGTCGCGCTCGTCGCCCTGTACGTTCTCCAGGTTCTTGATGAATAGCGGCTCGCGCGTGGCCGCAGCGATGGCCTTGTCCAGCTTCGTGTTGGATCGGCGACGCGCATCGAGCAGCGTTTCGATCAAGGACTGCTGCGTCTGGTTGAACGTGACCACGCCAAGGCTTCGTGTAGCCGTCTTCTCGCCAGCGAAATGCTGCTCGATGGCTTTCACGATGGCATCGGCCTCAGCGCGATTGGTGCGTGAGCCGCCGCGGTCGTAGACACCGGCAACGCTCTCGAACCGCACAGCGACGTCGTCAGTTACTGGCGAAGGGAAGGTGACAAGCTGGGAGTCGTAGTAGCGGATATTGCTGAAGGTGATCAGGCTCTCGTGCTTGCTGCGATAGTGCCACTTCAGGCTAAGGCGGTTCATGCCTGATCCCATGCACTCGTCGAGGATGCTCTCCAGGTCCTCGACCTGTTCTTCGTCCGGCGTTCCCGTTGCATCACCATCGCTGGTGCGATTGAAGAAATTCGTCGGAGGCAACTGCTTCGGATCACCCACCACGACCAGTTGCTTTCCGCGCGCGATGGCTCCGACGGCATCCCAAACAGGAATCTGCGAGGCCTCATCGAACACGACCAGGTCGAACTGCGTGTGTCGCGCATCGAGGTACTGGGCGACCGACAGCGGCGACATCAGCAAGCACGGCTTCAATTTCGGCAGGAGAGTCGGGAGGCCCTGAATCAACTGTCGAACGGGGAGATGGCGTCTCTGCTTCTGCAGCTCGCGTCGTAACCGCCCCATCTCGCTATCGGCACCCACGACAGCGGCGGTAGCGGATGGCACCTTGCCTGCGAGGATGGCCACCGTGTATTGCTCGGTGAGCTTCTGGAACCTTTGATCGGCGGCGCGGAACTCCCGAATCTTGCGTTCGTGATCCGCGCTTGAGAACTCGCGGAGCACTGGATCGCGGTCAACCACCTTCTTGATCCACCAGGATCGATAGCTGAATTCGAAGTGCGATTCGACAGCATCGAGAGCAACGACACCACTTTCGATGTCGTTGACCAGTCCTTGCAGCCCCTGCGCGATCGCGCCGTCACGGACACGGCGCCACAAGCACCAGGGCTGCATCGAGGAACGAGCTTGTCCCCATCGCTCCACCTTGACTCGCAGACGTTGCAAGGCGGCATGGGAGCCGTCAGGCCCAGTCAACGGGGATGCCGGCCTCGCGAGCGAGTCCAGCTTCTCGATCCTCGCCAGCAGTTCACGGTACGCATCACGAAACGCCATCAGGCCCTGACCAAGGAGGCCTTGCGGAGCCAGGGCGGCTCGGTGCTCGCTGAGAAAGGGCTGAAGGTGCTTCCGCAGGGCTTCGGACTGCCTCGGGTCTCCGCGGAACAGATGGTCGAGGGCATCGACGTAGCGCTTGGCCCATTCGCCGTGTGCTTCGACAGCGGACCAATCCGTCTTCACGCCGACGTAAGTCTCCTGTAGCAGAAGCTCGGCCTCGGCGTGCATCGAACGCAGGAATTGATCCTCCTCGTTCACGTCTGCCAGCGGCTTCAATGCGGCCGCGATGACTTCGGCGGACGGTGGCTGCTGATCCTCGCGACAAACGGCGAGTTGTGCGGCTAGGGTGCGCTTGGCGAACCAGGACTTCGGCCACCACGTACCGGATGCCTGCGTCCACAGTCCCTGAAGCTCGATCGCGTTGCGCTTGGCAAATTGCGGTGTCCAGCCGGCGCCGACGGTCTCCCAGAACGCCTGGCGTGTACGGCCATGCTGAACCAGCGAAGCAAGGCGTGCGCGGACCAGGGGATCATGTGCCTGCTTCGCCAGTCCAGCCGGGACCTGTGGCGAGGCGAGCAGTACGTCGGCGAGTCGATCGAGTGCGCCCAGCATCTGCAAGCTGTGCCCCGAGTCCTGAAGGTGCAGGGCCTTCGCCATCGGCTGCACGGCCTCTTCCACGGCACAAGCGGCTGCTCCCGCGCTCGAGGCCGCAGCGAGCACTTCGTCCTGCCATGAGGGTGACCATTCGCCATGGGTGATGGCGACCAACGGATGATCGAGCAGCGACCTGAGGTTCAATGCGAGAGCGGAGATTCGCCGCGTAGTCTCACGAAGCGAATCGAGGTCCTCTTCGCTGTGTGCCTCGCAATCCGGCCAAGGCATCGGTGCCGGCTCCCGATCGGCATTGGCGATGCAGGTGCCGATGGCATCGAACACCGTCAGGCCGCACCGATGTTCGTGGTGCAGTGCATCGACGAGTCCATTGAGCTGCTGGCGCAATGCCGCGAGGCGGTCCGCCTCCCGCATCCAGTCGTGCGTAGTCTTGGCGTCGAACGTCTCGAGCGACTTGCCTAGCTGCTCGAGCACCTCGGTCTTCTTTGCCTTGGAGGAATGCAGCTCGAGGCAGAACGGTGCCAAGCCAATCTCGTCCAGTCGACGGTGAACGACCTCGAGAGCGGCCATCTTCTCCGACACGAAGAGCACCGTCTTGCCCTTCGCGAGCGTATGAGAGATCAGGTTGGTGATGGTTTGGCTCTTCCCCGTGCCGGGTGGCCCCTCCAGGACCAGATCGCGGCCACTGTCGACGGCGCAAATCGCCTTCAACTGCGATGAATCTGCCAGCATGGGTGCCAAGATGTCTTGCGGCCGGAAAGCATCGTCCAGTCGCTTGACCTCGCCGTCCTGGGCCTCGATGGCGAAGGCCTTTCCCGGGTTCTCGATCAAGTGGTTGACTACGCGGTTGGTGCGAAGCTGCTCGGATCGATCCTGGAGGTCCTTCCACATCAGGTACTTGGTGAACGAGAAGATGCCCAAGTGGACATGCTCGATGACCTCCCAGCCCTTGATTTCACGGACTGCCAGACGAAACGCCTGCAGGATGCGGCCGACATCGACCCCCTTGTCATCCATAGGCATAACGTCCACGCCTGGTACGCGCAACTCGTGGGCCGACTTGAGGTACTGGAGCAACGTCGGGTTGATGATGGATTCGTCATCGTGCCGGCTGAGGCGGAAGCCGCTGCTGACGGACTGCCGGGTCAAGGTCACTGGGACCAGAAGGATCGGTGCCAGATGAGCTGCTTCGGCGCTTGGGGCCTCTTTCCAATTAAGGAACCCGATGGCCAGATAGAGCGTGTTGGCGCCACCCTCCTCTTGACCGGTACGGGCCGCCGCGAAGATCGCGAGTAGGTTCGCATCCAGCGAATCCTCCGCGCAATCAGCGATCAGTGTGCGATTAGCGAGCGCCTCGCGTGCGACGTCTTCAATCCGACTGCGCCCCGTGCGCTTTGCGTGGACCTCGTCCGAGCGAGGGTCTGCGCGGGAGGCCTTGTCCGGATTGGCGAGGATGCGAAATTCCGTGCCTTCCGCCAGGCTGTCTTCGATTGCCGCGAGATCCGGAACAACCAGCTCCATCGTGGCCTTCGTAGCCTTGAAGTTCAGGAGCCGGTTTCTCAGGGTGAGATCAAGGAGCTTCGCCTTCCACTTCGACAGCCGGCCTTCGGCCGTGTCCGCAGAAGGCAGATCGATGGGAGTCAGGAATGACGGGTCGAGCGGTGGAAGTGACGGTGCTGCCTCGATGACATCGGGTTCGTCAACGTCAACCGCCGCGCGATCGCGCATCAGGCCGACTCTCGATGGCAACGGCCGGATTTGCGCTGCACGAGCGGCATACACATCGATCGCACAGAGAAACTCGGAAGGTTCAGCGAGATGGCGCCCCCCTTGCTCGAGCGCGATACGAAGTGAGGCACGATGGTTGGGGTGTTGTGCGACGCCGGTGGTTTCGAAGACCAGGAACTCGCCGCTCTCCACGCGTTTGCGCACCGCCTGGAGATCCTCTGTGAGGGCTTGGGGGAACGTGGCCGGGACGAGCCATACCCCCAGCCACGCATGCCCTTGCTTGATCAGGATCACGGGCCGAAGGCCTGCCTGCTCGAAGCACGCGGCAAACAGCATCGTCAGGTCGAGGCAAGTGGCGATCCGTCCATCGAGAATGCGATCAGGCGTCCGGATCTTCTGCCCATCGTTCCCAAACGAGGCCGGCGGTTCGGCGTAGCTCAGGCCTTCGGCGGCGATCGTGCTGTAGATCGCCGAGACCTGCTTCCAGACTGCCTCGCGACTCTTAGCCTGGTATCCGTTGAGTGACAGCTCGGAGTCGAACTTCTGCAAAAGCTTGGCGGCCTTGCCGAGGAGGACATCGACCGCCGGATTGTTCGGCATGGAGTAGGCCGCCAGCAGCTCCGGCAACGCGCGCATGCCTGCCCATTGGTCATAGGCCAGGACTTCGACGGAGCAGGACCTCTGGGCGATCTCCACATCCCCGATCAGCGCCGATACGCTGATGGAAGCGGTGAGAGCCTCCTCGAGAGCTGCCAGATACGAATGGTCCGGCTGGAGGTCGATCGGTGCGACCACTCTGGCTTCGCCGGATCCGAGCCGATCGAAGCGGAACTTGGCGCCCACGGCGAAGGACGGATTGCATCGAACCAGGACCTGAAGCCCTTCGATGGCATCGCTCGTGGCGTTTGCCACGCGCAGTGACCGGATCACCGGCACCGCGTTCTGGATAGATCCGTATCCCAGGGTGCGGTCAGCCTCGATCTCAAAGGTGACCGGAGCTCCCGAAACGTCGGATTGCGCTTCCTGCTGCACAGACATCGACTCTACGGTCATGGCCTGCCTCCTCGTGCCTCGAAGTTTCGGATTCTGCGCTTGCCCCGCCTGCCCGGGTCGGTCTACGCTGAATGCGTAGAGAATGCGCTGGTGCTTATGCCGGCAGATGCACTGGCGTTGCCAGTTCGGCGAATCGGCAAAGACCGTTGGCCCACGCCATTTGGGCCGGTGTGCGGCATTCGGGCTCGAACAGTCGCGGACTCCCCACGACGATCACCACCCCACGGGCGCGGCTTGTCGCCACATTGAAGCGATGGGGGTCGTAGAGGAATGCCATGCCACGCGGTGCGTCTTCGGCCGACGAGCTGGTGCAGGAGTAGATGACGACCGGAGCCTCTTGGCCTTGGAACTTGTCGACCGTGCCCACGCGCATGACGTCGAGCTCCGCCAGCGCGCGCCTCAGGGCGCTCACTTGAGCGTTGTACGGAGCGACGACGAGGATGTCGGAGGTCCGAAGGGGGCGGACTTCCCCCCGCTCGTTGGTCCATGTCGTGTCCGGCAAAAGCAATGAGCGAACGGTGGAGACAACCGCCTCCACCTCCTCAGGTGCATGGGCTTGATTGCCTTCGTGCGCCACGGCCACGAAAAACAGGTCGGCGCCGGCAAAGAGACCGGAACCTCCAACCGACTGGAGCTCCTGTCCCTCAGCTGCAGCCAATCGTCCTTCGTAATACGTTTCGGAGGTGAAGCGGCAGATCGCGGGATGGAGGCGGAACGTGCGGTCCATGAACAGCCCTCGATCCGCGCGAATCGTCGCTTGGCCAACTCCGACCAGGTGGACGAGAGCCGCCACGTCGGCGCCATCTTCATGCGCTCCTCGCGTGGGCTGCTCGAGTTGCTGGGGATCCCCAAGCAAGAGGAGGTTGCGTGCAGAGCGCGACACGGCAAGTGCGGATGCCAGCGACATCTGACCGGCCTCGTCGATGACCAAGACATCGAGGCTATCGATCGCGGCCGAGTCTGCCCAAAGCCAAGCTGTGCCGCCGACTACGGTGTTTGGCGCCACCCGCTTCAATGCGGCCTCGTTGTTCTTGGCGAACTCGATGCCTTCAATGCGGGCGTCAGACGTACCCTTATGGACGATGCCGAGGTCCATAGGATGGTCCGATCTGGCGTTAGCGCTGTGGACGGCCTTCAGAAGATTCTCCACGACCGCATGGCTGACGGCGGTGATGCCCACCTTCTTGCCTGCCCCGACCAGTGCGAGGATGGCTCGAGCGGCTTGCGTCGTCTTTCCGGCGCCAGGAGGACCCTGGACGGGCAGCACTCCGCCATCGAGCGCCAGGCACAGGCGGGAGAGCGCGTCGCCCGCCGGCTCGTCTTCGCGCAGCAGTGGCCCCTCCGAGTGGCCCATGAGCCGCGGGGCAAGGGCTCGCAACAGGTCGTTCGCGCAGGCGTAGGGACCGGTCGAACTCCAACCGTTGTCTCGGACGTTCTCGGCATATTCGAGCAGGGAAGACTCCAACGGCTTCGCACTGACCACTGGATCCTTGAAGACTGCCGTTGGAGGCGATGCGATGGCATCAGCGTTCATTCCGAGCACCATCATTCGGTCGATGGCATCGAACGCTTCGACCTTGGCCTTCAGCGTCTTGATGCCGCCGTTCAATTCGTCGAGGACTGCCCACTGAACGTCCTTCCCAACCTCGATGGAAGTCTCTTGTGCGGGAAAACTGAAGCGCCAGCGAGGGTTTCGCTCCCGGCCCTGCTTGGGCAGCGCTTCGACGAACTCCAGGCCGCCGACCACGTATCGCTCGTCGAGATGTTCTTCAGGCGGCAGGTCCCTAAGACGGAAGTATTCCCACCATGCGTTCTTCGATTCTTGGCGGTAGTAGCCCAGCATCGAAGCAAGAAGGGCTCGTGCTCGCTCGTCTTCGGTCCGCGACTCGACTTCCTTCGGCAAGCCTTGGAGGAGTGATTCCCGCAGGTCCGCAATGCGTTGATCGTGCGCGGAGACGTCCTCGCTTGGGGCCATCTGGCCGATCGTGGGCCGCGGGATTTCGGCCCCACCTGCCACCAAACTTTCCCGTTGGCGCTCCAGCCACGCGCGGAGCGATTCGGTCGAAAGGCAGTCATCTGCGTTGTACAGGGCGACGAGGCGGCGCGTCTCTTCGGAAACGGTCGCTGCGTCACCGAGCTCCAGCGCAAGTTCGAGCGTGCGCCGTACCGCTGCGGCGGCGCGTAGATCAAGTTGTCGCTGGAACGCGTGCAAGGACTCGAGCTCCTTGAGACCGTACCTTTCGATCCCGATCCGGAACGCTTCCCGGACGACGATGTGGAGATCGACGAAGCGTTGTCCCCGCAACAGCTGATCGACTTCCGGTCCTCGCGTCGCGTGGCGCGCCGCAAGGCGCTTCAGCGTCGCCGGCTCGTAGGCACCGAAGTGGTAGACGTGCGCTGTTGGGGCGCTGGCGATGGCTGCCATGGCGAGGTCGATGAACGATTCCAGCGCGGCCTTCTCTTCGGCGGGGCCCCAAGCCCATTGCTGCGACAGAACGAGCCGGCCCTGGTCATCCTTGCAACAGGTGCCCAAGAGGTACTCCAAGCCACCAGGCGCGACGAAGGGGTCGCCCTCGAAGTCCAGAAAGATGTCGCCCGAAGAGGGCGACGGCATCCGAGTGAGGCCGCGCCCTGGCTCGACGGGCAGGGCTTCGACGATCGGCTGCTCAAGGCCTCGGCTGGCGACTTGCACGCGGGCTTGATGCCCGAGGTGGCGATAGGTGTCGACAGCGCCTCGCTTCGGCCGTGCGGGCAGGACGCCATCGGCATCGGCGATCTTCGAGACTGTCGGCAAACCTTGTTGTGCGAACTCGACGACTTGCGCGTGACGAATCGATGCGATGAGCGAAGGATGGTCGTCGGCCCGTCGTTGACGATCGCAGTGCTGCCAGTAGCGGCACGCATCGCAATGTTCGACTGGCTGAGGATATGTCTCTGGCGCAGGCTCGGCGGTTGAGGCCGTTCGCGTCCGAGCACTTGCCATCCGGTAGTACGCCGAGAAGTCGGAGGTGCGATACGTCTGAGTGTCGACCGGCGTCACGACGTGAACGTGTTCGGGTGCGACACCCTGCATGTCGCGGAGCATCTCTGCGTAGGCGCAAAGTTGAAGAATCGTTCCGGCTCTTGTCTGAAAAGAGAGCTTCGTGTCGACGGGTTCGTAGACGGCCCCCGCGCGGAGCAATACGTCGGCAACCCCGTTGATCGAGACACCGGCCAAGGTCGCTTGCACGATCACGTCGAATCGTTGTCCCATGGCTCGCAGCGTCGCGGCGGCGTCCCGTTGGTCGCGCAGGTCGCAGACGGTCAGACCTGCGCCGCGCAAGCGACTGACGTATTCCTGCTCGTGTTGCAGGCCACGCTCGCGCAATGCGTCGAGCCTGGGATCTGGCACGAAGGCGACATCGATCCGGCCCTCACGTTGCTGTCGTTCCAACTGGGTCAGATGCTGACAAGCCAGGTGGTTCGCAATCTGGGTGGGGGTCAGTGAGGACGACATCGCTCGCTCCGATCGGTGGGTTGCCGAAGACTCTGGAGTAGAGCTACTCCAGGGGCTCGTGTCTTCCCACCTTCGTGTGGCTGAGCAAGCGTTCGGTCCGGTTGCGATGGCCAGCCATCCGAGTAACCACGAATTGCGGGCCTGAGTTACCGCGCCGCGACGCGAGGCTAGATGGCTTGGCAGGAGTCCCAATCGATTCTCCGGGTGCAGAGGCTCATGCGATGAGCCATGCCGCACTACTCAGCGACGTGTTCCAGCAGGTCCTCGACCCTGCACCCGAAGTAGGCGCACAGGCGATCAAGCACGTCGGTCCCGGTGCTGTACCCCTTCTGATTCAGGATCTTCGACAGCGTCATTCGGTTGACGCCGGAGGCCTCCGAGACCTCCATCACCGTTATGCGCCGTCCTTCGATGAACTGCTTCTTCTCGATCTGCTCCGCCAGCTTGAACCGGATCATGTGATGAATTTTAGCAACGCGTGAGCACAAAAAGCATCAAACGCACTTGCCAGGCAGCAAACGATGCGTATGATGAGCATTGTACGTAACGCAAACGCATCGTTTGCTTAGTTTGATGATCAACCGAGGTTAGCATGGCCCAGACCTATCTCACGACCGAGGAACTCTCGGGGCGCATCAAGTACGACGTTCGCACCATCCGCGAGCGTCTCAAGGACAGCGTGCTGCTGGAGGGCGTGCATTACGTGCGACCGTTCGGCGGTCGCAAGATCCTCTACGTGTGGGAGGCGATCGAGCGCGACATGTGCAAGGCCGTCGACACGCTGGCGATTCCGATGGCCAACGGGGGCATGGCCCGTGGCTAAGGTGACCGCTCGGAAGGAGACCGGCAAGCTGGTCATCGACTTCACCTACCGGGGTGTGCGTTGCCGCGAGCAGACCGCCCTGGTTGACACCCCGCAGAATCGCAAGCGCGCGGGTCTGGTGGTCAATAGGATGATCACGGCGATCGCGGATGGCTCATTCGTCTACGCGGAGTTCTTTCCCAGCAGTGCGCTGTCGGAGCGTTTCCCGGCCGCGACACCCGCCACCCCTGTAATGACACCCTCCAGCGTGGGGGAGGCCATCCGAGCGCAAGAGCAGCCGATCGCTACGCCAACGCCTGGCTTCAGCGACTTCGCCGACTCCTGGTTCAAGAACCACCAGGTCGAATGGCGCCGTTCGCACATCGCGGTCCTGACGTCCACGATCGAAGGCCACCTGAAGCCGTACTTCAAGTCCAAGCCGGTCGGCGGGATCACCAAGGCCGACATCCTGACCTTCCGCATGCATCTGAGCAAGCTCCCGGGCCGGGGCGGGCAAACCATGTCGAACAAGCGCATCAACGGCATCCTGGGGCCGCTGCGGCAGATCCTGGCCGAGGCCGCTGAGCTTCACGGCTTCCCGTCGCAGGTCACGACCGTCAAGCCGCTCAAGGTCCGCAAGACCGACGTGGAGCCGTTCACTCTCGACCAGGTCCAACAGATCTTGGCGAACGTACGCCAGGACTACCGCGACTACTTCACCGTGCGCTTCTTCACCGGCCTGCGTACCGGCGAGATCCACGGGCTGAAGTGGGAGTACGTCGACTTCGCGAACCGTCTTCTTCTGGTGCGCGAGACCTTCGTGCTGGGCGAGGACGAGTACACGAAGACGGACGGCAGCCAACGCGAGATTCGGATGAACCAGGTCGTCTTCGAAGCGCTCACGCGCCAGCACGCGGCGACCTCCAAGATGTCCGAGTACGTCTTCTGCAACCGCGAAGGCCTGCCGTTGGACAACAAAAACTTCACCGACCGCGTCTGGTATCCGTTGCTTCGCCACCTTGGCCTCAAGCCTCGCACGCCGTATCAGACGCGGCATACGGCCGCCACGTTGTGGCTGGCCTCGGGTGAAGCGCCCGAGTGGATCGCGCGGCAGCTCGGCCACACCAGTACCGAGATGCTGTTCCGCGTCTACAGCCGCTACGTCCCGAATCTCACGCGCCAGGACGGGTCCGCGATGGATCGCTTGCTCGCGTCGCGCTTCGGGTCCGGCCAGACCAAGACCCTCCCGTCCAACGACCACGGCGCTCCGTCGCCCGCACAACCTCCGCCCGCGAGGTCCGGCCAGCTGGCACTGAGCCAGTAAGCCCCCATTCCTGATGCCGCCACCCGGAGCCGCAGCGTCGCGCTGAGGCTCCGTGGGCAGAGCCATGTCCATACAGATGCGTGCGCCTTGAACAGGCGCGGCAGGGCAGCGTTCGCCCTGCAGAAACGATCGAAGGGAATCGCCATGACGAATGAATCGTTCCAGACCAACCGCCACAACGCTCGGCCTCGCAAGCGCGAGCCGAGCACGCTGATCACGATTGCCGGACAAGTGCGATCCATCGCGCTGACGAGAGAGGGCTACGTGTCGTGCGTGGTCGATGGGCCCGCCGGTCGGCTGCGAGCGCTCAGCGACGCCACCACCATTCATCTGCCCGAGCTGCGACCGGGTCGCAGGATCCGTGCGGTGCTCCTTCGCATGCAGCGCGAGACAGGGGAGGGGCGCTGGCAGTGGCGACTGCTTGCGGCGCAAGGCGAAGAAGTCCGAGGCGACCTCGTCAGCTTTCCGACGCGCACCGGGAGCGCGGCATGAACTTGTCCTATGCGAAGCGCAGGCCCATCATGTGTCCGGACGACACAAACGCCAACCGCCTCTTCCAGATCGGGACGTCGCGGATTCTCGGACGAGTCGCGCGCCTTGAATTGGGATGGGCAGGACGCCTGCAACTTCATCTGCACACGTCCGTCGGCGACGTGGTGATCAAGGGCAACCGCGACAACATCTCGTTGGACCTGGAGAAGGGCGACTGGGTCCGCGCGCACGTCTCACGTCCGGTGAACCCAGGACGACGTGACGTCGAACTGGTCTCAATTCGTGTTGTCAAGACGGTGCCGAATCTTGAAACGACGGCCTGGCTTCCGACATCCCTGTGCCATAGGGAAAACCACCTGCGGCGCTTGCGCCGGATGCTGACGCAGCTCGCGCCGCCGCTGCAGGTTGCGTTCATGGTTGCGATGCAAGACGCCCAGCTGCAGCGCAGGTTCTTCTGGCGCGTGGGTGCGGCCGACCACCACGGCTATCCGGGCGGACTCTTCGATCAGAGCGTCTGCGCGGGCGAGCTGGCGTGGGCGCACTCGGCCCCAGGCGATCCGCTCCGGGGCGTTGCCACCCTGGCGGCACTGCTGTTCGACCTGGGCAAGGCCTTCGACCCGGTGCTGGCCCGCGACAAGTTGCGCGTGCTGAAGCCTTTGGCGGCGCACCCGATGACGGCATACCGCCTGCGGCGTGCATATGACGCTCTCGTGTGTCTGGCTCCCGCCATGGGCGAAATCCTGAAGGCCGTCATCGAGACGAATCCGGGGTCGGCGGTCGGTGGGCCGCCTGAAGTCGCGGCCTTGACCGAACGCGTCCGCGCTGCCGTCCGGCAGTCGTGGTGCTTTGAGTAGTCGATTCAAGACGTCGGTGGCATGCCTGAACCATGAACCAAGCCGAACTCTTTACCGACGCGCCGCAGCATCAAATGAACGCTGTGGTAACGCATCCAATCATCTTCCTCGACATCGACGACGTCTTGTGCCGATGCCTTCGTTACGGAGGACACCAAGCGATCGTCGCGATGCGTCATAACCAGGTTCCTGCTGACGACTTCTTCGAGCAGCTATTCCATCCCGAGCCCAAGGCGGCCCTGGCCGCGATCCATGCGGCCATGGACGGTCAAGTCCACTATGTGATCAGCTCGACATGGCGCCTGGCCTTCAAGCGCGCTGAGTTGAAGCGCCTGTTCGTGGCGAGCGGGCTGGATTTCGTCGCAGAAGCCATGCTTGATGAAGCACATTGGCGCACCCGCAGCTTCGAGGGACTGCTGCAACGCTCCGACGAGATCGCCTCTTGGCTCGCAGCCCACGGCGGGGATCGTCCCTTCGTGATCCTGGACGACACCTTCTCGGGCAAGTCACTGCAGGCTGTCGCAGCGATCAAAGGCCACCTGTTCGCCGGACGCGTGGTGATTTGCGAAGAGTGCGTCGGCCTGACAGCCGATCACGTGCCTGCCGCCGTAGGCGCGCTGCGCCGACCCATTTGAAGGACGTCGCCAAGAAATGAGCTACTACGAATCCGAGGACCCTCCGGAGGGATATGTCTACGTCAACGCCGAGGACCACAAGTGCCGCTTGCTGTTGTCGGTGGTGGACGCGGCTGTCGAGATGAAGCGACGTGAGGAGGCGATGTTCGCCTCAGCGGAGGCCGAGCGCATTGAGCGCGAGGAGGCGGCCAAGGCTAAAGCACTTGCCAAGGTGCGCGAGCGCGCTCTGGAGAGGAAAGCCGCCGAGGAAGGATTCGTCAAGGACGGATACGAGGTGGTCCTCAACATGTCCGACCTTGAGCGCCGCATGGGCGAAGCCGAGATGAGGATGCGCACCCCTGATGCAGATGTCCGCAATCGAATGGCGGAGGTGCTGAAGCAACTGAGTCGTCTGGGATCCCGGCGGCGCATCGCGCGCTCGGTGTGTTGGAAGGATGACATGGCGGAAATGCGGACCACGTTTCCCAACTTCTCCGCGCCGCTCGACATGGTGGCGAACACGCTCGCGCTGTCTGAGCGGACAGGGCAACCATTGCGGATTCCTCCAATGCTGTTGCTGGGGCCACCGGGCGTCGGCAAGACCTTCTTCAGTCATCGCTTGGCCGCCATGCTGCTCACCACTCATCGTCGAATCGCGCTGGATCAGCCCTCCGCTGGAAGCCAGCTGTTCGGCAGCGACAGCTTCTGGGGCAACACCCAGTCCGGAATCTTGTTCGACCTGCTCTGCATGGGCCAGTTCGCCAACCCGCTGATCCTGCTGGACGAAGTGGACAAGGCTGCGCGGCGGCCGGCCGATGGAGCAGCGGATCCGTTGTCGCAGCTGCACAGCGCCTTGGAGCGCGAGACCGCCAGCAAATCACGGGATATGTCCACAGACGTCGAATTCGACGCGTCGATGGTGACGTATATCGGGACGGCGAACTCATTGACGGGCATCGAGCCGCCGATCATCAGTCGGTTCGAGGTCTTCCACATCGCCTCGCCGGATCTCCGGGCATCAGTCGATATCGCGCGTGCCGTGGTCGACGAGCACCTGAGGACCCTGGGACTGCTGGGCAAGTTGCGCGTCGAGCACACGGCCTTGTGCGTGCTCGCGCACTTGACGCCGCGGTTGATGCATCGCGCCATCGCCAAGGCCGTGGCCGCGTCGGTGGCCTCGGATTCGCACATGGTGACCGAGGAACAACTGATGGCGCTATGCGGTTTGGCCGAGAGCGCGGCGGTCCGCCACTGAGTCGATGGAGGGAACGAGATGACGATGCCAGACGAACGAACACGGGCTCTGATCATGGCGGGAGAGCTGTTGCTTGACCTCCGATTACGCAGGCTTTCTCCCGAGGAGGCTCAGCGACAGGCCATCACCGCACTGCGCCACTACCCATCGGAGTCACTCATTCAGCAACTGGCGGCGCGGGACGCTACGCGGGAGCTCAGATCCCTCATGGACAGCCCGATCTTGCTTCCTTGGAGTCGACATCCTTGAGCACCGTGGACATCGCGCTCGAAGCCCCGCATGCGCTGCTCGAGGTGATACGCCGAGCAGCTGACAAGACCGGCGCGAGCCCGGAGAAGTTCGCCCTCGACGCGGCGCCCGGCGCCGCTGAAAAAGCCCCGCCCGCGGAGCCGAAGACGATCCTGCCTAGCGCTCTTCGGCCCCGAACTTCTTGGCCTGCGGCGGCAGCAGTTGAAACCTACTAGCAGCAACGACCCATGAAGATTCTCGTAGTCAGTGATTTGCACCTCGAACACGGGACGGCCTACGCGGTCCCTGACAACGCGACGTTTGACGCCGTGATCCTCGCTGGGGATGTCCAGACCCCGGGCACGCGGGGCGTGCTGTGGGCGCAGCGCTCATCGACTTTCGGGGGCAAACCCGTCGTCCTCGTGGCCGGCAACCACGAGTTCTACCGCACGGAGCATGCGGCGGAGTTGGCATCCATGCGAGATGCCGCCAAAGGCTCCAACGTCCACCTGCTGGATCGAAGCACCGTCGACATCTTGGGCGTTCGATTCCTGGGTTGCACCTTGTGGACGGACTTTCAGCTTCCCATCTGGAGCGCTACGGATCCCAGCGGCGAAGTGGACGTTGGGAGGGCGATCGAGGAGTCCAACCTCTACCTCAACGACTTCCGTATGATCGAGCTCGATACGGATGTGCGTTCGTCATTGCGTACCGGCCTGACCCGACGTCTGCTGCGTGCGGAGGACACTCTCGCATGGCACGCCATCGAACGGGATTGGCTACGACGCGAGATGGCGCACACGGAGGAAGAGATTCCGGTGGTCGTGGTCACGCACCACGCGCCGTCCCGAGGCTCCGTCGCGGCGAGGTACAAGGCGGACTGGCTCACTCCCTCCTTCGTCTCGGAGTTGCCGGCCGACATGTTCCGTCGGCCGCGCGTCTGGGTGCATGGCCACACCCACAGCCCGTTCGACTACATGGTGCGCGGGTGCCGGGTCGTCAGCAATCCTCGTGGCTATCGCTTGTCTGACGGCTCTTTCGAGAACCCTCGCTTCAATCCAGGATTAATCATCGACATTCCGCAGTCCGGTGAGCGCTCGGGTGGCGATGAAGGCGGCAGTCGTCGTTCTGGTCAAGGGGCTCGATGATGCACGGCAGCGAACCGGGAGCGATCCTCTTCCTCGACTTCGATGGCGTCACACACGGGATCAATTGCCCGACCGACGAGTTGTTTCGTCACCTGGACCAGCTCGAGGAATGGTTGCGCGCGCACGCGAACGTCGACGTCGTCATCAGCAGCAGCTGGCGCGAGTGGCATCCCCTTGAAGAGATGCGGAGCTACTTCTCGGAAGATCTACAGGCTCGCGTGATCGGGGCCACGCCGATCCTCAAGCGCGACCCGTGGGCGCAGACGCACGGGGAGCGCTTGCGCGCGCGCTACGAGCGCGAATCGGAGATCCTTCGATGGCAGAGCCAGGAAGCAATGAAAGGTTGTCGATGGGCGGCCTTAGATGACCAGGCAGTACTGTTCCAGCCACGATGTCCGCAACTCGTACTCTGCGACGGCCGGGTTGGTCTAGCTGCGCGAGAGCTCGATGCAGTGTGGGACATCCTGTCCGTTGGCTTCGTGCGCGACGTCCCTTGATGTCAAAGGTCAATGCAATGCCGAACCGGATACTGGGGCCGGTCCTCTTCTGCGGCGATCCGCACGGTCAGTTCCGCCAGATCATCGAAGCCGCGGGCCGTATGAAGGCGTCGGCAGTGGTGATTCTGGGAGACATGGAACCTCAGCGGCCTCTCGACGAAGAGCTCGCGCCGCTTTTGGAGCGGAGTGTTCCGCTTCATTTCATTCATGGCAATCATGACGCGGACAGCGATGTGCTGTGGCTACGCGTTTGGCGCAGCAAGATCGCTGACCACAACGTGCACGGTCGGGTGGTGGAACTGCCCGACGGCCGGCGCCTGGCGGGCTTGGGCGGGGTGTTCCGCGAAGCAGTCTGGCATCCCGGCATGGGGGCGCCCAAGTTCCGGACTCGTTCGGAGCACGCGCGAGCGACGCCACGCATGGACCGGTGGCAAGGTGGGCCTCATCGCAAGCATGCGGCAAGCATCTATCCTGCTGAGGTAGATCAGCTGTCCGAGCTCGAAGCCGACATCTTGGTGACGCATGAAGCACCGAGTTATCACCCGCATGGCTTCTCGATCCTGGATGCGCTGGTGCAGGCCATGGGCGTGAAGGTGACCGTCCACGGACATCACCATGACGCGCTGGACAGCAGTGCCCGCTGGTCGTCGCAGGGTTTCCGGACCTACGGCGTGGGTCTTCGAGGCATCTCGGCCCATTGGCCCGATGGACGATGGGAAGTCATCGTGGCGGGAGAGATCGACCGAATCCGGTGCCAGTCACGATTCGTGCGAGGAAGTGATGAGGCGTGAACTCCCTGCACCCCGTTGCATCAGACGGTTCTCAGGTCACAGTTTCAGATCACCCAACCCGTCATGACATGTGGGCTTCGAATTGGCGCCCATGAAGTGCGCGCAAGTCTGGCGCCTACGCTCAAGGCGTCGCCGGACGTCCCGCAGCGCCTGGACCGAACATGGCGCCACTCGACGTGCGCTATCGAGTCATTCAGTCGCTATGAAGTACCGCGCGGATCCGCTGACGCCGGCACCCGTCCGCGACCTTGCTGGTGATTGTTCCGCAGACCTCGTACCAACCATGCTGATCTTTCTCGACTTTGACGGAGTCTTGCACGCGGGCAATCCCACGCGAGCCGACCGCCGCTTCACGCGGATGCCGCTGCTGGCTGACTGGCTTCGACGGTGGTCGCAGGTCGAGGTGGTGATCTCAAGCGCTTGGCGGAAGGAGCGCAGCTTGGACGAGCTGCGCGCCTTCTTCCCTGAAGACCTACGTCATCGCGTTATCGACGCGACGCCCCAGCTGGACTGGGATCCTTTCGTGATCCACGCCGGCCCCCTCTATGAGCGAGAGGGTGAGATCCGCCAGTGGTTGCATGCGTCTGCACGGCCTTGGCGTCCCTGGGCCGCCTTGGACGACTCGCCCTGGTTGTTCAAGCCGTTCACGAAGCAGTTAGTGGCGTGCGAGATAAAGGACGGCCTGACGGTTGACGCGCTGGCAAAGCTCGAGATGGTCCTTGGCCTCACCAGTTGACCGCGCAGACCTTGTGCCGCTGATGCTGGAATGCCCCGTTATGTTGGTGCTTGCTTCAAGGGGTTTGTGACGCAGCAGTGTGACGCGTATTGCGATGCGCACCGGATTGAGAGAGTCTTGTGTCAGGAGCGACTTGAGGGCACGCCGGTATTGGTCGCTGAAGCCAGCATTCATGTCCGACCTTCCTGTTGTCAAGTTCCGTCGCCGCGAATTGGCGTTCATGATCGTGCTCACTACCCCGTTCGATTACAAAATCCTTTGTTGGCGGGTTGAGCAATCTGCGCCCCGTGCGACTCCGCTTTCTGCGACGAGCCGCGATCTCCTTCCTGCGGTCGTCACGCCGACCGCCTTCGTGCCACTCGACCAAGCCGATTGCGCCTGCTTCGGCCCAAACACTCACAGAACTAAGCAAGCGGCTTCTTGCATAAGTGGCCTCTCAATGCATGAAGCGGTCGGAAACCGTCGAATACTTAACGAAGTCTGGCCGTTCAGAATGTGCGAACTCATTAAACTGGTAAGGCGCGTCCAATTGTTACCCCCTCGATGGGACGGCTCTCGGACTTAATGAGCTCACACGAGTTCTTGTCAGAGCCTTCGAGTGCATCCGCACTTGACCCTTTTTGACTTCACGGCGTGCAGATCTGCAGCTTGGCGAGGTGCCAAGCTGGATGCTGCCTTGGCCGGAATTCCTTAAGGAGACCTCCGTGACGTGCCTTCCCCTTTCCCATGCCCTGTTCAGTGAGCCTAGGGTCGGCTCATGCGTCCTCCCATCAGAAAGAACTGTTCGACCGTGCGACCTAACGACGTCGCCGGTTGCCTCGGATGCGGTCCGCTATGGGGAGCGGAAATGACAACGATCAATTCCTATGGCTCGCGCGATAGCGATGCCGTGCGGTGGCACGAGTACCTGCAGAGGGCCCTTATGGTGACCTTCTCCGATGATTTCGAGCGCTATCACGCAGGGCTTGTCGCGCTTGAGTCTGATCAACCAGTTCTTTTTGAGGCGGTGGATTCGCATGCAAGGGATACATTGCCACCGCAATTGTTTGACGCTCTGCATGAGATCATGGTAATTCTGCATGAGGTGATGGTTCAAAGCGGAAGGCGATTCCGCCGCGTGGACCGCGCGCTGTACTTCTACTGCTGGATGCAAGTGGAAGACCGGTTCGCGTTCTGGGGCAGCATGTCCCCGTCAGAGCTTTGGATGAACACGGAATGGCTTCCGAAGTGCACATTCAGCGGCATCCTCCAGGGATTCGTCGCGTCCCGACTCTGGGGGTTGTTGCCTCCAAATTCGGAGAACGGTCTAGAACGTCTTGCCGCGCATTCAGCATTCACCCTCGCCGAGTGCATCGCCGAAGCCTTGATCGACGATTAGGACCCCGCTCCGCGCCGATCTTGGACTGTCGTATCCGGTAGGCTTTGACCACTCGACTAATTAGCAGTCGGGAAGCCCCACTCAATCGATCGATGCTTGAACGGTCTGCCGGCAGACGTGCAAGATAATGTCCAGCCTCCCGCCCACCAGTTGCCACCCGCACCGCGCATGGCCACTACTCCCGACGACGACGTCCCCACTCACCTGAGCGGACGCCACGGTGCGAACCGGGCGGCGGGGCCGCGACGAATCGCCGCGGATGACGATGCGGCGGCCGTTGCGTGCTGGCTCGCCCGTTACGACGACTCCCCGCTCACCCAGACGAATTACCGCAAGGAAGTCGATCGGCTGATGCTTTGGGGCCGGATCGAGCGGAACAAGGCGCTCTCAGGGCTCGCTCACGAAGACCTGGCGGACTACCAACGTTTCATTGCCGACCCGCAGCCGCGTGAGCGTTGGGTGATGGCGCGCGGGCGGCGACTGGCGCGTTGGGCGCCGGGCTGGCGCCCGTTCATGGGCCCGCTGAGCGCGGCGAGTCAGCGTCAGTGCCTCAACATCCTGAACGGGATGTTCTCCTGGCTCGTGCAGGCCGGTTATCTGGCCTCGAACCCGCTTGCGTTGCGCCGGCGTACCCGCGCCCCCGCGCCAACGGTCATGCAGCGTTTCCTGACGCCGGAGCAATGGCACGAAGTGCAGGGGTGCATCGAGGGCATGCCCCGCCGCTCAGATCTCGACGCCGCCAAAGCGGCGCGCGCCCGCTGGCTGTTCTCGCTGTTGTACTTGACCGGACTGCGCGCCTCGGAAGTGCGCCAGTTGAGGATGGGCGACTTCTACGAGGTCCGTGACGCGGCGGGACGGCCTCGCTGGTGGATCCACGTGCTGGGCAAAGGGAACAAGCCGCGCCAGGTGCCCGCGACCGATGAACTGCTTCACGAGCTCGTGCGCTACCGGCGTCAGCGACTATGGCCGACGATGCCGGGGCTGGAAGAGCGACCGACGCGAGACGAAACGGTGCCCGCCTTAATGTCGCTGATGGGGCCGCCGGCGGGCGTCTCTCGCAGCACCGTGCACGACGTCGTGAAGCGCGTGATGTTCGACACCGCCTTTCAGCTACGAAGGCGGGGCCTAGCATTTGCGGATGCGGCAAGTCATATCGAGCAGGCGTCGAGCCATTGGATGCGTCATACCGCGGGCTCCCACATGTGCGAAAGCATGCCGCTCACGCACGTTCGCGACCACCTGGGGCACTCATCTCTCGCCACCACGAGCCGCTATCTGCATGCAGAAGAGGACGTGCGGCATGACGCGACAAATGCCGCGCACCGCGCGGGATGGCAGACGCCCTGAACGAACATCGACGGCAATGCTGGTCCGCTAATTGCGAGGCCACAGGGCGCTATCGCGCACTGTGGCGGTGATTGCGCCAGCGCCATCGTCGCGAAGTGAAGCCCCGAACAGCTCGGGTTTCCTACTGGCAAGCGCTTCGGGCCCGCCGCGAACGGGGAAGCCCCGAGTGCCTCCTGAAGGTATCGCTCGCAACATGCGAGCTCCCCATTTCAGGAGGAAACCCATGAAGCACATTTCCCGCACTCTGAGCGCCGCATTCGCGCCGACACTCGCCGCTGCTGCCTTGTGCATCGGCATTTGCCCGGTCGCCCGGGCAGCCGTATCAACCAGCGCGCTGCAGGTGGTCGATGCGAACGGCGTCGTCGTCGGACGGCTGGGCTCAGGCCCCACCAGCTACTTCTCCGCGTACCTCACGATCAACGGCGCTTTCACGGCGTTCCCGCTGCAGTACGGGGCGAACACGTTGGCCTTGACCTACATGGCGCCCCCTTACGCCGGCATCCAGTTCTCCGATGTTAATTGCACCGGCACCGCATACCTCACGGCGTATGTGCCGGGTGTTGTGGCTTCGTTTGTTGTCAAGAAGGGGGCCAAGTACATCCTGTACACGGCGTCAGCCATCCAGGCTGTTGCCGACATGCCAACCGCCTCGTTCGTGGATGGCAGCGGCTTGTGTACGAACCAGGGTGGAACAGTCACTGGCTTTCCTGCGACATTTCACGTCGACGTGACAGCGAAGTGGGCCTTGCCATTTTCGGTGAGGTGAACGGCCATCAGCGCCGTTGCATTTCCTGAGTTGCCTTCACGGCGCGTAATGCCAGATCGCTGCGAGTGCGCAGCGCCGCCTGCGCTACTGCGTTACAGAGCACTGACGCCGTGAAGCACGTGTGCGAGCGGCGCCGACGTAGCCATGGTCCGCTCACCATCCTCACGTAAGCCGGCTCATCGATCCCACGCTGGCGAGTCCAGTCCTCAACACCAGAGTCCAAAGGCGCGCTGATGGGGGTATCAGCCGCGATGCAGCACCATGGATCCCCTCCCGCAGTGCTCCCCAAGCGCCTGGCGGCCAACCGGCCATCGATGCATACGTTTGCTTTACGCCGCGTCCCCTTTTGGCGGACGATCAACGTGCATCGCCAATCATGGGCCCGCTGTAGATTACAACGCGGCGCACTTCCGCCATGCCGCGTCGTGCAAAAGCCGCGATTGGCATCCGCGAAATGATGGGAATCACGAATAAGAGGCGCTTGGCCTAACAGGTCTTCGCCCACCAGCAGAACATCGTGGGTGCTACCATTTTCGCGGTTCCTCGCCTGTGGAAGCGGTGGGCGATGAACGATTCTTCAAACTCAACAACGAGATTCAAATGACACTCTCTCTCAGTGAGCTGATCGCTCAGCGCGAGGCGCTGGAGCGGCGCATTCAGGAAGCGCAACGCGAATCGAAATCAAGTGCCATCGCGGAAATCCGTGCGTTGATGGCAACGCACGGACTGTCTGCCGCCGACCTGACACGCGCCACGCCATCCAAAGCAAGCACCCGGGCCGGAGAGAAGGTGCAGCCCAAGTTCCGAGATCCCGAGAGCGGTGCGACGTGGAGCGGGCGAGGGCTCAAGCCGCGGTGGCTGACCGCGGCGCTGCAAGGCGGTAAATCGCTGCAGGACTTCGCCATTTGAACTTGCCTCATAAGGCATCCAGACTGGGCTGCTGCGCGCGGCGTATCCGCTTGGTGGGGATCGTCGCGGCGTTGGCGCTGAGCGCAGCCGCGGTCAACGCGCGGAAGGCGGTCGTCCCCACATCGGATACGACAACGACGCTCACCGCGACGGGAACGCTCGAAGTCGCGTTCAGCCCCAATGAGGGCAGTGAACATTTGGTGGTGAAGGTGATCGACAGCGCCCAGAAGGAGCTGCGCGTGCTGGCTTACAGCTTCACGAGTGCGACCGTGACTGAAGCCTTCCTGAGGGCTCGGCACCGGGGTGTCGACATCAAGCTGGTCGCGGACGCGAAGGAGAACTCCTCGCAGGACCGAAGTGGAAAGGCGCAGGCAGCCCTTTCGGCGCTCGCCATCGCTGGCGTCGATGTGCGGACCATCTCGGTGTACCCAATTCATCACGACAAGGTCATCATCGCTGACCGGGTCACCGTTGAACTCGGGTCTTTCAATTTCAGCAGTGCTGCCGCACTGAAGAATAGCGAGAACGTGCTGGTGAACTGGAGGAATGCGTCTCTGGCCAAGATCTATTTGGAGCACTTCGCCCGTAACTATGCGCAGTCCAAGCCGTTCAAGCCGGCGTACTAGGCTGTGAGTGTTCCTGTAAAAGAGATGGCGCTAACGTCCGCGCCGTTGCTTCCATGGCCCCTGAAGCCGTCAATGGCATGCCGATGCCGAAATCGACTCAGAAGGGCGGTGACTTGACGCCGTTGCGGCTGGGCGAGCTGCCCATGCCGCGGGAGACTTCACCTTCCTGACGCGTTGTGCTCGGCGGTCGCGCCGGTGGCGTTTCAGACCTCGACGGCTGAAGAGGATGCTGTATCCCGTACGACAACTTAACCGCATCCGCGCAGTACAAACCCTTGAGCACAAGGCATACGCCAACCTCTATCCTGACATCCCGTTACGTATTGCGAGGTGCAATACATGCGCCACGATGTGATGGGCGACAAGAAATCGGTTCCGATGACGTTTCGCGTCACCCCGCGGTTCAAGCGGCTGCTGGCGAAGGCGGCCAAGCTCAATATGCGCAGTAGCGCAAGCATGCTTGAGTGGCTGGTTAGCGAGCACTGCAATCGAAATGCCATCGTCGATGACAGTGCGGCTATGCCCGTTGAAGTCGGCGAACCCAGCGATACGAGTGCTCCGCGGGAGCGCAGGTGACAAGAGGATCCAAGATGCCCACGTACCAACGTCAACTCGCCGAGCTCGTGCCGAGCTTCGAGAAGCTAGGTCGGGACGAAGCCGCAAACATGCGACCTGCAACCGGAGCCTTGCATCCAGACACGCACGAGATGACGCTGCGCGGCAAAGCGGAGGAATGGGTCAACACCATCCAGACGACGTTCAGCGATAAGCTGGTCGAAGTGGACCGCACCCTGGTCGAGGCAGCGTCTCTCATCACCAAGCATGAAGGGGAATGCAAGCAGATCTTGCTGGAGGATCCCGCGACCGAGAAGGTCAGTTCCGAGCTCGCGTCGGAGCGCGCCGCGATCGTTCGTGCAACCGAACGCCGACTTCGCGCGCAAACCGCGATGCAACAGTTCCAGGTACATCACAACATCACCACGCCCGCGAGCTACCCTGATCACTGGGGAAAAGTTTGGTTGGTCTGCGCCATCATCTGGGCGGTGGAGACAGCCATGAACAGTGCTCTCTACGCCAATGAAAATGGGCTAATTGGCGGCGCTACAGTGGCGGCTATCGTGGCTGGGTTGAACACCGGTCTTGCGTTCGGGCTGGGGTATTGGGCTCGGTACATCAACATGCCCCACCCCTGGGGTCGTGCAAGAGGCATCTTGTGCTTCTTGGCGTTCGCCATCAGTACCGTCTTCCTCAACGCATTATTTTCGGCGTTCCGGAGTGAGTTTCAGGCGGTCCTGGATCCGACGGACATGGCGCAAACACGTCATGCGTTCAGCGCGGCGGTACCCCTTGCATTCGGCATCTTCAAGCTTCACTGGATCTTCAGCGATTTCCTGAGCATGGTGCTCTTCGTTGCTGGACTCATTACCAGCGGCATCGCCTTCTACAAGGGATACAAGGCCGATGATCGATTTCCGGGCTATGGTGACCTGGACCGAGCCTACCAAGCTGCCCGCAACGAGGAGGAGCGGCTCCAGGCAGTCGTTCGTCAGATCGCCAAAGACATGGTGATCAAGCTTCGTGCTCGTGTTCAAGCGATCATTCTCGAGCCGTCTAATCAGGTTGGCGTACTTGCCCGTCGAGCGAGCGACGTTCAGCAGGCGCAGACCGAGCGCCAGGCGCAAATGGAGTCTGTCCAAAGGGACTACCACCAGGTTTTGCGTGCCTACCGGCAACAGAACAGCGCAGTTCTGTCCACGAGCAGACCCGCGTACTTCACGGACTATCCTTCCCTCGACATCCCGACTGCGTCGCAGAAGGCGGAAGATGCCCTGGCGAGAATCGCCGCCATGACGTCTTCCATCCGCGAGCTGGACGAGACGTACCGAGACCGACTTAACGCGAAACAGCAAGAGCTTCATCAAGCCTCCGTGCAGATACAGGGGGAGCTCATTAAGCGACTGCTCGCAGACATCCGGACCGAGGCGGAATCGTCGATCGATGCCTCCATCGGATTCAGTGCCAAGTTGCCCCAGACTCTGGCTCAAGCGGCCTGAGCGCGTCAATGACCCGCAGAGTGCACTCAGGGCTGTCTGAGAACGTGCGGTACACCGTCTATGCCGTGGCCGTGGTTGCAATCGTCATTGCCGGCCTCGTCTACGCCAACCTGTCGACTCGCAAGCCCGTGCTCGATGCAGACGGCTGCCCTAGTCATGTCACCAACAATACCGTCATCGTTCTCGATGAGAGCGAGGTCATCTCCGAGCAGACCCGTAGCGAAATTACAGCGAGAGCGCTTCACCACGTCCTCGAGGTCGCGCAGGTGAACGAGCGCGTGACGGTTTTCCGAATTGACGACTTCTCATCAAAGGCGCTCAAGCCAGCCTACAGCCGCTGCAGGCCGCCAAGCGACGGCAGCGAACTCACAGAGTCCGTTCAGTCGATCCGACGAAAGTTTAAGGAAGAGTTCGCCAAGCCGCTGGCCAAGGTCATGGACCAAAAGCCCGTGGACGGGAAAGTTTCGCCAATTGCGCAAGCGCTCATCGACATTTCGTTGTCGCAATACCTGCGTGGTGAGCGCAACTCGCTCCTCGTTTACTCGGACTTTTTGGAGCACACGCCCCCGAAATTCAGCATCCTGCACTGCTCCGACCCAAATGCGGTGATTTCACATTTTCGGGACGCGCACCGTGGCGCACAGGAACGGCCATCGTTCAAGAACGCGGCGATCGAGATGTCCATCATCCCAAGAACCTACCTCAGCAAGACTGAGATCGAATGCAGGAACAAGCTCTGGACCTGGTTTTTTGGCGACAACGAGGGTGAGGGCGCGTCTCTCACACCCACCTACCTGCCTGGCGGTACCTAATGACAGACGTGACGAGTGAGGCCCCGAGCTTGAGCGGCCATGCGTTGTCCTCGCAGGTAGGACCGGATTCGGGCGTGACCAGCAGTGCAAGCTACTTTCCTGCGCTGAGGGTCTATATGGGCATTTCCCTCGCCCTATTGGTGGTGATGACTGTTGCACACGCCAATCCGGTGCTGAGCATGATCTCTGCGGTCGCGCCACTCATCGTTTATCACGTGTACTACTTGGCGCCCCGCGCACGGCACGGACTCGGACAGTCCGCCGTCGACAGTGTCTACTACTTCGGGTTCTTGGTTACCTTGGCGGCCCTTGCGGCCAGCGCGGTCTCGCTGTCTCTGGGCGGCGCAAAGCTAGAGATGAGTCGCGTCGCATTCCAATTCGGACTGGGGCTGCTCGCGACCGGCTATGCGGTCTTTGCTCGTATGCACTTGACGAGCCTGGTCTCGTGGGTCGAGGAGGAGGAGCAAGAGGCAGTAATGAACCGCATCGTCATCGCCTCGCGCGAACTGGCGACCAATGTCGAAATGGCGGCTTCCAGCTACTCCAGAATGGTCCACGAGGCGCTCGCCCGCACCGAGAGCATCAACGAGACCGCCTGGCAGATCGCCGAAAAGCAGCTTCTTGACGTTGCACGGGCGTTCGATCAGCAGATGAGGGAAGCCACCGCCGGAGCGCGCGAAGCGCTGATTGAAGTGCGAAGCCTCATGAATGATGCGGCATTCGTCAACGAGCGACAGGAGCTGTCGAAGTGCGTTCGGGACACGATCGAGGAGACGACGGCGCTGGCCTCCGCTCTGCGCGATCTTTCGACCGAGACTAGATCGGTCGTCCAATCCACTACTGATTCAGGTAACGCTGCTGACGCACTTCGCGGCTCGATCGTGCACGTAAGAAGCGAGCTCGACGGACTTGCACAGAGTGGAGGAGGCCTTAAACAATCCGTCGATCAATTCGCGCGTGTGTACGACTCCTTGGCAAGCACCACCGAGGACTTTGGGGCCTCTTTCACGGCTGCGAAGGCCCATGTGGCCAAAACATCGCCCGCTCTGCAGGCGATGTCGGAGTTCGCAGGTCAAGCGTCCGCCAAGTTTGAAGGCATCGTGGGGGCAGCTGAGTCCATGATGCAGGCGTCAGCTGGGTTGTCGAAGGCAGCGGGGTCTACAAATGAACTCGTGCACGGCCTCGATCTTGCTGCGCAGACCATCCCGAAGCTTGAGTCGGCCTGTTCCTCTCTCATCGAGCGATTGAGCGGGGTCAGCCAGCAGCTTGACCGGCTTCAAACGACGTCGGCCACCTTGCCCGCCTCGTTGGATCAAACGCACGAGATGACACGCGAGCTTTCAGGTGCCGTTGCTCAGCTGAAGCTGGCGATGCAAGGCGCTGTCGTCAACACTGCAGAACTCACCCGAACCGCAACTGGGCAGGTTCAGGCTTTTGAGCAAGTCCAAACGCTCGCCAGGGGTCAGGGGGCGGTCGATCACGCCGTGCAGCAGTTGGAGATGTTGCTGCAGCGCCTATCTGCGGCGCTCGATTCGCTGCCTGGTCAAATCGAAACGTCTTGCGGAACGCTGTCGGGCGTGATGGCCAGGGCCGCGGCAGACATGGAAACGGGTCTGAGCCGTCAAGGTGAAGTGGCAACGCTGTTCAGCCAACGTATGGTTGACGCCGCCCAGGTCGTGCTGGACGGAACTCGAAAAGCCGCCGCCGCATGAGAGTGCTCTCACGAGGGCGTAAGGAAGACGTTTTTTTCTTCACCCTGATCGACTTCCTGGTCCAAATTCTCTGCTTTGCACTCTTCGTGTACGTCGCCGCGCAGGTAATCGCCGATGAGCGGGCTCGCGAAAATCAGGCTGAAATCGACAAGCTTTTGTCGACTGCGGGCGTCTCGAGCATCGCCGAACTCACCGACGAACTTACAAAGTTGGTCCCCCTGAAGGAGGCAGTTCCGAAGGTCAAGCTGGTGGACGCGTACGGCGGAGCCCGGTCTGTTGGAGGAGCGCTTGAAGCAGCTTCCGCGGCTGCGGCAGCTGCATCCCGTGCTCCGAGCTGGACAGGGACTGGGCCTCCGCCGTGCCAGTGGACAACGGTGGCGGGTCATCTGGTTCCCGTCCGCATTGGGCACGCCACGGTCGAAGATGAGAGCATCACAATCGACGATGTGAGTCCGCAACTTCTGCGTGAGTTGGCACAAGCGGGCCTCTCTATCGAACAGGTGCGTCGTACGTCGCCCGACGCGTTTGGCGCAGTGTTCAAGCCTTTGCTTTCGCATCACGCCGATTGCCACGTCTTCCTCAATCTGACCAACAAGACCGACAAGCTTCATGTGATGAACGCGTTCCGTTTTGTCTTCAACTGATGCCTCATGGCCAACGGTAAAGACTATTTCATCGCGAGACTCAATGAAATCTTCGATGAAGTCGATCAGGCGGTCTCATCGGTGGATCTGCGCGGGCGCTCGCCCCGCGGCGATGTGCCGGTCCCAGATCAGCGACGCGCGATTCGTGCGGTGCCAATGGGGGCCGTCATTCAAGAACCTATGAACGCGCTTCTGACCATTTGGAATCGTGTACGACGTGCGCTCGGCGCTTAGACGGGGGGGTTCTGACGAATGTGCTGCAGTTCCCACCTAGCGACTTATGCCAATCGACGCTGAGGTGGAGTCGAGCGCTGGCAACGCAAAGGCAAGCACGAGCTGCGCATGCGGGGCACCCCGTGGCCCGAGCAAAAATGATCGAGCACATTCGATGAATTTATCAGGCTGCTGCAACTGAACGGATGACGGATCTCACCGCATCTATGCAAGCTTCTTCTCGCACGGAAGGGAGCAACTATGAAGTTCGGCATTCGCAAACCGTCGGCTAAGCGCATGATTTCAGCGCGCACTTCACCTGCTCGGTACGCCCGCCACGGGCTCGCATTGAAGGCTCCGCGCGGATGGGGATGGTTAACCAATTCCAAGCGTGCGGCATACAACCGCCTCTACTCCCGTACTACTTGCAGCTTGTGGAGACTTCTTCAAGCGCTTTTTGCAAGTAACAGCCGCCGATGAGACCAAGTGATCTTGCCCCCCGCAAGCCCAGGCAAGACGACATCTTTTACAGTCTTCTGTGACCGCCACTGGTGAGCTTGAGCGTGCCCCTGATCTTGAAGTTGCGCTTCACTTCAGACGACTGGACGAATTCAACCTTCCGATGAGCATCCGTGCGGCTTTGAAGGGCTGATTGGGATCCTACTCAGCCGAATGGCTTTGGGAACTCACGGCGACAGAATATCGGTTCGAGACGGGCTCATTGCCCATTGATTTCTAACGTGAGCGGGAGGAGAGATCTTGGGATTTTGGAACGCTGTCAAAAATGTGGCGACGCTTGGCGGGCACGGCCGCTTGGAGAGCGCCTTGGCAGCTCACCGCGAGGCCCAGGCCGACCATTTGGCATGGCATCGACGTGCTACGCGGCTGCAGTCGCGACTCGATTTCCGGGTTGGTCTGCTCGGTTTGACAACGACAATCTCTATGAAGCGCCTTCGGCGCAGTTGCACATTGCTGCGTGTGGCGGGTGGCTATCGGCCACAGAAGCTCAAGGCAAGGCTCGACTTCGAAATGCCTCAAATCGGGTTGCATAAAGCGGGGAAGACACTTGAGGTGTTCCCAACTTCGGCTCGTATCGCTGGGGGTGCCGTGGTAGGCTACGCGTCGGTCGCAGGCTCTTGGGCTCTCATGAGCATGGTTGGCACAAGCAGTACAGGTGCAGTACTGTCCTCGCTGTCCGGCGCTGCTGCCTACAACGCGACGATGGCAGCTTTCGGAGGCGGCTCCCTGGCCGCCGGTGGGCTGGGCATAGCAGGGGGAGCATGGGTCTTGGCCGGCATTGCCGTTGTTCCTGCAATTGCCTTCGCTGCATGGTCAAGCCACAGCAAGGCCAATGAAGTCAACGAAGATCGTGAAAGAATTGTCGTTGCGACGCGAAAGCTCCACGATACCGTTGAGACCATTTGTGCAATCGGGACTGTTTCGGAGCAGGCTCGATTGGTTGTCCTCAAGGCATGGTCGCGGATGGAACAGCGAGACCTATTTGCGCGACGACTGATATGGCCCCGGGGAATTTGCAGCCGGGTGTGGCGTGCCATGCTTCGCGTCGCTGGCCAGGGTGAACTCGATGCGCGCGAACAGGCAGCGTTGGCCCATCTCGATGCAGGCGTCGCTGCTTTTTGCGATCTCTTCAATAAGAAGGGCGCACTTTCGGCTCCTCGTGCGCTCGCGACGTTGACCTCGAACACACCCTTGCAGGCGCCCGATGCTAGAAGGCGTTGACCACCAGATCACCACAATGCTCGACCTTCAAGATTTGATTTTTCTGGCTGCAGGAGCGGCAGGCATCCTCGTTGGGCTCGCGATAGGCGTTGCCTGGGGGCGGCGGCGCGAGCGCATTCGCGGGATCCTTGCCTATGCGCCCGACTCGGAGCTCATGGGCAAGAGGCCTGCTCGGGGTAATACCGAGCCGGTCGAGCTTCTTCGCTGAAGGGGGCCTAGCTTCCAAGTTTCGGCTGGATTGTCCAAGCACGTCCCATCGGTGGGCGCATAGCTTGATCGCATGCGAGCGGATCGAACTCGGTCAGCGACGGGGCAGGCTTGAACATGTTCGCAATGGCCGTGTGGCCGACGCATCTCGCCGAGCAGGCCGCTCAACTGGCCTGACTCAAACCAACCGGTCTCCACGGAACCCGAGGCGATTCACTACCGACGCGATGCTCACGGGTAAGCGATGACCGTATACGTCCGGGGATCCCTTCGACGATATCCATTTGCCAAGCTCTGGCTGGACGTAGTGGGTCTTAGATGGCTCCAATGGGACCGGTGAGACCGCCGTGGCTGCAGGTGTCAATAGGGAAGGCCAATCGACCTGCACTCTTTAGAGCGCCTGTTCAACCGGCGCAAAGCGCAACATGCGCAACTTCGCCTAGTCAATCGGCGTTGTACCAAGTGCGCGCGCTGAACATGTGTGCAAAATGCCCATGCGCAAGACAACTGCGTACACTCATAATAGGCACATATGAATATGTTTAGGGAGCTCACGCTCAAGGTCGCTTTTCAGGCGGTTGCTGCAACAGCAGCCATTGCCGTCACTGCCGCAGTCGCAGTCCCCGCTCCGGCGCCGCTGGGCGTCCCGCCCCCGATCGGGCGTCCGCTCGGCACGTTCAATTGCGACGACGGAAGTTGCAATAACGGCGTGGAGGGCACTGCCGCGTCGACGGGGGTCGTTGAAGCGTTGACATGGTTGAAGGCTCACCCACAATCTTCTCGGTATCAGCCGAACGACTATCTCGCGATTTGCGATAGCGTCAGCTGCATTTATTTGATTTATCAGGCGAACGGTAACTGGCTGCCATGGGGTGGCGCGTTCAAAGATAATCATAGGTACAAGAATGGCAGTCAGAGCGTTTCGTATAATTACTCGGGCGACTCCAACAGTGGAAACTATTCGTACAGCGTCAGTGGATATTGGACGTTTACGGACTATTACAGCGATGGAAGTTACGTTGGCAGTTACATTGACGAGTACACAGTTACTGGGGTGAGCACTGTTTTTGGCGGTGTGGCATTTGGCTGCCTCCAACTTTCCTGCCACAAGGTTTATCCGTAATTTAAGTATTGAAATGAATAGCAAGGCTGCGTTGATTTCCGTGATTGTTGTCGCCGTTGGCGCAGCTTTTGCAGTACATTACATGCCGTCATCCCCTGTGACGGTCAAGGGTGACGGGGTGGCCGCGGCTACCCCGTCACTCCAGCTTCCAACGGCACAAGAAACTGTCTCTAAAGCTTTACCGACAGCTGTAGTGGCGAGCGCTCCTTCGTCCGCTCTTGTCAGTCTGACTGCGCAAGGCGCCTATGAGCGATATTCGCGGTTGCATGCATGCGCCGAGAAGCGGGCATTTGACGCTCGAATTTCTCAAGTGCCGAGCGAATCTCGAGCAGGCATGCAAGCAGCCGCCCGAGGGATGGAGAAGGCTTGCGATGGGATTACGGATCAACAGTTGGCAGAACGCTTGACCCTTTTGCGCCAGGCAGTTGATGCTGGTGTTCCAGGCGCGATCAGCAAGTGGATCCAGGAAGGTCCGTTTGGAGATCCTACCGCGCTTGAGAGTCGTCCTGATGATCCCCTAGTGGTCGAATGGAAAAAGGAAGCCGTTGAAAAGCTGAAGCAGGGCGCCGACGCTGGTAGCCGCAGTGCACTGGCTATGTCTGCGCAACTGTTTGAGTCGGACGGTTTGCTGACTTCTAGGGATGTCCCATCAGCAATTAAGTATTGGACCGCTCTTGGTGAGCTTTCTGATAAGCCTGCAACGAATAAAAATGCACAAACGATCGTTCGCGGCCTTTCTAGCCAAGTTCCTGCTGAAGTTGCCCGCAAAGCGATATCCGAGGGGCAGGACTTGGTGAAGAAATGCTGCGAGCTAGGAAAAAGCGGTCCGCAGTAGCCTACATTTGGTGGTGGATGAATTGTCGCAATTCGTTCGCGGAGGATGGCCACGCGCCCGGCCTGGTCGCGATTTCGCGCTGCAGAGCTCTATCGAGGAGCAGCGTACTCGCCCCCACACCTCCGCTTCACCTAATGGACCTGCTTGAGTTTTTCGAGCCAATCACTCCTGTGGAGCGGCGCGATTGGGTTGGACTAGATTGGCTGTTTGAACTCGTTGGGCGTCAGTACCCCAAACTGCTGTGAGGGCGCACGGCGTTGTAGCGCTGTAGCCAGGGCCTCGAGGAGAACGGCGGCCTCGCGGCGCGAGCGGAACCACTCGAGCGACAGGCATTCGTCGCAAAGCTTGCCGTTGAAGCTCTCGTCGGCGCTGTTTTGCCAGGGCCTGCCAGGGTCGCCGAGCGCCGTTGCGATACCCGACTGAGAAGTCCAATCGAGGATCGCGTGGCTGACGAACTCGGGCCCGTTGTCGGAGCGCATAAACAGCGGCGCGCCGTGGACGCTCACCAGTCGCGAGAGCGCCTCTATGACGCGCTTTGACCGAATGAAGCTGGCAACCTCGATGCCACGCGTTCCTTCGTGCACTCGTCGATCAAGGGCAGGCACTTGATCTGCTGGCCGGCAACCGTTGTGTCGATGACGAAGTCGTACGCCCAGACCATGTCGCTGCTAAAGGGCGCGTGCATGCGCGGCCTGCCGGTGGCGGTGCGCCTGCGGGGGGCTCTTCTTGGGCAGCAGCAGGCCAGCCTTGTGCCACTACCGGTTCGCACGCGACCAACCCAACCCGTGGCCATGGCGGCGAAGGAAGATGCGAATTCGCCGGTAGCCGTAGCGCGGGTACTGCGCCGACAGCGCCTTCATGGCGTCGATGACTGGCTTGTCCTTCGCGGGCAAACGCAGGTCGTAGCGAAGGGACGATCTCGCCATCGAGGGCAGCCCGCACGCCTGACGCTGGGACAGGCGTTGCGCGCATGCAAGCGCGAGCTGGTCCCGGCGAGCCTGCGGGCTCACTATTTTTTTGCGTTGATCTCCTTGAGCACTTCGATGTCAAGATCACGCTCGACGAGCAGCTTCATCAGCCGTGCGTTCTCGGTTTCGAGCGAGCGCAGCCGCTTGACGTTGACCGCGTCCAACTGCCCGAAATGGTTGCGCCAGGCGTGGATCGTGGGTTCGCTGAGCTTGTGCTTCTTGGCTGCCTCGGCGACCGACGTCTTGTCGGCCTCGCGCAGGATGGCAACCGTCTGATCTTCGTTGAATCGGCTATTTCCTCATGGGCTCCTCTGGCAGTGAGGGCATTCTAAGAATCAGTGGTATGAAGAACCAAGCAGGTCACTTCAATTCCGGCACTCGGCACCAGGGTCAGCGCCTCGGCCATCAGGGGATGGCAGCCGGCCTCGCGCAGAAGGCCTCGACGCACCCGTTACAGGGCAGAGGTCGGCGAACGACGCCCCGTTGCGCAGCGCGCTGGGGCTTGGGCTGCGAAAGCGGGCCGTGTGCTGCTAGTCGTAGCGCGTCTTGCCCATGTTTTTTTAGGCGATAGTGATGGGAGACGATAGCGCCACTGGCGTTCACCGCCATGCGTGTCTAGTACAGGCGCGTGCACACTGGTAGTCAACTCGTTCCGCGCCGAGTACTGCTCGCCACTGACACCCGGCAAGCGAGGCTCAGCCGGTCGAGTTAAGTCAACTCCTTATATCACACGAATCTCGAGATTTTGGGTGGCGATTTCCCCCAGAGGGGGATCCCTATCAAACGTTTCAACGGACTGTGGTCATTCGCAGTATTGCCTAATCAGATGTGTTTGCAGGGAAACGATAATTCACATTGATGAGCAGTCTTGCTAGCATGTGCATGCCTCTATTCGGAGGTTTACATGCAATCAAGGGTTTGAAAAAATGACGAAGCTGAAATATTCGTTTGTCGCATTCCTCATCGCTGCGACGCAGTTTGCCGCAGCGGAAGAGTGCGGCTGCACGGGCTGCGACTGCAAGCCTATCCAAGGTGGGTATATTTGCCACTGCACTCACTGTACCGGCGCTTGCTAAAAATCGAGGAAACCATGAAAAAGTTCATTACCAAGCGACGTCTGATCGCGGTTGGATTGATTGCCATCGCTGGCGTCGTCTATGCTGCAACTTGCAAGCCCTGCATGTGCACGAAGAATGCTTCGGGCGGTTGGGATTGCCTGTGCGAACGATGCGTCAATGACCAGTAACGAGTCACTTTGACTTATGCGTGGCGGCAGTGCTGCCACGCTCTGCTTCAAGCTAAAAATTATGCGCGTCGCACAACTAATTCTCCCGACTGTTACTCTGCTCGCGATTTTCGGGGCGGTCTTTGCAATTTCTGCGCGAGTTGAAATCGAACATACCGCACGGCTCGCGGAGCTTCGCGCGCACAATTTTGATCGAGCCCTAATTATTGAAGCCAGCCCGGACGAGCGTGAGTTGACCGATGAGCGTGCGCGGCAATTTATGTCTTTCTCTGCACAAGTTCAAGATGGTGCGGGAGCAGTTCTTAAGGCCGAGGATGCAGCAAGGCTTCTCGGTACAAATTTCGTCGAGGGCGCGTACGCAGTATCTAACATGGGTTGGGAGCTAAGGCTTCCCGATGGGCGCACAACAAATGTGACGGCGTTAAACGCTACGGCCGAATTCCTTAACGCCTTTAGCATTGCCCGCCAAGTCGTTACCGATCAATATGTCCCCAGCTCAAACCTGATCCGTGACTTTGGAGCCGTCTCCGCCGGTAGCGCTAGACTTGGCTTGTCACGGAAGCAATATGATGACCTGGCCCCTGTCTTCAAAAGTCGCATCACTTACAACGACGCGACCATTCCCGTCGTTATCGCAGACAAAACTGCTGAGCTCCCATACGGCTTTTCAGCATTCGAGCGAGCGCTGATCACCACTAAGCAGCTGCCCCGCGTGAACATGAACGGGATCAAGATGATCCCAGCAATGCGCTTATTTGTACTCTTACGTCGCAACGTCGATGTCGCTGAAGCACTACATGCGGTGAGGGCATTTGCCGTGGGAGCAAAGGCCGCACAGCCATTTAGCAGGCTGTCGGTTACCTCCGCAAGTGAAGTATTTCTTCAGGAAGTGACAGGCAGCTATCTTGGAAGCTGGTCTGTCCTCGAAGAGGCGACGCTACTGCTCGCAGGCTGGGCGTTGTCATTGTTGGCGTTGGTTCCCTCTTTTAGGCGGGCTTTCAGCGAAGCAGTCTTGAAGATTGCCCATGGCGTGGATCTCGCGACTGTGCTTCGGCGAACTTACCTGCCACTAGCAGCCCTAGCTGTTCTTACCCCTTTTGTGGCCGGTTTCCAACTCCTGTTCTTGAGTGCATCCTTGGAAGTTACCCGGACACTACTATCGGGTATTGCTGCGATGGTTGGTCTACAAGTGCTGACCTTCGCCATGTTGCTCCTGGCGGTGCGGCGCGCCCTCGCCATCCGTTCAGTTGCAGTCAGCGTCGATCATTAACCATGTCTGGATTTTTCGTTTTTATGCGGACGGTCATCGCCGCAGCCGCCTGCGCATTGCAAGCTGGTTGCTGGGAGACAAGCGAAGCGCATACTTCCAGCTTGAAGGTTGCTGCCGCCACGCCGCGCCTATCGACGACAACGGCAAGCGGTGCAATCCGAGGCACATGCACGATTCGGCCCGAAAATGTCGTGAGGTTGAAGTCGCGCATTGGGGGTGAGATATCGAAGGTGGCAGTCGTCCAAGGCGACTCTGTCGGTGAAGGTCAGGTTCTTGCCAACATCGACACAAGCGAGCTCGAACTTCGAAGGCAGCGGGCCGTGCTTGATCTAGAGCGCACTAGCCAGCGTATTGAGTGGCTGAAATACCAAGTGCTGAGGTCCCAGAAGCAAGTAGAGGCCGCGACAGTGCGGGCATCTTCTGAGAAGCCCTACGTACCGGAATTCGGTTCCGACATGGCCGCGTTTCGCGAGAAGTCGCACGACCTTCACGATGCCGAGGTTTCGCTCCGGCTCGGGCAGCTCGACGTTCGAACGATTGAGCAACAAATCGAAAAGGCGAAAATTCGCTCGCCACTTAGAGGTGTGATCTTGTCGCGTGGCGCCGAGCCAGGCATGGTAGTGGGATCCGGCAGTGACGGATATAGCGGCGGCGATGTACTGTTCGAGGTCGCAGATCCACGGCAGCTCTTGGCGGTGTGCGTGGTTCGTGAATCGGACTCGTCCGGGTTGATGCCCGCGGACAAGGTGACCCTTGTTATCGACGGTCACGAGGATCGGCCTGTAAGCATGGCGATCCACACTGTCGCGCCGGTAATCACCAACGACGCGGGAATTTCGAGGAGGGAGTTCAACCTTCGCTTGAAGGCGGTTGATGTCCCGTTTAAGGTTGTCCCGGGCATGAATGGCATAGTCAAAATCGAAGAACGCACATGATTGAACTTAAAGGCTTGAGCCTGAGCTATAAGGCTAGGCCCCCAGTCGAGGCACTTCGCAATGTGAACCTGTCGATTCGGCCGCAAGAAAAGATCGCGTTGATGGGCCCGAGCGGTTGCGGCAAATCCACGTTGCTCGGGGTACTTGCGGGATTGATTCGCCCAAGTAGTGGTCAGTATCTTTTCCTGGGGCAGTCTGTGCCGGGATACGACGCGGCCCAGATGGCGGAATTTCGTTCCCAGCGGCTGGGAGTGGTATTTCAAGACTTGCGACTTCTGGGGCACCTGAGCGTCGAAGACAACATTTTGCTGCCGGTTGACCATTTGGAGCCTAGCGAATACCTGGGCAGGGCGAGGCAGTTGGCCAAGGAGATGGCAATCGAGCAACTGCTCAAGCGAAAGCCGCGCGAACTCTCTGGGGGCCAGGCGCAGCGAGTCGCGATCGCGCGTGCGTTGCTACGCGCCCCGGACGTGTTGCTTGCGGACGAGCCAACGGCAAACCTCGACGAGGATTCGGCGAACGCAGCGTTGCTTTCGATGCTGGGCGATGCATCGCGCACTTGCGTTATCGCGACCCACAATCCCGCACTGGCCGAGGCATGCACGCGTGTCGTGCGCCTTTCGCAAGGTCGGATCGTTGGCTGACAAATGGGTGCGATAGGCCGCTACATTGCACAGGCTTTGGCACGGGCGTGGCAAGCTCCGCTGCTATACCTGATCATGTCGATTGCCACCGTCGCAACCATAAGTGCGCAGTGTCGGTTCGCATTTGCCTCGGAAAGTGCGGCCGCGGAGCAGCGTTGGACGGGGACCTTTCACGGACTGCCAATCTTCGAGTTCAACCCTGAACAGGGCAACATCGGGCTGCTGCGTGGCGCCGCAAGGCTAGACTGGACCACGCTGGAGAGACTAGCGAATCTTTCGGAACTATTGATTTTTCCGACGGACCGCAAGATCCGTCTCGATGTTGAGGGGTCAATTCTTGGTATCCAAGCCCGGGCGGTCTATGTGCATGGTCTTTGGATGAATGAGCGCAAGGAGCGAGCGTGCTCCCTCCTTGGCTCTCAGATGACCGTCCGGGAGGCGACCATATCGATGGGAAGAGATGGCCGCTGCAACGTTGTTGGCGCATCGCTTCCGCGTGCCTTGCTCAATCAGTACAAGTCTCCGACCATCCTTCTTGATTTCGATGAATACTTGCCAACGCTTCGACGCGAGCGGTCGCTGTCTCTGGAAAGCTTGACCATGGCGGTCGGCGACAGTGACGAAGTTCGGCAATCGTTCGTGGCATCTGAACCCACACTCAAGCCAGCGGTTGCAATACGCAGGTTAGAAAGCCAACGGCTTGGCGAATTGGCACGGGTGAAAATTGTCGCAGACCGTCTTAGGGCCGCCGGGGCCATCGTGCAAGCCCTTGTCTTTTTCGCGTGGATCGCCATAAAGAGGCATGAGCTTCGCAACGAATTCCGACTTAGATCTGCATTGGGCCATGGCAGGGCTGCAGAAGTCTGGCTTTGCGTCGACACGGCGGCACAAGCTTTCGCTGTGCTAGTTGTTGCAAGCCTCGTCGCGTTCGTAATTTGTTCCTTCACGTCGTTCGGCAATTCCATTTTGGTCACCGCCGCTGGCACCGTCCTGTCTGGAGTGCTCGCCTGCCCCATATTGTCGCTGTGGCAGGTGAAAGCTTCTTACCTGCACCATCAAAGATGATTTTCAGCAAGCACCCTGGAATCCCGACAAGCATCGCCGTGATGGTTACGCTTGCAGTACTGCTCATTGCCTATTGGGCAGGTTCAGACCGCACTAGTGATCCCCGACACGACGCGGTGACGATGGCGACAGCATCGTCTTCAATGCCTACACGTCCGCAATCCAGTGAGACCATGCCCTCACTGCCCGATCAATCGGCCCCGATCGGCAGCAAGCTTGCTGTTAACGCCCGCCAGCCGAGCAACGCCTCGATCGCGTCTCGCTTTAACAACGCAACGTCATATAGAGCCTTCCTCGCTGATGCATTGGCACATCCAGAGGACGGTGGGCTGACTTACACCATGTTCGTGCTGCAGGAATGTAAGCGCTTCAACGCGCGGGCACCGCTGGGCCCTGAGTCATCGCAGGCCCAACAAAACGCCGTCGCGCTGATGACGACCCGTTGCGACCTGACCCGCGAGGACATACTGCAGGCCATGAACGCAGCGCTTCATTCGAATGGAGTCGCCGTTGGCAGTGATCCCGCGCTTAGCGCGGTGTTGTCTCGAGGAGCCGGTGAGGAAGGAAAGGCTCGATTCGCTGGCGACCTGATTGCGAGCCGCGATCCGGTCAGACTGGCGCAATTGCTGACCCTGAACGCGCAGCCAACTTCAGATGGCAGTGACCCTCCACTCTACTTTGATGGCGTGACATGGTCTACACCTGGCGAGCGGCAGCTCATCCAAGATGCTTTTCTGATCGCGCAATGCTCTTTCGGAATGGCATGCGATTCGCAGTCCCATTTCGCGCTGACATTGTGCGCGGAGCGAGGATGGTGCGGAGACTCGGTTAAGGAGGAAGTGGTGATGGGACACGCGAGTTCAGGATCTCAGGAAAACGCCGCTCAACTCTCTGCCCTGGCTGATAAATTGGTCCTAGCAATCCGCGGAAATGACGTAGAGCGTTTTGTTGAGCGTCGGCGCCACAACTGACAACCCACGACTAAGAGCGGGCTTGCTGAGACTAACTTAGAGGCCGAGGAAGATCCGTTTCCCGCTTGATCGGCACGCCAAAATCATCGGCGGATGCAAAGCAGCGAGCGAGACCTAGAAATGACTTTAACGAGTGACGCGTCGGACGGTACTGTGAACCGCCTACGATTCGCGGTGGTTCGGGGCGATTAGAAATGTCTTGTCAGCCTGAAGTCTAAAGCGCGCCAAGTGAACAGCGAGATCGCAGGGCAGGGGTCCCTTAGTCGAAAGCGACAGCGACGAATTGTAGCTCTGGCCCCACGACGTCATGCGGGGCGGGGGCCGCGAGCTCACTCACCAAGCCGTGCCCTGGCTTGCTGGATTGCACGTTCAGAGAATCGCTCTGGGTAACGGAGAACGAGCCGTTCCCATAGGAACTGTTCCAGACCCGCTTCGATGATCTCCTGGAAGCCGTCGCTGGGAGATTTTCTGGACACAGCGGCATCGACCGTCGCTATTATGTCCCCGCCGCGATCTTGTATGGAGCGTCGCGTGTAGTTCGCCCGCCAGACCTTCTGTCCCTTTGATCTACGGTACTCCTCGATCGCGTAGATGCCGTTCCAGGCCTCTTCTTCAATTGGTGTTGTCGCGCCATGCAGCGCTGCAAGCAACATAATCTTCTTCTGCCGGGCAAGTAGAACCAGAGCCTCATTGCCTACGCGTTGCGCGTTCAAAATCAAGTTGTCGCACCCCTCTGGCGTCTTCGCCATGTCGACGTAATCCTGGTCCGTTCGAGCCACCAACTGCCTCCTCGCTGCTTAAGGACTGACGAAACCGATCCACCGTGACACGCCTTCGCCAGCTCAAGTTGACTTAAAATCAATTTATCAGATTTATGCCAACTAGCGGGCGGCCGCGTAGGGCGAAGTATTATAAGAACGACGGAACGACGTCGACTGGCGAGGGCTCCACCGAGCCACGACCGACGGGTGGCGGCGAAGGTGGCCGACGCAGGAAAGCTAACCTGTGCGGCGCACGTACGAGCTCGGCATTGATGGCGCTCGTCGCGCGTCCCAGGAAAGTGTCAAAGATGGCTCGACCTCCCAGTAGCGCAACTGCATTTCGTTCGTCGCCTCGTAGGTAGTTTGCGCAACCACCCCGACCACTTCGCATATGCCAAAAATCGCATTTCCGTAAACGATTTCATCGCTCTCCGACGGGCGATCCGATACATTGACTTCGCGGTGGTCGTGTACGGCGGGATGCCGGTGGCCTTCGCCAGTCCATATGGGGCGTCCCACGCCCGCGGCCCGCTTAAGGGGTCCCCAATCCCAACAGGGGTTGGCTCATTGTCCTCGACGTCGCAATCTTGGTCTTCGCCGAAGGCCGACTGCTGGCGCGAGCGTTATAGGGAGCCGACCATGCCCTTCGATCGCGACCAATCCAACGCAAGTGGCGATCTCGCCAACCGCAAGCACCTAGCCGTCGAACTGACCTGCTTGGGTTCTTCGTACCACTGATTCCTAGAATGGCCCTCACTTCCACAGGAGCCCATGAGGAAGAGTCGATTCACCGAAGAGCAGATGGTTGCTATTCTGCGCGAGGCCGACAAGACGTCGGTCGCTGAGGCAGCCAAGAAGCACAAGTGTTAGCGCCGGAGTGAAACTGACCCACCCCGGCGGAGTAAAATCTGACCCACCTGGGACAGGATGACGGCTTTGTCCGAGCCGTCGATGTTGGGCTGCTCGCGAAACACCGTGCGGCGGTACCTGCGTGAGGCGGAGGCCAAGCGATACGGGCCCAGGGCGCCACGCCCGTGCAAGATCGATCCGTTCAAGCAGTACTTGGGCATGCGCGTGGAGCAGGCCAGGCCGAGGTGGATCCCGGCCACGGTGCTGCTGCGCGAGATCCAGGAACGCGGGTATGACGGCGGCCTGACGCAGTTGAAGGAATGGCTGGCCACACTGAAGAAGGTCGAGCCGGAGCCGGTGGTGCGTTTCGAGACAGCCAGGCAAGCAGATGCAGGCCGACTTCACCATCGTGAGGAGGGGCGGCGATCCACTGATCGCCCTGGTAGCCACGCTGGGCTACAGCCGCGCAACGTTCGTGCGGTTCGGATCCGGCGAGGACGCGGCCACCCTGTGTACTGGGTTGCGCGAGGCATTCGACTACTTCGGGGGCGTGCCAGAGCACGTCCTCTTTGACAACATGAAGGCCGTCGTCATCGAGCGCGATGCGTACGGCGAAGGCAAGCATCGCTGGAACAGCGAGCTGCTGGAGTTGTCCGAAGCCTGTGGCTTCTCGCCTCGACTGTGTCGGCCGTATCGGGCCAAGACGAAAGGCAAGGTCGCGTACAAGTTCGTGGAAACGCTGCTGCCGTCCGCGAACTTGTTCACGATGTGTGACGCGGGGCCTTCGGCGGCGATCGGCAGGACCTGACCCAAAGCAGCCATCCATAATCCAACATGGAAAAGCATCGCGGTGGTCGCTTGGCGGCCAACTTCCGAGCAGCGAACATCGCTGAGGGACTAGCATTTCAGATGCTGCGCCCATTTGCGGCGCTTGCACCCGTGCCCCGAGAAGAGGACTACGGAATCGACGCAATTGGAACTCTGATCCGTCGTGCGGGCAGGGTCTATGTCGCAGAAGACTCCTTCTGCGTACAGATCAAGACGCGAACCTCAGCGGAATTTCCGCTCTCGGGTGACGGAATCAGGTGGCTTCGCGAATTGGACTTGCCATACTTTCCAGTGGTCGTTGATCTCAACCGCGCAACATTATCGTTGTTCACAGTCAACCATCACCGTGTGGCGTTCGCTCAGGACGTGCTGGTCCCGAACATCACTTTCACTCTCGACGGCGACGGTCATGAGGATTTTCCGCTTGGCGATCCTTTGATGATGTGGTCACTAGAAGAGGCGGCGCATTCGGAGTTCCCGAAGTGGGCGTACTCGGTACTAAAGCCCGCGATTCGCGTCGAAGCATGGAACCAGATCTTTGCGCCTGCTCGTAGCATCCGATTCTTGAATTACCAAACGCAGGTGTTCACGGCTAGGAAGGACGACGGGACTGCCGCCCTTCCCCCGACGTCTGGCGAGCTGCTGCACATCCCTCCAGGTGACGGAGAGTTCATAAGAAGAACAGTAGCTGAGATCATCGAGCCATTCGCGGCGTGGATCTCAAACACCGGCAAGCACGATCATCTGGGCGAAGAGCTGCTCAAAATCCGAGATGCGCTACGACGACTGGATCTTGACCCGGACCCAAACAACAAGTGGGACGAGATCGCGTCAGTCATGGCCGCGTACTCCGGGAAAAGCTAGGTGTTAGCGCCGGAGTGAAGCTGACCCCTACAGCACGAGGGTGAGCGTGGTGCACACAGAGGTGGCGCGAAGTGTCCAACCCAGAATGGGTCCTCCCGGACGTCTTCTTCGCATGCCCAGCGGTCGAGGGTGCGCGTCGCCTTTCGCGACGCAGCGTTCCTCAGAGACTGACTGCAGAGATTGGGTACTTTTTGGCAAAAGTTGCCGAGCGCCCGGAGGCGTCGAACGTTATATTCAAAGAACGCGTCCATTGCTTCTTTCGACGACGGTATCGCCGTCGCCACATGGGACCTGTGAAGGTCCCCAGAGAACGGACTGACGAGATTTCGTCGGCTCCTCATTACCCCACGGCGCGCACATGACGGTCTGGCGGGCGCCAGATCGAATGCTGCCTGCGTGGTCTAACTGAGGAGTTCTCATGACGCGCACACCCCTGTTGACTTTTTTGGCTGAGCCGGACATGGCGGACGAGGGTCAATCTCCATCCTCGTCAATGGCGTCTGAACTCGGAGCACGGCGTCCAAGTCAGGCATCCAGCCAACTTCCTGGCGATGGTTCTCGTGACCCCCGAGGCAATACGTCCCGCATCAGTCGGTCGATCTTGAGCGCCGCTGTGCAGCGAGTGATGGAATCCGATGAGGATGAACTGATCGAGGCGTTCAAAAAGTTGTACGCCGTGCAGCCTGAGATGGCCTCGGCGCTGATGGACCGCGCATTTCCGGGCATGGCGGCGCGTGAGAGCGCCCCGCTCTATGGCGTGCTGAACATCGTCTACTTTGCGATGACGCATCGTGACGTTGGGTGCAAGTCACTCGACGAAGAGCAAGTCAGACGCTGCTTCAATCGCGCATCCGCCCGTGTCGACGCATGGCGCCGCGTTGACGGCTCGACCCGCATTCAATTGGTGGAGCTGACCATTCAATGCGCGGCTGAGCCGGCTCTCGCGTCGTTCCTGCTTGGGGTGCTGGAGGCGCCTCTTCATGCCGGTTTGAGGAGTCGCGCGAATAGAGCGTTCGCGCTGGCTGTTCTGTGGCTGCTGGAGTGCGTCATGGCAGCGCTCGACGTGAATGCGGGAAGTTCGTTCGAACTTACCAGGGCGATCGGGCATAGAGCTCCAAGTGGAGCGATGAGTAGTTCCACCCGTTCCGGGGTGGCTCGTGTGCGGGCGGACTGAAGGAGTGCACGTGAAAAAGCCCCTCTGCCTCCCGTTTACCGCCGCCTCCGGCGCTTCGATGACCAGCCTCGGTGCGACTGAGCGCGATGCCAGGATCTTCCTCGAGTTGCGCACTGCGGTCCGGGATGTTTCCCGGTTGGGCAACGGTCTCCGCGTCGGAGCGGACCGAATCGATACGCGAGTGGAACGTCAACTCTGCGATTCCATCATCGCTGCAGTTTGCGCCGCATTTGATCGGTCCCCCACTGAGTTCACGCTGAACCTCGTGCTGCTGCCGGGCAGCAATGGAACGGGGCAGGTCCTGCTGGTTGTGGCCTACACCGGCTCGGAGGAAGCGGACGTGACGGTCGATGCCTTGCGGGAATTCTGCAATCGAGAAATTGTGGAGCGGATGGAGGAGGTCCATGCAACGGCTCAACGAGTCGCTGCCGGCGTGTTGCCCGAGGCGCTGAATAGCGAGCCCGCGAACGGCACTGGCTCGAGAGAGGTGGAAGCGAGTCGGGAGCCGGTCGAGGAGGACCGTGTCCTACGCGGTCAGGTCGCGCGAGAAACGATGTCGCGCGAGCTCGTGGAACGGCTTCCCGGGAAGGCCATCCCGGTCCTTCATGTCATCAACGAAGGCGAAGCGCCGCAGCAGATCGGCGGCATGAAGATCAATAGGCCCCAACGCCGCGTGAGCGAACCCGCTGAGGTCGAACTCTTCGGCTACATCAACGTGCTCAGCCGATCTCCGTCGCAGGTGGAAATCATCACCTCAGCGCGAGTCGACCAAAGGCCTACCGCCGTCATCTTGCAGTACAAGTTCAACGACCAGGATCCTAGATTTGACGAGCTCGTCGAACTGTATCGAGCCGGACCGCGCGCTCGAGTTCGAATCGTCGCGGAGAAGATCCGTGAAGAGGGTGTTGGCGTCCAGAAGACTCACTACACGTTGCAGTCCATCCGTCGTCTGGAGGCCTGTGAGCTGTCGTCCCTCAAGGCTGCCTGACTCACTCGCGCTCTTCCGAGAAAACCAGGACTGGAATGGTCGCCAGCAGCACGCAGATCAGTTCCCATCGATTGCTGATCTTTGCGCCAGCACGTTGGCCCAGGCTCAGCACCAGACGATGACGAACAGCTTCGCCGAGAAAGCGATGGGCATCAAGGTCGAGGGTTTGATCGACATTCAGGTCGAATGAGCCCGGGGTGCGCACGTGATTCCCAGTCGCAGTGAGCCATCCAGTGCGAATTGCCAGGTCATGCACCTGAGTGGACAAAGTTGCGGGGGCGCCAATTCGAAGTTGGCTGCGCGGCACGTCGATGATCTCGAGCACCATTTTGACAAGCCTGAACTGTGCAAGCCTGAACATTCCGATTGTCCTGTTGAAGCCGAACAGTGATGCGAACTCCTCTTGCGTGATGTCGAGGCGGCTCAGCTTTGCTTTGGCTTCGGGCTCATAGAGCTTCGCGATCTGCTGGCCGATGCGTGGGTACGCCGAGGCGAGGATATGAGACATGACGCCGGAAGTCGCCGTGGCGCGGGCGCGCTTAGGTGCGTCGAAGGCGCGCAGGCGTGCCATCACGTCGCCGCAAACGGCCGCCATCCGCGCGGCGATAGAAGGTTCGATGGCGAAACGACTGGCGATTCGTTGAGCCGGGGCGTCGCTGTCCAACAGCACCAAGATGCTGAGGACGTCGGTGGCGCTGACATCCTGCAGCGGCGTCGGGCACCGGCTGACACGGACGTCGAGCTTGGGGAGTTCGTCAAGGTAAAGCCAGCCCTCCGCGCGGCCAGCTTTCTTTGCAGGCGACACCCACTTCTCACCTTCGTCGATACAGCACCAAGAATCTGCCGACGCGCCAAGCGTATGCACATAGCTGAAGAACGAGGTCCCCGGGTGGACGTGCCCCAGCAAGCGCGCCAGTGCCCAGGGACTTCTTCGCGTTGTACCCGCGTTCCGACCAAGAAGAAGTTCTCGCGTCGTGTTGAACGTCGTGTGCTCGCCTGCGTCCGCTACGAACTCGTTCCCTTGGAGATCGCTCCACACCTCGCAAGCGAAGCTGTGTCTGAGGTGATGCAAGGAGAGGTATGGCTTACCGGTCACCTGTTGAATGATGGCGTTCACGTCCCGACGCAAGCGATCACCCGATCCTCCCAAATGCGTCGGGAACAAATGACCAGCCGTCCCATTCATCTCCGCGGCCTTGGCCAACGCGATTTGTGTCTCCAGCATTCGCCTCTCCAGCGGACGGAGCCGCTGCAGCAGAGGAACGTTTCGCCGCGCCGCGTTGGTCTTGAGCTGCCGTGCACGATTGCGTTCCACTGACAGCCAGGGTGTCGACTCTGCAAGATGCAGATCCTGCAGAAGCAGTCCGAGCGCCTCACCCCCGCGAAGACCGAATCGGTAAGCGAGCATCACGAGCACCATCGCCGCCGTTCGCTCGTCGCGATCCAGCGATGAGTTGTAGTGAATGGCAATGAGGATGCGCCGGAATGTGGACTCGTCGACCAAGCCCGGGGCGCACAGCTTCGGTTCCTTGTCTGGAACGATCGCCGACCAGTCGATAGACGGAAGATCGAACGCCTGCTCGCCGAAGCGGTGAAATTCGCGCAATCTTGCATAGGGGTACCGTGCACCGGATTGCAAGGGGAGCGCGATCAAGTCTGCGTAGAGTTCTTCAATCTCTTCCGCGTCCATCAAGAGCAGATCTCTGTCGTGCGCGAGGGCGACGAACCGTTTCGTCAGCGCGTCCAGGTAGCGTTTGATTGCGGTTGCCCGAAGCAAGTGCTTCGTTCTGCCGCGGTCCAGCATGCTGGCCGTCCAGAGAATCAGGAGCCGCACCGCTGAGGACGTTCCCGCGCTATCCCGGTGGGCGAGGTCTTCAATCTTGCGGCGGGCGGCTCGACGGCGATTGGCCTGAGATTCCATCGCGTTTCGGTCGTCGATGGAGTTCAGGATCTTGCGCACCTCGGCGAACAGCGCTTTGGCATTGCGCTGGCTCTCCGCAGATGTAGGCGCCTTGGCTAGCCGTTGGGCAAGGGCGGTGACCTGAGCGGTCGGCCGTGGGGCTTGCAGTGCATGGCTGAGGGTGGCGAGACGCAGCCGTCGCGGTCGCGGATCCTTACTTGAGTTGGGAGTGTCGGTGAGCAGTTCCACGCCGCGTAGGTCGCGCGGAAGCTTCGTCAACTGCTCTACCCACTCGCCCCAATGTGGCGAAGTGCTTCGCAATCGACCGGCTAGATAGGCCGCGACGATTCCCGGAGTTTCTATCGCATTGCAAGCGTCGATGGTCGAGGCGAGCGAGTCGAAGACCGAGCGCAATGTCAGCGTTGCCTTCTCGGATCGCGTGCAGACTCTGGCCAAGGGCAAGAAGCGAAGAGGCGGGGAAGAATTTGGCTCCGCAACCTTCGCTGCGCCAGTCAGGACGACGGTCAATGCCTGGGCCGTTCGGGCCGAGATGCGCAGACGCTGAACGGGCGAATCGATGCTGTCGATAAGGCCATCGGCGTTCCACTCCAGATACAGCTTGTCGGCCAGGGTGACCAGGCGAAATGGGTGTCGCTCGATCAGAACGCTTCGAAGGGCTGGATCCGTGCAGCGATTGAGTAGCAGCAGATCGAATAGGGCAAGCCAGACAGCCTCTTGAGCGGTAAGCCGAGAAGGCGTGAGGTCCGACACCGCCGCAACCAATGCCGCACCGCAGGCGGCGCGGTGTTGGAGGGCAGTGGTCGACACTGGCAGGATTGGTGAGTCATCTCTGGGCACATGCAAGAAGCGTCGGCGCACCGGCGGGCGCCGATCGTGAACTTCCCAGACGAGGTCCAGCAGGTTGATCAGGTAGTCGTACCGATGCGGCCCCAATGTTGTCGGCGACCCGGCTTCGCTCCGCATCAGTCGGCTGCCGACTCGTTCGAGAACTGTGGGGTCCTCAACCCGCGCTATCGCCTCCAGCAGCGCTTCGACGGTACACGGCGAGCGACCGGATCGCGTGGGGGTGCTGGGAACGTTCAACTCGCTGGCAACGATGGCGCGCGCTTGCAGGGCGGCACGGACTCGGAGTTTTCGCCGTGCTCGCACTGGCGACGTTGTGGCGGCCGGACTTCGTGCCGCAAACGCAAGCGGGACAGAGGGGGCCGCGCCATAGTCGCCCTCGTAGTCCGGTGGCTCCTTGAACCCGAGTGCGTCGTAGATCTTCTGTTGGGTCTCCGAAATCTGCTTCGCGTCTTTCAACCAGATTCGAGGAGAGAAATCGCCGTGTGACGAGGTTGCGCCGTCAAGGTGACCAAGGATCGAATCGATGACCTCTGGATTGGCGCCGCGCTGATGTAACCGGGTCCGAAGCCGGTGACGGTAGACGTTCCCCCGCAATGGATGTTCAATGAGATCGCGTTGTCCCTGGCCGATCGGAACGACCTTGAGGGTCGCGCCCGCTCCGCTCAGAAGGAAGAGCATTGGCGTGTTCTGGGTCAGCCGTTGTCCGTCGAAGAGTTCGCGGCTCGCTTCGGGCGAATTGACCTCAAGCCAGGCACGCAGATGCGCAAGATGCCGGGTGAGGTAGCTCTGGCTGAAGACTGACCAGAGAGATCCTGGAATAGGAACAAGTCTCGCTCGTCGAGCTTGCAGGCCTGGCTTGTCGTCGACGTAGATGAAGGGCGGCGGTGACGAGTCGTCCAGCGGGTGGTCTGAAAGTTCAGTCAGAGACCGCCAACGCTCCAGGAGCGGTCGGATGCCAGTTCCCGCCCGCCATGCCGAGTCCCAGTAACGGCAGACCTCGTTATGGAATTCGACGAACGATCCGGTGTTTAGCTGGTGGAGTCTTTGCCATGCTTCGTCGATGCGTTGCCGCAGGAAGTCATCTACCGGGTTCAAGAGGCTGCCGGCGACGTTGACATCGCTGGAGTCCGGAGTCGGGAGGCCGGCTGCGACCAGATCGCCAGCGGCAAATGCCGTGTAGGCCGTCGAGGCCGGAAGTCCCGACGTGGCGGTGCTGCTCAACAGCCTCGCGAGGACGTGGTCGCCCGTGCGCTCGAACGTGTCATAGGCGAGGCAACCCGCGAGCATGCCCTGGTTGACGCGGCGAAGAGCGTCGTGATCGTTCCGCCAGTCCAGGAACGACTGGCGCAGCGGTCCGGCACGCAGAGAATTCCAGAGTTCGCCGAGGCGAGTCGCTGAGGGATTCAAATGCCCAGCGGCGCGGAGAGCGTCCAGGACTGCCTCTGGTAGCGCCAAGGTTTGCTGATTCGCGAAAGGATGAATCAGAAGGGTGTGCGAGTCGTCCGGCCGCCAGTGCCCCGTCCGCCGTGGCGCGCGCCGGATGGCCAGCCCCCGTCCAAGATCGATCTGCCATTCAGGCTCGGCTGGCGCGTCGTTCGGGGGAATCAGTCGCAGCCGCGAAGTCATCTCCAGCGACCTGCCTAGGAGCACGGCGAGGGAGACCATCGCGCCCAGCACCCGTCGACGAAGATCTGCACTCCTCAGCGCGTCCGCGCATGCAGCGTTCAATGTGTCGCGCTCCGGTGGGGTGGGTACGGACCACGCCCATGGGAGAAACCGAGTGTCCGCCCCGGTGAGCAACTGGACGTAGCGACCGCTCAGTTCCTGAGCAGCCGTGGACGCCTCTGGATCGACCTGGACGTCCTGTTGAATCTCGTCATCGTCATCGTCCGATTCCGTCGAGGAGGCGGACGGGACGAAGCTTGGTGGTGCGAGATCCTCTTCCAAGTCGTGGATCTCTGGAACAGGCACTGGCGCATCCGAGATGCGCGCGAGCTCCTCGAAACGACGGTGGACCCGTGCATTCGAGGCGAGCGGCGAAGGCTTCGCTTCACCCTCGGAGATTCGCTCGATCGTCCGCAGCCAAGCGCGGCGCTCGCGATCGTCGACCTCCGGCACCAACGTCAGCTTGAGCCGGCTTTCCGCGGTACGCAGGTGCTGAGCCAGCCGCCACCATGACATCGCACCGCCATCGAGCTGGCGCATGACCTCGGACCAGCGATGTAGGTCTTTCTCTTCGCAGGCCATGCGAGGGCGAAGGCATGCATCCTTGATCAGATCGTCCAGGAGGATGGCCTGTGGGCGTCTGGCCGCCCGTTCGAGGGCTTGGATGAGAAGCCACAGGCGCAGCGTCTGGATCCAGGCCGAGAGCGATTCGTTGGCGGGGTCGCGCACGACCCATAGCAGGTAGAGGTAGTGCGTGTCGGAATCTCCACGAAACGTGGGCACCACTTGCGCTGGAGACGGAGGCGGATGCGTGTCTGCTTGGTGGAAGGCATCCGCCGCAAGCGCCTCGGCCAAGTCAGCTAGACCGTGAAGCTCTGCGCCCTGGTCCCGCCAAGTCCGCAGCGTTGGCGCCGAACCGCGCAACCTCGCCAAAACGAGCGTCAAGTAATCGGCTTGCGCGTCATCTGCCCCAATGGTCGCCAGGAACAGGTCTGCTGCCGACTCGAGCTTCCACCTCTCGGACCATCGATGGAAGTCTCGGCAGGATGGGGTGTTCCAACTGACCAATGGTCGCCGCCTGACAGGGGTGGTTCGCCTCGTGCCGCCGGTGTCAGCCTGTCTCCGTCGTCGTAGAACGAGCTCACGGGGCAGCCGCGTCTCTGTGGACGAAATCTATCAGAACGACGTTTAAGGTCAAATCGACCAGAACTGTGCCTGTTGAGCTGCATGGTTCCGGTTAATTCTCATAACCGCCCGCTCCGTAGCGGGCGTTTTGCTTTGTGGGTCCGGTTCCGATTCCGGTACCGGCTACGTGGACGTGACGACGGCCTGCTCGCGCAGGCCGTCGTGAAGGTCTTGGCGGAGGCGGCGGGCCGGCCCCGTGCCAGCCGCTCAGGGCGTCGGCACCGCCACGACGTAGCTCTCGGTCACGCCGATGTTGGTGTTGCTGTTGCGGTCCGGGCCCACGGCGCCCACGCCCATGCCGCGCTTGGCGAAGGCGGTGGCCCAGATGGTGAAGTCCGCGTCGTTGCTGGCGTCCGCCACCGCGAGGATCGCGTCGCGGGCCTCGAGGATCGTGGGCGCGTTGGGCGTCGCCTTCAGGCCGGCGACGATGTAGTCCTGCACACGGTCACGCGCCGTCTTGGTGTTGTAGCGCGGGTCGTTCAGGAAGCCCGCGTAGGCTTCCCACAGCACGTTGCACCAGATCTCGCCGGTGTTGTGGACCTCGGCGTTGCTGGCGCCGTCCTGACCGAAGGCGATGGGTGCGCCCACCGGCAGCGGCACGCCGTTCTGGATGTGCTTGAACGTCAGGGGGTCCTTCGCCATGTCCGTGGAGTACGGCGTGCGGCGGATGCCGAAGTAGTTGCTGCCGCTGACGTAGCCCCCCACGGCGTACGCACCTTGCCAGTGGTCGTTGTTCGGTGCCTTGGTGTCGGCGTCGCGGATCGTGACGAGCAGGGTGTTGAAGTCGCTCCAGCCCTCGCCCATCCCGCGGCCCTGGTTGTTCGACAGGCCCGCGGCGTTGCCGACCAGCCGGTTGCTGACGTGGTGGAAGTACTCGTGGGCGATGATGTCCATGTCGATCGTGCCGTCCAGGTCGGGCACCAGCGCGCGTCGCAGGTTCATCGTGACCTGCGAGGGCGAGGCCTTGATGCGGTTGCCGTCGTCCTGCGAGATGGACATCGAGCCGATCGTGATCGTCGTGTCGGTGCCGCCCATGGCGGGCGGCGTGCCCGGCGCGTTGTTGACGATCACCGCGCCAACGGCGCCCGCGTCCTGCGCGTTCTTGACCTTGACGGTGAAGGCGCAGGTGCCGCGGTCGATCAGCGCGAGCTTGCCGGCCAGCGCCGCGCCGTTGATGGCGGGCGTGCAGGCGTCGCCGCCGGGCGCCACGCCGTCGTTGTAGGCGACCACGGGGGCCGTCACGTCGAAGGCCATGGCGCCGAACGCGGCGGTGCCGAAGACCAGCGGGCCGGCCAGCTCGGCCGGCGCCGTGATCGCGACGCTCGCGTCCCGCAGGCCGTCCCACAGGTACATCTGCATGCGCGGCGAGCCGCCGTCGGCGGGCGTGAACATGTTGGCGTTGTTGCGGCCGCTGAAGTCCTGGCCCTCGGCGAGGACGGGGTCGCCCTCCACGCCGCCGCGGCCGTAGTTGCTGCGTTGCGCGTTGCCCGAGGCCTCGTTGAAGCCGTGCGGGTACCAGAAGTCGTGCAGCCAGTTGTTCACGTAGAACAGCATCACGGCGGCGCCGTTCTGGTTGGGCAGGGCCTTCGTGTCGCCATCGCCGGCCACGGGGTAGTCGAAGGTGTTCGGGCCCGTGAGCGTGGGGGCCAGGTCGCCCGCGTCGAAGCCGTCGGCGCCGCCCAGGTCCAGGTACGAGACGACGTTGTTGCCGCTGGTGGTGGTGGCGCCCGGCTGCATCCACGGGTCGTGGATCGCGCCCTTCTCGTCCGTGACGATCTTGATCAGGTGCGAGTTGACCATCACGCGCGGGTCGGGGATGGTCGGGTCCGCCTGGCGGAACGGCTGCGCGGCGTTGCCCAGCGGGGAGTCGAGCGGGCGCTTGTTGTCGATGCTGGCCAGCACGCGGTAGACGTAGGCGTTGGGGTTGGGCTTGGACACGGGCTGGGCGCTGTCGTGGTCGACCAGGTCGTGGCGGAACAGCACGCGGCCGTCGGTGGCCGAGATGACATAGCCGTGCGCGGCCTGGCGTGCGGCGTCGCGCGTGCTGCCCTGCACCTCGACGTACCACGCGGGCAGCATGGCGCCGTCGAGCGGGAACAGGACCTTGCGCGCGCGGGGCTGGCCCGTGGGCTGCAGGTCGCTGGACTGCGCACCGGTGGCCTGGAAGCGCTGGTAGCCGTCCTTGGACCCGACGGCGGTGAGGCCGATCGCGCCGGTGCCACCCAGGGCGCGGAAGGCGTGCTGCACGGCCTGGGCCGCGGGCAGCTTGAACGTCGCCACGGCGCCGGCCTGGCCCTGCGGCGCGAAGTAGCCGGAGACCGCGACGAGGCGGCCCTGCGCGTCGGTGACGACGTTCAGCTGGCGGTTGAACACCTCGAGGCCGTCCTGGCGCTGCGCGTACCGGTAGACGACGGCGCCGAGGGGGCTGACGTGCAGGTCGTGCAGGCGCGCCTGCGCGATGGCCTGGTCGGTCAGGCCCAGGGCCCGGGCCTGGCTGCGCAGGTGCGCGCGGCCGACCGCGTCGGACGGGTGGACCGGCGAGGCGCCCAGCGGGGCGGCCAGCGTGCGTTCACGTGCCGGGGTCCACAGGAAGGTGGTGCCCAGGTGCGGGTCGAACTGCCCGGCGAAGCCGAAGCGCGACCGCGTCGACTGCACGGCGGCGCGGACGTCGACGCCGGTGGCGGGATGGCCCAGCCGGCTCAGGTCGAGGTCGCGCGGCTCGGAGGACACGAACTGCCCGCTGACGGGGCTGATCGAGCCGGCGCCGGCGCCGGCGAAGGTGCCGGCGGCGCAGAGCGAGGCGACTGCCCCGAGGACGAAGCGATGCATGGAGGACTCCGGTTGCGGGGCGGGATCGCCGCTTGGCGCGCGCACGTGCGGGATCGCGCGTGGCGTGGACCATTCTGGGAGGGCCGACCCGCCGCACGCATGGAGGAAACCCCCCTCAGTTTCGCTTCAGCCTAGGGGCGGGAAAACGCGAAGAGGGGCCTTCAGTTCCCCGTCTGCACCACCCCCCGCCTTCTCCACCATCAGCACCACAGTGGAAGTCGCCCTCCAGCACGACAGCGCCCAGCAAGCTCGATCGGGCCTCGACCTGACTGGCGCGCACAATGACCGGAGATGCCCCAGATCGTCGACATCATCCGCGACTTCCGTGCCGCGCGCGCCGAGGGGCTGGCCCGGGCCGGGCATCCGGCGGGCGAGGTCGCCAGCCGCTCGCGCGACGTGGTGGCCGGCGTCTCGGTCGCCGGCCTGCTGCTGCCCGAGGCCGTGGCCTACGCCGGCATCGCGGGGCTGCCGCCGCAGGCGGGCGTGATCGGCCTGATGGCGGGGCTGCTGTGCTACGCGGCGCTGGGGCGCTCGCCGGTGGCGGTGGTGGCGGCCACGTCGTCGTCGGCGGCGGTGCTGGGCGCTGCCACGCTGTCGCTGGCCGGGCCGGACGCCGGGCTGCGGCTGGCGCTGGCCGCCGGGCTGGTGCTGCTGACGGGGGCGCTGTTCGCGATCGCGTCGCTGGCGCGGCTGGGAGCCATCAGCAACTTCATCTCGCGGCCCGTGATGCACGGGTTCGCGTTCGGCATGGCGCTGACGATCACGGTGCGCCAGCTGGCCAGGATGGCCGGCGTGACGGGCTGCGCGCCGGAGGTGTACCGCTGCGCCGCGCAGGTGGCGCAGGCGCACGCGCAATGGAACGCGGCGGGCCTGTGCACGGGGGCCGCGGTGTTCGCGCTCCTGCTCGTGCTCGCGCGCTGGCAGCGCGTGCCCGGGCCCGTGCTGGCGCTGGCGGCGGCCGTGGCCGCCAGCGTGACGCTGGGGCTGCCGGCGCAGGGCGTGGCCGTGGTGGGGTCGATCCGGTTGGCGTGGCCCCAGCTGGCATGGCCGCTGCTGGACCGCGACGCGTGGGTGCAGCTGGCGGAGCTGGCGTTGCCCCTGGCGCTGCTCGTCTTCGCCGAGAGCTGGGGCGCCATCCGCGGCAACGCGTTGCCCGGCACGGTGGCGCCCTCGGCCCAGCGCGAGCTGGCGGCGCTGGCGGCGGCCAACGTGGTGTCGGGGTTGCTGCACGGCACGCCGGTGGGGGCGGGGTTCTCGGCCACGGCGGCCAACCGGGCGGCGGGGGCCGAGAGCCGGCTGGCGGGCCTGGTGGCGGCCGCCGCCAGCCTGGCGCTGCTGGCGGTGGCGCTGGGTGCGATCGAGCGCGCGCCTGAGGCCGCGTTGTGCGCGGTGGTGATCGCGGCGGTGCGGCACGGGCTGGACCTGCGGCGGCTGCAGTGCTACTTCCGCTGGCGGCGCGACCGCATGGTGCTGGTGGTGGCGGCGCTGGCCGTGATCGTGCTGGGCATCGTGTACGGCCTGCTGGTGGGGGTGGCCACCAGCCTGGTGATGACGCTGCGCGAGCTGGCCACGCCGCGCCTGAGCGAGCTGGGCCGCGCCGGCAACGGCCACGACTTCCTGGGCCTGGCGGCGCACGCGGATGCGCGCGCGGTGCCGGGCGTGTGCGTGCTTCGGCCCGAGGCGCCGCTGTTCTTCGCCAACGCGGAGCGCATGCTGGCCGAGGCGCAGCGCGTGGCGCACGACCGCGCCGCACCCGCTATCGTGCTGAGCCTGGAGGAGACCCATGACCTGGACGCGACCGCGCTGCAAGCCCTGGCCGATTTCTGCGCGCACCAGCGCGAGGGCGGCGTGCGCGTGGCGCTGGCGCGCCTGAAGGACCCGGCCATGGCGCTGCTGCAGGACGCCGCGCTGCCCGGGCTGCGGGGCGTGGTGCTGGAGCCGGGCAGCGTGGACGACGCGGTGCAACGGATGCTGGCGATCGCGCCCGCGCGGGGGGTGCCGTCGTCTCGGCCCGCGCCGGGGAGCGGTGCGGCATGAGCCTGCTGGACATGATCATTCGCTGGCTGACGCCGCGCCGCACGGCCGCGTCGCCCGGGCGCGCGCACGCGGGCGTGCCGCCGATCGACGTGCAGGCCGTGATCGACCGCCTGGACCTGGAAGGCGAGGGCCGGCGCCTGGGCGCGGCGGGCATCCCCGCGCCCGACGCGCGCGCGCTCACGGGCCCGGAGCTGAAGGCGATGGCGCTGGTGGAGGCGTATCGCCACGACGTGGCCGAAGCGGCCAAGGCGCGCCTGCTGCTGCTGGACGAGGGCATCGCGCGTTGCGACGCCACGCAGGACGTCAACCGCGCGCTGCAGGCGGGCGACGAGTTCGAGCGGCGCGCCAGCACGCTGATGTCGTCGGCCGAGGCGCAGCTGCGTGGCCTGGCGGCGCACGCCGCGCGGGCGCGGCAGCAGCTGGACGACTTCCGCCAGCGCGCCGGCCTGGCGCGCGATCCGGTGGTGCACGGGGTGCTGTGGTCGGCGATCCGGTGGATGCTGCTGGCGCTGGCGGTGATGCTGGAGGCGGGGCTGAACGCCGCGCTGTTCGCGCAGGGCCTGGATTCCGGCCTGCTGGGCGGCTTCTTCATGGCGGGGCTGCTGGCCTTCGTGAACGTGGCCATCGCCTTCCTGCTCGGTCGATACATGGTGAGGTATGCCTTCCACGCCCGGCCGCTGCCGCGCCTGGCGGGCGGGCTGGCGTGGGCGGCGGCGGCGGGCCTGATCGCGTTCCTGGGCCTGGGCATCGCCCAGGTGCGCGACGCATTGAATGCCGACCTGAAGGACCCCGCCGTGGTGGCGCTGGCCGCTCTGCAGGGCGCGAACCGGTTCCAGCTGCACGACGTGTTCTCCTATGCCCTGTGGCTGGTGAGCGGCATCTTCGGCCTGGTGGCCTTGCTGGACGGGCTGTTCGCGGTGGACCTGTACCCCGGGTACACGCGCGTGGCGGTGGCCGCGATGGACGCGCAGGCGGCGTTCGACGAGGGCGTGGCCGAGGTGGGCGACGCCCTGGAGGCGCTGCGCGAGGCGGCGCTGGCGCAGGTGGAGCGCACGGCCGGCGAGGTGGCGGGCCGCGTGGCCGCGCTGGCGTCGCTGGTGGGTGACAAGCGCGAGGCGGCGAACCGGCTCGGCAACGGCCTGCGCGAGGCCGACCTGGCCCTGCGCGCGGTGCTGGGCGCGTTCCGCTCGGCCAACGAGATGGCGCGGCCGGCGGGCACACCGCGACCGGCCTGGTTCGACGAGCCGCCGCCGCTGTCGCCGCTGAGGCTGCCGGACTTCGCACCGGCGTCGGACCAGGCGATCCTGGAGGCGCAGCGCGCGCTGGTGAACGGCTTCCTGCAGCAGGTGGAAGCGATCCGGTCGCGCATCCAGGCCGCCTACGTGCAGTCGTTCGACCACCTGAAGCCGCTGGGCGTGCACTTCTCCGCCACCCCGGCCGCGTCGGGCGAGCCCGCCCTGTCCCCGGGCACGCCGGCCCCCACGACGACGACCCCGCCCCTGCCGTCCGCGCCATGATGATCACGCCCCGTCCCCGCCGCGGCACCCAGGCCCGCCACCTGGCGCTCGCCATCGTGCTCTTCGTCGTGCTCGTGGGCGCGGGCGTGGGGACCGTGGTGGCGTGGCTGCGCTTCCAGCCCGTGCAGCGCGATGCGCGGCTGTGCCCCGTGTCGGGCCCGCTGGGCCACTACGTGCTGGTGGTGGACACCACCGACCCGCTGAACTTCGTGCAGCGGCAGGCGTTCGACACGTGGCGGCACGACCTGGTGGAGCGCCGCCTGCCCAAGGACTACCTGCTCACCGTCTTCGCGCTGGGCGAGGACCTGCAGGCGGATGCCCGGCCGCTGATCGAGCTGTGCAACCCGGGCTCCGGCGACGATGCCAGCAACGTCACCAGCAACGTGCGCCGGCTGCGCCGCACGTACGAGGACAAGTTCGTCAAGCCGCTGGACGGCGTGAGCGCGTCGCTGGTGGCGACGATCCCCGCGCGCACCTCGCCCGTGATCGAGATGATGCAGTTCGCGGCCATCAACGGCTTCAACAAGGCGCACGTGGCAGGCGAGCACCGGCTGATCGTGCTGTCCGACATGCTGCACAACACGCCGGACTTCTCGATGTACCAGCAGGGCGCCGACCTCAGCTACGAGCGCTTCGCGCAGACGCCGTACGGCCGCCGCGCCAACGCGTCGCTGGACCACGTGGAGGTGGAGCTGCAGTACGTGATGACCGACCCGAGGAACCAGACGCGCCGGCAGCTGAAGTTCTGGGAGGACTGGTTCGAGCACGCCGGCGCCCGCATCGTGGCCGTGAACCGGCTGGAGGGGTGAGGCGATGGCGACGCCCTGGCTCGATCGCCTCTCCAGCAAGCGCCTGTTCGCCACGGCGTTCGGCCTGAAGTTCCTGTCCGCGCTCCTGGCGTGGCAGCTGCACAGCCCGTGGACGCTGGGCTTGGCGGTGCCGCTCAGCGTGATGCTGGCGTACATCGGCGTGGGCCTGGCGCGGACGCACCAGGACGTGTCGGAGGAGAAGTTCGCCGACAGCTGCTACTACCTCGGCTTCCTGTTCACCATCACGTCGATCGTGTTCGCGCTGATGGACCTGCCCGACATCGGCACGCGGCTGCCCGACATCGCGGTGCGCTTCGGCGCGGCGCTGCTGTCCACGCTGCTGGGCCTGGCGGTGCGCGTGTACCTGGTCAGCTTCCGGCCCGAGGCCGCGGACGCCGCCGCCAATGCCGAGACCGCGGTGCTGCACGCCGCGGAGCGCCTGAAGGAGCAGCTGGCGCTGTCGGCCGACCGGCTGGCATCGTTCAGCGCCGGCGTGGATGTGGCCGCGCGGGGCACGCTGGAGCGCGTGAACCTGCAGCTGGAGAAGCTGATGGACGACCAGGCCACGCGCCTGAGCGCCTACTGCGCCACGCTGATCCAGCGCGACACCGAGCGCTCCGACGCGCAGTTGGGAATGTTGAAGGACACCAGCGCGGCGTTCGTGGCGTCGATGGCGCAGGCCACGGCGTCGCTGGACGCGTCGGTGGCCGCGATGCACTCGCGCCTGAGCCTGTTCGCGCTGGCCACCAGCGACTACATGGACACGGCCCGCCTGCCCGACACGCTGTTCCGCGACCAGCTGAAGGCGCCGCTGGCCAACCTCGAGCTGGCGACGCAGCAGGTGGTGCACCGCACGGCCTTCGTGGCCGGGCAGATGGGGCGCGCGGGCGACGCGATGGCGTCGGCGGTGGAGCGGGTGGAGGGGCAGGCGCACACGATGGCCGACGTGCTGGCGTCGATGCGCGACTTCAGCGCGCAGGTGGCCCTGCTGGCGGGGCAGGTGGAGCGCATCGCGTCGGTGGCGGCGGCCGTGCCGCCCGCGCGTCCGCCGGTGCCATGACGCGCCCGGCCAAGGGCGACCAGGTCTTCCAGCTGTCGCTGAGCGAGATCGCCTTCACGGTCGCCTTCCTGCTGCTGATGCTGCTGGGCGCGATGGTGTTCCGCGCGGAGGAGGCGCGCAAGGCGCTGGGGGGCGCCGATCCCGTGGCGCGGGCGGACGCCGCGGCGGCCAGCGCGGCGCGCGACGCGCAGGCCGCGCAGGCGGCCCGGGCGTCGCTGAAGGCGGCGCTGGCGGGCGCAGGCGCGACCGATCCCGACGCGATGGTGACGAAGCTGGTGGACGCCGAGAACGCCAAGGCCCGCGAGGCCGTGCTGCGCGCGCGCATCGAGGACCTGGATGCGCAGCTCAGTGCGCTGGCGGCCGTGAAGCCGACGGCTGGGGCGTCGGGCGGCGGGTCGGATACGGGTAGGGGTATCGGGCCGGGGACGGGCACCGGGATGAATGCGGCCCTGGCCGATGCCAGCCCCCTGTCGCCCGACCAGCTGCGCCAGCAGAACGCCGACCTGCGAGGCCAGGTGCAGTTCTACAAGAACCGGCTGGGCGACGCCCATGGCGGCCTGGACTACCCGCCCTGCTGGGCCGATGCGAACGGCAAGGTGCAGCTGCTGCTGGCCATCCAGCTGACGCCGGAGGGCGCGGCCATCACGCGCGCGTGGCCGGACGCGCGGGCCGCCGACGCGCGCGCGTTGCCGGATGTCGCGGGCCTGGTGGGCACCACCGTGCCGTACGCCGCGTTCGGCGCGCGGGTGCAGGGCCTGGCCGCGTGGGCGCGGCAGCAGCATCCCGAGTGCCGCCATTACGTGGCGCTGCGCAGCACCCTGGCCGACGCGGTCCAGAGCGACCGTGCGAGATTGCTCGTCGAGAACTGGTTCTACAAGGTCGAAGTGCGGCGCTGACGCCGGGCGACATGCCAACATCGGGGGCATGCCCGCGTCGCCTCCCCTGCTGCGCCCCTCGGCACCGGCCCTCCTGGCGCTGGCCGGCGGCGCGTTGGCGGCCGGGCTCGCCGTGTACGCGCTGGCGCGGGACCCGGGGCACGCGCAGTGGTGGCCCGCGATCGACGGACGGGTCCCCGTCGGGACGGCGGCCCCTGTCGTCCAGGCCATCGCCGGATCGCTGCCGGAGTTCGCGCACGTGCTGGCCTTCGCGCTGCTCACGGCGGTGCTGCTGCCGGCCGGCCGCGCGTGGCGATGCGTGGCGTGCCTGGGCTGGGCGGCCATCGACCTGCTGGCCGAGGCCGGCCAGCACCCGGCGCTGCATGCCTTCTGGGAGGCGATGCTCGCCGGCGACGCCGCGGGCGATGCCGCCCGCTGGTCGCCGCTGCGCGCCCTGGCGCTGGCGGAGCGCCGCGGCACCTTCGACTGGGGCGACGTGGCCGCGATCGCGACAGGCGCCGGGGTGGCCTGGCTGCTGCTGCATCGCGTCGACCGGCGGCCCGCATCGACCGAATCGACGACCCTCACGGCGTTGGCCGCCCCGCCCCTGACCTCTCCCGGAACTCCCCATGACCCCACCTGACGTTTGCTTCCCGCAGGCCTGGCGCCGCGCCCTGCTGCTGGCGGGCGTGGTGACGCTCGGCCTGGCCGGCATCGTCGGCAGCGGCGGCGGGGCCGGCGGCCTTCCTGGCGACTGCCCGCCGGGCACCGACTGCGGACCGCCGCCGCCTTCTCCGGCCGCGCAGGTGCAGCCGGCGTACGACACGGTGCTGGCAGGCACGGCCGTCACCTGGACCGCCACCGCGCAGCACCTGGCGGGCCCGCTGGACTACCAATGGAGCCGCTCGTCCGACGGCGGCACCACGTGGACGGACATCGCCGGCGCGACGGCCGCCACGTACACGCTGGCGGGCGCGACGCTGGCCGACGACGGCGCGCAGTTCCGCGTGACGGTGCAGGGCACCGGCGCGTCGGCGCAGGCGGTGGCACGGCTGGTGGTGTCGGCGACGCCGGGCCTGGTGTTCGAGGATGGCGAGATGGCCGACGGCGACTGGATCGCGTCGGCGGTGGACGACGCCAACGAGCCCGCGCCGCTGCACGTCGAGACGCACGAGACCACTGGCGGCCACCCCGATGCCTGGCGCCGGATGGTGTTCACGCTGCCCGCCGGCGCGGGCTCGGGGCGCGTGTTCTACATGAAGCCGGCCGCCACGTACGACCCGCAGGCGCTGGGCGCGATCCACGTGATCGACTACGCCGAGGACTGCATCGCGTTGCAGGCCAGCACGACGCTGTCGACGCAGTCCAACCTGGCGCTGGCCCAGTCGGGACGGCGCTACCTGTCCAACACCGATGGCGTCTGCACGTCGACGCAGTGGAGCGCCGCGCCCGGCCGCGCCAGCCTGGCAGCGGCCGACTTCCGTCTGTTCGACGGGCCGCCCTGCGGCGTGGGCGAATCGTGCCCCGACTTCTCGCCACAGGCTGCGCCGATCACCTTCGGCTACTGGCGCATCACCTTCGGCACGCCGGGGGACGTGATCGGCCACGGCATCGACAACTGGCGCGTGACCGTCTGGCCGCGCTAAAAAAGTCGGCCTGCTGCCGCGCCGCCCGTCACTGGTAGAGGGTCGCCACCAGCGTCCAGTCGGTGAGCGCACCGCCGTACACGAGGTACACCGTGGGCTGCAGCGTGTGGGTGCCGGCCGCCAGGTGCCAGACGAAGGTGCCGTTGCCCACCACCGTGGGGCTCTCGAACTGCCGTGTCAGGCCCTGCCACGGGCAGCCCGTGAGGCCGGTGTTGTCGTCGACCAGCGGGCAGATCAGCCACAGGCCGTCGATCGCGTCCACCGTGACCATCTGCTCGACCACCACGACGCAGGTGGCCGTGCACTTGACGGTCATCGGCCGGCCGATGTCGGTGTAGCCGCCGGGCAGGGTGTACGACGTGAAGTCGCCCTGCACCTGCGTGGAGATGGCCTTCAGGCCGATGAACTTGCCGTAGTCGTGGATCGGTCCTCCGGGGGCGGGATTCCGGGTGCCGACGAGGGTGCCGGCGGCGATGCCGGCGGACGCGCCCGGGGTGGGTGTCGGTCTCGGCGTCGCGGATTGCGCCGACGCGGCGAGCGTGATGCCGCACAGCGCGAAGGCTGCCAGGCAGGTGAGGGGGCGTGAGGACATGACGGACTCCTTTCGAAGCGGTCCGACGCGGGCCGCCAGTCGACTCTCCGCCTTCCGGGCCCGGAATCCTGTCCCTAGCTGGGTCGTTGCACCCGATCGTGGGGGTGGCGCATGCGCGTGCGGACCCGGTCGGTGCCGAGGCGGGCGTCCACCTGGGCAGCGCTTAGACTTCGCGCCGTTCGCCACTTCCTCCCCGCCCCATGCCCGCTGGCCGCCGCACCGCCCCGACGTTCGCTTCCATCGCGTTCGCACTCCTTCTCGTGGTCCACCCGGCGCAGGCTGCCGAGGGCATGTGGACCTTCGACGCGCCCCCCACCGACGCGATGCGCCGGGAGCTCGGCGTGGCACCCGATGCCGACTGGCTCGCCCGCGCCATGCGCGGATCGGCCAAGCTGGGCAACGGATGCTCGGGCTCCTTCGTCTCGTCGCGTGGCCTGGTGCTGACCAACCACCACTGCGCCGTCGACTGCCTGGAGGGCCTGTCCACGGCGCGCCAGAACCTGGCGCGCGACGGCTACCTCGCCCGCGACACGGCCGCCGAGCGGCGCTGTCCTGCGCTCGAGATCGATCGGCTGGAGGAGATCACCGACGTCACGCCGGCCGTCCGCGCCGCCACCGCCGGCCGCCAGGGCGCGGCCTTCACGGCGGCGCTGCACGCCACCTCCGCGCGGATGGAGTCCCAGTGCCTGCACGGCGACACGGCGCGCACGCGCTGCGACGTGGTCGAGCTGCACCACGGGGGCCGCTACGCGCTCTACCGCTACCGGCGCTTCGACGACGTGCGGCTGGTGTTCGCGCCCGAGGACGCGATCGCCAACTTCGGCGGGGATCCGGACAACTTCAACTTCCCGCGCTACGACCTGGACATGACCGTGCTGCGCGTGTACGACCACGGGGCGCCGGCGGACACGCCGTCCTACCTGCGGATGGACCCCGCGGGCCCGCGCGCGGGGGACCCCGTGTTCGTCACCGGCCACCCCGGCCGCACCGAGCGGGAGCTGACGATGGCGCAGCTGCGGCTGCAGCAGCGCAAGGAGCTGGCGCGCCTGGCCGAGATGGAGGCCTGGCGCGGCCAGCTGGTGCAGTTCGCGCGGGGCGGCGCGGAAGAGCGACGGATCGCCGACCAGTCGATCTTCTTCGTCGGCAACAGCATCAAGGTCACGCGCGGTCGCCTCGAGGCGCTGCTGGACGAGGAAGTGATGCATCGCAAGGCCGAGGACGAGGACCAGCTGCGCCGCTTCGTGCAGGGCCGCGCCGGCTTCGAGGCCACGGCGGCGTCGTGGGACGCCATCGCGCAGGCGACGCGCACCGAGGCCGAGCTGTGGCCGACGTACGCGCGGCTGGGGCGCCCGAGTGCGGGTGACGACCTGCGCGCGGCGATCGCGCTGGTGCGGGGCGCGACCGAGCGCGCCAAGCCCGACGCGGAGCGCCTGCCGGAGTTCACCCAGGCGGCCCTGCCGCGCACGGAGGCGCGCCTCGCCTCCAACGCGCCGGTCTACCCCCAGCTGGAGCGCCTGCACCTGGCGTTCTGGCTGGAGCGGCTGCGCTCCGACCTGGGACCGGACCATCCCGTCGTCAAGCGCGTGCTGGGCACCGACACGCCCGACGTGGTGGCCGACCGGGTGGTCCGGGGCACGGGGCTGGGCGACCGCGCCACGCGCCTGAAGCTCTGGCAAGACCCGAAGGCGACGCTCGCCAGCACCGACCCGATGATCCGCCTGGCCCTGGCCATCGAGCCCGAATCGCGCGCGGTGCGCGAGCGGATGGAACACGAGGTCGAATCGGTGGACCAGGCCCAGGGCGCCCTGATCGCGCAGGCGCGCTACGCCCGCTCGCCGTCCACCACCTATCCCGATGCCACCGGCACGCTGCGGCTGTCGTACGGCGTCGTGAAGGGCTGGCGGCGCGCCGACGGGGTGGACGTGCCGCCCTTCACCACGATCAGCGGCGCGTACGCCCGCGCCACCGGCTCGCTGCCGTTCCAGCTGCCGCCGTCGTGGCTCACGCACCGCGCCGCGCTGCCCGGGGACACGCCGTTCGACTTCGTCTCCACGAACGACATCATCGGCGGCAACTCCGGCAGCCCCGTGCTGGACCGCGCGGGTCGCGTGGTGGGCCTGGCGTTCGACGGCAACATGGATTCGCTCGGCGGCGACTTCTTCTACGACGAGCGCGGCAACCGGACGGTCTCGGTGGACACCGCCGCGATCTTCACGGCCCTGAAGGGCGCGTACCGTGCGGACGAATTGCTGAAGGAACTGTCGGCGCCCTGACGCTTCAGCCCAGCTCGACCCATGCGGGCGCATGGTCGCTGGGCTTCTCCCGCCCGCGGAATTCGTGGTCGACGCCGGTGCGCCGCAGGCGCGGGGCCAGGCGCGGGCTGAGCAGCAGGAAATCCATGCGGAAGCCGGCGTTGCGGCGGTAGGCGTCGTCGTTGACCCAGAAGGTGTAGAGCCGCTCGCGGCCCGCAGGATGAAGCCGGCGTGCGGCGTCCACCCAGCCCTGCCCCAGCAGCGCCGCGTAGGCCTCGCGCGTCTCGGGCTGCAGCACCGCGTCGAAGCGCCAGCTGCCGGCGTTGTAGATGTCGATGTTCGTGGGCACGACGTTGAAGTCGCCACACAGCACCGTGTCGCGGCCGTCGTCGACCAGCGACTGGGCGTGCGCGTTGAAGCGCGCGAACCAGCGCAGCTTGTACGCGAAGTTGTCGCTGCCCACCGGGTTGCCGTTGGGCAGGTAGACGGACGCCACGCGCAGCCCTGCCACGTCCACCTCCAGGTAGCGAGCCTGGCCATCGGCGTCGTCGCCCGGCAGGCCGCGGCGGATCTCGCGCGGCGGCGCCTGGCGCGACAGCACCGCCACGCCGTGATGCCGCGGCTGGCCGTGCCAGGCGAGGTGGTAGCCGGCGGCCTCCAGCGGCTCGTGCGGGAAGGTGGCGTCGCCGGTCTTGATCTCCTGCAGGCAGGCCACGTCCGGCTGCGCCTCGCCCAGCCAGTCGAGCACGCGCGGCAGGCGGCTCTTGATGCCGTTGACGTTGAAGGTGGCGATCTTCAACGCGGGTCCCGGCCGTCCTTCGGCGCCGGCGCGTCCTTCGCGTCACGGGCCGTGGCGTGCTCGCGCACGCGGTCCGCCGGCTTCACCTGGCTGGCGCTGCCCGGTTCGGCCATCTTGCGGTGCTGCCCGGCGAGCATCGCGTTGGGCGTGACGTGCGCCACGGCCTCCTGCAGCTTGTTCTTCCAGCCGGACACCACGTGCTCGTTGCCCTTCATCATGGCGTCGAACCCGTCGCGCGCCACGTCGGCGGGATCGGACATCGCGGCCTTGTCGGCGCCCACCTTCGTGTCCTCCATGCCGGCGCGCGCGAAGAAGTGCGTGTCGGTGGGGCCGGGCATCAGCACGGTGACGGTGACGCCCGAGTCCTTCAACTCGTTGCGCAGCGCCACGCTGAAGCTGTCGATGAAGGCCTTGGTGCCGTTGTAGACGGCCTGGAACGTGCCGGGCATCACGCCCGCGATGGACCCGGTGAACAGGATGCGGCCGCGGCGACGTGCGCGCATGCGGCGACCGAGGCGGTGCACCAGGTCGACGGTGCCCGTGATGTTGGTGTCGATCACGTGGCGGGCCGCGGCAAAGTCCTCGTCCAGGAAGCCGTGGCCGAGGCCGTGGCCCGCGTTGGCCAGCAGCAGGTCGACGTCGCGACCGGCGATGTGTTGCTCCAGCTGGTCCACGCCGGCGGCGGTGGCCAGGTCGGCCTGCACGCAGTCCACCTGGCGCGCGCCGGCCTGCTGCAGCGGCGCCACCTGGGCCGTGATGGCGGGGTCGTCGGCGGCGATGACGAGGTCATAGCCGTCGCGCGCGCACAGGCGTGCCAGCTCGAGGCCGATGCCGGAGGAGGCGCCGGTGACGACGGCGAGGCCGCGGGGGGTGGTGGTCGAATCCATGGGAGCTCCTGGGCGGGGGGTGGCGTGGGGACGCGAGGTCACGGGACGAGCACCACCTTGCGGCAGTCCTCTTCCTTCTTCTCGAAGATCTCGTAGCCGCGCGCGGCCTCGGCCAGCGGCAGGCGGTGGGTGATGATCACGGCGGGGTCCAGCTCCTTGCGGGAGATGCGCTCCAGCAGCTCGGGCATGAAGCGCTGCGCGTGCGTCTGGCCGCCCTTGAAGGTGAGCCCCTTCTCGAACGCGTCGCCGAACAGGAAGCCGTGGATGAACCCCGCGTAGACGCCGGGCACGCTGACGATGCCGCCGCGTCGCGTGGCCGCCATGCATTGCCGCAGGGACGCGCCGCTGGAGCCTTCCAGCTTCATCGTGGTGAGCACCGTCTCCACCGTGGAGCCCTTGGCCTCGAAGCCCACGGCGTCGATGCTGGCGTCCACCCCGCGGTCGTCGGTGCGGCTGATGATGAACTCGGCCGCATCGTCCACGTCGTCGAAGTTGATCGCCTCCGCACCCCAGGTCTGCGCGCAGAACTGCAGGCGGTAGGGATGGTGGTCGACGACGAAGATACGCGCGGCGCCCAGCGCGCGCGCGGAGGCAATCGCCATCATGCCCACGGGACCCGCGCCGAACACGGCGACGGTGGAGCCGGGCTTCACTTCCGCGTTGACCGCGGCCTGCCAGCCGGTGGGCAGGATGTCGGAGAGGAACAGCACGTCCTCGTCGCGCAGCGCGGAGTCGGGAATCACGAGCGGCCCGACGTTGGCCTTGGGCACGCGCACGTACTGCGCCTGCCCGCCGGCGTAGCCGCCGTACAGGTGGCTGTAGCCGAACAGGCCCGCGCCGGGGCGGGTGTTCTTCTTGTTGAGGATGGCGCCGCGGCCGGGGTTGGTGGTCTCGCAGGCCGCGAACAGCTGCTGGTTGCAGAAGTAGCAACTGCCGCAGGAAATGGTGAAGGGCACGACCACGCGGTCGCCCTTGCGCAGCCGGGTGACGCCGGCGCCGGTCTCCTCGACGATGCCCATGAACTCGTGGCCGAGGATGTCACCGTGCTCCATCATGGGGATCTTGCCCCGGTAGATGTGCAGGTCGGAGCCGCAGATGGCGGTGGCCGTGACGCGCAGCAGGATGTCGTCGGCGTCGACCAGCATCGGGTCGGGCACCTCCTTCACCTGCACGTCCTTCGAGCCTTGGTAGGTCAGGGCTTGCATGGATTCGTTCTTTCGTTTGTGGGGAAGGTGCAGCCCGCGCACAGGAGCGACGGCGCGGGCTGCAGGACGGTCAGCGCCCGCTCTTCTGGCCCGAGCGGCCGGAGCTGTGGCTGGAGCCCGAACCCGAGGACGCGGAGCCGCCCGAGCGGCTGCCGCCGGAGGACGATTGGCTGCCGCCGGAGGAGTGGCTGCCGCCGGAGGACGCGTGCGAGCCGCCGGACGACGAGTGGGAGCCGCCGGACGACGAGTGCGAGCTGGAGCCCGACGAGCCCGACGAGCCCGACTTGCCGGACGACGCGCTGCCCTTGTTGTCGTCGGTGTACTGGTTGTGGCCTTCGGGGTTGTTGTTGTGGCCCTGCGAGCCGGAGGCGGACGAGTGCGAGCCGGACGACTTCGAATCGTGGCTGGAGCCCGACTTGTTGCTGGAGCCGGAGCTGGCGTTGGAGTTGCTGGCCATGGTGGAGTCCTTGAAGAGAGAGGAAGAGATCGCGCCGGCGAACGGGGCCGGCACGTTGCGGGCAGATTTGCCCGCAGGGTCTGGGTGAGGCAGAACGAGTGCCCTGCCGAGCGCTGGCGCGTGTCTAGCGAAACGGGACCCGGGAGACGCACTGGTGCGCCCCGGAGAACGCGCCGGGTCGCATACCCCCTGCCGTATACGCGGCACCTGCTTTGCCGTCGGACTGGCATGACCCGACCGATGCCTCCCTTGCCCCACCCGGCCGCGGACGATCGAGGACACCTGTTCATCATCGGCGGCGCGGAAGACCGCGAGAAGGACATGCCCGTGCTGGCCCATCTCGTCGAGCGCACCGCCGGCGGCCATGGGGGCGTGGCCGTGATCACCGCCGCCAGCACCGAACCGGAAGGCCTGTGGCACACCTATGACCGGGCCTTCGCGCGCCTCGGCGTGCGCCGGCGCCGATGGGTGTCGGTGGACAGCCGTGAGCGCGCCGGCGACGACGCCGCGGTGCGGGCGATCGGCGATGCGGCCATCATCTTCATGACGGGCGGCGACCAGAAGCGCCTGCTGGCGCTGCTGGGCGGCACGCCCCTGGCGCGCGCGATGCACGAGGCCCTGCAGCGGGGCGCCTGCATCGCGGGGACCAGCGCGGGCGCGTCCGCGATGTCCGAGCACATGCTGGTGGCCGGCGGCAACGACGACCTGCTGCCGACCAAGGGGCTGGTGGAGGTGGCCGCGGGCCTGGGCTTCCTGCGGCGCGTGGTGGTCGACCAGCACTTCTCGGAACGGCGGCGCCTGGGGCGCCTGCTGGCCGTCATCGCGCAGAACCCCGACCTGCTGGGCGTGGGCATCGACGAGGACACGGCCCTGGTCGTGACCCCGGGCCAGTGCGTCGAGGTGGTGGGCGAGGGCGGCGTGACATTGCTGGACGGCCGCGGCATGGCCTCCAGCATCCTCGCCGCGGACGACCAGGCCCCGCTGGCCATCTCCAACGTGCGGCTGCACCTGCTGCCCAAGGACACCCGCTATCCCCTGGCGGACGTGCCCCGGGACCCGCGTGCGCGCCACGCCGGCCGGGTGGACCCGAGCCTGCAGCCGCTGGTGGAAGCCATCGCGGCGATCGCCTCCACCGGGCACGAGGCCTCCCCCGCCCGCCCGTCGTCGCCGCGCCGCCCCGGCGCCGTGCGGCCTCGCGCGGGCCTGGCCACCGCCACGCCATGAACCCCTCCGGCACCTCCGGCACCCTGCGGCCCAGCCCCGTCGTGCTGCTGCTGGTGGACTTCATCAACCCCCTGGACTTCCCGGGCTCCGACGACCTGGCCGCGGGCGCGCTGCGCGCCGCGCAGGCCACGGCCGTGCTGAAGCGGCGCGCGGCGCGGCGCGGCATCGCCTGCATCTACGCCAACGACAACTACGGCATCTGGCACTCCGACTTCGAGGATGTGCGCCGGCATTGCCTGCGACAGGGCCCCGAGGCGCGACGCATCGCGCACCTGCTGGCGCCCGCGCCGCGCGATTTCACCGTGCTGAAGCCCCGGCACTCCGCCTTCTACTGCACACCCCTGTCGCTGCTGCTGGAGCAGTTGCAGGCACGTCGGCTCATCATCACGGGCCTGGCGGCGGACAACTGCGTGCTGGCCACCGCGATGGACGCCTACGTGCGCAACCTCGCGTTGTGGGTGCCGCAGGATTGCGTGGCGGCCGAGCACCGTGCCCACCACGAGGCCGCCCTCGAGCAGATGGCGCGCGTGTTCAAGGCGGAGACGCGGCCCGCCCTGGCGCGCCCGCTGCCGGGCGGGGCGCGTCCGCGCGCGGCCGGCGCCTAGCGCGGCAGGATCCGGCGGAAGGTCAGGTTCACGCGCGGCCCGCAGGGCAGCCGCTGCTTCTCGATGCCATGCTTCCAGTGGCGCTGCGTGGCGCCACGCATGAGCAGCACGCTGCCATGCGGCAGCGCGATGCGGATCGTCGGCCGTTGCCGGTCCGACCGGTGCCGCAGCGTGAAGGCCCGGGTCGCGCCCAGGCTGACCGACGCGATGACGGGCTCGGGGCCAAGCTCCTTCTCGTCATCGGCATGCAGGCCCACGCTGTCGCGCTGGTCACGATAGAAGTTCAGCAGGGCCCCGTTGAACGCGGTGGCGGCCAGCGTCTCCATGCAGGTCTTCACGGCCTGCAGCGACGGGGTCCAGGGCAGGGGCTGCAACGCGACGCCGGAGTACGCGTACGCCTGTCCGGCGTCGGCGTACCAGGCGGTGAGACGGGGCTGCGGGATGCGGCGGCCGAACAACGTCACCGTCTCCTGCCGCCACGGCGTGCCGGCGATGAGTTCCTGCAGCAGCTCGTCCGCCGGCACGCCCAGCGGGACGTCGCGCGCGAGGCGGATGTCGGCGTCGTCGATGTCGAGGCGCTCGAGGGCCGGCAGGGGCGTGTCGTCCGTGGAGGGCATCGTCGCCGGCGGGTCGTTGTCGCGTCGCCGCGGGCGGGCGGCTTAGCCGGCCAGCGCCCGGTCGAAGTCGGCCAGCAGGTCGGCCGCATCCTCCAGGCCCACCGACACCCGCACCAGACCGTCGGGCACGCCCAGCCTGGCGCGGCCCTCTGGGCCGGCCTCGAAGAAGATGGTGGGCGCCACGGGGATCACGAGCGTGCGCGTGTCCGCCAGGCCCGTGGCCTTGATCGGCAGGCGCAGCCGGTTCAGCACGGGCACCATGTCCGCTGCATCGCGCAGTTCGAACGACATCAGCCACGAGAAGCCGCCGCGGAACAGGCGTTGCGCGACGGCATGCTGCGGGTGGCTGGGCAGGCCGGGGTAGCGCACGGAGGCGACGGCGGGATGGCGCTCGAGGAACCCGGCCAGGGCCTGCGCGGTGGCGCCCGCCTGGCGCATGCGCAGCGTGAGCGTCTCGGCGCCGATGGCCACCTGGTGCGCCTGCTCGGACGACAGCGTGCCGCCCATGTCGCGCAGGCCCTTCTTGCGGATCTGCGTAAGCCCCCAGGTGGACGGGTCGGCGCTGCGGTAGTTCTCGAAGATGGCCTCGCAGCGGCGCCAGTCGTACGCGCCGGTGTCCGTGACGGCGCCGCCCAGCGCCGCGCCATGGCCGGCCAGGGACTTGGTGAGCGAGTTGACCACCAGGCCCGCGCCGACGTCCTTCGGGCGGAAGAGCGCGGGCGACGTGACCGTGTTGTCCACCACGTACAGCAGGCCGCGCTCGCGGCACAGGGCGCCGATGCCCTCCAGGTCGGGCACCTGCGTGCCGGGGTTGGCGATGGTCTCGACGAACACCATGCGCGTGTTGGGCTGCACGGCCGAGGCCATGGCGGCGGCGTCGCACGGGTCGGCCAGCGTCACCTGCACGCCCAGCGCGCGCAGCGTGCCGAACAGGCTGTTGGTGTTGCCGAACACGAAGCGGCTGGCCAGCAGGTGGTCCCCCGCGCGCAGCAGCGTGAGGAACACGGCAGACAGCGCGGCCATGCCGGTGGCGAAGCTGACGGTGCCGCGGCCGCCTTCCAGCTCGGTCACCTTGGCCTCCAGCGCGGCGGTGGTGGGCGTGCCCTGGCGGGCGTAGTTGAAGCCGCCCTTGACAGTGCCCTGGAACACGCCGATCAGGTCCTCCACCCGGTCGAAGCCGTATTGCACCGACGTGTGGATCGGCTGGCGGATGGCGCCCAGCGGGGCGCCGGCGCGGCGGTCGGCGTGCACGAGGCGGGTGGTCAGGCCTTCCTCGGCGGGCGGATTCGTGGAGAGGTCGGCGGGGCGGTCGGGGCGGTCCGGGGCGGTCATGCGGCGATCTTATGCCTCGGGTGCGGGGCTTGCCCCGGGGCGCGGCGAAGGCGGCGCGGCCGTGCGGCGAAAGGAACGTGCGATGGGCGAGAGCAGCGGCGGGCGGGACGCGTCCCGGTGGACAGCGGGCGTGGCGAGGGTGAGGGGGCCGGCGTGGGGGGCGTGCATCGGCGCGGTGCTGGCCGGATGCGCCGCCACGCCACACCCCCTGCCGCCGATGGGCCGCATCGCGGTGGTCAGCCTGGTCGGCGACCAGGCGCGCCTGGTGGTGCGCGACGAGGCCGCGCGGCGCCACGTGGTGGACACCTGGGCGGTGCCGGACTGGCACGTGGACGACGACGTGGAGGCGCGCACCGCCGCGCAGCTGCAGGCGGACGGCTACGCGCCGGTGGACGTGCCCGTGCCGGCCGACGCGCGGCGCTGGCTGGGCGGCGCCACCTGGACCAGCGTGCCCCGGCCCACCTGGACCTTCGCGGGCGGGCCCGAGGCAGCGCGCCGGGCCGCGTCCGCGGCGCAGGCCGACTGGCTGCTGGTGGTGGCCACCGCGCCGCCGGTGCGCGAGGACCCGTTCTTCCACACCAGCGGCCACGTCACCGGCTACGGCCACTACACGCGCGGCGGTGAATCGCTGGAGTACGCCCAGCTGGCCGTGCTGCTGGTGGACGGGCACAGCGGCGAGGTGGTGAAGAGCCGGGTGGGCGACGGGGAGACGGCGGCGGCGGCAGGCGCGGCCGCCGCGCCCTCGGCCTCGGCCCCCGCGTTGTCCCGCGAAGGCACGCTGGCCGCCATCGACGCGGCCGTGCACGACGGCCTGCGCAGGCTCAAGGTGGAATAGGCCGGTCACTGCCCGAATCAGGACGGAAACTGTCCGCTTGGGCGCGCACCATCGCGCCATGGACACCCCCCTGCTTCCCGCCCCCACCCTCGACTGGCCCGTGCTGGAGCTGCGCCGCTACACGCTGCAGCCCGGCGCGCGCGACGAGTTCGTCGACACCTTCGACCGCCACTTCCCCGACGCCTTCCTGCAGACCGGCGCGATGCTGGTGGGCCAGTTCACCGACCGCGACCATCCGGACGCATTCGTCTGGCTGCGCGCGTTCCGGTCGATGGAGGGACGCGCCATCTCCAATGCCAGCTTCTACTACGGCCCGGTGTGGGCCGAGCAGAAGGCCGTGATGAATCCGCGGCTGGACGACCACACGGACGTGCTGCTGCTGCGGCCGCTGGGCGCGGGCGTGCGGGTGCTGCCGGTGCCGCGCGGCGGGGCCGCTCAAATGCCACCCGCCACGCCGCCCGCCGCCCCCGTCGCGATGCTGGCCCTGCAGCTGCGGCCCGACGCCGGCCCCGCCGCGCAGGACGAGGCCGCGGCCCTGTTCGCGCGCCTGGGCGAGGACGTGGACGTGCAGGTGATCGGCGGCTTCGGCACCCTGGACGCGGTGAACACCTTCCCGCAGCTGCCCGTGCGCAGCGACGGCCCGTGGATGGCCTGGCTGGCCGCCGTGCGCGACGAGCGGGCGCTGGCGCGCGTGGAGGCGGCCGCGCGCGAGGGCGCGGCCGGGCTCGCGCGGCGCGAGGCGCTGGCGAGCCCGCTGGGATGGCGGGTGCTGTGCCCGACCGCGCGGTCGCGGGCGCGCTGGCGCTGATTCAGTAGGACAGGACGCAGCCGCCCGTGTCGTTGCCGTAGGCATTGCTCCACAGCGACTGCACTGCGAACACGCCGGTCGTGAAGGTCGTGTTGGCCGCCGCGCCCTGCCCGGTGTGGATCCAGACGCACTTGTCGCCGTTCTCCTGGTCGAGGTTGTCGAACCACCCCGTGAGCGGGAAGGGATCCGTGATCGTTTCCGCCAGCTCGTGGCCCTCGACAATCGTGATGCCGGCCTGGAAGCCCAGGCCGTTGAAGTTCGCCCCGCAGGCGCTGGGCGCATCCGTCATGTAGGGCAGGTTCGTGTAGGCCAGGGCGCCCGCGGCAGAGTTCGTCCAGCTGTGGTACGCGCAGTACTGCGTGCCGAAGCCGTCCGAATTGTGGCCATGCGAGGTGGCGATGATGTATTGCGCGTTGGCGTTGCTCGGCCCCGTGGTGTTGCCGAAGTGCTGCGCCGCCGCGAAGGCCTCGGCCGCGATCTGGCTCTGGAGCGGCTGCTTGGGCGCGGGCTGGGCGACGTCGCGCCAGACGCCCGCCAGCATGCCCGGCTGGTTGCCGGCCGGGGCGCCTGCCCCGCGGCAGAAGACGGTGCCGGCCGCCACGCCCTCGCAGTATTGCGTGACCGAATTCAGCCAGCTGCTGCCACCGGCACCGCTCAGGAAGCGTTGGAGGAGGGCCGCCTCGCCGCTCGGATCGCCCTTCCGCCATTGCTGTCCCCAGAGCACCAGGTAGACCTTTGGCGCCACCTCGACACCGTGGCCGAAATTGCCGCCGTGGTAGCTCATCGGCACGGTGGTCGCGCCGTCGCCGGAAGGCCCTGCGCGGGCGGCATCGGCGGCCTCGACAGTCGGATGCACGATGACGGGCGGCTGGCCCGGCTCGAGGACGCGCTGCGCTGCATGGGTGGCCGGGACGGAGCCGGCCAGCAGGCCCAGGGCGAGGCAGAGTTCATTTCGCATGTCGACAACTCCGGTGGCGGGTCGAGGGATGTCCGGGGCGGGATCGCGGGACGCCTAGCGCGTGCAGCCGTTCTCGCCGGTCATGGCGGGCGAGGCGGGTCCCGGGCCGAAAGTGTGCAGCGTCACGAGCCAGTTCAACAACCAGGGTTCCTGCTTCGCCCCGGGCGCGACCGGCTTGGCGAAGAAGAAGCCGTTGTGGTTGTCGACGATCTCGGGCGGCGCGCCCACCACCCAGATCGGCGCGTACGGGTCGGGGCGCCAGTCGGGATGCGCGGGCGGGGTCAGGGCCGCCACGGCGCGCCAGCCGCCGCCCGGCTGCGGCAGCAGGCACAGGCGGTGCGTGACGTAGCGCGGCGTGAAGCCGATGGCGTGGATGCCGGCCTCGCGTTCGTCGATCGCGTGCTGCGGGTCGTCGCCGCGCGGGCCGGCCTGCAGCAGCGTCAGGAACTGGCGCCCGAACGTGAAGATCGGGCCGGTGGCCGAATCGTTGTCGGCGGTGACGACGATCATCTTGGGCCGGTCGGGCGGGTACTCGCAGCCCGGCGGGCCCGGCCGCATCAGCTGGTGCAGCGATTCGAAGCGCGTGGCCTCGAACGCCGGGTTGATCAGCACCAGCTGGTCCGGGAACACGGGCGCGGAGCGGTCCTCGGGCGCGGCGGTGCCGGCGGCCGCGGCGATGTCGATGGCCGGGCGCCGGTACACGGTGGGATGGCAGCCGTCCGGCCCCGGCTCGGGCTTGGTGAGCGTGAGCTCGTTGAGGATGGCCGGCGACAGGCCGTTGAACGCCACCAGGCCGCCGAAGCTGTGGCCCACCACCACGGTGCGCATGCGGTCGGCGCGCCACTGGGGCTTCATCGACTCGCCGATCTGCAGCTTGCGCAGCTGCGCGAACACCTCGCGCACGTCGCCCTTGGCCACGCGCTCGGCCGCGTTGCGTCGGTCCAGCACGGTGGCGACGCTGACGTTCTCGATGTCGATCGATTCGCCGCGCCAGCCCACGTACACGCCCACGATGCGGCGGCGGTGCTTCAGCACCCCGGCGTCGAAGGCGGCCTGGTAGCGCTGCGCCGCCACCTTCAGCAGCGCGCGGAACTCGTGCACGTTGCAGTCGTTGTCGTGCGCGTTGTGGTGCCAGCCGTGGATGAAGGCCACCACCAGGAAGTCGACGTCGGCGCGCGCCGGGTCCGACAGCTCCTGGCGCAGGCGGTCGTGCAGCACCTGCAGCTGCGAGGGCTGGCCGGGCAGGCGGTACAGCCAGCCCTCGTCGTCCATCTCCACGTAGGCGGCCCAGAACGCGTCGTAGTCCTCCACGGAGTTGGCGAAGGCCGCGTCGGTGGCGCCGGTGTCCTCGCAGCCGAGCGACGGGCGCTCGGCGTCGATGATCGGCACGACGTTGCCGGCGCCATGGTGGGTGCGGATCTCCGAGACCGAGGTGCAGCCGCAGGCGAGCGCGGCCAGCACCGCGGCGAGGGCCGCGATCGTCCATCGGTGCAGGGCAGGCATGGTGCGGATCCCCGTGAGGCAACGGGGGACGATCGTGCGCGCTTCGCGGCGGCGTGGCAAGAAGAGGCTGGTGCCAGGCATTGCCTGTTGCCTGCGCAGCAGGCAACAGGCAATGCCTGGCACCACGTTCGCCTACCGGGGCCTTACAGCCAGTAGCGGACCACCGCGAAATCCTCGTCGCCACCGCTGGCGAAGCCGCCCAGCAGCGCCCGCACGGTGGGCACGCGCGGGTCGGCCTGCAGCGCCAGCGCGTGGGCCTCGTCGGCGTGGCCGTTGGGCGCCACGGGCGTGATCGTCACGCCGCCGGTGCCGAAGGCCGCGTCCAGCGTGCCGGCGTCGGTGTAGCGCACCAGCGCGAAGTCGCCCGCGGAGCTGTTGCCGGCGTAGGCCCAGCCGCCCAGCAGCAGCTTGCCGTCGGCCTGCACGGCCACCGCCTGCGCCTCGTCCCAGTTGGTGGCGCTGACCGGCGTGACGACCCGGCCCAGGCCCGCGCCCAGCGACGCGTCCGCCGAGCCGTCGGCCAGCAGGCGCAGCAGCGCGAAGTCGTGGCCGATGTGGCCCGCCACGACCAGGCGGCCCTGCGGGTCCACCGTCACCGCGCGGGCGGCGCCGATGATGCTCTCGAAGGGGCCGTCCACCGGCTGCAGCGCGTCGAACCCGACGTCGTCGGAGCCGTCCGCGTGGTAGCGGCGGATGACGAAGTCGCCCTCGCCGCCCACCGCCACGATGCACAGCTCGCCGTTCACCGGCTGCAGGGCCAGCGCGTAGACCGAGTCGCGGCTGTCGGCGGCGCGGATGGCCGTGACCACCTGGCCGCCGTTGCCGAACGTCGCGTCGGGCGTGCCGTCGGCGTTGTAGCGGGCCAGGGCGAAGTCGATGCCGCTCAGCGGGCTGGCGGTGTGGCCGCCAGCCACGATGCGCCCGTCGGGCTGCACCACGATCGCGAACGCCTCGTCCGACTGGCTGCCGAACGACGTGATCACCTGGCCGTGGTCGCCGAACGTGGTGTCCAGCGAGCCGTCCACGTTGAAACGCGCGATGGCGAAGCTCCTGCCCTTGGGCGACTCGTCCACCGAGCCGGCCACGAGGATCCTGCCGTCGGCCTGCAGCGCGATGGCGTGCGCCACGTCGGCGCCGTGGCCGATGGCCTGCACCACCTTGCCGCCCTGGCCGAACGTCGGGTCCGGCGCGCCGTCGCGGTCCAGGCGCACCAGCTCGAACGCGTAGCCCTGCGGGCCGTTGCCCCAGCCCGCCACGACCACGCGGCCGTCGGCCTGCACGGCCATCGCCTCGACGTGGTCGTCGGTGGGGCCCACCGGCACGACGGCGCGGCCGGCCGTGCCGAAGCTCATGTCCTGCGCGCCGGCGCGGCCGCGGACGGTGACCGTGGCCTCCTGGCGGGCGGTCTGCGTGCCGGACGTGCCCACGACGCCCACGGTGGTGGGCAGCGAGTGCGGCGCGGCGCCGTCGGCGTGGATCGTGAGCGCGGCCGCGGACTGCCCCGCGGGCACGTGCACGGCGGCGGCCGTGGCGCCGGCGGGCAGGCCGGTGAGGGCGACGTCGACGTCGGCGGTGAAGCCGGCATCGCGCGTGACGGTGGCGGGCACCGTGATGTCGGTGCCCTGCAGCACGACGGCGTGCGCGTCGTCCAGCGCCACGTGGAAGGTGGCGGCCGGGGGCGGGGGGGGCGGGGGCGGCGGGGCGGGGGTGGGCGCGGCGGCGTCCCCGCCGCCCCCGCAGGCGGCGAGGGCGGCGGACAGGGCGGCGGTGGTCGCGAGCAGCGACCAGCGGTGGCGAAGGGTGGCGTTCATGGTGGCGTCCTGGATACGGTGTGGGGTATGAGCGGGATCAGAGCGTGAGCGAGACGGTGGTGACGTCGAACGCCTGCGAGAAATCGGTCTCCCCGCCGTAGATGACGTTCGTCAGCTTGCGCAGGTTGTTGGCGAAGTCGAGCATCGTCACGTCGCGCAGGTGGTAGAAGCCCGGCACCATGTGCGCGTCGGCGGGCACGGCGGACAGCGCCAGCACGGGGCTCACGAGGCCGCTGGCCAGGTTGTCGGAGGGGTAGGTGGTGAAGCAGTGCAGCTGGTCGTCGGTGCACCACGAGGCATAGGCGTAGCGCACGCCGGAGACCTGCGCGGGGCCGGCGTCCTGCGCCTGCAGGTCCACGCGGAACACGGCGGGCGCGCCGCCGGTGCCCTTCTGCGTGGCCGACAGCGACAGCGTGGGGGTGCGCACCGTGCCGTGCACCAGCGTGGGCGCATCGATGTCGCCGCCGCGGCGGTTGGACACCTCCATCGTGCGAACGATGCCCAGCGCGTCCAGCGCCGCGGCGTCGTAATGGGCACCGTTGCCCACGTAGTCGTACACGTTCACCTGGTTCAGCGTCCAGGTGCCGGGCTCGGCCCAGGCGGTGCCGATCACGCGGCCGTGGCCCGACTTGGCGGCGGGCCGGGGCACGCCGTCGCCGAAGTACACCGACATCATCTGGCCGTGCGGGCCCACCAGCCAGGCGGAGCCCTGCGTGACGCCGGACTGGCTGTCGGTGGCGCTGAAGGTCATCGGGGCGTCGACGCCGGCCGAGGCCACGTCCATTCGCGCCGGCAGGTTGAAGGCGGTGAGCTGCGGCGGGGTGGTGTCCTCCTGCGGGCCCTCGGCCCGCGTGCGGGCCGGCAGGTGGCGCAGCGTGCCGCGCGCGGTGGTGGCGTCGAGCAGGCGCTGCAGGTCGGCGGGCAGGCCGGCGGCGTGCGCGGGCGCGACGGCCGCGCCCGCGTCGGCACGCGCCGGCTGCGCGACGAGGGTGCCGAAGCCGAGCACGGCGATGGCGAGGGTGGACAGGGCGGGGCGGTTGGAGGCGGTCATGGTGATGGTTCCGTTGGAAAGTGAAGGAAAGGGAGGAGGAAGGAGAGCGGTCACGGGGACGGGTCAGGCGGCGGCCAGGGTCTCGTCCAGCAGCCGCGCCGCGGCGTCGTGGATGGCCGCGGCCTGCGGCACGCCGGCCTGTTCCAGCACCCAGGACGCGGCGGCGGGGGCATCGGGGCCGGCGAGGCGGATCACCGGCGTGCGCAGGGCATGGAAGGCGCGCTCGGCCACCAGCGCGGCCACCTCGGCGCCCACGCCGCAGGTGCGCGCGGCCTCGTGCACGATCACCACCCGGCCGGTGCGGCGCGCCGCGGCCAGCACCGCGGTCTCGTCCAGCGGCTTCAGGCTGCGCAGGTCCAGCACCTCGGCCTGGATGCCGTGCTGCGCCAGGGTCTGCGCGGCGGCCAGGCAGTGGCCCACGGTCTTGCCGTAGCTCACGAGCGTGACGTCGCTGCCGCTGCGGCGCGTGGCGGCGCGTCCCAGCGCGGGGATGGCCAGGTCGTCGGGCAGCTCGCCCGGCGTGTGCGAGGCGGCGATGTCGTGGAAGAACAGCACCGGGTTGTCGTCGCGGATGGCGGCGTGCAGCAGGCCCTTGGTGTCGGCCACGGTGGACGGCATCACCACCTTCAGGCCCGGCGCGTGCACGAACATCGCCTCCAGGTTGTGGTTGTGCTGCGCGCCCACGCCCCAGCCGGCGCCGGACTTGGCGATCACGGTCATCGGGAACGAGAACTGGCCGCCCGACAGGTAGCGCAGCTTGCCGGCGCTGTTGACGAGGGCGTCCATCGCCAGCGTCATGAACGGGGCGTACAGCAGGTCGATGACGGGGCGCAGGCCCATGGCGGCGGCGCCCGCGGCGGTGCCGGCGATGATGCCTTCGGCCAGGGGCGTGCTGCGGACGCGGTCGCGGCCGAACTCGTCGACGAGGGCGCGGTGCTCGGTGGCGATGCCCTCGCCGAACAGGATCACGCGCTCGTCGCGGCGCATCTCCTCGGCCAGGGCCAGCGCGATGGCGGCGTTGGGGGTCAGGGTGGTGGGCATGGTCAGGTACTCCAGGGGGTATGGGGGAAGGGCGGTCGCGGTCAGGCGTAGACGTCGGTGGCCAGGTCGCGCACGTCCGGCCAGGGCGACGCCTCGGCGAAGGCCACGGCGGCGTCCACGGTCGCCTCGGCGCGCTGGCGCAGCTGGGCCAGTTCGGCCGGGGCGATCACGCCCTCCGCCAGCAGCCGCTCGGCCATCAGCAGGAGCGGGTCGCGGCGCTTCCACGCGGCCAGCTCGGCGGGGTCCACGTAGGCCTGGTCGTCGGGCTCGTAATGGCCTCGCGTACGGTAGGTCACCAGCTCCAGCAGGTAGGGCAGGCCGGTGGCGCGGATCGACTCGGCGGCCTCGGCCGCGGCGGCGTGCACGGCCTCCACGTCGTTGCCGTCGACGATGCGCACGGGCAGGCCGTGGCCGCGCACCCAGTCCGACACGTGGGCGGCGGCCATCGTCTCGTCGCGGCGCGTGAAGGCCTGCCACTGGTTGTTCTCGCACACGTACAGCACCGGCAGGCGCCACGTGGCGGCCAGGTTGACGGACTCGTGGAAGATGCCTTCGCACGCCGCGCCATCGCCGAAGAACACCGCGGTGAGGCCACCGCGGGCCTGGCGGCCCATCTTCTGCGCCAGCGCCACGCCGGGCGCCAGCGACAGCTCGCCGCCCACGATGGTGGAGGTGAGCACCACGCCCAGCTCGCGGGCGCTGACGTGCAACGAGCCACTCTTGCCGCCGCAGTAGCCGGTGGCGCGGCCCATCACCTCCGCCATCAGGCGGCCGGCGTCGGCGCCGCGGGCCAGCAGGTGGCCGGCGCTGCGGTGGTTGGTGAGGATGCGGTCGCGCTCGTCCAGCGCCTGCATCACCCCCACGGCGCAGGCCTCCTGGCCGACGGACGTGCAGGTGCCCGGCGAGGTGGGCGAGGCGCGCGAGGCGAGGCGCTCCTCGTAGGCGCGGATCAGGTGCAGGGTGGCCAGCATCGCGATGCGGCGTTCGGCGGAAGTGCTCATGGCGGGGTCCTTGTGTCAGGGGTGGGGCTCGATGGCTTCGCAGTGTTCCGATCGGCGGCCCGCGGCGAATCGGCCGGATGGGCCAATCGCCCGCGCCGCGACGGGCCACCCCGGACGGGGGGATCGACCGTCCGGGACCGACCGCGGACACGCCCGGACCCGCTCGACAGCGTCCGCGGACACCGGCGCGGGCCATGGCCCCCCCGGAAGGGGTGGCCCGTCGGCGTGGCGGCGCATGGCCCCTTGGAGCGATGTGGCGCGGAAGGGCGCTCGACACACTGCGAAGCCATCGGGCCGGCGCGGCCTTCCGCGGATCGCGGGGTCGTGCCGGAGCCCGCACCTCCACTCCCTCCCCCACGCCACCGGAATCCGCCATGAACACCACCGACCTGCCCACCCTTGCCAACCTGCCCGCCGACGCCATCGCGCCCACCTCCCCGCGCCACGACGTGTACGTCGGCATCCACAAGGCGCTGCGCCACTTCATGTTCGACACGCTGATGCGCGTGGGCGCGCTGGAGGTGGACGACGAGGCCGAGGTGGCCGCCGTGCTGGGCCAGCTGGCCGCGCTGCTGGCGCAGTGCCGCGACCACGTCGCCCACGAGAACACCTTCGTGCATCCCGCGCTGGAAGCCGCGCGGGCCGGCACGTCCGCGCGCATCGCGCACGAGCACGAGGAGCACCTCGAGTCCATCGACGCGCTGGGCGAGGACGCGCGGCAGCTGCAGGCCGCCGCCCGCGAGCGCCGCCCCGTGCTGGCCCTGCGCCTGTACCGCCACCTGGCGCTGTTCATCGCGGACAACCTGCAGCACATGCACCACGAGGAGACGGTGCACAACGCCGCGCTGTGGGCGTACTACAGCGACGCCGAGCTGGAGGCGATGCACGGCCGCCTGCTGGCCAGCCTGCCGCCGCAGGAGGTGTTCCAGGTGGCGCGCTGGATGCTGCCCGCGATGGCCCCGCGCGAGCGCGCGGGCATGCTGGCCGGCGTGCGCGCCACCGCGCCCGCGGGTGCGTTCGACGCGCTGGTGGCCCACGTGCGCCCGCACCTGGATGCCACCGCGTGGTCGCGCCTGGCGCCCGCCATCGGCGTGGCGGCCTGAGCCGTCGCCGCCCCGTGCTGCCCGTCCGCACCCTGCCGTTCCCGGAGCCCGCCATGAATCCCTGGATCCGCCGCTCGCTGCTCACCGCCGCGGGACTGGCCGCCTTCGCCGCCTGCGGCCTCGCGCTGGGCGCGTGGCTGGGCGAGCGCAAGCTGCAGCGCCACGTCGACGTGAGCGTCGCCGCGGTCGCGCTGCCCACCGACGCCGCCAGCCTCGAGCGCGGCCGCTACCTGTACGCGTCCCGCGGCTGCGCCGAGTGCCATGGCGCCAGCGGCGCGGGCCACGCCGTCATCGACGATGGCCACGGCTTCCTCGTCAAGGCGCCCGACATCACTTCAGGCCGCGGCGGCGTGGTGGCGGGCTACACCCCCGCAGACTGGGTGCGCACGATCCGCCACGGCGTGAAGCCCGATGGCCGGCCGGTGATGGTGATGCCCAGCGACGACTTCGCGCGCATGTCCGACGCCGACCTCGGCGCGCTGGTGGCCTACGTGACGTCGATGCCGCCCGCGCCCGGCGAGGCCGCCGTGGTGCGCCTGCCGGCGCTGGTGCGCACGCTGTACGCCGCCGGCGTGGTGCGCGACGCCGCGGAGAAGATCGACCACGCGCAGCCGCCCGCGGCCACCGCGGCGCACGACGGCTCGCTGGCGCACGGCGCCTACGTGGCGCAGATGTGCCAGGGCTGCCACGGCGCGCACCTGTCGGGCGGCACCATCCCCGGCGCGCCCCCGGACTGGCCCCCCGCGGCCAACCTCACGCCCGGCGCGCACTCCGCCCTGGCCCGCTACGCCGACGAGCGCCAGTTCGTGGCCATGCTGCGCAGCGGCAAGCGCCCCGACGGCAGCGCGGTGAGCGCCGTCATGCCGTTCGCATCGCTGCGCGCGCTGGACGACGCGGACGCGTTGGCGCTGTACCGCTACCTGCGCACCGTGCCGGCCATGGACGCGGGACAGAGGTAGGCGTGGGGCGGAGCGCTGCTCCGCGCCCTGCCGGACGGTCGTCGTCGGTAGTTTCCCCGGGCCCCGCGTGCCGCCGGCTCGCCCCGCGCCGCATGCCCGATTCGTAGAATGGGCTCCGCCATCCTCCTCCACGCACCCGGAGCGCCGCGCCCGTGCTCGAAGAGCGCCCTTCCGCCCCCCTGCCGGCGCCGTCGCGCCTGCCACTGACCAAGTTCCGCGCGCCCCGGCCGCGGCGCGACGTGGTGCCGCGCGACGCGCTGGTGGCGCGGCTGCGCCTGCTGGTCGCGGACCATCCCGTCACGCTGGTCGCGGCGCCCGCGGGCTCCGGCAAGACGACGCTGCTGTCGCAGCTGGCCGCCGCCGCCGACGACGACGAGGCGGTCGTGTGGGTGGCCCTGGACGAGAGCGACGACGACCCCGCGCGCCTGCTGGCCACCCTGGTGCGATCGCTGCAGCCGCTGGAGCTGGCCTGGGACCTGGACCCGCAGGCCGGCGTGGCCAACGTGGCCGGTGGCGGCAGCGAGGCGCGCGCGGTGCTGGCCGGCATCGTCAATGCGCTGTGCACGCTGGCCGCGCGCCGCCTCACGTGGGTGCTGGACGACGTCCACCGCCTGGACCAGCCCGCCACGCTGCAGGTGCTGGACGCGCTGGTGGAGCGGCTGCCCGACCACGTGGGCCTGGTGCTCGGCTCCCGCACCGAGCCCGCGCTGCCGCTGGCCCGCCTGCGCGCGCACGGCGAGCTGGGCGAGCTGGACGCCCGGGCGCTGCGCCTGGACGAGGAGGCGATCGCCACGCTCGCCCGCCAGCGGCTGGGCGACGCCGCGCCCGCCGGCGTGGTGCGCGACGCGCTGCAGCGCACCGGCGGCTGGGCCGTTGGGGTCAACCTGATGCTGGCCGCGCCCGTGCGGGCGGACGGCGGCAGGCCGACCCCGGCGGCGATGGCCTCCAGCTCGCGGGCGCTGTTCGACTTCCTGGCCCAGGAGGTGCTGGACGACCTGCCCCCCGCGTTGCGCGACCTGGCCGTGGACACCAGCGTGCTGCCCGAGCTGAGCCCCGCCGGCGTGGCCGCGGTGGCGGGCCTGGCGGACGCGGCCGGGGCCCGCGAGGCGCTGGACGACCTGCTGCGCCGCCACCTGTTCGTCAGCGTGGTGGACGAGGCCGAGCCCGTGCTGCGCTTCCACGACCTGTTCCGCGACTTCCTGCAGGCCCAGCTGGCCCGCCAGCCCGCCGAGCACCGCCGCCGGCTGCACGCCCTGGCCGCGGCCGCCGAGCCGCAGCCCGAGCGCGCCATCGGCCACTGGCTGGACGCCCAGCGCTGGCCCGAGGCCATCGAGCTCATCGTGCGGCACGGCCTGCGCATGGTGGCCGAAGGCGCCTACGCCAGCCTGGAACGCTGGATCGAGCGCCTGCCGCCCGAGGTGGTGGCCGCCGAACCGCGCATGGCCCTGCTGCGCGCCGAATGCGCCTGGTCCCGCTGGGACTGGGAGAACGTGCTGCGCTTCGCGGCACCCGCCACCGAGGGCCTCGCGCGCTCGGGCGACACGCGCGGCCGCCTGCGCGCGCAGCTGCTGCTGTGCGCGTCGCTGGGCGCCATCGGCCACCTGGGCGACCGCGAGGCGCTCACGGAGCAGAGCTTCCAGCTGGACCTGCGCCCCATCGAGGCCGCGCAGTTCCACCTGCAGCGCGCGTGGACCGACTTCTCGCTGGGCCGCCCCGAGCGCATCGCCGACCACCTGGCCACGATGAACGACCTGGTGGCCGGCAACCCCGCGGCCATCGCACCCGCCGTGGCGCAGACCTTCAACTGCCACTTCGGCGGACTGCCCGGCGTGGCCGATGCGTTCGTGCGCTACGCCGCGCTGTGCGACGAGGTGCCGCGCCCCGCCGCCATGCCGTGGCAGGCCAAGCCGCTGGTGCTGGGCGCGTGGGCCGCGCTGTGGCAGGGCCGGCGGCCCGAGGCGCTGCGGCAGATGGCCCTGGCCGAGCAGCTGCAGCACACCTTCGGCAGCGTGCGCTTCGTCACCATGGACGGCCTGCACCTGCGCACGCTGATGGCCGCCGCGCAAGGCGACGCCGCGGCGGCGCGCGACGCACTGGCCGGCCTGCTGGCCGACCTGGACACGCCCGATGCCGACGGCCTGCGCCGCGCGTGGCAGCGGCCCTACCGCTGCGTGCTGGCCCGGGCGCTGTGGATGGCCCAGGACGCCGAGCGCCTGCAGGAGGAGGCGCAGCGCCTGGACGGCCCGCCGCGCGCGCAGGAATGGCCGCTGGTCTTCGGCGCCGTGGGCACCGTGCGCGGCCAGGCCGCGCTGCTGGCGGGCGACCTGGCCACGGCCCGCGACCTGCTGGAGACCGCCGTGGCCGACCACGCGCGCTATCCGGCGCCGGCCTTCTTCGCCGACCCGCGCGTGTCGCTGGCGCACCTGCACGTGCTGCGCGGCGAGCGCCGCCGCGCCTGGGGGGTGTTCCAGCCGGTCCTGGCCGAGGTGGGCCGCGAGCAGCTGCCCGGCCACCTGCTGCTGGAGCCGCCGGCGGTGGTGGACGAGTTGCTGGCGCTGTGCCCCGTGGGGGCGCCGGAGGCCGACACCGTGGCGCAGGTGCGGCGCGTGCTGGCGGCGTGGCGGCCACAGGCGCCCGGCGAGGCGGGTGCCGCGGGGGACGCCGCCCGGCGGCGCGATGACGCTGCAGGGGGTGCCGGCGCAGGCCTCTTCACTGGCAACGCCGGCGGCGGGTCCACGAGGCCGACCGACGGTAGCACCGTGGACGACGCCTCCACCCCCGTCCTGGGCCCGGTCGCGCAGCGCCTGACCGAGCGCGAGCGCGAGGTGCTGGCCCTGGTGTCGCGCGGCCTGTCCAACAAGCACCTGGCGCGCGAGCTGAACCTCAGCGCCCACACCGTCAAGCGCCACCTGGCCAACATCCTGGACAAGCTGGACTGCGACAACCGGGTGCAGGCGGCCGATCTCTGGCGGCGGGACTAGCGTCTGCACTTCGCTCTTCGCGCCCCGGGCCTCGCGCCCTGGGCCCCAGCTGGGGCGCCTGCCGCCGCAGCCCGTGCCGGACGTCACGCCCCGTGGCTCCAACGGGCCACGACACCGGCCGCCGGCTGCTGAAGAATCGTGTCGCATGAGGAAGCAGTCGAGATGACGCGCGACGAGCGCGACGAGGCGCTGCGCCAGCGCGTGCTGGCCGCGCTGGACGAGCCCGCCGGCTGGCCGCGCGAGGCGTCGGAGGCCTACGCCGACGACGTGGGCTGGCAGTGCCCCGCCCGCGGCCTGCAGCTGCGTGGCCGCGACGCCGCGCTGGCGCGCCTGCAGGCCGACGCCCTGCACCTGTCGGGCACCCGCCCGGTGACGCTGCGCCACGCGGTGGCGGGCGAACGCGCCATCCACGAATCCGCGGTCGCGCTCACCATACCCCCTGGAGGTATCGACGGCCTGCCCCTGCCGCCCGGCACGCGGGTGGAGCTGGGCTGCACGCGCCTGCTGACGGTGCGCGACGGGCGGGTGGTGGAGGAACGCGTGCTGGAGACGTGGACGCCGTTGCCGGGGTGATGGTCAGCCCATTGCGCGCGCCGGCCGGCGTGCCCACGCCATGCCCATGAGCGCGATGGCCGCCCCCGCCACCAGCAGCGCGCCGTACCCCATCGTGGTGGCCTCCAGCCCGGCCGTCGCTACCATGGTGCCCGCCGCGATGGCCGGCACGCTGAAGGCGAGGTAGCTGGCCACGAAGAACGTCGCCAGCAGCCCCGCGCGCTCGTGCGGGGCGGCCAGGGGCACCAGGCTGCGCACGCTGCCGTTGAAGGCCGCGCCGAAGCCCAGGCCCGCCACGAACGTGCCGCCGAAGAACGCGGCCGCGCCATGCGTGTGCACGCCCAGCAACGTGATCGACAGGCCGGCCACCAGCGCGGCCGCGCCGAAAGCCAGCACCGCGCCCGGCGCGCGCTCTCGCACGACCAGGATGGCGGCCGCGCCGGCGAAGACGAGCGTGGCGATCAGCGCGCCGCCCGCCAGCGGCATCGTGCCGGCCGTGACGATCCGCGCCAGCGTGGGCCCCAGCGACAGGTAGAAGCCGCCCAGCGCCCACTGCGCGGTGTTGACGGGCAGCACCCGCCACATCGTCGCGCGCGCCGCGCGGGGCAGCGCCAGCGCGGGCCGCAGCGACGCCCAGGCGCCGGGCTGGCGCGTCACCGTCTCGGGCAGCGCCAGCGCGGCCAGGGCCTGCAGCCCCATCACGGCCAGCAGCACGTCGAACACGACGCGCGTGGGCGCCGGCGCGTGCACCACCGCCCAGGCGGCGCCCAGCGCGCCCAGCCCCATGCCCACCAGCGGGGCCACGCTGTTGACCAGCGGGCCACGCTCGCGGTGCAGGTCCAGCAGCGCGGCGCCCAGCGCGCTGATGGCCACGCCGGTGGCCGCGCCCTGCAGCACGCGGGCCGCCAGCAACATGGCCACGCCGTCGGCACCGCGGAACAGCCACAGCGACACGAGCTCGGCCACGATCGCGCCCACGATCACCTCGCGCCGGCCACGGTGGTCGGACAGGCGGCCCGTCACCAGCAGCGCGGACAGCAGCGCGAAGGCATAGCTGGCGAACACCACCGTGAGCGCCAGCGCGCTGAAGCCCCAGGCCTCGCGCCACAGCGCGTACAGCGGCGACGGGGCGCTCGACGCGGCCAGGAAGGCCACCAGGATGGACGCGACGAGCCACAGGGCGGGCGTGGGGGCGAGGCGGCGAGCGTGCGCCGCAGGGGCGGCAGGAGCGGTGGGCGCGGTGGGCGCGGTGGGCGCCGTGGGCGTGGCAGTCATGTCGTCATCCAGTCTGGCCCGTTCGCAAACGCAAAACCTTTGCGTTTGTCGGGCGAGGCGCGATTGCATCACTAACGCAAAGCCATTGCTTTAAGATGGTCGGACGATGACCGCTGCTACTGCCACCCCATCCGCCACCCCCCGCCCCGGCGGCCGCAGCGCCCGCGTGCAGGCCGCCGTGCACGCCGCCGTGCAAGCCCTGCTGGACGAGCTGGGCCGTGACGCGCTCACCGTGCCGCTGGTGGCGGCGCGCGCCGGCGTCACGCCGTCCACCATCTACCGCCGCTGGGGCGACCTGGCCGACCTCCTGGCCGACGTGGCGGTCGAGCGCCTGCGCCCGGATGGCGAGCCCGCCGACACCGGCACGCTGCGCGGCGACCTCCAGGCGTGGGCCGACCAGTTCCTGGAGGAGATGTCCTCCGCCCCCGGCCGCCAGATGATGCGCGACGTGCTCACCGCCAGCGGCGCGGCCCCCGCGGCGGCCGGTACGGCGCTGCCGGTGCCGTGCCAATGCGCGACATTCACCGCGCTGCAGGTGGCGGCGATGGTGGCTCGTGCGCGAGAGCGGGGCGAGGCGGCGCCGGACGTGGATGCGGTGATGGACGGCGTGGTGGCGCCGATCATCTACCGCGTGCTGTTCGCGGCGGTGCCGCCCACGGCAGCGCAGGTGCGGGGGTGGGTGGCGGCGGTGCTGTAGTCAGGCGGGGTTGGAAGCCGGACCTCGCGGGGCGGCCAGCCGTTTGCGGATCGCGCGCAGGGTGACGGCCCTCGTGTTCTGCCACGGGTACGGCAGATCCGCCTGGGCCATGACGATTTTCAGCGCGCTCTCGTCCCCGACGCCGCGCAACGCCAGGATCGCACCCGCTCGACGCGGTTCCGTGTCCGTGAGGGGCAGCCACCGCAGCAGGAACGCTTGCAGGGCCTGGGCATCGGCAGGCGCCACGGTCACGGCGTCCTTGAAGGACAGCAACAGGTTCACGGCCTGCGCGAGTTCGTGCGCCAGGTCAGGATGGGCTCCTGGTTCGTGCAGCACGTCGGCGAACGCGGCGCGCAGGAACGGCACGGCGCCGGCGTTGCGCAATTCCGCGACCAGCCCGAGCACGAACGGGACGTCGTCCCCGCTGGCCACGAGAGGCCTGAGTCCGTCGAAGCCATGCCGCGCGAACGCCGCCACGACACGAGCCCAACGGGCCCAGGGCACGAGTCTCGGGCCGTCGGGCAGGTCCATGCCCTCGGACCACGCGAACTCGATCGCCATCGACTCCACGGCCTCGGCCAAGCCTGGCGTGCCCAGGCGGAGTTCCTTCACCAGGTGGGCCACTTCCAGGTCGTTGCGATGCGCCAGGCGGCGCAGGCTGTCCAGCGACATCAGTCGTCCGTCGCCCAGGCGCCGAGGTCGTCCACCGGCTCGGGCAGTCGATCTCCCAGCCAGGCCAGGCACGACTCGGGCGTGAACGACGCTTGCGTGTTCTCGATCACCCAGGACAGGAACTCGTCCGGTCCGCCATTCAGGTAGGGCGGCGGCGAGACGGGTTTGAAGACCGCGGCCAGGCGCTCCTCCACGGACACGTAGTTGAGCACATGCCCGAGTTCCTGCACCACGCGCCACGCCAGAGGGTGGTCGATGTCGAGGCCGAACTTCAGCCACCAACGGCCATCGCCGAATTCGCCCGCCCCGATGGGCCGCCGCATGGCGGGCAGGCGCTGCAGGTAGGCGACCAGCGCCTCGAGCGATGCGGGAGGGCGTGGCGTCATCGTGACCCCATGAACATCCACACCCGCCGGATCAACCCCCCCGCCACCTCGTAGGCCGCCACGGCCTCCACGGCCTGCGAGGACACCCCGGTCACGCGTTCGTGGTCGATGACCTGCGTGCCCAGCACGATGCGGTGCAACAGCTGCGCGTGCAGCGCCGGCAGGTTGAAGCGATGGTCGCGGTAGTGCGCGCCCAGCGCCTCGCGACCGCTGAGCCGCGGCGTGGTGCCGGGCACGACGTACAGCTCGACGTCCTCGGCGTACGAGGCCACGAAGGCGGCCAGGTCGCGGCGGTTGTAGGCGTCGAGCTGGCGCTGGACGACGGCTTCGGGCAGGGACTCATCCAAGGAGGCGGCCATCGCCAAATCATAGTCGCCGGGGGCGCGTTGGCCTGCGCGCGGCGCCGTGGCACGATGCGGGCGACGCCCCCTCCTGGAGCCCGACGCCATGGCCCTCGCCCACGCCCGCCCCTTGCAACCGGTGGACATCCACCCGCTGCGCGACGCCCTGTCGCACTCGGCCACGCATGCCATCCTGAAGACGCCGTCCACCGAGCTCATCCGCGTGATCCTGCGGGCCGGGGGCGGGCAGCCGGCGCACCGCGTGGCCGGCGACATGACGCTGCTGTGCCTGGAAGGCGTGGTGGAGGTGCGGCTGGACGGACCGCCCTGCCGGCTGGAGGCGATGCAGCTGGTGCTGGTGCCGGGCGGCGTGGAGCGCGCCATCGCGGCGGTGACGGACGCGTCGCTGCTGATGACGATCCACGTGCCGGCGGGGATGCCGGGCAGCGGGTCGTCCACCAACGGGTGAACGGGGCCGCGGCCAGGCGCGGGGTCAGGTCGAGACCTGACCCCCTCGGAGCCAGGGGCCCTCGATGGCCTCGCGGGTTTCCTGCACCGCGATCTGCCAGAGGCGCGCGGTCACATCGTCCGGCAGCTGGTAGGGCCCCCCATAGCAGCCGTCGCCGAGGTAGGCCCGCTTGGCCACCGGGTCCATCAGCGCCATGCGCGCCACGTCCACGGGCGGCTTGGCGACGGGTGGCAGGCGGATGCCGTCCAGGCGCGTCAGCCCGGGCAGGTTCTCCATCCACGACGCGTGCGACGACGTCGGGTCCTGCTCGCGCACGAAGCCCATCGTGCGCGGCGCGGCCCACCAGTTGTGCCAGCGCAGCTGAACGCCGGGCAGGCGCGTGGTGAGCTGCTGCAGCACGCTCGCCGCGCCGTTGTTGCCGCCATGCCCGTTCACCACCAGGATGCGGCGGAAGCCGTGATGGTGCAGCGATGCCAGCAGGTCCGTGAGCACGGCCAGCAGCGTCTCCAGCCGCAGCGTCAGCGTGCCGGGATAGGCCATGTAGGTGGGCGTGTGCCCGTAGGCCTGGGCGGGGAAGACGGGCACGCCCAGGGGCGCGGCGGCGTCCACGGCCACCTGCTCCGCCAGCGTGGCGTCCACGGCCAGCGACAGCCACGCGTGCTGCTCGACGCTGCCCAGCGGCAGCACGGCGCGGTCCTCGCCGGCCTGCAGCAGGGCTTCGACGTGCATCCAGTTCGTGTCGCGGATCCGCATGTCAGGCGCGGCCAGGTTCTTCGTTGGCACGCTGGTCGCGGCGCGCCTTCGCCGACGCCCAGCGGCGCCGTTCCTCCTCCGTGACCGGCACCAGCGGCGCCACGGCGACGGGCAGGTGGTCGTCGCCCACCGCCACCATCGTGAAGTAGCAGCTGTTGACGTGCCGCTTCTCCTGCGTGCGGATGTTCTCGGCCACCACCTTGATGCCGATCTCCATCGACGAGCGGCCGGTGTAGTTGACGCTGGCGAGGAAGCTCACCAGCTCGCCCACGTGCACGGGCTGGCGGAACATCACGCGGTCCACCGACAGCGTGACGACGTAGCTGGCGGCGTAGCGGCTGGCGCAGGCGTAGGCCACCTGGTCCAGCAGCTTGAGCAGGTTGCCGCCGTGCACGTTGCCCGCGAAGTTGGCGGTGTCGGGCGTCATCAGCACCGTCATCGTCAGCTGGTGGTTGGGCAGGGTCATGGGGGTGCGTGCCTCGATCCCGTCAGGCGGCGTGTGCGGCGGGTGCGGCGTGGGCGTCATCGCCGTACGCGGGCGCGATCAGGCGGCCGAAGGCCAGGCGCACGCCCCACAGCAGCACGGCGGCACCCGCCACGAGCGCGGCATGCAGGCCCCAGAACTGCGGCCCGGGCATCGTCTCGAGGAAGCCGGCGAGCCAGCCCACGAACGTGTTGCCCAGGAACAGGTGCAGGTAGTACACGCCGATGATCAGGCCTTCCAGGCGGTGCGGGGCGACGCGCGAGTACAGCGCCAGGCCCACCGGCAGGATGTTGGCGAAGCCGAAGTCGTTGACGATCGTGTAGGCGAGCGTCCAGCCGAAGCCCACCTTGGCATGGGTGGACTCGATCATGCTGGCCGCGAACACCAGCATCAGCGGGCCGCCGGCGGCGATCAGCGAGCCCAGTGCCATCTTGGCCAGCTCGTCGGGCTCGCGGCGGCGCGTGGACCACCACTTCCAGAACGCGATGGACAGCAGCATCGTGCTGGTGCTGACGACGGCGTCCACCGCCTGCAGCCAGGTGACCGGCACCTGGAACCCGAACATCACCAGGTCCATGTGCTTCTGCGACCACAACGGGTATGCGTTGCTGAACTGCTGGTTGCCGACGATGGACATGCACAGCACCGGGATCAGCCCGATCAGCACCAGCACGCGCAGCTTCTCGGCCCGCGTCATGCGCGCGCGGGGCGGGCGCGCGGCGGCGCCGGTGCGCGCGTTGGCGCGCACGGGCTCCTCCGGCGGCAGCCAGGGCCGCGCGAACAGGTACACCACCAGGCCGATCAGCATGCCCACGCCGGCGGCGCCGAAGCCCCTGTGCCAGGCCACCTTCTCGCCCAGCGTGCCGCAGACGAACGGCGCCAGGATGACGGCGAACTGCACGGCGAGCAGGAAGATCTGGAACGCGCTGGCGCGGCGATGGTCGCCCGGCGCGTAGAGATCGCCCACCTGCGCGGCGATGTTGCCCTTGAAGCAGCCCACGCCGATCAGCAGGCACGACAGCGCGACGAGGAAGCTCACCTCGAAGGCCATCAGGAAGTGGCCCAGCGCCATCAGGCTGGCGCCGATCACCACCGTCTTCGTGCGGCCCAGCAGGCGGTCCGCGACCAGGCCGCCCAGCAGCGGCGTCAGGTACACCAGGCCGGCATACAGGCCGAAGACCGCCGAGGCCAGCTGCTGCGGCGAGCGCTGGCCGTAGCCGGCCTCGATGACGTGGCGCAGGGCGTCCATGCCCGCCACGTGGCCGATGTTCTCGGGCTTGAACAGGTAGTTGCTGAGGTACAGCACCAGCAGCGCCTGCATGCCGTAGTAGGAGAAGCGCTCCCACAGCTCGCAGAAGGCCAGCCAGCCGAGGCCGGCGGGGTGGCCCAGGAAGGCCTTGTCGCTGCGGGCGCGGCGCTCGGCGGCGGCCACGGCGGCGGCATCCGGGCCGCGGGGATCGTTCAGGGGAGGGGCGAGGGACGACACGGGCGGCTACTCGGGAACGGGGAAGCCGCGACTGTGGCCCGAAACGGGGGGCGGGGACAACCCGGAGGGACCCGCGAGCGGGCCGGACGGCGGAACGGGGGTGGCGGATGGCGGCGCGCGGGGTCGGCCTCCCGCGGTCACTCCACCCGGACGCCCGTCGCCCGCACCGCGTCCCGGTCGTGCAGGTCGAAATGCCACCACTCGTGCGGCACGCCGCGGAAGCCGCCCGCGGCCATCGCGTCGCGCAGGCGCGTGCGGGCGGCCACCTGGGCGGGTGTCAGGCGGCCCTCGGCCAGGTGGGCGGGCTCCAGGTCCGGGTGCGACAGCTCGGTCATCGCGTCGAAGCCCGTGCCCATGTCCAGCTCGCGGCCGTCGGGTCCGACGAGCGTGGCGTCGATGGCCAGGCCGTAGGAGTGGATGGAGCCGCGCGCCGGGTCGGCCAGGTAGCGGCGCAGCGCGGGGTCGTGCAGCGACGCCCACAGCTGCTCCTGCACCCGGTGCGGGCGCAGGGCGTCCAACACGAGCAGCTGCTCGCCGGGGGCGTGCGCGCGCAGCCAGGCCACGGCGCGGGCCAGCGCCGCGGCCGCGTCCACGTGCACCCAGGCGCAGTCGAAGCCGGCGTAGACGTCGCGGCCGAAGACGTTGTCGTGGCCGGCGTAGCGCAGGTCCACCTGCACGCCGGCGATCGTGTCCAGGCGCACGAAGGCCGGATGGCCGGGCACCGATTCCATCGGCAGGCGGGGCGGGGCGGGCATGGGGCCGAGTATGGGTCAGGTCGCGTCGGCGACGCGGGCGTCATCCCGCTCGCCGTCCATGCGCCGCGCGAGCAACGCCGCGCTGGCGCACGCGAACGTGAAGCCGAGGCCGCCGTGCCCCACGTTCACCCACAGCCCGGGCACGCGCGTTGCGCCCACGCGCGGGGCGCCGTCGGGCGTGGCGGGGCGCAGGCCGGCCCAGGGCTCCGCGCGGTCCCAGTCGGCGGCGTCGGGCAGGTCGCCCCGCACGATGCGCATCAGCGTGGCCACGCGGCGCGGGTCCAGCGACGGGTCCTCGCCCACCAGGTCCACCATCGCGGCCACGCGCAGGCTGCGCTCGTCCAGGCGGGCATAGAGCAGCTTGCGCTCGAAATCGGTGACGCTCAGGCGCGGCGCGGGCTGGCCGGGATCGACGGGCACGGTGAGGCTGTAGCCCTTCAGCGGGTACAGCGGCACGTGCACGCGCACGCCCGCGCCGCGCAGCAGGCGGGCGCTGGCGATGCCGGCGGCGACCACCACGGCGTCGGCGCCGTGCAGCGCGCCGTCGGCGGTGCGCAGCTGCACGCGGCCCGGGCCGTCGCGCAGCAGGGCGCGCGCGTCGGCCGCGTGCAGGCCGTCGTAGTTCGGGTGCGTGGCCAGGCGCGCGTGCAGCGATTCGCAGAAGGCCGCGCAGTCGGCCACGGCCTCGCTGGTGTCCAGCAGGCCGCCGGCGATGCGGTGGGCCAGCGGCGCGATGGCGGGTTCCGCCGCCACGCAGCCTTCCGGCGACAGCACGTGGCGCTCGGGCGACGGCGCGAGCGCGCGGGCTGCGCGGTCCAGCGCGGCGGGGTCGCGGTGCAGCACCAGCTTGCCGGCCACGCGCCAGCCGAAAGGCACCAGCGGCTCGCTCGCCATCAGCTCGGCCAGGCGACGCCGGCTGTCCTCGCCGAACGCGGCCAGGCGCGCGGTGGTGCGGGCGTTGTCGCGACGGTTGCAGCGGGCCAGGAAGGCGGCCAGCCAGCGCCATTGCGACGCGTCCGCGGCGGGCCGCCAGCGCAGCGCGCCTTCGGGCTCGGCCATCCAGCGCAGGGCCTTCAGCGGCACGCCGGCGTCCGCGAACGGGGCCACGTAGCGGTAGCTCAGCTGCCCGCCATTGCGGGCGCTGGTGCCGCGCGCCACGGCGCCCGCGCGGTCCAGCAGGCGCACGCGCCAGCCGGCCTGCGCCAGCCACCAGGCCGACGTCACGCCGATGACGCCGGCGCCCAGCACCAAGGCGGTCCGCATCGCGGGGTCATGCTCCTTTCCCGCGCCACGGGGCGCGTCCACGCGGCACACTGTGGACGATGACAGATCGCCCCACCGATGTCGCGGACGCGGCGCTTGCAGGCGGCGTGCCCGGGGCCCTGCCGCCGCTGGCCGCCACCACGATCGAGAGCCTGCGCCCCGGCCCGCGCCTGATCGTGCTGGGCGCCGTGCACGGCAACGAGACCTGCGGCACGGTGGCGCAGCGTCGCGTGCTGGACGACCTGCACGCGGGCCGCCTGGCCCTCACCGCGGGCGCCGTGACCTTCGTGCCCGTGGCCAACCCGCTGGCCTACGCGCACGCCCGCCGCACCGGCGACCGCAACCTCAATCGCCACCTGGTCCCCAAGCCCGACCCGCGGGACTACGAGGATCACCTCGCCAACTGGCTGTGCCCGCTGCTGGCCGCGCACGACGTGTTGCTGGACCTGCATTCGTTCCAGGCCGAGGGCCAGCCCTTCGTGATGGTCGGGCCGCCGGACAACGCGGGTGCCATCGAGCCCTTCGCGCAGGCGGCGCGCGAGGAGGCGCTGGCCGCGCGGCTGGGCGTGGCGCGGGCCGTGGACGGCTGGCTGGGCACGTACGCGCGCGGGGTGCAGGCGCGGGCGGCGCGGGGCCGCGCGCGGGCGGGAGCGGGCGAACGTGCGGGCGCGGAGGCGGGCGCGGACACGGACACGGACACGGACACGGGCGCGAGCGTCTCCGCCGGCCTGCGCGACCTCGACTGGCAACTCGGCGTCGGCACCACGGAGACGATGCGCCGCGCCGGCGGTTGCGCCCTCACGCTGGAATGCGGCCAGCACGCCGATCCCGAAGCCCCGGTGGTGGCCGAGCGCGCGATCCGGCGCACGCTGGCCTTCCTGGGCCTGGTGGCGCCCCCGGACGGCGAGCCGCCTCCCGCACCCCGGCCGCTGGAGACGTTGCACCTGGAGGACGTGGTGGACCGCCTGGACCCCGGCGACACGTTCGCGCGCGACTGGCGGTCCTTCGACCCGGTCGCCGCCGGCACGCGCATTGGCACGCGCGCCGGCGGCGAGCCGGTGGTGGCGCCCTACGACGGCTGGCTGGTGTTCCCCAACGCCGCCGCGCGGCCGGACGAGGAGTGGTTCTACCTGGCACGGCGCAGCAGCCGATTCGACGCGCCGGTGTAAGCCCCGGCGGTGGCCGCCCCGTCGCTCGGGCACCGCGCCTGCCATGCGTCCATCGACCCCTCGCCGCCACGCCGGCCGCGAGGCACACTCGACCTAACGCGGGTGTGCGCCCGCCCTGCCGCGAGGGGTCCCTTCCCACACGCCATGCTCGACACGGAATCGCCGAACGCCGCCCACGCCTCGCTCGACCTGTACCCCACCGCGCGCCTGGTGGGCGTGCTGGTGGACGACCAGGCCGCGGCGGCCGACGCCGTGCGCGCCGCCGCGCCGCGCCTGGTGCGCGCGGTCGAGCTGGCCGTGCCGCGGCTGGCCGCCGGGGGCCGCCTGCTGTACGCGGGCGCGGGCACGTCGGGACGCCTGGGCGTGCTCGACAGCGTGGAGCTGCTGCCCACCTTCTCGTGGCCCCGCGACCGCGCCCCGTCGCTGATCGCGGGCGGCGCCTCCGCCATGCTGCAGGCAGTCGAGAACGCCGAGGACCGCGAGGACCGCGGCCACGCCGAGCTGTCCGCGCTGCGGCCGGGGCCCGACGACGTCGCCATCCTGCTCAGCGCCTCGGGCACCACGCCCTACGTGCTGGGCGCGCTGGACGCCGCGCGCGCGGCCGGCGCGCTCACCATCGCGATGGCCAACAACCCCGGCACGCCGCTGCTGCAGCGCGCCGAGATCCCGATCCTGCTGGACACCGGCCCGGAGGTGATCTCGGGCAGCACGCGCCTGAAGGCCGGCACGGCGCAGAAGATCGCGCTCAACACGCTGTCCAGCGCGGTGATGGTGCGCCTGCACAAGGTGTACGGCAACCTGATGGTGGACCTGCACGCCACCAACGAGAAGCTGCGCCGGCGCGCGCTGGCGCTCACCATGCGGGCCAGTGGCGCACAGGCCGCGCCGGCGGCGGACATGCTGGCGCGCTGCGACGGGCAGGTGAAGACGGCGGTGGTGGCGCTGCTGGCGGGGTGCGAGCCCGCGCAGGCGCGCGAGCGGCTGGCGCGCGCGCAGGGCAGCGTGCGCGACGCGCTCAGCTCGTGAAGAGCTTGTCCACCGGCACCCGCACCATCACGGACTTGTCGGACACGGTGGCCTGGATCGCGAAGGGCGCCTGCGACGTGTCGCGCCGCGGATGGTCGCCCAGCGGGTCGCCGTTCTTGTTCGTGATGGCGGCGGCCATCGGCGTGTTGGCGCTGGCCCCGCGGCGCACCACGATGGCGGTCTCGCCGCTGGCCAGCTTCACGTAGCAGCCCGGCGGGTAGATGCCGAACTCCTTGATCAGCATCGCGGCCACCGGGTGGCCCTTGCTGGACAGGAACAGGTCGCGCGCGGCCTGCTGCGCGGGCACGGGCTCGCGGTCCGCGCGGCCCGCGTGCTTGGCCAGGAAGATGTCGATGTAGCGCAGCACCTGGGACAGCTCGCCGGGCTCGGGCACCCGCTGCGGATAGCCCGTGCCGCCGGGCTCCTCGTGGTGGTGCTCGATGGCCGCCAGCCAGGCGGGGTCGGACAGGCCGGCGTCGCGCAGCATCTGCGCGCTCGCCAGCGGGTGCGACTGGATCTGCTCCATCTGCTGCTTGGTCGGGCGGCCGCCGCGGCTGGCCAACTGGCCCTGCAGCTCGATCATCGAGATGTTCATCGTCAGCGCCGCGCCCACGCCGCTCTCCAGCTTCTCGCGCGGCCACTCGTGGCGCCGCGCCATCAGCGCCACCAGGGACGCCACGTGCAGCGAGTGCGACACGCCGTAGCTGGCGTAGCGGTCCTGGTCGTGGCGGACGATGGAATAGATCAACTGGTCGGCGTTGCGCTCGCCCAGCACCGACAGCACGGAGACGCACTCGCCCACGCGTTGCAGGAAGAAGGAATCGCTGGGAGTGCGCAGCACCGTGGACAGGCGCGACTGCAGCGCGTTCCAGCGCGTGATGAAGCTGTCGGGCTTCTTCTCGACCTCCTCGCGGCGGCCGCGCGCCTCGTCGGCGTCGACGAACATGCCGCGCGCCATCAGGCTCTCCAGCATCTCCTCGCTGGCGATGACGTGGCCCTTGCCGAGCAGCAGCTTGCCGTTCGCGTCCCGCACGCCCCACAGCAGCGGCGCGCCGCTGCGCAGCTGGGATCGGACGTCCGTGAGCGGGATGAGCTTCATCGTTCTGGGACTATCGGTGCGCCGGCCGACCGACATGAATTCCGCCACGTGATGTCCGTCACGCAAAAGCGGGTTGGGCGCGGCTGGACGGGAGTCAACGCAGCGCCCGGCGGGCGGCGGCGCGCACGGCCAGGGTGAGCTCGCGCAGCACCGCCACCTCCAGCCGCCAGTGCTGCCAGTACAGCGCGACGTCCGTGGGCGCGCGCGGCGCCAGGTCCACCAGGCTGCCGTCGGCCAGGCCCTCGCGCACCATCTGCTCGGGGTTCATGCCCCAGCCGAGCCCGGCCCGCGCGGCCGCGACGAAGCCCTGCGACGAGGGGATCCAGTGCACCGGCGGCGCCACGGGCTCGGGGGTGCAACGCTGCAGGAAGCGCTGCTGCAGCGCGTCCTGCCGATCGAACACGAGCATCGGCGCGGCCTGCAGGGCGCGCGCCGTGAGGCCGCGCGCGAAGTGGCGGCGGCGGAACGCCGGCGACGCGCAGGGCCGGTAGCGCATCGCGCCCAGCGGCACCACGGCGCAGCCCTGCACCGGCCGCGGGTCGGCCGTCACGGCGGCCATCACGCGGCCCTGTCGCAGCAGCTCGGCCGAATGGTCCTGGTCCTCCACGTGCAGGTCGAACACCACGCGGCCGGCGTCGGCGAAGGGCGCCAGGGCGTCCACGAACCAGGTGGCCAGCGAGTCGGCGTTCACGGCCACGGACACCGTGAGCGGGGGCGCGTCGCCAAGGGCCTCGTCGTCGTCGCCGCCCGTGCCGGCGCGGCCGCCGGTGCCCGCGCGCAGGCCCGACAACAGCTCCGATTCGGCCAGCGCCAGCTGGCGCGCGTGGCGGTAGACGCGCTGGCCGGTGGCGGTGGCCACGCAGGGCACCCCGCGCCGCACCAGCACCTGGCCCACGCGCTCCTCCAGCGCCTTGATGCGCTGCGACACGGCCGACCGCGTGACGTGCAGCGCCTGCGCGGCCCGCTCGAAGCTGCCTTCCTGGATGACGGCGGCCAGGGCGGCCAGTTGCGCGGCGTCGAGGGGTGCGGGCATGGTGGTTAGCCAAACTGAACCGGGGTCAAAAAGTGTAGCTCGCCAAGACGCGTTCGCGCGCCCACACTGCGGCCCCATGGACCTGTTCATGCCCTTCGCCACCGGCCTGTCCACGGCCGCCGCCCTGGTCATCGCCATCGGCGCGCAGAACGCGTTCGTGCTGCGCCAGGGCCTGCGGCGCGAGCACGTGGGCGTGGTGGTGGCGGTGTGCGTGGTCTCCGACCTGCTGCTGATGCAGGCCGGCGTGGGGGGCGTGGGCGCGGCGCTGGCGGCGCGGCCGGCCTGGACGCTGGCGGCGCAGGCGGGCGGCGCGGCGTTCCTGCTGGCGTACGGCGTGGCCGCGCTGCGGCGCTCGCGGGTGCCGGCGGCGATGGCGGTGGCGGCCGGAAGCCCCGGCCGCACGGGCGGCGCATCCGTCGCGGCCACGGTGACCACCACGCTGGCCATGACCTGGCTGAACCCGCACGTCTACCTGGACACGCTGGTGTTGCTGGGGGCCGCCGCGGCGCGCTATCCCGCGGCGGGGCGTGCGGCGTTCGGTGTGGGCGCGGTGTGCGCCAGCGCGCTCTGGTTCCCGCTGCTGGGCTTCGGCGCGCAGCGGCTGGCGCCCGTCTTCGCCCGGCCGGCGGCCTGGCGCGTGCTGGACGCCGCGGTGGGCGTGACGATGCTGGCGATGGCCGCCGGCCTGGCGTTCAGCGCGGTGCGGTGACGACGGTCGGGTCGTCCGCCCGGCAGTTGAACTGCTTCTCGGCCCAGTAGGCCACGTTGCCCACCAGCGCGATCGACCCCGACACGACGGTGGATGCGGCGACGCCCACGCCCGCGGCCAGCACCAGCGCCGCACAGCCCTGGTTGGCACAGGCGCCCATCTGCGCCACCTGCACCGCTTGCAGCGTCACGTGGCGCGTGACGACGTGGCATTGCGGGTCGTAGGCCTCGTGCGTCCGGGGCAGCACGATGCAGCCGGCCAGGCCGGCCGCAACGGCAGGGATGACAGGAAGAAAAGGGGCACGGGCGCGGGCGGGCAGCATCTCCCGAGTCTGCCATCCCGCCGCGCCCGGCAGGATCCGCGCGTCAGCGAACGCGGCCGCGGCGGAACAGGTTCACGATCGCCAGCAGGATGATCGCGCCCAGCAGCGAGACGACCAGGCCCATGACGCTGAAGTCGTTGCCGTTGATGGTGCCCGCGCCGAACAGCGGGGCCAGCAGGAAGCCGCCCAGCATGGCGCCGACGATGCCGACGACCACGTTCAGGATGATGCCTTGCTGGGCATCCGTCTTCATGATCATGCTGGCCACCCAGCCGATCAATCCGCCCACCACGAGCCAGATGATGATGTTCATTCGTTCTCTCCTCGAAAATTCCGCCGAAGGCCGGCGCGGAGGGTTTGGCAAGGGAGGTGCCTGTCGGGCAGGCCGCGGGGCGGCGGAACGTCGCGGGCTTGCGCGCGCGCAAGGGTCGCGCGCGTGGGCGAACGATCAGGGCGCGCGCGGGGCGGGGACGCGGGACGTGAACGTGGTGCCGTGCGCCGCGTCGGAGGCCACGGAGACGTCGCCGCCGTGGGCCCGCGCGATCTCGCGGACGATGTAAAGGCCCAGCCCGACGCTGCCGGACGCGGCGGGGCGCCGGCCGGCAACGGCCTGCGCGGGCCCGCGCGTCATCGGATCGAACAGCGTGGGGATGCGGTCCGCCGGGATGGGCTGGCCGAGGTTGTGCACGGAGATGGCGAAGCCGTCCGCATCGACGCGGCTCTCCACGGTCACGGGCTGGTCCGGGGCGCCATGGCCCATCGCGTTGGCCACCAGGTTGCCCACCAGCTGCACCAGGCGGTCCGCGTCGGCGTCGCAGCCGCCGGGGCGCTCGGTGGCCCGGGGGTCCGCCGGGATGGTGACGGCGTGATGCACCAGCACATGCCCGGCGAAGGCGGCGCGCAGCTCCTCGACCGCCTCCCGCACCACGGCGTGCAGGTCGATCGGGCGCGGCTGCACGCGCAGGCCGCCGCCCAGCCGCGCCTGCGTGAAGTCCAGCAGGTCGGAGATGAGGCGGCTGGCGCGCTCGCCGGAGCCGAGGATGCGCTGCACCACGCGGCGCTGCGCGGCGTCGATGCCCATGCGCAGCAGCAGCTGCGCGCTCATGGCCATCGCGGCCAGCGGGTTGCGCAGGTCGTGGCTGACCACGCCCATCATCTGCTCGGACACCAGCGCCCGGTCCTTCGCCAGCGCCAGCGTGCGCTCCAGCTGGGCCTGCGTCTCGGCCAGCTGGTCCCGCGTGGCACGCTCGCTGGCCAGCAGGGTCTCGGCGCGCTCGCGGGCGCGCATCAGCTCGCGCTCGTACCGGTCCCGGTCGGTGGCCACCAGCAGCGCCAGCTCGTGGCGCACCGCGCCGGCGGATTCCCGGCGCACGGCGTTGAGCACGATCGGCAGGCGCGTGCCGTCGGCATGCATCACCTCCATCTTCACCTCGGAGACCGAGCCCTGCATCTGCAGCAGCGGCAGCCAGTGGGTCTGGTGGAAGATGCGCCCGCCCACGGTCAGCAGGTCCTGGAAGCGGCGCTGGCCCTCCAGCGCCTCGGGGGCGTGGCCCACCCACTCGCAGAAGCGGCGGTTGGCGCGCAGGATCGTGCCGTCGCCGCGGGTGACCAGCAGGCCGCAGGCGGCCTGGTCGTACAGCGCGGCCGCGTCGGGCAGGGGGGCGGCCGCGCCGGCGGGGTCCGCCAAGCGTCAGGACTCCAGGCGCCGCAGGAAGGCGTCCATGGCGTCGGCGCTGGCGCCGGGCGAGCTCAGGTGCGGGCAGTGGCCCACGTTGTCGATGACGTGCAGCTCGCTGCGCGGGATCGCGCCCCGCAGCCATTCGCCCACCGCCATCGGGGCGATGATGTCGTCGCTGCACTGCAGGATCAGCGTGGGCGCGGCCACCTGCGGCATCTCGGCCCGGTGGTCCGACAGGAAGGTGACGCGGGCGAAGTGCTTGGCGATGTCCGGATCGGTGCGGCAGAAGCTGTTGGTGAGCTCGGCGCCCAGCTCGGGCTGCCCGGGCGCGCCCATGATGGCGGGCGCCATGGTGCTGGACCAGCCCAGGTAGTTGCTTTCCAGCGCGTCCAGCAGGCCGTCGATGTCGCCGCGGGCGAAGCCGCCCACGTAGTCGCCGTCGTTCACGTAGCACGGCGACGGGCCGATCATCACCTGCGCGGCGAAGCGCGTCGGGTCGGCGATGCTGGCCAGCGCGCCGATCATGGCGCTGACCGAATGGCCCACGAACACCACCGGGCCGTCCGTGGTGGCGCGGATCACGTCCAGCAGGTCCTGCGCGTGGCCGTGCAGCGTGCCGTGGCGCACCCGGTCGTAGGCCGAGAGGTCGGAGGCGCCGCTGCCGGTCAGGTCGTACAGCACCGTGCGATGGCGGGCCTGGAAGTGCGGCGCCAGCAGGCGCCACATGTTCTGGTCGCAGCCGAAGCCGTGGGCGAACACCAGCGTGGCGGGGCCGTCGCCCTGCACGCGGACGCTGTGGCGTTGCAGGACGTCGGACGGGGCGGCGGTCATGAGGGTTCGCGATCCAGGGTAGGCGCCGGCGACCGCGCCAGCATGCGCTGCAGTTCGTCCGGCGTGTAGGGCTTCAACAGCCGGCGGCTGCCGGCGGGGGCGTCTTGCAGGCTGCCGGCATCCCCGGTGACGAACACGATGCGCGTGTCGGTGGAGACGCTGCGCGCGTGGCGGGCCACGTCCAGCCCCGTCGCGCGGCCGGGCAGCCGCACGTCGGTGAGCAGCACATCGTACCGCCGCCCCGCCAGGGCCGCGATGGCCTTGTCGCCGTCCGCGGCCGTGTGCACGCGGTGGCCCAGGGTCTCCAGCAGCTCGGCGGTGCTCTCGCGCAGTTGCAGGTCGTCTTCCACGAGCAGCACGTCCAGCGGGGCGCTGGCGGGCGTGGGCGTGGGCGCGGGCGTCGGCGCAGGCGTGGGCGTGGGCATGGGCGTGGACGCGACGGCCCCTTGCGGCGCGGCCGCGCCCTCTGGCGCGCCCCGCCACCCCATCGTCGCGCGCTGCGCCTGGTTGGCCAGCACGTGGCGCACGCGACGCGCCAGCGCCTCCCGCGTGTACGGCTTGGACAGCAGCTCCACGCCGGGGTCCAGGCGGCCGCCGTGCATGATCGCGTCCTCGGTGTAGCCGGAGGCGAACAGCACGGCCAGGCCCGGCAGCCGGGCCTGCGCCAGCCGCACCATGTCCGGGCTGCGCAGCGGGCCGGGCATCACCACGTCGGTGAACAGCAAATCCACGGGCACGCCGCTGTCCAGCACGCCCAGCGCGCCCAGCGCGTCACGGGCCTTCAGCACGCGGTAGCCCAGGTCGGCCAGGATCGCCACCGCCGTCTCGCGCACGTCGTCGTCGTCCTCCACCACCAGGATGGTCTCGTCGCCGCCGCGCACCGGGCCCGCGGCCACGTCGGCCACCGGGTCGACGGCGCGCTGCGTGCGGGGCAGGTACAGCGTGAAGGTGGTGCCGGCGCCCTCGCGGCTGGCCACGGTGACGTGCCCGCCCGATTGCTTGACGAACCCGTACACCATCGACAGCCCCAGGCCGGTGCCCTTGCCCTCGGGCTTGGTGCTGAAGAACGGCTCGAACACCCGCTCCAGCACCTCCGGCGGCATGCCGGTACCGGTATCCGTCACGGCGATGGCCACGTAGTCGCCCGGGCGCAGGTCCTCGTGGCCGGGGCTGCCCGCGGACGGGGCGGGCTCGTCCACGCGCACGTTGGCCGCGGTGATCTCCAGGCGGCCGCGGCCGTCCATCGCGTCGCGCGCGTTGATGGCGAGGTTCAGCAGCGCGTTCTCCACCTGGCCCGGGTCCACCAGCGTGTTCCACAGGCCGGGCGCGGCGCGGGTGGCGATCTCCACCTCCTCGCCCAGCGCACGCCGCAGCAGCTCGTCCAGCGTTTCCAGGAAGCGGCCCAGGTCGATGACGCGCGGCTCCAGCGGCTGGCGCCGTCCGAACGCCAGCAGCTGCTGCGCCAGCTTGGCGCCCCGCGCCACGCCACCGAGCGCGCTGGCCACGCGCTGGCGGCCCCAGTCGTCGTGCGTGAGGTGGCGACCCAGCAACTGCAGGTTGCCGCTGATCACCTGCAGCAGGTTGTTGAAGTCGTGCGCCACGCCGCCCGTGAGCGCGCCCAGCGATTCCATCTTCTGCGCGCGCTGCAGCGCGGCCTCCGCCTGCGTGCGCTCGTGCGTCTCGCGCTGCAGGCGCGCCAGGGCGTCGCGCAGCTCCTCGGTGCCTTGCGCCACGCGCTGCTCCAGCGTGGTGTTGAGCTGCTGCAGCGCGTCCTCGGCCCGCTTCTGGTGGGTGACGTCGTGGCCGTCCACGAAGATGCCTTCCACCTGGCCGTCGCCGTCGAACACCGGCTGGTACACGAGGTTGACGTAGCGCTGCTCCAGCGGCATGCCGGGTTCGCGCTGCAGCTGCACGGGCAGGCTGCGGCCGACGAAGGGCTGGCCGGTGCGGTAGACGTTGTCCAGCAGTTCGTAGAAGCCCTGGCCGTCGATCTCCGGCAGGGCGTCGCGCACGGTCAGGCCTTCCAGGTCGCGGTGCCCCACCAGCTGCCGGTAGGCCTCGTTGACCAGCGTGAACACGTGGTCGGGGCCCGAGAGCAGGCACATGAAGCTGGGCGCGCGGCGGAACAGCCCGTGCAGCCGGTCGCGTTCCGCGCGCTCGGCCTCGTACGTGGCCGCGCCCGCCAGCGCGGCGCCCAGCTGCCCGGCCAGCAGGCCCAGGAAGTCGGCGTAGGCGGCGTCGAACGGCTTGTACGGGTTGAGGCCCACCACCAGGGCGCCCACGGGGCGCTCGGCGCCCTGCAGGCCGATGGGGACGATGGCGGCCTGGCGAGGGGGCGTGTCCCAGGCGCCGCGGGGCAGGTCGCCGTCCGGGCCCAGGTCCACCACCGACAGCGGCTCGCCGCGCCAGGCCGGGCCCAGGTCCCACGGGCCTTCCCCGGGCAGGATGCGGGACGGCGCGGCCGGGTGCTCGCCCGCCGCGATGCCCGTGGCGGCGGCCAGCTGCGCGCCGCCGTCCGCGCCGAACAGCCAGGTGAGCGTGAAGGGCAGGTCCTTGGCGTTGTCGCGCAGCGGCGCTTCGGCCGCCGCCAGCACGCCCGCCCGCCCGGCCACGGCGCCCGTCAGCGCGGACGACAGGTGGCGCAGCGACTCGAGCCGGCGCTCGCTGACGACGCGGTCGGTCTCCTCCGTCACCGCGCAGAACACGCCCTCCACGCGGCCGGTGTCGCCCAGCAGCGGGCTGTACGAGAACGTGTGGTACGTCTCCTCCAGGTGGCCGTGGCGCAGCAGCAGCAGCATCAGCGCGCGGTCCCACGTCGCTTCGCCGCGCTCGTAGACGGTGGCGAGGCGGCCGCGGATGTCGTCCCAGATCTCGGCCCACAGCACGCGGGTGGGCATGCCCAGGGCGCGCGGGTGCTTGTCGGCCAGCGTCGGTCGGTAGGCGTCGTTGTAGAAGAAGGCGATGTCCGGGCCCCAGCCCAGCCACATCTCGAAGCGCGAGGTGAGCAGCAGGCGCATCGCCACCTTCAGCGTGTGCGGCCATTGCGCCGGCGGGCCCAGCGGGGTGGCCGCCCAGTCGTGGGCGCGCATCAGGCGGGCCATCTCGCCGTCCCCGAGGAAGATGTCGTCGCCCGGCAGGCCGGCGTGGGCGGGGACGGGCGGATCGGTGGCTTCCATGGGGCGATGGGGGCGGCGATGCCCGGGCGGGGGAGGGGACGCGGCGGACAAGCGTCGATCGGCGCTCTTTGGCAATTGTCGTGCCCAGAGGTGCGGAATCGTAGCGACGGGCCGGCCAGCGCGGCCGAACTGCCCGGGCAACGCCCCGCACTTCCCCCGACCGGGGCCGCGGGGCGCTTGGAACAATCCCCGAGCGCGATCCGCCTCCACGCGGGCCGTGCCGTGCCGTGCCGCCCGTCCTCGCCCCGCCTTCCGACACCACCGCCCCCCGCGCGGCGACGCCGCCCCCGTCGCCGGGCGCGGCGCATGGCGCGCCGGAGGCCGCGCTGGCCCTCTACGCCCAGGTGCTGGCCGCCGCGAACCACGCCGACGCGGCCCGCGTGCTGGCCACGGCCCTGGCCGCCCGGGCCGGGGCCGACCAGGCGACGATCGGCTGGTGCGGTCCCGAGGGCACGCGGCTGCTGTGTGCCGCCGTGGGGTCGGTCGAGGGCGTGGACCCCGCGCGGCGAGCGCGCCTGGTCGGCGCGATGGACGAGGCCCTCGAGCAGGGCGTGGCGCTGCGTGCTGCGCGGGGCCTGCCGGCCACGAGCGCCGGCCCGGGGGCGACGGGCGACGCCGGCGCCGAGGGCGACGACGTCCTGGCCTTCGAACAACGCCTGCTGCTGCCGGCCACCGGCGGCGCCGTCGCCACGCTGCCCCTGGGCGCCGATGGCGTGGCCTGGGGCGCGGTGTGCCTCGAGCGTGCCCAGCCCGCCTTCGATGCGGCCGAACTGGCTCGGCTGCAGCATCTGCTGGCGCTGGCCGGTCCCGCGCTGCACTGGCGGGCGCAGGCCGAGCGCCCGCTGCGACGCCAGGCCGCCGACGAACTGGCCACGGCCTGGCGCGCGCTGCGCCATCCCGACCGGCGCCTGCGCCGCCGAGGGCTGCTGGCCGTCGCCGCCGCGATCGTCTTGGCCGCGGTGGTGCCGCTGCCCCGCGAGGTGGCGGGGCGGGCGCGCGTCGAAGGGGCCGAGCAACGCGTGCTGGTGGCGCCCGCCGACGGCTTCGTGCAACGTGCCCGCGTGCGCCCCGGCGACGCGGTGAAGGCCGGCGACGTGCTGGTGGAGCTGCTGGACGCCGACCTGAAGCTGGAGCGCGAGCGTTGGACCAGCCAGCGCGCCCAGCACGAGAACGCCTACGCTGCGGCCATGGCCAAGTCCGACCGCGCGGCCGCCGCCACCAGCCTCGCGCGCATCGCCGAGGCCGACGCGCAGGTGGCCCTGGTGGACGAGCAGCTGGCCCGCGGTCGGCTGGTGGCCCCGTTCGACGGCGTGGTGATCCAGGGCGACCTGGCCCAGTCCGGCGGCGCGCCCGTGAAGCAGGGCGACACGCTCATGACACTCGCCACCACCGGCCGCCAGCGCGTGATCGTGGACGTGGACGAGACCGACATCGCGGCCGTCCTGCCGGGTCAGCACGGCACCCTGGCCCTGTCGGCGCTGCCCTGGACGTCGCGCGACATCGTGGTGGAGCGCGTGACCCCGCTCGCGAAGGCCGTGGAGGGCCGCAACGTGTTCGAGGTGCAGGCGCGGGTGGTCGATACCCACCCCGGTATGCCGGGCGGCGATCCCGTCCGTCCCGGCCTGCTGGGGCGGGCGCACCTGGTGGTGGGCCAGGCCCCGCCGCTGTGGGCATGGGCAGGACAGCTCGCCGCGCGCCTGCGGGTGGCGTGGTGGGCCTGGCTGGGCTGACGGCCCGCCCCTGACATCGCCCCGCCCATGCACGCCCTCTTCAGCCCCCGCTGGCACCGCGTCGCCCCCCTGCGCCCCGCGCTCGTGCCGCAGCTGCGCCTGCGCCGCCAGCGCGCGCGGGGCGAGACCTGGATGCTGCTGTCGCTGGCCACCAGCGGACACGTCCTGCGCCTGAACGCCGCCGCCTGGCGCATCGTGGGACGCCTGGACGGCTCGCGCACCGTGGGCGCGCTGTGGGATGCCGCGATGTCGCGCGACGCGGCGGACGACGACCTGGCCACCCAGGACGACTGGATCGCGCTGCTGGCTCGCCTGCGCGAGGCGGGGCTGCTGCGGCTGGAGCGGCCGGCGGATGCCGAGGCCTTCCGCGCGGCTGCGGGTGCGGTCGCGGGCGCGGGCGAGGGCGCAAGCGCGACGGCGAGCGGTGCTACGGACATCGACGCCGCGCCCGGCGCCACCCGCTCCGGCAACACGCTGCTCGCCTGGCGCGTCCCACTGGTCGACCCCACCCCGCTGCTGGATGTGCTCGCGCGCGCCGGCCTGGCGCGGGCGCTGTTCTCGCGCACCGCCTTCTGGCTGTGGTGCGCCGCGATGGCCGCGTTCGCCGTGGCCGGCCTGGCGCACGCGCCCGAGCTGGCGGGCCACGCGGCGCGCTGGTTCGGCACGCCGCGGCTGGCCGCGCTCACCGTGGCCGCGTACCTGCCGGTGAAGGCGGTGCACGAACTGGCCCACGCGCTGGCCACCCGCGCCCGCGGTGGGGCCGTGCACGAGGCCGGTGTCACGCTGATGCTGGGCGCGCCGGTGCCTTACGTGGACGCGTCGTCGGCCAGCGCCTTCCCGCGCGCCCGCGACCGCGCGCTGGTGGCCGGCGCCGGGATGATGGCCGAGCTGGCGCTGGCCGCGGTCGCGCTGCCACTCTGGCTGGCGCTGCCCGACGGCCTGCCGCGCGACGCGGCGTTCGCGGTGCTGGCCGTCGCGGGCATCTCCACGGTGCTGTTCAACGCCAACCCCCTGCAGCGCCTGGATGGCTACTACCTGGCCACCGACCTGCTCGGCCTGCCCAACCTGGGTCCGCGCAGCCGCGCCTGGTGGCAGGCGCGGCTGCAGCGCTGGCTGGTGGGCCGGGCGCCTGGCGAGCACGCGGCCGATGCCGCGGCGGCCGGCGAGCCCCCGCTGGCGCCGGGCGAGGCCAAGTGGCTGGCGCTGCATGCGCCGCTCGCCTGGGCCAACGGCGTCGCCATCGTCGCGCTGTCGGTGGCGTGGATCGGTCAATGGTCCTTCGCGCTCGGGCTCGCCGCGGCCGGGTGGTTCGGCTGGCAGGCCGGCCTGCGGCCTCTGCTGGCCCTGTGGCGCGGGCTGCGCCGGGCGGCGTCGGCGCGCGTGGAGCCGGCCCCGCGCTGGCGGCGCACGCAGGCCGCGGCGGCCGCCGCGCTGGCGGTGCTGGCGCTGCTGCCCTGGCCGCGCGCGGCGCGGCTGCCGGGCGTGCTGTGGCCGGCCGAGCAGGCGCAGCTGCGTGCCGGCGAAGACGGCAGCGTGATGGACGTGCGCTTGCCCGACGGCGCGATGGCGCACGCCGGCGACGTGGTGCTCACGCTGCGCAACCCCGCGCTGGAGGCGCGCCTGGCCCGCCTGTCCGCCCGCGTGGCGGCGCTGGAGACCGCGCTCGTGGACACCTTGCCGGTCGATACGGCAGGGGGTATGCAGGGCGGCGCGGACGGCCGCACCGGCGACGCCCGCGCGGAGCTGCAGGCGGCGCAGGCGGAGCTCGCGCGCGTGCAGGACCGCGTGGACGCGTTGGTGGTGCGCGCGGCGGGCGACGGCCGCGTCTGCCTGGGCCCGGCGGAGGACCTGGCGGGCCGGTGGCTGCGCAGCGGCACGCTGGTGGGCCAGCTCGCCAGCGCGGCGCCGCCGGTGGTGCGCGTGGCCTGGCCCGCGGGCGATGCGGGCACGCCGCTGCGCGCGGGCCAGCACGCCACCGTGCAGCTGGCGGGCCGGCCCGGCCAGGCGCTGGCGGCCACCGTGCAGCGCGATGGCGCGGGCGCGGTGTCGCAGCTGCCCAGCGCGGCGTTGGGCACGAAGCACGGCGGCACGCTCGTCACCGACCCGCAGGACCCGCAGGACCTGAAGGCCGCCGAGCCGGTGGTGGTGGTGGACGTGCGGCTGGACGCGCCGCTGCCGCCCGACGCCGTGACGGCCGCCGCCGGCGCGGGCCATGCCGTGACGGCAATGACCGCGGACGCACCCCCGGCCCGCATCGGCGAGCGCGCCTGGGTGCGCGTCTCGGACGGCCACGCGCCGCTGCTGTGGCAGGCGGGCGAGGCGCTCTGGCGCGCGGTGGCGCGCCGTTTCAACGCGCAGGGTTGACGCGACATGGCGCGCCGCGACATCGACCCCCTCCAGCACCACCGCCTGCCGCGCCCCGGGCCGGTGTGGGGCTCCTACCCGCTGCGCGATCCGGACACCGCCGTCCCCGCGCGCCGCGCGCGGGACTGGCGCGGGGCCGCGCGCACGATCGCGCGGCTGGCGCACGCATCGCGCGCGCACCAGGCCGCGTGGGCTGCGCTGCCGGCGCCCGCCCGCCCGCTGGCGCTGGCGCAGTTGCGCGCCGCGCTGCGCCGCGACGGCCTGGCCGGCGATGCGCTCGCCCGCGCCCTGGGCGCCGCGTGCGCCACCGCCGTCGAGGCCACGGGCCGCGATGCGCGCGACACCCAGCGCCGCGCCGCGCTGGCGATGCTGGACGGCCGCATGGTGGAGATGGCCACCGGCGAGGGCAAGACCCTGGTCACCGCGCTGGCCGCCGTGGTGGCGGCGCTGGCGGGCGTGCCGGTGCATGCCGTCACCGCCAACGAGTACCTGGCCGCGCGGGACGCCGCACTGGCGCAGCCGCTGGCGGCCGCGATGGGCCTGCGCGCCATCGCGCTGGACCCGTCGCAGCGCGGCGACGACGCGGCCCGCCGCGCGGCCTACGCCCACGACATCGTCTATGCCACGGCCAAGGACCTGGCCTTCGACTTCCTGCGCGACCGCCACGGCGCCGCCGCCGTGCGCGACGCCGCGGGCCTGGCCAGCGCGGCGCGCGCCCTCGCAGGCGGGGCCGACGCGGCGCCCGTCATGCGCGGCCTGTGCCTCGCGCTCCTCGACGAGGCCGACAGCCTGCTGCTGGACGAGGCCGAGGTGCCGCTGGTGCTCTCCCGCGAGGCGCCATCCGCGGCCCGGCGCGCGGCGATGTGGCAGGCCGTGGCGCTGGCCCGCCTGCTGCGCCCCGGCGTGCACTTCCAGCTGCAGCCCGCGGCGCTGGCCGCCACGCTCACGCCGGCGGGCGAGGCCGCGGTCGAGGCCGCCACCGGTCCGGAGGGCGCGGGCCTGGCGGGCCCGTGGCGCAAGGCGCGCTATCGGCGCGAGGCGCTGCAGGTGGCCCTGGCCGGCCTGCACGTGCTGCGGCGCGACGCGCACTACGTGCTGCGGGACGGGCAGGTCGAGATCCTGGACGCCGTCACCGGCCGCGTGGCCGAGGGCCGCGTCTGGTCCCGCGGGCTCCACACGGTGGTGGCGCTGAAGGAGGGCGTGGCGCCGCCACCCGACACCGAGACCGTGGCGCAGACCACGTTCCAGCGCTTCTTCCTGCGCTACTGGCGCCTGGCCGGCATCAGCGGCACGTTGCGCGAGGCGCGCGCGGAGCTGCAGGGCGTGTACGGCGCGCCGGTGATGGCCATCCCCCTGCACGCGCCGCCGCGCCGCGCCACGTGGCCCACGCGCACGTTCGCGGGCGCGGCCGCGCGCGAGGCCGCGGTGGTGGCGCGCGTGCGCGAGCTGCAGGCCGCGGGGCGCCCGGTGCTGGTGGGCACGGACAGCGTGGCCGACTCGGAAGGCATGTCGGCCTGCCTGGCGGCCGCGGGCATCGCCCACCGCGTGCTGAACGCGCGGCAGGACGCGGACGAGGCGGCCATCGTGGCCGAGGCCGGCCGCGCGGGCCGGGTGACCGTGGCCACGCGCATGGCCGGCCGCGGCACGGACATCGCCCTGGACGACGACGCGCGCGCCGCCGGCGGCCTGCACGTGATCTGCTGCCAGGACAACCCGTCGCGCCGCCTGGACCGGCAGCTGGCGGGCCGCGCGGGCCGCGGCGGCGATCCGGGCAGCACAGAAACGTGGCAGATCGCCGTTTTTTCCGCCCATCGCGACAGCCTCCCGGCGCCTACTCTCGGAAGATGGGACCGAACCTTGTCGACGAATCTGCGAACCCTGGCTTCCGACCGCTGGGCCATCCTGTCGCGCCGCCTGCGCCAGCACCGCGAGGAGCGGCGGCGGGCGGACGCGCGTCGCGCGCTGATGGCGCAGGACCGGCACTGGGAGCGGCGGCTCGCGTTCACGGGGCCGGGCGCATGAGCGCGCGCACGGCCGGCGGCATGACCGGGCGCATCACCGGGCGCATCACCGGGCGGATCGCACGGTGCATGGCCGGACGCCTCGGCGCCCTGGCCCTGGCCGCCTGTGCGTCGACGCTGGGCGTCGGTGCCAGCCTGCTCGCCAGCGGCGCCCGCGCAGCCACGCCGCCCGTGCGCAACGCGATGGGCGGCGCCGGCGCCGCGCAGGCCGGACGCGCCCTGGGCTGCCTGATCGAGCCCGACCGCGTGGCCGACCTCGGCTCGCCGGTCGTGGGCGTGGTGGACCAGCTGCGCGTGGAGCGCGGTGACCGCGTGGCCGCGGGCCAGTTGCTGGTGGCCCTGCATGCCGAGGTGGAACATGCCAACGCGCGCGTGGCCGCCACGCGATCGCAGGTGGACGCCGACGTGCTGGCCGCGCGCGCCAACGTGGACCTCGCCCGCCAGAAGATGGAGCGCGCCGAGGCGCTCGTCGCCCAGAACTTCATCGCGGCGCAGGCCGTCGACCAGGCCCGCGGCGAGCTGGAAGTGGCGCGCCAGAAGCTCAACCAGAGCATCGCGCAGCAGGCCGTCGCGCGGCAGGAGCAGCGCGTGGCCGAGGCGCAGAGCGCGCAGCGCCAGGTGCGCAGCCCGTTCGCCGGCGTGGTGGTGGAGCGCTTCGTCAACCTCGGCGAGCGCGTCGAGGAGAAGCCCGTCGTGCGCGTGGCGGTGGTCGACCCGCTGAAGGTGGAGCTGATGGTGCCCAGCGCGCAGTACGGCACGCTTCGCGACGGCGACCGCATCACCATCCATCCCGAGCTGCCCGGCGCGCCCGACGTCGTGGCGACGGTGCGCAGCGTCGACACGATGCTCGACGCGGCCAGCAACACGTTCCGCGTGCGCCTGGCGCTGCCCAACCCCGGCCAGCGCCTGCCCGCGGGACTGCGCTGCAAGGCCGACCTGCCGGCAGGCTCCACCCCGGCCGCCGCCGGTGCGGGCGCCATCGTCCCCGCCATCACCTCCGCCATCCCCCCCGCCATCACCCCCGCCACCGCCGCCGCGCCCGCCACCGCCCGCCCCACGCGGCTGAAGCTGGACCTGGAGTCGGCGCCCGGCACGCCGCGCCGCGGCGTCGTCCCCACCCTCTGACCCGCCGGTTGCGGCCCACCCCGCGACACGCATCGCCCGCCTCCCCCATGCCCGCGCCACGCCGCCGCGCCACCGCCCCCTGGGCCGAGCCCCTCGAGCCGCGGGTGCTGCATTCGGCCGACCTGGTGCCGCTGCAGGACTTCGCGCCAGCCGTTCACCTGCAGCTGGCCGAGCACGTCGCGCTCCAGTTGCCGACGTCGGCGGGGCATCTCGCGCGCTTCGGGCCTGCGGCCGACGAGTCGCAGGCCAGGCACGTGGTCTCGTGGCCGCAGCCCGCGCACGCGGTCTCGTGGCCGCAGCCGGCGCACGCGGCCGCCACCGACGCCGCCGCGTCCACGCCGGCCGCGGGCCGCGAGATCGTCTTCGTCGACGCCGCCCTCCCCGACGCCGGCTCGCTGCTCGCCGACCTGCGTGCCCAGCAGGCCGCGGGCCGCCCGCTCGACATCGTCACGATCGGTGCCGGCGTGGACGGCCTGGCCCTGATCACCGCGACGCTGGCGGCCCACGGTGGCGCGCACGACGTGGCCGCGGTGCACGTGCTCTCGCACGGCGCCGACGGCCTGCTGCAACTGGGCAGCAGCGTGCTGGACGCCCGCACGCTGCTGCAGCGCGCCGGCGACGTGGCGTCGTGGAGCGCGGCCCTGGCCCCCGGCGCGGACCTGCTGCTGTATGGCTGCGACCTGGCGCAGCAGGCCGACGGCCGCCAGCTGGTGGACGACCTGGCCGCGCTCACGGGCGCGGACGTGGCCGCCAGCACCGACCTCACGGGCGCGGCCGCGCGCGGCGGCGACTGGCAGCTGGAATACCGCACCGGCGCGGTCCAGGCCGCGACGGCCCCCAGTGCCGCGGAGCAGGCGCGCTGGGCGGGCACGATGGACACCTACGTCGTCACCACCACCACCGACGGCATCGGCCTGGGCCTGCTGCCCGGCACGCTGCGCTGGGCCATCAACCAGGCCAACGCGCACCTGGGCGCGGACACCATCGTCTTCGCGGTCAACGGCACCATCACGCTGGCCGGCGGCACGGGGGACGACGCCAACGCGCTGGGCGACCTGGACATCACCGACGCCGTCACCATCACCGGCAACGGCACCGACAAGACGATCATCCAGGGCAACGGCGCCGACCGCGTGCTGGACATCCACGGCGGGCAGGTGAGCCTGTCCGGGCTGACGATCCAGGGCGGCCAGAGCGATACCGGGGCGGGTATCCGGATCGGCGCCACCGCCACCGTGTCGCTCACCGACGTGGACGTGCAGGGCAACAGCGGCAAGGGCGGCGGCGCCAAGGGCGCGGGCCTCTACAACGCGGGCCACCTCGTGCTGTCGCGGGTCGTCATCTCCGGCAACACGGGCGAGTCGGGCGAGAAGGACGTTACCGGCGCCGGCCTGTACGACGCCGCGGGCGCGACGCTCTCGGCCACGAACGTCGAGGTGCGCGACAACGATGCCGGCGGCGGCCAGGGCGGCGGCCTGTACCTGGCGGACAAGTCCACCGCCACGCTCCTGGATGTCACCATTGCCGGCAACCAGGCCAAGAAGGGCGCGGGCATCGACAACGATGCCGCGGGCACCACGATCACCAACGCCACGCTGGCGGGCAACGTCGCGACCGACGTGGGCGGGGCGCTGTATGCGGAGGCCACCACCACGCTCGACCACGTCACGCTCGCCTACAACAAGGCCTCCAGCGGCGCGGGCGTGATGGCCAACTCCGGCGGCGCCAAGGTGTCGGACTCGCTGTTCGCATGGAACAACGGCAGCAACGCGTCCGGCAACGTCAGCTCCGGCGGCTACAACCTGAGCGACGACACGTCGGCCGCGTTCGGCGCGACCGGCGACCTCGCCAACACCCATGTGCTGCTGGGCCTGCTGCAGGACAACGGCGGCTTCGCGCGCACGATCGCCCTGACCGCCACCAGCCCGGCGCGCGACGCCGCCAACCCGATCACCTCGCTGCTGGCCGATCAGCGCGGCACGGCCTACCTCGGGCGCGCGGACATCGGCGCGTTCGAATACAACCCGTTCGGCACAGCGCCCACGATCACGCGCCCCGCGGACCAGGCCATCGCGGAGGACGGCAGCACGGGGGCCATCGCCTTCACGGTGTCGGACGTGGAGCAGGCCGCCGGCACGCTGGTGGTCACCGCCACCAGCAGCAACCCGGCGCTGCTGGACGCCGCCGGCATCGTGCTGGGCGGCAGCGGCGCCAACCGCACGATCACGCTCACGCCGCGCGCAGACGCCAACAGCGTCGCGAACGGGGGCAGCGCCACCATCACGCTCAGCGTGTCGGACGGCGGCACCACCACCAGCACCACGTTCACCCTCACGGTGGGCGCGGTGAACGACGCCCCCGTGCTCACGCTGGGCGCGCCCGGCGCCACCGTGGACGAGGACACGCCACTGGTGCTCGCGGGCGCCACGGCCCCGCGCGTGTCCGACGTGGACGCCGGCGGCGCACCGCTGCAGGTGACGCTGCAGGTGGGCCACGGCACGCTCACGCTGGCGCAGTCCACGGGCCTGTCCTTCGTGGCCGGCGGCGCGCAGGGCGGCTCGATGACCTTCACCGGCACCGCCGCGGCCATCAACGCCGCGCTGGACGGCCTGCGCTACCAGGGCGCGGCCGACTGGAACGGCAGCGACGCGCTCGCGTTGACGGTGGACGACCTCGGCAACAGCGGCGCGGGAGGCGCGTTGCAGGCCAGCGCCACGATGTCGCTCACCGTCGCCCCGGTGGACGACGCGCCCGCGGTGTCGGCGCCGGGGGCCCAGGTGACGCCGCTGGGCTCGCCGCTCGCCTTCAACGCGGCCAACGGCAACGCCATCGTGCTGCGCGACGTGGACGCGGGCGCGGCGCCGATGCGGCTCACGCTGTCCACCGCCGGCGCCGGCAATGGCACGCTGGTGCTGGGCAGCACCACGGGGCTCACCGTGGTGTCCGGCGACCCGGCGGGCGCGGCCACGCTGGTGCTCACGGGATCGCTCGACGACCTGAACGCCGCGCTGGCCACGCTCACGTACCAGCCGGGCACCTCCGGTGCGGCGCGGCTGGACGTCACGCTGGACGACCAGGGCAACACCGGCAGCGGCGGCCCGCACGCGACCACCGCCAGCGTGGCCATCGACGTGGGCAACGACCAGCCGAGCGTGCTGGTGCTGGGCCGCAATGCGTTCACGTGGACGGAAGGTGATCCCGCCACGCCGCTGGACCCGGGCCTGGCGATCTCCGACGCCGACAACGCCACCCTCGCCTCGGCCCGCATCACGCCGGGCGGCGGCTGGAACCCGGCGCAGGACCACCTCACGTTCACCAACGACGGCGCCACCATGGGCGACATCACGGCCGCGTGGTCCAACGGCGCCTTCGTGCTCACGTCCAGCAGCGGCACGGCCACGCTGGCGCAGTGGCAGGCGGCGCTGCGCGCGGTGTCGTACGACGATGGCAGCCAGTCGCCTGCCGCTGGCGCCCGCACCTTCGCCATCGTGCTGAACGACGGCCTGGCCGACAGCGCGGTGCGGACGGTCACCGCGACGGTGGTGGCCGTCAACGACGCGCCCGTGCTGGACGGCGCCAATGCGCTCACCGGCACCGAGGAGGACGGCGGCGGCGGCGCGGGCACGCCCGTGTCGACGCTGCTGGCCGGCCACCTGTCCGATCCCGATGGCGGCGCGCTGGCGGGCATCGCCGTCACCGGCGTGGACGACAGCCATGGCACCTGGCAGTTCACGCTGGACGGGGGCCACACCTGGACCGCGTTCGGCGCGGTCGATGCCGCCGAGGCGCGCCTGCTGGACGCCGGCGCCGACACGCGCGTGCGCTTCGTGCCCGCGCCGGACTGGAACGGCACCGTCGCCGGCGGCCTGCAGTTCGTGGCGTGGGATCGCACAACCGGTACGGCGGGGGGTATCGCGGACGCCACGGTGCGCGACGGCAGCACGGCCTTCTCGCGCGACATCGTCTCGTCGTCCGTCACGGTGGCAGCGCGCAACGACGCGCCGGTGGTGTCGCAGCCCATCGCACCGCTGTCGGCCACCCAGGACCAGCCCTTCACCTTCACCGTGCCCGCCGGCACGTTCGGCGATGTCGACGCGGGCGACACGCTCACGCTGTCCGCCACGCTGGCCAGCGGCGACCCGCTGCCGGACTGGCTGCAGTTCGACGCCGCCACCGGCACCTTCAGCGGCACGCCCGGCAACGACGACGTGGCTGGCCTGACGCTGCTGCTGCGCGCCACCGACGGCAGTGGCGCGTCGGTGTCGACGACCGTGTCGCTGCAGGTGGCCGACGTGGACGACGCGCCGCGCCTGCTGCACGGCCTGGACGACGCCTCGGCGACGCAGGGCCAGGCCTTCACGTACACGGTGCCGGGCGACACCTTCGACGACCCGGACGCCGGCGACACGCTCACCTGGTCAGCCACGCTGGCCGGCGGCGGCGCGCTGCCCGCCTGGCTGCACTTCGACACCGACAGCCAGTCCTTCACCGGCACGCCGGGCAACGGCGACGTCGGGACGGTGGACCTGCGCGTCACCGTCACCGACGGCAGCGGCCTGGCCACCAGCACGGACCTGCGGCTGTCGGTGGCCAACGCCAACGATGCGCCGCAGGTGGCGGCGCCGGTGCCCGCGCAAGGCGCCACGCAGGGCCAGCCCTTCACGTACACGGTGCCCGCCGGCACGTTCCAGGACGTCGATGCCGTGTACGGCGACACGCTGCACTGGACGGCGACGCTCGCCGACGGCTCGCCGCTGCCCGCCTGGCTGCATTTCGACGCGGCCACCCACACGTTCGGCGGCACGCCCGCCAATGCCGATGTCGGCACGCTGGCCCTGCAGCTGGTGGCGACGGACGATGGCGGCCTGGCGGCCAGCGTCGCGATGTCGCTGGACGTGGCCAACGTCGATGACGCCCCGCAGGCCGGCGCCCCCCTCGGCGACCGCTCGGCCACCGCCGGCACGCCGTTCTCGTTCAGCGTGCCGGCGGGCAGCTTCGTCGACATCGATGCGGGCGACGTGCTGGTGCTGGACGCCACGGGCCCGGCCGGCGCGCCGCTGCCCGCCTGGCTCACGTTCGACGCCGCCACCCAGTCGTTCTCCGGCACGCCCGCCGACGGCGACGTGGGCGTCACCGGGATCGAGGTGCGCGCCACCGACACGTCGGGGCAGTTCGTGGTGCAGGGATTCGACGTGACGGTGGCGCCGGCACCGGCGCCCGCGCCCGCGCCTGCGCCCGCGCCCGAGCCGGCACCCGCACCGGCCCCGACGCCGGCACCCGCACCCGAGCCCGCACCTGCGCCTGCGCCTGCACCTGCGCCCGCACCAGCACCTGAGCCCGCACCTGCACCTGCGCCTGCACCCGCACCCGCACCCGCACCAGCACCAGCACCTGAGCCCGCACCTGCACCGGCACCGGCACCTGCACCTGCGCCTGCGCCTGCGCCTGCACCCGCACCCGCACCCGCACCCGCACCTGCACCTGCACCTGCACCTGCACCTGCACCCGCGCCTGCGCCTGCGCCTGCGCCTGCAGCTCCGCCTGCACCTCCGCCTGCGCCTACACCCGCACCCGCACCCGAGCCTGCACCCCAGCCTGCACCCGCCCCGGCCCCCGCCCCCGCCCCCGCCCCCACGGTGGCGGTGCACTCGCTGTCCTCGACCCCCGCGGCCACGCCCCAGCCGGACGCGCCCCGCCCCCTGCTGTCCGAGCCGCCGCGCCCGCCCGGCCCGGCCCCGGCCGCGTTCGCCATCGAGGTCCCCCTCGGCGCCGCCCGATTCGCCGCCCGCGCCGAGCAGGTGCTGCTGGCCGCCGCCCAGGTCGCGGCACCGGGCGCGATCCCGTCGCTGCCCGCCTGGCAGCAGCTGCTGCACGACGGCAACGCGGCGCGCCACCTGGACGCCCTCACGCGCCGCTTCATCGCCCAGGCCGACGCCCGTCACGCGGCGGTGGCCGCCGGCATCGGCGTCACCGGCGGCCTGTCGATCGGCTATGTGATCTGGCTGGTGCGCGGGGGCGTGCTGGTCAGCTCGATGCTGTCCGCGCTGCCGGCGTGGCAGCTGGTGGACCCGTTGCCGGTGGTGGCCAACGCGCGCCGCGGCCGCGCCGCCGTGCCAGCCGGGACGGACGAGGACGACGAGGACGCCCCGCTGGAAGCCCTGTTCGACGCGCCGCCGCTGAAGCCGGACGCCATCGCTGCCGATAACCCGGAGGACGACGTCGGGTCGATCCCGCCGTCGCCCGCGCCCCGGCCCCTGCCGCCCGCGCCGCCGCCGCATTCCCGATGAGTCCCACCTCCCTCCTGGCCCGTATCCCCACCCGCGTGCACCTGGCGCTCGGGCTGTCCGCGCTCGCCGTCTGCGCGGTGCTGGCGGCGTCGTGGCTGGGCCTGGTGGCCGACCCGGAGGACGCCGCGCGCCGCCACCGCGCCGCGCTGGCCGAGACGGTCGCCGTGGTCGCTTCCACCCTGCTGGACGATCCCGCGGCCGCCACGGCGCCGGACGACCCCAGCGCCGACCCCAACGCGAGCCCCGCCGCCAGCCCCCTGCAGGACACGCTCGCCTTCCTCGCCACCCGCAACCCCGACGTGCTGTCGCTGGGCGTGCGGGATCCGGACGGCGCGCTGCTGGCCGACGTCAACCACCACGCGGCGCAGTGGTCGCCGGGCGCGCACGCGCAATCCTCCGACGCCGAGCTGGTCGTGCCCGTCTGGCGCGGGGACCAGCCCGCCGGCCGCCTCGAGATGCGCTTCGCCCCGCTGCGCGCGCCGGGCTGGCGCGGCGAGTTGCAGGACCCGTCGCTGCGCCTGGCCGCGTTCATCTTCGCGTCCTGCCTGCTGGCGTACGGCTTCTACCTGCGCCGCATGCTGCGCGAGCTGGACCCGTCCCGCGCCGTGCCGCAGCGCGTGCGCACGGCGTACGACAACCTGGCGGAAGGCCTGGTGGTGCTGGACGCCCGTGGGCGCGTGGTGCTGGCCAACAAGTCCGCCGCCGACATGCTGGGCGTACCCGAGATCAGCCTGGTGGGCCGATCGCCGGACGGCTTCGCGTGGAGCGGCCCCGCGGGCGAGCCCGTGCGCGCCGACACGCTGCCCTGGGTGCTGGCGCGCGTGCAGTGCCGGCCCCAGCGCGACGTGCACCTGTGCGTGCGGAGCGTCGCCGGCACGCACTACGCGTTGCGCGCCAACTGCACGCCCATCCTGGACGACACCGGCCAGCTGCAGGCGCTGGTGGTCAGCTACCAGGACGTCACCGAGCTGGAGCAGCGCGGCGTCGCGCTGCGCGTGGCCAAGGAGCAGGCCGACGCCGCCAACCAGGCCAAGAGCCAGTTCCTGGCCAACATGAGCCACGAGATCCGCACGCCGATGAACGCGATCCTCGGCTTCAGCGAGGTGCTGCGCCGCGGCGGCCTGCGCGATCCGGCGCAGGCGATGCAGCACCTGGAGATCATCCACTCCAGCGGCCACCACCTGCTCAACCTCATCAACGACATCCTCGACCTGTCCAAGGTGGAGGCCGGCCGCCTGGAGACCGAGCGCATCGCCACCCAGCCGCACCGCGTGGCGCGCGACGTGGTGCGCACGCTGGAAGCCAAGGCGCAGGAGAAGGGCCTGGCGCTGACGCTGGCGTTTCCCGGCCCGCTGCCGGCCACGCTCGACGCGGACCCGGGCCGCCTGCGCCAGGTGCTCACCAACCTGGTGGGCAACGCCATCAAGTTCACCGAGAGCGGCAGCGTCGCCACCACGCTGTGGCTGGACGAGACCGGCCCGCGCCCGCGCTACCGCCTGGACGTGCAGGACAGCGGCATCGGCATCGCCGCGGACAAGATCGAGTCGATCTTCGAGCCCTTCGTGCAGGCCGAGTCGTCCACCACGCGGCGCTTCGGCGGCACCGGCCTGGGCCTGACCATCAGCCGGGGCTTCGTGCGCGCGATGGGCGGCGACATCGAGGTGCGCAGCACGCCCGGCGTCGGCACGACGTTCAGCGTGTGGCTGCCGCTGGATCGCGTCGATCCGGAAACGTGCCTCGCGCCCGCCGCGCTGGCACGCGAGGACGCCCCCGCCGCCACCGGCGCCGCGGCCCCGCGCTGGCACTTCCCGCCCGCCCGCGTGCTGGTGGTGGACGACGGCCCCGAGAACCGCCAGCTGCTGCGCGTGCTGCTGGAGGAGACGGGCCTGCAGGTGTCCGAGGCCGGCGACGGCGCCACCGCCCTCGCGCGGGCGCGCCAGGCCACCTCGGCCGGCACGCCGTTCGACCTGGTGCTGATGGACATGCAGATGCCCGTGATGGACGGCGACACCGCCACGCGCCACCTGCGCGCCTCGGGCTGCACGTGGCCCATCGTGGCCCTCACGGCCAACGCGATGAAGGGTTTCGAGCAGAGCCTGCTGGATGCGGGCTTCAGCGGCTACCAGACCAAGCCCATCGACGCGGACGCGCTGATGCGCGAGATCGCGCGGCACGTGCCGCAGGCCGAGGCGCCGACCGTGCCAGCGGACGGCCCCGCCGACGTGGCATCCGGCCCTGCCGCCGCCACCGCCGCGGCGCCCGCCCGCGGCACGCCCGTTGCCGAACCTGCCCCGCTGATCAGCCGCCTCGCCGCCCAACCCAAGCTCGCCCGCATCGTGTCCCGCTTCGTCGACCAGCTGCCTGCCCGCCTCGCGGAGATGGACGCCGCCATCGATCGGGCCGACCATGCGGAACTGGCCCGCCTGGCCCACTGGCTCAAGGGCGCCGGCGGCAGCATGGGGTTCGACGAGTTCTTCGACCCGTCGCTGCAGCTCGAGCAGGCGGCCGCGGCCGGCAACGCCGCCGCCGAGCGCGACTGCCTGCGGCAACTGCACGCCCTCGACCACCGTATCCCGCGCGCGCCCGCCCCGGCGCCGTCCACTCCCGTGGAAGCATGATGAACCCGAAAGACAACGTGTGGGAGGCCACGCAGACCCCCACGCTCGACGAGCACGAGACCGCGGCCCTGATGCGCTCGCCCATGCTCGACGCCACGGTGATGATGGTGGACGACGAGCCGCTGATGACCGACCTGATCCAGGCCCACCTGGAGGAGGAGGGCTACCGCCACTTCGTCGTCGTCAATGATCCGCGCCAGGCCCTGGGCCGGCTGCGCGCCGATGCACCCGCCGTGCTGCTGCTCGACCTGATGATGCCGCAGCTGTCCGGCTTCGACCTGCTGGCCGCCATCCGCGCCGATCGCGCGCTGCGCTACACGCCGGTCATCGTCCTCACCGCGGCCACCGGCGCCGACGCCAAGCTGCGCGCGCTGAAGCTGGGCGCCACCGATTTCCTGTCCAAGCCCGTCGACCCCAGCGAGCTGGTGCTCCGCGTGCGCAACACGCTCGCGTTCCAGCAATACCACCAGCGCCAGATCCACTACGACCGCGTCACCGGCCTGCCGGGCGAGCGGCTGTTCGACGCCGGCCTGGCCGACCTGCTCGCGCGCCGCGACGCGTCCACGAGCCTGCTGGCCCTCTTCAGCATCACCATCCCCGAATGCCGCCAGTTGCGCGAGAGCCTGGACGACGCCAGCGCCGCCGAGCTGGAGGTGACGCTGGGCCGCCGCCTGGAACGCCAGGCCGTGCTGGAGTGCGGCCCCGCGCATGACGCCGACGGCCGCGAGCGTCCGCCCCGCGTGGCGCGGCTCGCCCCGGACCAGTTCGCGCTGGTGGTGGACCCGCTGCCGAACGCCGATGCGGTGGAGGCGGTGGCCGGTCGCCTGGCGGCCGCGCTGGGCCAGGCCATCGTGCTGGGCCGCCACGAGATGTCGCCCACGCCGTGGATCGGCATCGCCATCTCGCCCAACGACGGCCAGTCGGCCGGGCTGCTGCGCAAGGGCGCCGACCTGGCCGCGTCGCATGCGCGCGAGCGCGGCGCGGCGCGCTGGCAGTTCTCGTCGCCGGCGCTGAACGCGCGCTCGTACGAACGCCTGACGCTGGGCTCGCAGCTGCGCGGCGCCGCGCGCCGGGGCGAGCTGGTGCTGCACTACCAGCCGAAGGTCTCCGTGCACGGCGATTGCATCGTCGGCGTCGAGGCCCTGGTGCGCTGGCAGCACCCCGAGCTGGGCCTGATCCCGCCGGTCAAGTTCATCACGCTGGCGGAAGAGCTGGGCATCATCGGCGACCTGGGCCGCTGGGTGATCCACCAGGCCTGCCAGGACGCCGCCGCGTGGCGCGACGCGGGCCTGGGCACGCCGCGCATCGCGGTCAACGTGGCCAAGCCGCAGTTCAGCGCGGGCGACCTGGCGAGCGTGGTCAAGGCGGCCGCGGGCGAGGCGGGCATCGGCCCGTCGCAGCTGATGCTGGAGCTCACCGAGAGCATGCTGATGGACGATGCGAGCGGCAGCCACGCGCAGATGGCGCAGCTGAAGGCGCTGGGCGCGGGCCTGTCGATCGACGATTTCGGCACCGGCTACTCGTCGCTCGCCTACCTGAAGCGCCTGCCCGTCGACGAGCTGAAGATCGACCGCATGTTCGTGATGGACCTGCCCGGCGGCCGCGCCGATTCCGCCATCGTGCGCTCGGTGATCGAGCTGGGCCACAACCTGGGCCTCACCGTCACCGCGGAAGGCGTGGAGACGCCGGCACAGCTGGGCGCGCTGCAGCGCATGGGCTGCGATTCATACCAGGGCTTCCTGTTCAGCCGCCCCGTGCCGCGCGAGCGCCTGGCCGCGGTGCTGGCCAGCGTGGCCAGCCATCCCCCTCAGCCGCCGTCGGCGGCCGCGGCCGCGTGAAAAGGGGTCAGGTCCCGACCTGACCCCGCGTCCTCACTTCTTCGCCGACGTCAGCGCTTCCAGCTCGTCCACCAGGCGGCTCATGCGCGCCACGACGGCCTTGTAGGGCGCCGGGGTGGCCATGTCCACGCCCGCGTGCTTGACGACCTGGTAAGGGTCGTCCGAGCCGCCGGCCTTCAGCATGTCCAGGTAGCGGTCGCGCAGGGCCGTGTCGCCCTTGCCGATGCCCTCGGCGAAGTAGGCAGCCGCGCTGATGGACGTGGCGTACTGGAACACGTAGTAGTCGGTGTAGAAGTGCGGGATGTAGGCCCACTCGATGCCGTACAGGTCCTCGATCTTCATCGCGCCCTGCGCGTCGCCGTGGTAGCGCTTGAGCAGGTCCAGGTAGATCTTGGTGAGGTCCGCGCCCGTGATGGGCTGGTCCTTCTCGATGGCCTCGTGCGAACGCAGCTCGAACTCGGCGAACATCGCCTGGCGGAAGAAGGTGCCGCGCAGCAACTCCAGCTCGCGGCTCAGCGCGAAGATCTTCTCCTCCTTCGTCTTCGCGTTGCGCGAGACGTCGTCGGCCAGCAGCATCTCGTTGCAGGTGGACGGGATCTCGGCCACGAACAGGCCGTAGTTGAAGGTCTCGAACGGCTGCGCGCCGTTGGCCAGCACGGTGTGCATGGCGTGGCCCCACTCGTGCGCGACGGTGGAGACGCTCTCGAAGTCGTTGTTGAACGACGTGAGCACGAACGGGTGCACCTCGTAGGCCGCGCCGTTCATGTAGGCGCCCGAGCGCTTGCCGGGCTGCGGCACGGCGTGCATCCAGCGCTCGCCGAAGTGCTGCTTAAGCGCGTTCACGTACGCGTCGCCCAGCGGCCTGGTGGCGGCCAGCGTCATCGCCTCGGCCTCGCCCAGCGTGTACTTCTTGCTGGACTTGGCGAGGTCGACGTAGACGTCCGAGTAGCGCGGGTTCTTCACGCCCGCCAGCTTGGCGCGCAGCGCCAGGTAGCGGTGCAGCACGGGCAGGCCGGCGTTGGCCTCGGCCACCAGCGTGCGATACACGGCCTCGGGCGTGCCGTCGTTGGACAGCTGCATCTGCAGCGCCGAGTCGTAGTGGCGCGCGCGCGCGTTGAACACGGTGCCCTTCAGGTGGGCCACGTAGTTGGCGCCGATGGTGCGCTCGTAGGCCTGGTAGGTGGGCCAGAAGGCATGGAAGACCTGCTCGCGCACGATCGGGTCGGCGTCGCTGCGCATGTTGACGTAGGTTTCCTGGTCCAGGCGCACCTTCTTGCCGCGCACCGTGATGGTGGGCCAGGGGAAGTCCGCGTTGGTCAGCAGCTCGTAGACGTTGGTGGTCTGCGACAGCGGGTCGGACGCCGCGGCCAGCAGCGCCTCCTGCTCGGCCGGCAGCGTGTGCGGCGCCAGGCGCAGGAACGTGTGCAGCGCGTACGCGTGCTTCTTCAGGCCGGGTTGCGCCGCGATGGCCGCGTCCACCTTCTGCGCGCCCAGGGCGCTCACCTCGGACGCCAGCCAGCTGACGGCCTGGTCCACCTGGTTGCCCGCATTGTCGGCCGCCTGGCGCAGCGCCTCGTTGGCGCCCACGCGCTGGTCCTCGTCCGCCTTCAGGCTGGCATACACCTGCACCCGGTACTGCAGCTTGCGGGCGGCGGAGATGGTGTCCATCACGTGCAGCAGGGCCGCCGGGTCCTTGGCGAGGGTGCCCTGCAGCGCCTTCAGCACCGGCAGTTGCGCCATCAGCTGGGCGCGGGCGGCTTCCATGGCGGCATCGCTCGCGTAGAGCTGGGTCAGGTCCCAGGTGGCTGGCGCGTCCCAGCTGGCCGTCGTGGCCGCCTTCGGCGCCATCGCGGCCGAAGCCGCGCGCTTGGCGACAGGCGCCTTGGCGGGGGCCGACGCGGCGCCCTCCGCGGAATGCGCCAGCGGCGCGGCCAGCGCCAGCGCGGCGGCCAGCGACAGGGCGGAACGGGTGATCGTGTTCTTCATGGGTGAGGGTCCAGGCGGCTCGAAAAGCCGCGACGATACGGCCGCCACTCCCCGCGCGGGCTAGCGGGTTTCCCGCGATGCGACGAACCGGCGGAAACCGGGAACGGGCGGCAGATCGGCGGTCCAGGCGGCGGCCGCCCGGCCGCCCGGCCGCGCGGCCTGCTCAGAACTTGCAGCCCTTGCCGCTGATCGCGTCGATCGCGATGGGCACGACCGCCAGCAGGCCGTTCTCGGCGTGCGCGTCGCGGCAGTCCGCGCGCTTGGCCTTGTCGATGTCCTTTTCCAGCTTGCCCTCCTTGTCCGCGGGCGGCTTGAGGATCGGCAGCAGGCCCGCGGCGCGGCGCGTGGACATCGGGCCGTTCGACGGCAGGTCCAGGCGCAGCGGGGCGCTGGCCGCCCCCGGCGGGGCCGCGATGGGCGACGGCGCGACGGGCGCGCCCGACAGGTCCACGGCACCCACCCCGGGCTTGCCGCCCGCCGGGCCCGGCGGGGTGGCGCTGTCGCGCCGCGTGGGGCCGGCGGGGGGGCCGGGCAGGTCGGCAGGGCGCGCGGGGGCCGTGGCTGGCGGGGTCGGGCGCGTCGGGGCCGGTGTGGGGGCGGGCGTCGGAGCAGGAG
>OUNM010666727.1_pt1 | contig 181892 bp, 151 predicted proteins | sample 1769961 | NCBI WGS metagenome assembly OUNM01 (sample SAMEA3914820, study PRJEB12502) | metagenome | biome: forest; material: soil | place: USA | collected 2012-03-12 | depth 0.3 m
GCGCTCCTCTTTTGGTGACTTTTCTCTGGCGCGTCAGAGAAAAGTTACCCGCCATCGCGGGGCGGATTCCCGCGGCACTGCACGCGAGTCATGAGGACCCCGGCGAAGGCAACCAAGCCATATGTCCACCCCGACACAAACTGCCGATCCCCCCGATACATCCGAGCGATGCAATGCACGCCATCCCACCTCGATGGAGAAATGCAATGCAACACGATCACGATCAGGGGCTGGCCCATGACATCAGCCGACTGCACCAGCAGGCCTTCGAGCGCCGCGTGGCGCTGCGCTGGCTGTTGGGCGCAGGCGCCATGTCGCTGACGGGCGCAGGCGCGATGACGCTGGCCGGCTGCGGCGGTGGCGGCAGCAGCGAGACGACGTCGACAAGCAGCGATTCGTCCTCGGGCTCTTCCGGCTCCAGCAGCGGCGGCAGCACGGGCGGCTCGACGACGACCAGCAGCTGCTCCGTCATCCCGAACGAGACCGAGGGCCCCTACCCGGGCGACGGCTCCAACACCGCCAACGGCAGCGTCGCCAATGTGCTGGCCCTGTCGGGCATCGTGCGCAGCGACATCCGCTCCAGCATCGGCGGGGCCAGCGGCATTGCCACGGGCGTGCCGCTTCAGGTCATCATCGAGCTTGTGAACACCAACGCCGCCTGCGCCGACCTGTCGGGCTACGCCATCTACCTGTGGCATTGCGACGCCCTGGGCCGCTACTCCATGTACTCCAGCGGCGTGACCGGTGAGAACTATCTGCGCGGCGTGCAGGCGACCGGTACGGACGGCACGGCGGTGTTCCAGACCATCTACCCGGGCTGCTATTCGGGCCGCGTGCCCCACATTCACTTCGAGGTCTACCGCAGCACGACGACGGCGACCAACTGGAACAACAAGCTGCGCACCTCGCAGCTGTGCTTCCCGTCGGACTCGAATGCCGCCGTGTACGCCACCAGCGGCTACGGCAACAGCGCCGCCAACAACAATGCCATCAGCCTGTCGACCGATGGCATCTTCAGCGACGGTTATTCGACGCAGATGGCCACCATGACGGGCTCGGCCAGCGCCGGCTATGTGGCGCGTTTGAAAGTGGGTATCGCCGGATGAATGGACATTGCCTGGTCGTCGACGACGACGCCGAGATCCGCACCAGCCTGACCGCCTATCTGCAAGGCTTTGGCTGGCAGGTCAGTGCGGCGGCCGATGGCCAGGTGATGCGGCAGATGCTGTCGGCGGCCAAGGTCGATGCCATCGTGCTGGACCTGATGCTGCCCGGCGAGGATGGCCTGGCCCTGCTGCGCTGGCTGTCCACGCAGGCGGACGCGCCGCCGGTGCTGATGCTGACGGCGCGTGGCGACACCATGAGCCGCGTCATCGGCCTGGAGTTGGGCGCCGACGACTACCTGGCCAAGCCCTTCGAGCCGCGTGAACTCGTGGCCCGCCTGCAGGCCCTGGTCAGGCGCGCCAGCAAAGGCCAGTCCGTCGGTCTGGAGGACGATGCACGTCTGCTGCGCTTCGGCCGCTGGCGCTTCGACCGCATGACGCGCCAGCTCATCAACGAGGAAGACGTCGGCATCGCGTTGTCCAGCGCCGAGTTCCGGCTGTTGGCGGCCTTTGTGCAGCGACCCGGGCGGGTGCTCAGCCGTGACCAGCTCATCGAGCTGACCCGGGCGCCGGGTGTCGAGGTCAACGACCGCAGCATCGACCTGGCGGTGTCGCGGCTGCGCGCCAAGCTCGGCGACACGGCCCGCGAGCCCAGCACCATCCGCACCGTGCGCGGCGAAGGCTATCTGTTCGACGCCGAGGTGAGCCCTTGCTGAAAGCCCTGAAGAACTGGGACCGCCTGGGTCTGCGCCTGTTCCTGCTGATGTGGGTGGCCCTGACCGTCAGCCACCTGGCCGCCTGGAGCCTGGTCACCCAGGCCGTACGCGGCTTCGGTGACATGCCCGGCCCGCCGCCGATGCGCGCTGAAGGCCGGCCCGCCATGCCCCCGCCGCGCGACGAAAGCTTTGGCAACGGGCCACCGCCGCGTCGCGAGCCCGGTGCCCAGATGCCGGCGCGCCTGCCAACCTTCCCGTCGCTGCCGCCTGCGTCGCTGCCCTGGCGCACCGGCCTTGTCGACTACGGCGTGCGCCTGCTCATCATTGCGCTGGCCGCCTGGTGGGGCTCGCGCTGGCTGGCCCGGCCGGTGCGCCGCCTCGTGGCTGCTGCCCAGGGGCTGACACCGGCCCTGGCCCAGGGCCGGCCGGCGCCCGAGCTGAATGAGGACGAAGGCACGCGCGAGGTGCGCGATGCGGCGGCCGTCTTCAACCGCATGGCCGCCGAGCTGAGCGGCCAGTTCGAGGAGCGCGGCTTGATGATCGCGGCCATCTCCCACGACCTGCGCACACCGCTGACCCGCATGCGGCTGAGGCTGGAGACGGGCGAGGTCGAGCCCGGCGTGCGCGAACGCTGCGTGGAGGACATCCGCGAGATGAACCGCCTCGTCGAGAGCGTCATCGAGGTGTTCCGCCCGGCCGATACGGCCGAGCCGCAACGCGTCGACCTGTCGGCCCTGGCCCAGTCGGCTGTCGACGACCTGGCCGAGACCGGCGCGCAAGTCAGCTTCGAAGGTCCGTCCGCTGTCGTCAGCGCCGACCCGGTCGCGCTGCGCCGTGTGGTCGACAACCTCGTCGGCAATGCGCTGCGCTATGCCGGCAGTGCACGTGTGCGCGTCGATCTCGCGGCCGGCGAAACGCGGCTGGTGGTGGAGGACGACGGCCCCGGCATTCCCGAGGCCGAGCTGGAGCGCGTGCGCCAGCCTTTCCGCCGCGTCGAGGGCTCGCGCAACCGCGCCACCGGCGGCACCGGGCTGGGGCTCTACATCGCCCAGCAGCTGGTGCGCCGGCAGGGTGCCCTGCTGGTGCTGAGCAACCGGCCCGAAGGCGGGCTGCGGGCCGAGGTGGTGTTCTAGTCGAATCCAGGAGCAAGCAGTTGGAATCTGCAGGCGTTGAAGGCGGAGATCCCATTCCATCTCGTGTGCGGTCGCGGGCGCGAACGGTGCTCAAGTTGGGGGCGGTCGTGCTGATCGTGATGGCGGTGATCCGATTGGGCGTGCTGCCAAGAAGATCCCTCAGCGGCTTGGCTGCTGGCTTCGTGATTCTTGTGGGAAGCCCCATCGAGCTGTTGCTGGTCATATCGCTCGGCCGGATGGCACGGTTGCGAACGGACTTGAGGGGCATGCGCTACTGGACGGCCCTCGTTGTTGGTGTTTTGGCGTGCGTGCCAATGGTCATCGGTCTTGTGCGTTATGCCATCGCGTAGTGCCGCACTCGGCGGCGGGAGGTGAAGGCACTTCAAGTGCCGCGCCCGTAGCGCCCCGGCGGCTGGCCCATGTGGCGCGTGAAGGCCACGCTGAAGGTGCTGGCCGAGCTGTAGCCGACGCGCTCGGCCACGGCGGCCACGCCGAGGTTGTCGTCGCGCAGCAGCTTGCGCGCCAGCGCCATGCGCCAGGCCATCAGATAGGCCATGGGCGCGACGCCCACGGCCCGGCTGAAGCGCTCGAAGAAGGCCGAGCGCGACAGCGCCGCCTCTTTCGCCAGCGACTCCACCGTCCAGGCCCGCGCCGGCTGGGCGTGCAGGCCGCGCAGGGCCGCCGCCAGGCGGATGTCGGCCAGGCCGCGCACCAGGCCCGGCGAGGCGGCGAGGCTGGGTGCGCAGCGCAGGGCCTCGATCAGCAGCACCTCCAGCAGCCGCGCCAGCACCTCCTGCCGCGCCGGGCGCTCGGCGCGGGTCTCGTCGATGAGCAACTGCACCAGCGCTGCCAGGCGCGGCTCGCCGCGCACGTGCACGAGCTGAGGCAGCAGCGACACCAGCAGGGCTGCATCCGGCGAGCCGAACTGGCAATGACCCACCAGTAGGCGCACGTCGGGCGGAGCTTGCGGGTCGCCCACGCGATAGCTGCCGTCGGGCAACTGGGTGGGCAGGGTGTCGGGCAGGTCGGTCGCGGGTGGCTCGAGGCTGCTGTTGGTGAAGGGCTGAGCGGCCGGCACGAGCACGAAGTCGCCGGCCTGCAGTTCCAGCGGGAGCTGGCCGTCGACGGCCAGCCGGCAGCCGCCTGCCAGCACGACGGCATAGAAGGGCAGGCCGGCTTCGGCGCGCCGCACGCGCCAGGCGCCGGCGCCGGCCACGACCTTGGAGAAGCGCGCGCCGGGCTGGAGCAGCTCGACGACCTCGCTGAGGGGATCGACCACGGCAGGGCGATTGCGAATGTTTTATGGACTTTGAATTGTATTCAGTCCTGCGTTGGCGACCTAACCTGAGGACATTCGCAACCCCTTGGAGTTCTCCCCATGAAAACCGTCTTGATCACCGGCTGCTCGTCGGGTTTCGGGCTGGAAACCGCCCGCCATTTCCTCGACCAGGGCTGGCAGGTCGTCGCCACCATGCGCACGCCGAGCGAAGACCTGCTGCCCCGCAGCGAGCGCCTGCGGGTGCTGCCGCTGGACGTGACCGACGCCGACAGCATCCGCCGCTGCGTGGACGCCGCCGGCCCCATCGACGTGCTGGTCAACAACGCCGGCATCGGCCTGCTGGGCGCGCTGGAAGGCATTCCCGTCGAGCGCATGCGCGAGCTCTTCGAGACCAACACCTTCGGCACCATGGCCATGACGCAGGCCGTGTTGCCGCAGATGCGCGAGCGCCGTGCCGGTGTCATCGTCAACGTGACGTCCAGCGTCACGCTGAAGGCGCTGCCCCTGCTGGCCGTCTACACGGCGAGCAAGGCGGCGGTGAATGCCTTCACCGAGGTGCTGGCGCTGGAGCTGGCGCCTTTTGGCGTGCGCACGTCCGTCGTGCTGCCCGGCCGCGCGCCCACCACCCGCTTCGGCGAGAACGCGCGCTCGCGCATGGACGGCAGCATTCCCGAGGCCTATGCCGAACTGGCGGGGCGCGTGTTTGCGGAATGGGGTCAGCAGCCGGCCGATCAGGTCACGCAGGCGCAGGATGTGGCCGAGGCTGTCTGGCGTGCTGCTACCGACCCGCATTGCCCAATGCGGCTGGCCGCGGGGGCCGACGCGATGGCGCTGATGGGCTGATCACGGCTCGCCGATGCTGGCCGCGGCCATCAGCGATTCGACGCGCCAGCCGAGGGCCGTGTAGAGGGCGTGGCCGTCTTGGGTCGCGACCAGCAGGCCGGTATCGGCACCCCGCGCACGTGCGGCTTCGGCCAGGCGGACCATGGCGTAACGGCCCAGTCCGAGGCGGCGGTGCGCGGGCTCGGTGACGACCTGGTCGAAGATGGCATGCCGGCCCGCCAGGCCGACCTGGGCACGCGCGGCCAACTGGCCGTCGGCGGCGAGCAACTGGCAGGCCAGCACATCGCCCTGTTGCGTGAGTTCCGCGCTGTAGCCCGCTGCCAATGCGGGTGGGCTCTCGTCGACCAGCGGCGCGCTCATCAGGTATTCCGTGGCATGCCGTTCCCAAACGGCGGGCAGATGCAGCTCGGCGGGGTCGACCAGGGCCTTGATCCACACGCCCGGTGCTGCAATACCTTCCGCCCAGGCCTGCACGCGCTCGGCCGGCCAGGCCGGCAGCAGGTCGCGCCGGCGATGGCCGTGCAGGCCGACGGCGATGCGCCAAGCGCCGTCGCCGACGGGCTCGGGCTGGGCGGTGCCACGCGAGGCAGCCCAGCCGCGGCCCCAATCGACCAGGAGTTGGTTGCAGTCAGTCATGCAGTCAGTGTGCCGGCCGTGGTGCAGGCTTTTGTCAGCAAGCCGGATAGAGTGCAGCGACAGATGGACCTTTGAACAGGCCAACTTCGCCGCCAAACATGGATCCAAGCCTGGAACTCGATCTGCAACTCGGTGGCCGCGGTTCGCGTCTGGCCAGCTTGCATGCGGCCCTGCGCGAGGCCATCGCCAGCGGCCGCCTCGCGCCGGGCCTGCGCCTGCCGTCGTCGCGTGAGTTGGCGGCCCAGGTGGGCGTGTCGCGCAACACGGCGGTGGCGGCCTACGAGCTGCTGGCGTCGGAGGGCTGGCTGGAGTCGCGCGGCGCGGGCGGCAGCTTTGTCGCCGAGCTGCCCCAGGCGGCGGTGACGGTGTCGGACCGGGCCAGCGTGGCGCCCTGGGCCGACAGCCGCTGGCTGCGCGGCGAGGGCGGCGGCTGGCCGGCCCTGCTGACCAGCGGCCCGGCGCCGGCCTATCAATTCAAGACCGGCATGCCGGAGACGGCCAGCTTTCCCTTCGACGTGCTGCGCCGCCTGCAGACGCGGGCCCTGCAGGTCGCCGCGCACGAGCCGGCGCGCTATCCCGCCGCCCAGGGCCTGCCCGCGCTGCGCGAGGCCATCGCCGGGCATGTGTCGTCGTCGCGCGCCGTGGCCTGCACGGCCGACGATGTCGTCATCACGGCCGGTGCCCAGCAGGCCTTCGACTTGATCGCCCGCGTGCTGGTCACGCCGGGCCGCACCGTCGCCGCCGTCGAGAACCCCGGCTACCCGCCGCTGCGCGCGGCCCTGCTGGGCGCGGGGGCGACGCTCGCGCCGGTGCCGGTGGATGCCGAAGGGCTGGTCGTCGAGGCCCTGCCGGCCGAAGCCCGCATCGTCTGCGTGACGCCGTCCCACCAGTCGCCGCTGGGCATGGCCATGTCGCTGGCGCGCCGGCGCGAGCTGCTGCACTGGGCCGCCGCGCGCCAGACCGTCGTCATCGAGGACGACTACGACGGCGAGTTCCGCTTCACGTCGCGGCCGCTGGATGCGCTCAAGACCCTGGACCGCGACGGCCGGGTCTTCTATGTCGGCACCCTGTCCAAGAGCATGCTGCCGGCCCTGCGCCTGGGCTATGTCGTCACGCCGGCCTGGGCGCGCGACGCCCTGCTGGCGGCCAAGCATGCGGCGGGCTTCGGCACACCGGCGCTGACGCAGGCTGCCGTGGCCGACTTCATCCTTGAGGGCCATCTGCTGCGCCATGTGCGCCGCATGCGGGCCGAGTACGCCGAGCGCCGGCGCGTGCTGGAGCAGATGATCCGGCGCCACCTGGGCGACCGGGCGGCCATCTATCCGGCCATCGCCGGACTGCACCTGGCCGTGGCGCTGCGGGATGTCGACGCGGACGAGCTCACGCGCCGCGCCTGGGACAGCGGCGTGGGTGTTGAGCCGCTGAGCCGCTATTGGTGGGGTGAGGGTGGCCTGCAGGGCCTGGTGCTGGGCTACGGCAGCATCACGGCGGCGCGCATTCCTGAGGCCGTGAAACGGTTGGCCAAGGCACTTGGCACCCTGTGAATCGCTGAACTTGGCTCTGTGATGGATCCATCGGACTGCCTAGTCTGCAGGCCTTGGACATCACGGAGCACCCCATGGCCCATTTCATGTGCCGCACCTGCGGAACCGAGCACGCCGACAGCCTGCAACCGCCGGGGCTGTGCCGCATCTGCAGCGACGAGCGCCAGTACGTGGGCTGGCAGGGCCAGGCCTGGACGACGCACGAGGAACTGGCCACCACCCACCGCAACCGGCTGGAGATGGACCAGGACCTGTTCGGCATCGGCATCGCGCCGGCTTTCGCCATCCCGCAGCGCGCCCTGCACCTGCCCGAGGCGCGCCTGCTGTGGGAGACCACGGCCCTGGTGACCGACGAGGCGGTGGCCGAGATCAAGCGCCGTGGCGGCGTGGAGCGTATCGCCATCTCGCATCCGCATTTCTATTCGGCCATGGTGCGCTGGAGCGAGGCCCTGGGCGGCGTGCCCATCTTCGTGCACGAGAACGACAGGCTGTGGGTCAGCCGGCCCTCGCGCTGGCTGGAGTTCTGGCGCGGCGACACGCTGGACCTGGGCCGCGGCGCGACGCTGCTGCGCTGTCCGGGTCACTTCCCCGGCAGCTCGGTGCTGCACTGGCGCGACGGCCCCAAGGGCAGGTCGCTGCTGCTGGCCGGCGATTCGCTGCACGTGGCCCAGGACCGCCGCCATGTCAGCTTCATGTACAGCGTGCCCAACCACATCCCGGCCAAGCCCGAGCATGTGCGCGAGACCCAGGCGCGGCTGCGCGGCCTGGCTTTCGACGACGTCTACGGCTTCACCTGGGGCCTGAACATCATCGGCGGCGGGCGCGCCGCGGTGGACGCGTCCTTCGAGCGCTATTTCGCGATGGTCAGCCGCTGAAGCTCTTGTCCAGGGCCTTGCCGATCTCTTCGGCGACTTCGGCCTGCACGCCCAGGCGGTCGGCCGCCGGCCGGTCATAGCTGGACGACCAGACGACATAGCCGTCATCCACGCGCACCAGGCGGGCGCTGACCCGCAGCGTGTTGTCGGAGCGGCGCACGCTGCCTTCCAGCACATGCTGCACGCGCAGCTCGCGGCCGAGCTGGGTCAAGGTGGTCTCCTTGCCCTTGTAGGAAAAGACGCGCGACAGCGCGGGGATCTTCCAGCCGGACCGATGGCTCAGCGTGTCGATGAGCTGCTCGGTCATGCCGTCGGCAAACGGCTCCTGGTCCATCGCGTCGGTCAGGTCCAGGAAGGGCATGACGGCGATCGAATGGGCGTCGGCCGCCGGCTGCGGCCAGGGCAGCAGCCAGGCGGCGGTGCCGGCTGCGGCTACGGCTGTCAGCCCCAGTGCGGCGATCCATTGGCGTCTGCGAGGCGGTGTTGCGACCGGCTCTGGCGCGGCTTCGGGCGCAGGCGGCGCCACGGCAGTCTCCACATCGGGCTGCGGCGTCGCCACCAGGCGGTAGCCCTGGCGCGTCACGGTGGCGATATAGCGCGGCTCCCGGGTGTCGTCGCCCAGGGCCCGGCGCAGGCCGGCGATGGCCTGGTAGACCGAGTCGGGGCTGACGACGACGCCGGTCCAGACCTCGTCCAGCAGTTCGTCAATGCTGACGACGACGCCCGGCCGCGCCGCCAGGTGCAGCAGCAGCTGCAGGGCGCGCGCGTCCGGGCGCAACGGCTCGCCGCCGGCCAGAGGGGTCAGCAGGCCGCGCGCAGGGTCGACGCGCCAGTCGAGCAGGCGAAACGGGGCGGCGGTGGTGATGCGGCTGTCCATGCCGGGGGCATTTTCCGCACGAAATCAGCGTGGTTCAGAAGATTTCAGCGCGTATTCAGGTCATTCAGGGGGTGTCTGACTACAACGAGCGACCTTTTCAACCGAGCAAGGAAGCTCCCATGTCCCGCCTCCCCCACGCCCTGCTGGCCGCCGTTCTGGCCTGTTCCGCCGTGACCGCGAACGCCACGCCGACGACCTACAACATCGTCAGCAAGATCTCCCGCGTCAACTTCAGCCTGCTGCACCAGGGCTTCATCGACCTGATCGGCACGGTGCGCATGACGCCGGGCCGCTTCGTCTTCGACGCCGACGACTGGTCGCGCTCGTCCATCCAGGTCAGCATGCCGATCGCGTCCATTGACCTCGGCGACGCGAAGTGGAACAACCAGGTGCGCGGCGACGACTCCTGGGCCAAGCTCTTCATGGGCCCGCGCCAGATCAGCTTTCGCAGCACCCGGCTGGAGAAGATCGACGGCATGCAGGGCAAGCTCTACGGCGACCTGACGCTGGCCGGTGTCACGAAGCCGGTGGTGCTGGACCTGCGCTTCAACAAGCTGGGCCTGAACCAGGTCAGCGAAAAGCCGTCGGTGGGCTTCTCAGCCCGCACGACCATCAAGCGCTCGGACTACGGCCTGGATGCCTATCTCGATCTCGTCGGCGACGAGATGACCATCCAGGTCCAGATCGAAGGCACCGAGGGGGTGGATGGGGATGCACGCAGCAGCATCAATGCGCTGGGGGTGAAGGGGAAGTCTTGAGGGAGCGGCGGCGGCGGCCCTGAAGCAATAGTGAGGCATGTTGGCTGGCGAGACGATGTCGGGCGTCCTGCTCGCCGGCTGTTTGCAGCGGGAGCGATCAAGTGGCGGTGAGCTAGACGCTTTGGGATACGCTGAATGACATGCGGTTCGTACCCTTCGTCGTTGGACTTCTATTGGGGATGTTCAGCCCCTTGTCCGAGGCCGACCAGCAATTCGACGGCGTGAAGGTGATCTGCCTGCCCGAATCGAAGGTCGTCAGAGTTCAGCACCGATCCGTTGACGTGCAAGAGCCATCGAATCGAAGCGTGTGCAGGCTTGGCGAGGTGACTTCGTGATCGATGTGCAGACAGACGAGCCGACAAGGCGTGGGCGCTGTGCGGCTCAGCCCTCTACCTGGCTCACCATACGGAGGGAAGGTGTCATCGTCGTGGGCCCTGTTTGGTTCGGTGTTTCTTGCGGCCAGGGACCAACCATCTCGAGCGTCGAGTACTTCGGACCTTTGGGTAGATTCACAGTGTGTGTCTCAAAGTCCGGTCTGATGACCGGCGTTGAGATCTGCGCCCAAGCAAGCGGCTTGGATTTTCCTGTCGGTGACGCATGGCTGAGGAAGGTTGTCGAGGACGCGCGTGAAGAGCTTTTCTAGGGTCTTCTGCGCACCGGTCAACCGCTCGGCTTGACACAGACGACAGCTTCCAACCTGAGCCGGGCGCTCGCTGAAGGCTGATTGAGGTCCTTCGTCGGGGAGCTTGCCCGCCAGCTGTCGACCCGGAGCGGTGCCAATGCTCTACCGATTCAATAGAGGAAAGCAGTCGTTCAGGCTGCAGCTGGCAGAAATCTTCGCTGTCGCATGTTCACCTGGATCTCGCGCGACCAAGAACGCGAGCTTGTTCGGCAATGGGATAGCTGTCCGCTGAGCATGCCCACACTGAATTCTTCATGTTGTTGCGCAGATAAAGGACTCGCCGTGTGCCGACGGACACTCGGACGCCGCCGCGGCAGCATTGCACGGGCGTATCCGTTTCCACGGTTGTTCCAGGGAGGCTGCCGCCTTTCCAAGTTTCCAGAACACGCCACTTCACGACTTGGCGCAGATTCGGGCCGTTCTCGGGATCATCGTCAGTACTTGACTCGTAGAACTGAGACAAAAACTCTGCTTCGCCAACCCGCCTGTCGCCTATCGAGAAGAACTCGTCGATGTCGACGGCATCGGCCAGCACCACAACGTCAGAGGCGCTCCACGCGCGTCGAACTTCCACGTTCGCACCCATCAATTCGGGCGGCGGGCAGATAGTTGCATGTGCCGTACTTAGCAACGTGCACATTGCGATAGCTGTGACGACGATTTGCACCTCGATTGTCTTTCCGAAAGATCAGGTGCGCGCAAGCCTATCGGAAGGCAGTCTCGCGCGGTTGGCCGCTTCTGGCCGAGACCGACGCCCTCGCGACGCGACGCGACGCGACCGGCAGTAATCGCTGTGAGCGTGCTGCGCTCCTCTTCACCGTCAATGCATTGATGAGCGGAAGAAATTCTCCGTTGTGCCGCTTGATTGAGAGGGGCACCATGCGATTGAGCTGTTAATCAATTCAGCTTGAAGTCGCGTAGCGGAGCACGTCCGCCGCCAGTCGTTCTCGCAGCCCGCCGAGCATGTCGATGAAATCGAAGACTTTCATTGCGGTGGCATTGGCGACCTTGTCGCTGAGCAGCCGCGCAGACCATTGCCTCTACCTCGCAGATTCGTTCCGAAAAACCCCCGGTCAGCGAATAGGTCAGATCGAGATCACCCTGAGAAATGGAGTGTTCGTCGGCGCGGCCATGCTGCCAGTCGACTGGCAAGTCTCTATCGAAAATGGCGCAGGCCCAACTGCCAAATTTGAGGCGCAAGCGATTCATGGAGCTTCCACCCTGGGCCCTCAGGCGTTCGACGGAGTCCTCACTGTCAAGGCCGTTCTTTCGGGCGTTGGCATTGAGGCGGAAGTGGTGGCAGTGCCGTGGGAAAGTGGGGACGCCGGTCAGGCCGTGCGAGCGACCATGCTGGTTCGGGACGGGCGATGCAGATTCAACCCGAGGTAGCTCGCTTTGTGGCGGAGGCGGGCATTCGGATACGCTGCGCGTACGGCATCAGCGATCCGGTCTGACGTATGACACTGTTAGCGATCATCAGCGCCCTTGTGGCCATGTTTGCCGTCATCACGCTTTGGCTGCTGGGTGTCTCGTGCCAATCCGAAGTCGAATCACTCTTTCCGGATTACGCGCGACAAATCTTCCGGTCACCTCATCAGGTACTTCAGCGCCGAGGTGGGCCTGTGCGTGCATGGGCCTTGCTCACAGTTCCTGTGCCCCTGCCCCGTTCAGCTGTTGTCGTGCAAATGCGAGCGATGGCGGCCATTCTCGGCCTGTCTTCGATTTGCGCCGCCGGGCTGTGGATGCTTTCTTAGCGCAAAGATGGTGAATCTCCCGGCTCCCACCCTCGCGTCGCTGCTGCTGAGCTGCATGCCCTTGCTGGCGCAGGCCGAATGCTCGCGCGCCCTGCGGGTGCCCGTGGCGCCCATCGGCTTGGCCGTCACCGTCAACGACGGCGACGTGGGGGGCATCTATCCCGATCTGCTGCGCGCCGAGATGGCGAAGACGGGTTGCACGATGGAATTTCAGGTCGTGCCGCGCTCGCGCCAGGAAATGCTGTTCGAGACCGGCCAGGCGGACCTGCTGGTGCCTGCCCGGCGTTCGGCGCGCCGCGACGCACACGGCGACTTCGTGCCCATGATCCGCAGCCGCGCCGTGCTGCTGTCCCTGCGCTCGCGCCAGCTGCCGGCGCACAGCGTGGCGGGCTTGCTGGCGCATCGCGAGCTGCGGGTGACCGTGGTGCGTGGCTATGACTACGACGGGCGCTACCAGTCCCTGGTCAAGCAGCTCGCGGCGGAGGGCCGGCTGGTGGAGTCTGCCGACCCCCTGTCATTGGCCCGCGCGCTCGACGCCGGCATCGCCGACGTGGCCGTGATCACGCCGACGGCGGTCACGGGTGCGCTGCGAGCGAATGGCAAGCTGAGCGCCTGGATCGACCGCCTGCACGCCGAACCCGTGGACGAGCTGACCTGGGGCGAGAGCGGCGCCTATGTCAGCCGCGCTTCGTCGCTGAGCGACGCCGACCGCAAGCAGGCGCTGGAGCTGCTGGAGCGGATCGGCCGATCCGGTGCGGCCTGGAGCGCCTTCCAGCGCTATCTGCCTGACAGCAACCTCAGCGATTCGGTGCGGCCGCGCTAGCAACAGAAGCGGCGCTTCAGCTCATGCGGCCTGCTCGACGTGGGCATGGCGCGTGTACAGGAAGTCGATGACCTCCTTGCGCGCTGCCACATAGCGGGCGTCCTCGGCCAGCTCGACGCGCACGCGTGGGCGCGGGATGCCGACGTCGAGGATCTCGCCGATGGTGGCCGCGGGCCCATTGGTCATCATGACGATGCGGTCGCTCAGCAGCACGGCCTCGTCGACGTCGTGGGTGACCATGATGACGGTGCTCTGGGTGCGGGCGACGATCTTCAGCAGCTCGTCCTGCAGCTTGGCGCGCGTCAGCGCGTCCAGCGCGCCGAAGGGCTCGTCCATCAGCAGCACCTTGGGCTCCATGGCCAGGGCGCGGGCGATGCCGACGCGCTGCTTCATGCCGCCCGAGATCTCGTGCGGGCGCTTGTGCAGCGCATGGCTCATGCCCACCAGCTCCAGCGCGGCGCGAGCGCGCACCTTGAGTTTGGCCGAAGCCTCCTTGCCGCCGAAGACCGATTCGACCGCCAGCAGCACGTTGTCCAGGCAGGACAGCCAGGGCAGCAGCGAGTGGTTCTGGAAGACGACGGCGCGCTCAGGGCCGGGGGCGGCGATTTCGCGGCCATCGCAGATCAGCGCGCCCGACGTCGGCTGCAGCAGGCCGGCGATGAGGTTGAGCAGCGTGGACTTGCCGCAGCCCGAGTGGCCGATCAGCGTGATGAACTCGCCGCGCTGCACGTCGAGGTTGACGTTCTGCAGCGCATGGAAGCGACCCTTGCGCGTCGCGAAGACCATCTCGGCGTCTTGAACCTGGATGAAAGGCTTCATGGCATCAGTCCTCGTTGAAGGTGAAGTGCTTGGCGAGGGACATCAGCATCGATTCGAGCAGCAGCCCGACGATGCCGATGACGAAGATGGCGATGAGGATGTGGGCGACATTGAGGTTGTTCCACTCGTCCCAGACCCAGAAGCCGATGCCGACGCCGCCGGTCAGCATCTCGGCCGCGACGATGACCAGCCAGGCCGTGCCGACCGACAGGCGCACGCCGGTCAGCACATAGGGCAGCACGGCGGGAAGCAGGATGCGGGTGATGACCTTCCACTCGCTGAGCTTGAGCACGCGGGCGACGTTGAGGTAGTCGGTCGGCACGCGTTGCACGCCCACCGCCGTGTTGACCACCATGGGCCAGATCGAGCAGATGAAGATGGTCCAGATGGCGGCGGGGTTGGCGCTCTTGAAGGCCAGCAGGCCGATGGGCAGCCAGGCCAGCGGCGACACGGGCTTGAGCAGCGCGATCAGCGGCGACACCATGCGGTTGGCGAACTCGAAGCGGCCGATGATGAAGCCCAGCGGGATGCCGACGACGGCGGCCAGGCCGAAGCCCATGCCGACACGGCCCAGCGAATTCAGGATGTTCCAGCCTATTCCTTGGTCGTTGGGTCCGTTGCGGTAGAAGGGATCGGCGAACAGCTTGACCGCGGCGTCGAAGGTGGCCGCCGGCGTCGGGAAACTGCCGCCCTTCATCGTGGCCAGGGCCCACAGGCCGATCAGCAGGGCGATGCTGATGAGTGGTGGCAGCACGCGCAGCGCGAATGCCCGCCAGTCGATGGATTTGCCGCGCGATACGGCGCGGGCGGGCGTGCCCTCGTTGGCGGCAACGGCGGGCCGGCCGACGCTCAGGGGAGCGGTTGCCGGGGCGGGGGCGACGTTGTCGCTGGGCGAGTGGAAGACTGCGGAAACCATGATTACGCCTTGATCTTGAAGCTGTCGGCGTACTTCGCCGGGTCCTTGCCATCCCAGACCACGCCGTCCATCAGCTTGGCGGTACGGAAGTCGCTCTTGGGAACGCTGATGCCCAGGGCGCCGGCGGCCTGCTTGTAGAGGGCCGTCTGGTTGATCTGTCGGGCCACGGCCATGTAGTCGGGATGACTCTTCAGCAGACCCCAGCGCTTGTGCTGGGTCAGGAACCACATCCCGTCGGACAGATAGGGGTAGTTCACCGCGCCGTCGTTGAAGAACTTCATGTGGTTGGGGTCGTCCCAGGTCTTGCCCAGACCGTTCTGGTAGCGGCCCAGGATGCGCTGATTGATGGCGTCCACGCCGGTGTTGATGTAGGACTTCTGCGCCACCGTCTCGGCCATCTTGAGCTTGTTGGACAGGCCGGCATCGATCCAGCGGCTGGCCTCCAGCACGGCCATCACCACGGCGCGCGCGGTGTTGGGATATTTCTGGACGAACTCGGCCGTGGTGCCCAGCACTTTCTCGGGATGGTCCGGCCAGATGTCCTGCGTGGTGTTGGCCGTGATGCCGATGCCGTCCATGATGGCGCGGTGATTCCACGGCTCGCCGACGCAGAAGCCATCCATGTTGCCCACGCGCATATTCGCCACCATCTGCGGCGGCGGCACGGTGATGAGCTTGGCGCCTGACAGCGGATTGATGCCGGCCGCGGCCAGCCAGTAGTGCATCCACATGGCGTGGGTGCCGGTCGGGAAGGTGCCGGCGAAGGTGTACTCGCGCGGGTTGGCGGCGATGACCTTGGCCAGCGAGGGACCGTCGACGGCGCCCTTGTCGGCCAAAGTCTTGGACAGTGAGATGGCCTGGCCGTTGTTGTTCAGCGCCATCAGCACGGCCATGTCCTTCTTGGGACCCGCAGTACCCAGGTGGACGCCATAGATCAGGCCGTAGAGCACATGCGACATGTCGAGCTCGCCGTTGACGAGCTTGTCGCGCACACCGGCCCAGGAGGCTTCCTTGGTCGGGATGATCTTGATGCCGTACTTCTTGTCGAAGCCCAGCACCGAGGCCATGACGACGGAGGCGCAGTCGGTCAGCGGGATGAAGCCGATCCTGACTTCTTCCTTCTCGGGCTTGTCGGAGCCCTGGGCCCATGCCCCACCCGCCAGCGCCGTGAAGGGCAGGGCGGCGGCCGCAGCAAGCACGCTGCGGCGTTGCGGGTGGGGCGTGGTGTTCGAGTTGTCGCTGACGGTCATCACGGGCTCCTGGGTCGTGCAGGGCGCAACGGCATCGCAGCCACGCTCCGCCCGCGCTGCTCGCTCAGCAGCGGACACGCAATAGGAGAGGTCGGACGCCGTTGTCCCGAAGTGCCGGCCGATTCATCAGCCGGCCGGCCCGAGAGGCCTGCGCCATTGCAGGCCTCGACTGGGTTAACGCAGGTTGCGTGCCAGCTCGCGAGCCCAGCGGGTTGGCCCCATTTGCACGGGCATGAAGCATGGCGAGCGCTGCCACGGGCGGTTTGCGCCGAGCCGGTGCATGGGATTCAGGCGCGACTTGGTGCGGTGCGCCCCAAGTCGGCCCGGCCGCATTTCTAGGAGCGCCCGCAATTGCCCGCGGACCGGGAGGGCGGCTTCAATGGCGCCCGTCTGAATACCAATACAGGGAGTGCCCGATGAGGCTGGACAACTACAGCGTCGCTGCCTACGAGGCTTTCGAGCCGATGCAGGCCGAGGGTGACGCGCCCGGATTTGGCGCGCCCGCCGAGACGCCCAACCCCGAGCCGGTGGTCGAGGAAGCGCCCAGCCAGTTGCTGGCCGAGATGGCCCGCCGCCCGCCGGTGGCCGCCTTGCGCCAGCTGCCTCGGTTCGACGATGAGCGCGGTGCGATGCGCTGGGAGCCGCTGGAGCGAATCCCGCCCGAGGACGGTGAAAGCCGCCCACTGCCCAACCCGCCGGCGCCTCAGCCTGTCAACGCGCCGGTCGCGGCCAGTCCGGTCGCCGAGGCTCCCGCACCTGTCATCGCTGCAGCGCTTGCGGCTGCCGCCCCGCCGGCCAGCATCGCGCTGCCGCAAGGAGCGGCCGTCAACCCTGAATGGCTGCACCAGCGCGAAGCGGCCTTGAAGGCTGTGCGCGGCGACTTCGAGACCGCTCGCGCGGCTGCCCGCAACTCGCCGCCCGCTGATGTGGCCAACACCGCCGGCACAGGCTGGGTGCCCGCACCCACCGATGGTGATGGCAATCCCGTCAACGGCGCCGTCTTCGTGCCCGATGCCGCCGCAGCGGCGCCCGAATTCGTGCCGACCTGGCAGCTGCGCGAAGGCATCAGTCTGCCGGCGCCGCAAGGCCAGTGGCTCAGCTTCGACGACAGCGCCTACGAGCAGAGCTACCGCGAACGCCTGGCCGCCCAGACCGAGGCTTCGGCGCCGCTGGCCAGGCTGGCCCAGCTTTACGACCAGCCGGTGCAGGCCTTGCTCGCCAACCTCCCCGACCTCTGGACGCTGGCGACGCAGGATCACGCCCTCAACGCTGGCCCGCCGCCCCAACCCGGCGTCGCCATGGGGGACGCCGCCAGCCTGGGGCAGCTCGATCTGTATCTGGCTGACCCCTTTGTCACCCAGCTGCGCACACAGCTCGGCGGCAGCGTGGCGACGCCGACCAATGGCCTCGCGCTGGAGCAGCAGCGCCTCTACGGCGCCGGGCGCTACGCCGAACTGACCCAGTTTAGCCAGGCCCTGTCAGCGGTGCGCGCGACCCATGCTGCCGCCATGCAGGCCGCCAAGGACAGCGGCGGCACGGGCTGGATCGACGTGCCGATGCAGTTCGGCACCGACCCCGACACGGGCTTGCCGACCGGCGTCTATGCCACGGTCGGCGACGGCGAGATCCAGCGCGACGCCAACGGCGCGCCGGTGCTGGCCACGCAGCGCGTCTTCGACGAAGCCGTGTTCACCAACGCGTGGCTGGCTGAAGGGGCCCAATCGGGCGGCCTGGCCCAGCAGGCCTTCGCCCGCTTCTATGGCGAGGCCCACAGCCAGATCGTGCTGCGGCCCGACACCACCCAGAACGCCGGTCGGCCGACGTGGGTCAGCCAGCCCAGCCTGGACAACCCCCGTGTGCGCCTTGGCGACGGCGGCGTCCAGGACGGCGAGCTTTTCGCGCTGGACCTCAGCAACCCGCGCAAGCTCAACAACGACGCGGCGGTCAGTTTCGACCCCGAACTGGGCTGGGTCACACCGAGCGCCAACATCCATCAGGACCGCAACTGGTTCGACAAGGCCATGCCCATCGTGATGGTGGCCTTCGTCAGCTGGATGACGGCGGGGGCGGCCACTGCGGCTGAATGGGGCCCTGTCTATTCCGCGGCGGCGGCCGGTGCGGCGGCGTCGTTCACCAGCGGCGCCATCAGCGACAACCTGAGTTTCAAGGGCGTGCTCATTGGCGCCGTCACCGGCGCGCTGACGGCTGGCCTGACGCCGCAGCTCACCAGTGCGCTCAAGGACGCCGGCATGGGGGCCGCTGCCGGCGTCGCCGCACGCATGACGGTGCAGGGCGGCATCCAGGCCCTGCTGGGCGGCAAGTTCAAGGACGGTGCCATTGCCGGTTTCGCCAGCGGCCTGGCCGAGCTGACCGGCGAGAGCCTCAAGACCAGCATCAACGAGGCCCTGAAGGCTGGCACGATGACCACGGCCGAGGCGTTTGCCGCGCGGTCCTTCAACACCGTGTTGAGCAGCGCCATCCGCGCCGCCGGCAGCCCGGGCGACCCGGCGCAGGCCTTTGCGCAGGACTGGCTGGGCTCGCTGATGCAGAACAACCTGCCGGCGCTCCCGCGCGCCGCGCCCGCGCCGGCCACGGGTGATGGCGACGGGGTGGAAACCTTCCCGGTGCCTGGGCCGGGGCCGATCGATGTGACGCCGCTGCCCGGCCCTGCCCCACACATCGATCCCGGTGAGCAGGCGGGCCAGGGAAGCGACGGTCAAGGCCCTGACGCCCCCAGCTCCGCCCCCACGCCCCCGTCGATGGACCGTGTCGTCGTCGTCAACGACCCACGGGGCGGATCGGTCTCGGTCAACGTCGACGCCGATGCGAGCGGGCGTTTCAAGCTCACGCTGGACAACCAGACCGCCTTGATACGTACTGTCGAGGGGCAACTGTTCCTGGCCCAGGCCGCCGACGCCGCAGAACGCCTGCCCACAGGCGCCCAGGTGCTGGGCCGCCCTGGACAGACGCTGATCGGTGCGGGTAATCAGGTGCTGGTGTTCGATGCCGGCACCTCCGCGCAGGTGATGCAGCTCAGCGCCTTGCTCAACCTGCCTGCTGCTGATGCCGCGACGGCAGCAGGCCAGCCCGGCGGGATGTTGACCCCCTTGGCGGCCGGCGGCGCCTTCGCGTTGACCGGCACCGCCGAGGGCGGTGTGGGCGGCCGCGTGGCGTTGCCGTCGCTGTTGCGCATGGCGGGCGGCCTGGCGGATCTCAGCCTGGTCGACCTGGTGCCTGCGGCCAATCCCGGTCTGGTGCTGGCTGCCGGGCTGGTGTACTCGCCCAGTCTGGGGGGCCCGGCGCGGGTGGAGGTGATCAGCGACAACCTTCGCTTGGTGACGCCAACCAGCGACGTGAGGGCGGGGGCGCTGCAGGTGCGCGTGCTCGACGCTGACGGCCGGGAGCACTGGATGGAGCTGGGCGGCGCGCAGGTCAACCGCGAGCAGGCCCTGCAGGTCGCTGCCTCGCTGCCGCGCACCAGCGTCCTCAGCCCCGACGAGGTTCGGGCGTGGCGCAGCCCACTCATCTATGTGCCCGCGCCGCGCAACCCGAATGAGGGGCAATTGCCGCTGCCACCGCTGGATCCCAACCAGGCCCCTGCGCCGCCACCCGGCTACGGCAGCACGGATCCTTTGCCGCCCTTCCAGGTGCCCGGGCTCGCGGGCCATGCGCCGCATTGGTCGGACTTCATCCTCACCAAGGACGGTGAGCGCGTCTATGTGCCGTCGCGGACCGAACCGACCGGGCAGATGGGCGGGGAACCGACAGGCCCCCTGACGGCGAACCTGCCGAACGCCGGTTCAGACAACAAGGGAGACATCGAGGCGGAGAACCGCGCGCTGGCTGCCATGGCCAATGCGGGCTACAGGACCGAAAGGAATCCAACGCTTACGGAGCAAGAACGCGATGCCCAGGGGCTGTCTCACACTACGAACCCTGATGCGCGAATCGAAGGCAAGGTTTTTGACGTGAAGGCGAGCAAAACGCCCAATGGTGCAGAGCAGGCCATCGAGTATTCGGTTAGTCATGGGCAGGCACGGCGTTTTGTGATCAGCACCGAGAACTTCGAGAATGCCGATGCTGGCGCCCGCGAACTCGCAGAGCGCCTGCGAAGCAACCCTATCGACGGACTGCTGGAAGTCAAAGTCATCGTGAATGGCGTGGTCCGAAACATCTATCCGTAACGCCCCTTCGGCCTATCAGGAGCTTGCAATGTCGATGAGCATTACTGTCGATCTGGACGAGGACATTTCGGTTGAAAAGGCTTTCGAAATACTCAACGAATCCGTTCAGTGGATCACCAAGACTGTCGAGGGGCCACGCACTGTGGGAACCATTGAAGGCGCGTCGATTTCCATCGTGCCTTCCCGACCCAGAGGTCGGGTCCTCTGCGACGAGTTGTTTGGGATCAGCCCTCTCCTTTCCGTGAGTTTTCAGCCGAACAAGTTTGTCCCTTACGAGACCTCGCACGGTCCGGCGTTTGACAGTGTGGTGGCCCTGATCAAGGCCACCCATGGGGATGTCGTGGTCGCGGAGGGTGATTCCGCCTTCCTGCGCCGCATCAATGGCCAGATCACGCTGTTCAACGAAGGGGGGCTGTTCGACTCCGAGGTTCAACCTCAATGGCGGCCGAAGTTCGACTTCCCGCATGACTTCAAGGACAGGTTTGAGCGCTGACGGTGGCGGATCTGGTGGATGCGCCGCACCTGCTGGCGAGACGGACAAGCACGACCAGTTTCAGTATTGGTTGGCTGACATGGACGAGGCGCTGGAAGCATTCCTCGACTCGTTGCCTGAACAGTGCAAGAGAAAGCTCGATGGTTCGGCCGCGTCGCTGGTCGGAATTCCCCTTCTGAATGGTGGCCGAATCGAGGCTGTTCCCATCTGTCCGCTGACAAACATCACTGCGCTACTCAGCAGAAGGACCGGGGAATTTCTCAAGAACACTTATGCGCGCCTGGCCGAGCAGCGCAGTACTGCATCCTGATGAGTGATGCCACGCGATGGTGATCGGATCGACGCCCGCGGCTTGAAGCGCCGACGCTTCTTGGTGCGCCCGCGCCCCAGTTCGACGCTCAGCGCGGCCTGAGCAGCTGATCTGCATCAATCAGGCGCATGGCCACCGCGGCCATGGTCTGGCCGCCGTCCATGGCGAGCTGGCGCAGGCGCTGGAAGGCGGCCTCCTCGTCCAGGCCCTGCTCGCGCATCAGGATGCCGCGGGCGCGCTCGACCAGCTTGCGCTCGGCCAGTTGGGTCTGGGTCTGGCGCAGGTCGCGCTGCAGGCTCTGGTCGTGCTCGAAGCGGGCCAGGGCCAGTTGCAACAGCGCGCCGAGGCGCTGGGGCGGCAGGCCGGCGAGCTGCAGCGTGCTGATGCCTGCATTGAGTGCGGCGCGCATCTGCTCGGGACTCATCTGCTCGGCGAAGAGCAGCACGGGGCGGGGCTGGCGCTGCAGGGATTCGCCCAACTGGGCCAGCAGCTCGGGCGTGGGTTGCTCGCAGTCGATCAGCAACAGTTCAGGCGCCAGGCGTTCCAGGGCGGCGGGCAGGGCGTCGGGTTGGGCGACCAGGTCAATGACATCGACCAGCTGGCAGCGCAGCCGGATCAGTTCCAGGCGAATGACGGGGCTGCGACGCTGGCCGGCGTCGGCCAACAGCACGCGCAGCCCGGGGAGAGCAAACAGGGGCGTGTTCATGCCCCAAGCCAGTGCAATTCCCGTGCCGTCAGGTTTTCAAGGGCAGGCGCAGCTCGACGAGACCGCGCTGTCCCGCTGCTGATTCACCCAGATAGACGGCGCTGGGCGGCAACTGCGGATGGGGCTGGCGCTGCTCGACGCGCAGGCGTTGCATCGCCTGGTACCAGCCCAGCTCCAGGGCCTCGGGCGGGCCGTCGAAGCGCAGCACATAGGCGCTGTGAGCCGGCTGCGCGAGCTCGGTCAGCTCGCCTGGCGCGCTGGCGCCTTCGGGCAGTTCCAGGCCGATGCGGCATTCGACCGTGCGCAGCTTGAGATGGGTCTTCAGGTAGTGGACGCTGGCCGGACCGTCGGCGGGCAGGCTGGCGGCGGCCAGCTGGGCGCGCAGTTCGGCGATGCGTGGTGGCAGCTCGGCAGCCAGCTTGTCCAGCGACCCACGATGGGCCAGTTGCGCGAAGCGGCGCGCGGGCTGGTCCTGGGCGCCGGCGTAGGCCAGCGTGTAGGTCGGTGGCCCGCCTTCCAGCCGCGCGGCCAGCCGGTCCAGGCCGAAGCGCAGGTCCAGGGCCGTGGCGCCCTGCACGGTGGCCGCGAATGCGCGCAGCGTGAAGGCGACACGACCCCTGAAGCGCCAGGTGACCTGGGTGCCGCCCGGCGCGGGCTCGAAGCGCCAGTCCGAGCGGCCCTTGAATTTGAAGGGCAGGTCGAAGGTCAGCCGCTGGCGCTGCGCGCCGAGGGCCTTCACGCGCCCGCGGCCGACCTGCGGCACGTCCCAGGCCAGCGTGTCGCCGTCGACGGTGGCTCGAGCGTCACGGGCCTGCTCCAGCCAGGGGTTCCACGCCTGCCACTGCGCCAGGTCGGCCACGCGCGCCTGCACGGCTTCAGGCGGCGCGGCGATGAAACGGCTGGCCTCGGCGCGCACCCGGCCGCTGTAGCGGCCCATGTAGACCAGCAAGACCACGGTCAGCAAGGCCAGCGCGAAGAAAAGCGGATTCATTTCAACGAGTGTTGCCGGTGTTCGGGCCGAGCGCCGGGCCGCTCCGTAGCCGGCCCGCGTAGGCGATGTGCTCGCGGCTTGATGCCGCGAGCATCGCCGTCCCCTCGGGGGACCGACCAGACACATGCGCGTTCAGCGCCGTGTGGCTGGGCGAGGGGCATCAGTTCTACATCATGCCCATCGCCTGCGGCAGCACCAGCGTCAGCCATGGCCAGTAGGTCACGATGATGAGGAAGACGATCATCGTCAGCAGCCAGGGCATGACGGCCTTGGTCAGCTCCGTGATGCCCAGCTTGGAGATGCCGGACGCCACGTAGAGGTTGAGCCCTACCGGCGGGTGGCACAGGCCCACTTCCATGTTGACGTCAATCAGGATGCCGAAGTGCACCGGGTTCACGCCCAGCTGCATGGCGGCCGGGAAGAAGATCGGCGCCATGATCAGGATGATCGAAGACGGGTCCATGAAGTTGCCGGCACCCAGCAGCACCAGGTTGACGACGAACAGGAAGCCGTTCTGGCCCAGGTTCATCGACAGCAGCCAGTCGGCCAGCTGGTGAGGCAGGTTCTCGTTGGTCAGCACGAACGAGAACAGCACCGCGTTCGTGATGATGTAGAGCAGCATCGCGGACATGTTGGCCGAGTCCTTCAGGACCTTGGGCACGTCCGACAGCTTCAGGTCCTTGTAGACGAAGATGGCCACGAAGAAGGAATACACCGCCGCCATCGCCGCCGCTTCGGTCGCCGTGAAGGCGCCCGAGTAGATGCCGCCGACGATGATGACGACGAGCAGCAGGCCCCAGAAGCTCGTGCGGAAGGCCGCGAGGCGCCCGCCCCAGCCGACGCGCGCCAGGCGCGGGTAGTTGTTCTTGCGGGCGATGTACCAGGTCACCGCGGCCAGCATCAGCGCCAGCGTGATGCCGGGCAGCAGGCCGGCGACGAACAGCGCACCGATGGAGGTGTTGGTCGAGATGGCGTAGATGACCTTGGGGATCGACGGCAGCATCAGGATGCCCAGCGACCCGGCGGTGATGATGACGCCGGCGCCGAAGCGCATCGGGTAGCCGTGGGCCACCATGGCGGGCAGCACGATGGAGCCGATGGCGACCACCGTCGCAACCGAAGAGCCGCAGACCAGCGCGAACATCGAGCAGGCCAGGATGGACGCCAGCGCCAGGCCGCCATGGAAGTGGCCCACCATGGACGTGGCGAAGTTGATCATCCGTCGCGCGACACCCCCGTGGGTCAGGAAGTTGCCGGCCAGGATGAAGAAGGGCACGGCCATGATTTCCCACTTCTCGATGCCCGTGAACAGCTTGAGGGCGACCGATTCGATGGGGACCTGGGTCATCGTGACGATGAAGGTCATCACGGTGAGGCCCAGCGAGATGCTGATCGGCATGCCGGTCAGCATCAGTGCCAGCAGCAGGCTGAAGATGATGAGTGCGTTCATTTGCGAGCCTCCACTTCCAGCGGGGTCTGTTCATCCACGCCTTCGACGTGGGACTCGTCATGCTTGGGCAGCTCGCCGGTTTTCCAGAAGTTCCAGCAGACCTGCAGGAAGCGATAGCACATCAGCGAAGAACCGAGAGGGATGGCGGAGTAGACGATCCAGGTCGGCCATTCCAGGTCGGGCGTCGTCGGGCCTTCGTACACGTCGGGGTTGGTCTGGCCGATGAGCTGCAGGAAGGCGTAGTGCGCGCCGTTGTCCCACACGAAGGTGCCGCCCATCACGGCGATGGCGCCGGTGAAGAAGGCGCCGGCCAGCAGGCCGAAGATGACGAAGCGGCCGCGGTTGGCAGGCGACATGCGGTTGATGACGACGTCCACGCCCACGTGGATGCCGGTGCGCACGCCATAGGCGGCGCCGAACTTGCACATCCACACGAACAGGATGATGCAGAGCTCCTGGGCCCAGCTCATGTGGATCTTGAGGGCGATGTCCTGCACATAGGGCACGGTCGCCAGGTAGCGATGGACGACGGCGACGAAGATCACCAGCGTCGCCGCGGCCATCAGGAAGGAGATCAGCCACTCCTCCAGATGGTTCAGCGCTTTGTTCAGCATTGTTCTTCTCCAACCCGCTCTCGGCGACTACCGAGTGCATTACCAAGCGAAGCCGCGGATCTGGCTCAGCCAGTCCGCTGGCATTTGCCAAGGCCAGAGGCCTTGTCCTTCGGCAGGCACAAACAGTCCTCAGGACTGTTTGTGTCCGGCCTCAGCCCCCTCGGGGGCGTCAGCCGGTACGGGGGGTCTTATTTCGGTGCGACGAAGCCGGCGGCCTTGTAGGCGGCGTCGATGGTGGCCTTGCCGACGCGCGATTCCATTTCCTTGTGGACGGGCATCAGCGCCTTCTTCCACTCGTTGATCTCGGTCGGCGTCGGCGTGTAGATGGTCACGCGGCCGCTGGCCTTGATGCCTTCCAGTGCGCGGCCGTTCTCGGTGCTGGCGATGGCGTTGGCGTAGGTGGTGGATTCCTTGATGGCCGCTTCCAGCTGGGTGCGGATGTCGGCGGGCAGGCCGTCCCAGAACTTCTTGTTGACGATGACCGCATAGGCCAGGTGGCCGTGGTTGGACATGGTCATGTGCTTCTGCACTTCGAAGATCTTCTGCGTGTAGAAGTTGCTCGGCACGCCTTCGGTGCCGTCCACCACGCCGGTCTGCAGGGCCTGGTAGAGCTCGCTGAAGGCCATCACTTGTGGAATGGCGCCCAGCGCCCGCATCTGCGCGTCCAGCACCTTGCTGGACTGGATGCGCATCTTCATGCCCTTGAAGTCCGCCACGTTGTGCAGCGGCTTGTTGGCGCTCATGATGTGGAAGCCGTTGTCCCAGTAGGCCAAGCCCTTGATGCCCTTGGGCTCGAGCTTCTTGAACAGGTCGGCGCCGAGCTGTCCGTCGGTGACGGCGCGGAAGCTGTCGGTGTCCTTGAACAGGAAGGGCAGGTCGAAGACCTCGAATTCCTTGACGCCCAGCGGACCGAACTTGGCCAGCGACGGAGCCAGCATCTGCACGGAGCCCAGCTGCAGGGCTTCCATCTCTTCCTTGTCCTTGTAGAGCTGGCTGTTGGGGTACAGCTCGACCTTGACCTTGCCGCCGGTCTTCTGCTCGGCCAGCTCCTTGAAGCGCTGGGCGCCCTTGCCCTTGGGCGTGTCGGGCGCGACGACGTGGCTGAACTTGATGACGATGGGGGCCTGCGCAAAAGAAGCGAAGGGCAGGGCCAGGGCAGCAGCGAGCACGAGACGACGCAGGGTCATGGTTTGTCTCCGGTTGATATGGGCAGGATTCTTCCGAGTGGCTTCCCGCGAGGGTAGTTGTGGAGTTCCACATATCGCGCCGCGGTTTGCCTCCCTAGACTGCGTTCCATGAAGTTGCGCGAGCTCCTGATCCGCAGCCTGTGGCTGGCGCCCCTCGGGTTATCCCTGGTTTTTGTGCTGGGGGTGCTGGCCTGGGTGCGTGCCAACGAGGCCGAGGAGCAGGAGCAGCAGCGCCAGACCCTGATCTCCGACGCCCTCAGCACTGAGGCCCAGCTGCGCGACCGCATCGACGACGAGCAGACCCATGTGCGCCAGCTCGCCGCCGGCCTGGCCGGCCAGACGCCCAGCGACGCCGCCCTGGCCGCCCACCCCGAGGTCAATGCCGGCCTGCGCCGCCTGTGGCTGTCGGTCACCTGGCTGGATTCGCGCAGCAACCGCGTGCTTGCCGAGGTGCCCGACGAGTCCGAAGCCAACCGCTACGAGGACGGCCTGTCCCTGCACCTGACGGCCCGCGTGGCAGCCGATGGCGTGTTGGTGGTGCGTTATGCGCCGGCGCTGCTGCTCAAGCGTGGCGTGCCCTGGTGGCTGGCACGCAAATACGACGTGCAGCTGGTCGACAGCGCCGATCAGGTCATTGCGTCCAGCACCGAGTCGCCGCTACGCGCCGCACTGGGCGAGAGGCCCAGCTATCGCGTTGCCCTGACCGGCCCGCTGCGCGCCAGCCCGCTCACGCAGGCCACGCTGACCGACGCGGCCCTGGAGCTGACGCTGCGCGAACCGGCGACCAATGCCATCCGTCCACTGGCCTGGGTGCTGGTGGCCGGCTTCCTGCCGCTGATCGCGGTGGCCAGCTGGCTGCTGCGCCGCCAGATGCGCCAGGTGCAGCGCGCCGAGGTGGCCGGCCGCACCGAGGCTGCCTGGCGCCGTGCCATGGAGGACTCGGCCCTCGTCGCCCTGCGCGCCCGCGACTTCGACGGCCGCCTGCTGTATGTGAATCGCACCTTCTGCGACATGGTGGGCCTGCCCGCCGATCAGCTGGTCGGCCTGCTGCCGCCCATGCCCTATTGGCCGCCGGATGCGCTGGCCGAGGTGGCCGAGCGCAACCGCCGCAACCTCGCCGGCCATGCGCCGCGCGAAGGCTACGAGGCGCATTGGCGGCACAGCTCGGGGCGCATGGTCGACGTGATGGTCTTCGAGTCGCCGCTGGTGGATGCCGGCGGGCGCCAGATCGGCTGGATGGGCAGCATCATCGACATCACCGAGCGCCGGCGCCTCGAGGACCGCGAGCGCCGCCAGGTCGAGACCCTGGCCCACAACGCGCGACTGACCATGCTGGGCGAGATCGCGTCCACGCTGGCCCATGAGCTGAACCAGCCGTTGACGGCCATCGCCAGCTATGGCGCCGGCATCACCAATTCCCTGGCCAAGCTCGGCGTGGAAGACGAACTCGTCCTCGGCGCGCTGCAGCGCCTGGGCCAGCAGGCCACGCATGCCGGCCGCATCGTCGCCCGCATCCGCGAGTTCCTGACCCGACGCGAGCCGCGCCATGAGCACTGCGACCTGCACGAGGTCATCGCCGCCGCCGTGGAGCTGCTCAAGCGCGACTGCCAGCGCCGCGGCGTCACGCTGGACGTGACCCTCGGCCCGGGCGTGCCGGCCGTGCTGGCCGATGCCGTCCTCATCGAGCAGGTCGTCATCAACCTCGTGCGCAATGCCGCCGACGCGCTGCAGGCGCGCGAGAGCGGCCGGCGCATCGCCGTCAGCAGCCGCGTGGCCGGTGACTTCGTGCGCGTCGACGTGCAGGACAACGGCCCCGGCCTGCAGGGCCGTCGCGTCGAGCAGCTGTGCGCACCCTTCTATTCCACCAAGGCCGATGGCATGGGCATGGGCCTGGCCATCTGCCGCTCCATCATCGAGGCCCACCAGGGCGTGCTCGATGCGAGCGAGGCGGCCGGTGGCGGGGCGCTGTTCTCGTTCAGCCTGCCGCTGAGCCGCGAAACCCATACGGAGACGGTCCATGGCTGAAGGCACGGTCCACCTGGTCGACGACGACCCCGGCGTGCGCGACGCGCTCGCCTTCCTGCTGCGATCGCGTGGCTTGCATGTGCGCGCTTTCGATGGCGGCCCGGCCCTGCTGGAGATGCTGGACCGCGAGGGCACTCCCAAGGGGGTCTTTCTGCTCGACGTGCGCATGGAGCCAATGACGGGCACGCGGCTGCACGACGAGCTGCTGGCGCGTCAGCTGAAGAACCCGGTGCTCTTCCTGACCGGCCATGGCGACATCCCCATGGTGGTCGAGGCCTTGAAGAAGGGCGCTTTCGACTTCCTCGAGAAGCCCTACAGCGACAACGCGCTGGCCGACCGCCTCGAGCAGGCCCTGGCCGTGGACGCGGCCATGCAGGCCGAAGGCGCCCAGGCGGCCGAGCGCAGCGCGCGGATGGCCAGCCTGACCGAGCGTGAAAGCGAGGTCATGACGCGGGTGGCCGCCGGCAAGCTCAACAAGGTCATCGCCGACGAGCTGAACGTGTCGGTGCGGACCGTGGAGGTGCACCGGGCGCGGGTGTTCGCCAAGCTGGGCGTGCGCTCGGCGGCCGAGGTGGCGACGTTGCTGGCGGGTCGTTAGGTCCGGACTGCCGTGGCAGGATGCCGCCACGGAGGACTACAAGATGGCAAAGGAACTGGCCTGCCCGGGCCCTGATGACAAGGTCGGCCTGAAGATCGACTACCTGGCCAAGCGCCTGGGCCAGTCGCTGGCAGCCCAAGGCTTCAAGCGCAAGGGACGCAATCTGCTGCTTGAGGCCGGTGACGGCGTCGACAGGCATTGGCAGATCATCAATTTCCAGTCCGGTGAATGGAACTCGGGCGCCAGCGGCGAGTTCTACGTGAACCTGGCATTGCAGTTCCCGGCCATCCAGCGTGTCGAGGCCGCTCGCCCCGGCAAGGCATGGATGCAGGAGCTGCTGGACAAGGTCGGCGAGGAGCATGGCCAGCTGCGCGAGCGCCTGCAGAACCTGGTGCCCGCGGGCCATCGCCTGGCCGGATCGGAGATCAAGATCGCGCGCGACGAGGACCTGCCCGCACTGGCGGCTGCCCTGGTCGAAGCGACGGCGCAGCGGGCCCTGCCGTGGTTTGCCGCCCATGCTTCGGTCGCGGCGGTGCGGGACTTCGACGGGTCGATCATCACAGCGGACGCCGATGTGCGCATCGCTGCGGCTCTCGCGTTGAACGACAGCGCCGACGCCGAGCGGCTGCTGCGCAAGCACCGGGGCCGCTGGGAGTCGGTGCAGGCCAGCTTCATCCAGAGTCTGCGCGACTGGCTCGAACCGGCCGGCGTGGACTGCTCCTGCCTGCCGGCACCGGGCCAGCAGCCCAAGAAAGACAGCTGGGCCCTGCGCCGCGAGGCCGAAGCGGCCGCCGAGGACGCGCGCCACGAGGCCCAGGCCGCCGAACTGACGGCTCAACTCGACACGCAAGGGTTGGAACCAGCCCTGCTGGCCGCGGCCTGGCTCGCCGAGTGGCGCGCGCGCCGGCGCCAGGACCCCAAGCCCCTGGTTGACTTGCCCAGCGGTGCTCGCGTGGCGGCACTGGATGCAGCCGGGCGCGAAGCTTTGCTGCTGGCCCTGCTGCAAAGCCTGGTCGCCATCGAGGCCCAGGCCAAGCGCGACAGCCTTCACCCCAAGCCCGAGCAGTTCGCAACCGACGAGGCGGTGGCCGTGCTGCTGCAGGCCTTGCTGCCCACGCTGGAGGCGCCACGGCAGCCGGCCGCCTTGTTCGATGCCTTGCGGGCGCTGCAGACCCGCCTGCGGCAAGACCTGGTGACCGCGCAATATCCCTGGGGCTTCGCCAGGCTCGCCATGTGGCTGGCCAGGCAGCCTCAGGACGCCGCCCTGCGCATCGGCATGGAGTCCTGGCTGCAAGGCCTGCCCGTGCTGATGCCGGCGCGCCATGAAGCGACGGAAAGATCCCTGGCTGCCTATTACAGCCGGCCGCTGGACCCGGCCGCTTTCAACTACGCGTCGCAGCTGGAGCAGCGGGCCTCGTATGAGGCGCAGCTCGCTGCGCAGGACAGGCCGGCCACGCTGGCCCGCCTCGCCGCCTATCCCGAGCAATCGCTGGCCGCCGACGACAAGGCCGCCGTGCGCGCCTGGCGCCGCTGGCTGCGTCGCGATCCGGCCACCGGCCGCCTGCCGGTGCATTGCGAAGCCGATGATTGGGGTGGGCCCACGCTCGCGGCCTGGCAGCAGGCCGGACCGGCGCTGCGTGAGGCACTGGCCCCCGTGCTGCAGACCTGGCTGGAAGACATCGACACCAAGCCGCGCGCGCTCACCGCCTTGCGCGGCCAGGTCGCCGCCTTGCCGGCAGAACTCCACTCACCCTGGCAGGCCTGGGTGCTGGACCGCCTGCGCGCGTTTGAACACAGCAGCGGCACCACCGAATGGGCCACCACGCGCATGCGGCCCGGTGTGGGGGCGGTGCTGGGCGAGGACAGCGAGAACCTGCTGCTCGGCCTGCTGCTGTGGAGTTGGGCCGACCGTGGCATGCCTGACGAGATGCTGGCTCCCCTCTGGCAGTCGCTGACCGCGGCCGCCTGGAAACGCCTCCCCGAGCATGGGGCCCGGGCCCCGGGCGTTGGCAAGCTGGGCCTGCGCCTGCTGGCCGGCCTGGGCGGCTCGTCGGGCGAATTCGTTCAGGCCTGTGCGGCGGCGAAGACGGAAAAGCAATGCGCCAAGGCGGCGGCTCAAGCATTGATCGACCCGCTGCCGCGCCCCTGAAGCGGTGGCGCCAGGGTTTATGCGAAGCTGCCAGCGACGTCGTTGCCAGCGCTGGCAACCACCTGCTTGCGGGGGGCGGAATCCCGCGCCTTCATCGAAACTTGCCCCAAAAGCAAGGCCGATGAGCCATGGAGGGTTGAATGGCTATCGAATTCGCGCTGCAAAAGCCCTGTGCCGCCCGGCGGCACACGCCGGAGGTCAAGCTGCGATCGATGATCAGGCAGGCGGCCGCCGCCGAAGTCGCCATCGCCCAGTTCCGCGACAAGTTCCCCCACGCCGACGAAGAGACGCTGACCAGCAAGTGCACGGTCCAGGTCGCCGTCAAGCGACCGGATGGCACGGTCATCCAGACCCAGGTGACGGTCGGTCGGCTGCAGAACATGATCGAGCCACTGAGCGAGCTGGACGGCGAATGCAAGGGCTGCCCGGCCAATGTGTCCGGCCGCTCCTTCGGTTGCGTCGGCAAGGTGGACACCCCCGTCCGCAAGGAAGTCGAGGACTGGCTGCTGGCCCGTCTGCCCGATGACGCCAAGGACGCCCACCTGGTCCAGCTCCTCAAGCACCTCGCCGAACTCGGCATCGACGGCGCGCCGATCGATGAGCAGCGTGCCCGCTCGCGCATGTTCGAACGCAAGGAGGCCGCCGTCAGGAAATGGGGCGGCTGGTTCGGCAGCAAGGTGCAGGTCACGTCCAGCCAGTTGCTGCAGATGCTGACCCCGGATGAAACCATGGGCCCCGAGCAGGCCCAGCTCTGCACGCGGCTGCTTGGCCTGTCCAAGCTGGGTTCGGAGCCCGTGTCCGCCTCCGACGCCGTGGAGCAGTTCAAGCTCTTCCTGCGTGCCATCAACCTGTCCGGCCGGCTTGACGCTCGGCTGGCCGTCGACGCCTGAGCGGCCAGCGCGCGCCGTTGGCGCGCCACAACGCGACGGGCGCCTGCTGCTTGCGCCGCTTCGCTGACGCCCCCATCATTCGCGCCCTTGCTGAAGGCGCCCACGACAGCGCCCGCAAATCGGAGATCCCTGCTATGTCCTCCCTGTTCATCTCGACCATCGACTGAACACGGTTCCCGAGCCCCGGCTGAACCGTGTCTGTTCCCAGATACGGCCTCAGACCGCGCGGCGTGCAAAGCCCCAGGTCCCAATGAGCCGGGGCTTTTGCTTTTCGGAAACCGAATGAGTGCACAACTCCGTTCCCGCGCCCTCCAGGAGGGGCGGGTCAAGGCCCTGCGCCGCATGAAACAGCCGATGACGCTGGTGCTTGAAACCCACCCCGGTGCGCGCGACCCCGTCGCCCGCGCACTCAGCGCACGAGGCTCGCGTGGCGCAGGCCAACACATCCAAAGCCGCGGCGCCCAGCGCCGTGCCGACCGCGTGGCGCTGCAGGCGCTGCTGCGACGAAAGGACTGGGATGAGTGAATCCCCACAAGACCTGCGCGAGCAGCTGGCGCAGAGAAACCAGCAGCTGCAAACCATCGCCGCCCAGCTCAAGACCGAGCTGTTCGGCATCGACGCCATCATCGACCGTGTCATCGACTCGGTGCGTGCCTGGTATGTGCTGCCCGGCCTGGTCACGCGGCCCGTCATCGTCTGCCTCTGGGGCCTGACCGGCACCGGCAAGACGCAGCTGGTGCGCCGCCTGGCGCAGCTGCTGGGCTTCTACGACCGCTTCGTGGAAGTGCAGATGGATGGCTTCTCCAATGGCGCGGGCTGGCTGGGCTCGAGCATCTCGGGGATGCTGGCGCAGTCGGGCGTGCGCGAGGGCGAACCCGGGATCCTCGTGCTGGACGAGTTCCAGCGCTTTCGCACCATCAACGAGAAACGCGGCGAACTGAAGGTCGAGCGCTACCAGGACGTCTGGGCGCTGCTGTCCGACGGACGCCTGCCGCCGGCGCTCTCGCTGCTGGGCGACATCGAGTCGTCCATCGCCGAGGCCGCCTTCGATGCCGAGCGCGCCGATGCCGACGAGGCCAAGCGCCGCTTCAAACTGCGCGCCTGGGAGGCGCAGGAGCTGCAGCGCAACCTCAAGCTCGACGAGCCGCTGCTGGAGATCATGGCCTGGACGCCCGAGCAGGTGCAGCTGCGCCTGCGCGCCTTCCGCGACAGCGGCCAGCAGCAGTGGGACACCGACTACAGCCGCCTGCTCGTTTTCGTCTGCGGCAACCTCGACGAGATGTATGAGGACCTCGCCACCAGCGTGGACGACTGCGACAGCGATGCCGACACCTTCCACGCCCTGACCGGCAAACTGAGCGTCATCGACGTCAAGCAGGCCCTCAACAAGCGCTTCAAGCCCGAGCAGGTGGCGCGCCTGGGCAACGAGCATGTGATCTACCCCTCGCTGTCGCGGCGCGCCTATGAGCAGCTCATCGAGCAGGGCTGTGTCCGCTACGCCGGTGAGACGGCGCAGCGCTGCGGCCTGCACTTCGAGCTGGACGCCAGCGTGCGCGAGCAGATCTATGCCAATGCCGTCTTCCCGGCCCAGGGCACGCGGCCGCTGTTCTCGTCGCTGCACGCCATCCTCGGCGCCGGCTTGGCCAAGGCCGCGCTGTGGGCGCTGCAGCGTGGTGCCGTGGCGGGCGACAGCGTGGGCCTGACGGCCGATGGCCGCAGCCTCGTCGCGCATTGGCGCGGCCAGTCGCAGCCCATCGCCGCGCCCTTCGAGATCAGCCGCCTGCGCCAGCGCAGCAACCCGGACTTCCGCGCGCTGCTGGCCGTGCATGAGGCCGGTCATGGCCTTGTGCATGCGCTGCTGTTCGGCCGTGCGCCGACGGAGATCAAGATCCATGTCGCGAGCTTCGAGGGCGGCTACAACGCCTACACCTCGCGCAAGGTGTGGTCGCGCCAGAACCTGCTCGACTCCATCTGCACCAGCCTGGCCGGCCGCGCGGCGGAGCTGCTGGTCTTCGGCGCCGCGCTGAGCTCCAGCGGCGCCGAGAGCGATCTGCGCAAGGCCACCGAGACGGCGGCGCGCATGTGGCGCCACCTCGGCCACGGCGAGCGCATCGCCCGCAGCGACTTGTCCACCAACAGCGAAGACAACATCTGCACCGACGTGGAGGCCAGCAATGCGCCCATCGAGGCGCTGCTGCGGGCCGAACATGCCCGGGCCTCGCGCATGATCCAGACGCATCGCCGCGCCTTGCTGGTGCTGGTGGACGAACTGATGATCCACGGCCAGGTCACGCCGGCGCGCTTTTCGGTCGTGACCGGCCTGGTCCTGGGGCAGCCGGAGGACGCACTGGACCCCTATGCGCAAAGGCTGGCGGACTTCCGGGCGCAGGGGATGGAGGAGGGTGAGCGTTTGCGGGCATGAGCCGGGCGGGTCAGCTGCCGCACCATCGAAGGCAAGCCGGCCTCCTACACCGGCCTGTCCACCGGGGCTTGACACTCGATGCACCGAACTGACTCGCGGTGTCCCATGAGAAACGTCTGCGCCTCCCTTCTTGGCTGCATCGCGACGCTGATTGCCGCAAGCGCCGCCTGCGCCCAACCGGCCACGCCGGCTTCTGCGCCGGCTTCGTCGCCTGTGCCCATGACAGCGGCTTCGCGGGCATTGCCCACGCGCAACCCGGCCGTCACGGCGGCCGAGAACAGCAAGGAGCCCGGTGTGCAGCGACCCGAGGAAAGGGTGATTCCACAGATCTCGGTGCCGCTCAAGTCCAGGAAGGGCGCCGTCCCCGCGGCGACCGCCTCGGTGCCAGCCGGCAGCGTGCCCGGTGCGGTCAACGACGTCGCGGCGCGCTGCCTGGCGAGCGGCAGCGCCGCAGAGCGGGCTGCCTGCGAGCGTCGGCTGGCGGCTTCGGCCCCTGAAGGGTCGGGACGCTGAGCTTCACGGCCGCCGGCCGGGCCCGCCGCGGGGCTGCGGCAGGAGTGGGTATCCTGCCGGCCCATGTACGCGACCTTCTTCGGCTTGAAACAAGCGCCGTTCTCGATCGCGCCGGACCCCCATTACCTGTTCATGAGCGAGCGCCACCGCGAGGCGCTGGCCCATCTTCTGTACGGGCTGGACGGCGGCGGCGGCTTCGTGCTGCTCACCGGCGAGATCGGTGCCGGCAAGACCACCGTCTGCCGCTGCTTCCTGGAGCAGATCCCGGCGAACTGCAACGTCGCCTACATCTTCAACCCCAAGCTCACCGTCGCCGAGCTGCTGCAATTGGTCTGCGACGAATTCCATGTCTCCGTGCCGGCCGGCGCGCAGACGGTGAAGGACTATGTCGACCCGCTGAACGCCTTCCTGCTGGCCCAGCATGCGGCGGGCCGCAACAACGTGCTCATCATTGACGAGGCGCAGAACCTGTCGGCCGATGTGCTGGAGCAGCTGCGCCTGCTGACCAACCTGGAGACCACCGAGCGCAAGCTGCTGCAGGTGGTGCTGATCGGCCAGCCCGAGCTGCGCGGCATGCTGGCCCGGCCCGAGCTGGAACAGCTGGCGCAGCGCGTGATCGCGCGCTTCCATCTGGGCGCCTTGTCCGAAGCCGAGACGACGCAGTACATCCGCCATCGCCTCAACGTCGCCGGCCTGACCGGTGCGCTGCCCTTCGACCGCAAGGCCCTGCGCCTGATCCACCAGCTCACCCGCGGCGTGCCGCGTCGCATCAACCTGCTGTGCGACCGCGCGCTGCTGGGTGGCTATGCCGGCGGCCAGGCCCAGGTCACGCCGGCCATCGTGCGGCGGGCGGCGGCCGAGGTGTTCGATGTGCAGCCCCCACCTTCGCGACGCGGCTTCGCCCCCATCCGCATCGGTCTGGCGGTGCTGGCCGCGGCGGTGGCTGGCGCCGGACTGACGTGGGCGCTGCAAAGGCGGTCGCAGGACGCCCGGGGTCATGCGGCCGATGCAGCAGCCTCGACAGCCTCGTTCCCCGCCAGCGCGGCGTCAGCAGCCTCCGTGGCCGCGAGCGCGGCTTCGCAGCCGGCGTCGGCCGCCGGCACTACCGAGCCGGCGCCCGAACCCTTGCAACTGGCCGACTGGACACCCCGTGACGCCGACGCCGGTGCTGCGCTCGCCCAGCGCTGGGGCCTGCCGCTGGCACCCCAGGTCGACCCGTGCACGGCCGCCGCCCAGCGCGGCTTGCAGTGCTACCGCAGCAGCAGCGGCAGCCTGTCGTTGATCCGCCTGATCGACCGCCCGGTGCTGCTGACCCTGCAGCGGCCCGGCCAGCCTCCGGCCCTGGCCGCGCTGGTGGGCCTGGACAGCGAGCAGGCCACGCTGATGGTCGACGGCAGGCCGCGCCGCGTCGCGCTGTCCGACCTGGCCGGCGCCTGGCGGGGTGAATTCACCACCTTCTGGCGCGTGCCGCCGGGCTATGCCGGCCGCGCCGAGAACAGCGGTCCGCTGCGCGAATGGCTGGCCGCACAACTGGCCAGTCTGTCTGGTGCATCCGCCAATGCGCCGGTCAGCGCCGCCTCCGCCGCACGACCCGGTCTGGGCGAACTGACCCGCCAGGTCCAGGCCTTCCAGGCCAGCCAGGGCCTGCAACCCGACGGCCGCATCGGCCCCATCACGCTGATGCAGATCAACCGCGCCGCGGGCGTGGCCGAACCGCGGCTGGACGCCGCGCGCTGACGCGAGAATCGAGCGAACTCCCGCCATGTCCTACATCCTCGACGCCCTGCGCCGTGCCGAAGCCGACCGCGAACGCGAGCGTGGCCAGGTGCCGGGCCTGCACACCCAGGCCCTGTCCGTCCCCGCCGCCGGCCGGCAGCGCTGGCTTCCCTGGGCCGGTGCTGGCCTGCTGTTGCTGGCCGGCATAGTTGCCGGCAGTTGGTGGGCCAGCGGCCCGCGCGTAGCCGTCGCGCCAGCCCCGCAACCTCTGCCTGCCCCTCAGGTCGCCGCGGCACCAGTTGTTGCGCCGACACCCGCTGTGCCGACCGCTCAACAGATCACGCAGCCCGCGGCCGGCGCATCGCTGCCGCAGCCGGCCGCATCCAGCTCGCCCTTCCTGCCGCCGGTGCCGCCGACTCCGGTGGCTGTTGCGCCGGCACCTGCACCCGTGGCCGCGCCCGCGCCGGTGGCCGAGGCTCCTATCCCGCGACTGGCCGAGCTGCCCGAAAGCACGCGCCGCGAACTGCCCAAGCTGGCCATCAGCGGCTCCGTCTATTCGGACAGCCCGGCCAGCCGCTTCGTCATGATCAACGGCGAGGTGGCGCGAGAAGGCGCCACACTGGGCCCCGACCTGGTGCTGGAGCAGATCCGCCCGCGTGAGCTGGTGCTGCGCTTCAAGGGGCAGCGCTTCAGGCAGCCGGTCTGAGGCGTCAAGAGGCTCAATCGCTCGACAAGCGTGAGCGCACTTCCATCAGGGCGAAGCCCAGCAGGTTGAGGCCACGCCAGCGGGCTGGCGCTGAAGCGTCTTCGTGATCGGCTGACAAGCCAATGCCCCAGACTCGGTCCACCGGACTGGCTTCCACCAGCACTCGTTCGCCGGTGGCGAGCAGAAAAGCTTTCAGCTCCGGATGCTGGGAGAACTTGGCCTCATTGGCCGCCACGACGATGTCAAAGCGGGCCTCGCTCCACACCGCCTCGTGGAAACCCGCCACCTGCCGTCCCAGCGCCTTGGCCTCGGCCGGCGAACGCGCGGCCAGCACGCGCTCGCGGATGGCCGCGTCGCCAAACACGCGCGCCTTCTCGGCCATCATGAAATGCTCCGCCGACGCATAGGCTTGGCCGTCGACGATGAAGCGCGCGCCGAACCATTGGCTGAAGCAGGCCTGAGTCACGGCCTTGCCTGGCGGCGTTCGGTGACCCCAGAAGTGCAGGTATTTGGGCCTGGCACCCTGCTGGATCAAGCCCATCAGTTGCTGCGCGCTGCGCACGTTTCTCAGCTCGTTCATGATCTCTCTCCCTGTCTTGTCGTGTCTTCAGCGGTCAGCACACCAGCACCCCCTGCATCTCCGCTACGCTGATCGTGACCTCCAGGCCGGCCGTGAAGCGCAGGAAGTCCGATTCCATGCCGTCCGAGAAGATGACGCCGTGCTCGGGCATTCTGGAACGCAGGCGCAGCGGGGCTGACTTCTTCACGTGGCCGTAGACCAGGCTGGCCTGGGTGTGCTGCGTCGGAAAGGGCTCGCGCACCGCAAACGTCAGGTGGTCGGCATGCCAGTCCATGGGCTGGTACTCGCCGCGGTTCGCAACACCTGACGCCGCCGCCAGCGCCATCGACCCCGTCATCACGCTCTTCAGCCAGGCCGTGGAGCCCAGGCCCGTCGACACGATGACGCCCGACGACGATTGCTGTTCCTGCCGGTCGTCCAGCGCGATGTCGTACAGCGCCGAGGTGTGGCTGCGCGGGCCGATGAAGAGGTCGTTGACCGCGCGCAGCGTCTGCCCGTCGGACAGGCGGGCCTCGGCCATCGTGACGGCCTGGGTGGGTCGCCGGTTTTGTGCGACGTCACGCAGCAGGGTGTCGAGATGCAAGGGCTCGAAGGGCAGCAGCAAGCCGTCCCAGCGCTTCGGTTCGGGGTTCACGCCGATCAGCGGCTGGCCGTGCAGATACTTCATCGTGTTGGCCACCAGGCCATCCTGGCCCAGGGCGATCACGATGTCGTCCGGCGCAAACACGAAGTTGGGGAGCAGCGCGCGGTCCAGCACCTGGTGGCGTCCCCAGTCGCGCAGCGTGGCCGAGATCTGCTGCAGGCTCTCGGCATAGGCCAGGTTCTCCTGCACATAGTCGGTGAAGTCCGCGCCCAGGTGCTCGATGTAGAAGCGCGCCTGGCCCAGCGTGTGATAGCGGGTGACGAGCTCCTCCAGCCGGGTCTTGCGTGTCACCAGCACGACCTTGCGTTCAGACACGGCGGCTCCCCTGAGGTTCGACCGCCGTGTGGCCCAGCAGGGCCTGCAGCAGTTCGGGCGCCATGTTGAACTGGCCGATGCGCTCGGCGTTCTCGGCAATGCCGCCGAAGGCCTGGGCGATCAGCTGGGCCGGCTGCATGCCGACGGCCGCGAGCGCCTGTACCACGCGGGTGTCGGCCTGGCTCAGGGCCGCCATGACGCTGGCGACGCGGTGGGCTTCCGCTTCCGCCAGGGTGCGGCTGTTGGCCGCCTGGCCGGTCACGAAGGCCTTGCGGCTTTCCTCCAGCTCGACGTCGGCCTCCATCTGCTCGGCGCGCAGGCCGTTGTCCTTGCGCATCAGGGCCGCCTTGGCCTCCAGCTTGGTCTCGCTGATCTCGCGGCGCTTGTGCTCGACGGCGATCTCGGTGTCCAGCTCGTTCTGGCGGATGGCGCGTTCCTTCTCCACCGCAGACATGCGTCGTGAATAGACGGCGTCGTCGGCGGCGCGCAGATTGGACTCGCGCGCCTCGGCCTCCAGCGCGCGGGCGATGTCGGGCGTGGGCTTCACGCTGAGGATGGAGACGCCGAGGATCTCCAGGCCCAGGGCCTGGATCTCCGGCTGCGCGCCCAGTTCGCGCTCGGCGGTGCGCGCGATCAGGGCCGAGGACCGCAAGGCCTGCTTGAGGTCCAGGGCCTGGACGGCCTGCTGCACGATGACCTCGGCCTGCTGGGCGACGCGGTCGGCCAGGCGGGCCGGGTCCTCCGACGCATAGGTCTTGCCGTCCGGGCGCAGCGAGAAGTCCATCATGGCCGCGGTGCGCTGCGGCTCGCTGATGCGGTAGGTCACCTGGCCCTGCACGGTCACGCTCTGGAAGTCCGAGGTCACCAGGTCCAGCATGAAAGGCCGGTCATGGCTGGCCACCGGCACCGCGACCAGGGTGGTCGTGGGTGCGTAGTAGTAGAAGGACAGGCCTGCGCCCTGGCGCGCCAGCTTGCCGCCGCGGAACTGCATCAGGTGCGTGGTGGGCTGGGACTTGATGAAGCGAATGCCGAACATGCTGATTTCCTCTCTATAAGTTGTTCAGTACATCTTTGTAAGGTGTACAGTACAACCTATATCGCAAGGCGTCAAGAGGCAGGTTCTTCATGGCCACCAAGGCAACACCCGCAAGCAGGGCTGGCGACGTTGACCACAGTCGCAAGGCCGCGCGGCCGCCGGCCGCATCGGGCAAAGACTTTCCGCGGCCCTACACCACGGTGGACGTGGTCATCTTCACGGTGCTGAAGGACGCCCTGCAGGTGCTGCTGGTGCAGCGTCCGTCCGACACCGCCGAGCCGCATCCGGGGCTTTGGGCCTTGCCGGGCGGCTTCGTCAACGTGGCCGTGGATGAGGATCTGGAAGCCTGTGCGCGCCGCAAGCTGCTGCAGAAGACCGGCGTGAACTCGCCCTATCTGGAGCAATTGGGCAGCTGGGGCAGTGCCACGCGCGACCCGCGCGGCTGGTCGGCCACGCATGCCTACTTCGCCCTCATTCCGGCGCGGGACCTGGCGCTGGCCAAGGGCGCGAACGCCGCCGACGTCGCCTGGTTCGAGGTCGACGAGCTGCTGCAGGCGCCGGACCTGGCCTTCGATCATTCCGACATCCTGCAGGCCGCCGTCGAGCGCCTGCGCAGCAAGGTCGAATACACCTCGCTGCCCGCCTTCCTGCTGCAGGAGCCCTTCACGCTGCCGCAGCTGCAGCGCACCTATGAAGTGGTGCTGGGGCGCGCTGTCGACAAGAGCGGGTTTCGCACGCGCATGATGGCGGCCGATTTCCTGGAAGAGGTCGGTGTGCTCGAGAGCGAGTCCAACCGCCCGCCCATGGGCTACCGTCTGAAGGACCGCTCGGCGCCCGTGCTCTTCCCGCGCACCTTCAGCCCACGCCAGAAGGCCTGAACGCCGTGCCGCAGATCCACGTCCTCCAGGCCAGCATCACGACGCTGGCCGTCGATGCCATCGTCAACGCGGCCAACTCGTCGCTGCTGGGCGGTGGCGGCGTCGACGGCGCCATCCATCGCGCCGCAGGGCCCGAACTGCTCGAGGCCTGCCGCAAGCTGCAGGGCTGCAAGACGGGCCAGGCCAAGATCACGCCGGGCTTTCGCCTGCCGGCTCGGCACATCATCCACACCGTGGGCCCGGTCTGGCAGGGCGGCATGAAGGGTGAAGAGGACTTGCTGCGCAGTTGCTATGTGGCTTGCCTGACGCTGGCACGCGACGGGGGCCTGCGGTCCATCGCCTTCCCGAGCATCAGCACCGGGGCGTACGGCTATCCCATCCAGCACGCCGCGCAGGTCGCGGTGGACTGCGTGCGGCAATGGTTGCGTGACAACGAACTGCCTGCCGAGGTCAGCTTCTGCTGCTTCTCCGCGCCGGACCTGGCGGTGTACGAGGCCGCGCTGGACGCCTAAGGCGATGGGGCGCCCATCGACGCCCGCTGCCCGAGTCTCAGCTTGTCCCGGCCGGGCGGTGCGCCGAAGAGGCGGCTGTATTCGCGGCTGAACTGCGAGGGGCTGTCGTAGCCGACGCTGTAGCCGATGGCGGCCACGTCGCCGGCGTCCGCAATGATGCGCGCCCGCGCTTCCTGCAGCCGGATCAGCTTCTGGTACTGCAGCGGGCTCATCGTCGTCGCGCCGCGGAAGTGGCGGTGGAAGGACGACTCGCTCATGGCCACCATGTCGGCCAGCTGGGGGATGGAGATGGGCTCGGCATGGTGGGCACGGATGAAGCGGATGGCCCGGCCGATCTGCGACAGCCGGCTGTCGGCCAGGCCGATCTGCCTCATCATGGCGCCTTGCGGGCCGTGCAGCAGACGCCACACCAGCTCGCGCTCCACCAGCGGGCCCAGCACCGCGGCGTCGCGCGGCGAGTCCTTCAGGCGCAGCATGCGCACCACCGTGTCGACGAGGTCGGCCGACGCATCGCTGACGGCATAGCCCGCGGGTTCCGAGCCGGCTGCCGTCGGCCCCATCTCCAGCAGCAGCGCGGAGATGGTGGAGGCGCGCAGCGTCATGCCGGCGCCCAGATAGGGCTTGTCGGGGCTGGCCTCGATGACGCAGCCGGCGATGGGCAGCTCGACGCCCACGACGAGGAACTGGCCCTGACCGTACTCGAACACCTCTTCGCCCAGCATGGCGCGCTTGGCGCCCTGGGCGACGATGACGAAGGTCGGTTCCATGACGTGGTGGACCATCTCGGTGGGCGCCTCCACCATGCCCGCGAAAACGTCGCCCGGCTGGCGCTTGTCCACGGGGGCGGCGTGGCGCTGGATGAGCTGGCGCAATTCTTCCAATGAACCCATGCCGCCACCGTAACCGCTGCGCTCGGGCGGCTCAAGGGTTTGACGGCCGGAATGACCGAATCGTGCAAGAGCTTGGTGGTTTTGGGCTATCGGCGCCGGGGTCGGTCGGCGGTCTGCGATGGGTCGGCCGCACGATGGGTGAATCGTGCAATCACATGACCGGATCTGACTGCTCGAAACTGCCGCCAGACGATTCAATGCGGGCCTTCGCAAAGGAGGTCGCAATGATGATGCAAGGCAACACCATCCTCGTCGCCGGCGGCAGCCGCGGCATCGGGCGCGGCCTGGCCGAACTGCTGTGCCGGCTGGGCAATGAGGTGCTCGTCTTCGACGCCCAGCCCGGTGCCGCCGAGGCCCTGGCCCGCGCCAACCCCGGCATGCGGGCCGTGGACCTGGAGCTGGGCAACCCCTGGAGCGTCGCCGGCTTTGCCGAACAGGTCGCGGCGATCTGTCCAGGCCTGAACATGTTCGTCAACATCGCCATCGCCTTTCCGGTAAAGCACCTGCCCGGCCTGCACGCGCTGATGGACGATGACGACAGCCACGAGAAGATCGAGGCCCATCGCCTGGGCGTGCAGCATCTGACGGGCTCGTTGCTGCCCCACTTGCGCAAGCGCGGCCACAGCGCGGTGCTGAACATTGCCGCCGGTCCGAAGCATGGGTTGCCGGGCGCGCCGCGGCATGAGTTCGAGACCGCTGCGCCAGCTTGCACGCTGTCGGTCAGGAAGCGCTGGGCCCAGACCAGCATCGAAATGGTGGACGTCGCTCTGCCATCGCGCGCCGAACGCGTCAGCGCCGCGCAGACGTCCCGGCCCCAGGGCGTGCCGCGGGCCGAGTTCGTCTCCAGCGTGGCCCATCTGCTCGCCGAAGGTCTGCACGAGGCCGCGGCCCTGGCGCAGTTGCGGGCACTCTGGCCGGCAGTTCAGCCGGCGCCGCGCCGAACCGAAGACGACGATCTGGTCTCGGAGGCCTGGTGACGCAGGCGGACCCACGCCTTCAATCGGGCGGGAAGTCGTCCACCTGGATGACCCGGTCTGCCGCACGCAGATAGGCCAGCGCCGCGTCGGGCTCGCGCGAGTGGCTGGCAGCGCCTTCCAACGAATGCGTGCGGCGCAGCGCCTTGTTCAGTTCTGCCACCTCGTCGCCCAGAGAGTCGGCCAGGCGCAGCGCGTCGGCCAGGTCGCGCAGGCCGCCGCCGGCGGGCGGATGGAAGTCGGGACACAGGCGGGCGACGAGGGCGGGCTGGGTGCGCAAGGCCTCGGCGAGCGCGACGAGGTCGCGGTCGCGCAGCGGGGCCAGATGGCGGGTGCCGCTCAGCAGCAGCGGTGACAGGGCCTTCAGGGCGCCCGAGGGCAGGTTGGCGTGCAGCTCGCGCAGCGTGGCGGCGGCCTCTTCGAGCTGGAAGCGGATGGCTGCGCGTGCAAAGGGCAGCATGTCCTTGTCGGCTTCGACGTGGAAGCGCCAGACGCTGGCCGCCGCCAGATAGAGATGGGACAGCACATCACCGAGCCGCGCCGACAGCAGCTCCATTCGCTTGAGGCGACCGCCGAGCAGGCCCATGGCGAGGTCGGCCGTCAGCGCGTACTTGGCTGACAGGCGGCTGATGAGCCGGGCCTCTTTCTCCAGTCCCTGCGGCACGCTGCCCTTCAAGCCAGCACCGAAGAGGCTGGCGCCGAGGTTGCGCATCACATGGCCGGCATGGGCCAGCAGGGCCTTGCCGAGAGCGGTCTCGTCCTTGGCCTGCACGGCCGCCATCTCGTCCATGACATGCGGATGGCAGCGCACGGCGCCCTGGCCGAAGATGATGAGGGCCCGCGACAGCAGGTTGGCGCCTTCCACCGTGATGGCGATGGGCGCGTGGCGGTAGGCCACGCCCAGCAGGTTGCTGGGGCCGGCGATGATGCCCTTGCCGCCCAGAACGTCCATGCCGGTGGTGACGGCGCGACGGCCGGCCTCGGTCAGCTGCACCTTGAGGATGGCGCTGGCTACGCTGGGGCGCTCGCCCGCATCCAGGGCTGCGGCGGTGTAGCGGCGCGCAGCGTCCGACGCATAGAGGTCGGCGGCGGTGCGGGCGATGAGGCCGGCAATGGCCTCGAACCGCGCGATGGGCAGGCCGAACTGCTCGCGGATGCGGCCATAGCCCGCCATCACATACAGCGAGGTCTGCTGCATGGCGGCGCCCAGGGCCGGCAGCGAGATGGCGCGGCCCGCGGCCAGGCATTCCATCAGCATGCGCCAGCCCTGGCCCACCTGCGCTTCGCCGCCGATGATCCAGTCCATCGGCACGAAGACGTCCTCGCCGTGCAGGGGGCCGTTCATGAAGGCCGAGTTCATCGGCCGGTGGCGGCTCCCGATCGTCAAGCCGGGCGTCGGCACCGGGATCAGCGCGCAGGTGATGCCGAGCTGCTGCTGGCCCTCGGGCCGCGACGGGTCCACGGCCTGGAAGGCCAGGCCGACGACGGTGGCGACCGGCGCCAGCGTGATGTAGCGCTTGTCGAAGCGCACGACGAAGCCGCGCACGCGCTGTCCGTCGACCTCGCGCTCGGTCAGCACGCCGGTGTCGGGGATGGAGGCGGCGTCCGATCCCGCATAGGGCGAGGTCAGGCCGAAGCAGGGCAGGTCGCGACCGTCGGCCAGGCGAGGCAGGTAGTGGCTCTTCTGCTCGTCCGTGCCGTAGCGCAGCAGCAGTTCGGCCGGCCCCAGCGAATTGGGCACCATCACCGTCACGGCGGCGGCCACGTTGATGGTGGCGATGCGCGTGACGACGGCGGCATGGGCGAAGTGGCTGAAGCCCAAGCCGCCCCGCTCGCGCGGGATGATCATGCCGAAGAAGCGCCGTTCGCGCAGAAAGCGCCACACCTCGGGCGACAGGTCGCGGGCCTCGTCGATGGCGAAGTCGTCGAGCAGGGCGATCAGCTCGCCGACGTCGCGGTTCAGGAAGGCCTGCTCTGCGGCCGTCAGGCGGTTGGGCGCCATGGCAAGCAGCCGGTCGAAGTCGGGCAGGCCGGCGAACAGCGCGCCCTCGAAACCGACGGTGCCGGCCTCCAGGGCCGCGCGTTCGGTGTCGCCCATCTGGGGCAGGGCTTTCGAAAAGGGCTCAAAGGCCCAATGGCCAAGCAGGTTTGCGAGCACGGCGTTGGTCTCCTTGCGAGCCATGCTGCTCGTGATGGGAGGGCGCCTGCGTCAGCCGAGTCTGATTTTGAACAAACGAAACAAAACTTCGCGGGGCTTGAAACCGCCTTGCGACGCGCGCCCGGGACAGTTCGTCGCACGGTCTCCAAGGCTTCTCCCGATGTTCCCGCGCTGCCGCATGCCCTCCTTCATCCTGCTGCTGCTGAGCCTGCTTGGCCTGGGCGGTTGCGACACCTCGGCCTATCACCGCAGCGGCGGGCAGTGGCGCCACGGTGATGTCGCCTTCACACCTGAGGACCCGGCGACCTTCCAGGCGCTGGACAGCCGCTTTGCGCGTGACGCGAAGCGCGGCTATTTTCTTGGCGCGGCCGTCGCGGGCAGTGATGGCGCCAGCTTCGCCGTGGTGTCCGAAAACGAAGCGCGCGACAAGCAGGCGGTCTACTACTGCGACACCTACCGCAAGGGCCAAGAGTACTGGTCCATCCTCCACCTGCGCATGGAGCGCATCGAAGGCGCCGACGCTGCGAGCTATGCGGCCATCGGCAAGGGCCATGCACGCGATGCGCGGCGCGTCTACTTCCGCGGCCGCGCCTTCGACGTGAAGGATGTGGCCAGCTTCGAGCCTCTGGACGGCGACTTCGGCCGGGATGCGCAGAGCGCCTATTACGCCCGCATCGCCATTGCCGGCAGCCACGGCCCGAGCTTCGAGATCATCGACGACCGCGACATGGCCTATGCGCGCGACCGCGAGCGGGCCTACGCCACGCATGACGCGGGCAACGGCGAGCGCGAGGCGCCGCAGGTCCGCCGGCTGCGCACGCAGGACCCGGCCGCGATGCGCGTGCTCGGCCGGGGCTATGCCGCCGATGTCCGGCAGGTCTGGTATCGCGGCCAGGTGGTCCGCGGCGCCGACGCCGGCAGCTTCGCCAGCGACACGTCCTATGCCTCCAGCGTGGATGCCACCGACCGTTCCGGCAACTGGCAGCAGGGCCGCCGCGCGGCGAGTTCGCCATGACACGCCTGGCCCAGGCCTTCTGGGTGGTCGCGGCACTGGATGCCGCGCTGCTGGCGCTCGCCCTCGCCCTGTCGCTGCGCAGCGATGGCGGGGCGCGCGACGGTGGACGCGAGATGGGCCTGTTTTTTTTTTTTTGTGCTGCTGCCGGCTCTCGTGCTGGTGATCGCCGCGCTGACCTTCCACTTCAGCGCTTCATCCATCTGGCGGGTCGTTGCGCTGGGCGTCGTGCTGCTGCCCGCGATCTGGTGGAGCAAGATCCAGGTCGACGAGATGCTGATCACGCGCCGCATGGCCGCCAAGCGGGCCGGCACCGGCTACTTCGACACCGAGGCCATGCGGCGCATGGGCGCCGCGGTCGTGCAGGGCGACGTGCCCATGCTGATGCGTCTTGGGCGCGGTGTCGACGTCAACACGCCGGGACGCCACAACATGAGCTTGCTGCGCCTGGCTGTGCAAGGCCTGAAGAACGACGATCTGTCGGTGGTGCGCGCACTGCTGGACCTCGGTGCCCATGCCGACGACGCCCTGCCTGCGGCCGTCATGCGCAGCGACCCGGCGCTGCTGGAGATGCTGTTGGCAGCCGGCGGCAACCCCAACCTGCAGGTCACACCGGGGCAGCCGCTGGCCTTCGACATGATGAGTACCGTGACGCCGCGCAACTTCCGCCTGCTCGCTGCGCATGGACTCGACCTGGACAGCGTCTGCCGCGGTGACCCGCTTCCTGTCCAGCTGGCCATCTACCGCCGCTGGGACCTGCTTCAGATCGCCATCGAAGGCGGCGCCGACGTGATGCGGCTGCGCGAGGATGGCCGTGGCGTTGCCGGCGAGCTGGCGGCCCAGGCTGAAGCAGAGCGACAGGCCGGCCGAAGCCCGCCAGCCGATCTGCAGCGGGCCCGCGACCTGCTCGCCGTTGCGGCTCGCAAGCACTGAATTCACTTCAACTCAGGAGACCCTCATGACCCGCTTTCCCGTTCGCATCGCCGCCGCCCTCGTCGTCGCCAGCGCCCTGGCCACCGGTATCGCCCAGGCGGCCGACGCCCTGCAGGGCATCGAGCAGGCCCTCAACGTCGCGCTGCAGGAGAAGCGCGGCATCACCCTCTACGTGAACGGGCAGACCATTGCCGGCGCGGTGACGCGCATCGAGGCCGGGCAGTGGGTCGAGCTGCGCAACCAGCAGTACGGCCGCATCATCGTGCGCCTGGACCGCATCGACGGCATCGCCGCGCCGTGAGCCGCGGGGTCAGAGGGGCGCGGACTTGTGCTCCTCGATCCAGGCGCCCATGGCCATCATGAAGCCGCCCGGCGCCAGCTGGCCATCCAGCAGATTGCGGAAGTCGTCGCTGCAGCGGGATTCATCCACCCATGCCATGTCCCAGTCGGCGAAAAGTCGATGGGTGATGACGTCGCGTTCCTGCACGCGCAGGTTGCAATGCCGGCTGTCCATGCCGATCTTGCGCATCAGGTCCTCGACCAGCACCTCCTGCCCTTCCAGCACCTGTGCGAAATGGCCGTCGCAGGCCAGCAGGGCCCCCGTCAGGTCGAGTTGCCGGTTGCGGCGCCGTGCATGGGCCACCAGGCGATCGATGTCGCTCGCCGTGACGCCGGGGCTGACTTCGCTGACGTAGAGGACGCGAACCAACATGGATGGATTCTGTGCCGCACCTCGGCGAACCAACCTAGGACAGCGCCTACTTGTGAGCGCGGCCTGTCGTGCCGGCCAACGCCCTGTCCGCTCCGCGCCACCGCCCGTCGCAGTGCCATGGCAGGCTCGTGGTCGTACCGCCAGCATGCCGCCTTTCCACGCAACCCAAGGCCGTGCCATGACCCCCCGCCACCTGCTCGTGTCCCTGCTCGCCGGCACCGCCATCGCCGCGCAGGCGGCTGACGCGCCTGCACCCGAACTGACCGCCACCGTCGCCGCGCTGGACGCCGCGGCCTTCGACGCCTTCAACCACTGCGAGGCGCCGGGCCAGCTCGACAAGTACGCGAGCTTCTTCGCCCCTGACGTCGAGTTCTATCACGACCTCGGCGGCGTCACCTGGACGCGCGATGCCATGGTGGCCCAGGTCAAAGCCAATGTCTGCGGCAAGTTCCAGCGCGAGCTGGTGCCGGGCTCGCTGAAGGTCTGGCCCATCCACGGCTATGGCGCCCTGATGCGCGGCGAGCATCGCTTCTGCCACTACAAGCCGGGCGGGACGACCCAGCCCTGCGAAGGCCGTGGCGAGTTCACCATCCTGTGGCGCCAGCAGGGCAGCGCCTGGACCATCACGCGCGCCTTCAGCTACGCGCACGGGCCGAACTGACGCTTGTCTCTAGGCCTGCGGGCGCTTCGACACGGCGCCGCCGCTAGAAAACCACCATCCCGCGACGGCCAGGGCCGCGGCCAAGACATACGGATAGGTCCAGGGGTATTGAAGTCCCCAGCCCCTGATCGACCAGACCAGGCACACGAGGGCGGCAACAAACAGCCTACGGCCTCGCGCAGCGTTCATCGCGAAGCGCATGGTGCCCGCATAGAGCAGGAAGCAGCCGAGGAAGCCACTGAACCCGGTGAGCATGCTGGTAGCTCCAGTCCTGACAAGTTCCCATTGCCCGGTCATCCAGACCAGCAGCCAAAGCAGCTGAAGAGCACTCAGGCCGAGGATGAGGAAAGCGATGGGCTTGCGCCGGCTCGGCGCCGCTCTGTCAACGTCGGTCGTGGGAGGAGCAAAGGGATTCATTGATGGGCGCGGAGCGGGTTGAAAGCTAGATATTGGTGCTCGATGGAATCCGGCTCGGCAGCAGGTGCTCGTAGGGCCGCGAGCGCGCCAGGTTGCGTTGCTTGATGGTGCTCTCGACGCCGGCCAGCGCACTGCGGAAGCGCTCCAGCGGGCCGCCGGGGCCGGTGATGGCGGGGTCCAGCAGCACCGGCTGATAGGGGAAGGCGTTGTCACGGTATTCGCCCAGCATGCGGTAGTAGACGCCGCCGAGGATGTGGAACAGCAGGATCTGCTCCTGGGCCGCGAGGCGGCTCGGCAGCATCTGCGACCAGGTCGCCTCGGTCTGGCTTGCGGTGCCTGTTGGCGCCGGTGTGGCGCCCATGCCCGCGTAGAAGGGGGCATAGGTCATCAGCGACGACTGCGGGAAGTTGACCGCCGCATGCTGGGCGCTGGCGTTGAAGATGATGGCCGTCACCACCTGGGTCAGCTGGGTGCGCGTCGTGATGGGCCTGAAGCCCTTGATGCGGCCGCTGCCGGCCAGTTCGCTGGCCCAGGCCTTGAGCTCGTAGTCGCCGGTCACGTCGCCGTCGTTGGCGTAGTAGACGGCGAGGTAGTCGCCCACCCATTGCTGGAGGGCGTTCCAGACCAGCAGGGCGTCGTCGCGGTAGGGGTAGTCGGGCAACTGGCTGGCATCGTCGACGCCGCGGGCGCGCAGGTCGTTGGGCAGCATGTTGTCGTAGAAGTCGTAGGCCAGGCGGTCGCGGCCGCATTCGCGCTGCAGGGTCTCGATGGGCGCGGCCAGGATGGCGTCGCCCGTCGTCAACGCGCCCATGATGATCAGCGTCGCGGCCTCGTTGATGAACATGGAACCCTCGAGGTGGGGCGCCAGCAGCCGGCTCAGCGGGTGCGCATTGGCGAGCTGGCGCGCCGTCGCCATCGCGAACGCCTCGGACATCAGATGGGTGCGGCCCAGGTGCACGAACATCTCGTGGTAGTTGAAGTCGGCCACCTGCACGGCTGTCTTGGCCGATTGCCAGGCCCAGTAGGCCGCGCCGCTGGCGGGATCGTCGACGCGCAGCACCATCGCGTTCAGTGCCGGGTCCTGGCCGCACTGGATGGCGACCGGCACCAGGGGGCGGCCGGTCTTCGGCCGCGCAAAGAGCGCGATGGGCGCATAGCCGTAGCCCGTGCCCGTCAGCGGCTTGTTGACCGGCCCGGCCGGTGCCATGCCGCCCAGGCTTTCATAGTCCAGCAGATAGAGGCGGCCGCCGGCTGCAGCCTCCGCCAGCGTGTCACCGCTGCCCATGACCTGGCGGTATTGCGCGTCGGTCAGCGGGAACTTGTCCGGCAGGGTGGCCGCCTTGCGGATCAGCATGGGGTTGGGACCGCCCACCCGCATATAGGCGAAGCTGGCGTCGTCGTGCAGCAGCTGCGCGATGGCGGGTTTCTCGAGGGTCGCGAACAGCGCGTCGTATTGCGCCACTGTCTTGGGCTGGGGGCTGGCCTGGGCGACCAGGCCGTCGTGGACCTGGCGCAGCTGGGTCGCAATGTCGCCCACGGTCAGCACGAGGCTGGCGTGCACGCTCAGCGCTGCCGTGGGCAGGCTCAGCAGGCCGGCGCTGGCCGTGGCCAGGCTGTCGAAGCTGGCCTGGGCCGCGACGAGGCGGCTGCGCAGGCCGGCCAGGGTCTGCAGGCTGCTCGTCGCCACGGCGCTGGGTGCCATCGACGCCGCCAGATTGGTGACCGCCTCGACGGCCAGGGTCGAGGCCCGCAACTGGTGCTCCAGCGTGGGCAGTTCGCCCGCCGGTACGACGGCCGCCATCGGCACGCCGTTGAGGTTGATGTGCGACTCGGTCCATAGGTAGAGGGCCTGCTGGGCCGTCAGCTGCAACCGGCGGGCCGTGGCGCTGAGGAGGTCGGCCTTCTGCGGCAAGCTCGGCTTGCTGACGGGCACAGCCGCCGCGGCCAGCGGGGTGTTGCCGCCGATCAGACCCAGGCCGCCTGCCGCGGCTGTCCATTTGACGATGTCTCTGCGCTTCATTGGATTTGTTCGTGAGCGGACGCGGTATCGAGCCTAGCCAAGAAACCGTGGGTGCGATGGCCGGGTTCCCCCTTTCATGCAACCGCAAGTCACTGGAATCGGGGGCCGAAGCCACAATGCAATCGATGCCCACCCGCGACGACAGCGCCCCCTGGCCCGGCCACACGGCCGGCTCTCGCGAGTACCGCCTCATCCTGTTCGCGCTGACCTGTGCCGGCATCGCCACCTTCGCCCAGCTCTACTCGCCTCAGGGTGTGCTGCCGCGCATCGCGGCAAACCTCAGTGTCCGTCCCGACCAGGCCGCGCTGCTGATCTCGGCCGCCACCATCGGCCTGGCCCTGGGTGTGCTGCCCTGGTCCTGGCTGGCCGACCGCCTCGGCCGGGTGCGGGCCATGAAGGTCTCGTTGATCGTCGCCACGCTGTGCGGCTTCGCGGTGACGGCCTGGCCCAGCTTCGAAGGCATCCTGATGCTGCGCGCGCTGGAAGGTCTGGCGCTCGGTGGACTGCCGGCGGCGGCCATCGCCTACCTGAACGAAGAGGTGCACCCCTCGCACGCCGGCATGGCCGCGGCCATCTATGTGTCGGGCACCACGGTGGGCGGGCTGACGGGACGCGTCGTGTCGGTGCCCATCGCCGACGCGTTGGGCTGGCGCACGGCCATCCTTGTCGTCACGGCCATGGGTGCGCTGGCCACGCTGGCCTTCGTGCTGAGCATTCCGACGTCACGAGGCTTCAAGCCGGATGCGAAGGCGCGTCTGCCGCTGCTCAGTGCGATCCAGCTGAACCTGCGCCCCGACATGCTGGTGCTGTTCGCCCAGGGCTTTCTGCTGATGGGCGGGCTGGTGGCCATCTACAACTACATGACCTTCCACCTGGAAGCGCCGCCGTTCTCGCTGCGGCCTGCCACCATTTCGCTGCTGCTGTTCTCCTATCTCGCCGGCACCGTTTCCGCCAGCTGGGCGGGCAGCCGCGTGCAGCGCCATGGCCGGCTGCGGGTGCTGTGCGCTGCCATCGCCGTCATGCTGGGCGGCGCGGCGCTGCTGCTCAGCACGCTCACGGCCGTCTTCGTCGTGGGGCTGGTGCTGTTCACCGCGGGCTTCTTCGCCGCTCATGCTGTCGCTGCCGGCTGGGTGGGCCAGCGGGCCACGGGCGGACGCTCCCAGGCAGCCTCGCTCTACAACCTGTTCTATTACGCCGGCTCCAGCTTCTTCGGCTGGTTCTGCGGCCTGGTGTTCGTCGCGGCAGGATGGACGGCCACGGTGCTCACGGTGATGGGCATGGCGGTGCTGGCGGCGGGGTTGGCCGTTTGGCACGCCGCAGGGCGTGAAACGACAGAGGTTGGCGCGTGATGGCCAAGCGAGTCTCAGGCAGTCGCCTCCACGGCGACGCTCTTTCTCCGGTATTCAGCAAGTAGCGAATAAGACTCCTTCAGCTGGTCGTACAGAAATGCGCGCTTCGACTTCATGTCGACCCAGTAGCGATCCAGCAGGCTGGACGGCGAAGAGGAACAAATGCCCCTGGCCGCGAAGTAGTACGACGTTCCCTCGATGTCCTCAAGTTCGAAGGCCATGCAGCGCTTCCGGATATGGGGATAGGTTCGAAGCACGATCAGTCTGTGCTGAAGGAATGCGGCGGCTGCCAGATACCCCGCCCGTGCCTCGGGCGGTAGATGCCGCCGCGGAAGCACTTCCTCAGCGCCAAAGACAGTGGGTGGTGTGCCGGCGGCCAAGCTTGCGGTCGCGTGCGTGGCCGCCATCGCGAGCAGAAGCATCCTGACTGCAAGTGCTTTCATCGTTGGTAGGCCTCACGCCACCGCGCTCGCGAGCTGGAAGCGTCGATGCAATGCATGGTGGCATTCAGCTTTTGACGCGACAACGGAATATTTCTTCCGACGTCGATGTCGTTGGCGGCTCTCGCTCCAAAGCAATCAGCCCGTCGCCTCCAGATAGGCAATCCGCCGCATCGGCGTGAACACCGCGCCGATGGCGACGACCACCAGCAGGCACAAGGCTGCGGCCGTGAACAGCTCGGTCACGTCCAGCACCCGCAGCGCCGCACCCGCCGCCGCCGAGGCCAGCGGCGCCAGGCCCATGACGATGAACATGAACAGGGCCATGGAGCGGCCCAGCATGGCCGGCGGGATGCGCTTCTGCAGCCAGCTGTAGACGGCCACCTGCACGAAGCCGCCCAGCGCGCCCAGCGGCAACAGCAGCAGCGCGCCCTGCCACGCTGCGTGCACATGGCCGAAGACCAGGAAGACGCCGGCGGCGATGCCGTCGATGAGCAGCACCGTGCCGCCCAGCGTGGACAGGCGCCAGTGCGGCTTCATGCCCGACACGGCCATGCCGGCCAGCGCGCCCAGGCCGTGCACGGCCAGCATCACGCCCAGGGCCGCGGCACCGCCGGGCAGGCGCTCGGCGGCCAGCACCGGCAAGGCCACCTGCAGCGGCCCGCCGACAAAGAAGGCGATGGCCGCGAAGTACATGAACAGGGCGCGCAGCTCGCGGTCCTGCCAGCAGCTCTTCAGCGATTCGGCGATGGCCGCGAAGACCGGCTGAGGCGGCTTGGCCTCCGCCGGCGCCACCTGCACGCGCGACAGCGTCCAGGCCGAGATGGCGAAGCTCAGCGCATCGAAGCCGAAGGCCAGGGCCAGTCCTTGCCCGCTCAGCGCTGGCTCGTTGCCGGCCGTCACCAGCAGGCCGGCCAGCACCGGGCCGAGCAGCAGCACCAGCTGGCGCGCACCCATCAGCACGCCGTTGGCCGGCTGGATCAGCGCGGCCGGCACGGTCTGCGGCAGGATGGCACTGCCGGCCGGATAGCTGAAGGCCGTGGCCAGCCCGATGGCCAGGGTCAGCGCATAGACGAGAGGCAGCGTGATGTTGCCGCTGAAGGTCAGCGCGGCCAGCAGGCCCAGCAGCGCGAAGTTGATCCACTTGGTCAGCAGCAGCACGGCCTTGGGCGAGTGGCGGTCCACCAGGGCGCCGCCGACCAGGATGAAGATGGCGCGTGGCAGGCTGCCCAGGGCCAGCACGGTGCCCAGCACCAGCGGGTCGCGGCTGAGGCTCATCACCAGCCACGGCAGGGCCAGCAGCGTGAACTGGTCGCCCAGCATGGACAGCAGGCCGCCGCCGATGATCCAGCGGAAGTTGGCGTTGCGAAACAGCTCGCGGCGTGGGTCGTTGGTCTGGCTCATCATTGCTCCTCGACAGGCAGCGTCTCTTTCGAGCGCCGCAGATAGGCGATCAGTTCGGGCGTCACGCCGGATTGGCGTGCCAGCTCGGGCTCGGCGGCATACATGCGCTGCATGGTGTCCTTCATCTCGGGCGCCATCTCGATGAAGCGCTTCTGCAGCACCAGCCAGCGGCGCACCAGGGCTTGCACCTCGGGCACGCCGGGGTCGAGGCCGGCGTCCATGGCGGTTTGCGCCTGCCGGATCAGCCGCGGCCATTCCAGTTCGACGGCATCGCGCTCGGCCTCGGGCATGGACTCCCAGGTGCGGCGCAGCGCACGCATCTGGTCGGGGCTGATCCAGCGCTCGTGCACGCGACGGATGGCCATGGCGTCCAGCAGTACCTGCACGGCGTCGCCGCCGTCGCCGTGCAGCTCCAGCCGCTTGGCGGCGTTGCGCAGGGTCTGCAGCAGGGTCTCCTGGGCCAGCAGCTGGGCCTGGATCTGCTCGATCTGGGCCTGCAGCACCTCGGCCAGCGGCTGGGGCGTCTCGCCATCCAGCAGCGGCACGATGTCCTTCAGCGACAGGCCGGCGTCGCGCAGGGCCAGCACGCGGTGCAGTCGCAGCACGTCGGCCGCACCATAGCGGCGGTAGCCCGCCTCGCTGCGGCCCGAGGCGCGCAGCAGGCCGAGTTCTTCGTAGTGGTGCAGGGTGCGCACCGTGAGGCCGGCGCGCTTGGCCAGCTCTCCCACCGTGTAGTCCATGTCCGGGCTCGTTCTTGTGACGGGCCGGATCATGAAGCCTAACGCTACGTCAGGGTCAAGCTCCTTCGCGCCATCGCGATGCACGGCGCCGCGATGCGGGGCGGGCAAGCCCAAGCCTGGGGCGAACCCTTATTGAAACCACGTCAAATCGTGAAGTTGTTTGCGCTCCCAGGCTGGCACGGGGTTTGCGAAAGAGAGCTTGCCGAGGCGACTGGCCTCGGAGCTTTTAAGGAGTACCTCACCATGAAGACCTGGACGAATCTGCGACCGCTCACCCTCTCGGCCGCCCTGCTCGCAACCCTGACGCTGACCGCGCCCGCGAGTGCCCAGGAACCCACCGTCCCTGCCGCCGTCGGCCGTGCCGTGCTGCGCGATGCCCAGGGCGAGTACGTGCTGGAAGACGGCCGCACGCTGCGGGTCGTCGTCGGCGTGCGCAACCTCGGCGTGGCCCTCGACCAGGCCCCGCTCGAGAGCTGGCAGGCCAAGAGCGCCGAGCTGCTCGTCAGCGCCGATGGCATGCGCCGCCTGCGCCTGTATCGCAATGTCGACGGCACCGTCGACCGCATCGCGCTCGAGACCGATCGCGTCAAGTGACAGCGCTGACAGCGCGTCCTGAAGCCAAGGCTCGCGGACTTGGCTTTCAAGGAGCACCAACCGTCCTCGAGGCGGCTGGTGTCCGCCTCTAGCGGCGCGGCTGTCCATCCATCCACGCGGCGCGGATCTCGCGCCCGCAACTCACCGAAGCCACCGCCGGCTTGTCGCCCGGATCGCCACTCATCACACCGTGGCGCTGTTCGCGCGCGACCATGCCGTAGAAACGCTTGTCGGCGCTGATCCACGGATAGAAGCCGAAGGCGCCCGGGCTGCTGAAGCTGCCGTCACCGACCTGCGGGTCGTCCTCCACCCAGTGGCCGAGGCTGTAGTGCCAGCTCTCGGTCTCGGGGATGGGTGTCTTCACGGCCTGGGTCGGGCAGGTCTGCGGATTGGTGCAGACGGCCTGCGTGCCCAGCAGATGGCCGAGTTGCAGCTTGTCGTCCAGCAGGGCGCGCAGGAAGCGGCTGTACTGGGCCGCCGAGGTCTTGCCGCCCCCGGCCGGTTGCGACTGGCTGTAGTCGAAGCTCCAGTCCGAGCCCAGGGCCGGCGCCAGCGTCTGGCGCACCGCCAGGGCCAGCCCGTCGGGGCCCAGCGAGCCCAGGCCCATCAGCACGGCGTGTTTCTGCATATGGCCGCCGTTGTAGTCGAAGCGGCCTTCGGTGGCCGGGTTCTGGCGACCGCGGCCGTTGAGCAGGGCCTCCTGGCAGGCGGCGACGCTCTGGTTGGGCCGGCAGACATGGAAGTAGGTGTAGCCGGACTGGAAGTGCAGGAACTTGATGTCCTCGCTGGTCAGCTGACCCTGGCGACGCTCGGCGACAAAGGCGCCATAGATCCATTTCGACGCGGACGCGATGGCCATCTCGGTGCTGCGCTCAGGGGCGTTGTCGCCTGCCTTGCCACCGGCCAGCGGCTGGGTGGCGTTGCCGATCTCCCAGTAAAAGGGCTGGGCGGCGACGCAGGCGGCCGACTTCTCGGCCGTCAGCCGCGCGGCGGCGGCGCGCTGCACGGGCGTCGGGTCGGCATGGGCCCGGACGTGAGCGACGAGGGGCGCGGCGATCAGCAAGGCAAGGGTAGTGTGGCGCATGGGGTTCTCCGTTGAGGTGGTTCCATGCTGCTGGGAAGCGGCCGCGCAAAGGTTGCCACGCGGGTTGCACTGCTTGCGGAGTCTGACGGCGGGCGAGGTCTTGCAAGGATTTGTCATTGTTTTCCGTCAGCGTGCGGGGCCTGGCCCTCCCTAACATCACGCCATGAGTCGCATCCTGATCGCCGACGACGAGGCCGAGCTGCGCGGCCTGCTGCAGCGCTACCTGACCGAGCAGGGCCACAGCGTGCGCGCCGTGCCCGATGCGGCCGCGGCTGCGCAGCTGCTGGCCCGCGAGCGCTTCGACGTGCTGGTGCTGGACCTGATGATGCCCGGCGAGGACGGCCTGTCCTTGTGCCGCCGCCTGCGCGGCCAGGGCGAGACCATTCCCATCCTGATGCTGACGGCACGCGGCGATCTCGTCGACCGCGTGCTGGGCCTGGAGATGGGCGCCGACGACTACCTCGCCAAGCCCTTTGCACCGCGCGAGCTGCTGGCGCGCATCCAGGCCATGGTGCGTCGCCAGCAGCAGCTGGGTGCCCACGTCGGCCCGGCCGGCGATGAAGCGTTGCGCTTCGGCCCCTTCACCTTCTATCCCACACAGCGGCGGCTGGAGCGCGATGGCGTGGCAGTGGACATCAGCACCGTCGAGCTCAACCTGCTGCGCGCCCTGGCCAGCCAGCCCAACCGGCCTCTGGGCCGCGAGAAGCTGCTGGTGCTGGCCCACGGCGACGCGCATGGCGTCAGCGACCGCAGCCTGGATGTGCAGATCATGCGGCTGCGCCGCCTCATCGAAGAGGACCCCGGCACGCCGCGCCATGTCCAGACCGTGTGGGGACTGGGCTATGTCTTCATTCTGGAGCCTGTTCCGACGGGTAGTGCCCGATGAAGTTCGGACTGTCCACGCTGTTCGGGCGCAATCTGTGGCTCATCGTTGCGCTCATCGTCATGGGCCAGCTCGTCAATGCCATCGTCTACCGCGAGCTGGTCGCCAAGCCGCGGCTGCAGCAGTCGGCCGAGGCGACGGCGCGCAGCCTGCAGGCCGTGGCCGAGGGCCTGCGCCTGCTGCCCGAGGACCAACGTGCCGGCTTTGTGGCCCGTTTCAACGCACGCGCCGGCTCAGGACTGATGGAAGGGCGTCCGGCACGCACCTCGCTGATGGAGCGCGCCTATCTGGCCGAGCTGGGCGAGCAGCTCGGCCTGGCGCCGGGCGGTCTGCAATGGCAGCGCGAGGCCAATGGCCTGATCGCCGTGCGACTGCCCGACGTGCCCTACTGGCTGACCGTGCCTTCGGTGCAGCCGGCCCACCGTTTCGCCCGAACCTGGCTGATCGCCAGCGGCGTCAGCGGCGTGCTGGCCCTGCTCGGTGCCTGGCTGATCCAGCGCCGCATCAACCGGCCGCTGCGGCGCCTGGTGGAGGCTGCCAAGGCCGTCGGCGCCGGCCAGCGCCGCCTGCTGCTGCCGACCGATGGCCCGGCCGAGACGGCGGCCCTGGCGCGTGGCTTCAACGACATGGCCGAAGCGCTGGCGCGCGACGAGGAGGAGCGCCTCCTGATGCTGGCTGGCCTGTCGCACGACCTGCGCACGCCGCTGGCCAAGATCCGCCTGGCCAGCGAGTTGCTGCGCAGTTCCTTCCATCAAAGCGGCCAGGGCGACAAGGAGCTGCTCGACACGCTGGACCGCAGCCTGCACGGCCTGGATGGCCTGCTGACCCAGTTCCTCGACTACGCGCGTGCCGCCCACCCCGCCGAGCAGGAGCTGCCGGCTGTCGACATCGAGCTGCGCGAATTCCTGGCCGAGACGGTGGTCCTCGCGCCCGGCCTGCCGCATCCGCTGCTGACCGACGGCCCAGCGGTGCAGCGCCGCGCGCGACCGCAGGCCTTGCGCCGCCTCGTCCTCAACCTCATCGTCAACGCGCAGAACCATGGCGCACCGCCCATCGAGCTGGCCTGTGGTGAGGAGGCGGGCGCGGCCTGGATCGAGGTGCGCGACCGCGGCCCCGGCATTGCGCCGGGCCGGGTCGACGAGCTGAAGCGGCCCTTCCAGCGTGGCGATGCGGCGCGTGGCGGCAAGCCGGGCTCGGGCCTGGGCCTGGCCATCGTCGAGCGCATCGCGCGAGCTGAAGGTGCGCAGCTGCGGCTGCTGCCGCGCGAGGGCGGCGGCCTGGTCGCGCGGGTGCAGTGGGGTTGGTCAGCCCCGCCTGAGCTCGGCCAAACCGTCCAACGCGCGCTGTGACGAGGCCTGGCGCGGATCGCCCATGGCTTGCCGCAAGGCGAGCGCCGCAGCGAACTGCGTCTGCGCATCGTCAAGACGGCCTTGCTCCACCAGGCTGCGACCCCAGTGCTGGTGGGTCATGGCCTGCAGCTTTTGCCAGCCGCCGTCGCGGCAAAGCTGCAGCGTCTTGATGAACAGCGGCTCGGCCTCGTCGCGCCGGTCCAGGTATTGAAGCGCCGTGGCATAGGCGCACCAGAACCAGGCCGACGCTTCTTCCGAGGCCAGGCTGTCCGCATCGCCCGCGTGGGGCGTCAGCACTGCCAGGGCCTCGGCCTCCTGGCGCGCCGTGGTCAGCATGCTGCCCAGGTCGGCCGCGTGATCCACGCTGCCGAGCCGGTCGCCGCGCTGTCGGGCCTGAGCCAAGCGCTCACGGGCCGCGGCGATGTCCAGCGCGAGCCGGGCAGCGTCGGGCGCCGTGAAGCGCTGGAACTCAGCCACGCCGGCTCAGCGCGCGGCCACGAAGCGGTACTCGTGCTGCGCGTCGCGCAGGATCAGCGTCGGCTTCGCGGCCTTGTCGTCGCGCACGAACTCGATGCCGCCGATGCCCGGGTCGATGGTCATGTAGCTCTGCGTGCCGTCCTCGTTCTTGCGCAGGGCGACCTCGCTGTTCCAGTGGTCGAACTGGAAGCGCACCTGGCCGCCCTTCTTGCTGACCTTGATGTGGCCCAGTTCGGGGCTGCTGTAGACAGCGGCCAAGGGCTTGATGGCGTCGGCGGGCACGGGCAGCGTCAGCAGCTCGCGCAGCTTGGCGGCCTCGGCCTTGCGGTTGGCGATGGAGACCTTGAGTCGGTCATCGGCCTCGGGGCGGCCGTCGAACAGCACCTCCAGCAGCTTCCTCTGCAGCGGCCCGCGCAGCAGCACGCCGGCATCGGAGTTGGTCAGGATGGTCACGCCGACGCCGTACTCGGGCAGCCAGATCATGTTGGAGTGGAAGCCCAGCATGTCGCCGCCATGCGAGGCGACGGTGATGCCGTACTGCTTGTCGACGATGAGGCCCATGCCGTAGGTGACGTCTTCACCGACCATCACCTGCGGCTTGTAGCGCTCGGCCCAGTTGACCTCGCCGATCAGCGGCTGGCCCTCGGGGGTCTTGCCCTTGTTGAGCTCCATCAGCACCCAGCGGCTGAAGTCGTTCGGCGAGGTCCACACCGCGCCGGCGGGACGGGCCGGGATGATGGTGTAGTTCAGGTCCATGCTGGCGCGGCGGGTGCTGCCGTCCAGCGCGTCACCATGGGGCATGGCGTGGTTGCCGCGCAGCACCTTGGCGTAGTCGAAGGTGGTGTTCTTCATGCCCAGCGGCCCGAACAGCAGCTCCTGCATGGCCTGGTCATAGGCCGCACCGACTTCCTTGCCGGGCTTCAGCGCATTCGCCGCGACATAACCGCCGGCGCCCACCATCAGGTTGCTGTACTGGAAGACCTCGCCGAACTTGCTGGTCGGCTTCATGCCGCTCAGCTGGTCGAAGGTGGACGTGGCCGGTGCCTTGCCGCTGGCGAACAGCCACTCCAGGTCCTGGCGCGGCATGCCGGTGCAGGCGCAGACGAGGTGGCGGACCTGCACGGTCTTGGTGACCTCGGGGTCGGCCAGCTTGAAGCCGGGATAGGCCTCGGCGGCGGGCTCGTCCCAGCGCAGCTTGCCGGCGTCGACGGCGCGGGCCAGCAGGGCCGTCGTCATGGCCTTGGTGTTGCTGGCGGCCATGAAGAGGGTGTCGCCATCCACGGGCGTCGGCTTGCCCTTCTCGCGCACGCCCAGGCCGCCGGCCCAGACGACCTGGCGGTTGTCGATGAAGCTCAGGCCCACGCCGGGCACGTCGAGCTGCTTCATGCCCTCGGCGACAAAGGCCTTCAGCTGTTCGACCTTCTCGGGCGTCAGCGGCTTGGCCGTCTTGCCGGCGAAGCTCTCGCGTTCATAGCCCTTGGGGCGCAGGCTGGCGAAGAACTTGCCGATGGGGGCGCCGCGCTTTTCCAGCGTGGCTTCGGAGGCCTGCAGGATCAGCACGACCCAGGCCTTGCCGTCGCCGGTGCTGCTGCGTCGCGCGATGGCCTGCAGGGCCAGCTTTTCATTGGGCGAGGTCTCGTAGTCGAAGACCTGCTGGTCGACCCAGCCATTGCGCGCCGGGCGTGGCGTGGCCAGGCGCAGCGTGCGCTTGAAGGCCGGATCGACCTGGGCCCAGGCCTGGGCGACGGCGTCGGCGGCATCCTTGGCCGACGCCAGGTCGACGACGATGACGCTCGCATCCCCCTCGGGGGCGGTGAACTTCAGGATGGCGCCGTTGGCGCTGGTGGCGAAGGCTTCGGGCGGGGAGTAGCTGTGGCCGGCGGGGGTGGTGTCGGCCTGGGCCGCAAAGGCCGCGGCAAGCAGGGAGGCAATCAGCAAACGGCGCATGGGGGCTCCAGATGAGGAGCCCGCATGCTAGGGCCGGATTCAGAGGGTGTTGATCGTCACGGCCACGTTGCCGGTCGAAGACTGGCCCAGGTTGTCCTTCAGCGTGATGACGAGATTGGTGCGGCCGGCCACCGGCTTGGCCCAGTTCAGCGCGATGCCGCTGCTGGTGGCGGTGAAGCCCATGCCGGCGGCGGCGCCGGTGATGCTGACGCTCAGCGAGGTGGCGCCAGGGGCCGAGAAGCCGATGGTGGCGGCCAGGGCCTTGCCGGCCGTGCCGCTGACGCTGGTGGTCGTCAGCGTGGGGCCGCTGCCGGCGACCGGCGTGGGGGTGGTCGTGCCCGACGAGGTCGTCGTGCTGACGCCGCTGAGGCTGGTCCAAAGTGCGCTGACGTTCGGCGTGCCCCAGCCGGTCTGGGTGTCGTAACCGGTCTTGGCGGTGCAGTTGCTGCACGTGCCGTTGCTGCCGGTGGAAACGTCCTTGAAGACGGCCGAGTACTGCGTCGGCACGGCGCCGATCTGCTGGTAGAGGGCGCTGTGGGGCTGGCCGAGCAGGGCCTTGGACGACGCGGCGCGCAGGGCGTTGGCGACGGCCAGCAGCCCGGCCCATTGCGGCGTGGCCAGGCTGGTGCCGCCGGCGCTGACCCAGCGCGTCGCCGTGCTGCCCTGCGCAATGATGGCCACGTACTGGCCGCTGTTGGGGTCGGCGTTGAAGGCGACGTCGGCGACGGCGCGCTTGGCATAGCCGCCGATGGTGCCACTCTGGTAGCTGGGCAGGGCCACATAGGCGCTGGTGCCGCCGCCGGTGCCGGTCCAGGTGGTCTCGCTGCGCGAGCCGCCGCCGGTGTAGGTCAACGTCGTGCCGCCGACGGCGACGACCTTGGTCGACACCGAGGGCCAGGACACGGCCGCGCCGCCGTCGCCGGTGGCGGCCAGGTAGCTCATGCCGGCGGTGGAGAAGGTGCTGTCGTAGCTCGACACCCAGCTGCCCTCGGAAGCGCCGAAGCTCATGGACACGACGCCGGCGCCCATCTTGTTGGCCAGGGCGACGGCCTTGGACAGGCTGCTGACGCCGGCATCCGGCGCTTCGATGAGGACGATGCGGGCCAGCGGCGCGGTGGCGTGGGCCCATTGCACGTCCAGCGCAATCTCGGTCGCCCAGCCGCTGTCGTAGGCCGGGGCCGTGGCGGTCAGCGCACCGGCGCTGCTGCTGTAGGCGACGACCAGCTCGCAGCTGGTGGTGGAGGCGGCGACCAGCGGCAGGCTGGCGTTCGCAGCCAGGGTGCGGCTGGTGCAGGTCGGCAGGCCGAACTTGGCGTTGAAGGCGGCCAGTTCGGCGGCGATGTTGGGGTCGTGCTTGGCGTTGACGATGTAGAGGGTCTGGCCGGCGCCGAGCTGGGCCGCTTGCGCGGCGGTCAGGCCGGTGGTGCTGGCGGGAAGGGCCGGCTGTCCGTAGGCGGCGCGGATCTGGGCCGGCGTGTAGACCGTCATGGCGGTCGAGCTGGCCATGGGGGTGGCTTCGCCATTGTTCGAAGCCAGGGCGCGGGGGCGCATCGCGTCGTCCAGGCGCTCGCGGGTCAGGCCGCGGGTGGCGACGCCGGACAGGGCCAGGGCGCGGTGCGGGGCGGGGCCGTTGTCGGGCTCGGCGAGGTCGACGGCGGCGGTGTGGAAGCTGGGCTGGGCCACGACGTTGGACGGGGCCGCTTCGACCAGATCCACGCTGAGGTTGATGACCGAGGCCGACTCGCTGACCTGGACCGTGGGGTTGTCGCCGCCGCCGCCGCAGGCGGTCAGGGCCGCGGCGGTCAGCAGGGTCAGGGTGCAGGTGAGGTGGCGGGTACTGCGCATGGCCAGGTTCTCGTACGAAAGAGGGCCACGCCGATCAAGACCGCTGGTCTTGGCGGCCCCGCTGCCGTGGCACCTTCGCGATGAAAGTGCGGTAGGCCGGTGGCTTTGCGTCCCCGCCTTTCGACGGGTTTGCCCTCAGGGTTGTGAAACAGCTTCAGTCTAGGCGCCGGGGTGTTGCCGTGCACTCCCCGCTGGGAGCGGTGCGTGACATCTGCCTCGGCGGGCGGCGTGAAATTGCGGTGCCGCCAGTCTGGGTTTCGTGAGTTACTGCCGTGTCGTTGCTTTGTGTCACGCCGGACACAGAATGCAAGAGCTTTGGGAGTCGCCGTCAATGAATCCGCTGTTCTCCGAGATCCGCCTGTCGAGCTACGCCCCTTGCCAGGTGATGCCTGCCCACGAACACGACAAAGCCAGCCTGTCGTTGGTGCTGTCCGGCAGCTACGAGGAGAGCATCCGCGGCCGGCGCGGTGAGTTCGGGCCGGGATCGCTGCTGGTCTATCCGCCGCATGAGGCGCATGCCCAGCGCTTCGGCGCCAGAGGCCTGCGCAAGATCGTGCTGGAGCCTACGCCTGAGGCCGTGGCGCGGCTGGAAGAGGCGGTGCGGTTCGCCGATGCCCCTGCCGTGTGCGCCGGCTCGCTGGCCGAGCTGGGCCAGCGCATCGTGCGCGAGCTGGGTACGGCCGACGACTTCTCGCCGCTGGTGCTGAGCGGCCTGTCGCATGAACTCATCGGCCTGGCCGCTCGCGAGCAGACCCGCCAGCGCGGCGCGTTGCCGGCACCGCTGCGACGCGCGCTGGAACTGCTGCGCAACCAGCTCCACCCAGCCGTGGCGCTCGAGGATCTGGCCCTTGCCGCCGGCTGCGATGCCGGCGAGCTGGCGCGGGCCTTCCGCGCCCATCTCGACGCCACGCCGGGCGAAGTGCAGCGGCGCCTGCGGGTGCAGCGCGCTGCCGAGTTGCTGGCCGGTTCGCGCGATTCGCTGGCCGACATTGCCGCCCTCTGCGGCTTCAGCGACCAGCCCCATCTGACGCGCGCCTTCAAGGCCCACTACGGCACGACGCCGGCCGCCTACCGTCGCGGCACGGCGGGCTAGCGTTCAAAACCGCTGCGGGCGTTCAAGACGGTGGCCCCGCGTTGCGCGATAAACGCGGCCTCCGGTTTGACGATGAGATGACGATGCGCCTTGTTTCCCGCGCCCTGTCGGGTGTCGCCCTGGCCTTGGCGATGGGCGTCGCCCAGGCGGGTGGCTACGACCCCGCTGCCTGGCGCAGCGACTATGCCCAGCTGAAGAAGACCCTGGAACAGGACTACGCCAACCTGGCCTGGTTCGCCTCGCCCGAGGGCGGCGTGAACCTGCCGCGGCTGGACCGCCTGACCCGCCAGGCGCTGGCCGCCGCACGCAGCGACTCCGAGGCGCGCCAGGCCATCGAGCGCTTCGTGAGCGCCTTCCGGGATGGCCACTTTTCGCTGCTGCCCGACCTCACCGTGGCATCCGCTTCGGCGCCTGCCAGTGTGCCGGCGCGGCCGCTGGATGCCAGCGACCCCGCATCGGCCTGCGCGGCTCTGGGCTATCTGCCGACGGCGCGCATCGCCTTCTCGCTGCCGCTGGAGAGCCTGCCCGGCTTCCACCTGCTGGCGGACGGCCTGACCACGGTCTACCGCGCCGGCCTCGCGGCCACGGCCGACGGCCATCGCATCGGCGTCATCCGCATCCAGAACTTCACGCAGCGCGCCTTCCCGGCCAGCTGCATGCAAGGCCTGCAGGCGCTCAAAGGCCAGGGGGCTGCCGTCACCGAGAACGCGCTGCGTGACGCGGCCGACAGCCGCTGGCATGCCGGCCTTGCCGAGCAGATCGCCGCGCTGAAGGCCGCGGGCATGACGGCGCTGCTGATCGATGTCGGCAGCAACAGCGGCGGCAACGACAGCGGCGACCTGTTTCCCCGGCTGCTGACCGACAAGCCGGTGGTCTCGGCCCGCCTGCGCATGGCGGCCTCCGCCGCGGCGCGCGACTATGCCGATGAGCAGCTGCAGGCCCTGGACGCGGCGCTGAAGGCTTCGCCCCCGGCCGAAGCCGCCGCCACGCTGAGACAGGCCCGGGAGTTCTTCCTGCAGGCCAAGACCGCCGCAGGGCAGCCCTGCGACCTGGCCTGGGTGTGGGCGCGGCAGCGCCCCTGGGGCCAGGCTGGCTGCAAACGACTGGTCGACGTGGGCTTTGCCGGCGGCTTCGCGGCCAGCCTGCCGCGCGGTGCTTTCGGCGACCAGAGCATCGCCTACCGCCTGTCCGCGCCGTCCAGTGCCGATGACCTGTGGGCAATGTGGACCGGCCCGCTCTATGTGCTGACCGACGGGCGCACCTACTCATCGGCCGAGATGTTCAGCGCCGTCGTGCAGGACAACCACCTGGGCAAGACGGTGGGCGCGGCGACGGGCGGCGACGGCTGCGGCTTCATGGCCGGCGACCGCCCCAAGCAGCTGGCGCACTCTCGCCTGCGGCTGCGCATGCCCGACTGCGCACGGCTGCGGGCCGATGGCCGCGACGAGGTGGCCGGCATCGCGCCCGACCTGCCGGTGCTGGCGACCGAGGGTGAGGACGCGCGTCAGCGAACGCGCCGCCTGCTGGAGGCGGTGGCTGCCGACCTGCGCTAGGCAGGTGCGATCTCGACGGCGACGCCGCTCAGCACCGCATTGCCGCTCAGCGGGTCGCGCGCCGCGTCGTCCAGCAGTGCATTCATGTTGACGCCGGGTCGCTCGCGGGCCACGCCAAGCTGCACGCCTTCGAGATCGTGGCCCCAGCCATGCGGCAGGCTGACGACGCCGGGGCTCATGCAGTCACTGCGCTCGACGCGGGCGATCAGCTCGCCCACCGCGCTCTTGATCTTGGCAAACTCGGCGAGGCCCAGGCGGTCGGCGTCCTCGGGGTGGACCAGCAGCGTGCAGCGGTCCGGCCCCTTGGCCAGCACGGGCAGGTTGTGCATCCAGCTGTTGCCCGAGCGGGTGTCGCGGCGGCCGATGAGGCTGAACTCGGGGGCGGCTTCGGTCTTCACTTCGGCCAGGTCGGCCAGCACGGAAGGCGGCGCCAGTTCGATCTTGCCGCTGGGCGTGCGCAGCACCTCGGGGATGCGAGCGGTGAGGGCGCCAAGGTCGACGCCACCGCCTTCGACCGTGCTCGCGGCCTTCACCTTGGCCAGGTTGATGCCGTCGGGCTTGCGGCCGAACTGGTCGCCATACGGGCCGACGCGCAGCTGCAGGTCGATGAGGCGCTCGGGGCCGCGCCAGGGCTTGAGCGCGGCCAGCACGGCGGGCGTCTGGTCACCGGCAAAGCGGCGCACATCGGCCTCGATGGCTTCGTCGTCGAGCTGGGCCACGTCGACCTCCAGCCCACGGCCTTCGAGCAGGGCGCACAGGCGCAGGATGGTCTGCCATTCCTGCGGCGTGCCGGTCGGCGCGTCGAACACGGGGCCCGAGAAGCGTGCATGGTTGCGGTGGCTGAGCTGGGGGAAAGCGACGTCGAAATGCAGGTCCTCCAGCGGCGACAGCCCGGGCAGGATGACGTCGGCGTGGCGGCTGGTCTCGTTGACGTAGATGTCCAGGCTGAGCATGAAGTCCAGGCCTTGCAGGGCCTTGGCGATGCGCGGGCCGGCGGGCGTGGACAGCACCGGGTTGCTGGCGATGCTGATCAGGGCCCGGATCTGGCCTTCGCCGGGTGTTTCCATCTCCTCCGCCATCACGGTGATGGGCAGCTCGCCGAAGACCTCGGGCGCGCCCGACACGCGGCTATGGCGCCGGCCTGTCGTGATGCCCTTGCCTACGCCAACAGGGTCACCGGGCTTGCCCTGCGTGTTGGGCGCGAAGGCGGCGGCCTTGGCGAACATCGCGCCGCCTTCCCGGTCGAGGTTGCCGGTCAGCACATTGATGAGGTCGACCAGCCAGGAGTTGACCGTGCCGAAGCGGGTCACGCAGGTGCCGATGCGGCCGTAGACGGCGGCGCGCGGCGCGGCGGCGAGTTCGCGGGCGATGCGGCGCTGCGTTTCGGCCGGGATGCCGCAGCCAGCGGCCGTGACCTCCGGCGCAAAGGGCGCTACGGCGGCGCGGGCTGCTTCCAGGCCGTTGACGTGGTCGGCCAGCCGGCCGAGCTGGACGAGGTTCTCGGCGAACAGCGTGTGGGCGATGCCGGCCAGCAGCAGCGCGTCGCCGCCGGGGCGGATGGGCAGGTGCTCATCGGCGGCCGCGGCCGTCTCGCTGCGGCGCGGGTCGACGACGACGATGCGCCCGCCGCGGGCCCGCATGGCCTTGGCCTTGCCGCGGTAGTCGGGCACCGTCCACAGGCTGCCGTTGCTGATCATGGGGTTGCCGCCCAGGATGAGCAGGTAGTCGCAGCGCTCGATGTCGGGCAGGGGGATGGACAGCCAGTGGCCGAACATCAGGCCGGCGCTGAGCTGCTTGGGCATCTGGTCCAGCGTCGAGGCGCTGAAGACATTGCGCGAACCCAGCGCGCGGTTCAGGCGCGGCGTGTAGGCCAAGAGGCTGACCTTGTGCGCGGCCGGGTTGCCGATGGTCATGGCCACCGAGTCCGGCCCATGCTCGCGCCAGACGGGCAGCAGGCGCTTCTCAATCTCGGCAAAGGCCTCGTCCCAGGTCGCCTCGACGAACTTGCCGTCGCGCTTGATCAGCGGCGTGCGCAGGCGGTCGGGGTCCTCGTGCAGGTCCTTGAGGCTCACGCCCTTGGGGCAGAGATAGCCATGGCTGAAGACGTCATTGGCCGCGCCGCGGATGGCGATGACCTTGGCCCCCTCGGTCTTCACCTCCAGGCCGCAGCAGGCCTCGCAGAGCGGGCAGATGCGGTAATGGCTTTCGGGCATGGCAGGTCTCCTGGTCGATCTTTCGGGCGATTCTGCGGTGGCCAGCCTACGCCTCGCGTCAACCCGGCGACATGACGTCCGCAGTCATTGACGGCCAGCGCCGCTATCCTGCGGGCCCCATGGACTCCGACGCCCACATCCTGGTCGAGAACGCCGGCGAACCCGCGCCGCTGGTGGTCACTTTCGGTTTTGCGCTGTGGGACGAGCCGGCGGCCTTCGATTTCGTCGGCCGGCTGCGCAAGGTGGAGTGGCTGCTGGGCCGGCGCTTTCACCGCATCCATCTGCGCGACCCGCGCATGGCCTGGTATCTGCAAGGCATCACCGGCCTGGGGGACAACCTGGACACCACGCTGGACGCGCTGCGCCGCCACATCCGCGCCTTGCCGGCCACGCGCATGACCACGCTGGGCCAGTCCATGGGCGGCTATGGCGCCATCCTCTACGGCCTGGCCCTGGGCGCGGATCGCGTCGTGGCCCTCGGTGCGCTGTCGACGATGGACGCCGCCGACGCACGCACCCGCGGCGACCAGCGCTGGCTGTCCGTCATGGAGAGGCTCGAGGCCGAAGGCATTGGCGCCGCGCAGACCGATCTGTTGGCCCTGGCCCGCCAGGCCTCGGCGCTGCCGGAGCTGCGCCTGCACTACGGTGATCGGCCGGATGCGCCCGAGCAGGGCCCCGTCAACCTGGACCTCTTCCATGCCGAGCGCTTCGCCACGCTGCCTGGCTGCCGCATCACCCGCCATGCTGATTCGGACCACGTGGTCGTCAACCACCTGAAGGCCACGCGCGAAATCGATGCCGTGCTGCTGCACGAGATCTTCGATGTCGATCCCGCCCTGCTGCACCGGCGCACCCGTCCCTTGCTGGACGACGGCTGGCTGCGCTGGATTGCCGAGAACCGCCTGCGCCGCTCCGACCTGGACGGCCTCGTCGCCGCGATGCTGGAGCGCGGCATGCCGGCCATCACGGCGCGCTCGGCCATCGCCGAGGTGGAGCGCGACCCCACCTTCCTGGCCGCCGAGCAGCTGCTGGCGGCGCGCTGAAGGCGCGGCCTACCAGTTGCCGATGGTCGGGTTCACGTAGCTGAACTCGTTGGGCACGCCGGCGTCGAAGTTGGTGTACGAGAAGGACATGCTCATCTCCAGCGACGACACCTGGTGCCACCAGCCCAGCGGCAGGAAGAGGGTGTCGCCGGGCTCCAGCACCGTCTCCAGCACGACGGCCTCGCGCAGCCGCGGGTAGCGGTTGAAGTCGGGGGCGTCCAGGTCGATGGGGCTGTAGACGTTCATGCGGTTGTAGAGCAGCGGCGTCTGCAGCGGCGACACGAAGCGCCAGCGCTTGCGGCCGACGATTTGCGTGTGGAAGAGCATCAGCGTGTCGTGGTGCAGCGGCGTACGCGTGCCCGCCGGCCCGAACCAGAAGGACGCCGCCGTGTGCAGCAGGGCCGGATCGCAGATGGGCGGCATGCGGCCGATGTCCTGCAGCATGGGCATGAACTCGGGCCGGCGCATCATCTCGTCGTTGGCCGTCAGGTAGTGGTCGTTGGTGGCGCCGCCGTTGACGACCAGGTCGACGAACTCGGACACCTTCATGCGCTGGCGCAGCTGGGTCTTGTTCTGCTCGAACAGGGCGTCCTTGTTGCGGCCCACCTGCACGTCGACGTCCAGATGGCCGAAGCGCGCGCTGAGGTCGGCCGGCGACCAGCGCTTCATGGCCGGCCAGTCCTCGGCGATGTCGGTCAGCACGACGGGCCGGCAGCCATGGACATAGCGCTCCAGGAACTCGTCGCGGCCGACGCCGCGGCGCTTTTCGACGACGGCATAGCCCGGGTCCTGCTGCCAGACCTTCTGCAGATTGCCGCAGACCGACTCCAGCTTGCGCAGCATCTGCTGCTGGCGGCGCGCGGCCTGGAAGACCGGATCCTGCTCGACCTGGCCGATGGCCGCGGCCGCGGTCTCGGCGTCCACGCCGGCGTTGATCATGGTGTCCAGCATGGAAGCCGGCGAGGACTCCCACAGCCGGTTGTCGGCGACCCACATCAGCCAGTCGGGCGTCAGGTCGAGCAGGGCCGCAGGGCGAGGCCGGGGCGGGGGCTTGATCGGAGAGAGCGTCATGGCGGCAAGGGGGTGGAAGCTGGCCAGCGGGGGCATTGTGGGGCCACCAAAACTGGTATTGCCGCGTGGTCCTAGGGGAGGGCCTGGCGGATGCGCTCCACCACCCGACGACCGGCCGGTGTCCACGGCGCGATGAGTTCGAAGTGGCCTGCATCGTCGAGATTGAGAACCTCGATCTTGTCGCCGAGCTCGGCCGCCCTGGCGCGGTAGTCGTCGCTGGCGGTGGCCGGCACGATGCGGTCCAGCGCACCCTGCATCAGCGTCTGGGGCAGGTGCAATGGCAGCAGGGCCAGCGGTGAGGTGTCCTGCAGTCGCTCGGCGGTCGGTGAGCCTCCCAGCAATTGATCCACGGAGGCGCCGCAGATCTTGGTGCGTGAGGCATAGGCGAGGTCGGGGACACCGGCCACGGCGACGACGGCGGGGATGGGCAGGGACCCCTCGGTCTTCAACGGGCCCGCCGCGATACGCGGGCGCGCGGCGGCCCACAGCGCGAGATGGCCGCCGGCCGAATGACCGGTGGCGACCAGGCGTTTCAGGTCCAGCGGGTAGCGCTGGGCCAGCACGCGCAGCCGGTCGGTGCCGCGGGCCACGTCTTCGAAGGTGCCGGGGTAGCCGCCGCCTGCATGGCCGACGCGGCGGTAGCTGATGCTCCACACGGCCACGCCTGCCTTGCGCAGCGCATCGGCCTGGAAGGCCAGCAGCTCCGGCCCCGGCAGGCTGGACTGCCAGCAGCCGCCGTGGATCATCAGCACGACCGGATGCGGTCCCCTTCCCTCGGGCAGCCAGAGTTCGCCGAACTGCTGGGGTGCGTCGCCATAGGCGAGGCGCTGGTCGGGTTGGGGCCGGGCAGGGCGGTCGAGGATGTCCAGGAAGCTCAGCGGCGCGGCGCAGGCGGCCGAGGCCGCCGCCAGCGCCAGGCTGGCCAGCAGGGTGGGAATCAGTCGCATGGGGTCAACCAGTCTTGCAGTTGCTTCAGCACGGCGGCGTCGGTCTGCAGGGCCATATGGCCGAGGCCGGGAAACAACGCGGTGTCGGCGAAGGCCAGGCGTCGCGCGGGATCGCGATGCTGGCCCAGGGCGCTGGCCGGGGTGACGAGGCCGTCGCCAAGCAGCCGCGCCTTGGGCAGGCTGCCTGCCACGGCATAGCAGGCCACGCCGCGTGGCAGGGCAATGCGGCTGGCCTTGCCGGCATCGGCTTCGAGCAGGCTGCCGAAGCGCAGGTCGCGGATGCCGGCGCTGCGCCGCGCCGCCAGCAGCGCGAGTGGACGCGAGTAGGCGCTGACATCGAGCAGTTGCTGGACCTGCTGTCCGCCGCGCTCCAGCGGTGCGCCGTGGTGCGGGGTGCCCAGCGTGACCAGGCATTGCAGGCGCTTCAGCCAGGGCCGGCGTCCGGCCTGGGCGATGGCACTGCGAATGACCAGGCCGCCCATGCTGTGGCCGAGCAGCGTGATGGGGCCGGGCACGTCGTCGAGCAGCTTGGCAAGTTCGGCACCGTTCTTCCAGATCGCGCGGCCGCTGTTGTAGCGCAGGCCCAAGGGTTGGTAGCCCAGGGTGGCCAGCGCCGCGGGAAAGTCGGCGCCGTCACGACGCCACTGCGCCTCGTTCATGCACAGGCCGTGCAGCATGACGAGGGTGGGGCCCTGATTGCCGGTTGCAGCACCATCGACCAGCGGGCGCAGGCTCATGGTCGTGGCCAGCGGGTTGGCGGTGTCTTCGAGGTAGTCGCCCAGCACGCCGTTCAAGGCGGCCTGCACGGCGTTGGCACGGTCGGCATCGGCCTGGCTGAGCAGTGGGGTCAGCGCGCCAAGGGCCAGATCGAGGCTTCCACCCACCAGCTTAGTCACGCCGCGCACGCTGCGGTAGACGAGGCCGGTGATGCCGCTGGTGCGGTCGCGTTGTTTCGTCAGCGGCAGCCGGGAGATCTCGGCATGCATGGCCTCGACGAGATTCGTCACGCCGGTGGTGGCGTCGATGGCGAGGCGGCTGGCACCGCGGAGCTTTTGCGCGTATTGCATGTGTGGATCATGCTTTGCTTTTGCGTAGAGGGCGCCTCGTCGCTGCATTGCCGGGAGTCCGTCCCGGCGGCCGGGTAACTTTCTTCTGCGGGGCCAGAAGAAAGTCACCAAAGAAGAGGCCCTGAGTTCACACCAGCACCACAGGCCTTCGTTGCGCATGGCGACAGCCGGTTGTTGAGCGGGAAGAAGCGACCCGCTTCGCTCTCGCTGCTGTCCCTATGGCGAGCACCATCACTCGCAACAGCGAGCCGCTGAACGCGCGGCTGCACGCCGGGCTCACGGGAAATGCCAAATGCAGCGTCGCTCGGGCGACGCGGCTGTTCGGTATTTCCTGATGAGCCCGGCGTGCAGCCGGCGTTAACGGTGGTGAAGCGGCGGTCAATGATGCTCGTCACAGGGACGGCAGCGAGAGCGCAGCGGGTCGCGTGTAGGCACGGACCAGTCCGAGCATCGCGAGCGCATGCCACCGCTCGAGTGCGGATTGCATTGAGCGCTCCTCTTTTGGTGACTTTTCTCTGGCGCGTCAGAGAAAAGTTACCCGCCCTCGCGGGGCGGATTCCCGCGGCACTGCACGCGAGTCATGAGGACGCCGGCGAAGGCAACCCAGCACCTACATCTGCCGGAACAGATGAGCGGCACTTTCAGCGACAAGCAGCATCTCGGTGCCGTGCTTCAACTTGATCTGCATGCGCCCCCGAAAGTCCCGGCTCACGCTGGCAATCGAGTTGACGTTGACCAGGGTCGAGCGGTGGATCTGCCAGAACTGCTGCGGGTCGAGCTCGTCGATGAGCTCCTTCAGTGGCTTGCGGATCAGCGCCTCGCCATCCTTCAAAGCGAGACGCGTGTACTTGTTGTCGCTTTGGAAGAACATCACCTCATCGACAGTGATGAGGCGCAAGGTCTGGCCCACCGAGGCGTTGATCCAGCGCAGCGGGGCGCGCGTCGCGGATGGGGCCGCCGCCGGGCGGGCCACGAGTTCGTCGAGCACGTTGCCGAGCTGGGCCGGCGCCTGCCCCAGCCGCGCCTTCAGCCGCGAGATGGCCGTGAACAGGCGCGCGCCGGCGAGCGGCTTGAGCAGGTAGTCGACGGCGCCCTGGTCGAAGGCGGCGATGGCGTACTGGTCGTAGGCCGTCACGAACACCACATGGGCGCGGCCATTGACCTGGCGGGCCACGTCGATGCCGGTGGCGCCTGGCATCTCGATGTCGAGGAAGAGGATGTCGGGCTGGTGATGATCCAGCAGCCGCAGCGCCTCCAGGCCGTCGGCGGCCTCGCCGACGATGCTGAGATCGGGCCAGAGCTTGCCGAGCTGCTCGACGAGTTCGCCGCGCAGCGCGGCTTCGTCTTCGGCGACAACGGCGGTCGGGGCAAAGAGAGTCATGTCAGTGGCGCCCGGCCGCCCGAAGCCACTGAGCGCCCCCGCGGGGGGCAGTGAACGAAGAGAGCGTGGGGGCTTTCATTACAAGTCCAGGATGAATTCGGTGCGGTCGTTGCCGCTGCGGCACAGCAGTTTCGCGCCGAGCACGGTCAGGCGCTCGCGCAGTGACCCGAGGTCGGCGTCCTCGCTGCACAGGCCGTCCTGGTCGAAGCCCAGCGTGATGCTGTTGCCGTCGACACGCAGCCAGCAGCGCCGGGGATGGCCCAGGCGCACCGCGCGCTGCACCAGTGGCAGCAGCAGCATGGGTGGCAGCTGGGTCGCGCCGCGCGGGCCGAGCTCGCATTCGAAGACCGGCGGGTCGCCATTGAGGGCGCGCAGCAGGTCGAGGTAGCTGGCGATCAGCTCGGCCTCGCTGCCCAGCGTGGCGCCGGCGTCGCGCAGCCGCGGCAAGGCCACACGCAGATGGCGGATCAGTCGCTCCAGCCGGGCGCTGGCGCTCGGATCTTCGCGGCCGTAGGCCTGCTCGACGGAGACCAGGGCGTCGAACAGCAGGGCCGGGTCGACCTGGGCCTGCAGGGCGGCCAGGCGCGAGGCCAGGGCATGACGGCGCAGCTGGCTGTGCTCGCGCAGCAGGTCCTGGGCGGCCTGGTCCTGGCGGCGGCGCAGGGTGCGGAACTCGAGCACGCCGACGATCATCAGCGCCGGCATGAAGACCCACAGCGTGTCGCCGATGACGGCATTGATGCGGAACATCGAACACTTGAACTTGCCGTGGGTCTGGGCGTAGATGTCGCACAGCGAAGTCCAGGGGATGACGGCGTTCAGCGAGTAGCCCACGACCATGGAGAGGATTGCGCCCAGGGCCGTGGCGGCGACCAGTCGCTGGCGCCGCGCCGGGTGGGCGGCGTGGCTGCGGGCGGCCGGCAGCCAGCACAGCATCAGCACCGTGCAGCTGACCAGCGGCAGGCTGAGGTGGCGGGCCAGCACCTGCGGCAACTGGTCGCCGACGCGCAGCTCCAGCAGTGAGGTCAGGTCGATGGCGCCGAACATCAGGCCGGCGGCGACGAAGACCAGGGCCTCGTTCAGGCGCAGCGAGCGCCAGGACTGCAGCACGTGGCGGACGGCGTTCATGCCAGGGCCTCGGCGGGCAGTTGCACACGGGCGATGACGCCACGTGGCTGGGCCGCTTCCAGCTCCAGCGTGGCCGAGTCGCCGAAGCGGGCCGCCAGGCGGGCCCGCGTGTTGGCCAGGCCCACGCCGGCGCCGCCGCTGGCCGCGCCGAAGCCCTGGCCGTTGTCGGCCACTTCGACGGTCAGGCCACCATCGGTCGTGTGGCCCGCGCGGATGACGATGCGCCCGCCCTCGGGCAGCGGCGAGAGGCCATGCTTGATGGCGTTCTCGACCAGCGTCGGCAGCACCAGGGTCGGCAGGTGAGCCGACAGCAGCTCGGGCGGGGTCTCGATGTCGAAGGACAGTCGCTCGCCCATGCGCATCTGCAGGATGGCGAGGTAATGGCGCACCAGTTCCAGTTCGTCGGCGAGGGTCGACTCATGCCGGCGCATGCCGGGCAGGGCGGCGCGCAGATAGGCGATCAGGGCCACCAGCATGTTGCGGCCGCGCTCGGGCTGGGTCTCGTACAGGCGCTTGACGTTGGCCAGGGTGTTGAACAGGAAGTGGGGCTCGATCTGCGCATTCAGCGCCGACAACTGGGCCTCGGTCTGCTGGGTCTTGAGGGCCTCGCGCTCGCGGAACAGGCGGGTCAGCTCGTCGCGGCCCTGGCGCTGGGCGCGGCTGAAGAGCAGCAGGGCGTAGGCAATGCCGCCGAGCAGGGCCCACAGCGAGATGGTGGACACGACCCAGGCCGGCTTGACGTGGTTGTCGGGGTCGTCCATCTGCGCCACCGCGTAGCGCAGCCAGGTGCCAAAGGCTGCGCCGACGCCGACGGCCAGGGTCTGGACCGTCAGCGCGGCCTGCAGTTTCCAGCGCCGGCCGGCCAGCAGGGCTTCGGCCAGGCCCACCATCAGCATCAGGGAAATCCCGGTCAGCAGGCATTGGCGGCTGAAGCGGATCAGGGAAAAGATGGCGTCCCGCAGCGTGCCGTCGTCTTCGCCATACCAGGTCAGGGCCCGCGAAATGGCATAGAGGAGGCAGAAATAGTAGACGCCCGCCAGCATGCGCAAATTGCAGACACGGCGGAAGGCTTGCAGCGGGCTGAGGTCCTCCATTCGGGTCATTCTCGACGCCTGGGTATCAGCCGGGGCGGGATGCGACCAAACCGGGAATACACGGCGCCAAGCCGGGTATGACCGGTTCAATAAACCGGGATGCCACGACGCCAGTCGTCAACAGTGCGCCAAGCGCGACGCGGCGCCAAGCTGGTTATGGCTGGCCGGACGAAGCCGCTCAGCCGGCGCCGAATGCGGCAATCAGCGCCTTGAGTTCGCGCTCCGACGCCAGCGGATCGCCGAGATTGACCTCGATGAGGCGGCGCAGATGCGTGATGGACTCGATGTCGATGCTGCGGCACAGCACGCCGGCATGGCTGCCCTCGACATGGGCCAGCTCGCCGGCCATGGCGATGACGATGTCGCCGGTGGCCAGGGGCAGCTTGACGAGGCAGGGCATGCCGACCTGCGGCGGGTGGCCGTCGGGCAGTTGCAGCAGCACGCCCTTCAGCGAGATGTCCAGCACCTGGCAGCGCAGATGCTCCTGGGTGGTGATCAGCTCGGCGCCGGAGGCAAAGGCGACGCGGGCGAATTGGCGGCGTTCGGTGCTGATGATGGTCTCCCGGCGGCAGGCTTGGGCGGCGATCGATCCTAGACGAAAGAATCGAGGGCGGTGGCGCTGCTGAAGACGGTGCTGTGCTCCACCGCCTGCTGCAGCCTCTCGGGCGCCAGCGAGGCCAGGCCCATGGCTTCCAGCATGAACCAGGCGGCACGCAGCAGGGCGACGATCTCGTCGCGCGTGCCATCGATCTCCATCGGCGAGTCATCCCAGTCCCGCTGCTGCGACTGGCGCGGCGCCACGACGGCCGGCCGGTGGGCGCGGGCGATGCGGGCCAGCAGCTCGCGGGTGTCCACCGTCGCGCTGGGCGCGTCGATGAGGCGCACCAGGTCGCCCAGCTGCTGCTCGGCGGCGGCGGCCAGCAGGCGGGCGGCCTGGTCGGCGCCGCCGGCCAGGTAGAGGCCAGCCGCAAGGTCGGCGTATTCGAGGGCGGCGGACAGGCGCTGGAGGTCGGGGTTGGACGACATGACCATCGAGTCTAGGTCGTGTCCAGTCGCAATAGGCGGCCAAACTTCACGCTGCTTTGCGTATGCTGACCCCTCCAATGAGGGCTTCCAGGAGCGCTGCCGTGATCGACCGCCGCCAGCATCTGCAACACCTCGCCGCCCTGGCGGCCACCGCGACGCTGCCGGCGCTGGCCGCCGACGACAAGGACGGTACCTACGACCAGGAGTCCGTTCTCCAGGCTGCAACCGATTTCTTCGGCCAGACGACAGAGGGCCTGGCCAAGGTCATCGAGAAGGCCTTCAAGGAGCAGGGCCGCCCCAACGCCTACATCCGGGGCGAGGAAGCCAGCGGCGCGGTGACCGTCGGCCTGCGTTACGGCGACGGTGAGCTGCTGATGAAGGGCGGCGGCACCACCAAGGTCTACTGGGCCGGGCCGTCCATCGGCTTCGACGTCGGCGGCAATGCCTCCAAGGTCTTCACGCTGATCTATCACCTGCCCAAACCCGGCGCCATCTACCAGCGCTTTCCCGGCGTGGACGGCAGCCTTTATTACATCGGCGGCGCCGGCATCAACTACCAGCGCCTCAAGGGCATCACGCTGGCGCCCATCCGCCTGGGCGTGGGCCTGCGCGCCGGTGCCAGCGTCGGCTACATCCACTACCGCCGCGAGAAGAGCATCAACCCCTTCTGACGGGGGCATTGCCGAGGCGTAGACTGTAAATCCATACAGCATTCCATCTGGGGCGACCGTGACCACGACCACCGACCTGCCCGTGCAGGACATCAGCAGCGAAGTCCTCATCGAGAAATACGCCAAGGGCGGCGAGCAGACGCCCGACGAGTTGCGCGAACGCGTGGCGCGTGCCCTGGCCCAGGCCGAGAAACCGGCGGACCGCGCCAAGTGGACGGCGGCCTTCCTCGAGGCCCAGCAGCGGGGCTTCGTGCCGGCCGGCCGCATCATGTCGGCGGCGGGCACCGAGCTGTCGGCCACGCTGATCAATTGCTTCGTGCAGCCGGTGGGCGACTCCATCGCCACGCCCGAGGATGGCGTGCCCGGCATCTACACGGCGCTGACCGAAGCCGCGGAGACCATGCGCCGCGGCGGCGGCGTGGGCTACGACTTCAGCCGCATCCGCCCCCTGGGTGCCTGGGTGGGCTCGACGCGCAGCCATGCCTCCGGCCCCATCAGCTATATGCGCGTCTTCGACCGCAGCTGCGAGACGGTCGAGAGCGCCGGCAGCCGCCGCGGCGCGCAGATGGGCGTGCTGCGCTGCGACCACCCCGACATCGAGGCCTTCATCCATGCCAAGGACGAGGGCGACCTGCGCAACTTCAACATCTCCATCGGCGTGACGGACGCCTTCATGGAAGCCGTGCAGGCCGACGGCACGGTGGAACTGGCGCACAAGGCCCAGCCGAGCGCCGAGCAGATCGAGGCCGGCGCCTACCAGCGCGGCGACGGCCAGTGGGTCTACCGCAAGGTGCGCGCCCGCGAGCTGTGGGACCAGGTCATGCGCTCCACCTACGACCATGCCGAGCCCGGCGTGCTCTTCCTGGACCGCATCAATGCCGACAACAACCTGCATTACTGCGAGGCGATTGCGGCGACCAATCCGTGCGTGACGGCGGACACCTGGACGATGACCAGCGAAGGCCCGCGCCAGGTGAGCGAGCTGATCGGCAAGCCCTTCCATGCCATCGCCGACGGCAAGGCCTATGCGACCGAGTCGGCCGGTTTCTTTGCCACCGGCGTGAAGCCCGTGCTGCGCCTGCGCACCCGCGAGGGTCATGAGCTGTGCCTGACCGGCGACCACCCGGTGCGCCGCGTCACGCGCAAGACCCGCTATCTCGTCGAAGCCGAATGGGCGCCGGCCGCTGAGGTGAAGCCCGGCGACGAATTGATGCTGCACGACCACCGTGCACTGCAGGGTTGGGAAGGTCCGCGCAGCGAGGCCGAGGGCTATCTGCTGGGCCTGCTGATCGGCGACGGCACGCTGAAGGCCGACAAGGCCGTGCTGTCCGTCTGGGCGCCGGAGCTGAAGGCGCTCGGCAGCGATGTAAGCCATCGGCCGGCCAGCGTCGACAGCGTCATGTGCGCGGCCGAGACAGCCATGCGCGCCGCCATCATCAGTCGATCCGACTTCCAGGGCTGGCAGCGCCCCATAGCCGGTCGTGGCGAGTTCCGGCTCGCATCCAGCGGCCTGCGCGATCTGGCCCAGGCGCTGGGCGCGGCGCCAGGCAACAAGCGCATCACGCCGGCCATGGAAGCGACGTCATCGGAATTCCATCGCGGCCTGCTGCGCGGGCTCTTCGATGCCGATGGGTCAGTGCAAGGGGCGCAGGACAAGGGTGTCAGCGTTCGCCTGACGCAGGTCGACCTGTCCCAGTTGCAAGCCGCTCAACGCATGCTGGCTCGGCTGGGCATTGCGTCGACGATCTATCGCGATCGTCATCCCGCCGGTCTGCAGCGCATGCCCGACGGCCGCGGCGGTGAGCGCGACTATGAGCGCAAGGCGGTGCATGAACTGGTGATCAGCGGCGACAACCTGCGCCGCTATGCCGAGCAGGTCGGCTTCGAGGACAGCGCCAAGCAGTCGCGCCTCGAGGAACTGCTCGGAAACTATCGCCGTGAACTGAACCGCGAGCGCTTCACGGCCACGGTCGACACCATCGAGCCCGATGGTGTCGAGGCGGTTTACGACGTGACCGTCGAGCATGTCCATGCCTTCGATGCCAACGGCCTTTATGTTCACAACTGCGCCGAGCAACCGCTTCCGCCCTATGGCTGCTGCTGCCTCGGCTCCATCGACCTGACGCGCTTTGTGCGCGACCCCTTCTCGCCCAAGCCGGTGTTCGACGAGGCCGGCTTTGCCGAGGTCGTGGCCGTGGCCACGCGCATGCTGGACAACGTGCTGGACGTGACGCCCTGGCCCCTGCCCGCGCAAGCCGCAGAGGCGAGCAACAAGCGCCGTGTCGGCCTGGGCTTCACCGGCCTGGGCGACGCGCTGGTCATGCTCAACCTGCGCTACGACACGCAGGAAGCCCGCGACATGGCCAGCCGCATCAGCGAGGTCATGCGCGACGCCTCCTATGCCGCGTCCAGCGACCTGGCCGCCGAGCGCGGCAGCTTCCCGCTCTTCAATGCGGACCTGTACCTGTCAGGCGGCAGCTTCGCCTCGCGCCTGCCGCAGGGCCTGAAGGACAAGATCCGCTCGCAAGGCCTGCGCAACTCCCATCTGCTGTCCATCGCGCCCACCGGCACCATCAGCCTGGCCTTTGCCGACAACGCGAGCAACGGCATCGAGCCGGCCTTCTCCTGGGCCTACACGCGCAAGAAACGCCTGCCGCAGACCGAAGGCGGCGGCTTCAAGGAATACCAGGTCGAGGACCATGCCTGGCGCCTGTACCGCCATCTGTTCGGCACGGACGCGCCACTCAGCGACGCCTTCGTCACCGCGCTGGAGTTGAGCGCGGCCGACCACGCGGCCATGGTGGCGGCCGTCGCGCCCTACATCGACACGTCGATCAGCAAGACGGTCAATGTGCCGGCCGACTATCCCTATGCGGACTTCCAGGACCTTTACATCCAGGCCTGGCAGACCAAGCTGAAAGGCCTGGCCACCTACAGGCCCAACAGCGTGCTGGGCTCGGTGCTCAGCGTGACCCCCGAGGTCAAGCAACCCGAACCGCTGCGCGCGGACGTGGACGGCACCAACCAGCGCCTGCGCGTCGAGCGCCTGCCCAATGCCGTCGTCGCCTCGCTGCGCTGGCCCGGCCGCCCCGACATGCCCGGCGGCAACCCGGCCTGGAGCTATCTGATCCAGCATCCGCACGGCGACTTCGCCCTCTTCATCGGCGAGCTGCCGCTGGAAGGCCCCGACGCCGGCCTGTTTGGCCGCAACCTGCCCTTCGAGGTGTGGGTCAACGGCGCCGAACAGCCTCGCGGCCTCTCCGCCCTGGCCAAGACCCTGTCCATGGACCTGCGCACCAACGACGCGGCCTGGCTGCGTCTCAAGCTCGATGCGCTGGCGACAGTCGCCGAGGAGCGTGCCTTCGAGATGCCCATGCCGCCCAGCGGCGAGAAGCGTCTCTTCCCCGGCGTTGTTGCCGCGACGGCCGCCGTCATCCGCTGGCGCTGCGAGCAGCTCGGCGCGCTGCAGGAGGGCGGCGCCACGCCGGTGGTGGACGCCATGTTCAGCCGCAACGAGCCGCGCACCGGCGTGTCCGGCACCCTGGCCTGGGCCGTCGACGTGGACAATCCGGCCACCAACGAGCAGTTCACGCTGACGCTGAAGGAAGTCGTGCTGCCCACACTCGACGGCGGCACCGTCACCCGGCCTTGCGCCATGGGCTTCTCGGGCAACTACCCCAAGGCGCTGGACGGACTGGCCCGCCTGCTGTCGCTGGACATGCGCGTGATGGACCCCGGCTGGATCGCCATGAAGCTGCGCAAGCTGCTTAACGTTGGCGAGCCGCTGGGCCACTTCATGGCGCCTGTGCCGTCATTGAGTGGCGAACGCCGCCAGCAGGTATGGCCGTCCACGGTGGCCTACGTGGCACGCCTGGTCATCCACCGCTACGCCATGCTCGGCATCCTCGACGAAGCCGGCCAGCCGCTGACCGACATGGGGCTGCTGCAGACACCGGCCCCCAAGCTCGCCGCAGCCGCCGGCACGCTGCAGGTCCAGGCCGGCAAGCCCTGCCCCGAGTGCGGCAACGCCACCATGATCCACAAGGACGGCTGCGACTTCTGCACGGCCTGCGGGTACGCGGGGCAGTGCGGGTGATCGAGGGGCGCTGTCGCGCCCTTGTCCGACACCCGGCCCGCACCGAGCAGGTTAGCTTAGGTGCTCCATCGCTGCGGAGCACATCATGTCCGATCAGACCCTCCAGCCAGGCGACCCAGCAAGCATGCGCATTGATGCGAGCGACGACGATGAAGTTCGTGGCTGGGCCGAGAAATTTGAAGTCACGCGCGAGCAGCTCATCGCCGCGGTGAAGGAAGTCGGCGACAGCGCTGATGACGTGGCCACCCATCTTGACCGCCAGCGGCAACTCCAGCGCGAGATCGACAGCGAGGACGCGCAGTTGCGGCACGAAAGCGCCATGTGAAGGTCGCGCGGCCTGCGCATGGCTTGCGTGGGCCCTAGCCGGCCGTCTTGACCAGATTCACCGCCACCGGCTGCCTCCCATCCAAGATGTCCGTCGTGACTTCCCGCAGCACGATGGCCCCATGCCGCTTGCGCCAGACATCCCAGAGTTGTGCCGCATCGGCATCGATGCTGGAAGGCCCCTTGAGCGCATAGGTGCGCCCGGTCTTGGTGGTCACCTCTTCGGTGTCGATGTGCACGAAGGCGATGGCCGACGAGACCTTGGCAGCGTGTTCGTGCTCGATATAGCCGACGAGATGCCAGGTCGGCGCGTCGTAGCTGGGCACCTGCACTTCCCAGGCGCGCCAGCGGACCAGCACGATGCGCGGCTCCTGCGAGAAGGGCGTGGAGATCCAGAAGTCGCTCATGGACGTAACGGTTTTTCTTTGGGCGGCCGTGGCCCGGAAGCGGTCTTCGGCGCCGCGCGCAATCCTGCGATGCGCCGCCACAGCGGCAGCACGGCGGCCAGCGGCCGCAGCAACTCTGTGCCGGGGGCGCCGAACCAGTTCGGCAGCTTCAATCGGAACGGGGTTCTCATGCCTGAGACCTGCACTGCTCAACCGTGAGCGCCCCTGAACGATGGCCTTTGTGGCAGTACGTGGCTGTAGGACTTTGCGCTGCTTACGCGCCAGCCAGACAGCCACTCAGCCCAATTGCTAAGGCGACTTCGCCGCGCTCGGCGGGCTGGCCGACCATTGCTGGCGGTACTCGGCGCGGTAGGGCAGCAGGTCGTCGACCTCCAGCTGCCCGAGCTGGCGCAGCAGCTCCGTCGTGACGGCAATCGGCCGCGCAACGCGGCCGCTGGGCGCCTGCCTGGCGAAGGCCCGCCTCAGCTCATCGGCCAGTTGCCAGCCCTGCAGTCCTGTGGGCTCGGCGATGGTGGCCAACTGCTGCGAGCGGCCGGAGCGGATGCGGCTCAAGGCCGTGCGCGAGCCGTCGCCCGCGGCAATGCCGACGACATCGCCGCGGCCCAGGGCCTGCAGCGGAAAGTGCATGGAGTCCATGTAGACGTCGTTGATGGCCAGCACATGGGTCCAGCGCCTGCCGAAGCGCTGCTGCAGTTTCTCCAGCGCGGCCGGCATCTCCCTGGCGGCACTGGAGATGGGCAGGTCCTCGACGGCCAACAGTTCGCAGCGGGCGCAGCGTGACAGGGCGTCGCGCATGCGCAGGGTCTTGACGTTGGCGATGTCGAAGCGGCCGTCGTTGAAGATGACGACACCCGCCTGGGCGCCCGGCGTGGGCGTGACCAGGGCCGCGGCCATGTCGGCCACGACGAGGGGATCGGTGCTGACGTTGGCGAACAGATAGGGTGTCGGGCCATGCCTGGCCGACGCATGCCAGCCCACCAGCGCCGGCAGCGGACGGGAGGACGCGGCCAGCCGGTCGGCGACATCGCCCTCGTCGAAACCGCCCAGCACGATGCCGTCGACGCCAGCCTTCAGGGCCTCGTCGAACGAGCGCCGGATCGTCGCCTTGTCGCCCTTGCCATTGACGATGCTGAGGGCCCAGCCGAGCTCCTGGCAGGCCTGGTCGAAACCGCGGTAGACCGTGGTGATGCCGCCGTTGCGGAAGTCCTGGGCCAGGAAGACGACGCGCTTGGGCGCGGCCGTGGGCGCTTCCGCCGGCTGGGCGGCCGCCGCGCGCCAGGCCAGGGCGGCCAGCAGCCCCAGCATCGAGCGGCGCGGCAGGCGGGTGGGCGTCATGCGCGGAGCCTACCCGGCTGCGGCCCGGCGTGCACCTGCTTTGCGCTGAAGGTGGTGGCCCTCAATAGATGTCGACCTTGACCTTGTCCACCGTGTATTTGCCGCTGCTGTAGTAGCCCTTGCTGGTTGCATCGCGCGTGAAGCGCAGATGGATGACGGGCGAGCCGCTCGGGTAGCTGGGGCCGCTGCTGTAGACGGGCACCGGCGCCGTGCCGACGTTGACCGTCGGCGTCTGGTCGACGGTGCGGGTCAGGGACTTGGAGGTTTCCAACGCCGCGAAGATGTCAGCCGAGTTGTAGGCGCTGCTGTAGTAGGCCGTGCCGATCGCGCTCTTGCTGCTGGTCACGACCTTGCTCGACCAGTTGTACTTGTCGCCCGGCGTCAGCAGGCTGACGCGCAGGCCGTTGACCTTGTAGTAGCTGCCGGTCTGCACGCTGGCGCCCGCGGTGTCGACGACGATGACCTTGTTGGCGCCATAGACCGTGGCCGTCTGCGCGGACGTGTCGACGAGGAAGGCAGTGTTCTCATCCACGCCGAAGCCCTGGGCCACGCCCAGGTCGCGCAGGGCCGCGGCGAGGCGGCCGAGACGGCCGGAGCGCGTGTCGAAATGGGTGTCGCTGAGGATGCCGGCGGGCAGATAGCCCAGGGCCTTCATCGTCGCGCCGTTCTCGAGATAGCGCAGGGCGCTGGTGCCGTCGCGGGTGTCGCCCAGCGTGGCATAGCCGGTGACGGGTGTGGCCGGCAGGTCGGCGCCGTAGTAGAGGTAGCCGTAGCTGACGCCGGCCGCGTGCATGTTGACGTTGAGGGCGTGGTTGCCGGCCGAGTCGCCGGCGATGACGATGCTGCCGCCGCCATTGCTCCAGCGGCTGCGCAGCGCGGCGGCCAGGGCCGTGTCGGCGCCGCTGTCGGTCAGCAGGGTGCGGATGATCTTGGCCTGGTCGCCGCCCGCGAACCAGACCGCGTCTGCCTGGTTGAGGATGGCGATATTGGCCTGGCCCTCGGGCGTGCTGCCGCTGGTGTGCACGCCGTAGTTGTCGACGTGGGCGGTGATGAACTTCGGCGAGAAGCCGTGGGTCTGGAAGAGGTTGTAGTAGCCGCGCTTCAGCGGCGTGGAGCCACTGGCGGGGATGTCGTTGTTGAAGGCATCGAGGCCCGTGGCATAGCTGTCCTTGGCGGCCGTGATGACGGCAATGCGCGGGCAAGCGGTGGTGCTCCAGTTGGTGCCGCAGTTGCTGGTGCTGTTGATGTTGGGCGTGAAGCCTGTGTCGCGCCCGGTGGCCTTGCGCAGGCCGTTGACGAAGAGGTCGGTATTGGCGTCTTCATAGGCGCCACCGGAGAGGAAGAGTTTGCCGGCCGCAGCCGGCAGGGAAAGCGCTGCCAGCGCGCCGTACAACAGGATGCCAACGACTGATTTCTTCATGTGCACTCCAGAGGAGGAGGGCGGCGCCGGAATGGCGGCCTCGGACCCTGAAGCGCACGGTAGTGACGGGGTGGTGTCGGCGGAAGGTGGCGACTTGCAGCGGGGCGACGCCGACTTGCGTCGCTGTGCCGGCTTCGGGAATGTCCCGGGCGGGTGGCCCCTTAGGAAATTCGCCAGGCCAGCACCGGGCCACCGTCGTCGATGCGGGCGTGCACAGGCGGCTGGAAGCCTGCTGCTTTCAATGCCGTCAGCACCGGCTTGTGTGCGTCAGGCACGTCCAGCACATGGCTTTCCGCAGCCTCGCCGAGGAAGGACAAATAAACCGTCTGGCGCGGCAGCAGAGCCGCAAGATGGCTGCGCCAGTCGGGGCCCAGGCGGGCCTCGGCTTGGGCCGGGTTGCCGGGGTAGAAGCGCGCCCCGAGGGCCTGCCAGAAGGGCGACTCACCTTGCGCGTCGCGCCAGCCGGGCAACTCGCAGATCAGGCTGTCGCCGAACTCCGCCGGCCGCTCGCGCAGCAACTGCTGAGCCGCGGCGATGAGTTGTGGCAGCTCGGGCGTCGGTTGCAATTGCGTCAGCTCAGCGGCGCCGGTGTGGTCGTTGCCGAGCAGCAGCGTGATCTGCACGCGGAACAGGTCCAGCTCGGCGGCTGCATGCACGACGCGGCCAAGGCGGAAGTGGTAGCGCGGCAATTGCATGCCGATACGCGGCACGAGCAGGGCGCTGGCGCCGTGTAGTTCCAGCCGCAGGCCGGTCGCCTCTTGGGTCACTCTCATGCGGCAACCTCCATTTGCAGCGGCGTCACTGCGAGCCTCTCGCCCGGCTGTGCGCCCAGGCGCGCCGCCGTGCCGGCATCCACGTCGTGGCCGACCTCAGCCAGCACGGCACGAAAGCGGGCCCGATCGGTGCAGGCCACCAGCGCCCATTCGCGCGGGCCACGGAGGTCGCCCTGAACGATGGCCTCGCGTGCCAGCCTCACGCTGCGCAGCGACGCCAGCGGTGCCTCCACCGTCGGTCCGCCGTCAAAGATGTCGACATAGGTGTCGGCGTCGAAGCCCTCATCCTGCAGCACCGAGAAGGGCAGCTCGCCCACCGGGTGCAGCTGGCCCAGGGCCCATTGCGCGGCCTCGGGCAGCAGGGCCACATAGATGGGTGAGGGCGGCATCAGGTCGGCGATGCAGGAACGGCTGCGGCCGCCGATGATGGCCTCGGCCTCCGGGTAGGCCATGCCGAAGAAGCGCCGGCCGACGGCATCCCAGAACGGGCTCTGGCCGGCCGCGTCGGTGATGCCGGGGCTCTCGGCCGCGATGCGCTCCGAGAAGCGCGTCGCGTTGTCGCGGATGAAGAGCAGCCGCGCGCGCGACAGCAGCTGGGCGGCCGGTCCGTTCTCGTATCCGGGGTCCAGGTAGAAGGACGTCAGCAGCGTGGTGCCGGTCAGGTCGTGGCAGAGATGCAGGGTGTGCATGCGCTGCGACACGCCGAGTGCCGTGCTGGCATGCACGACGAACTCGTTGCGATAGCTGTAGAAGCGGTCGAAGAAGCCGGCACTGGCGGCGATGCCCGAGCAGCCGACGAGGCGACCGGCGTCTTCCAGCACGAAGAGATAGGTCTCCTCGCCGCTGGCGTCGTCGGGGCTGGCGAAGGACTGCAGCGAGGCGCCGATGCGCGCACGCAGCTTGGCCTCGTCATTGGGCAGCGAGCTGATGCCGTCGGCGCTGGCCGCGGCCATGCGCAGCAGGTCGGGCAGGTCGGCCGCCGCCACGGGGCGCAGCAGCAGGGTGTTCATGGGCGGTCTCCGGAAGAGGGTTCGGTGCGCCAGGCCTGGGCGCGCTGGCTGCGCTCGTCTCGCGGCGTGCGGCCGAAGTGGGCGCGGTAGGCGTTGGAGAAATGCGGGCCTGAAGAGAAGCCGCAGGACAGGCCGATCTGCAGGATGGACTGCGAGCTCTGCTGCAGCAGCCGGCGAGCACGTGCCAGGCGCAGCTCCAGGTAGTGGCGCGAGGGCAGGGTGTCGAGGTGCTGCTTGAACAGGCGCTCCAGCTGGCGGCGCGACACGCCCACCAGCGTGGCCACTTCCTCGGTCGGCAGCGGCTCACCGAGGTTGGCTTCCATCAGTGCCAGGGCCTCGGCCAGCTTGGGGCTGCCGGCGCCGCGCTGTTCGCTGTAGCCGCCGCGCTGGCGTTCGTCGCGCGGGCGCAGGCCGGCCAGGCCCAGGGCCTGCAGCAGCTCCTGGCCCAGGCGCTCGCCATGCTGGGCGGTGAGCCAGGCGCAGCACAGGTCCATGCCGGCGGTGCCGGCGGCGCTCAACCGGTCGCCCGCCGCATTGATATCCCACAGGCCCTGGGCCCAGGCGACATTGGCGTGTGCGTCGGCCAAGCCATCCAGCAGCGGCCAGTCGGCGCAGGCGCGCTGGCCATCGAGCAGGCCGGCGGCGGCCAGCCAGGCGGCGCCGGCGGCGAGGCCGCCGAGCACGACGCCATCGGCTGCCCAGCGCTTCAACAGCGCCACCGTGGCGGTCTCGGCAGTGGAGGGCTCGGCCGCAATGACAAGGACGGCATGCCAGTCGGCGGGCGGTGCCGCGCCGATCGTCTGCACCGCCACGTCGCCTTGCGCGGTCACCATGCCGCCATTCGCCGACAACATTTCGCAGCGGTAGCGCGCATCGTCCTGCAACTCGTTGGCCGCCTCCAGGCTGTCCACCACGGCGGCCAGCGCAAGCAGCGGGAATCCCGGCTTCAGCAGCAGGCCGATGCGGCGGACGGGTGGCGTCATGCGCTCACTGTACCCAGCCCGTCATGGCCGGAAAGGCCAGCAGGGCCAGGGCCATGACGAGGTAGAGCCCCTGCAGCGGCAGCATCCAGCGCACCCACTGGCCGAAGGGCACACGGGCCAGCGCCAACACGCCGACGGTGATGCCCGAGGTCGGGATGATGGGCGTGGTCAGCTCGCCGAACTGGAAGGCCAGCACGGCGGTCTGGCGCGTGACGCCGACGAGATCGGCCAGCGGCGCCACGATGGGCATGGTCAGCGCGGCCTGGCCGGTGCCGGAGTGGATGAAGAAGTTGATGACCGACTGGATGGCGAACATCTTCTGCGCCGCCAGCACCGGCGTGCTGGACGCCACCAACGGCGCCAGCGCATTCAGCAGCGTGTCGATGATCTGGCCCTCGCGCATCAGGATGACGGTGCCCTTGGCCAGCGCGATGACCAGGGCCGTGCCGACGAGGTCGCGCGCGCCATGCTGGAAGGCCGCCATGAAGTCATCGGCCGATAGCCGCGCAACGACGCCCACGGCCACCGCCATGACGAGGAAGAGGGCGGCGATCTCCTCGATGTACCAGCCGTACTTCACGACGCCGCCGATCATCACGAGCAGCGTGGCGGCGAACAGCCACAGCACCGCGCGATGCCGGCCGCTCATGCCGGTGAAGGCTTCGAAGCTGGCGAGGTCCAGCGTCTTGCGGCGCTCCTGGTCCATCGCGTAGCTGGGGCTGAGCGTCGGGTCACGCTTGATGCGCGCGGCCCACCACATCAGGAAGGCGATGGTGACCGTCGTCGCGATGACCCAGCACAGGGCCCGATAACCCAGGCCCGAGAACATCGGCACGCCGGCAATGCCCTGCGCCACGCCGACGTTGAAGGGGTTCAGGAAGGCGGTGGCAAAGCCGACCTGCGAGCCGACGAAGGGGATGGCCACGCCGGTCAGCGTGTCCAGCTTCAGCGCCAGGGCCAGGGGGATGAAGATCAGCACGAAGGGAATGGCTTCTTCCGCCATGCCAAAGCTGGCGCCGCCGAGCGAGAACAGCGTGACGAAGACCGGGATGACGGCCACGCGCACCAGGGCCGAGCGGCTGTGGGCGCGGGCGACGGACTTGATCAGCGCGTCGATGGCCTCGGTGCGCTGCAGCACCGCGAAGGCACCGCCGACGATCAGCACGAAGCCGATGATCAGCGCCGCCTCGACAAAGCCCTTGATGGGCGCCGTCAGCAGCGCGGCCAGCCCCTGCGGCTTGGCGGCTATGAGATGGAAGCTGCCGGCGACGATCAGCGTCTTGCCATTGACCAGCTCGGTCTGGAAGCGCCCACCGGGCACGACCCAGGTGGCGGCCGCGATCAGCGCCAGCAGCGCGAACAGCAGCACATAGGTGTTGGGCAGGCGCAGCTTCATGGCGACAGCAGCTTGCCCGAACGATAGGGAACAGCGCCGGCAATCTTGGCCAGGCGCATGCCGCGGGTGGCGAAGCGGCGTGCGCTGCGGGCAAAGCAGCGGCCGCTGGCGCGGGCGTAAAGCGCCGTGCGCTCGTCGGTCAGCGGGTCGATGACCTCGGCGACCAGTTCGCCCGCCTCCACCCAGTCGCCCGGCGCCTTGTTGAACACGACGATGCCGCTGCTGGGCGCGGTAATGGGCTCCACGCCTTCCAGTGGTGTGGGCTCGCAGGCGGTGGGCGGCGGTGGCGCCAGGCCGTCGACATGGCCGAGGTGGCGCAGATAGGCCAGCAGCGCGTCGGCGTCGTGCTCGGCGAGTTCATGCGTGACCTCGGTCTCGCCGCGCAGTTCGACGGTGGCGGCCAGGCAGGCGTTGGCCTCGATCGGAAAGCGCCCCTCGAAATGCGCGGCCAGCTCCCACCAGATGCGCGAGATGGATTCGTCAAAGGGGTCGTCGCCCGACACGGCGCTGAACAGCAAGGCCTGCGCACCGAGATAGCCGGCCAGCGGCCGCAGTGCCTCGATTTGCGGCGTGCCGGTGTAGACATGCATGACGGCCTGGTTGTCGCAGTGCAGGTCCAGCACCAGGTCGGCGTCCATGGCCAGGGTCTGCAGCAGGCGCTTCAGGGCTTCGGCCTCGCTCATGGGCTGCCAGGCTTGGAGCAGCTGAAGGCAGGCTGCGCGGATCGTTCCAGTGTTGGCCGCGGCATCAGAGCCGAGCAGCGGTTCGACCAGCGGGATCAACGCCGCCGTCAGGTGCTTGAACTGGCGGTTGAAGTTGACGCCCGTGCCGAGGTCGAAGCGGCCAAAAGCGGTGCCCTGCACATCCTGCGCGAGGCCGATGGGGTTGGCCATGGGCACGAGGACGATCTCGCCGGCAATCGCACCCGTCGCATCGAGGGCCGACAGCCGCTCGATGAGAGCTTGCGCGACCAGCATCGGCGGTACCTCGTCGGCATGCAGGGCGGCATGGATGTAAACCTTGCGGCCCGACTCGCCGCGGCCGAAGTGCAGGCTGCGGACATGGCGCTGCGTGCCGGCGCTGGCGGCCGGCAGTGTGTGATGGACGCTGCGCATGTCAGTTCGGAGCGAGAGGTGTGAACAGCGGCGTCGACATGCGAACCGGGATCACGTCCAGCCGGGCCTTCAGCACGGTGTAGTCCTCACCACCCAGCGCACCGCTGAACCAGCCGACCAGGCCCGGGCCCTTGTAGAGGCGGAACTCGAAGCCGAGCTCCGGCGACAGGTCGTTGGGGCGGGGCCTGACGCGATAGGCCAGGCCGCGGACCTCGGGTGCCCGGCCGTCCAGCAACTGGGCCATGGCCGTGACGATGGTGTTGTCGGCCAGGATGTCGAGGAAGTAGTTTTCGTTCTGCAGATAGGGCTTGTAATCGCTCGCGGCCGGGTCGATCTTCTGGTCGCGCAGCTTGTGGGCCGCGGGTGTCGTGACGCCGGTCTTGAGGTTGTGCTTGTCGCCGCGGTCCAGGTAGCTGAGCAGGGCGCCGCGCAGGTTGAAGGCCGGCAGCTTGGCGTCGGCCGTGGCCTCGGACAGGTCCACCAGCAGGGCGCCGCGGGCGCCGACGATCTCGACCTCGCTGCCCTTGACGACGGCCGCGGTGTTCTCCTCCACGCCCAGGCCCAGGGTGTAGCCGAAGGCGCGCATGGCGGGCAGCATGCGGCCGATGCGGCCGCGCTTGAGAAAATGCTGGTCGACGAACAGGTCGGGCCCGACAAAGCCCAGGCCGCGGTCGTACTCGCGGCCCTCGCGCCACTGGCCCTTGAGGATCTGCATGTTGTCGCCGGCGTCGCGGAACATCATGCGACTCATGATGGCCGCACCGGCGCTGCTGCCGGCCACCACGCCGCCGCCGTCGAAGACCTGCCAGATGGCCTTCAGCATCTGGGTCGGTTCGCCCTTGGGCTGCAGGGTGTCGACGATGTATTCCTGGGCACCGCCCGAGAAGAACACGGCCTTGGACGCGGCGACCTTGGCGATCAGCTTGGGATCGTTGAGGTTGGCTTGCAGGTCGATGTCCTTCTGGCGCGGCGCGACCGGAATCGCCTCGGCATTGGCGCCATGGCGGTTCAGTGCGGCCACGATGAGGCCGGCGCTGCGCTCGGGGTTGGCCGCGGCGGTGGCGAACACGGCGATGGGCGCGCCGGCGCCACCGGCTTCTTCGACGATGCGGGCCCAGACGGCCTCGTTGTCGTTCTTCAGGGCGCCACCGATGACGATGGCCGTGCCGGCGTGGGCGGTGGTGGCGCACCACAGCGCGACCAGGGTGAGGCGTGTCAGGAATCTCATGCCCCGATCTTGGCAGCGCTGATCGCGCCGAGCCAGCGGGTTAGGCCGGGCCTGCACGGTGGACGCAATTGCATGTCGCTTGTATGCAAGCCCTGTTGCGGTCTTGCGCAGCGAGCTTGCCGAGAAGCGACGCCCATTTGCGTGCAAGCGACCGCCCCGCCGAAACCCCATAGGCAAGCCCAGCGCCGCCTCCCTAACCTGAATGGCATCCGCTCCCACCCATTCAAAACAGAGGCCCTCATGACCCGCTCCTTCACCCGGCACCCGCTGGCACACGCCGCCCTGCTCTGTGTCATCGCGCTGCCTGCCTACGCACAGCAGGACCAGAAACTCGAACGCGTCGAGATCACCGGCTCCAGCATCAAGCGCGTGGATGCCGAGACCGCGCTGCCGGTGCAGACCATCAAGCGTGAAGACATCGCCAAGGCCGGCGTGACGACGGCCGCCGAGCTGCTGAGGAACATCAGCGCCGCCGCCGCCAACCTGGGCGACGGCGCCTCCATCACCGACAACACCGGCGGCCAGCGCGGCTTCAATGGCGCCAACCTGCGCGGCATCGGCGTGAGCAGCACGCTGGTGCTGTTGAACGGCCGCCGCCTGGCCAACTTCGCCTCGCCCGGCGATTCGGCGGGCGTGGACCTGAACAGCATCCCGGCCGGCGCCATCCAGCGCGTCGAGGTGCTGAAGGACGGCGCCTCGGCCATCTACGGCACCGACGCCATCGGCGGCGTCATCAACTTCATCACCCGCCAGGACTACACCGGCCTGGACCTCAATGCCTACTACGCCGGCACCCAGGAAGGCGGCGCGGGCAAGAAGACCTTCACCGTCAGCGGCGGCGTGGGCGAGCTGGCGAAGGACGGCTACAACGTCTTCGCGACGCTGGACGTGCAGCGTCTGGACGCCCTGCGTTCCACGCAGCGAAAGTTCATCCAGGAGCGCCCGCTGACCGAGACGGTGCCCTACTACCTGTCCAGCCGCCCCTACCCCGGCAATATCCGCCTGTCGGGCACGGCGTCCACGCGCGCGGCCCAGCTCGCCGCCATCAATGCGGCCGGCTATCTCTTCAACGGCAAGCCCTACACCCAGCGCACGGTCAACCTGTTCGCACCGGCCTGCAACCCGCCAGCTTCGGTCTACGCACCGACGGCCATCGGCTCCGAGGCCTGCGGCTATGACTACATGGCCGACACCGAGATCTACCCCAAGGCCGACAAGACCTCCTTTCTGACCCGTGGCGTCGTCGACGTCGGCGGCGGCCACCAGCTGTTTGCCGAGGCCCTGCTGGCCCGCGCCGAGACGACCTATGTGCTGTCGCCCAACCCGACGACGCTCAGCGGCGTGACCTGGGCCGCCGTCAACCCCTTCCTGCCCAAGCCCGTCAACAACGGCACCAGCTTCGAGGTGCGCTTCCGCGCGACCGAGCTGGGCAACCGCACGAACGAAGTGCAGAGCGATGCCAACCGCGTCGTCGTCGGCGCCAAGGGCACGTTGTTCGGCGATTGGGACTACACGGCCGGCGCCAGCTACGCGGTCAACAAGGTCAAGGACCGCTACGTCGACGGCTACTTCAAGTTCGACGAGCTGCTGGCCGCCGTGAAGGCCGGCCAGATCAACCCCTTCGGCCCGTCGCCGGCGTCCAGCCAGTCGCTGATCCAGTCGCTGCGCATTGACGACGTGGCCCGTCGCGGCGAGGGCGCTACCTCCGGCCTGGACTTCAAGATCACCGGCACGCTGGCCCAATTGGAAGGCGGCGACCTGGGCCTGGCCCTGGGCGCCGAGCTGCGCCGCGAGACGCAGAAGTTCACGCCTTCGGCCCTGCTGGTCGGCAACAACATCGGTGGCGACCGCGACTCGTCGGGCACCGCGCCGGCCCTGGTCGCGACGAGCTATGGCCGCAACATCGCCTCGGCCTATGCCGAGCTGAATGCGCCGGTCACCAAGCAGCTCGAGCTCCAGGCCGCGCTGCGCTATGACCACTACGACCGCGTCGGCAGCACCGTGAACCCCAAGCTGGGCCTGCGCTACCAGCCGACCAAGGCCGTCGTGGTGCGCGCCTCGGCCGGCACCGGCTTCCGCGCGCCGAGCTTCAGCGAGCTGTATCGCCCGACCTCCTACGGCACCAGCCCGGCCTTCCTCTACGACGGCGTCTACGACGCCTTCGACCAGTACCCGACGCAGAAGGTCGCCAACCCCAACCTCAAGCCCGAGAAGAGCCGGCAGTTCTCAAGCGGCGTCGTTTTCGAGCCGGTCAAGGACGCGACCATCAGCCTGGACTACTGGCGCATCACCAAGACCGACGTCATCAGCGACCTGTCCGGCAAGATCATCCTGGAGAACCCGACGCGCTATGCCAGCTACATCGTGCGCGACCCGGCCGACGACTACCCGACGCTGATCCTGAAGAAGGAGAACCAGGGTGGCTTGAAGACCTCGGGCCTGGACCTGGATGCGCGCTGGCGTTCGGCCGCCAGCGACATGGGTCGCGTCGGCCTGAACTTCAGCGGCACCTATGTGCACGAGTACAAGCGCCAGTTCGGCCCGGCCGAGCCCTATCTGGAAAACGCCGGCCGATTCCTGCAGGACCAGGTCATCCAGCGCTGGCGCCACCGCGTGTCGGGCGACTGGGACTTCGGCTCGCTGTCGCTGACCGTCGGCAACAGCTATTTCTCTCGCTACACCGACGACAGCTACCTGCCCGACACCCTGCCGCGCAAGGTCAAGGCCTATTCGTTGTGGGACATGAGCGGCAGCTGGCGCTTCACGAAGGCCTTCAGCGTGCGCGCAGGTGTGCAGAACCTGCTGAACACCGACCCGCCGTTCTCCAACCAGTCCTACTACTTCCTGTCGACCTTCGACCCGACCTACACCGACCCGCGTGGCCGCAGCTGGTTTGTCAGCCTGAGCTACCAGCTGCGCTGATCGTCAGGAAGGCAGGTTGCCGCGCGCAAAGCGCGTGCGGCAGACCTGGGCGCCGTTGACGGTCTCGAAGTCGCTGGCCAGCATGATCAGCTGCTTGCCATCGGCCGTGGGCAGCAGCGGTGACGAGTAGTTCTGGCACCAGTTGGTCTGGGTCGGCGGGGGCAGCGCCACGACCGGCGCGGCCATGGTCGTCCAGGTGCCGCTGCCGTCGGCTGTCGAGCTGATGAAGACGGTGCCGCCGTTGCCCGCCGCGTCCACGCTGCCGGCGCTGGTGTTGAGGATCTGGCCGATCAGCGCGATGCGCTTTTGCGTCGGCAGCCAGACGTGGGTCGGTGCATGGCGGAACCACTGGCCGGCGGCCGTCTTGGGTTCGAAGCCCTTGTCGGCGGGTGATCCCCAGTCCAGGCCGTCGGCCGAGCGCTTCAGGTAGACGCGGCAGTCCAGGCCGGCCGTGCTGCAGAACTCGTAGCTCATCAGATAGCTGCCATCGCCCAGACGGCTGGTGACGGCCATGCCGGGGCGGTCGGTGGGCTTGTCGCCGCCCACCAGCAGGCGCGGCGCGGTCCAGGTCACGCCGTCGGCGCTGCTGCTGATCTTCAGCACCTGCGACTGACCGCTCTCGGTCTCGTCGGAATACATGCAGACGAGCTGGCCGCCCTTGGCGACGAAGAGCTCGGGCTCCCAGATGCCGGTGCCGTCGCCGCCGCGGGCCTTCAGGCCGACGCCGCAGTTGGCGTTCAGCGAGGTCCAGGTCTTGCCGGCATCGGTGCTGCGGTAGATGGGGTGCTTCATCGGCACACCTTGCTGGTCCTGGCCGACGGAGGCCGACCAGACCAGGGTGCCGGCGGGCAGGGCGCCGATGGCCGAGGGCAGCTCAGAGATGGAGCCGCAGCACAGGCCCTTGGGCCAGGCCGCGTCGCTCACCGAGCCCTGCAGCGTGAAGCTGGCGCCGTCGTCGCGGCTGATGAAGATGCGGCCCTGGCCCACGCCGCCGTTGAAGGCGATGGTGCTGGCGATGACGGCACCGTTCAGCGAGGCGTCGGCCTGGTGGGCCAGGCGGATGGCGCGCGGGTAGAAGGCCGCGTCCTCGCCGTTGAGCAGGGTGCCGGTGTGTGCGGGCGCGGGTGGTGTCGGCGTGGTGGGTGCTGGGGTGGACGACGAACCACCGCCGCCACCGCCGCAACTCGTGCAGGCGGCGGCCAGCAGCAGGGCCGGCAGCAGCGTGGCAGTGATGGCGATTTTTTGCCAGAGCTTCATGAGGAGAGACATTGTTGCGCTCCAGTTGTGCAGGAATGAGTTCGCCCCACCGCGGCGCAGCGGGCGCTGCGGCGGGCATGAAATGAAGGGGTGAGGGGCTCTTAGGTTTCGCCGGAAGGCTTGCGCTGCGGCACGCCGCTGGCGATCGGGCTGCCGAACTCGGGCCGGCCGTCCGCCGCCCAGCCAAAGCGCTGGATGCGCATCGTGCGGCCGCTCGCGTCGCCGGCGTCCTGGTCCTTGGCGTGATAGACCAGCCAGTCTTCCTTGCCGTCCGGCGAGCGCGTGAAACTGTTGTGGCCGGGCGCGAAGACCTTGTCGGTCGGACCGAACAGGGGCTTCGGGCTCTTGGTCCAGCTGTTGGGGTCGAGCGGGTCTTTGCCCGTCAGCTCCAGCAGGCCGAGGTAGTAGACGGCGGCGGTGTGGCCGGCGGAGTAGACGACGAAGTTTCTGCTGTTGCGCTGCAGCGCCTGCGGCGCCTCGATCCAGTAGTTGTGGGCTTGCGGCTGCCAGCGGCCATCCACCCCTCCAACTTTTTCCCAGCCGCGCTCCCAGTCGTGCTCGCCGCGGACGATGCGCACGCCCGGCCCGACGGCGCGCGTCGGGCCGCTCATGGGCGCGATCCACAGGCCGTCGTCGGCATACATCCAGAACAGGCGACCGTCCTTCAGGCGCAGCACCGAGCCGTCGATCGAATAGCGTTCGTGCTCTTTGTGGACGCGGCCACGGTCGGTGAACGGGCCCATCGGGTGCTCGGCCTCCAGCACATAGTGGCGGTGGTTGGCGTCGATGCCGTCGGCGGCCGTGAAGTAGAGGTACCAGCGACCGTCGAGCTGGTGCAGCTCCGGCGCCCAGATCATCTTGCTGCGCGGGCCGCCCGGCTCGGGTGTCCAGACCTTGCGGCGCTCGGCGTTGCGCCAATCGCTGAGCTTGTCGGAGCTGTAGACCCACAGCCCGCCCTCGGGGTCGAAGGTGGCGGTCAGGTAGTAGCGGCCGGCGTGCCAGACGACCCAGGGGTCGCCGGCCTCGACGCCGGGCAGCACGGGGTTGGTGAAGGTGGCGTCAGCTTGCGGCGCGGTCATCGCGGCTCCTGGCAGGCCCAGGCAGGTGCCGGCAGCCAGGCTCAGCAGACCCCGGCGGCGCAGCGGCAAGCCGGGCTTGTCGTCGTTGTTCATGGTTGTTGTCTCCTCGCTCCGGTGGCCTTGCAGCCCCGGGGCGGCGCGATGCTAGTCGTTCTTCTTGTTTATAACAAGTAAATTGGTTAATAATGATCAGAACGAGATCTGGAGACGACATGCGAGTGCTTGTGACCGGCGGCGCCGGCTACATCGGCAGCATCACCACGCTGCAACTGCTGCAGGCGGGGCACGAGGTGGTGGTGCTGGACAACTTCAGCAATGCCAAGCCGGCGGTGCTGGAGCGCATCGCTCAACTGGCCGGGCGCCGGCCGGTGTTCCGCGAAGGCGATGTGCGCGACGGCGAGCTGCTGCGCCGGCTGATGCGGGAGCAAGGCACCGAGGCCGTCATGCACTTCGCCGGGCTCAAGGCCGTGGGCGAGTCGGTGCGCAAGCCGCTCGAGTACTTCGACAACAACGTGCAGGGCTCGCTGAGCCTGCTGGCTGCCATGCGCCAGACGGGCGTGCGCACCCTCGTGTTCAGCTCCTCGGCCACGGTCTACGGCCTGGCCGAGACCATGCCGCTGCGAGAGGACGCGCCCACCGGCACCACCAACCCCTATGGCCGCAGCAAGCTGATGGTCGAGGAAATGATGCAAGACCTGGCGGCGGCCGATGACACCTGGTCGCTGTGCGCGCTGCGCTACTTCAACCCGGTGGGCGCCCACCCGAGCGGTCTGCTGGGCGAGGACCCGCAGGGCATTCCCAACAACCTGATGCCCTTCGTCGCCCAGGTGGCCGTCGGCCGGCGCGCGGCCCTGCAGGTGTTCGGGCGCGACTACCCGACCGTGGACGGCACCGGCGTGCGCGACTACATCCATGTGCAGGACCTGGCCGCCGGCCATCTGGCGGCGCTTGGCCATGTGCATGGCAAGCCGGGCTGGCAGGTCTTCAACCTCGGCACGGGCCGCGGCAACTCGGTGCTGGAGGTGCTGCGCGCCTACGAGGCGGCGAGCGGGCGCATGATCGCGCACGAGTTCGTGCCGCGTCGGGGTGGCGACGTGGCGCAGAGCTGGGCGGACCCGGCGCGGGCGGAGTCTGAACTCGGCTGGCGCGCGACGCTGGGTCTCGATGCGATGTGCGAAGACAGCTGGCGCTGGCAGTCGCGGAACCCCAACGGCTACGACTGAGACAGGTGCATCTCGTCGCGCTCATTCAACACAGCCACAGAGACACAGAGGCACAGAGAAAGTGATGGGCTCTCTGTGCCTCTGTGTCTCTGTGGCTGTGTTTCTTCAGTGTTGGAAGAGCAGTCCTCAGGCGGCCCCTGGGCCCGTGCCCCGGGGAAAGTCGAAGGTCACCCGCATCACGATGTCCTGCGGGTAGTTGCCGAACTTGCGGCCGAAGAGGTTCATGCCGCCGCGGTTGCGGGCGTCGGGTTTGATGCCGAGGCGCACCTTGATGTGGTTGGTCTGCGGCAGCGTCAGCTGCTCGATGCCGACGGTGCTCAGCTCCACGCCGTCGATCATGGACGACTTGGGGCCAACGCTCCATTGCTTGAGCAGGCCATGCGTCGTGCGGTCGGTCTGCCACCAGGACGGCATCAGCAGCGAGGCCACGCCGCCGTAGTCGCCGGGGCTGGTCCAGGTGCCGATCTCGACGTCGTTGATCCACAGCGTGATGTCCGACGGCCAGTCCTCGTTGAACTGCGGCGCTTCGGAGCAGATCTCCATCGACAGCTCGAGGTGGCTCGGCACCGCGCCATAGGGCAGGTTGTTGGGGAAGGCGTACTCCACATAGCCATCGCCGCCGAACCACAGCAGCTGGGCGTAGACGTGCTCGGGCTCGAAGAAGGAGCGCGGGTCGTCCAGCATGCCGATGATCTTGGTCTCGCTGACCAGGCCGCAGGTGGGCTTGGCCTCCACATGCCGGTAGCTGCCGATGGGCATGTTGATGGAGATGACATTGGGCTTGCTCTCCACCGCCGCGCCCGGCAGGCGCAGGCGCACCTCGTCGTAGCGCTTGGAGCAGAGCTTCTGCTGGCCGCGCGTGCCGGGCTCCACTTCCACCGACACCAGGCCCACCGCCTGCAGCTGGTTGATGTTGAAGCTGACCGTCGAGTGCGGCAGGTCCATGGCCGAGGCCAGCTCGGACACGTTCAACACCTGATGGGTCAGCATGCCCAGCATGGCCTGGCGGGTGTCCGAGGCCAGCGCCTTGGCCACGGCCAGCGCGGCGTCGCCTTCCACCATCAAGATCCGGCTGCCCGAAACCTCCATACCCGCCCCTCTCCACCTTTGGACCGAAAGAAGTTGCGAGTTTATGCGGGCACTCCCGCTGGGCGCAGCGCGCTTTCCCTGGGCAGCAGCGCCCCAATTAGGGTAATGACTGATCGTTAATAACAAATAAAATGGCGACAATGGTCAGCATGAGTTCCAGTGATCCCAGCGAGCGCGTGCACCGCCGGTTGAACCCCCTGACGGGGCGGCATGTCCTCGTGTCGCCGCACCGCACGCAGCGCCCCTGGCAGGGCGCGCAAGAGGCTGTTGACGACGCCCCCCTGCCGGCCCATGACCCCAGCTGCTACCTCTGCGCCGGCAGCACGCGCGCCAACGGCCAGCGCAACCCCGATTACCGCAGCACCTTCGTCTTCGGCAACGACTTCGCGGCGCTGCAGGCGGCGGATGGCGACGCGCAAGCCGGTTCGACGGCTGGCGGCCTGATGCAGACCGAGCCGGTCGCCGGCGAATGCCGCGTGTTGTGCTTCTCGCCCGACCACTCCAAGACCCTGCCCGAGCTGGATTCGCCCGCGCTGCGCGCCGTCGTGCAGGCCTGGATGGAGCAGAGCGCTGACATGGGTCGGCGCCACCGTTGGGTGCAGGTCTTCGAGAACAAGGGCGCGGCCATGGGCTGCTCCAACCCGCACCCGCATGGCCAGATCTGGGGCCTGGACCGCCTGCCCGACGAAGCCGAGCAGGAGGATGCGCATCAACGCGACTTCCTCGCGGCCCAAGGCGAGCCCCTGCTGGTGCGCTATGCCCGCGAGGAGCTGGCGGCGCAGCAGCGTGTCGTCGTCGAGACCGAGCATTGGCTGGCCGTCGTACCCTTCTGGGCGGCCTGGCCTTTCGAGACGCTGCTGATGCCCAAGGTGCGCGCGCTGCGCCTGGAGTCACTCAGCGCCGTGCAAGCCGACGACCTGGCCGTCGCGGTGAGACGCCTCACGACGCGCTACGACAACCTCTTCCGCACCAGCTTTCCGTATTCGATGGGCTGGCATGGCGCGCCCCACGAGGCCGGCCGCGCGGACGATGACGCGCTGCGCCACTGGCAGTTGCACGCCCACTTCTACCCGCCGCTGCTGCGCTCGGCGACGGTACGCAAGTTCATGGTGGGCTTCGAGATGCTGGGCGAGGCCCAGCGCGACCTGACGCCCGAGGCGGCCGCGCACCGGCTGCGCGAAGTCAGCGACACGGTTCACTACCGGCGGCAGGCGAGCGCGGCATGAGCACGGCACTTCAAACCACACCGCGTGAACGCGCGGTGCAGGGATTCCTGCGCGCCTTTGGCAGCCCGGCCCAGCGCCTGAGCCGTGCGCCGGCCCGCGTCAACCTGATCGGCGAGCACACCGACTACAACGAGGGCTTCGCCATGCCCTGCGCCATCGACCGCAACACCGTCGTGGCCGCGGCGCCGCGTGATGACGACGTCATCGAGGTGCTGGCCTGCGACATCGGCGAATCGCTGGGGCGCTTTCGCGTCGGCGAGGCGGCCGATGTGAGCGACAGCCCGCAATGGCTGCGCTATGTGCAAGGCATGGTGGCCGTGCTGACAGCGCAAGGCCATGCCGTCGGCGGCGCGCAGCTCGCCATCGCCGGCAATGTGCCCCAGGGTGCGGGCCTCAGCTCGTCGGCCTCGCTGGAGATGGCCATCGGCCAGGCCCTGTCGGCGCTGAACGGCTGGCAGCTCGCCCCCAAGGCCATGGCCCTGGCCGGGCAGAAGGCCGAGAACGTCTACGCCGGCTGCCAGTGCGGCGTGCTGGACCAGATGAGTTCTGCCCTCGGCGTGGCGGACCATGCCCTGCTGCTGGACTGCCGCAGCCTGGATGTGAAGCCCATCGCGTTGCCGGTCGGCACCGCGGTGCTGGTCATCGACTCCAAGATTCAGCGCGGCCTGGTGGACAGCGAATACAACCTGCGCCGCCAGCAATGCGAGGCGGCAGCCAAGGGCCTGGGCGTCAAGGCGCTGCGCGACGTCGACGACTCGCTGTGGTCGCGGCTCGGTGGCTCGCTGGACCTCGTCGTGCGCCGCCGTGCGCGCCACATCATCAGCGACAGCCGGCGTTGCGAGCTGATGGCCGGTGCGATGGCGAGCGGCGATCTGCGCGAGATCGGCCGCCTGATGCGCGAGTCGCACTGGTCCATGCGCGACGACTTCGAGATCACCGTGCCGGCCATTGATGCGCTGGCCGCTTTGGTGCAGGACGTCATCGGCGACGCAGGCGGTGCGCGCATGACGGGGGGCGGCTTTGGCGGCTGCGTCATCGCGCTGGCGCCGCAGGACGCGGTGGAAGACATCCGCGCCGCCGTGGCCGCCGACTACCGATCGCCGGACGGCCGCGAGGCCGAGGTGCACGTCTGCGCCGCTTCAGGCGGCGCCGGGGTGCTGGCATGACGGTGCTGGACGTGTTCACGCTGAAGTCCGCCGACGGCCTGAGCATCGCCGTGACGAATGCTGGCGCCGCCTGGATGTCCTGCCGCGTGCCGGTCAACGGCAACGAGCGCGAAGTGCTGCTCGGCTACCAGACTTCGGCCGACTACCTGACCCAGCCGGGCTATCTCGGCGCTGTCGTCGGCCGCTACGCCAACCGCATCGCCGGCGCGAGCTTCGAACTGGATGGCCAGCACTTTGCGCTGCAGGCCAACGAGGGCCAACATCAGCTGCATGGCGGCGCGGGCGGATTCCATCGCAAGCTGTGGGAGGTGGTTTCGAACGCCGAGGATCGCCTCGAACTCGCACTGCGCTCGCCCGATGGCGACCAGGGCTTTCCGGGCGAGCTGATTGTGCGCGCCATCTACCGCGTCGAGCCGCCCTTCACGGTCAGAGTGACGCTGGAGGCCACGACGTCGGCGCCCACGCTGTGCAACCTGACGAGCCACGCCTATTTCAATCTGGACGGCGACGCCAAGGACATCCGCTGCCACCGCCTGCAGATCGCCGCTGACCGCTATCTGCCGGTTCGCCCTGATCTCATCCCGACCGGCGAACAGGCCGACGTTGCCGGCACGCCCTTCGACTTCCGCGCGCCGCGCCGCATCGGCGATGCCTTGCAGGAGCTGGAAGGCGCCACGCCCGGCTGCCACGACCACTGCTGGCTGGACGGCAGCGCGACCCTTCAATCCGGCGATGGGCAACTCACCGTGGAGCTGGCCAGCCCCGCGCCCGGCCTGCAGTTCTACGCCGGCGAGTTTCTGCCCCGCACGCCGGGCCGCGACGGTTGCCCTTACGCAAAGCACGCCGGCCTGGCCCTCGAGCCGCAGGCCCTGCCCGACAGCCCCCACCACCCCGAATGGCCGCAGAAGCAAGCCGTACTGCGACCGGGCGAGATCTATCGCCAACAGATCACCTACCGTTTCACCCCGGCCCCCCGACCATGAGCAACCCGATCAACACTCCCGCCCGCTGGACGCCCGAGCAGGCCCACGCCTGGTTCAAGGCCCAGCCCTGGGCCCTGGGCGCCAACTTCGTGCCCGCTTCGGCCATCAACCAGCTGGCCATGTGGCAGGCCGAGACCTTCGACCCCGAGCGCATAGCCCTCGAGCTGGGCTGGGCCAAGGGCCTGGGCATGAACACCATGCGCGTCTTCCTGCACGACCTGCTGTGGTCGCAGGACGCTGCCGGCTTCAAGCGGCGCATCGCCCAGTACCTGGACATCGCCGACAAGCACGGCATCCGCACGATGTTCGTGCTCTTCGACTCCTGCTGGGACCCGGAACCCAAGCTCGGGCCTCAGCGCGAGCCCATCCCCGGCGTGCACAACTCCGGCTGGGTGCAGAGCCCCTCGGCCGCCCAGCTCGCCGACCGCGCCACCTGGCCCCAGCTGCGCGCCTACGTCGAGGACATCGTCAAGACTTTCGGCCAGGACCAACGCATCACCTACTGGGACATCTGGAACGAGCCCGACAACCAGGGCGGCGGCATGGGCTACTACCTGCCCCGCGAGGCCAAGAACAAGATCGCCTTGGTGGCCGAGATGATCCCGCAGGCCTTCGATTGGGCGCGTGCCCAGAACCCCATCCAGCCGCTGACCAGCGGCGTCTGGCTGGGCGACAACTGGGCACCTGATTCGCCCGAGCTGAACGCCGTGCAGAAGGCCCAGCTCGAGTGCTCCGACGTGGTCAGCTTCCACGACTACAACTGGCCCGAGAAGTTCGAGATGCGCATCAGGCAGCTGCAGCAGTACGGCCGGCCGCTGATCTGCACCGAGTACATGGCGCGCAGCCTGGGCTCGACCTTCGACATCGCCCTGCCCATCGCCGCCCGCGAGGACATCGGCATGATCAATTGGGGTTTCGTGGACGGCAAGAGCCAGACCAAGATGCCCTGGGACTCCTGGCAGCGCCCCTACACCATCCACCCGCCGCTGGTCTGGTTTCACGACGTGCTGCACACCGACGGCACGCCTTACCGACAGCGCGAAGCCGAATTGCTACGGCAATATGGCAACCGCAAACGCTGAATCCTGAAACAAGCAGAGGCGCCGCAATGAACTGCGCCCAGCTGGAGACGAATCCTTGACCGCAAGCATCGAATTCGCCGGTGTCGCCAAGCGCTTCGGCGCCGTCGAAATCATTCCCGACTTCTCGCTGGATATCGCCGCCGGCGAGTTCATCGTGCTGCTCGGCCCCTCGGGCTGCGGCAAGTCCACGCTGCTGCGCATGCTGGCGGGGCTGGAGGGCGTGTCGGGAGGGCGCATCGTGCTCGGCGGCCAGGACGTGACGGCGCTGCCCCCGGGCAAGCGTGGGCTGGCCATGGTCTTCCAGCAATACGCGCTCTATCCCCACATGAGCGTGTTCGACAACATGGCCTTCGGCCTGCGCAATATCGGTGTGGCCGATGCCGAGGTGCAGAGCCGCGTCAATGCTGCCGCGCAGATGCTGGAGCTGGACGCGCTGCTGCAGCGCAAGCCCGGCCAGCTGTCCGGCGGCCAGCGCCAGCGTGTCGCCATCGGTCGCGCCGTCGTCAAGGAGCCCAAGGCCTTCCTCTTCGACGAGCCGCTGTCCAACCTCGACGCCAAGCTGCGCGCCCGCACCCGCATCGAGATCGCCCGCCTGCACAAGCGCCTGGGCTCGACCATGGTCTTCGTCACCCACGACCAGGTCGAGGCCATGACGCTGGCGGACCGCATCGTCGTCATGAACGGCGGCCGCATCGAGCAGGTCGGGCGGCCGATGGAGATCTACCAAAGGCCACGGACGAAGTTCGTTGCCGGCTTTGTCGGCAGCCCGGCCATGAACTTCTTGCCTGCCGAGCGCGTGGCCGATGCGCAGGGCTATGTCGCGGTGCGGCTGGCCAATGGCGCCACGCTGAACACGCAGGTGAGGGCGGACATCGCATCGCGCGAGCTTTGCATCGGCGTGCGACCCGAAGGCCTCAAGCTGGCCGAGGGCGGCGCCATCGGCGGCAGCGTCGAGCTGATCGAGCGCCTGGGCGAACGCAGCCTGGCCCATGTCGGCCTCGGTGACGGCACGGTCGTCGTCGCCGAAGTGCCGGTGCAGCGCCCGCTCGCCATCGGCGACGTCATCAGCCTGCAGCCCGAGTTGGATCAACTTCACGTCTTCGATGCAGCCGGCCTGGCGCATCACGCGGCAACGCCATGAGTTCCGCATCCGTCCACCGCTCCGGCATGGCCGCGCCCGCCTGGGTCGGCTGGGCTTTCGTCGCGCCCTTTCTGCTTTGCTACCTGGGCCTGCTCGCCGCACCGGTGCTGGAAGGCTTCTGGCTGTCGCTGAACGCGGTGGACCTGCTGACCGGCAAGGGCCAGTTCGTCGGTCTGGCCAACTTCATCGACCTGGTCAAGGACGAGATCTTCCTGCGCAGCGCCGCCAACACGGTGCTGTTCGCGGCGATGTGCACGCCGGCTTTTGTCGGTCTGGGACTGGCTCTCGCGCTGGTGCTGAACCGCCCCGGCAGGCTTGGCGCCTGGTTGCGCGGCATCTTCTTCGCGTCCAACGTGCTGTCGGTGACCGTCGTCACGCTGATCTGGCGCCTGGTGCTGCTGCCGGACCGCGGCCTGCTGAGCCAGGCTCTGCCCGGTTTCGCGCCACTGACCGATGAGCGGCTGGCTTTGCCCTTCATCGCCCTGGTCACGCTGTGGTGGGGTATCGGCCTGCCGATGACACTCATCCTGGCGGCCCTGCAGCAGGTGCCCAAGGACCTCTACGAAGCCGCGGCCCTGGACAACACCAGCCGCTGGAGGTCTTTCCGCTTCATCACGCTGCCGGCACTGCGCCGCACGCTGATCCTCGTCGCCATCGTGCAGCTGCTCGGCCAGCTGCAGGTCTTCGGCCAGGCCCAGTTGCTGACCAACGGCGGGCCCAACAACAGCACGCGGACGATGGTGATGTTCATCTACGAAGCGCTGTTCGATCAATGGGCCCTGGGCTATTCGGCCGCTGCGGCGCAACTGCTCTTCGTGCTGCTGGTGCTGGGCGTGTCGGTGCAGCGCTGGGCTGAAAGGAAAGAGGAGGGCGCATGAGGACCTCTCTCTTCGACCGCCTGCTGCTGGCTGCCGCCGTGCTGCTTGCCGCGCTGTGGGTGCTGCCGCTGGCCTGGGTCTTCGCGCTTTCGTTGAAGTCCAACGCCGTGCTGATGGAGGGCACCGACGCTCTTCTCTCGACGCCCTTCACGCTGCGCAACTACGCTGACATCCTGAGCAACTCGGCCGTCTTTCGCTGGGTGTTGAACAGCTGCGTCGTGGCCGGTGTGCAGACGTTGCTGGTGTTGCTGCTGTCTTCGCTGGCCGGCTATGGCTTTGCCCGCTGCGACTTCCGCGGCAAGCGCCTCGTCTTTGCCGCGGTGCTGGCGGGCCTGGCCGTGCCGGAGCCGGCCGTCGTCATTCCGCTGCACCGTTTCTTCGCCGAGCTGGGCCTGCACAACAGCTATGCCGGCCTCATCCTGCCGCGCCTGGCCGCACCCTTCGGCGTCTTCCTGATGACGCAGTTCTTCAAGGCCCTCCCGCGCGAGCTGGAAGAGGCGGCACTGATGGACAACGCCTCGCGCTGGACCATCTTCTGGCGCGTCGTGCTGCCGCTGACGCTGCCGGCCCAGGCGACGCTGGGCATCTTCAGCTTCCTGGCCGCGTGGAACGACTACCTGTGGCCGCTGATCTCCGCGACCCGGCCCGAGATGTACACGCTGACCCTGGGCCTGGCGTCCACGCAGACCAATTTCGCGCAGTCGGAAGGCCTGGGCTTCCTGATGGCGCAAGCCGTGTTCGCGGCCCTGCCGGTGCTGGTGTTGTATGCCTTCTTCCAGCGCCATATCGTGGCCGCGGTCGCAGGAGGCAAGCCGGCATGAAGCGCCTCGTCCTCATTGCCGCGATGCTCGCTGGTGCAGCTTCGGCCGCGCCGGTGGAGATCACGCTGGCCCGCTTCTTCGGCAGCTGCGACGCCGAGTTCGGCCAGCTCACCGACCCGTCCCAGGTCAGCAGCGAATGCGGCATCGTCACGGTGCTGACGAACAAGTTCAATGGCCAGCAGTCGGGCCGCATCCACGTCAACACACAGGTCGTCGAGCACTCGGCCTACTACCCGCAGCTGGGCGCCCGCATCGTCGGCGGCGACCTGCCCACCATCGCCATCATGCATGCCTCGGTGCTGGGCGACTTCGCCAAGCGCGACCTGCTGCAGCCGCTGGATGACGCCATCGATGCGAATGCCTTCACGCCCCATGCCCGCCATGGCGTGACGCTGAACGGCCATGTGCTGGCCCTGCCCTACGACAGCCACGCCATGCTCTGGCACATCAACCTCGGGCTGATGAAGCAGGCGGGCCTCGTCGACGCCGCAGGCCACGCCAGGCTGCCGACATCGCCGCAGCAGCTGCTCGACCAGGCTCGCGCCTTCAAGCGCGCCACCGGCAAGCCTTATTTCGTCTGGCTGACACTCAACGACCCCAGCTTCTTCGCGCGCTGCGTCCTCGGCTTCGTCAACCAGCAGGGCGGCAGCCTCTTTCCCAAGACCGACCGCGCCATCGCCCTCGACACGCCGGAAGTGAAGGCGGCCGTGACCTTGATGCGGACGATCTATGCCGAAGGCCTGTCGACGCGCTACATGGACTACAGCGCGGCCCTGCAGGCCTTCATGTCCGGTGGCGGGGGCGTGATGCTCAACGGCACCTGGCTGCTGGGCCAGCTCAACGACCGCGCGGCGCAAGCCGGCAATCCGCTGAGCCACGCCTACGAAGCCCTGCCCGAGCCGCAGCTCTATGCCAAGGCCGCAACCTGGGCCGACAGCCATGTCTGGGTCATGCTGCGCAACCCGCGCCAGACCGCGGCGGAGCGCGAGGCGGCCCATGCCTTCCTGCGCTTCCTCAACGACGAGAGCCTCGCCTGGGCCCGCACCGGCCAGTTGCCGGCGCGTCAGTCGGCCGTCGACAGCCCGGCCTTCAAGGCCTTGCCCATGCGCGCGGCCCTGGGTCCGGTCGCCCAGATCGGCGCCGGCCTGCCCACCACCGTCGCGCGCCAGGCGCGCGTGATGGGCCTGCTGGGCGAGACCGTCTCGGCCATCGTCGTGTCGGGCGAACCCATGGAGGCGACGCTCGCCAAGGGCCAGCAGCGCATCAACCGCCTGCTGGAGCGCGAATCGCGCTTCCTCGCGCAGTGATGCGGTGGCACCACTCATGGTTTGCGATAGTTTTATAACAAGTAAATTGGTGAATAATAAATTCAATGATCAGAAAAGCTCCGTTGACCTGGGACGCGCTGATCACTGAATGAACAGGTTCTGAAGGCCGGCTCCGAGGCGAAAAGCGCGCGGGTCGGGCGGCGCCAAGCTCCGATGCGGGGTCTCAGTGCGTCCAATATTGCAATAAAAGTTGTTTGTAATGACTGCATGCCGAGGTGGCACCCACGCCGCGGCTCAGAGCTGAAGGGGAGGCGTCGCTCGCGGCGCCGAAGATTTCATTCAAAACCGGCCCAAGGCAGCGCCACAAGCAGCGCGGTCCAGGCCTCAGGAGACAAAACCAATGAAGCGATTCACTCTCTCGCCGATCTCGGCTGCCACCATGTTCACGCTGGCCCTCGCCGGCCAGCAGGCCCTGGCTCAGGAGGCCGCCAAGCCGGCAGACACCAGCAAGCTGGACCAGGTCGTCATCCTCGGCCAGCGCGCCAGCCGCAACGCCGCCGTGCAATCCAAGCGCGACGCCGACCAGGTCGTCGAGTCCATCGTCGCCGACGACATCGGCAAGTTCCCCGACAACACGGTGGCCGAAGCCCTGCAGCGCGTGCCTGGCATCCAGACCGTCGTCAATTTCAACAACGAGATCGTCAATCCGCTGATCCGCGGTATCGGCGACATCGTCACCACGGTCGACGGCCGTGAGATGTTCACCGGCACGGGCCGCGGCTTCGCCTTCCAGGACTTGCCAGCCGAAGCCATCTCGCGCGCCGACGTCTACAAGTCAGCCGGCGCCCACCTCGTCGAAGGCGGCGTGGCCGGTGCCATCGACCTGAAGCTGCGCAAGCCCATGGAGTTCCGCAAGGGCCTGACCCTGGTCGTCAACGGCCGCGCCAACGTGGGCGACTTCGAGAGCAAGCCCAGCACCAAGCTCGGCGTGCTCGGCTCCTACCGCACGGCCATCGACGGTGGCGGCGAGATCGGCGCGCTGTTCGACGTCTCCTACGCCGACCACAAGTTCAACCGCCCCATCTCCTTCAACTGCGACCCGCGCTCCGGCACCAACGGGCCCGCCGGTGCCGCCGGCATCGTGCTGCCGACCTGCGTGGGCGGCCTGACCGACACCGGCAACTACCAGCGCCCGCAGGCCAACGCCTCCATCCAGTGGCGTCCCAACAAGGAGAACGAGCTCTACGTCGACGCGCTGTACGCCGGCTACCGCGCCAAGTTCGCCACCTACTTCATCTTCTCGGACATCTTCGCGGCCCAGAACATCACCAATGCCAAGGCCAGCACCGACTGCTTCGACGCGCACGTGGACGGCGCCGGCTTCCTGGGCAACTCGTCGCTCGGCACCCAGCACCTGTGCAACGGCCTTTCGGCCACGTTCAACAACGTCCCCGGGCTGACCAGCACCCAGGCCAAGGTCGGCATGACCGACCAGGCCGTGCTGGCCGGCGGCTGGAAGTACAACTCGGGCCCGCTGTCGACGACGCTGGACGTCTCGCACATGCGGTCCAACAACCGCAACCGCAACATCATTGTCGACATCGGCAAGCAGATCGCTGCCGTGAACATCGCCGTCAACGACGACGGCCATGGCACCACCGACATGACGGGCAATCCGCTGGGCAGCGCCACCGACTTCCGCTTCGCCAACTCGCTGTTCCAGGACATCAACAAAGCCAACAGCAAGCAGGACGCCGTGGCCCTGAGTGGCAACTACGAGCTCAGCGGCTTCATCACCAGCATCGATTTCGGTGCCCGTGCCACCAACCGCAAGTCCGAGTGGCGCGCCAACAATGCCGGCGGCCCCGGCGCCCCGGGCGGCAACCGTGTGACCCTGGTCAGCTCGGCCACCACGCTGCCGCCCGACTTCCTGGTGTCCTCCCCCAACTGCATTCCGCAGATCAACGGCTGCCAGCACTGGATGACGCCCAACCCTGACTATCTGCGCGACAACACCGACGTGCTGCGCGTGCTCTACGGCAGCCAGCCCGGCGACCCGGCCTACGCCCCGGTCAACAACTACGACTCCAGCGAAAAGGTCTACGCGGCCTACATCCAGCCGCACTACGAGACCTCGCTGGGTGGCATGCGCCTGGACGGCGTCTTCGGCGGCCGCCTTGTGCGCTCGGAGCGCACCATCTCCGGCGCCGGCCTGGTCAATGGCGTCGTCACGCCGCAGACGGCGACGACCTCCAAGACCCATTTCCTGCCCAACGCCAGCGCCAAACTGGAAGTCGCACCCAACCTGCTGGTGCGCGCCACGGCCGGCGTCACCATGTCCCGCCCCGACCTCGGCGCGCTGAATCCGACGCTGAACTACACGGTGCCGAGCAACCTCAACATCCGGCCCAGCGGCGGTGGCGGCAACCCCGAACTGAAGGACCAGATGAGCACGGCGTATGACCTGTCGGTCGAGCGCTACTTCGGCAAGGGCAGTTATCTGCAGGCCGCGGTCTACCAGCGCACGCTGAAGGACCGCGTCGCGAACGCGTCCAACCCCGAAGTCATTGGCGGCATCACTTACGACATCAACCGCCCGCGCAACGTCGGCAAGGCCACCCTCAGCGGCCTGGAGCTCAGCGCCCAGTACTTCCTGGACATGCTGCCCGGCGCCATGAGCGGCCTGGGCGTGTTCGGCAACTACACCCGTGCCGACAGCAAGGTGAAGACCCCCACCGATCCCCTGTTCGGGAAGCCGTTGCTGGGCGTGTCCAAGGACAGCTTCAACGCCGGCCTGCTGTACGAGAAGTACGGCTTCACCAGCCGCCTGACCTACACCTGGCGCAGCAAGTTCAACGAAGGCCAGTTCGGCTGCGAGCTGGTCTCGCCCGCCGAGAACGGCATGGCCGTGGGCGCCTGCGACCCTGGCGTGCCGCCGACCTACAACCGCGTCAAGGCCTATGGCCGCCTGGACCTGTCCCTGGGCTACCAGATCAACGAACAGCTCAGCGTCAACTTCAACGCCAACAACCTGACGGGTGCGAAGTACCACAGCTACTTCCAGACCGAGAGCTTCCCGCACGACATCCGGTCGGACGACAAGTTCTATGGCCTGAGCTTCAACTTCAAGCTCTGACTGTCTAGTCCATCTCCGTGCGGCGTTAGGTTCGGCGCCGCCTTTTCAAGCCAGCCCTCGTGCACGCGCTCATTTGAGCGCGTGTCGGGGCGGCCTTTTTCCTGCGTTTTGCTTCGCACCCACCCATGAACACAGCCACAGAGGCACAGAGACACGGAGAGAGCAGCAATGTCTCCGTGCCTCTGTGTCTCTGTGGCTGTGCTTTCTCTTTGGACTATTGATATGCAACGTCGCCACGCCCTCGCCGCACTCGCAGCCGTCGGTCTGCCCAGTTGGGGCGCCGACAAAAAGATCGTCCTCGGCTTCTCGCAGATCGGCGCGGAGTCGGCCTGGCGCACGGCCAACTCGGCGTCCATCAAGCAGGCGGCCAAGGACGCCGGCATCGAGTTGAAGTTCGCCGACGCCCAGCAGAAGCAGGAGAACCAGATCAAGGCCCTGCGGGCCTTCATCGCGCAGAGGGTCGACGTCATCGCGCTGTCGCCCGTCGTCGAGACCGGCTGGGGCACGGTGCTGCGTGAGGCCAAGGCCGCCGGCATCCCCGTCATCCTGACCGACCGCCTCGTCAAGGAGGCCGACGAGGGCCTGTGGGTCTCGTTCATGGGTTCGGACTTCGTCGAAGAAGGCCGCCGCGCCGGCCGCTGGCTGCTGGACAAGACCAAAGGCGGCAAGGACGAGATCCGCATCGTCGAGCTGCAAGGCACCGTCGGCGCCGCGCCGGCCCTGGACCGCAAGAAGGGCTTCGAGGAGGCCATCAAGGCCGATCCGCGGCTCAAGATCGTGCGCTCGCAGACGGCGGACTTCAGCCGCGCCAAGGGCAAGGAGGTCATGGAAGCCTTCCTGAAGGCGGAAGCCGGCAAGAAGATCCATGTCCTCTACGCCCACAACGACGACATGGCCCTGGGCGCCATCCAGGCCATCGAGGAGGCCGGCCTCAAGCCGGGCCAGGACATCCTCGTCGTCTCCATCGACGGCGTGAAGGCCGCCTTCCAGGCCATGGTGGCGGGCAAGCTGAACGTGACGGTGGAGTGCAGCCCGCTGCTGGGCCCGCCGCTGATGCAGGCCGTCAAGGACCTCCAGGCCGGCAAGCCCCTGCCGCGCCGCCTCATCACCGAGGAAGGCGTCTTCCCGGCCGAAGTCGCCGCGCGCGAGCTGCCCAAGCGCCAGTACTGATGCCTGAAGTCGTCGTCCTGCAGGCCCAGGGCGTGGCCAAGGCCTTCAACGGCGTACCGGCCCTGGTCGACGCCGCGCTGACGCTGCGCGCCGGCGAGGTCCATGTGCTGATGGGCCAGAACGGCGCGGGCAAGTCCACGCTGATCAAGATCCTGGCCGGCGTGCAGGGCCGCGATGCAGGCGACATCCAGCTCGACGGTGCGCCGCTGCAGGGCCGCACGCCCGGCGCCCTGCAGCGCGCCGGTGTCGCCGTCGTGCACCAGGAGGTGCAGCTCTGCCCCATTCTGTCGGTGGCCGAGAACATCCTGGCCGGCCGCCTTCCGCGTCGCTGGTGGGGCATTGACTGGAAGCAGGTGCAGGTCGAAGCCAAGATGGCCGTCGCGCGCCTGGGACTCGACGTCGATGTCGACACAACCTTGGCCGAATTGCCGGTGGCCGTGCAACAGCTCGTCGCCATCGCCCGCGCTCTGCATCAACAGGCGCGCGTCCTCATCCTCGACGAGCCCACCTCCAGCCTGGACGAGGCCGAGACGGCGCGACTGCTGGCGCTGCTGCGCCAGCTGAGAGGGCAGGGTGTGGCCATCCTGCTCGTCACCCACTTCCTCGACCAGGCCTATGCCGTGGCCGACCGCTTCACGGTGCTGCGCAATGGCCAGTTCATCGGCGAGTATTCGGCCGAGCTGCCGCGCATGAAGCTGGTGCAGCTGATGATCGGCCGCGAGTTGTCGGCGACGACGGCGACGCGTGAAGGCAGTGCCACGTCGGCTGCGCCACTGCTGCAAACGGCAGGCCTCGGCCGTGGCACTGCGGTATCCGGCATCAACCTCTGCGTGGCACCCGGCGAGGTGCTGGGCCTGGCCGGCCTGCTCGGCGCCGGCCGCACCGAAGTCGCACGCCTGCTCTTTGGTGCCGACCGCGCCGACCGCGGCGAACTGCGCGTCGCCGGCCAGCCCGTCACGCTGCGAAGCCCGCGCGACGCCGTGCGCGCGGGCCTGGCCTTCTGCCCCGAGGAGCGCAAGGTCGACGGCATCGTCGCCGAGCTGAGCGTGCGCGAGAACATCGTGCTGGCCCTGCAAGCCCGCCGCGGCGTGTGGCGCTACTTGTCGCGACCCGCCCAGCGCGTGTTGGCCGAGCGCTTCATCCGCCAGCTTGGCATCAAGACCGCGGACGCCGAGACGCCCATCGCGCTGCTGTCCGGCGGCAACCAGCAGAAAGCCATCCTGGCCCGCTGGCTGGCCACCGAGCCGCGGCTGCTCATCCTCGACGAGCCCACGCGCGGCATCGACATCGCCGCCAAGCAGGACCTGATGGAAGCGGTGCTGCAGCTCTGCCGCGACGGCATGGCCCTGGTCTTCATCTCCTCCGAGCTGCCCGAGGTGCTGCGCGCCAGCGACCGTGTCGTCGTGCTGCGCGAGCGCCGCCAGGTGGCCGAGCTGAGTGCGCGCGGCCTCAGCGAGGAACAGCTGCTGCAGGTGATGGCCGCATGAAACATGCCGCCGTCGTCCTCATCGCGTTGCTGGCGCTCAATGCCGTGCTGAACCCCGGCTTCATCGCCATCCGCTGGCAGGATGGCCATGTCTACGGCGCGCTGATCGACATTGCCAACCGCGCCGCGCCCTTGATGGTCGTCGCCCTGGGCATGACCCTGGTCATCGGCGTGCGCGGCATCGACATCTCGGTCGGCGCCGTCGTCGCCATCACGGCGGCCATCGCGGCCCACCTCATCAACGACAACGGCTCTCTGGCGCTGGCCATCGCCGCCGGTCTCGCCGCCGCTGCAGTCTGCGGCCTGTTCAACGGCCTGCTCGTCGTCGCCGGTGGCATCCAGCCCATCATCGCGACGCTGATCCTGATGACGGCCGGCCGCGGCATCGCCCAGCTCATCACTGGTGGCCAGGTGCTGACCATCGACGACGCCGGCTACAACTACCTCGGCAGCGGCTTCCTGTTCGGCCTGCCCTTTGCGCCCTGGCTGGCCCTGGCCCTCGCGCTGGGGCTGGGCCTGCTCAAGCACCGCACGGGCCTGGGCCTCTTCCTGCAGGCCAGCGGCGCCAACCCGGCCGCTGCGCGCCTCGCGGGCGTGCGCGCGGCGGGGCTGATCCTGGCCGTCTACATCGCCTGCGGCCTTTGCGCCGGCCTGGGCGGGCTGATGATCAGCGCCAACATCAAGAGCGCCGACGCCAACAACGCCGGCCTGATGCTGGAACTGGACGCCATCCTGGCCGTCGTGCTGGGGGGCACTTCGCTGCTGGGTGGGCGCTTCAGCCTGCGCGGCAGCCTGCTGGGCGCGCTGATCATCCAGACGCTGACGACCAGCATCTATGCGCTGGGCATCGCGCCTGAGGTCACGCTGGTGGTCAAGGCTGCAGTGGTGTTCGCCGTGTCCATCTCGCAGTCGCCCAAGTGGCGCTGGAGGCGGGCATGAAGTTCAGCGCTCAAAGCCTGCCCAGCTGGACGGCGCTGCTGCTGCTCGTCGTGGCGCTGCTGGGTGGCGCCATCGCCTATCCGGGCGTGCTGTCGGGCCAGGTGCTGCTCAACCTCCTCATCGACAACGCCTTCCTCCTCGTCGTCGCGGTCGGCATGAGCTTTGTCATCCTGTCGGGCGGTATCGACCTGTCCGTCGGTTCCGTCGTCGCGCTGACGACCATGCTGCTGGCCCTGGGCGTCGAGCGCGCGCATCTGTCGCCGTGGCTGCTGATCCCATTGCTGCTGCTTGGCGGCGCGGCTTTCGGCGCAGTCATGGGCTGGGTCATCCAGGCCTTCGAGGTGCCGGCCTTCATCGTCACGCTGGCCGGCCTCTTCCTGGCGCGCGGGCTTTGCTATGTGTTGAGCGTGGACTCCATCGCCATCGCCGACGAGACGCTGGCCGGCTGGTCGCAGGCGCGCTGGTCGCTCGGTCTGTTGGGCGAGATCACGCCCGGCGCGGTGTGTGCCTTGCTCATGCTGGTGCTGGCTGTGTGGGTGTCGCGCGCCACGCACTTCGGCCGCGCCGTCTATGCATTGGGTGGCAACGCGGCATCGGCCGGCCTGATGGGGCTGCCGGTCGCTGCCACACGCATCGCCGTCTACGCCGTCAGCGGCGCCTGCGCCGCGCTGGGCGGCGTGCTGTTCGGCATCTACACCCTGTCGGGCTACGGCCTGCACGCCCAGGGTCTGGAGCTGGACGCGATTGCCGCCGTCGTCATCGGCGGTGCCCTGCTCAGCGGTGGCACCTGCCATGTGCTGGGCGCGCTGACCGGCGTGCTGATGCTGGGACTGATCCAGACCCTGATCCTCTTCGACGGGTCTTTAAGTTCCTGGTGGACGCGCATCGTCATCGGCGCGCTGCTGGGCCTGTTCTGCGGCCTGCAGCGCCTGCTGGTGCTGCTGAGTGCGCGCCGCCGTGCTGCTTCCTGATTTGTTCACGAGGTCCTTCATGAGACTGCTGATTTCCACTGTCGTCCTCGCGCTGGCCGGCCTGGCTGCCCATGCCGAAGAAGCCGAAACAAAGCCTTTCGTCCCCGGCGTGCGCCTGGCCACGCCCTGGACGGCCGAGGCCGAGAAGGCCGCCGTGCCCCTGCCCGAATACCCGCGCCCGCAGCTGGTGCGCAAGGACTGGCTCAACCTCAACGGCGCCTGGGACTACTGGGGCGGCAAGGGAGCGCCCGACGCCCGCCATGTGCCGGCCACGGCGCCGGCCTTCCCGGCCAAGGTGGAGCAGGTGCGCGTGCCCTATCCGGTGGAGTCGCGCCTGTCGGGCATCGAGCGCCTCGGCGAGGTCAACCTCTGGTACCGCCGCATTTTCGAGATTCCCGCCGGCTGGCAGGGTCAGCGCGTGCGCATCAACTTCGGCGCGGTGGACCGCATCGCCACCGTCTACGTCAACGGCACCCGAGTCGGCTTCCACGACGGCGGCTACACGTCCTTCAGCTTCGACATCACCGACCAACTCAAGGCCGGCCGCAATGAGATCGTCGTCGCCGCTTTCGACCCCAGCACCGGCGACGGCATGCTGGGCAAGCAGTCGCTCAAGCCTGGCGGCATCTTCTATACGCCCAGCTCCGGCATCTGGCAGACCGTGTGGCTGGAGCCCGTCGGCGCCGCCCACGTCGCACGCCTGGACGTGACGCCGAATGTGGCCAAGCAGCAGTTGCAGCTCATCGTGCGCGCCGATGCGGAGTCGGAAGTCGAGGCCGTGGCACTCAAGGACGGCAAGGCCGTTGGCCGCGTCACCGGCCGCCCCGGCACCGAGCTGACCATTGACCTGCCCAAGCCCCGCCTGTGGTCGCCGGACGATCCCTTCCTCTACGACCTCAAGGTCACGCTGCGCCGCAACGACAAGGTGGTCGACCAGGTCGACAGCTACTTCGGCATGCGCTCCATCAGCATCGGCAATGTGGCCGGTGTGCCGCGGCCGCTGCTGAACGGCAAGTTCGTCTTCCAGTTCGGCCCGCTGGACCAGGGCTTCTGGCCCGACGGTCTCTACACCGCTCCGACAGATGCCGCGCTGAAGTTCGACCTGCAGGCCACCAAGGACCTGGGCTTCAACATGGTCCGCAAGCACATCAAGGTGGAGCCGGCGCGCTGGTTCTATTGGGCCGACAAGCTGGGCCTGCTGGTGTGGCAGGACATGCCCCAGACCTGGGACGCCGAGAAGGACGTCACCGTGCGCACCCGAGCCGAGGGCCAGATGCGCGAGATCGTCGACCAGCTGCGCTCCATGACCTCCATCGTCACCTGGGTCATCTTCAACGAGAGCTGGGGCGACTTCGACCACCGCCGCATGGCCGACGCCTTCAAGGCCCTGGACGCGAGCCGCCTGGTCAACACCCATTCCGGCATCAACTTCGAGCCGGCCGACGAAGGCAAGGGCGACCTCATCGACCTGCACGACTACCCCGGTCCGGCCTGGGTCAGCTGGCAGCCCGGCCGCATCGCCGTGCTGGGCGAATACGGCGGCAACAGCCTGCGCACGCCCGGCCATATGTACCGCCCGGATTCCAAGTGCTGCTATCTGCTCTACGAGAGCAAGGAGGCCGTCACCAAGGTCTATGTCGAGCAGGCTGCGCGGCTGCGCGAGTACGCCGCGACGCAGGGGCTGAGTGCCGCGGTCTACACCGAGACGACCGACGTCGAGGAGGAGCTCAACGGCTTCTTCACCTACGACCGCCACGTTCAGAAGCTGGACTTCGAACGCGTTCGCAAGGCCAACCGCGAACTGATCCAGTTCGGCCGCTGAGTTTTCCCGGAGGACCCCATCCTGAGCGGCCGCAGAGTCGCGTTCTTCCCCCCAGAAACAGGAGACAGGCATGAGAGTTTTGTTCGCTTTGATGGTGGCGCTGTGCGCGCTGTTCAGCACGCAGGCCCGCGCGGCCGACGTGGTGCTGAACACCACGCAGGACAGCTTCTACCCCCGCATGATCCGGCTCGCCGCCAGCGGCGCGGCCAACGGGCGGCTGCTGGCCTCCCATGACCTCGGCGGCAGCCAGTCGCTGATCTACGAGAGCAGCAACCAGGGCGCCAGCTGGACCCAGGTCGGCAGCATCACCGTGCCCGAGACCTGGCACTGCTGCAGCACGCTGTGGGAGGTGCCGCAGACCTTGGGCTCCACGGCGGCGGGCACGCTGTTCTGGGCCACCACCGGCCGCAACGGCACGAATGCCTATTCGCTGCGCATCTACCGCAGCACCGACGTGGGCCGCACCTGGACGCAACTCTCGGTGCCCGCCACCGGCAGCACCGGCATCTGGGAGCCCGAGTTCATCGTCGACAGCGCCGGCCGCCTGCTGATGTTCTATTCCAGCGAGGAGTACAAGGGCAGCGGCTACAACCAGCTGCTGGCCCACAAGGTGTCCACCAACGGTGGCGTCAGCTGGAGTGCCGACACCATCGACGTCGGCATCAGCGACGGCGGCGACCTGCGCCCCGGCATGGCCGTCGTCCGCAAGTTGCCCAACGGCAGTTACGTGATGACGTACGAGATCTGCGGTTCTCGCAACTGCGATGTCTATGTGCGCACGTCCAGCAACGGCAGCAGCTGGGGCACGGCCAGCAATATGGGCACGCGCATCGAGTCCACGGCCGGCCACCATTTCAGCAACACGCCCACGGTCACCTGGATGAACGACGGCAGCGCCCAGGGCCGCCTGCTCGTCATCGGCCAGATGCTGAGAAGGAACAGCGACAACAGCATCGACGAGGACGCCACCGGCCGCGTCTATATGTTCAACACCGCCGGCGGCAGCGGCGCGTGGACCGAGGCCGCCACGCCGCTGGTCACGCCCGTCTTCACCGGTGGCGACGCCTGCACCAACTACAGCTCGCAGCTGCTGCCCTCGGCCGACAACAGCCGCGTGCTGCAGCTGGCCGGCATGAGCTGCCGCATCCAGTTCGCCAGCGCGCCGCTGAACAGCCCCATCGCCGACGGCGTCTACCGCCTGGTGGCCAAGCACAGCGGCCAGGTGCTGGACGTGGCCGGCTGCTCGACGACGCCGGGCGCCAATGTGCAGCAGTACAACTGGATCGGCGGCGACTGCCAGCGCTGGCGCGTGACCAACACCGCCAACGGCATCTACACCCTCACCGCCCAGCACAGCGGCCAGGCCCTGGACGTCAACGCCTGCTCGACCGCGGCCGGCGGCAATGTGCAGCAGTACACGGCCAACGGCGCGACCTGCCAGCAATGGCGCATCGAGCCCGTGGGCGACGACTACTACCGCGTCATCAACCAGAACAGCGGCCTGGTGCTGGACGTCAACGCCTGCTCGACGGCTGCCGGCGCCAATGTGCAGCAATGGACCTGGCTGGGCGGCGACTGCCAGCGCTGGCGCTTCGAGCGCGTCAGCCCCAACTCGGTGGCGGGCGGCACCTACAAGGTCATCGCCAAGCACAGCGGCCAGGCCCTGGACGTGAACGCCTGCTCAACGGCGGCCGGCGGCAATATCCAGCAATGGCCCTACAGCGGCGCCAATTGCCAGCGCTGGAATGTCACGCAGACGAGCGACGGCTTCTACGAGTTCACCTCGGTCAACAGCGGCCTGAAGATGGACGTGCAGGACGCGTCCCTTCGCATGGGCGCCGATGTGCGCCAGTGGACGGGCAACAACGCGGCGGCCCAGCGCTGGGGCATCGAGAACGTCGGCTCGGGCTATGTGCGCATCGTCAGCAAGAACAGTGGCCGCGTGCTGGATGTGGCGGGGGGCTCGACGGCCAACGGCGCTGACGTAGCGCAGTGGGAATGGCTCGGTGGCGACTGCCAGCGTTGGCAGTTGCTCGCCCCTTGAGGAGATTCGACAATGAAGTTGCAAACTTGGCTTGTCGGTTTGCTGCTCGCCGTCACGGGCCTCGCCCGTGCCGCCGACGCAGCCCCCGGCGGCTATCTTTTCGCCCACATGACGCATGCCCGCTACGGCGTTCTGCACTACGCCGTCAGCACCGATGGCCTGCACTGGAAGCGCCTCAACAAGGGCAAGGCCGTCAACGAGGACTACCACGGCCACCCCTTCATCGTGCAGGGCGGCGATGGCCGCTACTACCTGGTCGGCAACCAGAGCGATGACGACCCGGAGATCCGTTTCTGGGTGTCCGACGACCTGGTCAAGTGGACCAAGTTCGGCACCTACAAGCCCGACCTCTCAACAGCCGTGGGCCAGCCCCATCCGCTGCAGCGGATCGGCGCGCCCAAGCTCTTCTTCGACAAGGCTTCGAAGCAGTTTGTGCTGATGTGGCACACGCCCAATGTGCCTGGCTCTGCGGACGACCCCGAGCGCTACTGGTCCAGCCAGCGCACCCTCTACGTCACCTCACCCGACCTGCGCGAGTTCAAGGGACCGCCGAAACGCCTGTTCGACTGGGACATGGCGACCATCGACGTCTTCCTGGTCGACAACCCGGCTGGCGGTTACTGCGCAGTGGTCAAGGACGAGCGCTTCCCGTCCTACATCTGGACGACGGGCAAGACCATCCGCATGAGCTGTGCGGCGAGCCTGCTCGGCCCCTACCCCGACCCCGGTCCGCCGCTGAGCCCCGCCTTCCGCGAGGCGCCGACGCTGATCCGCGCGCCCAACGGCCAGGACTGGCTGCTGTATTACGAGCAGTACGCCGGCACCAGCTATGGCCTGTCGATGGCGCCGCGGCTGGAGGGGCCGTGGATCGAGGTCTGGGGCAACTCGGGCATCAAAGAGTGGAACCGCTTCGAGATGCCGGCCACGCTGAGGCATGGCTTCATGATGGCGGTGACGGCCCAGCAACTGGAGGCCATCACCAAGGCCTATCCGGAATAGCTCAGGCGCGAACGCCGTCGATCAGCCTTCTGAGCCACGGGCGCAGTGCGAACACCAGGGCGCCCGTGATCAGGCTGCCCACGGCCAGTTGCGTGAACAGCGCCGAGTACTGCGGGTTGGTCGTCAGCGGCGAGCCGTCCACCGGCTGGGACACCATGCCCGAGAAGTCGCCGGCGAACAGCGACGCCAGGCCCGTGACCAGCATCCAGCTGCCCATCATGATGCCCTGGTACTGGCGCGGTGCCAGGCGGCCGATCATGGCGTAGCCGATGGGCGAGATCAGCAGCTCGCCCACGCTCTGCAGCACATAGCTGAGGAAGAGCCAGAAGAAGTCCGACTTGCCCGTGCCGTCGGCAAAGTGGATGCCGATGGGCAGCACGAGGAATCCCAGGCCCATCAGCAAGATGGCCGCGGCGAACTGCATCGGGATGTCGACCGGCCAGCCCCGGGCGCGCCAGCGCGCGAACAGTGAGGCCAGCAGCGGGCCGCCGATGACGATGGTGACGGTGTTGATGTTCTGCACCCATTGCGGCGCCACCGGCACGCCCCAGACATTCATCAGCACATTGCCTACCGCATAGAGCTGCAGGCCGTTGGGGGCCATCTGGTAGAGCGACCAGAACACCAGCGAGCCCAGGGTCAGCACCAGATAGGCCTGCATGCGCTGCTTCTCGGCCGGAACCGGGTGGCGCACCGTGATGACGATGAGGGCGATGGCCACCAGGGCACAGAAGGCCTTCATGCCGATGGCGGTGTCGCCGGGCTGCTTCAGCAGCCAGACCAGCAGCGGCACCAGGCCCACCAGGATGGCCGTGCCGATGGCGAAGCGGCCCCAGAAGTCGGCGCCGGTTCGCTGCCGCAAGGGCGTGTTGCGGTCGGCCAGCGTGCGCCAGAAGATCAGCGCAACGACGATGGCGGCGGCATTGCCCAGGGTGGCAAACCAGAACAGCGAGTGGTAGTCCTCGCTGAGCTGGAACACGCCCGAGACCGTGAAGCCGATGAAGAAGCCGACGTTCATGCCGGCGTAGTTCCACAGGAAGGCGGCCTCGCGACGGTCGTCTTCGGGCGTGAAGCGCTGGGTCAGCATCATGTTCACGCAGGTCACGTTCAGGCCGCTGCCGGTCAGGAACAGGGCCATGCCCCAGTACAGGCCTTCCAGGCTGCCGCCGGCCACGGTGCCGCAGCCCAGCACCTGCAGCAGCATGCCGCCGACGAAGAGGTTGCGGTTGCTCAGGAAGCGCCCACCCAGATAGCCGCCGAACAGGTGCAGCCCATAGTTGAAGGCGCCGAACACGCCGGTGATCAGCGCGGCCTGCTCGCTGGTGAAGCCATGGTGGCGGGTCGTGTACAGCGTCAGCGTGAACTGCAGGACGGCGAAGCCCAAGGTCGCGAAGACCTGGATGAGGAAGAGGACGGCCGAGCCCTCGGGGATGCGGGCCGCCATTTGCTGGAGTCGGTTCATGGGGCCGGGATTGTCCTGGCGCGAAGCGAGGTTTCGTCTGGGTGTCATCCCGCGGACAGGGCGGGGTCAGGCTGCCGCATAGGATGAACCATGCCCAGCTTCACAAAAGTTTTCGTCGCCAACCGCGGGGAGGTCGCGCTGCGCGTGCTGCGTGCCCTGCGGGATCTCGGCATTGCCAGCGTCACCGTGCATTCGGCGGAGGACTCATCGGCATCGATGGCCGACGAGGTCGTCGCGCTGCCGGGCAGCGGGCCGGCGGCCTATCTCGACGTCGACGGCCTGGTGGCGATCGCGAAGCGCACAGGCTGCGACGCCGTCCACCCGGGCTATGGATTCTTGAGCGAGCGTGCCGACTTTGCACGGGCCTGTGCGGCTGCCGGCCTGGCATTCATCGGCGCGACGCCAGAACAGCTCGAACTGTTTGGCGACAAAGCTCGCGCCAGGGCGCTTGCGCAGCAGTGTGGCGTGCCTGTGTTGGCCGGCAGTGCGGGCGCCGTCACGCTTGACGAAGCTCGAGCCTTCCTGGTCGAGCACGGCGCCCTGATGCTGAAGGCACTGGGCGGCGGCGGTGGCCGCGGCATGCGAGCCGTGCTGAATGCGGACGAGTTGCCTACGGCTTTCGAGCGCTGCCGTTCCGAGGCGCAATCGGCCTTTGGTGTCGACGGCCTCTACGTCGAACGCCTGATGCGCGGTGCGCGGCATATCGAAGTCCAGGTCATCGGCGACGGCCAGGACGTCATCGCCCTCGGCGAGCGCGACTGCTCGCTGCAGAAACGCTTCCAGAAGCTCGTCGAAATGGCGCCCAGCCCGGTGCTGGACGAGGCCCTGCGCGGCCGCCTTGTCGACGCGGCCCTGAGCATGGCCCGAGCCGTCGGCTATCGCGGCCTGGGCACCTTCGAGTTCCTCGTCGACGTAACGAGCGGCGACTTTGTCTTCATCGAGGCCAACCCGCGGCTGCAGGTCGAGCACACCGTCACCGAGGAGGTCACGGGCCTGGACCTGGTGCAGTTGCAGATCGAGGTTGCCGCCGGGCGTTGCTTGGCCGAGCTGGGCCTGGACCGCCCACCTGCCGTCCAGGGCTTTGCGATCCAGTGGCGCGTCAACGCCGAGGGCGGCGGCCGGCTGGACCGCTTTGACCTGCCCGCCGGGCCCGGTGTGCGCGTCGACACGCACGGCCTGACGGGTATGACGACTTCGCCGCAGTACGACAGCCTGCTGGCCAAGCTTGTCGTGCGTGGCGCGCGCTTCGAGGACGCGCTGAGGCGCTCGCAGCGTGCGCTGGCCGAAACCCGCATCGAAGGTTTGGCGACCAATATGGGCCTGCTGCGACGCCTGGCCGAGAGGCTGGCGCCTGCGGAGTTGCACACGGGCTGGCTGGAAGAGCGGCTGGCCGCCCTGCAACCATCAGCTGTCGAGACTGATCCCCAGCAGCTGCGCGCGCCGACTGCAGGCCGGCTGCTTCAGTTCAGCGCGGCGGTCGGCGACGTCGTCGCCGCGGGCGCCGAGCTGGCCGTGCTCGAGGCGATGAAGATGGAGCATGTGCTGGCCGCGCCGCGGGCCGGGCGCGTTGTCTCGCTCGCCGTCGCGCCGGGCCAGTTCGTCAACGCCGGTGAGCTGTTGCTGAGCTTGGAGCCGACAGACGAAGCAGCGACGACCGCCACCGAGGCTCAGGCCCTCGACCCCGACCGCATCCGTCCCGATCTGCAGCGCCTGCTCGACCGCTTCGCCTTCACGCAAGACGCGGCGCGCCCCGACGCCATGGCCAAGCGCCATTCTCAGGGCCTGCGCAGCGCGCGCGAGAACATCGCCGACCTCTGCGACGAAGGCAGCTTCATCGAATACGGCGCCCTGGCCGTCGCCGCGCAATCACGCCGCCGCAAGCCCGAGGACCTGATTGCCAACACGCCGGCCGACGGCATCGTGACGGGCATAGGCGCCGTCAACGGCCGCGACTTCGGCGGGGAGAAATCGCGCACCGTCGTCATGGCCTATGACGCCACCGTGCTGGCCGGCACGCAAGGTGCGCGCAACCACGCCAAGACCGACCGCATGCTGGGCATCGCGGCCGAGCAGCAGCTGCCCCTGGTGCTGTTCGCCGAGGGTGGCGGTGGCCGGCCCGGCGACACCGACATGCCGGTCGTCGCCGGCCTGCATGTGCCGACCTTTTCCAGCCACGCGGCGCTGAGCGGCCGGGTGCCCGTCGTCGGCATCGCGGCGGGGCGCTGCTTTGCCGGCAATGCGGCCCTGCTGGGCTGCAGCGACGTCATCATCGCCACGCGGGCCAGCAATATCGGCATGGGCGGACCGGCCATGGTGGAGGGCGGCGGTTTGGGCGCGTTCAAGGCCGAGCAGATCGGCCCGGCGGCGGTCCAGCATGCCAATGGCGTCATCGACGTGCTGGTCGACGACGAAGCAGCTGCGGTGGTGGCCGCCAGGCACTACCTGTCATTTTTCCAGGGCCGCATGCCGCAGTGGACGGCGCCGGACACGCGGGCGCTGCGCCATGTCGTGCCCGAGAACCGGCTGCGCGTCTACGACAGCCACGCGGTCCTGCCGGCCTTGTTCGACGAAGGCAGCGTGCTCCTGCTGCGCACCGGATTTGGCGCCGGCATCCACACGGCCCTGGCCCGCATCGAGGGCCGGCCGATCGGCGTGCTCGCCAGCAATCCGCTGCACCTGGGTGGCGCCATCGACGCCGACGCGGCGGACAAGGCGGCCCGCTTCATGCAGCTCTGCAATGCCCATGGCCTGCCCCTGGTCAGCCTCATCGACACGCCGGGCTTCATGGTCGGGCCGGATGCCGAAGCGCAGGCTCAGGTCCGCCATGTCAGTCGTCTCTTCGTCACGGCCGGCGCGCTGCGCGTGCCCTTCTTCGCTGTCGTGCTGCGCAAGGGCTATGGCCTGGGCGCCATGGCGATGGCCGCGGGTGGCCTGCACCGGCCGGTGTTCAGCATCGCCTGGCCCACCGGCGAGTTCGGCGCCATGGGCCTGGAAGGGGCGGTCAGACTGGGCTTTCGCAAGGAGCTGGAGGCCCTGCCGGCCGGTCCCGAAAGGGAGGCCCTGTTCCAGCGCCTCGTCGCCCAGCAATACAGCAATGGCGAGGCGATGAACCTCGCGGCGACGCTGGAGATCGACGCGGTTATCGACCCTGCGGAAACGCGTTCGTGGTTGGCGCGCGGCCTGGCTTCGGCCATCATCCGCCCCCTGTCCAGCCACCGCTTCGTCGACACTTGGTGATGATCCCAGCAAGACTCGATGTGGTGCGCGCCTACCTGGCTGCCTATGCCGCGCGCGACCTCGCGGCTGTGGAGGCGCTGCTCGCCGACACTATCACGCTGCGCGACTGGAAGATCCGCGTCGTCGGCAAGGCTGCGGCTCTGGCCGAGACACGCAAGAATTTCGATTCGGTGGACAGCCTCGCCATCGACGTGCTGGCCGCCTACGAGCGCGCCGGCGGCGCGGCGGCCGAGCTGAGGATTGTCGTCAATGGTCGCGACATCCTCTACGTCGTCGACGCGTTCGACTTCGACGCCGACGGCCGCATCGCGGCCATCCGCGCCTACATTGGCCGCGGCGATGAATGAAACGCCCCGCGCTTTACTAATGCGTCCATAGCATGCACATTGGCGGCTGCTTGACTGGGGGGTAAGCATGTCGTTTCTGTCCAATCTCCGGATCGCAAAGCGCCTGGCCGTCGCCTTTGGCATCTGCGTGGCCCTGCTGTGCGTGAACAGCCTGATGTCGGCGTCTGCACTGTCCACCATCAACCAGTCGCTCAAGCTCATCACGTCTGATCGCTACGTGAAGGTGCAGCTGGTGGGCGACGTCAAGGACGAGGTCAACCTGCAGGCGCGCATCGCCCGCAACCTGTTGATCTTCGACAAGCCTGAGGACCGCGACCGCGAGCTGCAGCAGATGCAGGATTCGCGCGCCAAGACCGGGCCGACGCTGAAGAAGCTGGACGACATGGTCGACAACAGCGGCGTCGGTCAACAGAAGCTCAACGACGTCTACAAGCATCGGGACCTGTTCGTGGCCGAGCTGGATGCGCTGCTGAAGCTGGTGCGAGGCAACCGGCTGGACGAGGCCCGCACCCAGTTGAAGGACCGCATGCGCAGCGCGCAGCTGGAGTATCTGAAGGTGCTGGAGGCGCTGTCCGATCATCAGGAGTCGCTGATGAATGATGCCGTGCGCGATGCGGACGAGCTGGTGAAGTTCAGCACCTTGAAGATCATTGCGCTGACGGTGCTGGCAACGCTGGCCGCGGTGGGCTTCGCCTGGTGGGTGTCGCGCTCGATCACGAAGCCGTTGGCGCAGTCGGTGCAGGTGGCCGAGGCGGTGGCGCAGGGTGACCTCGGCTCGCGCATCGTGGCCGGCAGCCGTGACGAGACCGGCCAGCTGATGGACGCGCTGGGCCGCATGAACGAGCAGCTGTCGCAGATCGTGACCCAGGTGCGCGAAAGTTCGGAATCCATCTCCACCGGCACCGGCCAGCTCGCCTCGGGCAATGCCGACCTGAGCCAGCGCACCGAGGAGCAGGCCAGCAACCTCGAGGAAACGGCCGCGACGATGGAGGAGCTGACGGCGACGGTGAAGCAGAACGCCGAGACCGCGCGCGCGGCCACCGAGATGGCCACCAGCGCGATGGACGTGGCCGAGCGCGGTGGTGAGGTGGTGGGCCAGGTCGTCCAGACCATGGAGCGCATCAGCGAGGCCAGCCGCCGCATCGCCGACATCATCGGCGTCATCGACGGCATCGCCTTCCAGACCAATATCCTGGCATTGAACGCGGCTGTCGAGGCCGCGCGCGCGGGCGAGCAGGGGCGCGGCTTTGCCGTCGTGGCGGGCGAGGTCAGACTGCTGGCCCAGCGCAGCGCCGAAGCGGCCAAGGAGATCAAGTCCTTGATCAGCGCCAGCGTCGAGACCGTGGATGCCGGCAGTCAGCTCGTGGCGGATGCCGGCCGCACGATGACCGACGTGGTTCAGCAGGTGCGCCAGGTGAACACGCTGATCGGCGAGATCAGCGCCGCCAGCCGCGAGCAGAGCACGGGCATCGACCAGGTGGGCGACGCCGTCATGCAGCTCGACCAGGTCACCCAGCAGAACGCCGCCCTGGTGGAAGAGGCCGCCGCCGCGGCCGAGAGCCTGAGGCAGCAGGCGCGCCGGCTGACCGAGCTGGTCGCGACCTTCAAGCTCTGAGCGAGGAAGTCAGCCCATGCGCATTGCCGCCCGTGTCAGCCACGTCACCGGCGCCCAACACGAGGTGAACGTGCAGACCGCCGGCCCCGAACGGCGGCTGGACGTGGCGGCCAAGTCCGATGGCGGCTCGACGGTCAATGGCGGCGAGTTCCTGATGCTGGCCCTGGCCACCTGCTACTGCAACGACCTTTACCGCGAGGCGCGCCGTCTCGGCCTGGTGCTCGATGCGGTCGAGGTGGTCGCCGAGGCGGAGTTCGACGGCGTGGGCCTGGCGGCGCGGGACGTGCGCTACCGGGCGCGCGTCGAGTCCAACGCCGGTGAGGCAGCCATCGAGCAGTTGCTGCGCGAGACCGATGCGGTCGCCGAAGTGCACAACACCTTGCGCGTCGGCACGGCGGTCAGGCGCGAGCCCTGGCGAGTCAGTGGCGGGCGCCCTTCAGATCGGCCAGCGTGAACACATAGCTGTCGGCCGCCTTGGGCTGGTGGCAGGCCAGGCAGCGCGGCTGCTGCAGGGCCAGGCGGGGCGTGCCATCGGCACCCCAGACGCCGTAGTTCCAGTTGCCGTTGCGCAGCAGTGACGGGATGGCGCCGCCCCAACCGGCGCGGGTCTCCATGCCGACGTAGTTCTTGACGGCGCCCGGCGTCCAGCGGCCGTCGGCGGCGATCTGCGGTGTGTAGTTGACCGTCATCAGGATCGAGCCTTCGGGCAGGGGCTTGCCGGCATGTGCGGCGTCAACAGCCAGCTTGTTGGCATAGCGCAGCGTCAGCGTCTTGTTGGTTTCGTCCTGCTCGCGCTTGTACTCGACGAAGCCTTGCGGAAAGTCCTTGGGCAGGGTCATGGCTGACACCGTCGCCGCATGCGGCGCCGTGGTCGCGGCATCGGCCGGTGCGGGCGGCAGGTTGCTCCAGTAGGCGGACAGGGCCTTGATGTCATCGGCGTTCAGCTGGGCCGCCATGGCTGCCATCAGGTCGTTCTTGCGCGTGCCGGCCTTGAAGGCCTCGAGCTGGCGGGCCAGATAGGTCGCCTTCTGGCCGGCCAGGTTGGGAATGTCCGGCGCGACGCTGACACCGGCCACGCCGTGGCAGGCCTGGCAGGTGGCGACCTTGGCCGGCGGGACCTCGGCCAGCGTGGCGGAGCTGGCGAACAGGGCGGCCAGCAGCAGGGGGTGGGTCATCAGACGCATGAAAGCCTCCGTTGGTGCGGAGCCGCCATGCTGCGCGCGATTGCCGGCTTTGGCGTCCGGACTAGCCCGGGCCTGCCGAAAGGGATGGGCCAGGCCGGTAGGAGCGGTAGACATCGCGTCTTTCGGGCCGGCTCAGCACCACCTGCCACAACTGCCCCTGGCGCGAGCGGAAGAAGCCGGCGCAGCTGAGCAGGTAGTAGCGGAACATGCGACGGAACCTCTCGTCATAGCGCGGCGCGACGCGCGGCCAGGCGGCCTCGAAGCGCTCGGCCCAACACATCAGCGTGCGGTCATAGTCAGGACCGAAGTTGTGCCAGTCCTCGATGATGAAGCGCCCCTCCAGCGCGTTGCCCAGCTCGGCAGGGGAGGGCAGCTTGCCGTTGGGGAAGATGTAGCGCTCGATCCAGGGGTCGGTGTGCGGCGCGCGGCGGTCCACGCCGATGCTGTGCAGCAGGAAGAGGCCCTCGGGCACCAGCAGGCGACGGACGGTGTCGAAATAGGTGGCGTAGTTCTTCAACCCCACGTGCTCGAACATGCCGACCGAGACGATCTTGTCGAAGCTGCCCTGCAGGGCGCGGTAGTCCTGCAGCAGCAGCCTGATGGGCAGGCCGGCGCAGCGCTGCTGCGCCAGGGCGAGCTGCTCCCTGCTGACGGTGATGCCGGTGACCTTCACGCCGTGGTGCTCGGCCGCGTAGCGCGCCAGGCCACCCCAGCCGCAGCCGATGTCCAGCAGGGTCTCGCCCGGTTGGAGCTCGAGCTTGCGGCAGATCATGGCCAGCTTGTGTTCCTGGGCCTGCTCGAGGTCCTCGGCCTGGGCCCAGTAGGCGCAGGAATAGATCATGCGCGAGTCCAGCATGGCCTCGAAGACGTCGTTGCCGGCGTCGTAGTGGTGCTCGGCGACCTGGTGGGCGCGCACCACGCTCTGGCGGTTGAAGAGACGCTGGCGCAGGCTCTCAATGACGAGCTGCAGTTTGGCCAGGCCGGGAGCGGTGCGGTCGAGGTCGGCGCGCAGCAGGCGCTCGAACATCATGTCCAGGTGCTCGCAGTCCCAGTCGCCGTCGACATAGGACTCGCCGGCGCCGAGCGACCATTGCGTCAGCAGGCGGCGGTACAGGCGGCTGCGGTTGACACGCAGATCCCAGGGCCGGCTGCCGTTGAAGTGCACGTCGGCGCGCGCCAGCAGGTCGCGCAGCACCGGCGGCGCTTCCAGGTCGAGGGCGGGCACAGACAGCATGCGCGACAACAGGTCTCGGTGGACTTGCTGCAAGTCTGCCGCCACGACAGCCGCCGTGTCTTTTCAATGTGTCAATGCCCTCGATAGCGCGGGTGAATCGCCTTCTAGTTGGTGGGCAGGCCCCAGCCAAAAGGGTCATCTGGCGCGATCAGCAGCGTGGCCTCGGCGCTGATGAAGGCCTGGCCGCGGATGGTGGGCACGATGCTGGCCTCATGCATCTCGTACCAGGCCTCGAAGACGCTGCCGATGACGCTGGCCTGGCGCCAGACCTCGCCGGCGGCCAGCTTGCCTGACGCGGCCAGGCAAGCCAGCTTGGCGCTGGTGCCGGTGCCGCAGGGCGAGCGGTCGTACTGGCGGCCGGGGCAGAGCACGAAGCTGCGTGAGTCGGCCAGGGCCGGGTCGACGTCGGCGAAGAGCTCGATGTGGTCGATGACGGCGCCGTCGCTGCCGCGGTGGCCCTGGGCGTGCAGGGCCTCGCCCACCATGGCCGCATAGTCGGTCAGGGCGTTCACGTGCGCGGGCGCCACGGCCTGGCCATGGTCGGCGCAGAGAAAGAACCAGTTGCCGCCCCAGGCGATGTCGCCGCTGACCGTCTGACCATTGGGCAGGCTGACGCTGACGCCGGTGGCCAGGCGGTAGGCCGGCACATTGCGTACGCTGACGCGGCCGTCCTTGTGCAGCGTCGCCCGGACATTGCCCACAGGGGTCTCGATGACATGTTCACCGGCATCGATGCGCCCCAGATGCGCCAGCGTCGCAATCAGGCCGATCGTCCCGTGGCCGCACATGCCGAGGTAGCCGGCGTTGTTGAAGAAGACGACGCCGGCCGTGTGGGCCGGGTCCTGCGGCGCGCAGAGCAGGGCGCCGACCAGCACCTCGCTGCCGCGGGGCTCCAGCAGCGTGGCGCGGCGCCAGGCGTCGTGCTCGCGGGCCAGGCGCTCGCGGCGTTCGGCCATGCTGCCGCTGCCGAGGTCCGGAAAGCCGTCGATGACGACGCGCGTCGGCTCGCCACCGGTGTGGGAGTCGATGATCTGGATGCGTTTCATGGACGGGCGACTGCGGCGGCGTCCAGCTTGAAGGCCGCTACCGTGTCGGCCAGCTGGCGAGCCTGGTGCTGCAGGCTTTCGGCCGCCGCGGCGCTTTCCTCCACCAGGGCGGCGTTCTGCTGGGTGACCTGGTCGAGCTGGTTGACGGCCTCACCGATCTGGCCGATGCCCTTGCTCTGCTCGCCGCTGGCCGCGCTGATCTCGTTGATCAGGTCGGCCACGCGCTTCACCTGGATCACCACCTCGTCGACGGTGCGGCCGGCCTGACCGACCAACTGGTTGCCGGCGTCCACGCGCTCGACGCTGGCGCCGATCAGGGCCTTGATCTCGCGCGCCGCCTCCGCGCTGCGCGTGGCCAGGGTGCGCACCTCGCCGGCTACCACCGCGAAGCCGCGGCCCTGTTCGCCGGCGCGCGCCGCTTCCACCGCCGCGTTCAGGGCCAGGATGTTGGTCTGGAAGGCGATGCCGTCGATGGTGCCGATGATGTCGGCGATCTTGCGCGAGCTGGTCGTGATCTGGTCCATGGTGCTGACGACCTGCACCATGACCTGGCCGCCGGCCTCCGCCACGCTGGCGGCGCTGTCGGCCATCTGTGCGGCCTGGCGGGCCGTGTCGGTGTTGTGCTTCACCGTGGCGCTCAGCTCTTCCATCGAGGCGGCCGTCTCTTCCAGGCTGCTGGCCTGCTCCTCGGTGCGCTGGCTGAGGCTGGCATTGCCCTCGGCGATCTGGCCGCTGGCCGTGGCGACGCTGTCGGCATTGCCGCGCACGGTGCCGACGATGACCACGAGGGCGTCGTTCATCTTCTGCAGGGCGGAAAGCAACTGGCCGGCCTCGTCCTTGCGGCGTGTGTCCAGGCGCAGGCGCAGGTCGCCGGCGGCCACAGTCTCGGCGGCCGCCACGGCCTGGTCGATGGGCACGACGACCGAGCGCGTGATCAGCAGGGCCAGGGCCGCGCCCACGGCCACGGCCACCCCGGCGGCCACCAGCACGGCGATGGCGGCGAAGTCCACCTTGTCGTCGGTGGTCTTGGCCGATTCGTGCATCAAGGTCTTCTGGAAGGAGACCAGGGCCTCCAGGGCCTCGAAATACTTGTCCTGGCGGGGCCGGGTCTCGGACAGCAGCAGGTCGCGCGCCGCGTCGGTCTCGTTCTTCATCCCCATCTCGATGACGCGCTGGATGGAGGCGTCGTAAGGCGCGTGGGCCTGCGCGGCGGCTTCCAGCAGACGGCGGGCCTGGAGGTCCTGGATGGCCTCGAGCTGCTTCTCCAGCGCGGCGATCTCCTTGCGGGAGGTCGTCACGTCGGCCAGCTCCTTCTTCTTGGCGGCCTCGTCGGCCAGCATGACGAGGTCGCGCACCGATTGGGCGATCTCGTTGACATGGTCCTTGATGGACTCGAGCTGCTGGACCTTGACCATGCGGTCTTCCACCATCAGCTCGAGCGCTGCGTTGATCTGGTGCAGCTGGACGCGCGCATAGCCGGCCAGCAACACGCTGAACATGATGGACAGTGCGAAAGCGAGGCCCAGGCGGCGGCCGATACGCAGGTCATTCAGAAATCGCATGCTGTTGCTCCCGGGGGCTGGACGAGGCGGCTCTGGCAGGTCGGTCTTGTGTCATCCTGTGGCTTCGCATCGCGATGCCGCGGTGCAGGGTAAGGCGTAACGGTCATGGCTGTCACTGGCAATCTGGGTGAAAGAGTTCTCGCATTGGTCGTCGAGCCGCCCTTGGCGGACTGCGCGCCCAGCCCGCGGCCGCGCGATGCGGCGGATCGGGCCATCGAGAGCGCGGCGGCCAAGGCCGGGCTGGCCGCCGGCACGCTGGCCCTGCCACCCGGCCCGCTGGGCTGGGCCACCATCGCGCCGGAAATGCTGACCGTCTGGCACATCCAGCGCCAGCTGGTGGCCGATATCGCGGCGCTGTACGGCCGCAGCGCCGAGCTGGGTCCGGCCCAGATGCTGTGGTGCCTGTTCCGCCACACAGCGGCTCAGGCCCTGCGCGATCTCGGCGTGCGCGTGGGCGAGCGCGTCATCGTGCGCCCGGCGGCCCAGATGCTGCTGCAGCGCGCGGCCGAGGCGGTCGGCGTGCACCTGGGCAAGAAGGCGGCCAGCCGGGCCCTGTCGCGGTGGGTGCCCCTGGTGGGCGCGGCGGGCGTGGGCGCCTATGCCTACTGGGACACCCGCCAGGTCGGGCGTGCGGCGCTGCAGTTGTTCGAGAGAGAACAGGTGATCGAGAACGAGCCGGGCTAGCCGTCTCGGCGACAACCCTGTGTAACTTCCGCATCTGGCCGATTCATACTCGGCCGCATGCAGCTGCCCGCCATCCTCGACATCGAAGCCTCGGGCTTCGGCCGCGGCAGCTATCCCATCGAGGTCGGCTTCTGCACCAGCGAAGGTGCCTTGTTCTGCGGCCTGATCACGCCCGAGCCTGAATGGCAGCACTGGGACACCAGCGCCGAGGCCCTGCATGGCATCAGCCGCGAACTGCTGCGCCGCCACGGCAAGTCGGTGCGCTGGATGGCCGAGCAGCTCAACACCCGCCTGGCCGGCCAGACCGTCTACTGTGACGGTTGGGGCCAGGACTACCCTTGGCTGGCGCGCCTGTTCGACGCGGCGGGCCTGGGGCTGCGTTTCAAGCTGGACGACCTGCGCGGCCTGCTCAACGAGGCCGAGGCTCTGCGCTGGCGCGGTGTCGTCGATGTCGTGCGTCAGCGCCAGCGCCTGACCCGCCATCGCGCCAGCAGCGACGCGCGCGTGCTGCAGATGGCCCTGGGCGAGATCAAGAACGGCGTGGCGGCCTAGGCTGGGCTGCCGGCGGGCATCCAGCCGAGTTCCGCCTCGATGGCCGTCCGGTAGGGTGTGCGCACTTCGGCCGGTGCGTTGCAGACGTACTCGCGTGCACGCGCCGCCGTCTCGTCGTCGAGTTCTCGCAGATAGCCGATGACGTCGTCGGCGCCCGCGGGCACCTGACCGAACACGCCGCGGAACTTGGGCCTCAGCGCCGTCCAGACCACCGCATCAAAGCCGCTGGCGGCCGCCCAGGCGGCGATGGTCGTGGCCCCGACGGGATATTTCGGCTCCGGACCCGGCCAGAGCCCGATGGATTCGACCCCGCTGCCCTCGCGACCCGCCAGGGCTTCCTGGGCCTGCTCGCCGGTGGCGTAGGACAGCTCGACGAAGCGGGTCGACACCGGCGGGGCGCCGTCCAGCAGCACCAGCGTCAGCCGCCCGTCCTGCGACGTCCGCGCGAACTCGATCGGCAGATCGGGGCCACCCGCCAGCCACGGGCCGGCGCAATGCAGCACCCCCGGTTTCCACACCAGCGAGCCCCAACCTATGCATGCAATCCTCATGGGCGCAGCTTACCGGGGCGAGCCTTCGGTCGCGGGCTTCACGTGTCCTGGAGTTCGCTGCCGCGCCAGCAGGCCCGTCCCGCACGCTTGGCCTCGTACAGGCTGGCGTCGGCCTTCTCCACCAACTGCTCGAGGCTGACCGTGCCCGTGGTGGCGACGCAATAGCCGATGCTGACGCCGATCTCGAGCTCCAGCTCGCCGATGTGGTATGGCGCGCTGATGGCCTGCAGCAGCTTGGCAGACACGGCGGCGGCGGCCTGGGCCTCGTGGACCTGGGGCAGCAGCACGGCGAATTCGTCGCCACCCAGGCGGGCCACCAGGTCGTTCGGGCGCAGCGCATGGCGCAGCCGCAGGGCGACGGCCTTCAGCAGGGCGTCGCCGGTGGGGTGGCCGTGCTGGTCGTTGACGGGTTTGAACTTGTCCAGGTCGAGGTAGAGCAGGGCCACGCGCTGCCCCGCGACACCGGCCAGCTCGTCGCGGGCGCCTTCCTCGAAGCCGGCGCGGTTGAGCAACTGGGTCAGCGCATCGGTCTGCGAGGCCAGGCGCAGCCGTGCCTCCTCGCGGCGGGCCTCGGTCACGTCGACCTCGATGGCGATGAGGCCTTCGATGTCGCCGCTTTGCACGCGCAGCGGCGCGTACTGCACGTCGAAGCGGCGGCCGTCGCGCTCGTTGCCATCGGTGATGTCCAGGCGGCGTGTCTCGCCGGCCAGGGCGGCGGCGATCAGCGGCTCGCGGCAGGTGTAGCACTGGGCGCCGAACAGGTCGGCCAACGGCCGACCCACCCAGTCCTTGAGCTGGACATGACGCTGCTCCTCGAAAGCGGCATTGAAGAAGATCACGCGGCCCTCGGTGTCGCCGACCAGGAACTGGGCCCGCGCCGTGTGGGCGACAGCCAGCAGCATGGCCTCGCTGCGCTCACGCTCGCGCTGGGCCTGCACCTGCTCCGACATGTCGCGCAGGATGACGGAGATGGTCTCGACGCGGCCGCGCACATCGCGGTGCATGATGATGAGGCAGTCCACCGGCACCCGCGTGCGGCCCAGCTGTACGCTGGCGCGGCCGCGCCAGTGGCCCTGGCGCATGGCTTCGGGTTGCACGAACTTCTGATACTGCTCGAGCTGCTCGGCCGAGAAATAGTCGGTGATGTGGGCGTCGTCCAGCGGCGCATCCGCGGCCATGCACAGGCGGGCGCGGGCGGCGGGGTTGAGATACGTCACCACCCCCTGCTCGGTCGCCTGGCAGACGAAGTCGGGCGTCATGTCGAAGATGGCCGCCAGGGTCTTGCGGGCCTTCTCCTGCTCGCCGCGCTCGGTCACGTCCTCGACCGTGCCCGACTGGCCGGCCACCTTGCCGTCGAAATACAGCGGCGCCGTGCGCACCGCGATCCAGCGGATGCGGCCGTCGTCGCCGCGCTTCATCTTGCGCACCATGTCGATGGGCTCGCCGGTGGCCATCTGGTGCTTCCAGCGCTGGATCAGCATGTCGCGCTGCTCGGGCTGCACCAGCGTCGTCCAGCCCCATTCGACCTCTTCGCGCTTGAGGCCGTGCACACGCAGATAGCTGTCGTTGACGTAGACGATGCGGCCGGTCTCGTCGGTGCGGAACAGACCCAGCGGCATTGCATTGCTGGTGGTCTGCAGCGTCGCCTCTCGCAGCCGCGCGGCGCGCTGCAGCTGGCCCAGCCAGCGCGCCAGCAGCACCAGGCCGAGTGTGGCCAACGCGGCGGCGGCCAGCACGGCGCTGCGCTGGCGCCAGAAGGGCAGCAGCACATCCTCCTCGGTGCCGGACAGCATGAGCTTCAGGTGGTAGTCGGGCAGGGTCACGAAGGCGCCGACACGCAGGCGGCCGTCGGTGGTTGCGCCGCTGCTGGTGTAGAAGCCTTCGACGCCCTGGAGGTCGCGGCGCGCGGCCGGGAACTGCTCGAAGACGTTGCGCCCGACAAAACCCGGCACCTCGGGGCGGCGCGACAGGGCCAGGCCGTCGGCACGCAGCATGACCAGCGAAGCCGGCGGCACCTGCACGAACAGGGCCTGGGCGTCGTGCAGGCGCTGCAGGTCGATGGTGGCCATGACGAATTCGTAGTCGTCCAGCGGCCGCGACAGCCGCATCAGCAGCGGCAGCCGCAGCCGGCCGTCTTCGGCGCGACCGCCCAGGCGCAGCGGCAGGCCCAGGCTGATGCCCTCGGGCACCAGGCCACTGATCTCGCCGAAGGCCGCGGTGCCGGCGATGCTGGCGCCGTCGTCCTCCGCGCCCGCCTGCAGCCGGCGCACCTGGCCTGTGGGCGAGACGAGGACGATGTCGACCATCTGGCGCGAACCACTGCGCACGCTGTCGACGAACTGGCGCAGCATGGCGTCGGCCAGCGGCCGGTCGCCGCGCCGCGTCATCAACCACAGGTCGACGACGCGCAGGGCGCTCTCGGCCTGCCGCAGCACCGGCTCGGTCTGCAAGGCGACGGCGCGAACGCCGGTGGAGAGCTCCTGGCGCTGCTGGGCCAGCAGCTCGCGCGGCCTCTCGACGGCATACCAGCCCACCACGGCCCAGATGGTCAGCACGACGGAGCCGAAGGCCAGCGTCGGCGCCAGCAGCAGGGCGCGCTCGCGCCAACGGCGGCGGCGTGCCTGGCGCGGGGGCTCGGCGGGCGGAGGGGCGTCGCTCATCGGGGGCAGGGGTTGCAGGCCATTTTGCGCCGCTGCCCCGGCCGCGTGCGGTGCTATTTCTCGCAGAACAGCCCGGCGTGTTGTTCGCGCAGCAGCTTCTTCTGCACCTTGCCCATGGCGTTGCGCGGCAGCTCGGCCGCGACCAGGATGCGCTTGGGCACCTTGAAGCCGGCGATGCGGTCCTTCAGCGCTGCAATCAGCGCAGCCTCGTCGAAGGCGCCCGTGGCGACGGCGACGACGGCTTCACCGAAATCCGGATGCGGCACGCCGATGACGGCCGACTCCCCGACGCCCGGCAGCTCGTTCAGGAAGCCTTCGATCTCGGCCGGGTAGACATTGAAGCCGCCGCTGATGATGAGGTCCTTGCTGCGGCCGATCAGCGTCAGATAGCCCGCGGCATCGACGCGGCCGACGTCGCCGGTCTTGAACCAGCCGTCGGCCGTGAACTCTTCCGCCGTCTTCTCCGGCATCTGCCAGTAGCCGCTGAACACGCTGGGGCCGCGCACCTGCACATGGCCGATCTCGTCCACGGCGCAGGCCTCGCCGGCGTCGTTGACGATGCGCAGGCCGACGCCGGGCAGGGCCGGGCCGACGGTGCCGCCGATACGCTGACCGTCCTCGGGCCTGCAGGGGTTGGAAGTCAGCATCAGCGTCTCGCTCATGCCGTAGCGCTCCAGGATCAGGTGGCCGGTGCGCGCCTGCCAGTCGCGCCAGGTCTCGATCAGCAGCGGGGCCGAGCCGCTGATGAAGAGACGGATGTTCTGGGTCTCGAGCGTCTTCTCGTGCAGCAGCCGCACATAGAGGGTGGGCACACCCATGAAGACGGTGGCCTCGGGCAGGCGCGCGGCCACCGCGCCGGCCTCGAACCTGTTGAACCACAGCATCTTGCTGCCGTTCAGCAGGGCGCCATGCGAGGCGACGAAGAGGCCGTGGACGTGGAAGATGGGCAAGGCGTGCAGCAGCACGTCGTCGGGTTGCCAATCCCAATAGTCCTTCAGTGTGCGGGCGTTGGACAGCAGATTGCCATGGCTGAGCATGGCGCCCTTGCTGCGCCCGGTCGTGCCGCTGGTGTAGAGGATGGCGGCGAGGTCGCCGTCCGCGCGCTCGACCGGCTCGTGGGCCAGCGGCATCTGGGCCGCACGGTCCAGCAGGGTGCCGGTGCGGTCGTCGTTCAGCGTGAAGACCCAGCGCACACCGCGCTGGAAGGCCAGTTTGCTGACCCAGCCGAAGTGCTGGCCCGAACAGACCACGACGCCCGGTGCCGCGTCACTGATGAAGTGCTCCAGCTCGGCCGCGTGATAGGCCGGGTTGAGCGGCAGGTAGACGAAGCCGGCGCGCAGCACGGCCAGGTAGAGCATCAGGCCTTCGACGCTCTTGTCGGTGTGCACGGCGACACGGCTGCCGGCGGGCAGGTCCAGCCGGCCCAGCCAGTTGGCCAGCATGGCGCTGCCGTTGTCCAGGTCGCGCCAGGAATAGAGCATGCCGTCGGCGTCGATGGCGGTCGAGTCGAGCTCGGCCGGGAAGCCGGCGCGCAGGGCGGAATAGAGGTTCATGGCCGCAGATTATCGAAATCAGCGGCTCAGCAGTTCCGTCACGCGCGCCAGCAGCTCCTGCTTGGAGAAGGGCTTGTTGAGGCTGTCGCAGCGCGCCTCGTCGAGGAACTGGCGGGCGATGGGCGACAGCGTGTCACCGGTGACGAAGAGCATGCGGCGCGCCAGCGCCGGCTGGCTCTGCCTGACCTCGCGCCACAGCTGGGCGCCGTCGATGTCGGGCATGTGCAGGTCGCTGACGATGGCGTCGAAGCGGGCCTCGGCGATCATGGCCAGGGCCACCGCGCCGGACTCGGCCGTCATGACCTCATAGCCGGCGCCCGACAGCATCTCGCCGATCAGCTCGGCGATCTCGGCCTCGTCGTCGACGATCAGCACGCGGGCACTGCATTCGTCGGTGGCGGGCAGGGGCACGGGCTCGGTTTCGCTGGATTCCGGTTCGCCACTGACCGGCATCTGCAGGCAGAAGCAGGCCCCGCTGCCGTCGTCCTGCAGCGTCAGTTCGCCGCCGTGGTCGCGGGCGATGGAGCGCGACACGGCCAGGCCCAGGCCGGTGCCCACGCCCTCGACCTTGGTCGTGAAGAAGGGCTCGAAGATGCGCTCGTGCAGCCCGGCCTCGATGCCGGGGCCGTTGTCGCGCACGCGCAGCCAGACGCGCGGCACGCGGCGGCGGTCGCCGTCGGTCATGGGCGCCAGGCCGGTGGAGACGGTCAGGCGGCGGCCGTTGTCACGTGCGGCCAGGGCCTGCTGGGCGTTGACGATGAGATTGAGCACGATCTGGCCGATCTGGTCGGCGTCGGCCTTGACGGGCGGCAGGCCGGGCAGCAGGTCCAGGGTGACGGCGATGCCGTGGCTGCGCAGCACATAGCCCAGCATGTCGACGGCAGCGGTGGCGAGGTCGTTCAGCGCCACCTCGCTGCGGTTGGCCGGGCGGCTGCGCGCCATGTTCAGGAAGGTGCGCACGATGCGGCCGCAGCGCTCGGCGGCTTCATGGATGCGCTGGGCGTCGGCGGCGCGCGGGTCACCGGCCATCTTCTCGGCCAGCAGGGCGGCGCGGCCCATGACGATGGACAGCGGGTTGTTCAGCTCATGGGCGACGCCGGCGAGCAGGCTGCCCATGGCGGTCAGTTTCTCGCTCTGGCGCAGCGCCTCGCGCTGGCGCTCGATCTCGCCCTGGGCGGTCTGGCGCTCGGACAGGTCGAACAGCGAGGCCGTGTAGAAGGCCTGGCCGGCCACGTCGGTGCGCCACAGCAGCATCTCGACGGGAAATTCGCTGCCGTCCGCACGCAGGGCCGGCATCTCGACGCGGCGGCCCATGACGCGCTGCTCGCCGCCGGCCGTCACCCGGGCCATGCCGGCCTCGTGGGCGCCGCGCAGCCGCGGCGGGATCATCACATCGGACACCGAGAGGCCGATGGCCTGCTCGCGTGCGATGCCGAACATGACCGCCGCCGCGGGGTTGAACTCGACGATATGGCCGGTCTCGTCGGTCGAGACCAGGGCGGCCATGGCGTTGTCGAAGATGGAGGACTTCAACGCCTCGGTGGCCTCCAGCTCGGCGACCTTGGCCGACAGCTCGGCCTCGCGCCGCTTGAGCTCGGTCAGGTCCAGGCTGATGGCGACGGTGGCCTGGGGCACGCCCTCGCGCACGTCCACCGGCACCAGGTGCTCGCGCATGTAGCGCCGGCCCACGCCCGCGAGTTCGGTCCAGCCCTCCCAGGCGACGGTCTGGCCCGTGGCCAGGCGCTCGCGCACGGCGCTGTAGCTGGCGTAGGCGGCGTCACCCAGGATGCGGCCTATGGGCTGGGTCAGCACCTGCTTGGGGTGCAGGCCGGTGAACTTGAAGAACTCGTGGTTGGCCCAGGCGAAGCGCTCGTTGACGTCGATGACGACGACACGGGCCGGCACGGCTTCCAGCAGCTGCGACAGCAGCGGCAGCGTCGCCTGCAGCACGCTGCCGAGTTCGCCCACGCCGGCGTCCGGCGCGGGATGGAAGTGCAAGGTTTCTGTCATTCGGCTCGTTCCGGGGCCTCTCCCTGGGCGCGGCCGATGATAAAGACGCTCAGGCGGCCAGGGCCTCGGTGGAGGCCCCCTCCTGCATGGTCCTGGCGACATGGCCGTACATCGTCGTCCAGGCCTCGCGCACCTCGGACGTGAAGCCCTGACCCAGGCCGGCGGACAGGGTGTCCAGCAGGGCCGCGCCGACGCTGGCGTAGTGGGCCTCGACGACGCCGTAGCCGGCATGGCGCTGGCCGAGCTTGAGCAGCACCGGGTTCAGCGAATGCGGGCGGTCCAGCAGCTCGATGGCGGCCGACAGCATCTGCATCAGGCGAGCGCCCTGCTCGCCCATGTCGCCGCCGCGGAAGAGGGCGCGCAGCGCCGGGTCACGGGCAAACAGCTGGGCATAGAAGGCCTCGGCCACGGTCGGGGCCAGGGGCTTGAGGGGCTCGAAGCTGTCGCGGACGAGCTGGATCTGTTCGGGGGTCATGGTGATTGGTGCTTTCGTTGGACGGGGGCTTGCGGGCCGAGCGCCGGGCCGCTCCCTAGCCGGCCCGCGTGGGGCGATGTGCGTGCGGCTCGAAGCCGCACGCATCGCCGTCCCCTCGGGGGACCGACCAAGGTATTTCCTTGGGCGAGGGGTCAGCGGATGTACGCATCAAAGACGGGGGCGAAGACGCACAGCAGCGGCAGGGCCGCGACGAGGCGCTCCAGGGGATGCCAGGCCGGCGGAGGCGGCGCGGGCAGGTCGTCGAGGTCTTCGGCGAAGGCCTCGCTGCGGTAGATGACGGCCACGGTCTCCGGCCAGTCGGTCATGGGGTTGTCGCTGCGGTAGTTCATGGCGGGCTCCGGTGTTCGGTGCCGCTACTGTCGAAGCCGCCGGTTTCAGCGTTGCTTCATGGCGGAGCCTGTGTGTTGCGTTTGTTTCAGCAGCCCGCCACGGGCGGCGGCGCCTGCCTATGATTCGTGCCCATGTCAGACACCCAAGCCACGTCCACGGTGCTGCTCGTCGACGACGAGCCCGAACTGCGCGCGCTGCTGGCCGAGTACTTCGGCCGCAACGGTTTCACGGTCATGCAGGCCGAGAACGCGGTGGAGGCCCGGGCCCGCGTGGCCGAGCGCGTGCCCGACGTGGCGGTACTCGACATCAACATGCCGGGCGAGAACGGCCTGTCCCTGGCCCGCGCCCTGCGCGAGAGCCACCCCCGCCTGGGCCTGGTCATGCTGACGACGGCCGGCGAGGCCATCGACCGCATCGTCGGCCTGGAGGTGGGGGCGGACGACTACATCGCCAAACCCTTCGAGCTGCGTGAACTGCTGGCCCGCGTGCGCGCCGTGCTGCGCCGCCTGCAGGTCGCGGCCGCCCCGGCGCCGGTGAGCACCGCGGACCCGGAACGTGTCGCCTTCGGTCCCTGCGCCCTCGACATGGCCCAGCGCAAGCTGTTCGGCGCGGCAGGCGAGGAGATCGACATCACGGCCGCCGAGTTCGACCTGCTGGCGCTGTTCGCGCGCCACCCCAACCGGCCTCTGAACCGCGACCAGATCATGGAGCAGGCCCACAACCGCGGCTGGGACGTCTTCGACCGCAGCATCGACCTGCGCGTCATGCGCCTGCGCCGCAAGGTCGAGCGCAACCCCGACAAGCCTGAAGTGATCAAGACCGTGCGCAATGTCGGGTACGTCTACGTTCCTGAAGCCCCTCGCCCAGTCCCGCAGCGCTGAACGCGTGCGGGTCTGGTCGGTCCCCCGAGGGGACGGCGATGCTTGCCGGATCGACCGGCAAGCACATCGCCCAAGGCGGGCCGGCTAGGGGCGGCCCGGCGCTCGGCCCGCAAATGCAAAAGCCAGGGGTCAGTTCGGCTCTGGAAGTTTGAGCCAGCGCTGCAGGCGCGTGCGCAACGCGACAAAGTCCAGCGGCTTGGTCAGGTGCTCGTCCATGCCGGCTTCCAGGCTGGCGGCGACATCGGCGTCCAGCGCGTGGGCGGTCAGGGCCAGGATGGGGAAATTGGGCAGCTTGCCTTCGCGCTGCTGGGTGCGGATGCGGCGGGCGCATTCCAGGCCGTCCATGCCGGGCATCTGGATGTCCATCAGCACCAGGTCGGGGGCGGCATCGGCGCAGGCGGCCAGGGCTTCGAGGCCGTTCTTGGCCAGGCGGGCCTGAACACCCATCAGCGCCAGAAATTCCAGGGCGACGACCTGGTTGATGTGGTTGTCTTCGACCAGCAGGACCTGGGCTTGCCGTTGGCCCTGCGCGGCGCGGCCTTCGCCGGGTTCCGGCGCGTCAACGCCCGCACCTTCGGTGGCGGCATTGAGCCACAGCGGAACCAGCATCTGTGCCGGCTCGGGCAACGTCGACTTGTCCATCCCCAATGTCCTTGTGTCAGCTTGTTCTTATGAGACCCCGAGGGGCCGTGAGCCATTGTTGCCTCAGCCAGCGCCGCAGCGCAACCGCATGCCCCACAAATGCGGTGAGGCCTGGGCCGCTCATGTCGCTTGAATCGACCGCTTGTCGTCGCGCGTGCTGACAGTTTTCGTCAACCCGGCTACCTACACTGCTCGCCTTTGTCGTTTTGCCCCCCGCCATGTCGTCTGAGTCTGAAGGTCTGATCCGCATCCGAGGTGCCCGCCAGCACAACCTCAAGAACCTCGACCTCGATCTGCGCACCGCCGAGCTGACGGTTGTTACAGGGCCGAGCGGCTCGGGCAAGTCCAGCCTGGTGTTCGACACCCTCTATGCCGAGGGCCAGCGTCGCTATGTGGAGACTTTCTCCGCCTACGCACGCCAATTCCTCGATCGCATGGACCGCCCGGCGGTCGACAAGGTGGACGGCGTGCCGCCGGCCATCGCCATTGACCAGACCAATCCGGTGCGCACCAGCCGCTCCACGGTGGGCACCATGACGGAGCTCAACGACCACCTGAAGCTGCTTTTCGCCCGCGCGGCCGAGCTTTTTGATCGCAAGACGGCCCTCCCGGTCAGGCATGACACGGCGCAGAGCATTTATGTGGAGCTGTTGGCACGCGCCGAGGCTGAGCAGGACCCCAGGATGGTGCTGAGCTTCCCGGTGGAGCTGCCGGGCAACACGTCGGCCGAGCAGGTGCAGCAATGGCTGTCCGCCAGCGGCTTCACGCGCGTGCAAGGCGAGCGCGAGGTCGAAGGTAAGAAAGTGTTGGACGTGGTGGCCGACCGCTTCCGCATCCAGGGGGCCGACAAGCAGCGCGTCATGGAGGCCATCGAGCTCTGTTTGAAGCGCGGCATGGGGCGGGTGAATGTTCACGTCGGTGACGATGGCGCCACACTTTGGCGATTCAGCACCGGCCTGCACTGTCCCGAAAGCGACATCCGCTATGCCGACCCGCAACCGGCGCTGTTCTCCTTCAACTCGGCTTTCGGCGCCTGCGACAGCTGCCGTGGCTTCGGCCGCGTCATCGGCGTGGATCTCGGCCTGGTCATTCCGGACGATCGCAAGACCCTGCGCAACGGCGCCATCAAGCCCATGCAGACGCCGGCCTGGAAGGACTGCCAGGACGACCTGCTGAAGTACGCCGGCGAGGCCGGCATCCCGCGCGACACGCCGTGGAAGGAGCTGAGCCCGGCCCACCGCGAATGGGTCGTCAACGGCACGCCGAACTGGAACGGCAACTGGAACAAGCAGTGGTACGGGGTCAAACGCTTCTTCGACTACCTGGAGAGCAAGGCCTACAAGATGCACATCCGTGTGCTCTTGTCCAAATACCGCAGCTACACCGAATGCCCGTCCTGCCGCGGTGCGCGGTTGAAGACCGAGGCGCTGCTGTGGCGCGTGGGCAGCAAGGTGCTGGCCGATGCGGCCCTGCCGGCGGTTCAACGCTTCCTGCCGGTCGGCGTCGACTGGTCGCGTGATCAGCTCGAGACGCTGCCGGGCCTGTCCCTGCACGACCTGATGCAGCTGCCCATCCAGCGCCTGCGCGATTTCGTCGACGGCCTGCAACTGCCCAGCACTATGCTGGACGAGGCGCTGAAGCTGCTGCTGGACGAGATCCGCCACCGCAGCCGCTATCTCTGCGACGTCGGCCTGGGCTATCTGACGCTGGACCGCCAGAGCCGCACCCTGTCCGGCGGCGAGGTGCAGCGCATCAACCTGACGACGGCGTTAGGAACCTCGCTGGTCAACACGCTGTTCGTGCTGGACGAGCCCAGCATCGGCCTGCATCCGCGCGACATGGGCCGCATCAACCAGGCCATGCTGCGCCTGCGCGATGCCGGCAACACCCTGGTCGTCGTCGAGCATGACCCGGCCGTCATGCTGGCCGCCGACCGCCTCATCGACATGGGCCCCGGCCCCGGCGAGCGTGGCGGCCAGATCGTCTTCGACGGCACGCCCGAGCAGATCCGCTCCGCCGACACGCTGACCGGCGCCTACCTGGGCGGTCGCAAGCATGTGGGCATGGGCCTGAAGCGCCTGGTGGACGAGTCCACGCCCAAGCTCATCCTCGAAGGCGTGCGCGAGCACAACCTGAAGGACGTGTCGGTCGAGTTCCCGCTGCAGCGCCTCGTCGTCGTGACCGGCGTGTCCGGCTCGGGCAAGAGCACGCTGATGCAGGACGTGCTCTACCCGGCGCTGGCCCGTCAGTTCGGCAAGGCCACCGAGACGCCAGGCGCCCACGAGCGCCTGCTGGGCGCCGACCACCTGGCGGACGCCGTGTTTGTCGACCAGTCGCCCATCGGCAAGACGGCCCGCTCCAACCCGGCCAGCTATGTCGGTGCCTGGGACGAGATCCGCAAGCTGATGGCGGACACGCCGCTGGCGCGCGAGCGCAGCTACACCGCCAGCATGTTCAGCTTCAACGCTGGCGACGGTCGCTGCCCGACCTGCGGCGGCTCGGGCTTCGAGCATGTCGAGATGCAGTTCCTCAGCGACGTCTATCTGCGCTGCCCGGACTGCGACGGCAAGCGCTTCCGCGCCGAGATGCTGGACGTGAAGCTCGCGCTGAAGGACCGCGACCTGAGCGTGTCCGACGTGCTGGAGCTGACGGTCGCCGAAGCGGTGAACCTGTTCAGCGACCATCGCGCGGTCCTCACCAAGCTGCAGCCCATCGTCGACGTGGGCCTGGAGTATGTGCGCCTGGGCCAGCCCGTGCCGACGCTGTCGGGCGGCGAGGCCCAGCGCCTCAAGCTTGCCGGTTTCCTGGCCGAGGCGGCGTCCAACCCCCGCTTCGGCGTCGCCAAGAAGGGCACGCTGTTCCTGTTCGACGAGCCGACGACCGGCCTGCACTTCGACGACATTGCCAAGCTGATGCGCGCCCTGCGCAAGCTGCTGACGGCCGGCCATTCTCTGCTGGTCATCGAGCACAACCTGGACGTCATCCGCGCCGCCGACTGGCTCATCGACCTCGGCCCCGAAGGCGGCGAGGCCGGTGGCGAGGTGGTCTGTGTCGGCACGCCGGAGGACATCACCAAGCATGCCACCTCGCACACCGCCGCGGCGCTGCGCGATTACGCCCTGCACATGGACCGCCCGGCCATGGCCGTGGAGGAAGGCCGGCCGCTGCAGCAACTCATCAAGGCCCGCCGCCAGGCCGACGAGGCCATCAAGATCGTCAACGCCCGCGAGCACAACCTCAAGGGCCTGAGCGTCGACATCCCGCGCGGCAAGTTCAATGTCGTGACCGGCGTGTCGGGTTCGGGCAAGTCCACGCTCGCCTTCGACATCCTGTTCAATGAAGGCCAGCGCCGCTACCTTGAATCGCTGAACGCCTACGCCCGCTCCATCGTGCAGCCGGCCGGCCGGCCCGAGGTCGATGCGGTCTGGGGCATCCCGCCCACCGTCGCCATCGAGCAGCGCCTGTCGCGCGGCGGCCGCAAGAGCACGGTCGCGACGACGACCGAGGTCTGGCATTTCCTGCGCTTGCTCTATGTGAAGCTGGGCGTTCAGCATTGCGTCAACGACGGCGCTCCGGTGCGGCCGCAGAGCGTCGAGTCCATCGCCGCCCAGCTGATGCGCGACTACCGCGGTCAGCACGTCGGCCTGCTGGCGCCACTGGTGGTGGCGCGCAAGGGCGTCTACACCGACCTCGCCAAATGGGCCAAGGGCCGCGGCCACACGCATCTGCGCGTGGACGGCGAGTTCCTGCCCACCTCGCCCTGGCCGCGCATCGACCGCTTCAAGGAGCACACGCTGGAGCTGCCGGTTGGCGACCTCGTCATCGAGCCCGAGCGCGAGGCCGAGCTGCGCGAGCTGCTGGCCAAGGCCCTGGATGCCGGCAAGGGCGTGCTGCATCTGCTGGCGCCTCTGGACGGTCTGTCGGTGGAAGGCGGCGCGACCGGCGCCGGCGTCGGCTCGGTCAAGGTCTTCTCGACCAAGCGCGCCTGCCCGGTCTGCGGCACCAGCTACCCCGAACTGGACCCGCGGCTGTTCTCCTACAACTCCAAGCATGGCTGGTGCACCGGCTGCGTCGGCACTGGGCTGGCGCTGACCCGCGAGCAGCGAAAGGCCCTGGACGACAGCGTGCAGGCCGACGACAACCGCGGTCGCGAGCAGAGCTTCCCGGCCGAGGAGGCCGAGGTCGAAGGCCTGACCGATGCCGTCTGCCCGGATTGCCATGGAACACGCCTGAACCCGACGGCGCGTTCGGTCGAGTTCGAGGACAAGGGCATCGGCGATGTCGCCGCCTGGAGCGTCGGCGAAGCCCGTGAATGGGTGAAGGGCCTGGACCTGCAGGGCCGCGATGCCGACATCGCCCGCGACGTCGTCAGCGAGATTCTGGGCCGACTGGAGTTCCTGGAAGAAGTCGGCCTGGGCTATCTGACCCTGGATCGCGCCGCGCCCACGCTGTCGGGTGGCGAGGCCCAGCGCATCCGCCTGGCGGCCCAGCTCGGCAGCAATCTGCAGGGCGTCTGCTATGTGCTGGACGAGCCCACCATCGGCCTGCACCCGCGCGACAACCAGATCCTGCTCAAGGCCCTGTCCACGCTGGGCGACAAGGGCAACACCCTGGTCGTCGTCGAGCATGACGAGGACACCATCCGCCGCGCCGACCACATCATCGACATCGGCCCGGGCGCCGGCAAACGCGGCGGCCGCGTGGTGGCCGAAGGAACGGCGGCGCAGTTGGCGCTTCAGCCCGAGTCGACGACGGGCCGGATGCTGGCCCATCCGCTGATCCACCCGTTGCAGGCACGCCGCGCCATCGATCCCGACGCGCCCAAGCTGAAGGTGCTGAATGCGGCTCTGCACAACCTCAAGGGCGTGACGGTGGATGTGCCGCTGCACCGCCTCGTGGCCGTGACGGGCGTGTCGGGCTCGGGCAAGTCCACGCTGGCGCGTGACGTCTTGCTGGCCAACATGGCCGTCGCCGTGCCTTTGAGGAAGGCTCCGGCGAGGTGGGCGGGCTGCGAGGGCATCGAAGGCCATGCCCAGGTGGACCGTGTGCTGGAGGTCGACCAGACCCCTATCGGCAAGACGCCGCGCTCCTGCCCGGCCACGTATATCGGCTTCTGGGACGCCATCCGCAAGCTGTTCGCCGAGACGCTGGAGTCCAAGGCGCGCGGCTATGCGCCGGCGCGTTTCAGCTTCAACACCGGCGTGGGCCGCTGCCCGGGCTGTGAAGGCCAGGGCATGAAGACCATCGAGATGAGCTTCCTGCCCGATGTGAAGGTGCCCTGCGACCAATGCCATGGCCAGCGCTTCAACCCCGAGACCCTGGGCGTCAGCTGGCGCGGCAAGAGCATCGGCGACGTGCTGGCCATGGAGGTCGACGAGGCCGTCGAGTTCTTTGCCTCCATGCCGTCCATCGCCCATCCGCTGCAGTTGCTGAAGGACGTTGGCCTGGGCTATCTGACCCTCGGCCAGCCCTCGCCGACGCTGTCGGGCGGCGAGGCCCAGCGCATCAAGCTGGTGAGCGAACTGGTCAAGGTGCGCGACGACGTCACGCGCCGGGGCCAGAAGGCGCCGCACACGCTGTATGTGCTGGACGAGCCGACGGTGGGCCTGCACATGGCCGACGTCGAGAAGCTGATCCGCGTGCTGCACCGCCTGGTCGCGGGCGGGCATTCCGTCGTCGTCATCGAGCATGACCTCGACGTCATCGCCGAGGCCGACTGGGTGCTGGACCTGGGGCCGGAGGGCGGGGATGCGGGGGGGCGCATCGTCATCGAAGGCACGCCGGAGCAGGTGGTCGCCAGCGGCAGCCACACGGGGGTGGCGCTGAAGCCGGTGCTGGCGCGAAAGGCTTGAGCTTCGGTTTTACGGAAGCCTGGCTGCGGCCATGCCCGCTTTCAAGGCGCGGCCAAGCCGAGCAGACTGCCGCACTCTGATCGAGCGAAGGTGGTGCGATGGCGTTCCTGGTGGGTTGGGTGCTGGTCTTGCTGCTGTTGGCCCTGTGGTCCAGCCTGGTCGTGGCGATTCATTCCGTCCTCGTCGGCCTGCTGGCGCATGCGGGCAGCGTCGGCACGGGAGGCTGGAGCCTGCCGGATTCGCTGCGGGACTGGCTGCCGACCGTGGTGGCCGATTGGCTGGTGTCCACGGTCGAAACCTTGACGCCCCAATTGCAGGCCCTCATTGGTGCCTTGCCCTGGCTGTCCAGCGGCGTCACGGTGCTGGCCTGGGTGGTGTGGGTGCTGGGTGCGGTGGTGCTTCTGATCCTCGGCCTGGCCATCCATGTGGGCGTGGCGCTGTGGCGCAAGTCGGTGCGCTCGGGCCAGCCGCTACCCCAATAGCGCCTCGGATCGACCGCCGCGCTGTCGCCTGAATGCGGGATTGAGGGGGCGCCGTGCGCGCCGGTACAAACGCGCCCCTCGTCATCGCCCATCGAATCCTCACCATGCGCCTTCGTTCCCCGCTTCTTTTGGCCACCGCCGCACTGTTGGCCAGCATGGGCAGCGCGCATGCCGCCGCGACCGATGAATGGGCTTCTTCCGTCCTCGGCTTTTCCACCCAGTGGGGCACGGGCACCTGGGCCGCCGCCCAGGCCCTGGGGGCGCCCGACACCTTCGCCTATGGCGACATCGGCACCGCCTGGGCGGCGGCACCCAAGAACGGCTCGCTGGAATTCCTGTCGCTGGGCTTTGCCACGCCGACCTATTCGACCGGTGCCGTCGTCCGCGAGACCTATGGCAACGGCTTTGTCTACCAGGTCGATGCCATCGACGCGCAGGGCGGCCTGCACACGGTCTGGACCGGCACCGACACCAGCGTCGCGGGTACGCCGGTGGACTTCAGCCTCAGCTGGGACCAGACGGCCTTCAAGACGGTGGGCCTGAAGGTCTATGTGAACGGCGACCACGACCTGAACGCCTGGGAAGAGATCGACGCCGTCCGCCTGATCGGCAACACGCCGGCGCCGGTGCCGGAGCCTTCGTCCTACGCGCTGCTGCTCGCAGGCGTGGGTCTGCTGGGCCTGGTGGCCCGCCGCCGTCCGTCGCGCTGAATTGCCAGCCAGACCCGACAAAGCCGGCGCTTGCCGGCTTTTTTCATGGCGAGGGTCGCGGGCCTGGGTCTGATCGTTGCAAGAGGCAGCCAACGGTAAATGTCTGCCGTGACGAATGGGCGGGCCGCGGTGGTTTCCTAAAATGCGCCGCCCCTAACCCTAGGGGGCCAAATCAGGAGACCCCCTTGAAGCCCGTGACCTTCGCTGCCCTGGGCAGCCTGGCCCTCGCCTTGACCCTGTCGGCCGCAGCCCCCTTGCAGGCCCAGACGCCGTCGGCCGCAGCCGTTCCCAGCCTCGAGCAGATCTTCCGCGCCGAGCCCTATCGCGGCGAGAACGCCAAGGACGCCGCCTTCAGCCGCAGCGGCCGCTACCTGGCCTATCTGTGGAGCCCCTTCGGCGAGCCCGGCACCGACCTCTGGGTGCATGACACCAAGACCGGCAAGACGACGCGCATCACCTCGCCCCAGGTCATGGCCGCCTTCGACTCGCCCGAGGACCTGGAGCGCTTCGACAGGAAGCTCAAGCAGCGCAACAACGAATTCGCCGAGCGCCAGGCCCGCGAGGTTGCGCAGCAGGCCTATCTGCGCGGCGAAAAGGTCGACCTGTCGCAGTGGGAGAACGCCCAGCTCGCCATCCTGAAGAAGGAACTGGCCGAGAAGAAGGCCAAGGACGACGCCCAGAAGGCCGCCGACAAGGCCGATGCCGAGGCCGAGAAGCAGGCCATGGCCGCGCTGGCCGCCAGGCGCGCCGGCAAGCCGGTGCCCGCCGCCGCACCCGCGTCAGCCGCCTCCGCCGCCGACAAGAAGGACGACAAGGAGAAGGAAACCTGGGAGCTGCGCGACGAGCTGAAGAAGAAGCTCGCCCGCGACAAGCTCAAGCCCAGCGACCTCTACCCCGGTGCGGCCCAGTTCGTCTGGGCGCACAAGGCCGACGAGCTGGTCTTCCAGTACCGTGGCGGCCTCTACCGCTGGAAGGCCGACGACAAGCAGCCGGCCATCCTGCCCCTGGTGGCGACCCAGCGCGAGCTGAAGCTGGTGGCCTACACCGGCGACGACAGCGGCGTGCTCTTCACCGACGACACCCGCGTGCTGCGTACCAGCTTCAGGCAGGCCGGCATCCAGGTCGTCAACCGCGAGCTCATCCATGGCGACGACGAGCAGCAGAAGAAATACAAGATCGCCGAGACCGTCGTCAGCGAAGACGGCCGCTGGATGTCCCTCGTGGCCCGGGCGCCGCTGAAGGGCGCTGATGACAAGCCGGCCCCGGCGGGCCGCCAGGTCGAGATCATGAATTACAGCGATCGCTGGGCCACGGCCAAGAAGGTCAACCGCGAGGTGTCCGACGACAAGCGCACCGAGAAGCCGCTGGCCCTCTACATCCGCCAGGTGCCGGTGGGCGAGGCCGCGCCGCGCAAGCAGGCCGATCCGGTCTTCACCAACGCGGGCGGCGACGTCTGGTTCGAGATGAGCGACGTGGCCTGGGCCCGCGATGGCAGCCGCTATGCCTTCACGACCTGGGAGCGCGACAAGGAGCTGCTGCGCGTGTATCTGGGCAACGCCGACGAGAGCGCCAAGCCCGAGATGGTGCTGGAGCGCCGCGGCGATGTCGGCCACGAGGTCGTCAATGTCCTCAAGCCCCGCTTCACGCCCGACGCCAGGACGCTGGTGCTGACGCTGGACGAAGGCGGCTGGCGGCAGCCCTATGCCATCGACGTGGCGAGCAAGGCCCTGCGTCCGCTGGTCAAGGGCGAGTTCGAGGCCAACCAGGTGGTCGGCTTCACTGCCGACAGCAAGGCCATGTTCGTGCTGGCCAACCAGGGTGACACGGCGGCCATGAATGTGCTGCGCGTCGACCTGGCCAGCGGCGCGACGCAAGCCCTGGGTGGCGCCGGCGAATACCACCGCGCGGCGACCTCGTCCGAAGACGGCCGCTGGGTGGCCGCCAACAGCGGCAACTGGGCCCAGCGTCCCGAGCTCAAGCTGCTGGCCGCCGACGGCAAGACGGCGCCGAGGACGCTGACCGACAGCAGCGACAAGGCCCTGGCCCAGCTCAAGCTGCTGCAGCCCGAGCGCTTCAATTACGCCAACCGCCATGGCGACCGCATCGAGGCCTATGTCTTCAAGCCGGCCGGCTGGAAAGCCAGCGACAAGCGCCCCGCCATCGTCTACGTCTACGGCGGCCCGCTGAACGACCGCCACATCGTCGAGGTCGACAGCTTCCAGAACACCGCCTATCTGTTCGGCCAGTACATGGCCGCCAAATACGGCTATGTGACCGTCTCCGTCGACCCGCGCGGCCACAGCAACTACGGCCGCAAGTTCTCCGACGCCAACTGGGAGCGCGCGGGGGAGCCCCAGGCCGAGGACCTGGAAGACCTGGCCAAGCTGCTGCCCGCCCAGTACGGCGTGGACGCCCGCCGCATCGGCCTGAACGGCTGGAGCTTCGGCGGCTTCCAGACCCAGTACACGATGTACACGCGCCCCGACGTCTTTGCCGCCGGCATCGCCGGTGCCGGCCCGACGGAATGGGAGAACTACAACAGCTGGTACAGCGGCCGCACCATCGGCAAGGCCACCGACCGGACCAAGCCGGTGCTGCGCAAATACTCGCTGCTGCCGCTGGCCAAAGGGCTCAAGCACCCGCTGCTGCTGGTGCACGGCATGCAGGACCCCAACGTGCTCTACCAGGACACGGTCAACGTCTACCGCGAGCTGCTGGATTCGGGCAAGGATGCACTGGTGGAGCTTTACCTCGACCCGGACGGCGTGCACGCCCTGGGCGGCGTCGTGAAGCCCGCCGGCTGGCACCGCAAGTACGAGGCCTTCTGGCTGCGCAACCTGGGTCGCGCCACGCCCTGATCGACGTCAGGGCAAGGGCCGCAGCTGTGTCGCCAGCACGTCCTCGGCCACCTTCTGGCCGAGGCGGTAGCCCACGTCGACGGAGCTGCGGAAGTGCACGCCGCTCCAGACGCGTGAGTTGGCCAGCTCCTGGCCCATGGCCTCGGGCGAGGCCCAGCTGCGCGTCATGGCCAGCGTCGAATTGACCCACACCAGCGGCGCGGGGTTGTTGCCGCGGAAGGCGGCCAGCAGAGTCTGCAGATTGCCGCCGCCGACGGCACCCCCAGAGGGGTAGTCGCTGTTGGGCGGGGTGTGGATCAAGGGCTCCCAGGCCGCGTCGCGCGCCCTGGCATCGGCGAAGTCGCCGCGCAGCGCGTTGTAGGGCCGCCAGTGACGGTACTTGGTCTTCAGGCCGACGTAGACGATGCGCGAGTCCAGATCGACCATGTCCATCAAGGCCAGCATGCGGGCGAACTCCAGCGGCGTGGCCTTGAGCTGCTCAGCCAGGGTCTTCAGCATGGCGACGGCGTCCTCGCCCTCGCCGGAATTCCAGAACAGCGCGATGACCGACTGCTCGCCGGTGCGCGCCGTGCTGACGCGGCCGCCGACGGCCTTGACCTCGGCCAGATCGCGCTGCGCGATGGGGCTGCCCACAGCCGGCGGCGGGCCGGGGTCGTAGGCCGCGACGTCACGGATGCCGAAGGGCTTGAGCCGGGCCAGGGCCACGCCCGACTCCTGCTTGTATTCCGGCGTCAGCACGTGGATGCCTGGTGCCGGATCGATCTTGGGCGGGTCGACGCGCGCATACCTGTCGTCGGCGCTCAGGGCCAGCAGCGCCAGGGCGACGCGCCGCCCCAGCACCACGCCCTTGGCGCGCGCGCCGGCGTCGGTGGCGGCCTTCAGCGAGGCCTCGTAGGTCTTGTCCAGCAGGGCCTGGTCGGCGCCCGGCACGCTGCCCAGCACCGTGCGCGCGGCGGACGCGACGGCCGCATCGGGCGAGGCGTCCGGAACCGGGGCCGGCGTCGGGCCATAGGCCTGGTAGCGCGGCGTGATCGCGTTCAGTGCGTTGAACATGGCCAGGTCGGTCAGCAGCGTTGCCGGCTGGACCTGGCCGCGTGGCGACTTCTGCAACACCTTGGGTGTGGCCTCGGCCCAGTCGCTGACGACATCGGCATGCGCCGGCGCGCTCAGCAGAACCGATAAAAGCACGGCACAGAACTTGAGCATGACCTTCCTCCCCGAAGAAGCAAAGCGGCGACGCTACGCTCCCCGGGGAGCGGGCGCAATGCGCATCAGCGGGCTGCGGTAGCGAGGCGGGCTTCGAGGCGCTGCAGCGGCGCGCGGTAGTAGGCGGCGACCTCGGGACGCGCCTGCAGGATGGCGCGCGCTTGGGCGGCGAAATCCTGCGCCGCCTGTTGCGCGCCGAGACCGGCCTGGCAGAGCCCGCTGGCGGCCAGCAAGCGGGCCAGCACGGGGTCATTGGGGCCGCTGTCGATGCGCACCTTGCGCGCCAGCTGCAGGCTGAGCTCCAGGTCGGCCGCGCCGGCGCGCCACTGCTGCAGCGCGCAGCGTGCCTCGCCGCGTATGGCCAGCGCGACCTGGGCGTCGTACTGGCTGATGCGATCGGTGCCGGGGCTGAACCAGGCCTGCGGCACAGCCTTGAGTGCGGCCTCGGCCTGCCCGGCTTCCAACAGGATGCGGGCCCGCGAGCTGTCCATCATGTGGTTGTAGCGCAGCGGGTCGGGCGTGGCCTCGCCGCGCGCGGCTTCGAAGCGCGGGGCCGCGTCCAGCAGTGCCAGGGCGGCCTGCACCTGGCCGCCCTTGGCCAGGTTCTCCGCCGCGGCGCTGTACTGGAAGGCCGTCATGGGGTTCTGGCCCATGCCGCCGTCGATGCGGGCCTGCAGGGCCATCTGGTAGCCGTGGTCGGCCTCGGCATAGCGCCCCAGGCCTTCGTTGACCTCGCCCAGGGTGTGGCCCAGGCGCAGCCGCTCGGAAGGTGTGCGTGCCCAGGCTTCCAGGGCCGGCAGGCTGCGCGCCAGCAGGGGCTGGGCGTCGATGTTGCGGTTCATGCGCGCCAGCGCCGTGGCTTCGTGGAGATCCATCAGCGCACCGATCTCGCCGGCCACCGGCTGGCCGTGCTGCGCCATGTCCCTCAGCCGCGCGCGGCTGTCCTGGATGGTCTTCAGGGCCTCCTCGCCGCCGATCTGGAAGAAGGCCGTGAAGCGCGCCGCGGCAAAGCCCGCGGCCGTGACGGCCTCGCGGACGCGGTGCTCTCCGCCCAGTTCGTGCAGGGCCGCGAAGGCGCGCGACAGGTGCAGGTCCGCCAGCTTGCGGTCCTGCGACTGGATGGCTGCCTCCGCGGCGGCCAGCTCGATGGCGACACGGTCCATCGGCGCGGCATCGGCGTGCTGCGCGGCCAGGGCCACCGCTTCCTCATGCAGGCGCTGGGCGTCGTCACGGTGGTTGGCCAGCGTGGCCAGGTTGGCCTGCAGCGACAGCTTCCAGGCAGCGTCCATGCCGGTGGGGTTCTGGGCCTCGATGTCCTGCATGACCGGCAGGGCCAGTGTCACGGCCTGGCGCCGCACCAGGGAGCGCGCCAGCAGGATGCGCGCCGGCATGCCGGGCTGGGCCTGCAGCGCGGCCCTGGCATGCCGCTCGGCGGCCAGCGGGTCGCGGGCATCCAGCAGCACACGCGCCAGGGCCAGGTGGGCTTGAGCCAATGCGGACGGTGACGTCGCCCCCTGTCTCAGCGCGTCGATCTGGCGGGCGCCGATGTCGGAGGCCAGGCGGAAGGCACCCATGCGCCCCAGCACGGCCCCCACGGCGCCATAGAGCTCGGCCCGTTGCTGCGGCTGCTCGGCGAAGCGCTGCTCGATCAATTCGGTGCTGCGCTGGAACAGGCCCTGGGCGCCGCCGGCCGGGTCGCCCGTGCTGGCGCGCACGACGTCGCTGACCAGGCTGCGCGCCGCCTCTTCGCGGTGCACGGCGTCCCATGCCAGCGCAGCCTGGCGCCAGGCCACGCCGATGCCGACGATGAGGGCCAACACCGCGACGCCACCGCCCCAGGCCCAGGCGCGATGACGGCGCAGCAGGCGGCCCAAGGCGCGCCAGCTGTCGTCGGGCAGGGCCAGGATGGGGCGGCCTTCCAGGTGGGCCTGCAGGTCGGCTGCGAACTCGGCGGCGCTGCCGTAGCGCGCTGCCGGGTCGGGCTGCAGGGCGCGCGACAGCATGGCCTGCAGCTCGTTGCGGTCCGGCTGCTGAATGTCCGGCGGCAGCCGCGCCGCTTCGTCGGCCTTGGGCAGCTCGCCGGTGAGCAGCTGGTGCAGCATCACGCCCAGGCTGTAGACGTCGGAACGTGCGTCGGCGCGACCGCCTTCGATCTGCTCCGGCGCCGCGTGGCGGGGCGTGTAGGAGCTGTCGCCGGCCTCGTCGCCCAACAGTTCGGCGATGCCGAAGTCCAGCAGGCGCGGCGTGCCGTCGGCGGCGATCAGCACATTGCTGGGCTTGAGATCACGGTGGATGACGCCCTGGGCATGGGCATAGGCCGCGGCGCCCAGCACCTGCTGCATCAGCTGCAGCTTGGCTCGCAGGTCCAGGCTGCGCGCATGGACGTCGATGGGCTGGCCGGCGACGTATTCCATCGCGATGAAGGGGCGGCCGCCCGCGTCGCGGCCGGCGTCGTAGAGGCGGGCGATGTGGGCGTGCTCGAGCCGCGCGCTGATGCGCTGCTCGCGTTGCAGGCGCGCAGCCAGCTCGTCGTTCCAGGCGCGCCGCGGCAGCTTGAGCGCGACACGGCGCTCGTAGGCGCCATCGGCACGTTCGGCCAGCCAGACCGAGCCCATGCCGCCCTGGCCGATCTCCTCGATCAGGCGGTAGGGGCCGAGGTTTTCGCCGGCACGCGCGCTCGGCGGACCGGCGGCCAGCCGGGGCAGGGTTTCCAGAGCCCCTGCAGCGACGCGGGCCTGATCGGCCAGCATGCGGGAAAGCTCTTCACGCAGCTCCTCGGGCTGGCGGGCCAGCCAGGCGTCGCGCTCGCCCTCGGGCAGATCCAGGCCTTCGTCGAGCAGGGTGCTCAGGCGGTTCAGCAGGGCGACGTCGAGCGGCATCGTCAGCGGAGCAGGGCCAGCAGCAGGATGCGCGCCTTCTCCCAGTCGCGCCGGACGGTGCGCTCGGTCAGGCCCAGGGTCTCGCCAATCTCGGCCTCGGTGTAGCCACCGAAGTAGCGCATCTCGACGACCTGCGCCAGGCGCGGCTCGGCGGCCTGCAGGGCGTCCAGGGCCTCGTGCACGCGCAGCACCTCGTCGGCGTCGGAGGGCAGGTCGAGCTCGACACGGGTGTCCAGCGTCAGCGCGTCGCCGGCGCGTGGGCTGCGCAGGGTGTCGACGATGAACTCGCGCATGACGCGGGCCGCATAGGCGAAGAACTCGCGCCGGCTCTCGGGCCGCAGCCGGGCGCTGCGGGCCAGGCGCAGATAGCTTTCGTGCACCAGCTGGGTCGTGTGCAGGCCGCCGGCGTGGCCGCCGCTGTCGCGCAGGCGCGCGCTGGCCAGCTCGCGCAACGCCGGGTAGGCGGTCGCGAACAGGGCGTCCCGGGCGCCGGCCTCCCCGGCATTGACGCGGCCAATCAGCGCGTCGATGTCGTCCTCTTGCATGCCGGCATCTTGCCGCAGTCCTGCCCTAAGCTGTCGACCATGGTGACTCCCCCCCCGCCACTAGATGAAGACCGCCGCCTGGCCCGCCTGGCCGCGCTGGCCGTCATGGACACCGAGCCCGAGCCGTTGTTCGACCACCTGACCGCCCTGGCCGCGCAGATCTGCGGCACGCCCGTGGCGTTGCTCGGTCTGCTGGACGAGCGCCGCCAATGGTTCAAGGCCGCTGTCGGCTTCGGCCGCAGCGAGACGCCGCGGGCCCTGACCTTCTGCGCCCACACGCTGCTGGCCGATGGCCTGTTCGAGGTGCGCGATGCGCGCCTGGACGCCCGCTTCGTCGACCACCCCGACGTGCTGGCCAGCCCGCCGCTGCGCTTCTATGCCGGCGTGCCCATCCGCCTGGATGACGGCAGCCATCCAGGCACGCTGTGTGTCGTCGACTTCCAGCCGCGCCAGTTGACCGAAGCCCAGCGCGAGGCCCTGACCCGCCTGGCCGATGCCGCCGCCGAGGCCCTGATGATGCGCGAGCGGGCTCTGGGCCTGGCCGATGTCGAGGATGCCGAGCAGCCCTTTCGCGTGCTGGCCGAGACGACGCCGCTGGGCATCTTTCGCACCGACGCGGCGGGCCATTTCATCTTCACGAACGCCAACTGGCAGCGCACCTGCGGCATGTCGGCCCGCGCCGCCCTCGGCGAGGGTTGGTGGGCGACGCTGACGACCGAGGACAGGACCTCGGTGCTGGACCATTGGCAGCGCTGCGTCGCCCAGCACCAGTCCTTCGAGATGCGCTACCGGCTGCGCCGCGGCGGCAACGGCCAGGGCGTGCGCCAGGTCTGGGCGCGCGCGCGGCCGCTGCTGGCGCCCGACGGCGGGCTGCGTGGCTATGTCGGCATCATCGAGGACGTGACCGATCGCATCAGCGCCGAGCGCGAGCTGCGCGAAAGCAAGGCCCTGCTGGACCGCACCGGCCGCGTCGCCGGCATCGGCGGCTGGAGCCTGGACCTGCAGACCGAGGCCGTCGTCTGGAGCGACCACACCTGCCGCATCCACGATCTCGAGCCCGGCCACATCCCGACGCTGGACGAGGCCATCAGCTACTACAAGCCCGAGGCGCGCGCCGCCATCCAGGCGGCCGTGCAGCGGGGCATGCAGCACGGCGAGCCGTGGAGCCTGGAGCTGCCGCTGGTAACGGCCAAGGGCCGCGAGATCTGGGTGCTGTCCCAGGGCCAGGTGGACTGGCAGGACGGCGTGCCGGTGCGGCTGGTCGGGGCCTTCCAGGACGTGACGGAGCACCACCGTGCCGCGGTCGAGCTGGAGCACAACCGCCAGCGCCTGCGCGCCCTGTACGAGTCGACGCCGGCGCTGATGCATTCGGTGGACGCGGCCGGCCGCGTGCTCAGCGTGTCCGACCGCTGGCTTGAGCGCCTGGGCTATAAGCGCCAGCAGGTCATCGGCCGGGCCATGGACGATTTCATGACGCCGGAGTCGTCGCAGCAGGTGCGCGAGGTCTTCCGCCCGGCCATGTGGCGCGACGGCCATGTCAGCGACTGCCCGGTGCAGCTGATCTGCGCCGACGGCCGGTTGCGCGACGTGCTGGTGTCGGCCGTCGCCGAGTACACCGGCGACGGCCGGCCGCTGCGCGCCCTGGCCCTGGTGGATGACATCACCGAGGACCTGCAGCGCCGCGCCGAGTTGGCCCACGAGCAGCGCATGCGCCGCCAGACCGAGCGCCATGTGCAGGAGCTGGACCAGCTGCTGCACGAGCGCTCCGAGATGCTGGACGTGCTGGCCCACGAGGTGAGGCAGCCGCTGAACAACGCCAGCGCCGCCCTGCAGAGCGCCGCCGCCAGCCTGGCCGGCCGCGGCGAGCGCCAGGCCCAGGAAAGGCTGACCCGCGCCCAGGCCGTGCTCGGCACCGTGCTGGCGGGCGTGGACAACACCCTGGCCGCCGCCAGCCTGCTGGCCGGCGGCGGGCGCATCGCCCGCGAGGATGCCGACATCGACACGCTGATCGCCGTCACGATTGCCGACCTGCCGCGCGAGCAGCGCGACCGCGTCGTCATCCACCGCCACACGGCCACGCGCACGGCGCTGATGGACATGAGCCTGCTGCGCCTGGCCCTGCGCAACCTGCTGTCCAACGCGCTGAAGTACGCGCCCGGCGTCAGCCCGGTGACGCTGCACGTGATGGACTTCGACGAGCCTGCCGTGCTGCAGTTCGAGGTGGCCGATGCCGGCCCCGGCATCCCGCGCGAGCTGCTGCCCCGCCTCTTCACCCGCGGCGCGCGCGGCAGCGGCCATGCCAGCGTCGGCGAGTCGGCCCACGGCCTGGGCCTGTACATCGTGCGCCGGGTCATGGACATGCACGGCGGCACGGCCGAGCTGCTGCGGACCGGGCCGCTGGGCACCGTCATGCGGCTGAGCCTGCCGCAGGCGGACTAGAAGCGTGATGGCTGGCACGACTTTGCCCTTCGACAACGCTGTGCGACACGCGACACCTTGCCGCGAGGCCGTTACGCTGCCGGGCCCATGGATAGCCCCGTCCGTCTTCCGACCGCTGTCATGAAAAAGGGCCCGCTCAGCCTGCGCAGCCAGCTCAGCCTCGTGTTGGGCGGCCTGGCCTTGGCCATCCTGACCGCGGTCGGCGGCTACCTGGGCAGCGTCGCCACCGACGAACTCTATGCAGCCCAGCAGTCCGCCGTGCGCGCGACGGCCCAGTCTGCCGCCGAGTTGCTGGCCACTCAGCTGCGCGACCGCGAGCGCGAGATCGAATTGCTGAGCCTGGCGCCCTATCTGGCCGACGGCCAGCTCGATGCCGCGGCCGTGCGCGAGGCCCTGGACCGCCGCCAGGCCCTGCACGATGAATTCGCCTGGATGGGTGTGGCGGCGCCCGATGGCACGGTGCTGCAGGCCACCGGCGGCATGCTGACCGGTCGCTCGGTGGCCCAGCGCGAGTGGTTCATCGCGGCGCGGGAGCGGGTCTATGTCGGCGACGTGCACGAGGCCAAGCTGCTGGCCACCATGCTGCCGGCCCAGCCCAATGGCGAGCCGACGCGGTTCATCGATTTCGCCGCACCCATCCGCGACGGCGACGGGCGGCTGCGCGGCGTCGTGGGCGCGCACGCGCACTGGCGCTGGGTGACCGGCATCGTGGACGGCACGGCCCGGCGGCTGCAGCCCGGCAGCGGCATCGACGCCCTCATCCTCGACCGCCAGGGCCGCATCCTCTATCCCGAGGCCCTGAAGGTGGCCCAGGCGGCCGGCGAACCGGTGTTGCCCAAGGCCCTGGCCAACGGCCGCTTCGAAGGTGCCCTGCGCTTCGGCGACGGCAAGGACTATCTGACCAGTGAGGCGCCGCTGCAGGCGCGCACCAATGCCGAGCTGGGCTGGCGCATCATCGCCCGCCAGCCGCTGGACCAAGCGATGCGCCCGGTGCAGGACCTGCGCCGCGAGCTGGTGCTGCTGGGCCTCATGGTGGCGGCCGCGCTGACGCTGTCGGCCCTGCTGCTGGCGCGCCGCGTCAGCCGACCCGTGGAGCAGCTCGCCGGCATCGCCCAGCGTGTGGAAGCCGAGCGCCGCATCCCTGAGTTCCCGGCCAAGCCCGCCGCCCGTGAGCTGGCCCAGCTCAGCGACGCCATGCAGTCCATGGCGCGCTCCCTGCTTGACACCGAGCAGCGGCTGCAGAAGACCAATGCGACGCTGGAAGCCCAGGTCGAGCAGCGCACCGCCGAGCTGCAGGCCGCCAATGCGGCCCTGGAGCACCTGGCCACGCGCGACCCGCTGACCGGCCTGCACAACCGTCGCAGCCTGGACGCTCGCCTTGCCGAGGCCCAGGCCCTGGATCGCCGCTACGGCGCCAGCAATGGCCGGGTGCACGGCCTGCTGCTGGTGGACATCGATCACTTCAAGCGCGTCAACGACACCTACGGCCACCCGGCCGGCGATGCGGTGCTCCGCCTGGTGGCGCAGCTGCTGCAGAACTCGGTGCGCGTCACCGATGTCGCGGCCCGCTTCGGCGGCGAGGAATTCGCCGTGCTGCTGCCCGAGCTGGCGGGCCCGCTGGAGGCCGTCATGGCGGCCGAGAAGATCCGCAGCGCCGTCGAGGCCACGCATTTCCCCGAGGTGGGCAAGCTGACCATCTGCGTGGGCGTCAGCCTGGCTTCGCCCGACGACGCCGACGTGCGCCCGCTGATCGACCGGGCCGATGCGGCCCTGTACGAGGCCAAGCGCGGCGGCCGCAATGCCGTGGTGCTGAAGACGGCCGACGCCGAGGTCTAGAAGCCGCCCGACAGGCCGCGTCAAGAATTCCCCGCATCCGCTCGGGGAGGTGGGGCCTAGGCTGGCGTCCATGTCAGCAGTACCCCAATCGAGTCCCATTTTCTGGGGCAGTCTCCCCATCGAGGTGAGTCTGTACACGGCTGCCGAGCTGCGCTCGCAGTGGCTGGCGGCTCTGGAACACCAGACCCATGGCGGCGATGCCATCGAGCTGGACGGATCGGCAGTCGAACAGTTCGACGCCGCCGGTGCCCAGAGCCTGCTGGCCCTGGCCCATGCCCTGAGCGCGCGTGGCCAGCGTCTGCGGCTGGTGCGCGCCAGCGACGTTCTCGTCCAGGCCTGCCGTGCTCTCGGCCTGGCCGACCTGATCGCTTCCACCGTCCGCGAGGAGGCCCAGCCATGAGGGCCGGCTGACCGATGCTGTCGCAGGAACTGAGCGAGTCCAGCTTCGAGCGACTCGTCGAGCTGATGCACGCCCGGGCGGGTGTGAGCCTGGCAGGCGCCCGGCGGCCGGCCATCGCCCAGCGCCTGGCACCGCGCCTGCAGCGCCTGGGCCTGGAGGGCCATGAGGCCTATGTCGAGCTGATCGCCGCCGCGGACGGCGAGGCCGAGTTGCAGATGGCCGTCGACCTGCTGACCCTGCCCGAGAGCCACTTCTTCCGCGAGCCGGCCCACTTCGACCTGCTGGCGTCCGAGCTGAGCCGGCTGCGCCCGCAGAGGCTGCGGCTGTGGAGCGCGGCCACGGCCTTCGGCGAGGAGGCCTACAGTCTGGCCATGCTGCTGGCCGACCTGCAGCAGGCGGGGCGCATCGGCGCGGACTGGTCCGTGCTTGGCAGCGACATCAGCGAGCGCGCGCTGCGCGTCGCCGCCGAGGGCATCTACGCCGAGGACAGGCTGCGCCACGTGACCGCCGAGCGACTGCTGCGCCATGGCCTGCGCGGTCACGCGGGGTCGTCAGGCCTGGTGCAGATGCAGGCGGCCCTGCGCGAACGCGTCGAGTTCAGCTGCCTGGACCTGCGTCAGCCCGTCGACCGGCTCGGGCCTTTCGACGCCATCCTGCTGCGCCATGTGCTGCCCTACTTCGATGCGCGCACCGCCCAGCTGCTGGCCGAGCGCCTGATGGCGCGGCTGCGCCCGGGCGGACTGTTCTTCACCGGGGCCAGCGAGGCCTTCGGCCATGTGGACCTGGAGCCGCTGGCGCCAGGTGCGTTCAGGAAAAAGCCTAGATGAGCTGCAGCGGCGCGCGGAACACATAGCCCACACGCGACTTGCTCTGCAGCGGCACCAGGGTCGGCGTGGCGCGCTCGATGCGGCGGCGCAGGCGGTAGATGGTGGCGGACAGGCCGTCGTCGCCCTCGCCATCCGGCACCTCGCGGCCGAGCTTGTTCAGCAGGGCCTCGCGCGTGACCGGTTCGCCATTGGCCGCGGCAAAGCATTCCAGCAGCTGGCGGTCGGCCTCGCTCAACTGGATGCGGGTGCCGTCGGGCACGACGAGTTCGCCGCTGGCGCGGTCCAGCTTCCACACGGCATCGGCGGCCGAGGGCTTGGCGACGCGGCGTTGCACGGCAGCGATGGCCAGCGAGACCTGCTCGAACTGCACCGGCTTGACGAGATACATGTCGGCACCGGCCGTGATGACCTCGCGGAAGACCTCGGGGCCCAGGCGGCCCGACACGACGACCACGCCGGCATCGGTGCGGCGGCGCAGGATCTTGATCAGCTCCACGCCGTTCACGCCAGGCAGCATCAGGTCAACGAGATAGAAGTCGAAGGAGAAGGCATCCGGCGAGGCCAGCAGTGCATTGCTGTCATCGAAGCGGCTGACCGCGATGCCCTGCTGCTCCTGCAGGTACTGGGTCAGGAACTCGGAGTACTCAGCGTCGTCGTCGATGAGGGCGAGGGTCTTGGGTTGCATGGCGGCAAGGGACACGGGAGCAACCGCGGAGTTTGCCGCATGACTGAGGCGTCAGGTCGTCTCCATTGGCACTCATTGCGTGGTTTGCTGCACGCTTTGGGTGATAAATGACTGACACTAGGCGGGCGCTGTGATAAATCAAGCTGCCAGCGAGCAGCACGAGGAGACTGCGATGGCCGATGACGTGCAAGACGAGGGCCCCGACGAGCTGGCCTGGCTGCTGCCGGGCCACCGCGGAGCGCCGGCTCAGGCGCTGCGCCGCATCCAGGCCTTGTGCGGGGCCTGGCCGGATCTCTATGCCGCGATGTTCCTGGTGCTGGCGAGCCACCAGGAGCTCCCCCGCGAGATGCTGGCCGCAGCCATCAAGCAGTTCCGCGGCGACCTGGACGCCTACACCCGCGATGATGTTGTCAGCTTGCTGACAGCCATCTGGAACGGCGGCAAGAGCGGCTTCGACGCGGTGTTGCGCACACGCGCCAATTCGCCCAAGAAAGGCGGCGGCGCCTTCTCCTGGGTGAAGGAGTAGCTACTTCTTCAGGCCGAGGGCTTCCCAGCCTGCGTGCCCCAGCTTGTCCAGCGTCTCGAGGTTGTTCTCGTAGATGGAGGCCGTGTCGGGCATGGATTCGACGGCGCGGGCTATGCTGTCCTCGCGCAGGATGTGCAGCGTGGGGTAGGGCGAGCGGTTGCTGTAGTTGGCGATGTCGTCGGGCTCGATGCCGTCGAACTGGTAGTTCGGGTGGAAGTCGGCGATCTGCAGGATCCCGTCCAGCTTCAGGTCCTCGACGAGGGCATCGGCCGCATCCAGGAAGTCGTTGAAGTCCAGGAAGTCGGTGAGGACGTTCGGGTGGATGACCAGGGTCGTGTCGATCTCTTCCGGGTCGGTGCGGTTCAGGGCCAGCAGCTCACGGGCCAGGTCCTTCAGCAGGGCCTCGGGTTCGGTGGCTTCGCTGACCACATAGCGGATGCGGTCGTTGACGTGGACGGCCTTGGCGAAGGGGCAGAGGTTGAGGCCGATGACGGCCTTGACGACCCAGTCGCGGGTGTCATCGATGACTTGCTGTTGGTTCATGCGTAGTTCCTTCAACACAGCCACAGAGACACAGAGGCACAGAGAAATTCGCGCTCTCTCTGTGCCTCTGTGTCTCTGTGGCTTTGTTTCTTCTTACTTTCGGTGCAGCCAGGCCTCCGCGAGCCGCACCCACATCGAGCCGCCCAGCGGGATCAGCTCGTCGTTGAAGTCATAGCTGGGGTTGTGCAGGGTGCAGGGGCCCATGCCGTGGCCGCCGATGCGGTGTTCGCCTTCGCCGTTGCCGATGAGGAAATAGCACCCGGGCTTTTCCAGCAGGTAGTAGCTGAAGTCCTCCGCGCCCATGGTGGGCTCGAACTCCTGCACATTGGGCGCGCCGACCATGTCCGTCAGCACCTGGCGCACGAACTCCGTTTCGGCCGGGTGGTTGATGGTGGGCGGGTAGTTGCGGCGGAACTCGAACTCGGCCGTCAGCTCGAAGGCGCCGGCCAGCTGCTCCGTCATGTCCTTCATGCGGCGTTCCAGCAGGTCCAGCAGCTCCAGCGTGAAGGTGCGCACCGTGCCTTCCATGACGACGGTGTCGGGCACGACATTGGTGGCCTCGCCGGCATGGATCATGGTGACGGAGATGACGCCGGGGTCGATGGGCCGCTTGTTGCGGCTGACGATGGTCTGGAAGGCCGTCACGAGCTGGCAGGCCGCCGGCACCGGGTCGATGCCCAGGTGCGGCATGGCGGCATGCGAACCCTTGCCCTTGAGCGTGATCTTGAACTCGTTGCTGCTGGCGAACACCGGGCCGCTCTTCAGCGCGAACTGGCCGGCCTTCATGCCGGGCCAGTTGTGGGCGCCGAACATGGCCTCCATCGGGAACTTCGCGAACAGGCCGTCCTTGATCATCTCGCGGGCGCCGCCGCCGCCTTCCTCGGCGGGCTGGAAGACGAGATAGACCGTGCCGTCGAAGTTGCGGTTCGTCGCCAGGTGCTTGGCCGCGGCCAGCAGCATGGCGGTGTGACCGTCGTGGCCGCAGGCATGCATGCGGCCGAGATAGGCGCTGGCGTGCGGGAACTGGTTGCGCTCCGTCATCGGCAGCGCGTCGATGTCGGCGCGCAGGCCGACGGCGCGGTCCGACGTGCCGTTCTTGACGATGCCGACGACGCCGGTGGTGCCCAGGCCGCGGTGGATGGGGATGCCCCAGTCGGTCAGCGCCTTGGCGATGACGTCGGCGGTGCGCTCCTCGTGGAAGCAGAGTTCCGGGTGCTTGTGCAGGTCACGGCGGATGGCCGTGATGGCAGGGGCGTCGGCGAGGATGGTGTCGATGAGCTTCATGAGAGGGTGACTTCAGGCTCTGTAAGGGCCTGAGTTTAGGATTGCGGCCGTGAACGTGCGTCGTGTCGCTCAACGCTGGCTGCTTTGGCTGGCCTTTCTCCTGCCCCTCGCCCAGGCGATGGCAGGGGTGCACGCCTTGTCGCACATCAGTGGCGAGCGCCAGGATGATGGCATCGCCCACCTGGTCCATTGCGACCTCTGCCTGACCGCTGCCGACCTCGGCACGGGTGCCCCCACCGCCGAGCCGGTGGCCCTGGTGGCGGGCGACGCCACCCATGCCGCGCCGCTGGTGGCCCGTGGCGGCCAGCCGCGCGCCGTCAGCCTCGGCCTGCCGCCCGCCCGGGCGCCTCCCGCTTCCGCCTGAACTCCCAGCCTTTCCCGCGCCTGAAAACGGCGCGGGTGTTTGCGTTTTCTTGTGGAAGTACCTCCATGCGTTCCTTTGTCCTGGCGCCCATCGCGGCCGCCTGCGTTCTCGTTGTTTCCTTTGCGGCCCATGCCGAGCCCGCCGAATCCCTCGACAAGGTCGTCGTCACCGGCAACCCGCTGAAAAGCCAGGTGCTGGCCCAGCCCAGCGACTCCCTGGGCGGCGACCAGCTCGTGCTGACCCGGGCCGCCAACCTCGGCGACACCCTGCAGGGCCTGGCCGGCGTGGCCGCCACCAACTTCGGTCCCAACGCCAGCCGGCCCAGCATCCGTGGCCTGGACGGCGACCGGGTGCGCATCCTCAGCAACTCCGGCGCGTCGGTGGACGCGTCCAACCTCAGCTTCGACCACGGCGTGGCCATCGACCCCCTGGTCATCGACAAGGTCGAGGTGCTGCGCGGCGCCGCGGCTCTGCTGTACGGTGGCAATGCCGTCGGCGGTGTCGTCAACACCCTGGACAACCGCATCCCGCGCACCCTGATCAACGGCCTCAGCGGCGCAGCCGAAGTGCGGCTGGGCGGTGCCACGCGCGACAAGAGCGGCGCCGTCGTGCTGGACGGCGGCAGCGGCCAGGCCCACGCCGGCTTTGGCTGGCATGTCGACCTGGCCGGCCGCGATGCCAGCGACCAGATCACGCCGCGCTTCGACAGCGAGGGCGAAAGCCGCACCAGCGTGCGCAACTCCGCCGCGCGCAGCCATGGGGGTGCGGTCGGCGGCTCGGTGTTCTTCCAGGGTGGCTATGCCGGCGTGTCGGTGGACGACTTCCACACCAACTACGGCACCACGGCCGAGGAGGACGTGACCATCCGCATGCAGCGCCAGCGCCTGGCCACGGCGGGCGAATGGGCGACGGCCGACGGCCCCATCCACCGAATCAGCTGGCAGGCCAGCCGCAACCGCTATGAGCACCAGGAGGTGGAGGGCACGGGCGAGGTCGGCACGACCTTCAAGAGCACCGGCACCGACGGCCGCGTCGAGGTCGAGCATGCGGCCCTCGGCCCGGTCAAGGGCCTGGTCGGCCTGCAGACCGAGTCCCTGGACTTTTCGGCCCTGGGCGAGGAGGCCTTCGTGCCCAGCACGCGCACCCGCAACACCGGCGTCTTCGTGCTGGAGCAGGCCAAGCTGGGCGGCGTGGACTGGTCGGCCGGCGCCCGCACCGAACGCGTGACGGTGGACTCGGAAGGCGGCGATCGTTTCGGTGCGGCGTCCTCGCGCCGCTTCAAGCCCTTCAGCCTGGCGCTGAGTGGCGTGCTGCCGCTGGACTCGGCCTGGAGCCTGAGCGCCAACCTGAACCGCACCGAGCGCGCACCGGCTTACTACGAGCTGTTTGCCAACGGCCTGCACCTGGCCAGCGCCGCCTATGAGCGCGGTGATGCGACGCTGGGCCTGGAGCGCTCCAAGGGCCTGGACGTCGGTCTGAAATGGGAGGGCGACGGCAGCCATGTGCATGTCAACGTCTACGAAACCCGCTTCGCCAACTACATCGCCCTGCAGGCCACCGGCGCGACGGTGGACAACGACGGCGAGGCCGTGCCGGTCTACAACTTCCAGGCCGTGCCGGCACGTCTGCGCGGCATCGAGTTCGAAGGCCGCTGGCAGATCCATCCCGCCATCGCCCTGCTGAGCCAGCTGGACGCGGTGCGCGGTGACAACCGTGCCACCGGCGAACCGCTGCCACGCCTGGCACCGCTGCGCGCCATGCTGGGCCTGGAGGCGAAGCAGGGCGACTGGTCGGGCAAGCTGGAATGGCGCGGCGCGGCGCGCCAGACCCGCGTGGCCGAATTCGACGCGCCCACGCCGGGCTACGGCACCGTGCGCCTGTCGGTTGCCCGCCAGCTGCACTGGGACAAGGTCGATGCCCTCTGGTATCTGAAGCTGGACAACCTGGGCAACAAGCTGGCCTACAACGCCACCGCCGTGCCGACCATCCGCGAGCTGGCACCCCAGGCCGGTCGGTCGGCGAGTACAGGGTTGCAACTGCGTTTCTGAACTGGGGGAACGCCGAACAAGTCCGTAGCGGCGCGCGCATCCCGGCTGCGGGCGCATCGCGGCGTTGCAAATCCTCGCCATGGCACGCGCCATGGCTGTGGTTTGCGCCTGGCGCTGCATCCCGCATCCAGGCGCGCACCCTCGCTCGGACTTATTCAGCGTTCCCCAAAGCCGGTGTACAACCGTGCATGCCGCCCACGCACCGGGCGGTATGCACGCAAGTCGTGCGTGCACGCACCAGGAGCTTCTTTCTTGCGCGGGCGCGGAACTTGCGTCGCCAGGTAGGGAACAGGAGCGACGATGCAGACCGCCTTTGACGAGATGAACGCCGCGGGGCCCACCACCCGCGCGCATTACGAGTCCTACGCCCGCTGGCTGGCCGACCAGCCCGAATCCCTGATGCGGGAGCGGCGCGAGCAGGCCGAGCTGATCTTCAGGCGCGTGGGCATCACCTTCGCGGTCTATGGCGACAAGGATTCAGGCGAGGGCACCGAGCGACTCATCCCCTTCGACCTGATCCCGCGCGTCATCCCGGCGTCCGAGTGGACGTCCATGCAGGCCGGCCTGGCCCAGCGCGTGACGGCGCTGAACCGCTTCATCCACGACGTCTATCACGACCAGGAAATCCTGAAGGCCGGCATCGTGCCCGCCGACGAGATCCTGAAGAATGCCCAGTTCCGCCCCGAGATGATGGGCGTGGACGTGCCTGGCGGCGTCTACAGCCACATCGCCGGCGTCGACATCGTGCGCGCCGGCCATGCCGACGGCAGCGGCCACTACTACGTGCTGGAAGACAACCTGCGCGTGCCCAGCGGCGTCAGCTACATGCTCGAGAACCGCAAGATGATGATGCGGCTCTTCCCGGAGCTGTTCACCCAGCATCCGGTAGCCCCCGTGGCGCATTACCCCGACCTGCTGCTGGACACCCTGCGCAGCGTGGCGCCGTCGGGCGTATCCGATCCGACGGTCGTCGTGCTGACGCCGGGCATGTACAACTCGGCCTACTTCGAGCATGCCTTCCTGGCCCAGCAGATGGGCGTGGAGCTGGTCGAGGGTCAGGACTTGTTCGTCGACGGCGGCTTTGTGTACATGCGCACCACGCGCGGCCCCAAGCGCGTGGACGTCATCTACCGCCGCCTGGACGACGACTTCCTCGACCCCCAGGTCTTCCGCGCCGATTCCCAGCTGGGCTGCGCCGGCCTGGTGGGGGCCTACAAGGCCGGCAAGGTGACGCTGTCCAACGCCATCGGCACCGGCATCGCGGACGACAAGTCCATCTACCCCTATGTGCCGAAGATGATCGAGTTCTATCTCGGCGAGAAGCCCATCCTGCAGAACGTGCCGACCTATGTCTGCCGCGAGAAGGAAGACCTGGCCTACACGCTGGCGCACTTGAGCGAGCTGGTGGTGAAGGAGGTCCATGGCGCCGGCGGCTACGGCATGCTGGTCGGGCCGGCGGCGACCAAGGACGAGGTCGAGGCCTTCCGCGCCCGGCTGCTGGCCAACCCGGGCAACTACATCGCCCAGCCGACGCTGTCGCTGTCGACCTGCCCGACCTTTGTCGAGAGCGGCATCGCACCGCGTCATATTGATCTGCGACCCTTTGTGCTGTCGGGCGCAACGGTGCGCATGGTGCCTGGGGGGCTGACCCGGGTCGCGTTGAAGGAAGGTTCCTTGGTGGTGAACAGCAGCCAGGGTGGTGGAACGAAGGACACCTGGGTGCTGGAGGACTGATCGATGCTTTCTAGAACCGCTGACCACCTCTACCGGATGTCGCGCTACATCGAGCGGGCCGTTCAAGCGCACGGCGCTTGCGCCGAAGGCAAAACACCGCGACGCGCGTCGGCGCGTGCTGTGTTTTCGGCCAACCATTTGGAGTCGAAGCATGCTGTCTAGGACTGCTGACCATCTCTATTGGATGTCCCGCTATATCGAGCGGGCCGAGAACACCGCGCGGCTGCTCGATATCGCCTACCAGACCTCCCTTCAGCCCCAGTCCGCCGACGAGTCCGAGCAGACCTGGCGCAGCCTGGTGTCCATCTCGGAGCTGAACACCCTCTACGGCGGCAAGTATTCGACGATCAATGGCCGCAACGTCATGGAGTTCATGGTGGCCGACGAGAGCAATCTCTCGTCCATCTTCAACTGCCTGCGCGCCGCGCGCGAGAACGCGCGGGCCGTGCGTGGGTCGCTGACGACCGAGGTCTGGGAAACCATGAATCAGACCTGGCTGGAATTCCGCCGCCTGCTGCGAGAAGGCAGCCTGCAGCGCGACCCCTCGCAGTTCTTCGAATGGGTCAAGTACCGCAGCCATCTGTCGCGCGGCGTGACGGTGGGCACCATGCTGCAGGACGAGGCTTTCCACTTCATCCGCATCGGCTCCTTCCTGGAGCGGTCCGACAACACGGCGCGGCTGCTGGACGTGAAGTTCTATCGCCAGGAGCAGGCCCAGACGGGACACGAAGACGCCAGGCATGACGCGGCGCGTGACTTCTATTACTGGTCGGCCGTGCTGCGCTCGGTGTCGGGCTTCGAGATCTACCGCAAGGTCTACAGCAACGTCATCCAGCCCGACAAGGTCGCCGAGCTGCTGATCCTGCGGCCCGACATGCCGCGCTCGCTGTCCCACTGCATCACGCGCATGCTCGCCAACCTGAAGCGCGTGGCCAACCCGCAGTCGGGCGAGACCTTGCGCCGTGTTGGCCGGCTCGAAGCCAAGCTGGCCTTCGGCAGCATCGACGAGATCCTGGCCGAAGGCCTGCATCCCTTCCTGGATGGCTTCCTCGCCGAGGTGTCCGACCTGGGCGAACGCATCGGCAAGGACTTCCTGGTATGAGCATTCACGTCGCGCTGAAGCACGTCACCCGCTACAAGTACGACCGCCCCGTCAACCTCGGCCCCCAGGTCGTGCGCCTGCGTCCGGCGCCGCATTGCCGCACGCCGGTGCTGAGCTACTCGCTGCGCATCGAGCCCGAGAACCACTTCATCAACTGGCAGCAGGACCCGTTCGCCAACTACCTGGCGCGGCTGGTCTTTCCGGAGAAGACGACCGAGTTCACCGTCACGGTGGACCTGGTCGCGGAGATGGCGGTCTACAACCCCTTCGACTTCTTCCTCGAGCCCCACGCGCAGAAGTTCCCTTTCAGCTATGACGAGGCCCAGCTCATCGAGCTGGCACCCTATCTGCAGGTCGAGACGCCCACGCCGCTGCTGGCCGCCTATCTGAAGGACATTCCCCGCACCGAGCGCGCCACCATCGATTTCCTCGTCGCGCTGAACCAGCGGGTGCAGAACAGCGTTTCCTACCTGATCCGCATGGAGCCCGGCGTGCAGACGCCGGAGGAGACGCTGGAGAAGGCCTCGGGCTCCTGCCGCGACTCCGGCTGGCTGCTGGTGCAGCTGCTGCGCCACCTCGGCCTGGCCGCGCGCTTCGTGTCGGGCTATCTGATCCAGCTGACGCCCGACGAGAAGGCCCTCGACGGCCCCAGTGGCACCGAGGTCGACTTCACCGACCTGCACGCCTGGTGCGAGGTCTATCTGCCCGGCGCTGGCTGGGTGGGCCTGGACCCCACCTCGGGCCTGATGGCCGGCGAAGGTCACATCCCGCTGGCCGCCACGCCCACGCCGGGCAGCGCCGCGCCCATCAGCGGCGGCGTCGACAAGAGCGAGGTCGAGTTCGACCACGAGATGAGCGTCACGCGCATCTACGAATCGCCGCGCGTGACCAAGCCCTACACCGAGGCGCAATGGGCCGAGGTGCTGAAGCTCGGCGACCAGGTCGACCGCGAGCTGGTGGCCGGCGACGTGCGCCTGACCATGGGTGGTGAGCCCACGTTTGTCTCGATCGACGACCGCGACGCGCCCGAATGGAATACCGAGGCCTTGGGGCCCACCAAGCGCCTCTATGCCCAGCAGCTGACGCACAGGCTGCGCGACGAATACGGCCAGGGCGGCTTCCTGCATTTCGGCCAGGGCAAGTGGTATCCGGGCGAGCAGCTGCCGCGCTGGGCCCTGTCCATCTACTGGCGCGCCGACGGCCAGCCCTGCTGGCGCAACCCCGACTGGTTCGCCGACGAGCGCGAGGGCCACGCCTACACCAGCGAGGATGCCAAGACCTTCATGGCCGCGCTGACGCGCCGGCTGGGCCTGACCGACGCCCATGTGCGGCCAGCCTATGAGGACACCTTCTACTACCTCTGGCGCGAGCGCCGCCTGCCCGTCAATGTCGACCCCTTCGACTCGCGGCTGGACGACGAGATGGAGCGCGTGCGCCTGCGCCGCATCTTTGACCAGGGCCTCTCCCATGTCGTCGGCCATGTGCTGCCGCTGCGCCACAGCGGTGACTCGCCGACGCTGGCCGGCACGCGCTGGCAGACCGGGCCGTGGTTCCTGCGTGACGAGCGTCTCTATCTGCACCCAGGCGACTCGCCGATGGGCTGGCGCCTGCCACTGGATTCCCTGCCCTGGGTCAGCAAGGGCGACTACCCCTACCTGATCGAGCAGGACCCGTTTGCGCCGCGCGGCATGCTGCCCGCCGCGGCGACGCTGCGGGCGCAGACGCAGGGCGTCACCTCCGGCGGGCCGACGCCAGGCCTGGTGAAGGCCGGCGGCGTGGTCGGTGGCAATGCCGCCATCGCGGGCCAGGGCGGCGTGGGCGGTGTCCACCTGCTGAGCGAGCCGGAACGTTTCGAAAGCGCCGCCGGCATCACGCGCACGGCCCTGTGCGTCGAGGCCCGCGACCCGCGCCGCGCCAACGGACCCGCCGCCGAAGGCAAGGGCAAAGCCAGCGGCGTGCTCTACGTCTTCATGCCGCCGCTCGAGAAGCTCGAGCACTATCTGGAGCTGCTGACAGCCGTCGAGGCGGCCTGCGAGGAGACCGGCTTCAAGATCGTGCTGGAGGGCTACCCGCCGCCGCGCGACCCGCGCCTGAAGCTGCTGGCCGTCACGCCCGACCCCGGTGTCATCGAGGTCAACATCCACCCGGCCCACAACTGGGGCGAACTGGTCAATCACACCGAGTTCCTCTACGAGGCTGCGCGCCTGACCCGCCTGTCGAGCGAGAAATTCATGATCGACGGCCGCCACAGCGGCACCGGCGGCGGCAACCACTTCGTGCTCGGCGGCGCCACGCCGGCCGATTCACCCTTCCTGCGCCGGCCGTCATTGCTCGCGTCGCTGCTGGCCTATTGGCACAACCATCCTTCGCTGAGCTATCTGTTCAGCGGCCTCTTCATCGGGCCCACCAGCCAGGCGCCGCGCGTGGACGAGGCGCGCAACGACCAACTGCGCGAGCTGGAGATCGCGCTCGGCGAGATCCACAAGCTGGGTGACAACGCCGCGCCCTGGCTCATCGACCGCACGCTGCGCAATGTGCTGGTCGACGTGACCGGCAACACCCACCGCAGCGAGTTCTGCATCGACAAGCTCTACTCGCCCGACTCGGCCACCGGGCGCCTGGGCCTGCTGGAGCTGCGCGCCTTCGAGATGCCGCCGCACGCGCGCATGAGCATCGTGCAGCAGTTGCTGCTGCGTGCCCTCATCGCGCGTTTCTGGAAGCAGCCCTACCGCGCGCCGCTGGTGCGCTGGGGCACCGAGCTGCACGACCGCTGGCTGCTGCCCCACTTCATCCGCGACGACTTCGCCGACGTCATGCAGGACATGAACGAGGCGGGCTATGCGATGGACGCCGCCTGGTTCGCGCCGCACTACGAGTTCCGCTTCCCCAAATACGGCGAGTTCGCCTCGCGCGGCGTGCACGTCACGTTGCGCGGCGCGCTGGAGCCCTGGCACGTCATGGGCGAAGAGGGTTCGTCCGGCGGCACGGTGCGCTATGTGGACGCTTCGATGGAGCGCCTGGAGTTGCATGTCAGCGGCCTCGTCGACCCGCGCCATCGCGTGACCGTCAATGGCCAGCCCGTGCCGCTGCAGCCCACCGGCCGCGTCGGCGAGTTCGTCTGCGGCGTGCGCTACCGCGCCTGGCTGCCGCCGTCGGCCCTGCATCCCACCATCGGCATCCATGCGCCGCTGACGGTGGACCTGGTCGACACCTGGCAGCAGAAGTCCCTGGGCGGCTGCCGCTACTTCGTCGCCCACCCGGGCGGCCGCAACTACGCGACGCTGCCGGTCAATGCCTACGAGGCCGAGAGCCGCCGCCTGGCGCGCTATGCCGCACACGGGCACACGCCGGGACGTGTCGAAGTGCAAGAGCCGAAGCGAAGTCTGGAGTTCCCGTTCACGCTGGACCTGCGCAAGGCAAACTAAGCCGATGCGCATCGAAATCGAACCCGGCGTCCGCCTCTTTGTCGACATCGAAGGCCTGGGCTTTGAACCCAATGGCCCCGAGTTGCGCGAGAAGCCGACGCTGATCCTCATCCACGGCGGCCCGGGTTTCGACCACACCGCCTTCCGGCCTTTCTTCAGCCGCTTCACCGACCTCTGCCAGGTCGTCTACTACGACCAGCGCGGCCATGGCCGCAGCGACCCGCGGCCCGCGGAAGAATGGGTGCTGGACGTCTTCGCCGACGACGTCGTGAAACTCTGCGATGCGCTGGGCGTCACCAAGCCCATCGTGCTGGGCCAGAGCTTCGGTGGCTTCGTCGCCCAGCGTTACCTGGCCCGCCACCCCGAGCATCCGAGCAAGGTCGTGCTGTCCAGCACCTCCCATCACTTCGGGCTGGAGCGCAAGATCGAACGCTTCGGCGCCCTGGGCGGGCCGGACGCCGCGGCGGCCACGCGCGAGTTCTGGGAGAACCCCGGACCGGCGAGCTGGGCCGTCTACGAGAAGCACTGCCGCCACCTCTACAACACCCAGCCCAAGAACCCCAATGCCGGCGGCTGGATGATGTTCAAGCCCGAGATCCTCTACGCCCACACCCGCACGGAGCTGCGCGACATGGACCTGCGCCCGGGCCTGTCGCAGGTGCAGTGCCCGGTGCTGGTCATGGTCGGCGAGCAGGACCCCGTCACGCCGCCGCAGGATGCGGAGGAGATCGTGGCCGCGCTGCCCGCTCAGTGGGTCCAGTTCGAACGCTTCGCCAACGTCGGCCACGGGGCCTGGCGCGACGACGCCGAGGCGGCTGAGCGCGTGCTGCGGGCCTTCCTGGCCCCGCGTCAGGGGGCGGGCGATGCCAGCGGCTTGCCCTTCTCGACCAGGTAGACGCCGATCAGGCGCACCGGTGCGTCGTTGACGTTGTGGGCCTCGTGCACCGTGCCGGCCGGGATGACGAAGGACTCGCCGGCCTTGACGGCGCGCGGCGGCTGGCCGTCGATGAGCAGTTCGACCTGGCCTTCAACGACATAGCTGATCTCGTCGCCCGGATGCGTGTGGCGGCCGGAGCGCGCGCCCGCGGCGACCTCGACCTTGGCGACGACGGCCTCGCGGCCCGCGACCGACACATCGCCCCGGCCCACCACCGTGCGGGTCAGGCCACTGGCCTGGGCGAACAGGCCACCGGCCACGGCCAGGGCCGCCAGGCCCAGGCTCCACTTCAGAACTCGTTGCTGCATGAGACAGATCTCCGAGGCACAAAAAGGGGTGGCCAGTATGCGCCGTCGGTACAGCGCAAGGGCGGCTGGCGCGGACATTGCTCGACAATGCGCTTTCGCCTTCTCAGCGCCGCATGACCGCCTCGACCCGCCTCGCCCATGTCTGAGCTCACTCCCAGCCAGTGGAGCCTGCTTCCCGACGAACCCGAGGAGGCCCTGGCCCCCGACCCGCTGGCCATGGCCCTGTCGGCCGCCCTGCGCAGCCGCGACGGCCATTTCTATGAGCTGACCGGCCAGGTCAACCAGCCCGGTGAGCCGCAGGCCGGCCTGACCGAGCGCTGGAAGCGCTTCTTCGCCGCCGGCGGCTCGGCCGGCTGGCAGGAGCTGTCGGCCAAGGCCCTGCGCGTGCAGCGCCGCGTCATGGAAGATGGCGCCAGCTACAACGTGCACAGCGACGGCCCGCCGTTGCCCGGCCAGGACGGCGAGGGCATCGCCCTGGCCCGCCACTGGCCGCTGGAACTGCTGCCCATGCTCATCGAGCCCGACGAGTGGCGCGAGATCGAGGCCGGCATCATCCAGCGCTCCCGGCTGCTGGATGCTGTCATGGCCGACACCTATGGCGAGCGCCGCTTGCTGCAGCAAGGCCTGCTGCCGGCGTCGCTGGTGCTGGCCCATCCGCAATACCTGCGCGCCATGCATGGCAGCGCCTCGCGCGGCGACGTGCACCTGCATGTGCTGGCCTTCGACCTGACGCGCTGCGCGGATGGGCACTGGTGGGTGGTCGGCCAGCGCACGCAGGCGGCCTCGGGCCTGGGCTATGTGCTCGAAAACCGCCTCATCATTGCCCAGCAATTCCCCGAGGCCTTCCGCCAGATGGCCGTGCAGCGCCTGGCGGCCAGCTACCGCGACTTCATCCAGGCCCTGACCCAGCTGTCGCCCGCCGGCGAGCGCAGCCGCGTCGCGCTGCTGACGCCCGGGCCGCGCAACGAGACCTATTTCGAGCAGGCCTTCCTGGCCCGTTATCTCGGCATCACGCTGGTCGAAGGCGCCGACCTGACGGTGCGCGCCGACAAGGTCTATCTGAAGACCCTGGCCGGCCTGGAGCGCGTGCATGTGCTGCTGCGCCGCGTCGACGACACCTGGCTGGACCCGCTGGAGCTGCGCCCCGACTCCATCCTCGGCGTGCCGGGCCTGCTGCAGGCGGCGCGGGCCGGCGAGGTCATCATCGCCAACGCGCCCGGCTCGGGCTGGCTGGAAAGCCCCGGCCTGGCCGCGTTCTGGCCTGGCGTGGCCGAAGCCCTGCTCGGCGAGAAGCTGAAGCTGCCGGCCATCCAGAGCTGGTGGTGCGGCGAGGAGAGCGCCTGGGCCACCCTGCGCCCGCGCCTGGCCGAGTTCATCGTCGTGCCGACCTTCTCGGCCAGCACGACGACGCGCAGCTTCGCCCCCATCGTGGCCGCGGAGCTGAACGACGGGCAATTGCACGAGCTGGCCCTGCGCATCGACGCCGACCCCACGGCCTACACCCTGCAGGCCCGCGTCAAGCCCACCAAGCAGCCGGTCTGGACCCGCGGCGCGCTGGAGCCGCGCGTGGCCGTGCTGCGTGTCTTCGCGATGACCGACGGCGAAGGCGGCTGGAAGGTGCTGCCCGGCGGCCTGACCCGCGTGGCGCCGCGCCGCGACCCGCTGGCCGATGCCTGGCTGTCGATCCAGCGCGGTTCGCTGAGCGCCGACACCTGGGTCATGACCGACGGCGACGTCGACCCGACCAGCCTGCTGGCCCAGCCCTTGCAGGCCACCGATCTGCGCGACGTGCACTGGACCGTGACCAGCCGCGCCGCCGAGAACCTGTTCTGGCTGGGCCGCTACACCGAGCGCGCCGAGAACAGTGCCCGCCTGGCCCGCTACGTCATCGAGGCCAGCGTCATGGTGCAGCGCGGCGCCATGCCGCCGCCCATGCTGCCGCTGCTGGACGCGCTGGCGCGCCGCCACGGCCTGGTCGGTGCGGATGCGCCGCAGGCCGAGGAAGACCCGCGTGGTTTCGAGCGCGCCCTGCTGACGGCGCTGCTGCCCGGTTCCGGCGTCACCAGCGTGGGTTGGAACCTGCGCGCCGTGCAGGGCTGCGCCCAGGCCCTGCGCGAGCGCCTGTCGCCCGAGGCCTGGCGCCTCATCCACGAGACGGCGGCGCAGTTCGAGCAGCATCTGCGTGCGGTGCTGGACCGCCCCGGCCCGGGCGCGTCGGTCACCGATGTGCTGAATGTGCTGGCCCGCGCCGACACCCACCTGGCCGCCATCACCGGCGCCCAGACCGACCGCATGACGCGTGACGACGGCTGGCGCCTGCTGTCCATCGGCCGCCAGCTCGAGCGCCTGTCCTTCCACGCCGAGGTGCTGGCGGAGACCTTCGAGCAAGGCTTGGCCCTGACCGAGGACGGTTTCGCACTGCTGCTCGGCGTGTTCGACTCGACCATCACCTATCGCGCCCAGTTCCAGGCCCGACGCGAGGCGGCGCCGCTGCTGCATCTGCTGGTGCACGACACCGACAACCCGCGCTCTCTCGGCTGGGTGGCCCGCACCATGCGCGAGCGCTTCACCAAGCTGGCCCGCCACGACCCGGGCTGGGCGGCCGACATCGCCGCCGACCTGCCCATGCCCGAGGCCTGGCCGCTGGCCGAGCTGGTCGGGCCGGGGGCGACCCTGGTCGAGCATCTGCAGCGCGCGGCGGCCCAGGCGGGCGAGCTGTCCAGCCTGATCAGCCAGCGCTATTTCGCCCACGTCATCGGCGCGGAGCAACGCGTATGGCAGTGAAGCTCAGCGTTCATCACGTCACCGAATACACCTACGACGACTCGGTGGAGTGGGCCCATCACGCCGCCTGCCTGGCGCCGCAGGACACGCCCTGGCAGGACGCCAGCGGCTGGCAGCTCAAGATCGACCCCCTGCCCGACGGCTGGGGCGTGGAGGGCCTGGAGCTGGATGCCAGCGAGCTGATCCGGCATCTGCGCCGCGACCCCTGGGGCAATCGCCATCTGAGCTTCGGCCATGCGCGCGTGCACGAGAGGCTGGTCGTCGACAGCCGCTTCGTCGTCGAGCTGCAGGACCGTCCGCCGCCCGACGCCCTGCGCGGGCCGGACTGGGAGTCCGCCGCGCGCAGCCTGCGCTACCGCGCCGGGCGTGCCCTGCAGGAGGCCGACGAGTTCGCCCTCGCCTCCACCTATGCGGCGCCGGATGCGGCCCTGGCCGCCTACGGCCGCCGCGCCTTCACGCCTGGGCGCACCGTCGCCGCGGGCGGGCTGTCGCTGATGCACCAGATCCACGCCGACCTGCGTTATCTGCCGCAGAGCACGACGGTCGCCACCCGCGCCGCCGACGCCCTGGCCCAGCGCAGCGGCGTCTGCCAGGACTTCGCCCATGTCTTCATCGCCGCCTGCCGGTCCCTGGGCCTGGCGGCGCGCTATGTGAGCGGCTATCTGCTGACGCGCCCGCCACCGGGTGCGCCCAAGCTCGTCGGCGCCGATGCCTCCCATGCCTGGGCCGAGCTCTGGTGCCCCCAGCAGGGTTGGCTGGCCCTGGACCCGACCAATGCCGTGCCGGCCGGCCTGGACCATGTGACGCTGGCCTGGGGGCGCGACTATGCCGACGTGGCGCCGCTGCGCGGGGTGCTGCGCGGCGGCGGCGTGGCGACGCTGCGGGTGGGCGTGACGGTGGAGCCGGTCGGGCCCTAGTTCCAGTCGGCCAGCACCTGCTGTTCCTCTGCGTGGAGGTCGCGCACGATGACGCTGGCCAGTTCGCCGCCGGCCCCGTCGCGATGCACCACGAGGTTGATCTCGGCCTCGAAGGGCTGGCCGTCGCGGCGGCGCATGCGCAGCCGACCCTGAGCCTGGCCCTGGGCGGCGCACTCGGCCATCAGCGCGGCCAGGCGCGGGTCATCGAGGTCGAGCAATTCGGCCCGGGCGGTGGCAATCAGCTCGACCTCGCTGCGGCCGAAGAGGATGCAGGCGGCCGGGTTGGCCGCGACGATGCCGCCGCCCGGCCGGGTGTTGAGGACAGCCTCGTGACTTTGCTCGAAGAGCAGGCGCCAGCGGGCTTCCCCGGTGAAATGCGGCTGGTGGACGGCGGCCTGGCGCATGCCCAGGATCGCCAGCGCGGCGGCGCTGGCCAGGCCCAGGCTCAACACGGCCCAGGTCGCTTCGTCGGCATGCTGCCACCAGGCCAGGACCGGCGGCGCCAGTTCGACGCGCCAGCTGCGGTCGGCCACGGGCAGTTCGAAGCTGACCGTGGGTGCCGCCGGGGCGGTGCCGGGCTCGCTGTCATAGACCGGCATGGGGCTGTTGGCATCGGTCACGCGCACGCGGGCGGCCAGGTCGGCGGGCAGGGCGCTGCGCACGAGCTCGGCGCTGCGAAAGGCGATGCCGGCGACGCCGGTGGCCGCTTCGCGCCGCGCCGCCAGGTCCGCCGGCAACCGGCCGTCGCGGTAGACGGCCGCACGCACGACGATGCTGGTCAGCTCCGGGTGCTTGGGCCGGTGGCGGTCGCGCGCCAGCAGCAGCGGCGGTGTCGCGACCAGGGCACCCGTGTCGATGGCACGCTCCACGGCTGGGCGGTAGGGCTGGGCGGGGTCGTAGAGGTCGTAGCCGTCGTTGGTCGGGTCCACCGGGTACTGGTGGCGCAGCAGCATGTATTCGGGCCGCTCGCCGGACGGCTGAATGTCGAAGCTCGGATGCCCGGCGGGGTCGGCGCTGCGGTCGCCGCGCACGCGGGCCAGATAGGCCGCCAGGTCGGCGGCGGCGACGCGGTCGGCGACGAAGCTCAGGACCAGGCCGGGATAGCGTCCTGAGTCCAGCACGCTATCGGCATAACGCGAGAAGCGCGCGTCATCCAGAGGCACCGGGCCGCTGCTGGCCAGGCGCAGGGCCGGCAGCAGGTCGAGTTGGCCGCGCACGGTACGGGCCAGGGCCTGCCGCAGCGCTTCTGCACGATGTTCGAGCAGGGTGTGCCGCTCGGCCGCATTGCGCTGCAGCGACCAGGCCGCCAGGCCCAGCGTCAGCGCGAGCGTGGCGGCAAACAGCAGCCCGGGCAGCAAGGCCCGGACAGGGGGCGTGGCGCGAGCGGCGAGCTGTGCCAGAGTTGTCTCCCGAAGCCGGCAGGACCATGGCCGGCCCGGGCTAACGCCTCAGTGTGCTGGCATGGCAGCCCGATGATAGGCCCGATCAGCTCTTCAGCAGCGGCAGTACCGACACGACCATCAGGGCTGCTGCACCCCAGTTGAAGGCCTGCAGCGCGCGCGGGCGGTGCAGCCAGCGGCGCATCTGTTCGCCCAGCAGGGCCCAGGAGCCGCAGCAGGGCAGGTTGACGAGGACGAAGACAGCCGTCATGGCCGCGGTGCCGAGTTCGCTGTAGGCCGTCACGGCGGTCAGTGCCATGGCCCAGGCCTTGGGGTTGACGACCTGAAAGAGGGCCGCGGCGCCGAAGCCCATGGGCTTGCCGGCGGCCTGCGCCCCGTCGGCCTTGGGTGGGGCGGCCGTCGCGACCTTCCAGGCCAGATACAGCAGATAGGCCAGGCTGGCCCATTTCAGGCCGTCGTGCAGGCCGGGGTAGCGCGTGAAGACCTGGCCGAGGCCGAGGCCGACCAGGGCCAACATGACGCCAAAGCCAAAGCTGATGCCCAGCAGATGGGGCAGGCTGCGCCGCCAGCCGAAGTTGGTGCCCGAGGCCAGCAGCATCAGGTTGTTGGGGCCGGGCGTGATGGAGGTGACGAAGGCGAAGCCCGTCAGGGCGAGGAGGGTGGCACTGGTTTCCATGGCGCGCAACTCTAGGCAGAGAAGCATCGAATGGGCTTGCGTTTTGCAGTGCAGCCGGGTGGTCTTGTGCAATCATCTGCGGCCATGGATGCCATCGACGACAAGATATTGCGCGAGCTGGTCAAGGATGGCCGGGTGACCAATGCCGAGCTGGCCCAGCGCATCGCCTTGAGCCCCTCGGCTTGCCTGCGGCGGGTGCAGGAACTGGAGAAGCTGGGCGTCATCAAGGGCTACCGGGCGGTGCTGGACCCGGCCCGCCTGGGCCTGGGTTTCGTCGCTTACGTGGCCATCGGCCTGTCGCGCCACACCCTGGACGAGCAACTGGGCTTCGAGCAGGCCATGCGCGACTGCCCGGTGGTGCGCGAGTGCCACAACGTGACAGGGGCTTTCGAGTACCTGCTGCGCGTCGAGGTGACCGATCTGCCCGCCTACAAGCGCTTCCATGCCGACGTGCTGGGCGGACTGGCCCAGGTCAGCATGATCACCAGCTATATCGTGATGGACTCGCCGAAGGATGAGCGGGGGTGATGGGAAGGGGGGCTGCGTGATCTGCTACAGGCTGATTGAAGTCGTTCGCGGTGGGGCTGGGCGACCGCTCTACGTCCCAAAGCGGACGTAGTGCTACGTCCGATCAGGTGGCTCAACGTTCGACGTAAGGGGCTGGCCGCAGGCCAGTCCCCTTGACGGAGGGGTTAGGCCGCATTGCGTGGGATGCGCTCGAGGGTGCCATTGACTGCATAGCCACCAGGTGAAAAGAGTTGCGTGAGCAAGGCATCAATGACCTTCGCTAGCGAATACAAGCCAGGCGGCTCAAACGCTATTGTGGCGAACTGCTGAGGCTGCCACGAGACCACATGCCAACCCGGTAACGGATCAAGAACGCTGGAGAGCAAGAGTTCCGGCTGTTGTTGGCTTGGATATGCGAAATTCAACGTGCCGACCGTGAACTGAAGCCATGCTTCCGAAGTGCCATCTACCTTCAACGTAGCGCACCATTCAGTGGGCGAGTCATGGGCCAACGCCTGATGCCCCTCGACAACCTCACGAAGGAATGGCGCTATTTCGGCAACCTGATCTGCACTCATTGCGGCCTAACGAATGAAAGGGACTTCCCCGTCCCGAACTAGCCGCGTTGCGGCAAACGGCAACCAAGTGCCACGATGGGAAGTACGGTTTCTCATCAACTCA